>Ga0315289_10000107_pt1 | contig 128067 bp, 97 predicted proteins | sample YL17G11_40_MG_FD_203452 | JGI IMG/M metagenome (GOLD analysis project Ga0315289, IMG submission 203452) | Sediment microbial communities from Yellowstone Lake, YNP, Wyoming, USA - YL17G11_40 | ecosystem: Environmental > Aquatic > Freshwater > Lake > Sediment | place: USA: Wyoming | collected... | reverse complement strand
GTCAAAAAAATTCGCGTTTGTTTGTGTTCATTCGTGGTTACTTATTTTCTGCCTGCCCTCGAACGTCGTAGTCAAGGGCGCAACCCGCGTTACCTGTCCTGAGCAAGCGAAGCGCGTCGAAGGAATCCGCCGTTATCAAACCCCATCTTCTCAAATCCCTCACCCAAAAACACTTCGACATATAAAAAGCTCGTAGTCCTTTCGATTAATCAAAAGGACTATGCGACTATCTGCTCATTTTTCTTTTTGAATTGTGTCGCTTTGAACAAAAGTCCCGCAGTATTAGTACTTTAAATTCTCGCCTTCTGTAATGTTCGAACAAATTCTAAGATGATACCTGCCTTGCTCTTAACCCCTATCTTCCGAAACATATTCCCAAGATGAGCACGCACCGTATTATACTTGATGTGCAGTTTTTTACCTATCTGTTCATTGTCCATTCCGTCGCATACCAGCTTGGCAACCTCCACCTCTCGCGGCGTCAAATGCCAGCACTTCCTCAAATATTCCCACTGCTTTGTTTTTAAGATCATATCTTACTCCAGACGGCATAAAAAGCCTCATAGTCCTTTCGGTTAGTCGAAAGGACTATTAACATAATACAAGACCTCGTTGTTAGAGTCTACGCTTGTTTCAGAATTAAAAACCTCCGCAACAAAAATCCTCTGTTAACTTAGGCAATCTGTGGCTGATTTTCTTTGCCTGTCCGCCGTCTCCTGACCCCCGACCCCTGTTGTTAAATTATGCAAAATTTGCAACATTTGGCATACGTTTTTACTCTGTTTGCATATCGTTTTATCTAAATTTCATATCGTTTTGCAAAGTTTTGCAACATTTTGCAACGTTCTTGCCCTGAGCTTGTCGAAGGGTTTGCAACGGTTTTTTCTTGCCCAGATTGCCTATTACGCCTCTTTTTTTAATACTTTTGCTGCATCCCTGGCAAAATAGGTAATTATTATATCCGCCCCAGCCCGCTTAATTGAAGTCAGCATCTCCATCATCGCAACCTCTTTATCTACAAGGCCTTGCGCAGCAGCACAATTTACCATCATATATTCCCCGCTGACGTTATACGCCGCTATCGGACAATCAAATTGTTGCCTTGCTCTGTAAATCACGTCCAAATAAAGACTTGCCGGCTTTACAATAACAATGTCCGCCCCTTCTTCTATATCGAGTGCAATCTCCGCCATTGCCTGCCGCGCATTCGCCGCATCCATCTGGTAAGTCTTTCTGTCGCAAAGACTTGTGCCGGCAAACTCCGCCGCTGGCGACGATTCCGCCGCATCTCTGAACGGCCCATACAGCGCAGAAGCATATTTGGCCGCATAAGACATAATCGCTACATCCTTAAAACCGTTTTCTTCCAGCGCCTCGCGAATATACCTTACTCTGCCATCCATCATATCCGATGGAGCGACTATATCAGCTCCTGCCTGAGCGTGCGATAAAGCTATTTTAGCCAATAACTTACAAGTCTCATCATTGTCAATTTTGCCGTCTTTTATAACGCCGCAATGCCCATGAGCGGTATATTCGCAAAGGCAAATATCAGTGATAACAAGTAAATCAGGCACAGCTTTTTTAATTTCTCGAATTGCCTGCTGAACGACGCCATTTTCCGCCCACGCCTGCGAGCCAATATTATCTTTTTTCTTCGGCAGGCCAAAAAGCAGCACGGCAGGTATTCCCAGCTCGGCAACTTCAGCGGCCTCGGCTGCCACCGTGTCCGGCGAAAAGTGAAAACAGCCGGTCATCGACCCTATTGGCTCTTTGAGACCTTCTCCTTCGCGGACAAACAGCGGCTCAACAAGATTATCCACGCTCAAAGCAGTCTCCCGCACTAATCTTCGCATCGCTGGACTGCTCCGCAATCTCCGCATCCTTATTTTCGGAAAACTCATATTACACCCCTTTTCTGGTTATTTTTTGAGTTTTTTGAGGATTTCTCTGCCGCCGGTGTCGAGCAGTTCGTTGGCGATTTTTTCAGCCAGCTTCTCGGCCTTTTCAGCAGGGCCTGTTATACCGCGCCTGATAAATTTTTCGCCTTCCAAATCGGATATAAACGCACAAATTTCTATCGTATCACCGATGATTTCTGCAAAAGCCCCTACCGGAGCGTGACAGCCGCATCTCATCGTAGCAAGAACCTTTCTTTCCGCAAGGGTAATCGTGCGGGTTTTTTCGTCGTCTATGGCGGCAACGAGCTTAAATGTCGCTGCATCATCACTTCTTGTCTGGACAGCCAATGCCCCCTGAGCGGGCTCAGGAATAAACTGCTTCGGATTGAAGCAGATGGATATTTTTTCTCCCAGGCCGAGCCGTTCGACCCCCGCCCTTGCGATGACGATTGCATCGAATTTGCCCTCTTCGAGGCGTTTTATCCGCGTCTGGACGTTGCCTCTGATGGGCATCAGTTGGAGGTCTTTTCTTAAAAGCTTTACCTGCACCGCCCGTCTTAGACTCGATGTGCCTATCTTTGCGGATTGCGGAAGCTGTTCGATTGAATTAATGGGATTTGCTGCGATTAAGCAATCTTCCGGAAATTCCCTTTGGCATATTGCTGCGATTGTCAGCCCTTCCCGCGGCTGTGTCGGCAAATCTTTGAAGCTGTGAACAGCAAAGTCTGCTTTACCTGCCAGCAGCGCATTTTCCACTTCGGTGGTAAAGAAACCGGTTGTCCCGAGGTCCCACAAGGCGACTCGTCTGTCGCGGTCGCCGCTGGTTGTTATTTTTTTTATTTTGACCTGTATATCAGGGTGGTTTTTTTTCAGTACCGAGATAATAATCTTGGTTTGAGCGATTGATAAACTGCCGCACCGTGCTGCAACGCTAATAACATTCATTAGTTAAGTATATCACGGAACCTTTCGTAACGGGTAGAAAAATCAGGATACAAAAAAGTATTGCAAACGCTTATTTTTGCATTATAATACCGAGCTTGTATAATCCGGAAATGGGAGCTATAAATAAGGAGCCGAATTTTATGGAGCCGATTACAGAGTGTCAAATCGACTTGTTTGCAGACAAGTTGCCGACCGCAGATGAAATTGAAAAGCTGTCTGCTTTTGTTCATTCCAGCGAGGCAACTCTGCTTGCATTCCGTGCACAGGTGGAAGAAAATATGTCCAAGACCGGTCAGAAGGCTTTATTGTCAACCGGTATCGGCCTTTTTATTCTTGGCAGGGATGCCGAAGCCATCCAGAAGCTTCAGAAAGCAAAGGACTGCAAAGAAGCATTTATATATCTGGCTTTTGCGCATCGCCGGTCAGGCCAGTTCGATGAAGCAATCAAGATCCTGCAAAACAGCCTTAAATACGAGGCCGACCCGCTGACTATTGCTTTGGAAAAAGCGGCAACATATCGCAGTGCGTCGAACTTTGACGCTGCCGCCGAGGAGCTGAAAAACTGCTCTAACTTTGAGAACGTAAGCGCCGAGTATCACTATCAGCTCGGCCGCCTGCAGGAAACACAGGGCCTTTATGAACAGGCGGTGGATAATTACAAGAAAGCGATGGAGTTATCTCCGAATCATCAGCGGGCCCTTTTCCACCTTGCGTATCGCTGTGATTTATCGGGTGATGAAGATGCGGCCGTCGATTATTATAAGCAAATTGCCTCAGGTTCACCCGTTTATGTCAGCGCACTATTGAATCTGGCTGTGCTTTATGAGGATATGGATGAGTTTGACAAGGCAGCCCGATGTATAGACAAAGTCCTGAAGTTCCATCCTAATCATCAGCGGGCGATTCTGTTCAATAAAGACATCGAAAGCTCAAAAACGATGTACTACGACGAGGAAAGGGAGAAGAAAAAAGACCACAGGGTGCAAATTCTTGAAACGCCAATCTCCGATTTTGAGCTTTCAGTCCGCAGCAGAAACTGCCTGAGAAAGATGAATATCAATACGCTCGGCGACCTTTTGAGAATCACCGAGGCGGAGCTTCTGTCTTATAAAAACTTCGGTGAGACCTCACTGAGGGAAGTAAAGATCATTCTCGAATCAAAAGGACTGCATCTCGGCATGGTTTTAGAAGAGAAACAGCTCGGTTCAGAGGATGTCTTTGACCCCGCTGCGGCGGAAGGTAAAGAGGATAAACTGCCGTATAAGTCTGTAGATGAGCTTCAGTTGTCGGTCCGTGCGCGCAAATGCCTGCAGAAGCTTAATATCTGCACGGTCGGCGAGCTGATACGTAAAACGGAAGCCGAACTTCTCGGGGTTAAAAACTTCGGCGTCACAAGCTTAAACGAAATCATAAGAACACTCGGCAGTATGGGCTTGTCCCTGCGAAAGCTGGATTGAAGAACAGTTATTTTCGTGAAGTGAGATACGAAATACCGGACGTGACAATTGATATTCGCCGATACTACCCAACAGACCACAAGCCCTGGCAAGTACCTCCCCGGGCCGCTTTTCTTTGGTTATCCTTTTGCTGATTACTGCAAAGTCGGGGTTCTTCTGCTTTGGATGGCGGTCTTTAGCAGTTGCAGGGACAGGTATTTTGCTAAAGCAACCCCCCAAATGAACGTTGAACCGCAGTTCTGGATAAGGGTGCTGCTCCTCGATGATGTTAAATCCTGTGAGCTTGCGGCCCGGTCGGCCTTTCGCGTCATTAACTCCCGGACACAGGCCACGGAAGCTCGTTTCGGCCTGCTTAACGAGCCGGCGAACGTGATTATGTCCGGCGGCAGAATTTCCATAGCCGGCAGACCTTTGACCGCCGATGAAGCAATTGTCCTGCCCGATGAGCCGCACATCTTTGAATTAAACGGCGCTGATTATCGCGGCAAATTAATGTTTATAATTAACGCGGACGGCAACTCTTTCGATGCGATAAATCTTGTTCCGCTTGAGCCGTATTTGGCAGGTGTCGTGGGCGCCGAGATGCCCGCTTACTGGGAGCCGGCTGCGCTGCAGGCCCAGGCAGTGGCGGCGAGGACCTATTGTTTATATATCAAAAACCAGTTCGGTCCGAAGCGGACATGGGATGTCAAACAAACGCAGGCAAATCAAATTTATCTCGGAGTCAGCGCCGAGTCGGCACGGGTCTGGGACGCCGTTTACACAACCTGGGGCCAGGTCCTGCTCTGCAGACAGACCGGTGATACGGATGCGCTTTTCCCTGCTTACTACGGCTCGAACTGCGGCGGTCACACCGAGAACAGCAGGAACGTGTTCGGCGATTCTTTCGAGCCGCTTGTCGGGGTAGCCTGCCCTTATTGCAAGGACGTGGCAAAGCCGCGGTTTTTCTTCTGGCCCGCGATTCAATTCGATAAAACCACTGTCACAAACAAAATCCTGCAAAGCTACCCGACGCTGAAAAAACTCGGCGAGGTGACGGACATTGTTCCAGTTGAACAGAGCAGTTACGAAGGATTTTCCAGACTGACACTGCTCAAGCTGGTCGGCTCAACTAATGAAAGCACTTTTCTGCGGGCTGAAGATTTGCGTCTTACAATCGACCCGACCGGCCGCCGATTGAAAAGCGCAAGCTGCACAATTGTTAATATGGGCGATAAGTGGGCATTTTCGTCCGGCAGAGGTTATGGTCACGGTGTAGGGATGTGCCAGTGCGGGGCGCAATCTCTGGCAAGGAAAGGAAAAACAGCAAGGGAGATTCTTTCCTATTACTATCCCGGTTCTGAGATAACTGTTATATATTAGAATGCTCTGTAGAAAATATATGAGACATCATTGTGGGTCATACTTATCTCGTCAATCGTCAATCGGTTGCGCAACTCGTGTCGGTTGCGTTGAGCGTAAAGCGTTATTCAAGACGTAACCGCAGGACGTGAGACGTAACGAGCTGCGCAACCGCAACCGTTCAACGAGCGGTGCAGCCACACAATAGTTTTCTATAAGAAGCTTCATACAGAACATGTTAGAAGTGTAAGCGATGGGTAATTTTGAAGTTCTCACGACAGACCGCAGCAGCGGCGCCCGGCTCGGCGTATTGACTACCAGTCACGGAGTCGTCGAGACGCCGGTGTTTTGTCCGGTCGGCAGCGCAGGCGCCGTAAAAGGAATCACCCCGCAACAGCTCAAAGAGACTGGCTCAACGCTTATCTTGGCCAATACGTATCATCTGCTGCTGCGTCCGGGAGTTGAGGCGGTCGAAAAGCTCGGCGGACTGCACAAATTTATGTCCTGGGATTCTCCCATACTCACCGATAGCGGCGGGTATCAGGTGTTTTCACTCGGCTCTCTGACCAAAATCGACGACGACGGCGTTGAATTTGCCAGCCATATAGACGGGGCAAAAACATACATCAACGCTGAAATCGCTACTGAAATTCAGAATCGGCTCGGCGCCGATATAATAATGTGTTTTGACCAGTGCACCCTTTTTCCCTGTCCTGATGCGCAGCTTGAAAAAGCCGTTGAAAGGACTGTCCGCTGGGCAAAACGCGCAAAACTCGCTCATACCAAATCCGGCCAGTCGCTTTTTGCTATTGTTCAGGGCGGGATAAATCCATCCCTTCGGGAGCATTGCGCATTAGAACTGGTCAAATTAGACTTTGACGGTTATGCCGTCGGCGGGCTGAGCGTGGGCGAGGGACACGATGAAATGCTCAAGACGGTTTCTTTAGTGACGAAGTTTTTACCGCAGAACAAGCCCCGCTATCTGATGGGAGCAGGCACGCCGGCTGATATTATTGCTGCGGTGGCCGCCGGTGTCGATATGTTCGACTGCGTCCTGCCGACCCGAAACGGCCGAAATGCCTTTGCCTTTACCGAAAATGGCCCCATCAGGCTCAGAAACAATATCCACACCAGCGACCCAAACCCCGTTGAAACCGGCTGCGATTGTTACTGCTGTACCAATTTCAGCAGGGGAACGCTTCGGCATTTCTTCAATGTAGGCGAAATGCTCGGCCCAATCCTGCTGTCCCTCCATAATATAAGGTTTTACCAGAGATTGATGGCTGGGGTAAGACAGGCGCTCAAACAAGGCCGGTTTGCCCCTTGGGCCGCTCAAAACCTGCAAAAATACAAAACCTTTTACACATAACCCCGATACACAAAAGGATTTCCGATGTTTATTTCACGGTTGACAATCCTGCCTTTCCGCTATACGCTATCACCCATATTAAAATTAATGAAAGGAACATAGAAATGAACAATATCTGGATATTGGCCGAGACGGCAGAGCAGGAAGGGCCTTCCGGCATTACTTCGGAGCCGGTGACCGCGGAAGGTGAAGCGACGACGGTCGTGCCTGACTCCAATGCACCCGCGGCGAAGTCACCATTGTCAAAGCCGTTCGGCAGCGGCTCGCTGATTTGGCTTGCTGTGATGTTTGTGTTGTTTTACTTTATCCTTTTCAGAGGGCCGCATAAGAAACAACAGCAGCAGAAACAACTGGTCCAATCGCTGAAAAAGAACGACCGAGTCAGGACAATCGGCGGCATCCTCGGGACCATCGTGGACATCAAAGACGATGAGATTACGCTGAAGGTGGATGAGGCGAATAATACGAAGATAAAGATTGCCTCCTCGGCAATCGGGAAAAAACTGTCAAAAGATGAAGATTAGGAACTTCGCGTTTTTCGCAGCCTGTGATTAGTGAACTACTAAATACGCTATCTTTGGTTTGGTGAACAAGTTATGAATAAAAATCTGTTGCCGAAAATCATTTTAATTATTGTTTTGGTGGTGTTTGCGGCCTTGTCGTTGTATCCCCCGGGCAAAACGTTAAAGCCCGGAATAGACCTGGCGGGCGGAACAAGTCTTATCTATGAAATTGATACGCAGGGTCTGCCGGAAGAAGAAAAGAGAGACCTTTCCCAGAGAATGATAACGGTTCTTCGCAGACGAATAGACCCTGCGAACATCCAGAACCTTATATGGCGGCCGCAGGGCAATACCCGTTTCGAGATACAAATGCCTCTGGCCAGCGTAGAGACGCGGGCAAAACGTCTAAATTACGAAAAGGCAATGACCGACCTGCTGGCCGAAAACATAAATCCCGCCGTAATTATGCGAAGTCTCCAGAAGCCGGCTGAGCAGCGGACCGCGGATTTCGAAAAGTTCGCCCAGGGTTCGCCCGTGAGACTGGAAATTCTAAAAGAGCTTGCGGCAGCCAGCGATGAGCGTATAGCGATACAAAATGACAGGGATACGCTTGCTGCGAAACTTAGAGAAATGGAGGGTTCGTTCCCATCAGCCAAGCTGGACCTCAGCCAGATAAAAGCTAATTTAAGCAAATGGGCAAAATTAGACGAGCAGCAACTGGCGGATTCGCTGAAGGAATTCCTCGGCTCCGACAGCAAGCTTGATCTGCTTACGAATTATGTGGGGACTTACGCTAAGTGGGCTAATGTTGTTAGTCAGTTGACGGATACCGAGACGGGCATAAACGTCCGGTACGGAGAGGCAAAAAAAGCTGTCGATAAGTTAAGCCTGACTGAAGACCAGATAAATGTGTGTCTGGAGATGTCCCCCAAGTCGGCTAAAAGGGTCCAGGCCGTTGAGGAGCTTAAGGCCCAGTTTCCCGCCCGGTCGGAAATGATTGACAAGGCGGTCGTAGCTTTTGATGAGTATCGCCCCTTCAAAGGGAGACTCGATGACTCGGGAGACCTCCAGCGGATGCTCAAAGGCGCCGGTGTTCTGGAGTTTAGAATCCTGCCGATATCAGGACATCCTCAGGTTGACTCTGACAGAATGGCCCGATATTTTGAGCTGCTCAAGACAAAAGGCCCCAAATACGCCTCAGATGCGGAGTATTTGTGGTGCGAAGTAGAAAATATTAAGGAATGGCGGCTGGAAGGTTCCGTTGTCGGCCAGTTCGGCGATAAATTCTATGTCCTGGCAAGCAACAAACAGGACGAAACGATGCTGCACACCGCCGCCCAAAAAGAGTGGAAACTGATAAAAGCCAGGCCCGGCTCAGAGCCACAAACAGGACAAAGAGCCATCGATTTTGTTCTTGATGACAGAGGCGGCAGATTATTCTCCAACGTCACCGGCAAAAATATCGACCGTCCGCTTTGTATTCTCCTCGACGGCATAGCGATTTCCGCCCCGTCTATTCGCTCGAAGATATTCGACAGGGGCCAAATCACGGGCAGTTTCACGCAAACCGAAGTTGAGGATATGGTGAGCAAGCTCAACGCCGGTTCTTTGCCCGCCCGGCTGGTAGAACAGCCCATCTGGGTGAAAACGATAGGCCCGTCAATCGGCGCCGACAACCGTGACAAGGGAATCAAGGCCGGTTTAATCGGCCTTGCCGGCGTGATAGTTTGTATGCTTGCCTATTATATGCTTGCCGGCGCAATAGCCGATATGGCGCTTCTTATGAACCTGCTGTTTGTACTGGCGATAATGGCGCTTAGCAACGCAACATTTACCCTGCCGGGTATTGCCGGCCTCATTTTAACAATCGGTATGAGCGTTGACGCCAACGTCCTTATTTTTGAAAGAGTGCGTGAAGAGCAGGCGAAAGGCACGTCACTTCGGCTTGCCATTAAAAACGGCTATGAAAAAGCGTTCAGCGCAATTTTCGATTCCAACATTACAACAATTATTACCGCTGCAATCCTTTACTGGCGCGGGTCGGAAGAAATAAAGGGCTTTGCCATTACCCTTATGCTTGGTATTTCATCAAGTATGTTCACCGCCCTGACCGTCACTCATACAATCTTTGATTTCCTTATGAACAAACGGATTATCAAGGACCATTTGTTTATGCTGCATCTGATACGCAAACCGAATATAAACTGGATGAGCTTCAGACCGATTTTCTTTACGCTCTCGGCGGTGCTTACCATTGGAGGCATCATTGTCTTCCTTACAAGGGACAACACAAAAAATAATAAATACGATATTGAGTTTACCGGCGGGACTTCTGTCCAAATCAATCTCAAAGACAGCATCAGTCTCACAAGACAGGATGTGGAAAATAGAATCCGCAGGGAAGGGGCTGATCTGGGAAACCCGGCCCTTGAGACAGCGAACGTTTACAGCATTGGAAAATCAGGTAAGCAATACGAAATTACCACAACTGAGACGAACAAAACAGCCGTCACAGTCACTTTCCCCCAGACTATCAGGAAAACAACTAATGAGATACTCCTGGCTATAGAAAAAGCCCAGGATAAATTTGACAGGGAATTGAGCAGACTGCTGGTAAAACAGGGAAGCAACCCCGCTGCCTTTATCATAACAACGAGTCAAACCAATAAAACACTGGTCAAAGAGGTCTTAAGCACGGCTTTTCCTGATGCCAATATCTCAGAACCGCAGGTCGAGGAGGTTGTCAATAATGCGGTGCTGACCGCTTTCGGGGACGAGCTGGAAATCCAGCGGAATCTTCAGCCGAAAGTTACCTTTCAGGAAAAAATTACCGGAGACCTCATAGATATTTACCCCGAGCTTGCCGACTTTTTAGGCGGCGTTAAAATCGCATGTGAAATCGAAAAGCCCGCTACCAGAACGGAAATCGAAGGCAGGTTTACGGATTTGCTGTTCAAACCCGATATGCGGGGCATTAGCCGGTATCCCTATAAAATTCTTGCCCCGAACTTGGATACGGTGGAGCCGCAGCAGTCGCTCAGCTCCTTTGTTTATGTGACTGCCGAGCCGGAGGCGGGATTGCGTGAGTTTACAGAGGACGAGTGGAAACAGTTTGCGGAAAACGAAACGGCCAAAGTCCTTGCCGCGACCAGTCTCGAAACGTCCCTGCCGAGGGTGACACAGATAGACCCTTCTGTCGGTGAAGAAGCAAAAACACAGGCATTGATTGCCATTGTCCTGTCGCTTATTGCGATGCTGATTTATATATGGGTTCGATTCGGAGATTTACGTTTCGGCTTCGGTGCGGTCGCAACGCTGTTTCATGACACCTGTGTCACGGTCGGCACCGTCACTGCCTGCACTTATATTGCGGCTACGACAATCGGCCAAAATCTTCTTATCGGAGATTTCAAAATCGACCTTGCTATGATAGCCGCCTTCCTTACGCTGCTTGGATATTCAATCAACGATACAATCGTTATTTACGACCGTATCCGTGAGAACCGCCGGAAAGGCACCGCCCTGACCCCGCAGATTATCAATAACAGCATAAATGAAACTCTTTCCAGGACCCTGCTGACAGGCATTACCACGCTTTTGGTCGTGTTTGTAATGTATGTCTTCGGCGGCGCGGGGCTGCGGGGCTTTAACTTTGCGATACTCTTCGGCATAATCGAAGGAACCTATTCGTCAATTGCGATATCTGCACCGATATTGCTGTTCCGTCTGAAGCCCAAAGAGGGAAAAAAACAGGCACGGGTGAACAGGACAAACTAAACCACAGCCGCATTTGCAGTAATTATATGCCTGTTGCCGCCTGGCGGTCAACCAGCCAGGTGATTCTGTCGAGAACAGGCCAAAGGGCGTGAATAGGATAGCGGACTTCATCCGGTTCGCTGGTCAGAACCTCTTTCAGGATATTCGCTTTTTCTTTGCCGCTGACCAGCACAGCCAGATGAGCGGCTGCACATAGAACCGGATGTGTCAGGGTAATGCGGTTCAGCTTCTCATCCAGGACATAAACGACACACACCAGATCTTCTGTGTCAAAAGGCGCAAAGCTGTTGGGAAACAGCGAACCGGTATGTCCCTCAACGCCCATACCAAGCACAATCAGGTCGAATTCGGGACGTTGATTTTCCTCCAGCATAAAAACACTTCGGATGGTTTTTTCGTATTGCTCCGCTGCAATCTGAAAATCGCTGTAGCCGGTTGGAATCCTGTGTATGTTTTCCTGCGGGATGGGGACTTTGGCAAGGAAAGTATCAGCAGCTAATTTATAATTACTCCACTGTGAATCGAGCGGAACATACCGCTCATCCACCCAGAATAGCTGGATTTTATCCCAGGGCAAAGCTTTTGCTTTCGGGGCGCTGCCGAGCAGCTCGAAGAAACGCCTCGGGGTGTGCCCTCCGGATATCGCAGCGTAAAAAACCTTTTTAGATTTTATCGCTTTTTCGGCGTCTGCAATAAAAATCTCAAGGCCCCGCTGCGCAAGACCCTCGGGGTCGGAAACAACCTCAACATTCGGCTTATATCTGGCAGCCGTTGCCATTTTTTATCCCGCTTTCATAGCACAAACATAACGGAATCATTATCACGCTTTGGAGGATATTTTGCCAGAAAAATTTTAAGAAAGTGGAAAAATTTTGCGGGACTCGCTGACGCCCGGGTCTGAAGCAAATAGCAGGGTAAAGTTTCGATGCTCAAACGCCTTAGGTAATGTCTTCTATCGGCCACATAAAGGCCTTTATGCCCTCTGAACCCAGTTTTTCCCGCAGTTGGCGGATGTTGGCCATCAATTTCTCGGCGGCGGCCTGGTCGGTAACGACAAATGTGCAGTAATTTGTGCCGGGCCAGACATCGGTATTCAAGTGTGGCTCACTTAGCCGGCCTTTGCCTATGACATTCGTGAATTTGGTATAGCTGCTAATCCCGACGGACTCCAGGGCTTCGTTCACATCCCTGTCTATTGCTACATTATGTACAATCAAAACAGCTTTCATAATCATTTTCCCTTCGGGCTTACTTTAACGCCCTCGAAGATACTGTAAAGCGTAGGCATCAGAATAAGAGTAATTAATGTGCTTAGCGTAAGGCCGCCGAAACTGGTCACCGCAAACGGCACCCATATCTCAGAACCTGCTCCCCTGGTGAACATAAGCGGTGTCATACCAAGCAGTGTGGTTATAGTGGTGCTCAGTATCGGCCGCAGCCGGCTCCGCCCGCCGTCAATAATTGCCTTGTAGGTGTCGTAGCCCCTCTTGCGAAGAATGCCGATAAAGCTAATCAGCACAATACCGTTATTCACTACAAGCCCCACAAGCAAAACCATCGCAATAAAGGTGACAATGTTCATCGCTATTCCGGTCATCACCAGCGCCACAATCACACCAACAATACCAAACGGCACCGACAGAAATATGATAAATGGGTCGCGGTATGACTCGAACTGTGACGCCATCACCATATAAACCAGCACCATCCCCAGTGCAACAGCCACGAGCAGCATACCAAATGCTTCTCTTCGTTCCTTCTCGGCCCCGGCAAATTTGTAGCTGAAACCGGGCGGCACCGGAATTTTATCTATGGCCTTTTTGGCCTCGGCCACAACCGAACCAAGGTCTCTGCCTGAAACTTCGGCTGAAACCGTGATATATCGGGCCTGGTCCTTGCGTTCTATCTTTGTCGGCCCCACACCCTGCTCGATCCTCGCAACGTTCGCCAGGCTGATTCGCCCTCCGCTCGGAGCGGTCACAAACACATCCCGCAAATCCTCCGGCTTGGTGCGGTAATCAGGTCCTAACCGAACTTCGACATCGTACTCATCACCCTTCTCACGATACCTGGTCGCCGTCGTGCCGGCAAAAAACGTCTCTATTGTTTCTCCTATTGTCCGCACATCGAGTCCGAGTTTTGAGGCCTTTTCACGGTCCACAACAACTTTAAGCTCCGGCTTCTCCTCTTTCCTGCTGATATCGATATCGCTCACGCCTTTGATATTCGCTATCGCCGCCTTGACCGCCTCGGCGTATGCTGCGGCATCGGCCATACTGTGCCCATAAAGCTCAACAGCTAGTTTTGCGCCTCCGCCGAACATCATTGTTGCCATCGGGTCCTCGGCGCTATACCGGACGGCGGTGTCGGGTATCTTGTCTGTAATCCTGCGAAGCCTGTCGATTATGTCCCTCGGCGAGCTGTCGCGTTCCAGTTTGGGGACCAGACTCATAAACATAATTCCGTTATAAGTTTCTTCGGTTGTAACCAGCGGCCCGCCCCTGACAGACCCATACACGCCCCACCGAATAAAGCAGTTTTGCTTCTCGGGCACGTTCTTTTCGGCGATTTTTTCAAGCTGATTGGCGACTATGCCGGTTCGTTCATAACGTGTCCCTACAGGCAGCTCGAAGTTCGTCATCAATCTATTCTGGTCTTCCTCCGGCAAAAACTCTGTCCCGACCAGTTTTGACAGCCCGATGCTGCATACAAATATTGCCACGCACGAAACAAGAACAGTCTTACGATTGGCAAGCGCCCATTTGAGGAAACTGATATAAATATCCTCTATCCGCAACAGGGCAATCTCGCCTGACTTGTATAAAAAGCGAAATATTGATTTTTGTGATTTTTCCCGGTCTATTTTGAGGAACTTTGAGCAAAGCATCGGCACAAGCATAATAGCCATCAATAACGATGCAACCAGGGCCATTACCATAATCATTGCAAACTGTCCGAAGACGATTTTTGTTATGCCGCCCACAAACAGAATAGGCACAAAGATTGCCACTGTTGTCAGCGTTGAGGCCATTACCGCCACGCCGACCTCATTGGTTCCGAGAATTGCACTTTCTTTAAGTCTCTGCCCCTTCTGACGATGGCGATAAATGTTATCAACGACAACGATGGCGTTATCGACGACCATTCCCACCGCCACTGCCAGCGCCGCCAGAGATGTAGTATTGATTGTGTAGCCGGCCAGCCACATCAGAAAGAACGTGATTATCAGCGATGTAGGAATGGAAACGGCGATAATAAAGCTCCCGCGGGCGTTCTGAAGGAAAAAAAGAATCACAAGCACAACAAAAACAGCGCCGTATAACAGCGTATCCCGCAGGTTATACACCGATGCGAGGATAAAGTCCGAATTGTCCATAACAACCCTTGCGTCAACGTCAGCCGGCAGATTCTTTCTTATGTTCTCCATCTCCGCCCTGACGGCACGGGCCACCTCAACGGTATTTCCGCCGCTTTGCTTCTGAATGAAAACAGCCATCCCCTGTTTGCCGTTGATGCGCACCTCGTATGTCCGCTCCTTGAAAAAATCCCTCACGTCGGCAATGTCTTTGAGCTTTATCGCTGCGCCGTTTCGCTGTGCAATCACAACCTCCGCCGCCTCTTCGGCATTCGAAAATTCCTCAGGTGTCCGCACAAGAAAATCCTTGTAGCCGCTCTTGATGTCCCCGCCTGGTATGCTTATATTCGCAGCGGCAAGCGCCGCATTTACCTGCGAAACAGACAAATTCAGAGCCGTCAGCTTATTATGGTCAATATCAACCCTTATCTGCCGAACCAGACCGCCGCGGTCAAAGGCGGACGCAACCCCCTTGACCCGCTTCAGCGGGTCCACAATATTATCTTTCACAATGGTCTGCAGATTCGGGTAGCTTTCCTCGGCGGTAATCGCAATAATCAGTATCGGCTGCATCGCAATATCGAACTTGACAATCGATGGATTATCCGCCTCCTCAGGCAGCAGTGTTTTGGCCTGGTCTATTTTATCGCGAATGTCATTTATCGTTTCATCTATATTCTGTCCCCACTTAAACCTGAGCGTTATCGATGACAGGCCCTCCTTGGAGACCGAAATTACCTCATCCACGCCGGAAATTGTGCTCAAAACATCTTCCAGCGGCTCGGTTATCAGGGTTTCAACCTCCTCCGGCCCTGCGCCCTCATAAGCGGTCAGAACGCTCACCGCCGGTATCTCAATCTCCGGCATCAAATCTATTCCGAGATGTGTCATCGACACCAGGCCGAGAACTATACTCGCAACGAATATCATCACCGTAGTCACCGGCCTGTTTACAGAAAACTGGGCAAGCTTCATTTGATGTCCTCTATTCGCACAACTTCGACTTTTGTTCCGTCTTTCAGAAAATTCATTCCGTTAACCACAAGCGTCTCGCCGGCTTTCAGGCCGTCAACTATCTCATATTTATCTGCCTGTTTTATGCCGACCCGGACAAACCTCTTATGCGCAATATCATTATCCACCACATATACGTAGTATGGGTCAATCTTTCCGCCGAGGACCACATCACGAGAGATAACTACAGTGTTGTCTTTCTGTTTGGTAACTAATGTCACCCTCGCAAACATACCCGGCTTCAGCAGTCCCGCACCAATTGAACTGTCGATTTCGTTCAATGCTCGAATTTCGGTGATAGACGCCATCGAGCGGTCAATTGGTGCGGGATTCTCTATGCGTATCTCCGCCTGTATTGTGTTGGTTTGTTCATCGAGAGCAGGGTAGATTGAATATATCTTCGCTGTAAATACCCTTTCCGGAAATGCGTCAACCCTGATTCTTGCGGGGATGCCGACAGTAATCTCCTCACTGAATTTTTCCGCAGCGGCAACGATTACTTTTACCGTCTTCATATCGGCTACGGTGACAATCTTATCCCCGGCTTTAATCAAATTGCCCGCATCGATGTGCTTGGCGGTGACTATTCCGTCAATCGGAGAGCTTATCATCGATTCCCGCAGGTTTATTTCCGCAAGCTCCAGGTTGGATTTTGCCAGACTCAATCTTGCCGCAGCTAATTCTGCTGCGGTTGTGGCCTTGTCTTTATTTTGTTCAGTGGCTGAGCCGCGTTCATATAATGCGATGAGACGTTTCTTCTCCCGCTCCGCATCGGCCAGCTCGACCTCGGCGGCTTTAACGCCGGCTGCTGCTGCGGCAACTTCCGCCAAATAAACGTCGTGGTCTATGACCGCAAGCTGCTGGGCCTTTTTTACCTCCAGCCCTTCTTCGACATCGACTGACCCGCCTCGTTCAGAAACAACACTGAGGGATTCAACTCTGCCCGGCACCTTCGATGCTATATCCACAACCTGATTTGCCTTTATCCAGCCGGTCAGCTCCATCGTTTCTTCTATCGAACCGACGCCTGTTTTTTCAACCTCGACCGGAACCGCTTTTTCCTCCTTCATACCCTTGCCGGATTTATGGATATACCAAAGCCAGAGGGTAATAAAAATAAGTGCAATCGCTGCTATCCGGTATATGGCCTTTCTATCGATTTTCATTTTGTCTGCTCCTGCTTTTCTTCGACGAGGGTCGCTGGACTTTCTTCTTCCGGAGATTTCGATTCATAATTGCCGGTTTGCCCTTCGGATTTGACGGCCTTAAATGTCGTCAGTGTTCCCATCGCCTTTTGCAAATCCAGTTTGGCAATTATATGTGAATAAATGGCCTGGTAATAAAGCGCTCTTGCCCTGGTCAAGGCCGACTCGGCATCGATGACCTCAACTTGTGTATTTATACCTTCCCTGTAACCTACCTCGGCAAGTCGGCTTCCCTCCTCCGCCCTGGTAAGGTTCAACTGCTGTGACTGAACAAATTCATCGGTGTTCTCGATACTCAATAGCGCCCTGTTCAGTTCGAATAAAGCAGTTTCCTCGGCTTCAATTAAATCTATATGAGACTGCCTGAAGCGTGCATTTTGCTGGATAATTTCTCCCTCGCGGGACAAGCCGTCAAATAGAGGCAGTGTCACCATAACACCTGTCTGCCAGGCGTGCCCCCATTCGATATCCATACTCCTGTGTGGGTCGGGTTTGGAAAAGGTATTGTCATAAAAGCCGCTGATAGTCGGCCAATATCGGCTCCGGGCGATGTTGAGCAGCTCTTTCTGATATTTTATGTCCAATTGACGCATAAACAGGTCGGGGCGATTGTGATAAGCAGCTTCAACCGCTTGTTCCATTGTCATCTTCAAGGGGGCATAGCCCAGCTCATCAGAGAGAGCAAAGTCGCTGTCCTGTGAAACTCCCATTACTTTAAGCAGTTGCGTCTTTGATATATTGATGGCGTTTTTATTTTGTATCAGGTCGGCTTTGAAATTTGATAACTCCACCTCCGCACGAAGAACGTCAAAATCCGAGGCGACTCCGCCTTCCCTTTTTTGTTTTACATCATTCAGGTGCGCCTCAGCCGAGCGAACCGCATCGGCGATTATCCGGCATAAATGCTGATTAAGCAAAACATCGTAATATGAATTCTCCGTTGCATAGATTACGTCCTGAACGCCCGCCCGAACCGTCTGGTCGGCAAGTAAAGAAAACAATCTGCCGGCGTGTATCTTCGCTGATATTGAGCCGCCGGCAAAAACCGGCTGGGTCACCCTGAGACCAGCCGAATAATTATCCAGATCGCCGAGGGTTATATTCCTGTCTCCAACGCTAAAAGATGAAACCTCATCAAGCCGCGTATAATCGCTGGTTACACTTGCCGATGGCAAAATCGCTGAATATGACTTCACCTCGTTTCCGCGCGCAAATTCTTTCTCCTGAACGATATGCTGCAAAGTTTTATTATTTACAAGAGCCAGCTTTAAGCAATCTTCCAGACTTAATTTGCCGCTTATATATGTTTGAGACTGCTCCTGTCGCTCCTTCCGGCTTTGCCATTGCCTGTAAGCGGTATCTCTGGACAAAGCGACATCCTGGTAGAATTGCTCACTGCTGACGCATCCGCCTGATAGCAGAATTATCAGCATACAAGGCACAAACCGGCTGATTTGTCGCAATAATGGTTTCATATCTCCTGGCTGTTAAACAGTTTCGCTCTTTATTTTTTTCCTGTAATGGCCGCCTGGATTCCGGCAACAGAAAAGTCAACTATATGGTCAACCATTTCAGGCAGGGTTGGGGCCGTCGCTCCAATAAAATCGCTCAGATTGAACATTTCGTTAATATGAATGGCCTGCAATAATTGGCCGATTATCGAGAGTATTGACAGCATAATTTTTTTCTGCTCCAGACCCGGGCAGACCATTGCAATGCCTTTTCCGAGGGCATTTAGGGTTGGGCCGGCTATTTCATCAGCGAACATTTTTTTCGGCAGACGCGGGTCAGACATCTCGTTAATCATAAGTTTCATAAATCGGCGGCCGCTACTATGGTCAATAAGGGGTTCGATGAAGGCGTTTGCAAAGGCCTGGATAAGGTCTTTAAGTGTTGGTTTTTGCATAGGTTGCGACATTACCTTTTCGATTCTGGCCAGGCGGATATCACGCAGGGCAATAAGCCGGCGGCGAAAAACTTCGGAATATAAGTTTTCTTTTCCGCCAAAATGGTAATTTACGGCGGCGATATTGCTGTGGGATTTGGCGGTTATTTCGCGAATGCTGGTACTGTTAAAACCCTTTTCGGCGAATAATTCTTCGGCTGTGTCCAAAAGACGGTCTCGCGATGATTTGCTTAAGTCATTGTTATTCTTGAGGTTAGCTATTGTTTTCATAATAAGCTCCTTTTCAAACGAGCGTTTCAAACTAAAGTATAAAACACTTGTTTTATTTGTCAAGGGGAATTTTAGCCTAATTTGACATTTTTTTGATTAATACCGCACCTATTTAAAAAGTGCGCTCACAATAAAAAATAAGTACCTGATTGCCAAAGATTTAGATGATACTAACCCCGCACCAGACGCTTCGGCTTGGTGCGGGGCTAACGTCGCAAAAATTAAATAGGTGCGGTATAAAGCGTCAATATTTTTGTAAGCTATGTTTTTATAAGAAGTTACGGTTATGGGAAGATTTATTTTCGGGAGGACTGGAAACGTTGCATTAAGCCAGAAACTTACAAGAACTTTCAAGAATTTACAAAAACGATATGAAAATTATATAAAACGATATGCAAACAGAGTAAAAATTATATAAAACCATATAGAAATTTTGCATAATTTTGAGTAGCCACAAAAAACTCAAAAAGCAACCACGGATGAACACAGATAAACACAGATTTTTTGGTATTGACGGGGACTGAAAAGGGGGTAAAATTGGCCGTAGACGGGATACATCGGGGTGGACTTTTTCAATAGCCCCGACGTCCCCAGACTTCCACAAAAATTGTACCGGACACCTTTAATTTTCCCATTGAGTTATCACCCGCTTCTTTTTCTCCCTCTTCGCCACATAAATAGGACAAAAGACCAGAGACCTGAGAATTCATAGTTTTTATCAATGTAATGTTCAATTACGTAAAAAGCAAAGTAATATACTCTAGCAAAACACCAAATCGATACAACAAGCAGTACCGCCACTTTAATTGTTGGATGTTCGATGACGATAATTATCGAAGACAACAGGCCTCCTAATAAGAAGAGCAGCCCTTTTAGATAAATTAATTTCACATTGGCAATATCCTTCATATCTATAACCCCTTAATCATTAATATAACCTGTTGTGTTAATATTGTGTAAGCGTTTAGATATTTAAATTTGTATCGACCTTCTAAGACTCCTTCAATTGGCAATTTTCAGGAATGTGCTGCTTGATATAATCCGAAATAAGCTGCCAGTCCTCATGCAAAAATCCTTCCGACCTTATGGACATCTTTTCTTCCGGAGTCTGGATTATCCAAAACTTAACAATATTATTTTTACTATTAATATTACCTTTATGCTTAACTGAGATGATCTGTGACCATTGGACTTGTACTTCCTGCTTGTCATACCTTTGGATTCTAATACAGTCTGCGTCTGCCTCAATTAACCTGGCACAGGATTTGCCTGTAACCAAAATGGTAATAAAAAACTGTAATCCCATCAATGCCGGACCTATAAAAAACAACAACACACATCCATATCTTGTTGATACTAATGCGATTTCCTTTCCAAGAGATAGCGGTAAAAGCACCATCGATGAAATCAATACTATGGACAGGATCGAAGGAATTAAAACTAAAAGAAACCATCCCTGCTGAGTTGGCGTTAAGTTTTTTGTACTGTGAAGATCTATATCCCATTGCCTTTCATTATCGCTGGCGGGCATCTCGATCTTATCTGAAGTATCAGGCTTCCACCTGCTGAACGGATAGTGTTTAAGATAGGCTTGAACGGTGTTATCTGGTAATATGCGAACCCACTGAGTTTTCAGGCTCAAGTAGCCAAGTTTTGTGTACAAATTCCCGCAATTGCAACGATAAGCATTGTATAAGATTCCTTTTACATGTTTACGTACTGTCAGTGGAGTTTCGGTAGATTCATAATCATTTGAGTGACAGCAGCCATTATCACAGGCTGGTGGGTTAGGTCGCCACCATGCACTAAATTTTTTAATCAGGTCAATGGTATAAATAAATAAAATCATCAGTGCGATTGCAACAATGGCACCGGCAAGAAAACCTCCAACTGCCCCCAATATAGCCCCCCATGGGCCATATTGAGAAGCAAACCTCATCCCTTTGCTAAATCCGTTCATTGCAAAGATGAGAATCCATATAAAAACCAACAACTCAATAAGTGTAAAGCCTGATTTATTATTTGTGCATAGCCGGGTTCGTGACTTGCTCTTTTTGTTTAAAATCTTCACAAATATTCTCTTTCGGAAAAACATGTTTTTTACCGATTTTTTCTTCTCAAAATCCAAAATCCCAAAAATCCAAAAATCGGGGACACCATACTAATTTCCTTCTGGATAATTAAAGACTACCGCCTATCTTTCAGATTGACAATAACCAGAACTCTTTTTTCCGTCAATCATTTTCTGATGTTTTCTCAGCCATTCTTTACCGTTTTACCGTTCAGCCGTTTTGCCATCCTGTACGCTACCCGCTCTACGCTATTTTTGGGCCAAATGGGAGTTCCACCTAATAAACGGCAGGTGCGATTTCTATGGTATGCGGTAAATTTTCAAGCGGGCAGGCGGGGCAAGTATTTTGGGGACAATTAATGAGTTTTCCTTCGACGTGCTCCCTCCTTCGCCAAGGCTACGGAGGGCAGGCAGGACTAAATTACTCTTGAGTCCGGGGCATTGGGGTTGTAGTCTGTCTTTTTCTATGGACGACATACGGCGGAAATTAGAGATTATTGACAGGCAGTTGGCAGGGGGACGCCTTGCAATCCTTCATAAGCAAGCTATAAACACAGCGCCACTACTGTTTGCAGCGGTGGGTTTAATTGCAGGAATCCTGTTCCAAAACGCATTTGATTTACCAATATGGGTCTGGTTGATATTCATAGGGATTTGCATAGCTGCAACGATTATTTTGTATGTCGTATATCGTATATCATACATCGGGAAAGAAGAACAACTCTCGTACATATTAGCCTATACAGCTTTGGGGTGCTTTTTGTGTCTGGGAGCAATACGGCTGATAAGTTTTGAGCGGCCGGCCTCAAATGATATTTGTAATTTCGTCACCAGCAAAAAAGCATTAACCGCCGAGAGCGCAGAGGGCGCAGAGAAGAAATCAAAAATGGATTCCCGCTTGCGCGGGAATGACAGGTATGATGAAAGAAAACTTGCGACAATTCGCGGACTTATAATTACTGAGCCGTATATCAACAGAAATCCAAAGCAGGACTTTACTGATTTCAAATTTACAGACCCGGGCACCAGTTTTTACCTTAAAGTCAAAGAAGTAGAAACCGCCGACGACTGGGTGAAGGTGAGCGGGACTGTACTAGTGCAGGTGGATGAGCCGGTGCTGGATTTGAAAGCCAGCGATTATATACAGGCATACTGCTGGTTAGACAGGTTCAAAGGGGCGACAAATCCCGGGCAATTCGACATAGCAAAATATTTAGCGAAAAAGGGAGTTTTTGTCGCAGCATCTATTGAATCACGAGACGGCATCGAACTGCTGAAGGAAGAACCAGCAGCAATCTTAACTAAAGCAAAAAGAAAGATAAGAGAATTAGCTGTGCAGTCATTGTTGGGCAGCCCATATCTGCAGGATGAAAGCGAAGGCCTGCTGCTGGCACTTGTTTTAGGTTACAGAGCAGCGATGGACATCGCCACTTTTGAGGCATTTCGAAAGACGGGGCTATTGCATTTTGTATGTCTATCCGGGATGAACTTCGGCATTCTTGTCGGTATGATATGGTGGCTGTGTAAAACAGCAGGTCTGATGAAACGAGGCCGGGCGGTTGTTTGTATAATTGCAGCAGCGATGTTTGTAATGGTTATTCCGTCGAACCCGCCGGCATTTCGTGCGGCGATAATATGTCTTGTCTTCTGTTTGTCATTTTTCTTTCGCCGACAGAGCAATCCCTTCAATTCACTGGCACTGGCAGCGGTCATTTTGCTAATGATTAGGCCGACAGAGCTTTTTGAAGTCTCATGGCAGTTATCGTTTGCCACAGTGCTGGGCATACTGCTGCTGGCAAAGCGTACCAGCAGCAGTATTTTCGAGAAGGTCGCAGCATTGTTCGAAAATTCTATCACTGGAAAGCTACCCTCTTATTTTCGCGTCATCTCTGGTATCATTTCATCTATAGTTGCGGTATTTGCTGTAAGCTTTGCTGCGTGGCTGGCCAGCGCGGGAATCCTGTTATATAATTTTTATACGATTCAGCCTCTTACAAGCATCTGGACAGTAGCTGCCTCGCCGTTTATAGCGGTGATTTCATTTCTGGGGTATCTCAAGCTGCTTGTGGGTCTGGTGCTGCCAACAGCGGCATCGATGCTGGATTTGATAATAAAACCTTTATCAAGTTGGCTCATCTGGCTCGTAAAATATATAGCACAGAGAGATTTCTCGCAGGTGCTCATAGGCCATATAGCAATTTGGCCGATAGTTTTTTACTACTGCACTATTTTGTTCATAGCCTTTATTCATTTTAAGCGTCCCTTTGTGAAAAAGGTAATTTCTGTGCTGATGGTCCTGGCTATCATAATTTTTCTGGGTATCACAAAATGGCAGAGGACTCATCGGGACGAGATGGTTATCACCTGCCTGGATGTCGGCCACGGGCAGGCGATATTAGCGCAGCTTCCGGGCGGGGACAATATCCTGTTTGATGGAGGCTCACTGTATCAAAATGACGTCGGCAGAAAAGTTATAACGCCGTTTCTGGACTATATCGGAATAAATAAAATCAGCTCCATTATCATAAGCCACAGCGACATAGACCATATCAACGGAATACCCGCAATCGCCGAGCACTGCGAGCTCGGCAGTATTTATGCCGATGAGGAGTTTTTTAATAAGGCCGACAAAGGGGGCGCAGCAAAAATTCTCCGTGAGTCCCTGCGAAAAAGAGGACTTTCCATACAAGCCCTGAGCGGGGACTTAAAGGTGCGTGGTGCTGCAAGGATACAATTTATCTGGCCTGATGAAGAAAAGTATGCAGCAGGGGCGTTAAGCGATAACGACAAATCGGCGGTTTCGCTGATTGAATTTGCCGGCAGAAGAGTCCTTTTGTGCTCGGACATTGAGAAACCTGCACAGAGAGGTTTAATGCAGGCGTATCCGAATCTGATGGCGGATGTTGTTGTCGTTCCTCATCACGGCTCAGTCAGGACGCTGGAGCCGGATTTTCTCAGGAGAGTCGGCGCAGGTAATTTGATATACAGTTGCGACCAAAGCCAGTATGAACGGCAACAGGTCGTTACGGAAAAAAAAGGTGCGAATTCATTTTATACAGCCAAAGACGGCGCCGTTAGTGTTTGCGTCACTAATGAAGGCGAAGTTAGAACGACAGCGTTTGTAAAAAAGCCCCGCATAAAATGCGGGGCTGAATAAAAGCTGATGTAAAACTTCACACGATAAGACGATTGTCTTGCAGCAATAAACAAAAAAATCATCTCATACGAACGACAATTTCGACCCTGCGGTTCTTCGCTTTGCCGCTGGCGCTTGAATTGTCAGCGATTGGTCTTGCTTCGCCGCAGCCGGCAGCTCGAATCTTGTCTTCGGCAATTCCATGGGCGATTAAATATCGAGCGACCGAAAGAGAGCGTTGGGCGGAAAGCTCCCAGTTGTCTTTCCATTTTGATTTCTTGATAGGGTCGGAGTCGGTGTGGCCAACAATATCTATCTGTTTGTCAGGGTAGTTCTGTTTCAGGACAGACTGGATATGGTCAAGCTCGGCACTGGTGCTTTTTTTCAGCTCGGCCTTTCCGGGGTCAAAAAGCACCGTATTCGGCAGAGTTACTGTAATTGTCCCTGCTGCGGCATCAATTGAAACATCATACCCCTTGCCGAAACCTGCGGCTTCGGAAGGAGATATGTGACGCTCGGCAACCTGCTGCTGAAGGTCTTTTATAGTTTGCTGGTCCTTGGAGAGCTGGTCGGCAAGCTGACCTTTTTCGGCCATTTCACGTTCGTACAGACCTTTAAGGTTCTGATGCTCCACGTTCAGGGCCTCATACTTTTTCTTCCAGTTGGTACAACCGGGGAGAAAACAAAACGCCACAAAAGCCAATAGCAGCATTATTTTTTTGTTCGCAGTTTTCATTCAGTATCTCCTTATAAAACTTATCCAATCAATTTTATTGAAAAAACAGTCCGAACATCAAACGGCTGAAAATTTTATCGTGGAATATCATAACAGTAAAGACGGCCAAAGACAAGAAGGGACCGTAAGGAATTTGTCGACTTTTTTTAAAAAACATTTGCAGCGCCGCCCACATCAATCCAAAAAATGGTGCGATAAAAAATGCGACAAAGACCGGCCCTCCGCCTGCTACGGCGCCGGCGGCGCCCAACAGATGGACATCGCCGAGGCCCATTGCCTCCTTTCCGAAGCCGAGTGTGCCGAGGATACGTGTAGCCCAGACAATCCCGCAGCCGACAAAGTAGCCCCACAGACTGCCCAGAAACCCTGCAACTGCGGGATGTTGCGATAGATTCAGACACCAGGTGTGTATTGCTGGATTTTTTCTGGCGATGTAAAAAGCAGCCAGAGAACATACAATTATCGGCAGTAAAAAGATTACTTCCTTACCCATCTCCAAACGGTGGTTGACCGGCGGCTTGTGGTTCGCGGCCGACGACTGCCATTCCACAGCGGATGGTGTTGCTTCCGATTCACAGCTTACAGGCGAGTCTGATTTGTAACTTCTTTTGATTAAACCGGTTGCAAGAAAAAGCCACGCTATCCCAAAACCTATTGCAGCACCGATGGTAAGAGAGGCGATGGTTGCTTCCTTGAAGAAAAAGAAGGTCGAGGTAGTAGGCAAAAGGGCAAAGTCGCGGATTAGAGCAGGGTCGATTATATATGGGGCGACCGCAGAACCGAGCAATCCCACTACGGTGACAAACCAGCAAATCGATACCGGTATGACCCATAATTGCAGGTCAATCGCCGAAGCGGCAATAAAGGCAGCCAGGAGAATGAGAGAAATAAGATAAATGAACCAGCCGCCCTCCATAAATGAGGGCATTCCGGCACGCAAACCAGTACGAAAATACACGCTGAAAACAGCGATAAAAACAAGACCGGTCAGCAGTTCAATGACAAAATAACGGGGGGAAATAGGCTCTTTGCAGTGCCGGCATTTAGCGCCGAGAAGCAGCCAGGAAATCAGCGGTATGTTGTCGTAAAAACGAATGTGCGTCCCACAGATGGGGCACGCAGAAGGTGGTTTTATCAGCGACTGGTCGCGGGGCAGACGATAAACGACAACATTGAGGAAACTGCCTATACAACAACCAAAAGCAAAAATAAAAGTGTACCAAATCCAATCAGGTACTGCCACGATGCCTCCTTGCAATAATTGGCCCATAATTTACAAGCTCAATCGTTTTTATTTTCTTTAGTTCTATTTATTGCAGCAGCAACTTTGATGGGCAAGCCGAAGAGACGAATGAAGCCGGTTGCATCGGTCGAATCGTATTCAGCGCCCATCTTGAAACTTGCTAAATTGGTCGAATACAGACTATTAGGGCTTTTTACGCCGGCCGGCGTGCAGCGGCCTTTGAATAATTTCATCTTTACTTCGCCGGTGACATTTCGCTGGGTGACATTGACAAACGCATCAAGGGCCTCACGCAAAGGGCAAAACCACAGGCCATAATAAACCAGTTCAGCATATTTCAGAGCAAGTATCTGCTTATAGTGCATTGTCTCTCTGTCGAGAGTGAGTGTTTCGAGGGCTTTATGGGCTTCAACGAGGATTGTTCCGCCGGGCGTCTCGTAAACGCCCCGCGACTTTATACCAACGAGGCGGTTCTCAACTAAATCGACTTGGCCGACACCGTGCTTGCCGCCAACTTTGTTTAGCTCTTCAATCAGCTTTACGCCATTTATTTTTTTGCCGTTGGATTCGACATGCTCACCACAAGTAAGTTTTGTCGGAATACCTTCTCTAAATCCGATGGTTACATAATCCGGCTTGTTTGGCGTCTTGGAAATAGGCTGACTAATAACAAACAGGTCGTCTTTCGGCTCATTGGCGGGGTTTTCAAGGTCGGCGCCTTCGTGGCTGATGTGCCAGAGATTGCGGTCGCGGGAGTAGATTTTTTTCTTTGTCTGGTCAATCGGTATTTTGTGTTTTTTGGCATAATCGATGGCTGCTTCTCTGCTGGTGAGCGTAAATTTGGGGTCCTTCCAGGGCGATATAATTTTCAGCGAAGGGTCGAGCGCCATATAGGTCAGCTCGAAACGGACCTGGTCGTTGCCTTTGCCGGTTGCGCCGTGTGCAACGGCTGTCGCACCTTCGGCGTTGGCGACTTCAACCTGATGCTTTGCAATTAACGGCCGGGCAATACTGGTGCCAAGCAGATAACTGCCCTCATATACTGCGCCGGATTTTAGAAGCGGCCAAAGGTAATCGCAGACAAACTCCGCCCGCAGGTCTTTAACTATGCACTTGGCAGCGCCGCTGGCCAGCGCCTTTTTCTTGATGCCGGCAAGTTCATCACCCTGGCCGAGGTCGGCTGCAAAGGCAATTACCTCATAGCCGTAAGTCTCTTTTAGCCAGGGGAGGATGACGCTGGTATCCAGCCCGCCGCTATATGCCAATACTACTTTTTCTTTCTTTGCCATTTTTTACCTTACTCAAACTGACTGACTTTAAGCCGTATATTATAAATGTAGTTCTAACAAGAGCGTACTAACCTTACTGGATTCCCGCTTTCCGAAACGGGCTCGTCGCTTCGCTCCGTGTCGCGGGAATGACAGAGAGATTCAAAACTTATGGGAATTATATCGGCTATTGCTGCAAAAGACAATTAATACCGCACCTATTTAATTTTTGCAGCCCCGCACCAAGCCGAAGCGTCTGGTGCGGGGTTAGTATCGTCTTCCCGCACCAATTGTCCTTAAAATTCAGCCCTAATCCCTGACTGCCCTGACCCTACATCACTTGCCAATTGGTGCGGGATGGCAATCAGACACTCATTTTTATTGTGAGCGCACTTTTTAAATAGGTGCGGTATAAAAGCAGAAGAAAAGGAATTTCTCGCTCGTATGAATCCGCCGCAGGCGGATAAATTTCAACGACACCAGCGGGACAGTTTATTTTTCTTATCCTACCTGCCGCCTCTGGAACAGCGCAATTGCCAGCAGAAGTATTGCCGCCGTGTAGCACACAGCATAAGACCCGCTTATCAGAATATATTTCAACGGGACCTCGCTGCCTTCGTAAATGGCATCGCTTATCCAGAAAATCTGCAAATTGGGCACCAAGAACCTGCCTATCCTTGCCCATAGGTTTGTCTGTGCATATCTGCCAAATACGTAGTCATTTATCAGCCCAAGCAGAAATATACCAATGCAGGCAGAAAGCGTCACTACTATGTTAAACCTCGCCGATATTGCCACCGCCAGCGCTGCAATTATAAACGCAGCCAACAGCAGCAATACCGACCCGAACACATCAAGAGCGTTGATACCGTTCCCTGCCGGATTAAACTGCCACTGCCGGTCGATAAAATACAAAAACACTATGCTCAATGTGCCGAATACGCCCAGCAAAACCATTGCTGTCGAAGAAAATTTCCAGTCATAAACATAGTTAAAAAAAGCACTTAGCAAAAATGTTAGCGCTGCGGCAGCTATTACACTGCCCATAACCGTCCAGTCCTGCGTATCATTTACCGACTCCGGCACACCGTGCCTGACCGCCATAAGCAGCCCGATAGTGCAGATATAATGGGCAAGCGTGACGGCGGCAGCCACACCCAGAAATTTCGCAACAATGAATATCGGACGTTGAACAGGTTTGCTCAGAACCGTTGTTATCGTCTTATTCTCTATTTCCTCTGCCACGGCCCCGGAGGCAGAGAAAATTGCTATGAACAAGCTCGTCATAAACAACGTAGATAACCCTATCTCTCGCAAAAGCTTATTGTCGTCGCCCATCGTGTACATCGACAGCGACGGACTTAGGAAAAATAGCAGCAGGGCGGCTACAATAATTATAGCATAGACGAGTTGTCTTATCGTTTCTATGAATGTGTTCTTTGCTATAGTGAATAATTTACGCATTGCTCACTGCCGTCCCAGGCAACCCCGGCCCTGCTGTTATGCAGGGATTAGGATGCCGTAATAATTTTTTCACAGTTATTGCTTCAAAACATAGTTATTATTTATATTATATAACCTTTAATTCGTAAAGAAATTTTGATTTAATGAAGTTTATACTGAACTTCTGGTAATTTTGTTCAGAGCGCTGAGCCAGGTTGAAAAATGACAGTATCTTCCAAACGTGCTGAATACCTATCTGTCTTATCCTTGATTTTGAGCGTCGCATTTTTCGGCGTTGCCTTTTTTGTAGGCCGATGGAGCGGCTTTTTCCCCATCTCCGCGGTCGGCTGGCTTATTCTCTCCGCCGCCCTGATTTGGCTGGCCCTGGCCATCCAGTTTCACCAGCGCTGCCTCGCCGAACAGGAAAAGCTCGATATGAGCCAGTTGACCGAGGGTAAACAGGCCTCCGCAATATTTCAAGCCACCGGCGAACGCTCAGCTATGTTTGCCGCAGCTCAACGCCGCCTCGACCTGCTCGAAAAATGGTTCATCCCGATATTCTCCGCAATTATAGCCGCTTATCAAATAGCCATCGGACTGTACTTATTGAAAATAATACCTCCCGATGTGGACCTCGAGGCAAAACAACCATTGATTTGTGCGACTTGTATGACAGCCGTGGCTTTCATCTGCTTCATACTCTCTCGCTATGCCACCGGTATGTCGGCTCAATTCCAGTGGAAACCGTTAAGAGCAGGGGGCAGCATTTTTCTCGGCATCGCCGTATTGTCTTTTGCTCTGGCCGTCAGCCTGGCCCTGGCACAATTCAAAATCTTCACGGGCATAACTGTCATCAGCCTTGCGGTTCCCATCCTGCTTCTTGTCCTTGCCGCAGAAAGCGCCCTCAATATCGTCCTGGACATATATCGCCCCCGGCTGAAGGGACAATACAGCCGAAGCGCTTTTGACAGCAGGATTCTTGGCATTATAAACGAGCCCGGCGGAATACTTCGCACCGCCGCAAGCGCCATCGATTATCAGTTCGGCTTCCAAGTCTCGCAAACCTGGTTTTATAAGCTCCTTGAGAAAGCGATTGTCCCGCTTGTCCTGTTTGCTGCCGCCACTTTGTATTTATTGAGCAGCATTGTCGTTATATTGCCGGATGAACAGGCCATAATAGAGCACTTTGGCAATCCCCTGAACAAAGCCGGCGAAAAGAGAATCATCGGGCCGGGCCTGTCATTCAAATGGCCCTGGCCCATCGACATCGCTCGTAAATATCCCACCGAAAAACTTTCAGTAATATATATTGGTTATATTCCCAAAACCGACCCAAAGACCGGAGAAGTTATTCCTGAAAAATCACTGTTGTGGGGCAAGTCTCACTACGAGCAGGAGTATCTTCTGCTTGTCGCCAGTGAACAAACGTCCGGCAAATTAGCCCCGGGGGCTGTCCCGGTAAGTCTCGTAATCGCTACTTTCCCCGTTCACTATAAGATAAAAGACCTGTATTCCTTCCTCTACAATCATAATGAGCCTGAAAAGCTCCTCAAGTCTATCTGTTATCGTGAGCTTACGAAGTTTGCCGCCGGCGCAAAAATTGAGGTCGATAGTGAAGCTGATATGAACGTTAGTCTCCTCAGTGCAGGCCGGGCAGAAGCCAAACGGATTTTAACCAAAAACATCCAGACCGCCGCAGACAAAGCCGGCCTCGGCGTTGAAATCACCTTCCTCGGACTGCAGGGCATCCATCCTCCTCCGGAAGTTGCCGCAGACTATCAAAAGGTCGTCGCTGCCGTCCAGAAAAGACAGGCCCTTGTCCTGGCCGCTCACGCGGAACGAAACAGGGTCCTCAGCTCCCTCGTTGGCTCCGTTGATGACGCCGATAAGCTCTACGCCCTTGCTTCGCAATACCAGCAGGCCAGAAAAAACAATCAATCCAAAGAAATCGAAAAACTCGGCGGCCAATTAGATTCGGCCTTCGCCCAGGCAAAGGGTGGTATCTTCAGCACTTTGCGACAGGCCCAAAGTTACGCCTTTGAAAAAGAAACGCTTGCCCGCGCAACTGGCCAGCGCTTCGCCAGCCAGCTTAAGGCCTTCAGGGCGGGGGGTGAAATCTACAAGCAGCAGCTTAGATTGGCGGTCTTCGAAGAGGTACTCCCAAATATAAGAAAATACGTCGTCGTTGCCGACCAGAACGACAATGAAGTATTCATAATCGATGTCCAGGAAAAACTGACGCCAAGTCTGTATGATTTACCGGTCATTCAGGAGAATAAGGAAAAATGAAAAATATAGCCGTCACTATTTTCATTGTGCTTGTTGTTGCCGCTATGGCCCTGTATCTTGTCTCATTCCAGGTCAGGGAGACAGAATTCGCCCTGGTGACAACCTTCGGCAAGCCCACCCGCCAGATTACCGAGCCGGGCTGGCGATTCAAATGGCCGATGCCCGTCGAGCAGGTCCAGAAATTCGATTCACGTATGAGAGTCCTTGAAGCCGAGCTCGGCGAGACAACGACCAAAGGCGCTGTCCCCATCATCGTAAATACCTACATCGTTTGGAAAATTGCCGAGCCCCTCGAGTTCTTTAACGCCGTCGGAACCGTCAAAGAAGCCGAAAACAAGCTCCGCAGCCAAATCAACGATACCCAGAACAAGGTAATCGGCCGCCATCCGTTCGGTGAATTCGTAAACAACGACCCCGACAGAATAAAATTCGAGCAGATTGAAGACGAAATGCTCGCCGACCTCAAACAGACCGTCAGGGCCAACTACGGTATTGAAATTATGACCCTCGGCATCAAACAGCTCAAAGTAAGCGAAGATGTCAGCAAAGACGTTTTCGAACGTATGAGAGCCGAGAGAAACCGTAGAACCGAGGCCATTATCGCAGAAGGCAGCGCCGAGGCAATCAAAATAAAGACCGACGCCGACTCGAAAAGGACAGAGCTTCTTGCCGCCGCCGAGGCAAGAGCCAAGGCAATACGCGGTGAGGGCGATGCCGAAGCCGCCAAATATTACAAAATGCTCGAAGAAGACCCGCAGCTTGCTATGTTCCTGCGGGACATCGAAGCCCTGAAGAAAACTTTACAGGAAAGGGCGACCATCGTCATAAGCGCCGACACCGAACCTTTCAAACTGTTGAAAAAAGCGCCGGATATTAAACCCCAAAAATAATTCCGCCTGATGGAACCCTTTAACCTATGGCAATACAGAATCCAAAAAATAACGAAAACTTCCAACCGCAATTAGCAGCGCCGAACACAGGCGACAGGTTTGATGCCGCCAGTGATGCACTCTCCCAGGCATTGCGGACAAGCTTCTTTATTCTCAAGATAATTATGGTTGTCCTCGTCGGCGTTTTTCTCGTCCGGGGCCTTGAAACAGTTGGGCCCGATGAGCAGGCGATGGTCCTGCGCTTCGGAAAAATCAGAGGCATAGGTGAGCAAAGACTACTCGGGCCGGGGCCTCACTGGGTCTTCCCTTATCCGATAGATGAAATCATAAAGGTCCCAGTCGCAAAAAAAATAAACCTGCCGATAGATTCATTCTGGTATTTTCTGGACAAAAAAGACCAGCTTCCCGAAGGCCCTATACCCAGAACCCGAATACCGCAGATATTGGACCCCGTCAAGGATGGTTATTGCATCATCCGCAGTGAAGAGCAAAGCGGCACAACCTTCTCCTCCGCCGGCAGCGATTACAATATTGTGCATTGCAAATGGCAGTTGACATACAGAATTGACGACCCCGAACGTTTCTTTAAGAATGTATATACCGAAGATGTAAAAACCGGCCAGCAGTTTCCGGATGTCGTGGCAAAGAGTGTCACCCCACTGCTGGAGCATCTGTTCGAGAGCGCCGTCGTAACGGCAATGGTCCATTATACAATCGACGAGGCAATCTCCAGCCAGGATAGAATCCCGAAGCACGTTAAAAAACTGCTGCAGGAAAAGCTCGACAAAATACAAAGTGGCATAGCCGTCGTATCAGTCCAGCTCACCGATATAACCTGGCCCCGCCAGGTTGACAACGCATTCCTTGCCTCCATCAGGGCAAGTCAGGAAAGTCAAAAGGCCGTCAGCCAGGCGAAAGGTTACGCAGAGAACACCCTCAGCGAAGCCGCCGGACCCGTCGCCGCAAACCTCCTTACAGCTTTTGGGGATAAAACTATGCCGGAGCAGGAAAAAGAGCTGCTCTGGTCGCAGCTTGCCGGCGCCAGCCAGGAGAAAATCGCCCAGGCCCGTGCTTATCGCACAAAGGTCGTCGAAACCACCAGGGCAAATGCCGAATACCTCCAGAAGATACTACCCGAATACCGCAAACACCCGCAGCTTGTTATACAGGAGATTTACCAGGATACTATAGAGTTCGTCCTTAACAATGCGGACGAAAAAATGATAATTCAGCCCGCTGAAGCCGCAAAAGGCAGAGAACTTCGGGTCCTCTTGAACAGGGACCCCGCTATAAAACCCAAATCAGAAAAAGGAAAATGACCGCCTTCTAATGAAATTCTAAAATTGAACGAGAGATTGGAGCAAATGGCACACGAACATTTACATTTTAAGGATGATATAGCAACTGAACACACGCGAGGCCAGCAAATTCGCGTGAGTATGGCGCTCCTCGGCACACTGGCGGGCGGCGCTCTGCTGATAAACAGCTACTTTGCGAGCCTGTTTTACGGCAAAGGCAGCTTCAATACCGAGTCACTCGCTATGCTCGGCGCTATTCTCCTCGCCGCCCCCATCGTCCTGCACGCGGTAAAAAGTCTCATAAAAAAAGAAATGCATATGGACGAGCTTGTCGCCCTTGCAATATTTGCCGCCTTCGTCTCGGAAAAGTACGTGACCGCAGGCGCCGTCGCCTTCTTTATGCTCCTCAGCCAGCTTATCGAAAGCAGGACCGCTCTCGGCGCCCGCGCTTCCATCGAATCCCTTATTAAGCTTACTCCTACAAGAGCAAACTTACTCAATCACGACGGCTCTGAAACAGAAGTAAAAGTCAGCGGGCTTAAAGCCGGCGATACTATCCGTGTCCGGCCGGGCGACAACATCTCCGCCGACGGCGAAGTCATCAAAGGTCTCAGCTCCGTTAATGAAGCCACCATAACCGGCGAATCCCTTCCCGTCGATAAGGTCCCGGGTATGCAGGTCTTCGCCGGCACTACTAATCTTACCGGCGCTCTCGATATCAACGTGACTAAAGCCGGCAAGGACACCACCCTCGGCAAGGTCCAGACTTTGATTATCCAGGCCGAACAGACAAAAATCCCCATTATGAGAATAATCGACCGCTATGTTAAATGGTACACTCCGACTATCCTGATGATTGCGGGCATCGTCCTGTTCTTCACCCGCGATGTTAGTAGAGCTATTACAATACTTGTTATCTCCTGTCCCTGTGCGCTCATTCTCGCAACCCCAACAGCTATGGTGGCCGCAATATCAGCTTCCGCAAGGGTCGGCATACTCATTAAAAATGTTGCCGACCTTGAGATTGCAGGCAGGATGTCCGCTATAATATTTGACAAGACCGGAACGCTGACAACAGGCCGCCTCTACGTCACAAAACTAACGCCTGCTGAAAACGTCGAACCTGCTGAACTGTTGGCGCTTGCCGCCTCTGCCGAACAAATGAGCAAACACCCCGCGGCAAGAGCTTTGCAGGAAGTGGCCAAAGAGGCAAACCTCTCTTTACCTGCCGCTGACGACTTCAAGGAAACGCCGGGAAAAGGCGTGACAGCCAGGGTTGATTCAGCCAGAATAATGGTCGGAAGAAATTCCTTTTTGATGGAACACAATATCGACACAAGCGCTGTCAGTGACCCGACGCTCCACGAAGAACAAGGCTTCAGCACGCTTTATGTCGCCAAAAACAATAAGTGCGCGGGCTGGATTGGCTTGCAGGACAAAACCAGACCCGAAGCTCGGCAGGCCGTCAGTGATTTGCTCGCTATGGGCATAAAAAGAGTGACTATGCTCACCGGCGACAGAGACGAGGTCGCTAACCGAGTTGCCGCCGAGCTGGGCTGCACCGATTTCAAAGCTAATTGTCTGCCTTACGACAAGCTCGCTATCGTCGAAAAAATAAAAGCCGACGGTCATATCGTGACGGTCGTCGGCGACGGCATAAATGACGCCCCGGCTCTTGCCGCCGGCGACCTCGGTATCGCTATGGGCGCAGCCGGCAGCGACGTGGCTATAAATTCCGCCTCTATTGCTCTTATGAGCGATGACCTGAAACGCCTGCCTTTCCTCGTTAGTCTCTCTCGAAAAACCAGAAGCGTTATCAACCAGAATCTTTCCTTCGGCATTATTTTCATTATCCTCGGTGTCGTCGCTGCTGCCGCCGCCTGGCTGCCGGCAATTTACGCAGCTTTCCTGCATTTCGTCGGCTCTTTAATCGTTGTCTTTAATAGCGCAAGGCTTGTCCGATATGGAGAGGAGCTTGACCACGCATCATATACCTGAACCGGATTACGGACACGAAAATATGGAATATGCTGTTGAAACACTTTCGCTGACCAAAATCTTCTCCGACTGGTGGGGCCGCTCCAAGGTCATCGCCGTTGACGACCTCAATCTGCAGATTCGATACAATGAAGTTTTCGGCCTGCTCGGTCCCAACGGCTCAGGCAAAACAACCACCCTCAAGATGCTCCTCGGCCTGCTCTACCCCACAAAGGGAAAGGCCGTTGTCCTCGGCGGCGACAGCTCCGACACTAAAGTCAATGCCCGCATCGGTTTTCTCCCTGAAGAGTCATACCTTTACAGATACCTCAATGCCCGCGAAACGCTGGATTTTTACGGCAGGTTATTCGGCCTGCCCCCAAAAATTCGTAAAATGCGCACCGAGGCGCTTCTCGATATGGTAGGTCTTAAGTCCGTCGCAAACAGGCCGGTCGGCACGTATTCAAAAGGTATGGCCCGAAGAATCGGCCTGGCGCAGGCGCTCATAAATGACCCTGACCTCCTGATGCTGGATGAGCCTACAACCGGACTTGACCCAATCGGCACAAGACAGATTAAGGATTTAATACTCGAACTTGCCAAGCGAGGCAAAACAGTCCTGCTCTGCAGTCATTTGCTCGCCGACGTCGAAGACGTTTGCGATAGAATCGCCATCCTTTATGGCGGCAAAATCCATTCCCAGGGCAGGGTCAAAGACCTCCTGCAGCTAACAGACAAAAAGCAAATCACCACCGGCTCTTTAAGCAGCGCTGCGCTCGAAAAGATAAAAAAAATAGTCCTGCAGGAACAATCCGAGTGTGTCATCACATCCCCTATGGACAGGCTTGAAACATTTTTCATCAAAACGGTTGCTGAAGCACAGCAGCTTTCTTCGCCTACCAGCGGGGCCGTCAGCACAACGCACATCGGCGATTTCCTTGCCGCTAAAACAACCACGCAAAGCATCCTCGACAAGCTCGTTACCGCACCGGTATCTCCTGATGTCCCCTCGGAATTTGCGGAGACAAAACAGGTCGTTCCCGTCGATGATTCTGAATCTAAACCCGATGAGCAGCTGCTTGGCAAGCTGACCGGCCGCCCGGAACCCGTTGTCGTAACAAAACCGGTTGAAGACCATAACATAAAAGAGCCCGAACAAATCAAAAAAGGTGTCCTGGACCGCCTCGCCGACCGCCCGACAATACAAGAAAACGATAAAGACCGGCCTGATAAAAACAGGGGAGATACCACCAATGCATAGTATCTGGGCTGTTGCCGTAAATACTGTGAGGCAGGCCGTACGAATGAAAATCGCCGCCGTCTTTATTATCCTGTTGTTTGTCCTGCTGCCCCTTATGGCTGTCTCAATGACAGGCGACGGCACCGTCAAAGGAAGACTTCAGACCTTTGTAAGCTATGGCCTTTCACTCACCTCTTTACTGCTCTGCCTGCTTACCATTATCGTCTCGATTTATTCGATAACCAGCGACATCGACCATCGACAAATATATACCGTTATCACAAAGCCCGTCCGCCGTTTCCAACTGCTCCTCGGCAAGCTGTTAGGCGTCATACTGCTGGATGTGGTGCTGCTTGCACTTTTCTCATCCATTATATATGCGGCGGCTGTTTATATGCCGAGATTTCTTCGGGCATCCGGCCCCGAGATTGCCAGCCTCAACAACGAGTTCTTTACTGCCCGTGCAAGCCTGACCCCCAAAGAAATCGATGTCTCTAAGGATGTCCTTGATACCTATAAAAGACTCCAGGAAACCGGCCAACTGCCTCAGGAGGTCATTGAAAACAAACTCGCCCGGGGAAATTACATCAAGGCCCTTACCAGACAGATAGAGCTTGGTAAACGGGCCGCCCCCGTTGGCCACGAGCTTGTCTGGGAATTCAATAATGTCAAACCTCTCGACCCGACCCAGAGCCTGTTTGTAAAATTCCAGTATGACGTCTCGGTAAATCCGCCGGACCTGCAGGTCTATGGCAGGTGGGTCGTCGGTGATATCAGACAACTCCCTCCCACCACTTATACCTTTGACCGCAAAGACCTAATCCGGACTTTTTACGAGATTGAAGTCCCCGCCGATGCCGTCGCCGATGACGGCTATCTTGCCGTTGCCTTCCTCAACGTTCCTTTGAACGACACCGTAGTGATTTTCCCTCCCGGCGAGGGACTCGAGGTCCTTTACAAAGCCGGCACCTTCACCGCCAACTTCATAAGAGTCGCTCTTTTAATCTTCCTCCGTTTGGTTTTTCTCGCCTGTCTGGGAACCCTGGCCGCCACCTTCCTGTCATTTCCCGCAGCTTTACTATTTTGCCTGGTTATTTTTTTTACCGGCTCTATCAGCGGCTTCTGCTTGGAATCCTTTAACTTTATCGGTGAGAATTTAAGTATGTTCTACACTTATACCGTCAGGCCGATGGTCCAGCTTCTGCCTCAGTTCGATAAATTCAACCCGGCTAAATTCCTGGTTCCCGCAAGGTTGTTGAGCTGGCCTTTATTGGCCGAAATTGCTGTCTCTTTAATTTGTATCAGGGCGTTTATACTATTGTTTCTTGCCCTGCTGATTTTCAGGTTCAGGGAGATTGCAAAAATTGTAATCTAAAGAAACGCCGAACACAAAGCAGGATACGTCTCACAAAACACAAGATAAGATTTATGCGATGGCGCGATACTATAATCTTGATAGTTTCCGTTGCTCTTGCGGTTGCCTTGCTTATAACCGTCGGTATGCATCTCGATTACATAAATGCCCAGCGTCAGCAGATGAGGTTGATTAGCAATGAACCGCTCGAGAACGCCCCGCCTTCTCTTGCCTTTGCCACCGTCGCAATGGGCGCTTTTCGCGGCCTGGTCGTTGACATCTTATGGCTCCGCGCAGACAAATTGAAAGAGCAGGGCCAGTTCTTTGATGCAAAGCAGCTCGCAGACTGGATAACCACCTTACAGCCCCGTTTCCCTACCGTCTGGGAATTCCAGGCCTGGAATATGGCCTACAATATCTCCGTTGCAATCCCCGCAAATCAGCCCGACCAGCGCTGGCGCTGGGTCAAAAATGGCATAGAGCTTCTTCGCGACCAGGGAATCCCTCTGAACCCCAAAAGTATGCTCCTTTACAGGGAGCTTGCCAATATCTTTCAGCATAAAATCGGTGACGTGTCCGATGACGCTCACAAATATTACAAACTTCAGCTCCTTATGGCTATGGAACCGCTTTTAGGCCCCGCCGACAACCAGTATTTCCAGGCCCTCGCTGATGCCCCTGCCGAGTGGCGCCAAATTGTGAACGACCCCAATGTCGCCCCATTTATCACGGCCCTTAAGGCCGCCGACAAAATATTTGCCGACGATGACAAATTCGTAAGCAATTATTTGTCTCTCAGGCAGAATCCCGACAGGTTCAATCCCAATGTCTTTGAGATAGTAGATACCTTCAGAGGCACACAGGCGCTCGATAAATTCGATGTCTTTGCAAAAGCTTATTATCTCCGCAACGTCTGGAAGCTCGACCCCGTCCTGATGCAGCAGCTTAACAAGACCTACGGCCCCATCGACTGGAACGACCCCAACACCCATTTGCCGCTCGACTGGAGACATCCCGACACCCACGCAATCTATTGGGCGCTCAAAGGCCTCCAGACCGCCGGCAAAGAGGAATTCTCCATAGACGAAATCCACACCGACCGTATCGTAAACCACAGTCTTCAGGACCTCTTCCGAAACGGAAAAATCTTCATCTACGATATACCGCCCGACCAGGTCCCTGCTTCTTATGGCATCCCATACAAAAAAGGAATGTTAGTTAAGGATATACCGCGCGAAACCGAGCAGCCGGTGAAAGATATATTCTTCCGACCGGAACTCAGAATGTTTGAGCCGTATAACAAAGCGGCACTTGCAATAATAGAAAAATACGAAAACACCAAAGGCACTTTCAGTGGAAGCCTCGAATCCCTGAAAACAGGCCACCGAAATATGCTCAAAAACGCCATCTTCTCCTTTTATCAGGCAGGCCATATCCCGCAGGCGGAAAAAATGCTCCAGCAGTTAAGGCAGCTCTATCCTTCAGATGATTCTAATGTCCCTCTCGTTGTCTTTGTAAGAAGTCGCCTCCGCGAAGAGCTCCAGAATATAGGTCTCAACGACGCCAAGGAAATCGTAGCAATGATGCTGCGGGAAAGTTACTTCAGGTATGCTGTCCACGATGACGACGAGGCCTTCGGCAGAGAAAAAATAGCAAAGGAGGCATACGACCATTACAATTCAGCATATTCCAACGAACAAAGGATTAACCTGCCCGACTTTAAAGTGCTGAGATACCTTGCGCTAATCGATTTTCTTAACGACCAGCAGTTTCCTTTGAACCTCAGGCTTAATCTGCGCGGCCGCATAAGAATCGAAAGGCCCGACCTCGCCGCCCAGTTGGAGCGGCAGGAAAAAGAATTGCTGAAACAATCAGAATGATAAAAAGACAGCGGCCGCCCGCCTTGCAATACCTCGCAAAATGGACGACCCTGAACACCCGGCTTCCATTATGAACGATGAACTTGCACGACAATTGACCCCTGCACAAACAAAAGCTGTCTTCCATATTGACGGACCGCTCCTTGTCATCGCAGGCCCCGGCAGCGGTAAAACCCGCGTCATTACCTACCGAATCGCCGCACTTATCGATGCCGGCATTCGACCGCACAACATCTGCGCAATAACCTTCACCAACAAGGCCGCAAGCGAAATGCGGCAGAGAACGATTGCCCTTGGAACTGCCCCCGGCGCTCATATCAGCACCTTTCACTCTTTGTGTGTCACCATATTGCGCCGATATGCCGACAAGGCCGCTATACAACCCAATTTCAGCATCTATGATGATTCCGACCAGACAAAATGCATAAAGCAGGCCATCAAAGATTGCGAGCTTGATACGGCTAATTTCCCGCCTTCCCGCTGCCTTGATACAGTATCAGCCCTGAAAAACAGCCTGATAGACCCTGATTCCTTCAAAAATAATGCCGACGATTTCTTTTCCAAAACGCTGGCAAAAGTATATATGCGTTATCAGCACATCCTTGCTGAACGGAACGGCCTGGATTTTGACGACCTGCTGATGAAAGCCGCCTTTTTGCTTCGTGACAATCCTGATGTCTGCTCTGAGCTTGGAAACCGTTTCAGGTTCCTGCTGATTGACGAGTATCAGGACACGAATCACGCCCAGTATAAAATCGCCAAGGCCCTCGTCTCGTCACACAACAATATCTGCGTAACCGGCGACCCCGACCAGTCGATTTACCGCTGGCGCGGCGCAGACATCCGTAACATCCTTGCCTTTGAAAACGACTGGCCCAATGCCGCTGTAGTCAAATTAGAGGAAAATTTCCGCAGCAGACCGGAAATCCTTCGGATAGCTGATGCGCTGATTGCGCAAAATAAAAATCGCAAACCAAAAAAGCTTATCCCCGTAAAACCTCCCGCTGCAAATATAACCATAGCTGCTTCCGAGGACGAATCGCAGGAAGCACAGACCGTAGTGCAGCAGGTCAAAGATTTAACGGGCAGAGGCGCTGCTCTAAACGATATCGCAGTATTCTATCGTGTTAACGCACAGAGTCGCGCCCTCGAAGAGGCATTTATCCGCGGTCAAATCCCGTACCAGATTGTCCGCGGCGTCGAATTCTACAACAGGAAGGAAATACGCGACATCCTTGCTTACCTCAAAGCCCTCGTTAATCCCGATGACGAAATCGCATTATTAAGAATCATTAATACGCCGGCCCGCGGCATAGGTAAAACAACGACCGACGCCGTCCGTGCTTATGCCGCTTCAAATAATATCGGTTTTTTTGATGCGCTTAAAAAAGCAGGGGACATCGATTCTCTCTCAAAAGCGCCGAAAGCTAAAATCGCAGTTTTTGTTAATATGCTCGAGCAGTTCAAGACCCATTTAACTGACCCTGTCGCAGCCCTCGCTGAGCGGGTCTTTATTGATTCGGGCTTAAAAGACTTGCTGCAAGCCGGCGGAGAAGAAGATAAAGATGCCGTCGAAAACATCTATGGGTTTATAAGTAAAGCTGCTCAATATGACCGGCAAACAGAAAATCCTACGCTGCTCGATTATCTCCAGCAAATCTCTCTCTTCACCGATGTTGATGCTTATGATACATCTGCCGACCGTGTTGCCCTTATGACCTTGCATTCCGCCAAGGGCCTCGAATTTGAAAATGTCTTTATCGTTGGTCTTGAGGAGGGCTTGCTGCCTCACGAAAGGTCCGACACAGACAACGAGGATGAGCTGGAAGAGGAACGCAGATTATTTTTTGTCGGCATCACTCGTGCCGAATCAAATCTGTTTATAAGTTATGCGCGATACCGCACAATTCGCGGCCAGTTAAATAGAGCAATACCCTCCCGCTTCCTTTATGAGCTGGGCGAAGACTTCACTAATCGAAATGTTGAAAATCAGTGCTGTTATGATGATGCTGAATCTCAGGAGATTCAACACCAAGCTCTCGAAAAGGGAGATTTGGTCAGGCACGATTCTTTCGGCCTCGGCACCGTCAGGGAGTTTATTGATATGGGTGAAGACAGCATCGCCGTCGTCAAATTTAACACGGGACAGACAAAATCAATTATGCTAAAATACGCCAATCTTTCAAAAATATGAAATCTTTACTCATAGCTCGAACAAATACAGGGCAAAAATGAAAAGCTAAATATGCCAAATAATAAAAGGGCGGTAAAAATAATGCAAAGGTCAGGAAATAAATGCAGATTAGTTTTTTTTGTCCCGGTGATTGTAATTTGGGGCGGTATCAATCTTTGCATGGGACAAACACAAGATAAAATCGATATAAAAATCAACTACGTCGCGAAGCTTAATGAAATCTCTAAACCCGCCGACTACGACCCAAATGATAATGCAGCTCCGTATTACAAAAAAGCGTTTGATTTATGCGTTAAACAACCGGAACAAATAAGCAATTCAGACCTCAAATCCTGGCCAAAAGACTTGTCCGATGAAAAACTGATTCTATTAAAAAAATGGGTCTCTGATAACACAGAAGCCCTTGAACAGTTAAATTTAGGAACCCAAAAACCATACTACTGGTCTGAATATCAGGGAAGATTCATGGTGGAGATTGTTATGCCATCGCTGGCAGAAGCAAGAAAATTGACCTATGCTATTTATTCACGGGCAAAAATAAAAGCCGCAGATGGCAACTTCAAAGAAGCTTTTTCCGACCTCTTGACAGGTTACAGATTTGGTACACATTTTACAGGCCCTAAAACTTTAATTGAGCAATTAGTCGGAATAGCTATCAGGGGTCTCGCATTACAAGCTGGCTTCCAAATCCTTGATAAAGAAAAACCGAACCCCGATTTATTGAAAGATTTTCAGTTACAGCTTGAAAACCTGTCCAGCAGTAAAAGCTACATCATTGATTTCACCGCAGAAAAACTCTTCGTTTATGATCACATCCAAAGAATATTTACTGATGATGGACAAGGTAATGGTCACATACCAAAATCGTCCTCTGAGCAAATGGAAAAGCTATCGGAAGACGAAAAACAGTTACTATCTGAATTGCTATCCCAGCTTACTGAGCAGCAAAAAAACGATTGGGAAAAGATGGACAGGCGACAAACAACAAATCTTACCGACAAGGTGTTCGAATATTTTAGTTCTGAAGCATATAAGAATCCGGCTCACTTCCATAACCAAGGAAAAGACCTTAAACAAATTGCAGAAGAGATGACAAAGACAAATCCCATGTTAAATATACTGACACCTGCCATCGGCCGGGTTGTGGAGATTTCGTTCCGCGGTAAAGTTGAAACCGATGCGTTGATAACAACACTTGCAATTTTGCGTTATAAAGCTGAAAAAGGCCAATTCCCAGAAAATCTCCAACAGCTCATTGAAAGTGGTTATCTAAAAGAATTACCAATAGATTCGTTCAGCGATAAATCACTCGTTTATAAGACGACCGGCAATGACTTCATACTTTATAGCTTCGCAGCCGACTTCGATGACGATGGTGGAACACCGAGCAAATGGGGCGAAGGAGAAGAAGGTGGCGACCAGGTCTTCTGGCCTGTCAGTGGAGAACAAAAATAAAAACAGTGTTAATCTGTGTAAATCCGTGTCTAAACTAAATTAAGGAATATATCAGTGTCGCAACAACAAATTAAACTTTATTACAAAAATGCCACCGCAGAAGTAATCGGTGCAAAACACGGTATAACCAAAACTCAGATAGACAAGCTTGCAGACAAAACCTCAAACTTGCTCATTAAATTAAACGAGCAAAGAAAAGCCGGCAAAACGCCTTACAGAGACCTCCCTTACAACGAGAAAATGGCCCGGCAGGTTAAAGAGCTTGCCGGCCGGCTCAAAGGCAGATGTAAAAATCTCGTTGTCCTCGGCATCGGCGGCTCAGCACTCGGCAACATCGCCCTGCAAACCGCTCTTAATCCCTATATGCACAATCTTGACAGCACACAACGTAATGGCCCTCGCCTTTTTGTATTCGACAACGTTGACCCCGACCAGTTCGCCTCTTTCCTCGAGTGGGTTGATAGCGACCTTAAAAACACAATCTTTAACGTCATCAGCAAATCAGGCCAAACCGCAGAAACCGCCGCCCAGTTTCTCATTATCCGACAACTGCTCATCAAAAGACTTGGCTCTGCCGGTTATAAAAAACTTATTGTCGCCACTACCGACCCGGCACAGGGCACGCTTAGAGCCATTGCAGACAAAGACAGTTTAAGCTGCCTCGAAGTCCCTAAAGGCGTCGGCGGCAGGTTCAGCGTCCTAAGCGCCGTCGGCCTGTTCAGCGCCGCTATGTGCGGAATCGACATCGATGCACTCCTCTACGGCGCTCGCACAATGGATAAAAGGGTCAGCAGCAAAGATTTTTATAAAAACCCCGCCGCAATCATCGCCGCTATAAACTACTTCTTCTACGAGCGCGGCAAAAAAATCTCCGTAATGATGCCCTATTCCTTCGCCCTGAAAGATTTGGCCGATTGGTTCAGACAGCTCTGGGCTGAAAGCCTCGGAAAAGCAAAAAATCTCGCCGGCAGCACCGTCCACATCGGCCCAACTCCCATAAAAGCTCTCGGCGCAACCGACCAGCACAGCCAGCTCCAGTTATATCGGGAAGGTCCCGCCGATAAATTGTTCACCTTCCTGCAGGTCACCAATTTCCACAAAGACCTCAAAATAGGCCCGGCCCCTTCTTGTGCCCCTGAGCTTGCCTTCCTCGCGGGTAAAAATTTAAGTGAGCTGCTCAACAGCGAAAAACAGGCCACCGAATATGCGCTCCTTCAGGACAAACACCCCTGCCTTATTGTCCTCTTCCCGCAGGTAAATCCCTTCACCGTCGGCCAGTTCATTTATTTGTTTGAGGCAGCCACTTCTTTTGCCGGCGCCTTATTCAATGTTGACACCTATAACCAGCCCGCTGTTGAGCTTGGCAAAATTGCCGCCTTCGCACTTATGAAAAAACCGGGCTTCTGCTGCCCCTCATCCACGTATCGACAATTTGCCGACAAAATTCATACCTTAACCAGAATTGACAGAAAGTTCCTCGCCTGATGTTCGAGAGCGCTTCTAATTTTTTATTGGCAGCCGCTCCGGAGATTACTCCCCTGCGCCTTATAGCTATGTTCGCAATCCTAATCGGCGGCCTAACATCAGGCTGTCTGACGGGAAATCGGCTCAAGTCTCCCGCACAGCTTGCCAGAAAAATAATGACCGTCGTTCTTGTCTGTTTCAACTGGCCTATCGCCTTGCTGGTCATCTGGCCGATGGAGTTAAAAAAAGACCTTATCTGGCTGCCGCTCATCGGTCTTGTCTTAATGCTTTCTGTCACGGCCTTCTCGGCCATGCTCTTTCCTTCCCTCAAAAGCAAACCGAAGAGCTGGTTGACCTTCATCCTCGCCGGCGGTGTCAGCAATCAGGGTTACACGGGCGGCGCTTTTGTCTGTTACGCATTATTCGGCGCACCGGGTATTGCCCTTGCTCAAATCTTCCTTTTTTTGTCTTTGCCGGTTTTTTATCTTGTCTATCTGCCGCTCCTGAAGATTTACGAGTTTCAGTCGGGTAAAAATAACAAACGGTCGATACTCAACTTCCTCCTTGATTTCCGAATGCTCATTATGCCGGCGATGCTCATCGCCATACTCCTGAACCGCTCCGCTCTGAAACCGCCGGCTTTTATAATGGAACTGCATATTGTTGATATTCTCGTTTACATCGCATCGAGTCTTTCATTTTTCGCCGTCGGCCTGCAGGTAAATTTGTCCGCCCTTAAAAATTATACCAACTTGTATCTTCCTCTTGCTGCGGTAAAATTTATTTTAACGCCGGCTTTGGCCGTTGTGCTGCTGTGGCTGCTGGCCCTGGCCGGACAAGATTTGAACACCCTCGCTCGAAGGGTGATTATAGTTCTGTCGGCTTCGCCCAGCGCAGTGCTTATGGTGACGATGAGTAATGTTTTTGACCTCGATGGGCCTTTGGCCAGCGCCCTTTGGGTCGTGACTATGGCTGTCTTTGCCGTCGTCGTTGTGCCCGTATTATTCCTTATCTTTACCTAAATACGAACATGGATTTCCCATATTTATCCGCCGTACTACCGGCGGATTAAGTTTGACCATTAAAAAATTGTCGTAATTCGAGGAAGATTTTGATATTATCCTGAAATTGAAAGGCCTGATTGTGCAGCCATGCGTCTTATAGGGCTGGCGCAATGGTATTTGGGATGTTATGCGGAGCAATATAAATAATGGTAGATGCAGTAATAGAGAATCTTAAACATGAAACAGATACCCAATATTAAAGAAGCTATTCACGACCTTAAGAACAAAATATCAGAAGCAGACCGCGACTTCGATGAATGGGCCACGACCGGCAATGAATATAGAGAGCCATCTTGGTTAATCAAAGATTGTTTTCTCCAACTTCTAGCAATTACCGAGGCACTTGAACTCGAAGAATTCAGAAAAATGATCCATACGGAATACGATGATATCCAAATCTCGAAAGGCGGTTTTTTGAAGAGAGGCCTTACACCGGATGGTGAACCATACTCAGTGGTTGTATCTAAAATAAGAAGTTTTGTCTGTGCCTTGGAATCTTTTTTCCCAAAAGAAGATCATACCAAAATCACGAAAGACCTTTTACAGATAATTCGCGATATCCACTATGTTATTACGGATAAAGTTCTTTTTCGCACTACGCCTTCCAACGAAAACGATGTTCATCTTCGCATTGAGGGTATCCTAAAGTGCGTCTTTCCGGATCTAAAGCACAAACCAACCCTTACAAAACAAATAAAGAACTTTGAACCCGATACGGGTATTCCATCGATAGAGACTCTTATCGAATATAAATTTCTCTCAAGCAAAGAAGATATTGCTGCCATCGCAGATCAGGTTCTTGCCGATACGCGAGGTTATACTTCAAGAGACTGGAATCATTTTTTGTATGTTATTTACGAGACTAACCGTTTTCGGACAGAAAAAGACTGGAGTCAACTCTTGACCCAATCTGGCGTGCCCGAAAATACCACTATCGTTGTCTTGAGTGGAGAGCCGCCAAAACGTAAAAGGAAAAAGAAATAAGGCTGCCCAATAATATATTATATAATCATGATGTTTGAGGGAGATTTTGATATAATCTGCTAATCGTTTTATCCGTCAGAATTGGATTAATAGGGAGAAATAGGTATGGTGTCCCCAGATTTGCAGATTTGACCTTAAACAATGTTAGGAAGTGCAAATTATGATCAATCAACCTTTCAACATGGAAAATTTTCTTCGTTGCGCCAACTGGAATATTCTTCTCAATCTATACGGTTCAGCTCACGAGTCAATAATTGGATTTCTCAGCACGACTTGGCTGGCTCAGTCAAATAAACATTTTGTGCTTGACACTCCACCCGCGAATAGGCCTGGCCAAAGAGGAAGAAAACATGCCGACCTCTTACTCTGTTCTGACTCAACGCCTATCGTCATTGCTGAAGTTGAATCAACCGTTTACAATTACAACGACAAACTGAAAGCTGTTGAATCCTATCTCACCAACCAGGTGGATTTCTCTGGTCTTGAATTTGGCTTGTTATTTTTGTTAAACTGGACAGGTCGGAAACGCGATAATAATTACGCTCATCACTGGGATGAATTAAAGGCTTCTATCGAAAAAACCAACCACAACATTGCCCTCGTCTCATTTGTAAAGGGGCATGCTGAACTACCATTTAACAGAGATTCGCATCCACGGCTTATGGGAAAGCAAGGTTGTTACCCATGGCGTTACACTTCCATTGATTTTTGGATTCATTTTAAGGACCAGCAAATAAAATCAGGCAACTTGTGGAATTAAAAGGCTTGGTTGTGTAGCCAGGCGTTTAATAGGGAGAAAGAATTATGGTGTCCCCAGATTTAGATTTAGCAGGTTCCAATGGGAGCGATGTTTGTTCTAATTGCGGTCGACATATTGCCAGTTCTGAAATGGCTTACGTTGTTGATGATAAGATTATTTGTCCCGAATGCGACCTTAAGCTTTCAAAAAAGGGAGAACATATTCAGATCAGTGAGGACGACAGATCAGACAATCAAGTTATCTGCAAAACATGCGGTACTATTGGTCCCCGTAAAAGGATAACGAAGGGGAGCTTCCTTGTAGAACTTGTGCTTTGGTTCGTAATTCCTCTTCTTTGTGGCCTATTCTTAACACCAGCAGGATTACTGATAGCAGTCTTAGGCCCTATTTATACTACATGGCGATGGGTCACCTCGTATAAAGGGTGTTCTGTTTGCAGTGGATGGGATGTTATACCCGCTGGAACACCCACAGCCAAGAGGATGCAGGCTGAACAGTATGCTACTTCACAAAAAGGATGTCTTGAGAAAAAAGAGAGTGAACCTAATACTCCGGTTGATAATAGGAGAGATATTACAGTTGAACTTGAAAAACTATGGCAATTAAAACAAAAAAATATTCTGACTATCGAAGAATTCGAAACACAAAAGGCAAAATTACTCTCTTCATGAAATAAGAAATTGCGTTCGTTTTTAAAATAGAAAATAAATAGCTTGGGTCCCAAAATTAATTATGGTGATAAAAAGAATAAATCAAAATCAAATAGAATCAAACAGGGACAGCAACTAATGGCATTAAGTTAAGGGGATTTTGGTCAAAAGAGCAGTTTGTTTGCCAGCAAAATCCCCGAAATTTCCCATCAAGTGGCATCTTGAGTCAGCCTCTAATACTATGAAATATGCTTAACTTAATGCCATTAGGGACAGCATTTTAATTTTTTAAGTGTAACTCTCTCGAAGTAAGGTACGACCAAGGTGGCCGGGCAAGTAACCCCCGAAGTCAAGGACTTCGGGTAAATAGAAAAGAAGGGACCCCCGAAGTCAAGAACTTCGGGGGCTAAATATATTTTGAGTCTGCGCCCGCCATTAAGATGGCGAGGTCTTCGCTGCGCTACGAGGGGCAGGACCCTTCGACAAGCTCAGGGCAAGCGGGGCGGGGGGTTTATTCTTTAACGCGTGTGACGTAGAGCCCTGTTCGAGTATCGACGCGGATGAGTTCGCCTTGCTTGACAAAGGCCGGCACCTGCACGACTAAGCCGGTCTCGAGAGTGGCCGGTTTAGTCTGGCTTTGTGCGGTCGCACCTTTGATTTCCGGCGACGTATCGACGACCGTCAAATCGACGGTGTTTGGCAGCGTTATGAGGACGGGCTTTTCCTCATACGAAGCTATTACTACCTGCATATTGGGCTTGAGGTATTTTACGGCGTCGCCAAAAACAGCGTCATTGAGGGTAATCTGGTCGAAAGTCAGCAAATCCATAAGGACGTGCTCGGAAGCGCTGGAATAGAGATATTCGTAGGACTTTTTTTGCAGTTCGACCTCTTCGAGAATCTCTTCGGAGCGCACACGGATATTATGGAGCAAGCCGTCGGCAATGCTTTTTATCCTGGTCTGATAGATAGCCCCGCCCCTGCCGAGCTTGACGTGTTCGAAATCAACGATTGTGTACAACTTGCCCTCGACCTTGATGGCCTGGGCTTTTTTCATTTCTGATGCTTTCATGCGTACTCCGCCGGTTGCTAAACTAAAACTGCCAAAATACTTGGTAACTCATTATCCCAAAACACGCCGCAATTGTCAAGAAAACAACCCACGGCGTGAAACGTAAAATAACCCCCCAACCACAAAAAAATAAGAAGCGAACCTCACGCGGGCGGGCAACGGAAAGGGAAAAGAGGACCCCCGAAGTCAGGGACTTCGGGGGCTAAATATACCGATGGCGAAACAAACGGTTTAAGGGTAAAATCCAACTATGGCGAAGACAGTCGGGTATATGATTACGTGGACGACATACGGGACATGGTTGCAGGGAGATGAGCAAGGATGGGTTAAAGAAGGTATTACATATCAAGCATATCCGCGCATCGAAGAAGCAAACAGAAAACAGATGCAGCATCCTGCGGTCAGGTTGACAAGGGGAGAGCGGGATGTAGTACGGGAAGCAATACTTGGAAAGGCGAGAGAGCGAAAACAAAAGGTTTGTGCGATTAGTGTCGGGGCGAATCACGTTCATATAGTTCTTGAATATGATGCATGTCCAATTTCTCAGGTGGTGCAGGCGTACAAAAATTCTGCGACGGTATCCTTAAAAAAGAATGGTCTCTGCTGCAGAGTGTGGACAAGCGGGTATGATAAACGATATTGTTTTGACGAGGAGTCGCTAAGAAAGAGGATTGAATACGTCGAGAGACATAGAAAGAGGACCCCCGAAGTCAAGAACTTCGGGTACATAGAAAAGAAGGGACCCCCGAAGTCAAGAACTTCGGGTACATAGAAAAGAAGGGACCCTCGAAGTCAAGAACTTCGGGTACATAGAAAAGAAGGGACCCCCGAAGTCAAGAACTTCGGGGGCTAAATAAATGAATGTGTTCGACGAATCCGGTAACGGCGGACAGCCGCCATTCAAGCGTCCACGGCGGCGCAGATACAGCGGAACCCACCCTAAAAACTACCAGCAAAAATACAAGGAGCACAACATCGCGGCCTACCCGGAGATAAAGGCCCATCTGCGCGCAAAAGGCAAGACACCGGCCGGCTCTCATATTCCAGTCCTTACAGAGGAGGTCATCGGCTGCCTGAGGCCAAAGAGCGGCGAGACAATAGTTGACTGCACTGTCGGCTACGGCGGGCACGCATCCGAGTTTATCAGGCATATAGGGCCAACCGGAAAATTGATTGCATTAGACGTCGATAGCGCCGAACTCGAACGCACCCGCGAGCGGCTGAGCAAAGAGAACGTGCCTGTGAGTTTCGAACGCAGCAACTTCGCCGGTATTGCCAAGGTGCTGAAGAAAGAAGAACTCGCCGGCTGTGACATCATTTTTGCCGACCTCGGCGTTTCGAGTATGCAAATCGACAATCCCGACCGCGGGATGAGCTACAAGCATAAAGGCCCCCTCGATATGCGTATGGACGACCGGCTGAAGCAAACCGGCGCGGATTTGCTCAATAATCTCCCCGAAGAAGAGCTGGCCAGGGCCTTTCGGGAGCTGGCCGACGAACCAGACCATCAAAAAATCGCCCATTTGATAGTTACCCAGCGTGCCGTGCGGGCAATTACGCAGACCGAACAGCTCGTTCGGATAATCTTCAGTGTCAAGGGCCTGACCGCGAAAAGCTGGCGGCAGCAGAATCTCGCCAAATTCGGCTCGTTACATCCTGCTGCCCGCACATTCCAGGCCCTGCGCATATTAGTCAATGATGAGCTCGGCTGCTTAAAAGAGCTTTTAAGAATTGCCCCATACTGTCTGCGTCCGGGCGGCCGAATCGGTATAATCAGTTTTCACAGCGGCGAAGACCGCCTTGTTAAGCGGTCGTTTCGTGACAATGTTCGAAACGGCATATACCAGTCAGCAACAAAAAGCCCAATCGTGCCAAGGATTAAAGAAATTATCTCGAATCCCCGCAGCGCATCGGCTAAATTCCGCTGGGCCGTCCTAAAATCCCTATAAGGAGCAGATTATTGTAATTCGAGGAAGATTTTGATATTATCGCGGCATTGAAAGGCCCGGTTGCGTAGCCGGGCATTTAATCCGGCAGTATTGCCGGACTAATATGGGAAATGTCAGATGAATTATGCAATGATTATGGCAGGTGGCACGGGAAAAAGATTGTGGCCCCTCAGTCGTGAGAAACGTCCGAAACAAATCCTCAAGCTCCTCAACGGCCAGACGCTTCTTCGCTGCTGTTTTGAACGCCTCGCTCCCGTATTCGACCAGAGAAATATTATCATTTTCACCAACGCCGGCTACGCAGACCTCGTTCGTGAGAACATCCCCGAATTGCCTGTTAATAATGTCATCGCAGAACCCGTCGTTCGCGATACCGCGGGCGCCATCGGCCTGGCCGCCTCCATCCTCACCAAGTATGATGCTAACGCCACAATGGCCGTGCTGACTGCCGACCAGTTAATCGAGCCCCCGCACGTCCTCCAGCAGGCGCTCAAAGACGCACTCCTGTTCGTCGATAAAAATCCCGATGATATGATTACTTTCGGCATCAAACCGAATTTCCCGAGCACTCAGCTTGGCTATATAAATTATGCCGACCCCCGGAAGTGTCCGCGATGTAAAAATACCATATATGCCGTCGAGGCTTTTAAGGAAAAGCCCGACCGCAAAACCGCCGACCAGTACCTCGCTTCGGGCCGCTATCTCTGGAATTCGGGTATGTTCGTCTGGAAGGCCAAAACAATTTTGGCCTGCCTCGAAAAGTTCCTGCCCGACGTTGCCGAACCGCTCCGGAAAATTAAGGCCGGCTGGGACGGCCCCAATCAGCAGAAGACCATCCAGGAATGGTTCCCCAAGCTCCCCAAAATCAGCATAGACTATGCCGTTATGGAAAAGGCCCAAAACATTTATACGATGATGCTCGATTGTCGCTGGCTCGATATCGGCTCTTTCGCAGCACTTGCCGACATCATTAGTTCCGACAAAAACAATAACATCGTCGTCGCCAACCACAGCGAGCTTCTCGACTGCACTAACAACATCATTCTCACCGAGGACAAGGACCATTTAATCGCCGCCATCGGCCTCGATAACATAGTTATTGCTCACAGCCCTGATGCCACCCTCGTCTGCCGTATCGACCAGACAGCAAGATTAAAAGAGCTTCTCGAACTGATAAATCAACACACCGGCGACAAATTTCTATAACCTCTGCTATGCCCGCGGGTATTTATTGATGAGCTGAATCAGATGCGATACCTGGCAATAGATTATGGCGATAAACGCACAGGCCTGGCTGTTTGTGACAGGGATGAGACCATTGCTTCACCGCTGGCGGTAATAGAAGGCCAAAAAAACCTGATAGAAAAAATTAAGGACATTGTCGCCGCCGAAAATATCGATGCTATTGTTCTCGGCCTGCCCCTCAATATGGACGGCTCATCCGGCCCCCGCGTAAAACTCGTCCGGCGATTTGCCGAAAACTTAAAAACTCATCTGAATATTCCCATCCACTTCCATGATGAGCGTTTGAGCACCTTCGCCGCAGAAGCAGACCTGGCGCCGGCTGAACTTACAAGGGGAAAAAAGAAAAAACGCCTCGATGCCGTCGCCGCCGCAAATTTCTTACAGGCATTCATCGATGCAAAAAAAGCCTGACTACCTCCTCTTATGAATTGGCAGGGCCGATTTATATCCTCTCACAGCAGCTCGTCAATCGCTCCAGCTATCTCTTTCTTGCTGGTCAGGCCCACCCATTTTTTCTGTATTTTACCATCCTTGAATAAAATAATGGTCGGTATGCTCGTTATGCTGAACTCCATAGCGCTGTCGCCCGCATCGTCCGTATTGAGCTTGCATATCTTGGCGCTGTCCGAATATTCAGCGGCGATCTCGTCGATAATCGGCTTCATCATTTTGCACGGCCCGCACCACGGCGCCCAGAAATCAACCAGTACAGGTTCTTCCGAACTGTGAACTATCTCATCGAAAGCCGCATCCGTTAAATCAATCACGTTACCAGCCATCACTTTATCCTTTCAAACACAGCTTACCGAATATCGTCAGTCTAACCATCCCTGTAAGATGGACTGCTCTGGCTATTTTTAATATTACAAAATAATACCACCCCCGGCCACACAATTCCAGCCTTTTTTGCAGAGCAGGTTATCCCGCGGCTCACCACCCCCCCGGACTGAGCGAATCGCTGACAGGCTCGTTCCACCACTTTGCGTCTCTGAAATACTGCTTCAGCATCATCGCAGCAACGACTCCGTCGCCGACAGCTGTCGCCAGCTGCATCACCGTCCCTGTTCTGCAGTCGCCCGCCGCAAAAACGCCGGGCTGTTTCGTCCTCAGGTATGCGCAGTCGCACTTGATGAATCCCCTTTCGGTCAGCTCGACAAAACCTTTCAAAAATCCTGTGTTCGGCACCGTTCCTACAAATACAAATACCCCATCGCATTGCTGTTTTTCCTCTTTACCGCTCTTGACGTCCCTGAGCCGGACGGATTGAACCTTGCCTTTGCCTTCTATGGCCGTCGCTACCGTGCTGTATTTGATGACCAAATTTGAATTTACCTCATTTGCTTTTTGCAAAAGCTCCTCGGTCAACACTCTTGACGCCCGGAATTCATCACGCCGGTGTATCAGCGTCACCTTTCCGGCGAACTTGGTAAGGTGCAGCGTCTCTTCCACCGCCGTATTGCCTCCTCCGACTGCAATTATCTTTTTGCCTCTGAAAAACGGCGCATCACACGTCCCGCAGTAGCTCACCCCGGAGCCGGCAAATTCTTCTTCACCGGGTATCCCCAGCTTGCGGTAGGCGCTGCCCGGCGACAGAATAACGGCTCTGGCCGTATATTTATCCTCGTCGCAATAAACGGCGATATTGCCATCCTTTAGTTTCTCTAATCTTGTGACCCCGCTGCTGGTTTTTATCTCGGTTCCGAAGCTCTCAGCCTGTTTTTGCATCCGTTCAATTAGTCCCGGCCCGTCGATTCGTTCGATTCCGGGGTAATTTTCTATCCTGTCTGTGGTGCTGATTTGTCCACCGGGCATAAATTTTTCGAGCACCAGCGTTTTGAATCTGTCTCGCGAGGTATAAAGCGCCGCCCCGAGCCCCGCCGGCCCCGCCCCTACGATAATAACGTCATACACACCATTGCCCATTTTAATCTCCTGTTTTCCCCTAATCACGAACAAAGGTATCTGCCCATATACAATAACCAAAACCGCGGTGCCGGTCAAACCCTAATAGTCAATATAAAGTGCTGCCTATGTTTTAGTTGACACATCACAAGCCCCTTAATAGATTAAAGGGCTGATTATAATTATTTATTTTTTCTGATGGTAATGAGTGTGGAAAAACCTCGTATAATAGCATTTGAAGTTACGCGGAGGTGCAGGTTCAACTGCAAACACTGCAGGGCAGCAGCCGGGCCGGACGCTAACGATGAATTAAATACCAGCCAGTGCAAAAAAATACTAAAAGCGATAGCAAAGCTCACCAAATGTGTAATTATCCTTACCGGCGGCGAGCCGATGGAACGCAAAGATATTTACCAGATTATCCAATATGCGCAAAAGCTCGGCCTGAAACCAGTATTGGCTACCTGCGGCTACCTGATTGACGAGAAGGCCATAAAAAAACTGAAAAAGGCGGGGGTGACGGCTTTATCATTTTCACTTGACGGGGCATCGGCAGATACGAATGATGCGTTCAGGCAGAGCAGGGGCGCATTCGATGCGGTAATACAGGCCGCAAAGACGGTAAAGAAAGCACGCATTCGCTTCCAGATAAATACGACAATCAGCAAGCTCAACGCCGAGGAAGTTATAGGGATAGCTGAATTAGCCCGCCAGCTTGGGGCGGACTGCTTTAATCCGTTTATACTTGTGCCGACCGGCAGGGGGGCGGAAATAGAAGATGCGGTCCTCGACCCTGTAGAGTATGAATATCTTTTGAATGAGCTGCTGCGGATAAAGCTCAAATATCAGATTAAGGTGCGGGTGACGTGCGGGCCGCAGTTTGCACGGGTGTGCAGACAGGCCGAAGCAAAAGGGCTGGCTGAAGAGGTAAGCGGTTGTATGGGCGGAAGGGGGTTCGGGTTTATAAGCTACAGCGGCGACGTGCAAATCTGCGGATTTTTAGATAAGTCCGCCGGAAACCTGGTTGAGAACAATTTTGATTTCGGAAAAATCTGGAAGGAGTCGCGATTGCTGCAGGAGATACGTGATTTGAAAGGTTACAAAGGCAAGTGCAGAGTTTGCGACTACGTTGGTGTCTGCGGCGGCTGCAGGGCGAGGGCTTATGCGATGACAGGCGATTATTTAGGCACAGATCCAGCCTGCGATTACAAAGGAGAAGGTAAAAATTGAGTCCGGCTCTTACAAAGCTGCAAAAAAAATTGTGCAACGCTCTTCAGGAGGGGCTGCCGATATGCGCAAGGCCGTTTGCCGATTTGGCGGAATCTCTGGATACCGATGAAAAGACGGTGCTGGAACAAACAAGGCAATTAAAAGAGATTGGGGTCGTCCGAAGGGTCAGCACGCTGATAAATCAGCAGACGCTCGGCAGGACAGGCACTTTGGTGACGGCCCACGTTCCACAGGAGCGACTGCAAGAGGTTGCCGAGGCCGTTAATGCGCTCGATAATGTCTCGCATAATTATCTGCGGAAACATTACTACAATTTATGGTTCACGCTTCAGGGTGAGTCAGTCGAGCAAATCGAAGCCGAAATAACAAAGCTTTCGGGACGGTTCGGCATTGATTTCCATAGTCTGCCGACCGAACATATCTTTAAGCTTGACGTCCGCTTTGATGCGGCGGGCCGGGAGTTTGATGACGTCCCGCAGATGCCAAAGAACCATATAGTGGAGCTGACCGAAACTGATAAGCAGATACTTTCAGGATTGCAGGACGAGTTGAAGGTGACTGAAAGGCCGTTCGATTTTCTGTGCCGGGAAGGACTGGAGATTGACGAGGTTCTCAAGACCATACAAAAACTGATTGATAAAGGCGTCATCCGGCGGATAGCGGCGGTGGTTGACCATCGGAAACTGGGATTTGCCGCCAATGTTCTTTTCTGCTGCGAAGTGCCGGCCGGGCGAATTGTCGAAGCGGGTGAGAAGCTGGCTCGGTTCGGGGCAGTCAGTCATTGCTACCAGAGGAAAAAGGCAAAGGGCTGGCCTTATAATTTATATGCAATGATGCACGGCAGGAGTATGGGCGAGATTCAGCATGTAGTAGATAAATTTACCGGCGCTGAAGGAATAGAGTCGTTTGAACTGCTGCCGACGGAAAAGGAGCTTAAAAAAAAGCCGGTCAGGCACTTCTTTGACTGAACGATATGCGGTCACCCGGACTTATTGTCAGACGTTGAATCTGAAATTGATGATGTCGCCGTCCTGAACGATGGAGTCTTTGCCTTCGAGTCGGATTTTGCCGGCGGCCTTGAGGGCTTTTTCGCTGCCGAGCTTTTTGAGGTCTTCGAAGCTGAAAGTCTCCGCCCTGATAAATCCCCTTTTAATATCGCTGTGGACCTTGCCGGCGGCGTCAAGTGCGGTAGTGCCTTTTTTTATAGGCCAGGCGCGCATCTCATCTGAAACAACCGTCAAAAAGCTAATTAAACCCATTGCCGAATAACAGCTATTGACGAATTTATCTGCCGCCGACTCGGTAATTCCCAAATCGGCCATAAACTGGGTCCTGCTTTCGGGGTCTAATTGCGCCAGCTCATATTCAAGCTCGGCACAAAGCGTAATTACAGGTATAGAGCCGCTGGGGATATCACCGAGAACAAACTTTTTGTCCAACTGGTTCTCGCCGACATTTATCACAACTGCGATGGGCTTCAGCGTCAGAAAGCCCAGCGACTTAATCATTTCAAGCTCGGCTTCAGTTTCAATGGCCGAGCTTATTGTTTTTTCCGCCTCGATTGCCTGCTGTAATTTTTTATGCAGGGCCAGCTCGACTTTATCGTGCGGCTGGGTTTTCGATGGTTTACCGAGCTGCTTTTCGAGCTTTTCAATGCGAACCGCAACGAGCTCCAAATCAGCGAGCAGAAGCTCGGTTTGCAGCTCTGCTAAATCCCTTGCAGGGTCAACTGCGTTTCGGTAGGGTGGGATGGCGGGATTTTCAAATGCCCGAACAACAAGAACAAGCATATCAATGGTTCTTATGTGGCTAATCAGGCGCCTTGCCGCCACCCTGGCGTGCTCATCCGTGAAATTAAAGCCTGGCAGGTCGAGACAGTCAATTGCGGCGTGGGTTATTTTTTTGGGCTTATATAATTCAGCCAGCAAGTCAAGGCGTTTATCGGGGACCGGCACGATGGCTTCCTCGATGTTGGTCGAGCCGAGCGACGGGACCGGTTTGCCGGTCAACGCGGAAAAGATAGTGCTTTTGCCTGACTGCAATAAACCGATTAATGCGACTTTCAATCGAGTGACTCCTTATTTATAAACGGTGTTTCCGTAAGCGTCATAAGCGACAATGGCGGGGAAATCGACAACTTCGAGTTTCCTGACAGCTTCAGTCCCTAAATCTTCGTAAGCGATTGTCTCGGCGGCAATAATATATTTGCTAAGAAGCGCACCGGCGCCGCCGAGGGCGGAAAAATGAACAGCGCCGTATTTTTTAAGTGCGAGCCGGACCGCGTCATTTCGGTATCCTTTTCCGAGCATTGCTTTAAGGCCGGCGGCGATTAGCCGAGGGCTGAAAGCGTCCATTCGTGACGAGGTGGTGGGGCCTGCGGAGCCTATTATGCGTCCGGGTCTGGCAGGGGTTGGTCCGCAGAAATAGATTACGGCGCCTTTGAGGTCAAAGGGCAACTTTTTTCCGGCATCGAGAGCATCGCACAATCGTTTATGAGCCATATCGCGGGCGGTATAGATTATGCCGCAGATGAGAACCTCGTCGCCTGCTTTTAGTGAACGGACGACAGAATCGGTCAGAGGCGGTTTAATCGTTACAATGTCATTCATAATTTATTACGTAAGCTATCATTATTATACAGTATATTTTTGAACTATCCAAGGAAGTCGTTCTATTGTTGCGATATTAAGCATTCGGCAGAAATGCGCCCATATCCTTGAGGCGATACTGCAACTGTTTGACATCAATACCACGAGTGGAAGTTTGGTTTTTTGCAGCAAGTGCCGCTGCTGCGCCGGCGGCCTGGCCCGTGATGAAGCAGCCTGGCATAACACGGATTGAGCCGTGGACATAGCGGTCGGTGCTTATACATCTTCCCGCTACGAGAACATTATCGAGGCCGCGAGGAGTCAGGACACGGTAGGGAATGCCATAACTTTCACCCTCTTTGTAGCTTGATTCGGCGAAGAGCTTTTGCAGCTTCTGCTGCTCATCGGGGTTGTTCGAGGATGCGTGAATGTCAACCTCATTGTTATAGCGACCGATTTCGTCGGGGAAGGTTGCGCGATTTGTGTAGTCCTCAAGGTTTAAGACATAATCACCGATAACCCTGCGAGTTTCTCGAATGCCGAGCAAAGCAGCGGTGGCGGCGAGCTCCATATTTTCAAAGCCGGTGTTATATTCTCTGTAATAGCGCTGGTAGTCGAGCAGTTTTTTGCGTTCCTGCAGGAGGGCCTTTGTGATGGAGCGTTCATCTGTTCCGTCAACGCCGAAGGCGTGGCCGATGTTGCCGCCGCCCTGTGAGCGGCCAATTAGCCAGATGCCGGGCAGATGTGGGTCATTTACGGTGAATACGCCATCATCGATAGCTCGCTTGAGGTTGGTGCTTTGACCGAGTGGCCACTTGTCATATTGTCCTGCCGCTCGCGCTTTGTCCCAGTCGATGCCGGACCAGATGGAGCAAAGTGTGCCGGCCTGTAAGTTACCGTTCAGGTCACCTTTCTGGAAGTCGGCGCCGGCCCAGGCTGCGAGGTCGCCGTCGCCCGTGCAGTCAACATAGATGTGTGCTTTAACGGCAAATAGGCCGGTTTTGGCATGGCAAATGACACACTGCACAGAGCCATTTTGGACATCGACCGCAATTAGATGGGTTTGAAATGTGAAATCTGCGCCACTTTCGGACATAAGGCTATCGTAGACGCGTTTCAAGGCTTCGGCGTGAATCGGGTTACCATCCCAGCGGTACTTTCGGTCGGGATTATAATCAGGTCCAAAGACACCGGTGTCGCGGCAGCGTTCGTATATCAGGCGACCTGCGCCTCCGGCAAGAAAGTTAATGCCGTCGGAGAACTTAGAGAAACTTGGCACAAGCCCTGCTGTGCCCATACCGCCGAAGCAGCTTTGACCTTCTGCAAGGAATACGGTTGCTCCTTGCCGAGTTGCAGCAAGGGCAGCAGCAACACCGCTGGGGCCTCCGCCTGCAATAAATACATCGACCTTGTAACGAACAGGGATGTCACGCTGGAATGAAATATGCTTATGCTCTTTGCCGGTTGTTAAAGACGTAAGCTGTTGAGCGCCGGCTTTGCATCCCGGCATTGATAGAGATGCTGTTGCGAGGCCGATGGCTTTTAAGAAGTTTCGTCGATTGAGATTTATATTCATATTATCCTCCTGATGAGCATTGAGACATTATGTTTAAACACTTTTCCAATATCCAAAATCAGAATTGTTATTCTATATATCTTATCCCGAGCTGTGTGAATTGAGAAGATTAAAACTTTCATTAAAATTGAAGTTTTAGACGGGTTTTAACTGATGTGCTGTGGCTTTTGGAACCAAGCCCCAAAAACTTGTTATAAAATCGATGTTGCTATAATGCGAAAAAGGAATATAATTGCATTTTATGGCCAAGTATCCAATATTTCTTGAGATGAGCGGTCGGCGTGCGGTCGTGGTAGGCGGCGGGGCAGTGGCCGTGCGAAAGGCGCAGTCGCTTCTGGCAGCCGGCGCAAGGGTGGTGGTCGTGGCCAAAGAAGCGGATGATACGATGACAAGTCTCTGCCGGGCGGGCAACGCCGAATTAGTAATGTCTAAATATTCAAAAGATTATCTTGCCGGAGCGGTGCTTGCAATAGCCGCAACGAACGACGCCGGGCTGAACAAGCGGATATACAAAGACTGCCAGGAGCTTGAGATTTTATGCAACGTTGTCGATTCGCCGGAACTTTGCGATTTTCTTGTTCCTGCGGTCGTCAAGCGAGGCGACCTTCAGATAGCGGTCGGGACCGAGGGGAACTGCCCTGCGTATGCCGGCCATTTACGCAAGAAATTAGAGCAGACCTTTACGGACAAGCACGGTGAGTTCCTCGCCGAGCTGGAGACGCTCCGTAAGCGCATCATCAAAGATGTTCCGGACGCTGCGAACCGCAAATCTTTATTAGGCCGGCTCGTTGATGACGAGTCGTTCGAATATTTCATTCAGAACGGACGCACCAAATGGCATGCGTATGCCGATAAGCTCATATCAGAGAAAGCTTAAAGCAGAAAGCTTAAAACTAAAAACTATAATTCAAATTTAAGACTTTCGCATCTTTGGTTGTCTTTTTCTGCTTTTCGGGGGCTGTTTGAAAGAGGTTCATCAGGCTTGTATCTCGTTAATTGTCACCAGCAGATACTTCTGGCGGTGACCGATGCGTTTTTTGCTGTTTTTGCGTCTGCGGAAGTACATAGGATAGACCTTTTTACCCTTAACAACTGCCTGCTGGGCCGTGGTCTTAAATGAGGCAGTCACTTTAGCGCCTTTTATAAACGGGTAGCCGATTTTGACGTCTTTGCCGTCATTTACGAGCAAGACCTTATCCAGCTCAATCGTGCCGACGTCGGACGGGACGTCGGTCAGTTCGATATTCAGGCAATCGCCCTGTGCGACTTTATGCTGTTTTCCGCCTTGTTCAATCACTGCATACATTGTAGAAGTATCCAAGTTTTAAGTATAAGATTTTGAATAAAAATGATACTTTAGATGCTCTTTTGTCTTTTGTAAAGCAAATTATTTGATATTTTGTATTCTTTCATCGGCTGTTAACCTAAAATCAGCAGGAATATCGGCGCTGGGAGCGATTGTATGCAGATAGCAATGACAGGCGATAAAATCGTGCCGCTGGCTGAGATTGAACCGGTTTACTGCGACCGCGGCCTTTACTTCGGCGACGGCATTTACGAGGTAATAAGAAGCTATAACGGCAGGATTTTTGTGCTGGAAGAGCATTTAGCGAGGTTTGCCGAAAACCTCTCGGCGATTGAAATAACCGGTGTTGATATTGATATAATCCGGCAGCGTGTCCGCAAGGCCTTCGAATCGGCTGATATCCCCAACGCCAGGATATATTTCCATATTACAAGAGGCTCAGGCGCAAGGAGCCATACGTGGGATAGCGGGCTAAAGCCGAATTTTTTCCTGACCGTGACGGAACTGCCAGACAATACAAAGGCTAAAACCCGGGGCATTGCGGTATCAACCCACCCGGACTGGCGATGGAAAAGATGCGACATAAAATCGCTGAACCTGCTGGCCAATGTTCTTGCGAAGCAGGATGCCGCAAAGAAGGGCTGCGACGAGGCAATACTTGTTGATGAGATGGGATTGATAACCGAAGGGGCATCGTCGGCGTTTTTTGCGATTTTCGGCCAGTCGCTTCAGACTTCGCCGCTTACAGCCAATATTCTGCCGTCGATTACCCGTAAATACGTAATCAAAGCGGGAGAGAAAATCGGATTAAAAATAGCAGAGAAATCATTGACGCCGCAACAGGCAAAAGGCGCAGATGAGCTTTTCATTGCGGTGACGACTCAAGATATTGTTCCAGTTGTGAAATTTGACAATAAGGTCATCGGCAGCGGCAAACCCGGCAAATATACGGGCCTGCTCATCGAGGAGTTTCGGTCGTTTACCGGATAAGCTGCGGCTGCGGACATCGGCTTTCTGTTCTTATTTGACAATTGCACAAAAGGCGGCTATTTTAACAGCAGTATCGAATGTTTGCGTCCGCAGCTTAACTGGATAGCCACGCACCATTTTTGGGCCCCGGTAGCTCAATTGGACAGAGCATCGGTCTTCGGAACCGAGGGTTGTAGGTTCGAGTCCTGCCCGGGGCGTAAAAATGGTGCGGGGTCGGAACAGAGGGATGCAGGTTCGAGTCCTGCCGGGCGCATTTACTGCTGTTAAAATCGGCTTATTTAACCAGCAATTGGAGGATTGATAGTAATGATAACTAAAAAACAATCAGCAGCAGCGATAATCTGCATTTGCATTGTAAGTAATGCTTTTGCAGCAGCTTCATCTGTGAGGGTATGGGAGGAGCCGCGGGTAATCCCAACCTACCTGATAGGCAAACCCGACCCCAATCCGAGGTTTTACGTTGACAGGGCATATCAGGGGGCGCAGGGAAGGGTGTATCCGTATCCGATACTGGACGTGCTGACCGACGACCGGCAGGACAAAACCTATAAATCGCTTTACCTTGAAAACGAATACCTGAAGATTTCGGTCCTTCCTGAGATTGGCGGCCGGCTTTTTTCTGCGCTGGATAAAACCAATAATTACGATTTCATTTACCACCAGCACGTGATAAAACCGGCCCTGATAGGGATGCTTGGGGCGTGGATTTCAGGGGGTATAGAATGGAATTTTCCTCACCATCACAGGCCTTCGGTGTTTATGCCCGTCGATTATGCGCTGCAGGAAAATCCGGACGGCAGCAACACTATCTGGGTGGGTGAAACGGAAATCAGGCAGAGGATAAAATGGATGGTCGGCCTGACTCTTTACCCCGGCAGGTCATATATAGAAGTCACTATTAAACCTTACAATCGAACGCCGTTTGCACATTCTTTTCTGTGCTTTGCCAATGTCGGCATCCATGCAAACGAGAACTATCAGGTAATCTTTCCGCCGAGCACCGAATTTGCTACATATCACGGCAAAAACCAGTTTGCACACTGGCCGATTTCTTATGAGATGTTCAACGAAATAGATTACACCAAGGGGGTGGATGCAAGCTGGTGGAAGAACCATCCTGAATGGACTTCGATGTTCGCCTGGAACTATGAAGACGATTTTTTCGGCGGCTACGATTACGGCAAACAGGCAGGTATCGTCAGCTTTGCCAACCACTATGTGGCGCCCGGCAAAAAGTTCTGGGAATGGAGCAACGGGCCCCGCGGGTGGATGTGGGACAAAATTCTGACCGAAACCGACGGGGCTGAGCTGGAGCTTATGACGGGGGCGTATTCCGACAACCAGCCCGACTATAGCTGGCTGCAGCCTTACGAAGCTAGGGTCATAAAGATGTACTGGTATCCTTTGCGCGAGACAAGAGGTCTTAAAAACGCCAATCTGCAGGCCGCCGTCAACCTCGATGTGAATGAGAAAGATACCGCCAAACTCGGATTCAACACGACATCGGAATATAAGAACGCAAAGGTTTTGTTAAAGGCCGGCGAGAATATAATTTTTGAACAGCAGACAGATATAGCGCCGGACAAACCGTTTTACAAAGAGATTACTCTTTCCGAGGATACCGCAGAAAAGGATTTGCGAGCATCGCTGGTGACATCGGCAGGCGAAGAATTGATAGCCTACCAGCCGATTGAAAAGAAAGGTTCTGCGATGCCCGAAACGGTCAAGCCGCCGGCAGTTCCGAAAGATGTTGAAACAGTTGAGGAGCTTTATCTGACAGGACTGCGGCTGGAGCAATTCCATAACCCGGCAATACAGCCATATCCTTACTATGAAGAAGCACTAAAAAGAGACCCGGGCAACTACAGGGTCAACACGGCACTTGGACTGCTTTACCTCAAACGGGGGATGTTCGAAGAGGCCCGGCGGCGCTTCAGCACCGCCCTTGAGCGGGTCACGAAAAATTATACCAGCCCGAGGGATGGAGAGGCCTATTATTACCGCGGGCTTGCATCAAAATTTTTAGGCGATTACAAGTCCGCATACAACGACTTATATAAGGCAACATGGAGCTACGGGTTTAATACCGCTGCGTATTATCAACTGGCCGAGATTGACTGCATCAAAGGTGATTTTGCTGATGCGATGGAACACCTCGACCGTTCCATCGCCACCAATGCCTGGAACACAAAAGCGCTTGATTTGAAATCAGCGGTGTTGAGACGGCTGGGGCGATACGAAGAGACGGCCAAAACAGCTTCAGCAGTTCTATCTGGCGACGTTTTTGATTTCTGGGCGGGAAATGAACTTTATCTTGCCAAATCCGCAATGGGTCTGAACGAGCAGGCCCAGCACCAAGCCGAAGCGTCTGGTGCGGGGCAGGCAGCGGAGGCAATGAAAAGTTTAAGAGCAGGAATGAGAGACGATGTCCAGTCGTATCTGGAGCTGGCTGTTGATTACGGCAACTGCGGTCTGTGGGATGAGGCGCTCGATGTCCTCTCATATTTGGATAGTTCAACCGGCAAACAGGGCAGCACGTATCCGATGGTCTATTATTATCTCGGCTACTTCCGGCAGAAAAAAGGCCAGGGCGAAGATGCGCTGAAATATTACAAGCTCGCAGCACAGATGCCGTCCGAATACTGCTTTCCTTTCCGTTTAGAATCTATCGATGTTCTCAAAAACGCTTACGAGAATAATCCGCAGGATGCGCACGCCCATTATTACTTAGGCAACCTGCTTTATGACCATCAGCCGGAAGAAGCGATTCGGGAATGGGAAAAATCGAGGGACATCGACGATACATTCGCTACCGTGCACCGAAACCTCGGCTTTGCCTACAGGTACATCCGTAACGATATTCCCGGCGCTATTGCCGGTATGGAAAAGGCGGTCGCCTGCGACAAGAATGACCCGAGATTCTATTACGAGCTGGACGTTCTGTATGAAATGGGCAAGGTTCCGGTAGAGAAACGGCTTGCGCTTCTTGAAAATAATAATGAGACGATTGCCAGGCGTGATGATGCCTTTACCCGCAAAATCCTGTTGTATGTTCAGACGGGCAAATACAACGAGGCACTCGAACTGATGGGCAACCGCAACTTCCACGCATGGGAAGGCGGCGGCACGCTGCACAGCACTTATGTCAATGCCCATTTGCTGCTGGGGATGCAGCAGTTCAGGGCAAAGCAATACGCCGAGGCGCTGAAACATTACGAAGCCGCCCTCGAATACCCGCAGAACCTTAAAACGGCTGAGCCATACAGAGGCAGCGGGGCGTGCCAGGTCTATTATTTTGTGGGGACCGCTTATGAGGCATTAGGAGAAGCTGAAAAAGCCGGGGATAGCTTTAAGAAATCGGCAGCGGCAAAACAGCGAGAGGAATGGTCGGAGCTTCGCTATTATCAGGGGCTTGCTTTTCGCAAGCTCGGACAGGATGAGCAGGCAGATAAAATGTTCGACGGCTTGATGGAGTTTGCAAAGGCGCAGACCGACACCGAGATGGATTTCTTTGCGAAGTTCGGAGAGAAACAATCGCCGGAAATCGTAATGGCGGAAAACCATTACCTTACCGGTCTGGCGTATCTTGGCAAAGGTATGCAGGCACAGGCAAAGACGGAGTTCGAGAAGGCGCTTAAGCTCAATATGAATCATCTGTGGGCGAGGATACAACTATCCGAAATTGAATCACAGAACACCGGGCCGTGACGGAAAAACAAATCTGCATCAGGATAGACATAAAGCCGGACGTCGTAAACAAACTGAAAAGGACGCAAAATGTCAAAAGCGGATTCGATAAGCTCACCGCAGGCAGATATCGGACTGATAGGCCTTGCGGTAATGGGTGAAAACCTCATCCTGAATATGGAAAGCAGGGGAATAACTGTCGCCTGTTTCAACCGGACAATATCGAAGGTAGATGATTTTATAAACGGTCGTGCGAAAGGCAAAAATATCATCGGCTGCAAATCAATCGAAGAGCTTGTCGCAAATCTGAAAAAACCACGCAAGGTAATGCTGATGGTAAAGGCAGGGCCGGCGGTCGATGAGCTTATCGACAAAATCCTGCCGCTCCTTGAAGACGGTGACATCATAATCGACGGCGGCAACAGCCATTTTTCCGATACGATGAGGAGATGCCGGAAGGTCGAAGAGCAGGGCAAACTCTACATCGGCACGGGCATATCCGGCGGAGAGGAAGGGGCACTGCGGGGGCCTTCGATTATGCCCGGCGGCTCGCCGGCGGCGTGGGAAGGCATAAAGCCCGTCTTCCAGGCCATTTGTGCCAAAACTGATAACGGCGAGCTTTGCTGCGAGTGGGTCGGCGAGAACGGCGCCGGACACTTCGTCAAAATAGTCCATAACGGCATCGAATACGGCGATATGCAGATGATTTGCGAGACATACCAGATGATGAAAGAAGGGCTCGGTATGACCAACCGGCAGATGCACGAGGTCTTCGCCGAGTGGCACAAAGGCGAGCTTAACTCATACCTTATCGAAATTACGCGTGACATTCTTGCATACAGGGACAAAGACGGCAATGAGGTCATCGACCTTATCCTCGACACGGCCGGCCAGAAGGGCACCGGCAAATGGGCCGTCATTGCTGCGCTCGATGCAGGCCTGCCTCTAACGCTCATCGGCGAAGCGGTTTTCGCCCGCTGCCTGTCAGCACTGAAAGAAGAACGCATTGCTGCGTCTAAAATTCTCCCCGGGCCGCGGCAGAAATTTACGGGCAATAAAGATGCCTTCGTCGATGACTTGCGACAAGCTCTTTACGCATCGAAAATCGTAAGTTATGCGCAGGGTTATCAACTGATGCGTGCCGCTGCCGGGGAATACGGCTGGAACCTCAATTACGGCGGGATTGCGCTGATATGGCGGGGCGGGTGCATAATACGTTCGGTTTTTTTGGGTAAAATCAAAGAGGCCTTCGACAGAAATCCCAAATTAGACAATTTGCTGCTCGATGTGTTCTTCAGGAAAGCCGTCGAGAAGGCACAAAGCTCCTGGCGGCGAGTCGTCAGCACGGCTTTTCAGTTGGGCATACCGATGCCGGCTATAAGCTCGGCCCTGGCGTTTTATGATGGTTACAGGCAGGAAAAACTGCCGGCCAATCTGCTGCAGGCCCAGCGGGACTATTTCGGCGCCCATACTTACGAAAGGGTCGATAAGCCAAGAGGCGAATTCTTCCACACCGACTGGACAGGCCGAGGCGGCAAAACACCCTCTACCGCTTACAATGCCTGACATTGTAAACCAACCACTATTTCTTATTTATACGGTTTCCGGCACGATATAAGGCTCGCGGTATTTTTTGGTCAGCATTTGGTCGGCTTGTTCGTCATTTACAAATTTTTCACCGGAGCCGTCAAAAGCAAGGTTGCGGCCGAGCAGATATGAGATATTTGCCAGATGAGGCAGCACGGTGGACATAGAGCCGACCTCAATGTCACAGGTGAGGTCCTCCTTCTTTCCGGAACGAATCGCCCGGATGAAGTTGCCAATGTGGGCATCAGCGGCGTCGCCGGCGGGATTTGCAGGGTCGGCAGCAGACTCAGCGGTCTGGGAGCCGGGCCCCGGCTCGTTCTTTCGGCCGAAGTATGTTTTCCAGACGCTGCCGTTTATTGACATCCAGCCCTGCGTGCCGAAGAAAAGATTGCCGACCGTTATATCTTCCTGCCGTTTGGCCTCCTGCCCTGAAGCAATCGCCGATTCGCCGTCGGTGTATAAGCCGCGAACCTCGAACTGCAGAATCTTTCCGTCGGCATACTCGAAGACGGCGGTCTGGGTATTGGGGGTTTGCTGGTCGCTGTCAAAGGCGAAATATCCGCCGGAAGAGCTGACTTTGACGGGGTGCTCGTTTTTGTTCAGGCCCCAGCGGGCGACATCAAATTGATGCGGTCCCTGGTTGCCGATGTCGCCGTTGCCGTAGTCCCAGTTCCAGTGCCAGTTGTAATGGAAGCGGTTATAATTAAAAGGCCGCTGCGGGGCTGGGCCGAGCCAAAGGTCGTAATGAACACCCTTGATATAAGCACTATCGTAGCAGGTGCCTTTTTCGCCCCAGATGTAATATTCGTAATCTTTGCCCGTTCCTATGCCGTCGGCGCTTATGCCGATAGTATCGCGAGGTTTGAAGCACAGGCCCCTGGCCATATAGATTTCACCGAGTTTGCCGTCGTGGAGAAATTTCATTGCCTGACAGATATTGCTTATAGAGCGGTTCTGGAAACCCACCTGGACAAGGCGATTATACTTGTGGGCGGCCTCGACCATTTTTCTGCCTTCCCGGATATTATGCGAGCAGGGCTTCTCGACGTAAACATCTTTTCCGGACTGGCAGGCCCATACGGCGGCAAGAGCGTGCCAGTGGTTCGGCGCAGCTATTGCCACGGCGTCAATATCCTTGTCGTCGAAGACCCGGCGGAGGTCATACGCCGTGGATGGCGGCACACCCTGGATTGCCCCGATTTCCTTGACCCGTTCAGGAAAAAGGTTTTCATCAACATCGCACAGTGTCCTGATGCGGACACAGGGTATGCCGGCAAAACCTTTGGCAAGCTCCATACCCCGGCTGCGAATGCCAATGACAGCTATGTTGATACGCTCGTTTGCTCCAATGATTCGGCTTTTCGTATCAGCGGCGGCGTATGAAGCTAACGCAGCGGCAGTGATAATACCTGCGGCGGTTTTGGAACTGCGGCTGAGAAATTCACGACGTGAGATTTTTCCGTATTTACAGGACATTTTTGTTTTCTCCTTAAATTTCATTAAAAATTATTATACAAATGAGCGTTGGCGGGGCAAAAACCCAAAGCCGACCATTGACAATTTTACTATTTAGAGCAAAATAAGCATAAATTTAATTGTTTAATTACTCAAATTGTTCACAAACAAGCACTTTTTGGTTTAAATTTGTTTAAAAGGGAGCATTTATGAGCAGGAAGGACCGTATTTTTTTAGAAATCATTGTGGGACTTATTTTAATCACCTCGGCGCTCTATTTTTTTATCAAACCCCACAAATCAACCTGGCCATCGGGCAGAGTTGACATCGACAGCGGCAAGCGTATGGTTATGGGGACATTTGCCCGCGTTATCGCCGTTGCGGCGGATTCGAACGTGGCTAAGGGCAGCATTGAAGCGGCTTTTACCGAAATTACAAATGTTGACAAGCTGATGAGCGACTACAAAGAGGACTCGGAAATAAGCCGGGTGAACAGGGACGCATTCAAGCGGGCCGTCAAGGTAAGCAAATCAACGTTCGAGGTTTTACAAAAAAGCATTGAATACAGCAAACTCAGCAACGGTGCATTCGACGTCACAGTCGGGCCATTAGTTGACCTCTGGCATACGGCAGAGACAACCAAAATGCTTCCTACGGAAGGTGAAATGCAAAAGGCACTTTCCAAAGTCGGCTACGGCAAAGTCCTGCTCGATGCCAACGAAATGACCGTTCGGCTTGCGGCAGAAGGAATGAGGCTGGATTTGGGCGCAATAGCAAAAGGATATGCGGCTGATAAGGCGGCTGAGGCAATGAAGAAATACGGCGCCCTCGGCGGAATGGTTGCGATTGCCGGCGATATTCACTGCTTCGGCGCTCCGCCGGAAGGCAAAGAGAAATGGCGAATCGGCTTGCAGGACTCACGAAAAACAGGCGAAGCCGATGATGTTGTCACAGGCAAGGTTTTATTAGTTCTGGAAATGGTGGATGCTGCGGTTTCCACAAGCGGCAACTATCAGCGGTTTGCCGTGATAGAAGGCCGCAGATACAGTCATATTATCGACCCAAAAAGCGGTCGCACATCTGAAGAGTTAAGCAGCGTGACCGTTATTTCCCAGAACGCTCTCGAGGCGGACGCCTTGGCGACGGCGGTCACCGTAATGGGGGCTGAAAAGGGCCTTGCCTTGATTGAAAAAATTCCACAGGCGGGTTCGACAAGCTCACCGCGAGCCGAGGCCATTCTGGTCACTTCTCCGCCGCAATACAAGCTCATCAAAAGCAGCGGAGCAGAAAAGTTCATAGAGTGATAAAGCTGTTAGAGAATTAGTGGATTAGCGAATTAGTGAATTAGTAAACGGAGGACGGAGGACAGGCGACACTCGTAATTTGTTGCTTGTGGCTCGTGGACAACATCTCGTAGTTTGGGTAGAATTGGGATGCAAGGAAAAAATTAAAAGAAAAAAAGAGATACTGTTCTTAATTTAGGGTAAAACGGATTTTAGAACAGTAATTTGGAGAATTTTAAAATGGCGATTGAAAATAAACAAGTGGTTGAGGCGAAGAAAATTGCAGCAGAACTTGGCCCTTTTTCACCACCAGCGGATTTTTCGTTTTATCCGGAATTTGAGCCGACGACACCACGGCCAATCCCACGAGAATTGCGCCGAGGTGCATATGAAATGAAATGGCGACAGGGAGTTCACGTGGCAGTTGGTGTGGCACTGTTTTCCCTCATTATCTCATATTTTGATTTTGTCCAAAAGCTGTCTTACTATATTCTGCCTCTGGGCTACTTAGACTGGATTGCTTATGGTATTTTGGCTATAAGTGCGATTATTGCAGTTTGTCATATTTTTCTGCCCTGTCGTTACGTTTATGTCCGTGATGGTAAATCTATTGCAGCCCGCGTTCTCTGGACAGGTACTGGTGTAGACAAGTCCAGCGGTACAAATGAGTTTTGCTTTTTGACATTGGTGGATTACCGGCATCCGGAGACAAATGAAATCTGCTGTACAACGATACCATCGGAGAAGTTTACGACTATTCACAAAATTGAACGCTACAATACGACGTTAGAAAAGGGTGATTATGTAACTGCTGTATATTTGCCGGGCAAGTTTGATAAATCTCTGAGGATTTATGGTTACTTAGAGCTAAATCCTGATGTTGATTTTATCCGTAAAGACGGAAGAAGAATCACCGAGTTTGCTTCGCTGTGGAAGACGCTGGCTGTAATCGGCCTGATAATTGGAATGCTCGCTCTGTTAATTGTAGCCCTCTATGCTTTCGACTTTTGCTGGCCTATAGAATTTAACATCAAAGAGTATGTAACAGGTTTGGTCAGCGGCGGACTTATACTCGGGGTGATATCACTGATTACAGCTTTGATATTGAAGAATATAAGAAAAAAGTCTATTAAACTAATCAGGTGTTTCATTCTATCAGCTATTGTAGGCGTCCTACTTTCTTTGTTTCTTTTGCCGGCTGCCAATAGCGTACTCGATAGCTCTGGAGCTGAGTTTCGTGAGGTAGAAGTAGTTGATCTCTGGCAGGTAACGTGGAACTATATTATAAGAAATTATGAGATTGAATACAGAGAACTGAAAAGTAGTAAAATTCGAAAGTATCCGGCAACGCTGGAACATATGCAGTACTTTTGGAACACCAGGGCAGGGGCAATTGAGATCAGGCAGGGTTTCTTCGGCTGGCCCTGGGTACGGCAGATTCATCCGGTGGTTGTAGTAGAGGCGGTACCAGAAGATAAAAAGGAAAGAGATTTACAGCAGTCAAAAATAGAGGTTGGAACAATTGCAAATGAAGGGCGTGAATATAAGGTTTTTATTTTAGTGGATGGGAAAAGGCTTATACCTATAAACGAGGAGATGCAAAAAAGCGTTTTGCAGAAACTGCTGGAGCATAAAGAGTCCGGCGAATCTGACATGTAATGTAAATTGCCGTAAGTGCATTGTATCGTTAGCGGGCCAGTCTAAATCTGAAATATTGAAATCTGGGAACACCATTCTAATTCTTTAACGGCAACTGTCTCAAATTGTGAAACGGAAGCCGCCGCAGTGGGGAGAAATCAATCAAATGCGCATATAGTTAAAAGCAAAAATCGGGGGATTTGAAAAAATTTTAAGCTCTTTACTGACAACAGTTTAGTCCTGTCAATCCTGTCAAAATCACCCCGAATTTCACATCAAATGCGCAAGTTCGCCCTATTATGGGGACGCCCAAACTCCGTTCCCGCAACTATGATACCACGTGGGGTATCCTACCGTGGTTTGACAAGTTAATAACCGGTAACATGCGACATTCGATATACTACATACGAAATGCGACCGACGAATAATAAATTATGCGAAACGAACCCAATTTCCCAAAAAGTCAAATGGTTATAACATTAGCAGTAACAATGAATTACAATGAAAAATGAGAAATGGACACTTGGTGAAAACGAACCCAATCAAAGCCAATTTATGGTGAGCGAAGTCGAACCATCAAACCCAATTTAGATGAGCCCGTCTCGACCTGGCGTCGAGCCGCTTCTTGTTCTCAGGCGGTGACGGCGACGGGTTTTTCGGCGGGCAAGCGAGGCGGCGGGGCGGTCGGGCCGCGAAAGACAATCACGCCGGTCGGGCATTTGTTCATAGCGGTCCCGGTTTGCTCGGTCGGTTGGTATTTTTGGTAATCGAGGCGGGCCAGATTATCTTCGACTTTGAACAGGTCGGTTTGTTTGGCACACAGGCCGCAGCCGATACAGCCGACCTTGCACATCGAGCGGGTTGCCCTGCCGGTCTCTTTGCTTTTGCAGGCGACGGTCAGCATATTTTCCTGCGAGAATGGCACCAGTTCGATAAGGTTTCGTGGACAGGCCTTCGAGCAGGCGCCGCAGCCGGTGCATTTTTGGTAATCGACCGTAGCGAGGCCGTCAACGATGCCGAGGGCGCCGAATTTACAGGCGGAACGGCAGTCGCCGAAACCGAGACAGCCGAACTTGCAGGCCTGGACATTTGCCAGTGCGTTTGCAGCAGTGCAGGTGGGTATTCCCTGATATTTTGCGTAGTATGTTCTGTCGCCGGCATGTGCCCGGCAGTGGACGAGCGGCCTTCTGGCAGGGCCCGAATCGCTGATTTGCAGACTCAAAACCCCTGCGATTTTGGCGGCGACTTGCGGGCCGCCCGGGGCGCATTTACCGATAAGGTCGGGTTTTTCCGCCACCGCCTTGGCATAGGAGCCGCAGCCGGCAAAACCGCAGGCGCCGCAGTCAATATGCGGGAGCATTTGGTAGATTCTCTCAATGCGGGGGTCAACGGTGACCTTGAGTTTTTCACTTGCGATTAAAAGGACAACCGCAAAGCTGCCGCCGAGACCGAGCATTGTGACGCCGGCCGGCCAGGCACTGCTCCATAATTGCAAAATATTAGCTAAAATCATTGTAAAACTAAAAACTTAAAGCTAAAAACTAAAAATCATAGTTCGAAATTCAAAACTTTTTTCTTATTTCCTATCTTCCAGCTTAATTTTAAATTTTAAGTTTTGGTTTTGCATTTTTCGTTTTACGTTTTGCGCTTTATTACTTTATCATTCCTGCAAAACCCATAAACGCCAGCGTAAGCAGACCTGCCGTAATCAGCGTAATCGGCGCACCCTTGAGACTCTCCGGCACGTCAGCAAGGTATAGCCTCTCGCGGATGCCGGCCATTATACATATCGCCACGGTGAAGCCTATACCGACGCCGGTGCTGAGAACAACAACTTCGAGCAGGTTGTCCGTCCCCCAGATGTCGAGGAAAAGACAGATGCCGAGGATGACACAGTTCGTGGAAATCAGGGGCAGATAGATGCCGAAGGTGTCGTAGAGAGACGGGAAGAATTTCCGCACGTACATTTCGACAAGCTGGACGGCGCCGGCTATTACGACGATGTAGCAGATGTAGCGGGCTATTTCAAGGTGCAGCGGCGTGAGGACATAAGAGTCCACAAGCCAGGTGAGGGTGCCGCTCAGCGCGGTGACGAAGGTGACCGCCAGACCCATACCAAAGGCGCTGTCGATTCTTCCGGAGACGCCGAGATATGGGCAGGTGCCGAGGAACTTGGTAAAGACGAAGTTGTTCACCAGCACCATAGACAGAAAACCCATCAGCAGTATATAGAACCTATCCATTTTGCGTTCCTCCTTTTTTCCCGGTCAGGACATTTGCCAGGCCGAGCAGCAGGCCGAGCGTAATGAAGGCGCCTACGGGCATCTGCATAGCCAGCCAGGGGACAAAGGCGGTCGGCATTACCCGGATGCCGACAAGGCAGCCGGTGGCAAGTATCTCGCGGATGGATGCGAGTATGCAAAGCGCTATTGTGAAACCCAGGCCCATACCGACGGCGTCGAGAATGCTGACAAAGAGACCGCATTTGCTGGCGCAGACCTCGGCACGAAAAATAATCAGGCAGTTGACGATTATGAGGGGGACATAAGCGCCGAGGATTTCGCTCATAGAAGGCAGATACGCCTTTAGGTACAGGTCGCAGACCGTCACAAAGGCGGCGATGATGAGCGTGAACATTATTATGCGAAGGTGCGGCTTGAGGAGGTTACGCATCAGACTGATGACGAGGTTGCTGCAGAGGAGCACGAATATGACGCTCAGTCCCATAGTCAGGGCGGGCTTTACAGCGGTCGTGACGGCAAGCGGCGGACACATCCCGATAAGCATTCGGAAGGTGGGATTTTCGCGCCACAGGCCGGCAAGCAGCACCTGTTTGTATTGACCGGTTTTTGAGTCGCTGTTATCTGTCATTGGTAATAAGCTCCTTTTGCGCCATCTGGTCTTTAATTTTTGACAGGTAGTTATTGAGGATGTTAACAACGGCCCTGCTGCTGACGGTTGCGCCTGTTATTGCGACGATTTCGGAATCAATTTTGGTGTAGTCGCCTGTTTTGGTGAGGTTGAGACTACCTGTCAGCGCTCCGGCGAACTGGTCGCGGAAGTAAGCGGTTTTTATTTTATCACCGAAGCCGGGTGTTTCGCTGCTTGTGAGGACGTCGAAGCCCGCTATTTTTTCGAGGAGCCGGTCGGCTGCGACAACAAGCTCGATTCTGCCTGCGAAGCCCTCGCCGGCTGCGTTAAAGCACCAGCCGACACATTGGTTGGAGTCGGAAACGGCCTTATAGATTTGGACTTTTTCTTTCCTGCCTCTTGGCAGGTCAATTTCTATATCGGCCTCGAGCGGGGCGAATTGTTTCGCTTCGGGCAGCAGGGCACCCATTAAATGATTGAGCTTGTTGATTTTGTTCTGCTGGATTTTCGGCGACCAGGCGGCGTCTGCTATTGCTATCAGCAGGCCAAAGAAAAATGACAAGACAATCAACAACCAGCTTTGCCGGATAAAGTATTTTATTTTAAGCACCTGGTCTGCCTCCTGCCGGTATTCGCTTACACAACCTGTCAATCAGCGGGGTGACGGCATTCATCAAAAGCACGGCATACATTACGCCTTCGGGATATTCGCCGAAGATTCTTATAAGCATTGTCAGACAACCTACGCCAGCGCCGAAAAGCCACATACCTTTTCTTGTCAATGGTGCGGTGACAGGGTCGGTAGCTATGAAGAATGCGCACAGGAGCAAACCGCCGCTGGTCAGATGCGTTACAGGAGAGATATAAGCGGTATCATTTGTTAAATATACCGTTGTGCCGAATAAAAAAGACGAGATGAGGACCGCCAGCGAGATGCGCCAGCTTATGGTTTGTCTTATCAGCAGATAAAGACCTCCCAGCAGAATGGCCGCGGCGCTGGTCTCGCCGAGACAGCCGCCGACCTCTCCAGTGAATGCGGCTTTCAATTGCTCGTTGACGACTGCGGCGCCGGTTTTGTCTTTTATGGCCTGTTTACTCCAGGCCAGCGGTGTTGCCTGAGTGACTGCGTTGATAGTGCTTTCCGCCGATATTTTCGGCATAGCGGCATCAATCGTTGCAGGGACCGTCCATGTCGTCATAAACATACCGAAACAAGCGGTCAGAAAAGCCCTGCCTGCCATAGCGGGATTGAAGATGTTGCTGCCCAGTCCGCCGAAAACCATTTTGCCGATTGCGATTGAGAAGACGCTGCCGATTATCGCCGCCCAGACAGGCAGACCCGGCGGCAGCGATAATGCGAGGATTATACCTGTGATGACCGCACTTAAATCCCCAAGGGATTCGAGGGCATTGGCTTTCCTGCGGATTATATTGCAAAGCCATTCGGTCAATACCGACGATACAACGCAGGTCGAAATCAGTGCAAGTGCATAGATGCGGAAGTAATAGCCGGCAGCAAGCATAGCGGGGGTCAGGGCGATGATGACATCCAGCATTATAGAGCGAGTTGACGTAAAACTGCTGATGTGCGGTGCGGACGAAACTGATATATCTTTGAGCATTTATTCTATTCCTGTTGACAGTGCCCGGCTTTATACCGGCATCTTTTTCTTTTGCCTTGCGAGATAGATTTTTCCTGTTTTGATATATCCTGTTAACTCTATATTAGCGGGGCAGACGTAGCTGCAGCAGCCGCACTCGGTACAGCCATTTATATAATAGCTTTCGGCGACGTCGAAGAGATTATATTTGACGGCGTGGGCGATTTTTGTCGGGTTCAGATGTTCGGGACAGGCCCGCAGACACCTGCCGCAGTGCAGGCAAGGGGTCAGGCGTCTTTGAAATTTGGCTTTGCCGACCTGCTCCTTTGTTATCACGGTTACAGCGCCTGTAGTTTTTGTGACCGGCGTAGTCAAATCGGCGATAGCGACGCCCATCATTGGTCCGCCGACAATGACCTTCGCACTTTTTTTGATTACCCCTGCGCAGAAGTCAAGAAGCTCTTCAACCGTTATTCCTATCGGGACGTAGTAGTTGCCGGGGTCGGCGACTGCCTCTCCTGTTACGGTTACTACGCGGTGTGTCAGCGGCGAATTAAATACCACCGCTTCGGCAATGGAGGCCGCGGTTGCGACGTTCAGCACTACTATACCAATCATCGGGGGGATTCCGCCGGTTGGGACGTTTTTCTTCAGGATAGCCCTTATGAGCTGTCTTTCGCCGCCCTGCGGATATTTTGTTTTGAGGGGGACGACTTTAATGCCGTCGCAATTCGAGCATTTTTCGAGGGCCTCGTTCATAACCTTTATTGCCAGGGGTTTGTTATCTTCGATGCCGATAATGACCTTCGAGCTGCCGCAGGCCCTTCTGGCGAGTTTTATCCCGGCTATAATCTGATTTGTCCATTCAATCATAACGCGATAGTCGCAGGTGATGTAAGGCTCGCACTCGCATCCGTTGATAATCATAGTGTGCCTGGGCAATTGGGGGTCCGGCTCGATTTTCACCCTTGTCGGGAAGCCGGCGCCGCCCATACCGACCAGACCTGCCTGGCGAACGGCATCACATATCTGTTCTGCCGAGTATTTACTCTCATCGAAGTCCTCGGTAAATTTTTCGGCAACGGGTCGCTTCGGCGGGTTATGTGCCAGAGCTTCGATGATTATCGCCGGGGTGCGGCCGAGGACAGGATGAGACTGCAGGGAGATTTCCGTCACCTTGCCGCTTATGGGCGAGTGAACAGGCGCAGAAACAAATGCGTCGCTGTCGCCGATTTTCTGTCCTGCCTGGACAAGGTTTCCCTTTCTAACCAGCGGCAGGCAGGGGGCGCCTAAATGCTGGCTGAGCATTACAACAACCTGTTTAACGACAGGACCCTGCTGTATTCTTTTTTCAGCGGTGAGGTTTTTGCTTTCCGGCGGATGCACGCCTCCCGGAAAGGAGAACCTGCCTTTGATATCCCGTATATCGTTCAGGATTGTTTTAACCATTCTTCAGTCACTGCTGTTTTTCTTTTGGCGTTTTTATTGTGGATTGTCTGATTACCCTTATTATCGCCACCAGTGCGAAAGTTGCTGAAAGAGCCAGTATAAAATCGAGAGCCGTTCGTATTTTTTTTGTTTCTATTGTTTCAGCCCAAATCGCATCAAAGGCCGCAAAAGAGGCGGCGAAGACCAGTATAGGCAGCAAAAAGGCGATTAAAACCTCACGAACAAACGAGGGGCTTTTCACATTGCCGATTTTACGATAAATCTCGCTGCACGTGTGTTTTTCATTGCATTTCCGGCAAAATTTTTCATCGTTCATTCTTTTTACTACCGTAAAAATAAACCTTCCTTATAATGAATATTATACGAACTTTCAAATAAAATTTTATGAAACGGGGCATAGTATGTATAAGGCATTATGGATATTGATATTAGGCGTTGTTTTTTGCTGCTGTTGTGCCGGCTGTGCGGTCAACCCGATAACAGGAGAAGACCAGCTTATGTTATATACCGAAGAGGATGACATTACGATAGGCCGGGAGTATGCCCCTGAGGTTGAGAAGCAAATGGGCGGCAGGATTCCGAATGAAGGCGTGCAGAATTATATAGATAATGTAGGGCAGGAAATTGCCCGTCGAAGTCACAGGCCCAACTGGGAGTATCATTTCATTGCGGTGGAGGATAAGTCAATCAATGCAATTGCCCTGCCCGGGGGCTATGTTTTCGTGACAAAGGGGATGCTTGTGAAACTGAAAACGGAAGCCCAGCTGGCGGCGATATTAGCCCATGAGATGACCCACATTGTGGCGAGAGACAGTTCCGCGGCTATGAGCAGAGAAATCGGAATCGGCATACTGCTTTCTGCGGTGGCCACGGACAAAACGCCGCAAGGCGTCCTGGTAATAGCAGACCTGGCGCGTCAGATTTTAGGACTGAAATACAGCAGAAAGCAGGAAAAGGTGGCGGACCTGGGCGGCCTGGATTATATGGTTTTGGCGGGCTATAATCCTTACGGGGCGGTTGAAGTTATGCAAATGCTGCAAGAGCAGGATGCAGTCAGGCCGATAGAGTTTTTCTCCACCCACCCGTCTCCTCAAAACCGCATAGACTATCTGACTCAAAAGATTCAAACGGATTATTACAGCCAGAAAGATTTGAAAGTAAGACAAGAGGATTACCGCAAGGCCGTTTTAGAACAATTGGGTAATTAAGGCCGGTAAATCCTCAACTTATTCCTGTCTTTATAATTACACCAGGAATAGTGTCAAAACGCCCGCCAACTATTTCGGCTGACCAAAGAAAAGCAGCTCTGCCGCAGGTATAGTTTGTGACATTTACAGCCGATTATTTTCTTTTCGCCCTTGATGCTTTTCTTCTTGCCTCTTCTTTGCTATAGCCACATTCTGGACAGCGGTCTGAGAAGTCTTCGGGGACAGAGCCGCGTTCAAAGGCCGCCCCGCACTTTTCGCACTTTTCGATTCTATAGACAGTTTCCTGCTCACAGTCTTTGCAAACCATACCCGGCACTACGCCCGTTTGCGGGTCACGTTTTTCCCTTTCAAATATGGCGTAATCTTTTTTGCCGAATTCATATACGGAGCCGCAGTCGAGATTTCGGCACTTGACCCATATCATTTCAGTGGGGTCAATGACATTGAGGACGTCTTTTTCAGGGTTGGAGCGGGTCATAACTGTTATTGCCACTGCCAGGCCGATGCACACCACAATTACCGCAATCATAATCGGTTTTCTCTTGTCTTCCATACCAGAATCTCCCAAAACAAATAACAATGCGTTAATAATTTAAGACATAGTAGATTATTACTTATAACATTATTTGTCAAATGCTTATTTTTTTTGTTTGTGGCCTGCCTAAATATTTATTGGTTTGCCGGCATACCGTGGCGCCCTTTCCAGCATCCTGGCGGGCTCCTCCGGCGCAGCCGTTCGGGCGGAAAGATACGCCGATTCAATGACCGCCATATTCTTTAGATTTTCGCTGCCGCTGCTGCAAAGCCTGTTTTTATCGGGCGATAGTATGCTTAAGGCGAAATTTTTCAGCAGCTTTGTCATACAGCATAACTCATCGTCGTCATATTTGAACTCTTCGCCGACCCTGCCAAGAGAGTCGCTGACAATGAATCGCGTTTTGCTGACTGTCAGAATCTTGTCTTTTCCGTAGAGCTTCAAAAGTTTCTCCTCTGGGCCGAAGACCCTGCTTGCTATCAGATTACCGAAGGAAACATCAGTGAATTTCATAGTCACAACGGCGGTGTCTTCCGTCAGATAAAGCCGCTGCTGCCTGTCGCTGGCCGTGCTGGTGTTTAGGGAGTAAACCTTCTGCGGCGTGGCAAAACCGCAGACCATCTGGTCGATTATATCGTAACAGTCGTGCAGTAACACTCCTCCGCCGGCTAATTTCGGGTCGGTTTGCCAGCCCGGATGGGCCTCATTGCCAATAGCACAGAAGGCGGTCACCAGAAAAACCTGCTCAATCCTGCCCTGCTGCAGGAACTGCCGGAGGGTGGAAAAACTTTCTGCGAACCTGCTCGGATTACCGACGGCAAATTTTATATTTTCATTTTCGGCCAGCCGGACAAACTCCGCAGCTTCTTCAAAGTTTCTGGCAGGGGGGGCCAGCTTGAGGATGTTGAATTTCTTTTTCATCGCCGCTTTGATATATTCGTCGCAGCTATACATACCGGCGGCGACCAACAGGCAGTCGAACTGGTTCTGGATTATGAACTGCCTATAGTCGTCATAAGCTGCGCAGTTGTATTTGCCTGCTGTTTTTTCGGCGAGCTTTGCGTCTTTGTCAGCGACGGCCTGGATGTGAAATTCTTCGATTTTAGAAGCCGCTTCGAGCAGAAGCTGCCCTTTATCTGTCAGGCCGAGGACCGCCGTTTTTAATTTATTTTCGCTCATACTTTGTCCATTTATATAGTTGCGCAAAAGCGACCTTCTGTTCCCCTAATTTTACAGCCCTTTTGCAAAAGAGAAACTATTAAAAATATTTATTCGTCGGAAGAAGGTGGATTAGCGGATGGAAAGAAGCGAAAAGCGTAAAACTAAAAGCGCAAAACCATAGTGCAAAAGTCAAAAGTAAAAAAGCCACAGAGAACTTTTAGACGCAGATTGCGCAGCTTTTTTAGACAGGATAACAGGAAAGAGGACAGACCCGGCTTCACCGCGGCCTCAGATAAAAACATTCTGGGGCAGGCGGGGCAGGCAAGCTCACTATAAATTGGGTTCGTTTGGGTTCGTTTTCACCAAGTGTCCATTGTGCATTTTTCGTTGTAATTCGTTGTTAATGCTAATATTACAACCATTTGACTTTTTGGGAAATTGGGTTCGTTTCGCATAATTTAGTTGTTGGTGATTGGTTTTTTCCTTTCGGCGCAAAGAATCTCCGCTGCCGCCGAAGGCGGACGAAAGACACAAGACGCCAGACCACAGAGACAAGCGAAAAATTCTAAATATAAGTCATAAACGAATCCTAAACACTAAATTCCTTAAGAGGGCGAAATGCGTCCCCTTCTATAATTGGGCGAACTTGCGCGATTGATGTGAAAATTGGGGTGATTTTGACAGGATTGACAGGACTAAACTGTTGTCAGTAAAGAGCTTAAAAATTTTGAGAATCAGCCGGTTTTGGGGTGCAGGTATATGCGCATTTGATTGATTTAGACACAGAGATTTCGGTTTTTTTGTAAGCCACAGAGGACACCGAGAACACAGAGTTGTGGATGTTATAAATCCGAAATACTAAATCCTAAACTCTAAACAAATCCGAATTACCAAAAAAACAAATTCAAAACAAAGAGTTGCCGCAAAGAGGCACAAAAGGCACAAAAATTAACCACGAATTAACACGAATTTTTTAGACGCAGATTCCTTCGACGCGCTTCGCTTGCTCAGGACAGAGAACGCTGGTTGCGCAGAGGGACACAGATTAACACGGACTTTTTTGACACTGACTGGTTTGACACGAATTTTTTTAGACGCAGATTTCGCTGCGAGGGAAAAGACAAGGGCCATGGGTTTGACCCGCACGGCCCTTGCAAGTTCGCTACTTTAACCGGAACTTTACGGCAGAAGCATTTCGAGCAAATCTATCGCCTCCATAACCAGCGCGTACACCTCGGCCTGCCCTTCGCAGGTCTTTATCCAGTCATTCTGGTCAGGGGCGCCCGAATCGGCACAGCCATTGGTCTTGCCGAGAATATCATTGTTGAGCTTATCGAGGGCATCTTGGTAGAGCCCCTGGTCTATCATTAAAAGCACTGAGTTAATCTTGTTCGTGAGGGCACCGGCCATGTTTTTATTCGTGAAGAGAGCAGGGTTGAGGTTGTTTATCACGTTTGTAAGCTCCCCAAGGGTTTCTATAACCTCGTCCTGTCTGGAGGTCGCCGCGATGGTGACGTTGGCAGGGACACTCGAGACAAGCCCATCGTTCACGAGCAGACTAACGACATATAGCCCTGCGACATCGGCGACGAAGCCGGCCGTCGAGGTGTCCGTGCCGGAAAGCGCGGCTGTACTTGTCGGCGGAATCGATACAAAGCTCCAACTGTAAGTCAGGGGGTCTCCGTTTTCGTCGGTTGACCCTGTGCCATCAAGAAAGACCGCACTGCCGGCAAGGATAGACTGGTTGCCTCCGGCGTTGGCAACAGGCATCACATTGGAGAAACTCGCTGTAACGGTGTCGGGCTGGCCGGTTGCCCACGGGTCTGCTACCGTAAGCTCTGCCACATAATCGCCCTGCACATCCGCTACAAAGCTTGGCGTCGGCGACGCAGGGTCGTCAAGGACAGCCGCGCTTCCTGCGGGCTTTTGGATTATGCTCCACCAGAAGGTTATCGGGTCGCCCTCGAGGTCGTAGCTTTGAGTGCCGTCGAGCATTACAACCGTGCCGAGGACTATTACTGCCTGGTCAGGACCGGCATCGGCCACAGGTGCGGTATTGGTGGTGCTTATGACCACCGTATCGGGCGCACTGCCAAGTCCGAGACTATCGGTTACGACCAATTCAACCGTGTAGTCGCCCGGCAGGTCTGTTGTGAAAGAGGGGGTCACGGCAGACGGGTTTGAAAGTATAGCCGTACTTCCATCGGGTTTTGATATTATATTCCAGGAGTAGCTCAATGGATAGTGGGCGTCGGGGTCAGTGCTTAAGCTGCCGTCGAGGGTTACAATCATCCCGGCGTGTACGGCCTGGTCAGGACCGGCATTTGCAATCGGAGGGGTGTCGTGAAGATTCAGTATCTCCATAGCCGAAAGGGCGCGATTGTAGATCCTCACCTCATCAATGACGCCTTTAAAGAAATCACTAACCGAATAATACCCGCCGGCTCCTATCCTTACAGGTTCGTTGTTCAGTAAAGGCGGCGATGGGTTTAGTACATGATTTTTCTGCTCCCCGTTGATATAGGCCCTGAACTCGCCGGCACTCAGGGTCACTGCAATGTTGAAGAACTCGTTGGTTGGGAATGGGCAGTCCGAGACAAGGGCTGACCAGTTGCCTTGGCCGGTTTGGTGGGTATAAGTGGCGTACCCCGGGTAGTATGGGTCGATGCCCTCCAATATCTGCAGGGTATAGTTGCCGAAGTAATGACCCTTCGAGACAATCCAGTTCTCCCTGCTGTGGTCCGGAACCTTGATGGTGGCGGCGATAGTGAACTCCGCGAGGTCAAAATTGCTTTCATTCAATATGGTAACATAGTCGTCAATTCCGTCAAGCAACAGGGCGCCGTTTGGATTGCCGGACTTGTCGGCCGTGAAGGTTGCGCCTCCGTGCAGTATCCCGTGGTTGCCGTTTCCGCTTTTGTCATAGGTATCGTTGTTGAAGGTGTAGCATCCCACGATGCCGGTGATACAAGCGCAGTCCGGGTTGGCATCGGACGGGCAGGCATCGCCGAGGCCGTCACCGTCCTGGTCCGCCTGGTCCGGGTTGACCACGGACGGGCAGTTGTCGATGGCGTCGCACACGCCGTCGCCGTCGGTGTCGCCGCCCAGACCCGCGCAGATATCGGGGGGCACGAAGGTCAGGTCGGAGACGTAGATGTCTTCATTGCCGGTACGCCGGTCAACGTAGGCGACGCTCTGACCGAAGACGTCGTTGAGGTACTGGTCGGCGGGGTCGGTCGTAACCTGGAACGTCTCGCCGGTCGAGATGCGATAGACGAAGACGTCACGGTTACCCATCAGAGTGGATTCGTACGCGATGAGGTCGCCGTCGATGCTCGGGCGATAGTTCCCACCACCGTCGTGTGCGATCACCCGCTCCTCTCCTGTGTCGAGGTTGCGGCCCACCACGTCGGTCGCCCCAGTACTCTTTTCCTGAGCTTGCCAGACGACCCAGGCCCCGCTCGTAGAGCCTTCGGCATCGTTGATCGCTGGTGTCGAAGTCAAGTTGATCCGAAGACCCGCAACGAGGTCGAAAACGACAACATCGTATTGACCGCCCACAATCTCGCTCCAGACAACGAAGCGGTCACCGATGTCGACGGAGTAGGTCGGCGGGATTGGACCGGCGATGACGTCCGCATCGCGGGCCGTGCCCAGCCAGCTCAGGTCATACAACATCACTTGCGTCGCGTTGTGGCCGCCTTCGCGCCAAACGACTTTGTTGCCGCTGATGCGTGGCTCCTGGATGATGGGCGCGCTGCCAATGCCGTAGAGAAGCGTTGTCGAAATCTGATAGACCCTAATCTGGCCCGACAAGCTCGTGGTGCTGTCATAGGCCGTGTAGACGATGTAGTCGCCGCTTATGTCGTTGAGCTGGTTGTCCAGCGATCCGAACGTCACCTGCACCGCTGCACCGAGGGGCGCGCCGCCCGCCAGCCGCTGGAACCAGATGTCGCCCTTGCCCATGCTGCCGCCGGGCAAGAGATCACTCCTCGTGAAGGTCACGAGGTCGCTTATGCCATCGTTGCCTAATCGCGGCGTCGTCTCCCAAGCAGTCGAGGACGTGATACGATGCTCGGTGACATTCAGCGTGTCAGCCGATGTCAGGGTGGTCATACAGAGCAGGATGGAGAACGCCACTATTGAGATAATCAAGGAATTGTGCTTTTTCATTTTTTCCTCCTTTAGCGCTTGCGCGCAGAAATTTATAGTTTCCCCCACAGACTAACAGAACAAAACCGGAACAGTACCATTAACACATCTCCGAGAAATGCCAAAATTTGATAGGGATTGTAACACAATCTATACCCCTGTCAAGCAAAATCTGCGGGAAAAGTGGGATTATATACAAACGACCAAAAGGCGGTCGTTAAAGGGGACCCCGGTGAGATAGGCAAAGGGAATTTAGAATTGGGGAATGGTTCGACAGGCTCACCACAGGTTGAGAATGCAGAATTGAGAATTAAGAATTTAGAATTGGGGAATGGTTCGACAGGCTCCCTGCCTTCGCAGGAATGACCCTCCGTCGCCCTACGGGCTATGGAGGGCAGGCAGGACGAGTCGGGGGTAAATATCCAATATTCAATATCGAATATCCGCCATAAGGCGTCCCTTACGGGAGAATGGAGAAGTGAGATTGCTTCGTCGCTGCATTCCTCGCAATGACGGCGTTGTCGTCCGTCTTCGCTGCGGCAGGCAGAGGGATTTAAGATTTGAAATTTAAAATCTCAGAGGGGGAATTACTGGATTCCTGCTTGCGCAGGAATGACCCTCCTTCGCTAAAGCTTACCCCTTCGCATAAAGCTTCGTAGCACAAGACGGCGGACAAGACGGCGGGCAGGCCCTTCGACTCGCTTCGCTCGCTCAGGGCAGGCGGTGAGCTCGGAATGACGAGGTCGTCGTGCCGACGACCGCTAAACGAAAATTAATCGAATACTAACCCGCCGGATAAACCGGCGGGCTTTCGGATGGTGACATTGACCCGCCGGACAGGACGGAGGGCAGGCAAAGGGCAGAAGGCGGAGGACAGGCAAGGTCGCCGTGACGGCGACTGCTAAACAAACCCGCCGGATAAGAATATAACCCCCAAGATAATCCGCCCCGCCAAGGCGGGTAAACTTCGCTGAAACTTCCGACTTCGCCTCTAAGGGACTACGCCGAGACAAGTCGCTGCGGCAGGCGGGGGATTTCGGAGAGAACATAACCCCCAAGATAAACTTGGGGGCTAAGCGGGGGTTGAATTTTTACTGAAGTTTTATCGTTGATTTTTGGGTGGGAAAAGCATATAAAGCTACGGCCTTTTACTATGCCACGTTATTTGAAAAGGTGTGGATTCCTGCTTGCGCAGGAATGACCCTCCTACGCTTCCGCCGTCGCCAGATGGCTATGGCGAGACAAGCAAGCTACGGAGGGCAGGCAGAAGACAACAAAAGGAGAAATAAAACAATGGCAACAGTAGCAGAACGAGTCAAAGCAGTGACAGCCAAGATTTTGAAAGTGCCGGTGAAACGGATTAAAAACGAACACAGCTTCACGGCTGACCTCGGGGCCGAAAGCGTTCAGTCCATCGAATTAGTAGCAATGTTCGAAGAAGAATTCGGCATCGAAATGGAAGAGAACAGCGCACTGGCGGTGGAAACGGTCGGCAAGGCAATAGAATACATTACGAAGGTTTGCAAAGAACAAGGCGTAGAGGTGGAATAATCAGCCGTGACAAAAAATAATTCCCGAAAACAACACCCGTTAGCGGATGCAGAGAGGCCGAATCTTTTAGAGGAGATATTTCCTTACGAGCTGCCGCCCTCGATTCGGCTTGATGGCAAGGTGATTGAATATATAGACGGCAAGCCGGTGGAGTTTGACTTCGCAGCAGTCAAGGACCGGAACATCCTGATAAGCGACACGACCTTCCGCGACGGTCAGCAGGCCCGTCCGCCTTATACGGTCAAGCAAATGGTACACATTTACGATTTGATGTCCCGTTTGGGCGGGCCGAACGGCGTGATACGGCAGACGGAGTTTTTTCTTTATACCAAGAACGACCGAGAGACGCTGAACAGGTGCCGGTCGCTGGGGCATAAGTATCCTGAATGCACGGGCTGGATTCGGGCGGTAAAAGGAGACTTCCGGTTAGTCAAAGAGGCGGGGCTGAAAGAAACGGGAATGCTGACGAGCTGCTCGGACTACCACATATTCCAGAAGTTGAAGTTCCGCAGCAGGAAGGCGTGTATGGACAGCTACTGCGAGGTGGTCGATGCGGCGTTCGAGGCGGGCGTTCGTCCGCGGTGTCACCTCGAAGACCTGACACGGGCGGACATCGAGGGATTTGTGCTGCCGTTCGTTGACAGGTTAATGGAGATGAGCCGGCAGGTGCCGGAAGAGCAGGGCGTCAAGATACGTTTGTGCGATACAATGGGCTTTGGGCTGAGCTATCCCGGAGCGGAGCTTCCGCGAAGCATTCCGAAGCTAATCTATAAGCTAAACCGTGAGTGCGGAGTTCCGAGCGAACGGTTAGAGTGGCATGGGCATAATGATTTTCACAAGGTGCATATCAACGGCGGGACGGCGTGGCTTTACGGATGCGACGTGGTGAATACGACGCTATTCGGGTTCGGTGAGCGGACGGGCAACCCGCCGTTAGAAGGCGCTATTTTCGAGTATATCGCGCTGAAAGGCGACCTTTGCGGTATCGACACACTGGCGATTACGGAACTGGCTGACTATATGCGAGAGATTGGCCTGCCGATTCCGGACAACTATCCGTTTGCTGGGAGGGCTTTCAATACAACTCGAGCCGGCATCCACGCCGACGGTCTGCGACAGGATGAGCAGATATACAACATTTTCGATACTATGAAGCTTCTTGGGCGGCCGCCGCGGGTAGCCATCACGGATAAAAGCGGAGCGGACGGCGTGACGCACTGGGTGAACGAATTTTTCGGTCTTAAAGGCAATGAGCGAATCAACAAGATTAAGATACATAAGATTGCCCGGTGGGTCATCGACCAGTATGACGAGGAAGGCCGGCTGACGACCATCAGCGATGAGGAGATGGAAGCGAAGGTCAGGGAGCTTATGCCGGAATACTGGGAAAAGCACAAAAGCAAGAAGAAAACGTAGAGGCGGCCTTTACATAAATTGTCGGTATATCAGGAAATAACCCTAGCTAAACATACCTTTATTTATAGTTGATTATTTACATTTTTGGGGGCGTGGAGGGAAATCAGGTTTTTATTGGATTTGGCGAGGCAAGAAGCTATAATTCCCTGCACCAGGCGCTTCGCTTCGGTGCAGGGCAAGCGTGCAAGTATGATGTAATAGAATACGAACAAATACGAGAATGACTGTTCGCAAGAGACAATTGTATATTCTGGTTGTTTTGATTCTGCTGCCGGCGGGGCGATTATCGGCTATTGAGAGGGAAGCAGCGCGTGCGTTTGTCGGGCAGGATTTGCAGCTTGCAGGGAATGAGTTGCTGACCGAACAACTAAGCACCGGTGAGAACGTGCTGGTTTTTCGGGGCAGGTTTGCGATGACAATCGGCGTCAACCGGTTTACCAGCGACAACGCGGTAGTATGGATAGAGCCGGCGAGATTAGAGGTCAGAAAGGTCAGGGCGTACCTTGAGGGCGATGTGACAGTTAAGAAAGGCAAAGGCACCAAAACGGTCGGTTTGGATGAGGCAGTAATAAAAGAAGGGCAGGCAAGGGTGGTCCGGTTCGAGGTCAGCGGCGAGATTTTTGTGACGGCAGAAAAGAGAGAGACGGGTGACGTAAGCAAATCGGCGCTATATAAAAAAGGACTGGCGGTATTGTCGGGTCAGGCAGCAGAGGCGGTTGTCGAAGAATTACCTGCGGCAAAGCCAATAGAAAAAGAGACTGCTGCTCCTTCGATTCTACTCAGGACAAGGGAGGCGGTCAAGCCGATTGAGGAGGCAGCGAAAAAACCGGAGGCGGCTGCTAAGGTTGAAACGGAAGAGAAGGAGGTGCGGTTTCGGTACCCGGTGAATATAGCGCCTGCGGGGGAGGTCAAGCCTGAGATAGAGCGGACGGAAGGACCCGAAGGGACAGGTATCGTGACGGTGACAGGCAGACTCTACGTGTGGCAGAAGCAGGATGAAAAAGAAGGGCTGCTGGAGTTGCAGGCGGATAATGCGGTGATATTTTCGCTACCCGTCGCTCGTCGCTCGTCGCCCGAAAAAGAAGAGCCGCAAGAGGATATTACGGCTGGGGAGAGCATCGAAGCGATATATATGGGCGGGGACGTTGTGATGACGGAAGGGCAGAGGACGATTCGTGCGGACGAGATATACTACGATTTTGCGAGGAAGAAGGCGATTGTGGTGAATGCGGCGATGAGGAGCTTCGATGCACATCGCGGGATACCAATATATGTTCGTGCGGCGAAGATGCGGCAGGTGGCGGAGAATAAATTTGCCGGCGAGAATATGACGGTGACCAGCAGCGAATTTTACCTGCCGCAGGTTTCAGCAAACGCCTCGGAAGTAATTATTACGGATACGACCTCGGTGGATGCACAGACAGGAGAGGTGACCGACCGCAGCTACGATGCGGAGATGCACGACGTTCGGCTGAAGCGGGAGAACAGGACAATGTTCTACTTGCCCCATATGCGGAGTAATATGCAAAGGCCTGATGTTCCGCTCAGGAGTATTCATGCCGGTCGTGACAGCACGTGGGGGACATCGGTCGAGAGCAGATGGTATTTGTCGAGGATGATGGGTTTGCGGGAGCCGGAGGGGACAGAAAGCACATTAGCGGTGGACTATTACAGCAAGCGAGGCGTCGGGGGCGGTGCGGAGATTGAGTATGCGAGGGAGGATTATTTCGGAAGACTTTTAGGATATGTTATCGAGGACAGGGGCGAAGACGACCTTGGCAGGCACAGCAGCCGCCGGAATCTTGAGCCGCCGCGTGAGCTTCGGGGACAGTTTTTCTGGCAGCACAGGCAGTTTTTGCCATATAACTGGCAGATGACGACCGGTGTCGGTTACTCATCGGACGAGAATTTTTTAGAGGAATATTTTCGCAGCGAATTTAATGCGGGAGCGGAACGGGAAACGTATATTCATTTGAAGCGACTGGAAGACAACTGGGCGTTGTCGCTGCTTGGGAAGGGTCGGCTGAATGATTTTGCCGACGAGAAGGAGGAGCTGCCCGGGGTCGAGTATCATTTGACGGGGCAGTCGCTTTTTGACGACAGATTTACTTTTTACAGCGACAGTGAGGTCGGCAGACTGCGACAGAGGATAGGCGACAAGCATACGATAACGATAAGCGATGAGTATTTTACGTTTGCATCGCAGCGTGCCGAGCTTGATATGCCGCTGCGGATGGATACTTTCAAGATTGTGCCGTTTGCGGCGGGGACATTCGGATATGACGACCGGAGCGGTTTTACGAGGACGCTGGTAGATGGGAGCAGCAGCGGCAGTTTTGGTGAAGATAAGGTGTGGCTCGGCGAAGGGGGAGTTCGAGTTGGGACGCAGTACTGGAAGGTTTACCCGGATGTTAAGTCACGGCTGTGGGATTTGAAGGGGCTTCGGCACATAATAAGGCCGCAACTGACGGCGGTTCATTACGAGGAGAGCGACTCGGTGGTTGACCAGCGAGATGCGATTAACGTTGGAGTATCTCAACGGCTGCAGACCAAACGAGGGCCGGAAGGCAAGGAGCGGCCGGTTGACTGGGCGCGGTTAGATATGGACGTGACGTGGGTGGAGGACCCATCGCACGATGCGTCGTCATCGGGGCCGGACAGATTTATGTGGAACAAGCCATTTGTGCCGCTGCGGATTATTTCTGCGCCGCAGATATTCAGCGGCGACCTCAGCGGGCTGCAGCGGTTCGAGGTATTCGGGCCGAGGCGCAACTACTTCGGGGCCGACGGGGTGCTGCGGCTAAGCGATACGGCGGCACTACTGGGCGATATGAATTTTGATATGCAAAGCGGAGTGGTGCAGCAGCTTAATGTCGGGATTTCGCGCATGCGGTGGCCGAATTTGAGCTATTATATAGGCAGCCGATACCTGCGGCGTGTAGAGGTGCTGGATGAGAAAGGAACGAATGCGTTTACGTTTGCGGCGACTTACGTGCTTGACCCGCGATATACGGTTGTTTTTGCGCAGCAGTTTGATTTTGACTACGGGAAGAACCTGCGAAGCGATATAACATTGATAAGACGGTATCACCGGGTATATTGTGCATTTACGTACAGTGCGGACGAATCGTTAGACAGGCAGGCGATAGTGTTCAGTATATGGCCTGAGGGGCTGCCGGAACTGGCGATGGGGCCGAGAAGATATATGAGAGTGGGCGGGGCGGGATATTAGTAAAAAGCTCAAACTGACCAAATGGTCAGTTTGAGAGTTCAAAATTTAAAGTGAAAAGTGCAAAATTGTGGAATCCCGACTTTGTCGGGATGGCTATTTTAATCTTGTTAATGTTTTTGCCGGGGTAATTTTAAGGAGAATAATATGGCGTTGGTTGACACGAAGAAGATGTTCAAGATGGCGTATAAAGGCGGCTACGCGGTCGGCGCATTCAATGTGAACAATATGGAACTTACGCAGGGCATTATAAGCGCTGTAGCGGAAGAGAAGGCGCCGCTTATTTTTCAGGTGTCCAGAGGGGCGCGTTCTTATGCGAGCAACAGCTATTTGAGGGCGATAATGGACGTGGCGATAAGGGAGAATCCGGATATTCCGATTGCGATACACCTTGACCACGGGGACAATTTCGAGACGTGCAAGCAGTTCGTGGATGACGGATTTACGTCGGTAATGATAGATGCATCGAAGCTGCCGTTTGAGAAAAATGTTGAAGTTACCCGGAAGGTAGTCGAATATGCACATGACAACGGCGTGGTGGTTGAGGCAGAACTGGGTCAGTTAGGCGGTATTGAGGAAGATGTTGTCGGCGTGTCAAGTGATGACGTCAGAAAACATCTGACGGATCCCGACCAGGTGGTGGAATTTGTAGGAAAGACCGGCTGCGATTCTCTTGCGATAGCATGTGGAACGAGTCATGGGGCGTATAAGTTCAAGAGTGAGCCGAAGTTGGCTTTAGATGTAATCGAAGAGGTCGGCAAGAAGCTGCCCGGATTTCCATTAGTTATGCACGGTTCGAGCAGCGTTTTGAAGGAGTTCAAGGACCTTATAAACAAATACGGGGGTAATATGCCGGATGCAATGGGCGTGCCGGAGGAAGCAATCAGCAAAGCGGCGAAGATGGCGGTGTGCAAGGTCAATATCGATACGGACCTTCGAATGGCGCTGACCGCGAAGATAAGGCAGGTATTTGCAGAGAAACCCGGCGAGTTCGACCCGCGTAGCTATCTCGGACCGGGCAGAGAGGCGATTAAAGAAATGGTAAAGCATAAGCTACATATTCTGGGCTGTGCGGGTAAGGCAGCAGAGTGTATATAATACGCAGTATGGCCTGTGCCAAAAGCGATGCGTAAGATTTTTTGAGATGTAGTGAGGAACGACAATTGAAGCGTAAGGCGGTATATTTGATTTGTGCAAGCCTTGCGGCGGCGATAGTTTATTCCGCCGCCGTATGCGGTTTTGCCGCCAAGCCGGCGGCGCCGGAAGCCGTCGAGACGGTATCGACGGAAGGACTGGTTGTTCAGGCAGTTTGCGGGCTGATAAACGAGGGGGAGTTCGATGCAGCGGAAGAGCTGATGGAACAAACCAGAGGGCCATCAGTGCCGGAGAGCGGCTATTTAGAAGGACTATCCGGGATTGTCAAGGAGTACAAAGAGATAGCCCGGCGACGAGAGGAAGCACGAAGAACCACATACGCCGAGAAGACGGCTGAATTAGAGAGATTTCGAGAGAGCCTGTTCGGCAAAAAGTCTCCACAGCAGAAACGGCAGGCCGAGGCGGACGTCAATGATGCAAACAACGTCGATGATATAAACGACGTAAATGATATTTCGAAGGTGCTTTCGACAATTGCGCAGGCGAGTGAGTTTGCGGATGAGGAGCAGAAAAGGAAGCTGGTATCAGGAAAGTTCGTGCAGGATATTTTTCAGAAAGCCAAGGATAATGCGACCAGGTTCGAGTCGGAGGGCAAATGGCTCGATGCGTATATAAGCTGCTATAGCTGGCTGCAGGCGATAGATAAAGACAACGAGACGTATTCGGAGTACGTGGAGCAGCTTATAGACAAGGCCGAAATTGAGGCATCCTTCCAGGACAGTCCCTGTGAGAAACTGAGCGACAGGTTCGAGGGGATAGAAGAACAGATGTTCATCCGTGCAGTGGATACACTGTCATTAAGTTACGTCAGCATTATCGATTACCGGCAGATGGCGAACAAGGCCGTGAGGCGGTGCAGGCTGCTTGGGGAGGTGATTCGCTCGTCGAGCGTCGTTCGGGAAAAGCTGTGCAATGAGAGATGTGATGAGAAGGTTTCGGCGTGGTCGGCGGCGATGTCTGCGCTTCTGGATGAAATTAATGAATCGCCGTCCGGTATCAGCAAGGAGAAATTAGTAGATATTTTCGAGAAGGTCCTTGCGATAAACACCACAACTCTGGAACTGCCTGCGCCGGTGGTGATTGCGCAGTTTGCAGAGGCCTCGCTGTCGGCACTGGATGATTATACGATTATAGTCTGGCCAAGTCAGACGGCCGATTTCGAGAAGGAGATGATGAAGGAGTTCAGCGGCATCGGGATACTGATTACGAGAGAAAAGGGCCTGTTAACAGTAGAGAGTCTTCTGCCGGACACGCCGGCGTATAAATCGGGACTCGATGCGGATGACGTGATAGAGAAGATAGACGGGGTGTCGGCAAAAGATATGTCGCTCGGCTGCGCGGTCAAGTACATTACGGGACAGGCAGGGACGAAAGTGACACTGACAATAAGGCGGCCCGGAGAGGAACAGGGACGTGATATAACGATAACCAGAGCGAAGATAGTCGTTCCACCGATTCGCGGGTGGCAAAGGGCAGAAGAAAGTAAATGGTTATATATGATTGACGAGCAGCAGAAGATAGGATACGTGCGTATAACGAGTTTTGATTCGAGAACGGGACAGGACCTCGAAGAAATACTGCGAGAGCTCGAGAAGGAAGGGATGAAGGGACTGATAATAGATTTGCGTTTCAATACCGGCGGTCTTTTGAGCAGCGCTATCGAGGTGACAGATATGTTTCTGGAAGAAGGGCCGATAGTCATTACGCGTCCGCGTTCGTGGGTGTCGGCGACTTATGCGATGGCACGCAAGGAAGGGACGCATCCTGATTATCCGCTGGTAGTACTCGTAAACAGGTTTTCAGCGAGCGCTTCGGAGATTGTGGCCGGAGCACTGGCAGACAAGATTTACAGGCGGGCGGTTCTGGTAGGGGACAGGACGCACGGCAAAGGGAGCGTCCAGGGGATAACCTCATATCCCGGCGGCAGGGCGGAGCTTAAATATACGATGGCGTATTATTATCTGCCATCAGGGCAAAGAGTGGAAAGCCAGGAGGCGATGAAAAAGAGCGGCAGAAAAGACTGGGGAGTATCGCCGAATATCGAAATTGAACTGAGCAACAATGAGCTTCGGAAGATGAGCGAGGTCCAGAGAGATAATGAGGTGCTGGTCAAAGCCGACCACGACCAGCAGGCCAGCCCACTGAAGCGGCACAGTGTCGAAGAGACGCTTGCAGCCGACCTGCAACTGGCCGTTGGGGTTTTAGCTATCAAGAGCAAACTGATTCAGGAGGCTTCTTTGGTTGCAAATAAATCCGCCTGCGGCGGACAAGAATTGAACTTTTGAGTTTAAGAGGGACAAGGATTGGCGAACGCAGAAGACATAAGCAAATTCGAACGACAAAGGCAGCAGAAGCTGGCGCAAATCAGGCAGTTAGGCATCGACCCCTACGGTGACAGATACGAGGGTGTTGAAGCTGCGGAGGACATCAAGCGCAGATATAAAGAGGGCGATGAAACCCAGCAGGCGAAATGCGCCGGCAGGATAGTGCTGTTGAGGGACATCGGCAAGCTGATATTTATGACGGTGCGGGATTCGAGCGGGAGTATTCAAGTCGGCCTGAGCAAGGGTAAACTTGGGGAGCAGTGGCCGTTAGCGAAGCTGCTGGAGCTCGGCGATATAATCGGAGCCGCGGGACAATTAGGCAAAACACAGACGGGCGAGATTACAATATGGGTGGAGAAGCTGTCGCTTTTGAGCAAATCGCTTTTGCCTCCGCCCGAGAAGTTTCACGGGCTGGCGGACATCGAGCTGCGATACCGCCAAAGATATGTTGACCTGTGGGCGAACCCCGAGGTTATGGAGCGATTCAAGAATCGCATCGCCATAGTTGCGACGATACGGGAGTATCTTAGCGGCAAAGGATTCCTGGAGGTTGAGACGCCGATGATGCAGTCGATAGCCGGCGGCGCTGCGGCAAGGCCGTTCGTGACCCATCACAACAGTTTAGATATGGACCTTTTTCTGCGGATTTCGCCGGAGCTGTTTCTCAAGAGACTACTGGCCGGCGGGATGGAAAAAGTGTTCGAGATAAACAGGAATTTCCGCAACGAGGGTTTGAGCAGAGAGCATAACCCGGAATTTACGATGCTGGAACTGTACCAGGCATACGCCGATTACAAGGTGATGATGGAATTGACGGAAGAGCTTATCTGTTTGTGCATCGAAAGACACTGCGCAGGCAGGCCCGGCGGTAGTGAGATTGAATTCGGCGATTTGAAGATTGATTATACTCGGCCGTGGCGGCGGGCAAGCTATGCGGAGCTTCTAAAGGAACACAGCGGCTGCGATATTGATGATAACAAACGTATTCGAGCAAAGGCGAAGGAGATTGGTATTGCCGAGGCGGAGATGGACGATGCGGTAGTTATCAGCAAGGTGTTCGAAGGCACTGTCGAGAAGAATCTTGTCAACCCGACGTTTGTAATGGATTACCCTGCGGAACTGTGCCCGCTGACGAGACGCAAAAAGGACGAGCCGAGATACGCCGAGCGGTTCGAATTGTACACGGCGGGGATGGAACTGGCGAACGCCTACAGCGAGCTGAACAACCCGGCCGTCCAGGAAGAGAACTTCAGGATACAGCTTCGCGGACAGGAAGAGACGATGGCGACGATGGACGCCGATTTTATAACTGCGCTGAAATACGGTATGCCACCGGCAGGGGGACTGGGAATAGGAATCGACCGGCTGGTTATGATATTGACCGGCGCGACGAGTATAAGGGACGTGGTGCTGTTTCCGCTTCTAAAACCTGCACATTAGGTTATTCGATTGGGTCTTCGATGCTGAAATTATTTTTGTGGCTACGGTACCTGCATAAGAAGAAAATCGTATTTTTGAGCATTGCTGCAATCGGCCTATCGACGGCGGTGCTGATGGTGGTGGCGAGTCTATTCAGCGGCTTTATCAAGGTGTTCGAACAAAGCGCCGTTGAGGCAATAGGCGACGTTGTTCTTGCACCGCCGATGAAGTTCGGCAAATGCGAGCTGCTTATAAAAAAGCTGGAAGAGACAAAAGCCGTCGAGGCGGCGACCGCGACGATAGTGACACAAGGACTGCTGCGTACAGGCAACGGGAACGTGCGTGCGGTGCAAATCTGGGGGATTGAGCCGGCCAGGCGGGCGAGAGTGACCGGTTTTAAGCGGTCGCTGATTAAACAAAGCGAAATGGCGCGAGAGCCGTCTTTCGAGGCAGCCGGTTTTCCGGAAAAGACAGGAGGATACGTAGGAATCGGCGTGATAGCGGAGCCGGACGAAGAGACGGACGAATATGATTTTGCCGCGATTCGAGAAACGATAGGACAGGAAGCAGTCCTTACCACGGGAACAGTAACAGAAGCGGAAGGCGAAGGGACAAAGGCGGAGATTAAAAGAAAGACCATAAAGTTTACAATTACGGACATTGTTTTCACGGGGGTCTATGACCTCGATGAAAGATTTGTATATCTGCCGAAGGATGAGCTGCAGAGGATATTATACCCTGATGAAAGCGAGGAAGCGGCTGACCAGATTGAGATAAAACTTGCCGACGGCATGCGTGCAGAAGATGCGCTATCCAGTATAGAGAGTGTGTGGCAGAAGTTTGCGCGTGGACAACTTGGATGGAATGTTTACCTGATAAAACAGACGACGATAACCACGGCCAAACAGATGCAGAGCCAGTATGTTGCGGAGCTTCGCAAACAGATGGGAGTATTGCTTGTGATATTTGGCGTTGTCAGCTTCAGCGTGGTGCTGCTGATTCTGTGCATATTCTATATGATAGTCATAACCAAGCAGAAAGATGTTGCGATAATAAAAAGCTGCGGAGCGACAAGCAGCTCCGTGGGGTGGATTTTTGCCGGCTTCGGAGTCTGCATCGGGGCCGTCGGGGCGGCAGCAGGAGTAATACTGGGATGTATTATAACAAAGAACATCAATACGATAGAAGAGTGGATAAGGATAATCTTCGGGCTGAAACTGTGGAAAAGCAGCGTGTATATGTTCAGCAAGATACCGAATGAGATTGACTGGGGCTGGGTGCTGCCGATAGTGCTGTTTGCGATTGCGGCGGCGGGTTTAGGGTCATTGATACCCGCAATTACGGCGGCGTGGACGAAGCCCGTTGAAATTCTGCGATATGAATAGCGGATGGAATTTAGAATTGGTTAAAATTGGCTGATGTATAAAGTTATTTTAGCAATAAGATACCTGATAAAGCGGCGGATAACGTATCTTGCGGTGGCGGCGGTTGCGCTTTGCGTTTTTATCGTCGTGGTGGTGATGACGGTGATGACGGGCCTTGTGACGGATTTCAAGCAGAAGAACCACCGGTTTGCAGGGGACTGCGTGGTGGGGACGGAGTCGCTGGTGGGATTTGCATACTACGAAGATTTTATGAAGATTCTGGAGGGGGAGGATTTTGTCGAGGGGGTATCGCCGGCGATAAGGAATTATGCCCTGCTTGGCCTGAAGGGGACGGAGCGAAACATCGGCGTTGAGATTACGGGCATTGACCCCGTCAGGCACAACATAGTCAGCGGTTTCGGGCAGACGCTGCATTATCATAAAGATAACGTGGAGAGGGCTTTTCTGCCGGCGTACGATGCGAACCTTGCGGGCTGTGTAATAGGGATAGACCTTGTCCTGGCCCGCGATTCGCAGGGCGGATATCATTACGAAGCCAGTCAGATGGAGATGGCGCTTTCGATAAGTTGCTTTCCGCTTACGGCCAAAGGAGCGATGGCGAAGGCCGGCACGGGGCTGGTCAATACGAAGACTTTTTATTACAGCGATACCTCACAAAGCGGTTTGGCCCGAGTAGATAGCTCGATGGTTTACCTGCCGTTCGAGGAGGCGCAGTCGCTTTGCGGGATGGGAGGACTTATCAAAAGGGCGTCCTCCCTCCATATCAAGTTCAAGCCGAACGTGAAACTTGATGACGGGTGCAGGAAAACTGCTTTGCTGTGGCAGAAGTTCGTGAAAGAAAAAAGCGACGAGAAACAGGCGGAATTGTCGGGTACGGTAAGGGTGCAAAGCTGGAGGCAATACAGGCGGGCATTTATCGCAGCGATGGAGAAAGAACAGACAATAATGACGGTAATGTTCGCACTTGTGGGAGTGACGACTATTTTTATAGTATTCGTCGTGTTTTATATGATAGTCAGTCACAAGAGCAAGGACATCGGGATACTGAAAAGTATAGGGGCGTCGAGGAGTGACATCATCGGATTATTTTCGGGATTTGCATTTTTAGTGGGTGTTTTTGGCTCGGCAGTTGGAGTGCTTTGCGGATGGTTATTTTTGCTGAAGATAAACCGGATAGAAGATTTGCTTTACGAGCATTTTAAGTTTCAGTTGTGGGACAGGACAATATACATTATAGGGGATATACCGAATCGAATGGAAGCCGACGTCGTGGCGGTGATAATAGTTTCGGCGATAGCCGCCTGTTTAGCCGGTGCAATCGTGCCGAGCTGGGAAGCGGCGAGATTAGAGCCGGTAGAGGCATTACGTGTGAGCCGATTATGAAAAGCAATGACGAATTTATGATAAAGGCGGAGGGGCTTTATAAATCTTACCGGATGGGCGAGAGCGAGGTGCGCGTTCTCAAGGGGGTCGATTTGGCTGTAAAGAGTGGTGAATTTCTGGCGATAGTAGGTGCGTCTGGCAGCGGTAAAAGCACACTGCTGCATATATTGGGGGCGTTAGACCGGCCTGATAAGGGCGTTGTGAGGTTCGAAGGCCGCGAGTTGAGCCGAATGGGAAGCCGGGAATTGAACAAGTTCCGGAATAAAATGGTGGGATTTGTTTTTCAGTTTTACCATTTATTAGATGAATTAAGCGTATTGGAGAACGTTTATCTGCCGGCAATGGCAGGCGGGAGCATAATGGGATGGCTCGGCTGCCGGGGACGGGCGAAAAAGCGGGCTTATGAGCTGCTAAACCGGCTTGGATTGAGTGAAAGGGCCGAACATAAACCCTACCAGTTGTCCGGAGGAGAAAGGCAAAGGGCGGCAATCGGCAGGGCGTTAATGAATGAGCCGAAGGTGCTGCTGGCGGATGAGCCGACAGGAAACCTTGACTCGGCGACAGGAAATGGTATCCTTAGAGTTTTTAAGGAATTGCACGGCGCCGGCCAGACGATTGTAATGGTGACGCACGATGAAAGGATTGCCGAGAAGGCCGAAAGAATAATAACATTGACGGACGGTAAAATAAGTGACTAAAGTGAACTAAAGTGCCTAAAGTAAAAAATAATCCACAACTTCAGGCACTCCAAACTTTAGCTCACTGCCTTTTAGGGAGAAATTTATGGCGTTGAAGATTTGGCTCGACGATAAACTCGTAGATGAAACAGAGGCGAAGATATCCGTTTTTGACCACGGTCTGCTTTATGGGGACGGGGTTTTCGAGGGCATCCGTGTTTATAACGGGCATATATTCGAGCTGGAGGCGCACATCAAGCGGCTTTATGAATCTGCGAAGGTGATTCGACTCGAAGTGCCGATGAACAAGAGCAAACTTATCAAGACAATAGAGAAAACGACGGAAGCCAACGGTGTTATCGACGGTTATATCCGGCTGGTGGTTACTCGGGGGACAGGGACGTTGGGCCTTAATCCTTTTGTGTGCGAGAATAGCAAACTGATTATCATAGCCGACAATATTCAGCTTTATCCTGAGGAGTTTTATGAGAAGGGGATGAAGGTAATCAGCGCTACGACGGTCCGCAACCACCCGCTGGCGATACCGCCGCAGATCAAGAGTTTAAATTACCTGAATAACATACTGGCCAAGATTGAGGCGCTGGACAACGATGTGCCGGAAGCGATTATGTATAACCACGAGGGATACGTTGCGGAGGCGACGGGCGACAATGTTTTCATTGTGAAGGACAAGGTGGTTTACGCTCCGCCGGTCGAAGCCGGTGCGCTGGGAGGGATAACACGAGGCGTTGTTATCCGGCTGGCCAGGGAAGAAAAAATTGAGGTTGTTGAGAAGAATTTGACGAGGTTCGATTTATACGTCTGCGACGAGCTTTTCCTTACGGGGACGGCGGCGGAGGTCATCGGCGTTGTGGAAATAGACGGGAGGGTCATCGGGGACGGCAAACCCGGGCCATATACCAACCTGCTGCGAAAGAAGTTTTTCCAATACGCCCACGGAAAGAGCAAATAATCACCTACCGCATATATGCAGTTATCAATACAAAGCGACATAGCAGTCAGCCCGCCCGGGCACGTCATACCTGCTTTTAAGCTTATCTATAAAGAGCTGATGCAGGTAAGCGAACTGGTGAGGGTGCAATTGGCCGGCTGTCCCACCAGGGAGGGGATAGGCCAATTGACAGAGCGCCTTAACAGCGGCACCGGCAAAATGATACGACCCGGACTTGTTTTGCTGTCCGAGCGTGTTGTGCGCGATGCACGGTGTGAAGGAGCAACACACAGCAGGGGAGACGATGCTGTTCGTGCTGCGGCGATAGTCGAGATGATTCACAATGCAGCGTTATTGCATGACGATGTCATAGACGAGGGACAGAAGCGTCGCGGACGGCCTACGGTGAACAGATTATGGGGCAACGAATCGGCGGTTGTTTTAGGGGATTTTTTATTAAGCAGGGTTTTTATGATGTGTGCTGATTTGGAACCGGAGCTGCAAAGGATAATAGCCGCTGCGACCGCCCGGACGTGCGAAGGGGAGCTAAGACAGATAAGCCAGAGAGGAAACTGGCAGATAAGCGAGGGAGAATATATCGAGATAGTGACAGAGAAGACCGCGGCCCTTTTTGCGGCCTGCTGTCACCTTGGCGCTCTTTTGGGTGGTGCAGGCGAGAAAGAGATTGAGGGGCAGACGGCGTTCGGCCTCAACGCTGGTATAGCATTCCAGATTACCGATGATTTACTCGACATCACCGGCGACGAAAAGAAGACGGGCAAGACACTCGGAAGCGATATTTGCAAGAGCAAGCCGACGCTGGCGGTAATACATTTATTAGTCGCAGCAGATGAGAAGGAAAGAAACATAGTAAAGAAGAAGCTAATCGCCGGCGAAATCAGCAGGAAGGCCCTGACGGAGATGCTGATGCTGCATGGCAGTTTGGATTATGCGAGGAGGCGGGCAGAGGAGTTTACCGCAAAAGCAGTTCTGTTGCTGGGGGTGCTGAAAGAAAGCAGCGCCAGGGACGCCCTGATTGAGGCAGCCGGATTTATCGGGCGACGAGCAGTTTAGGCATATTTTGTTTCGACAAGATAGAATGAAAAAAGACCGGTTTTTGTAAACCGGTCTTTTTTATCACCAGGTGATAAGTTATGCGGTTTGCTTTAGAAAGCATACTTCAGACCCAAAGTAATCCAGGCCTCGTCTTCGGTATTGACGGTGTCTTCCCAGGATGACTGGTAGTAAAGTCCTGGTGTGAGGGTAAGACTATTGCCGAGGTCGAAGTTTGTCGAGACACCGAAGACGGCGTGTGACCAGTCGTGTTTTACTGTGCCACTATTAGCATTTATGAAGACACCTGGAGCGGCGCCATCGTTGTAAACAGCATCAGCGGAGAGGTGGAAAGTCTGCTCGGGCATTTCAGGGAGGAGACCAGCCGTTTTGATGTCATAGCCGAGGCCGAAGACGTGTATCCAGCCGGCATTTTTGTGAGCGGCTGAGTCACCCTCAGCCGGCCACATAGCTATAGCGGTGTAACTTGGGACAACGCCTGCGGGGCATATTTCCGGCCAGGAAAGGGCCAGAAAATATTCCTGCATACTGGCGGCCTGAGCGTGGGAAGAAGTTTTACTGCCGCTTCTGGATTCATCCGGATAGCCATAATAGACCCAGCCGGTGGAGTATTTGGTGGTATAGCTTTGACCATCAAAAAGACGGTTACCATAGGACAAGGTAAGCGCTATAGTTTCGGCGTTTTCGTATGGGGCACGGATAGCCCTTGTAAGAAGGACGCCCACGCCAAAGCCGCTGCCGTAGAGGTCGAGGTCGATGCCTGTCTGAAATGCGCTGTGTTCATCAGGGAAATAATCGAAGCCGCGCCAGATGTATTTGCTGAGATAATTGACGCCGACAGAGCCATGCAGTTCATTATCCTGTGCAGGAACCGGCGCCTCGGCCTGGGCCTGGGCGAAGCCAGCCGCACACAACAAGACTACAACACTCAATAGAATTGTTTTTTCCTTCATACATATCTCCTTAAAAATCATAAGCTATTTTTTCAGTACCTCGCGCAAATTTTTAATACAGTATAAAGAGAAATCATTTTAGCGATTATGTAAAGAAGTTTATCGGCATAGTAAAGACAAATCAAATAAAAAAAATTGTTTTTTCCGATTTTTTTTGTGGGGCTTGTGCGATAAAAACAGGCAAAAAGGTGAATTTTTTGGGTGCTGAAATAAAAAGGCCGGTTTTGAAGCCGGCCTTTTTGAGTGTGCTGCAAGCATGCTTTGTTTTAGAATTTATAGGACAAAGTCAAGCTGGCCCAGGTTTCATCCTTATCAGGGTTGACGGATTTATCCATCGTCACCTGATGATAAACTCCCGGGGTGAAAGTAAGGTTGCTGCCGAGGTCGAAGTCAGTACCGACTCCGACAACAAGGTTCGACCAGTCCTGATCTACATTTGCTCCGTTGGGACCAACGCCGTCGTTATATACAACTTCCGAATGGAAATTGAGGGTCCGGTTTTGTCCTGAGAACGGGCAGGTGACAGGCAGGGCATAGTCAAGCATAAAGATATGAGCGAAGCCGGATGCGGTGCCGCCCGAAGGGGAGTTTGCGCCGACTACAGAACCACTATTAGAAGGCCAGAGTTTAACGATGCAATACCTTGGGACGAGACCTTCCACGGGCAGGATATTCGGCCAGGAAAACAGGGCGTGCATTTCCTGCAGGTCTGTACTGCTTAAGAATCCCGTAGCTGTGTTTATGGGGCTGGTGCTGTGACTGCTGTTGTCGGGATAATTGTAGTATCTATAGACGAACATATATTGAGTTGCGTAAGGCTGTTCTTCATAAGCGATGCCGCGGTAATACAAAGAATAGTCCCAGCGTTCAGAATTTTCGTATTTATCTGAGTTAGCGCGGTGACCCGTGAGGTTGAGTCCGAAGCCGGTGTTGTACAAGTCGAGGTCGATGAAAGGATGGATAGCGCTTTTGTCGCCATAGATGTCGAATCCCCGCCAGATGTATTTGCTGTCGTAGGTAATTCCGACGGCGCCGTGCAACTCATTTGTTGCGGATTGTGCCAGTCCCGTCATACTCAAAAAGACAACGGCGATTAGAAGAATCAATTTTTTTCTCATAATTTTTTCTCCTTAAAAATTATTACCTGTTCTCGTACTCTTTCAGAAACGGATAACGTATATTCCTTTATTTTGCTGCAAATTTAACACGTATTTAACATATATATATATATATATATATATCGGCACAGTCAAGCGTGCAAAATAAATTTTTTTAATACCCAGAAAATTCCAGGACAGGCTTACCATTTACCTGTTTTTCTTATCGGGGCTTTCGGCAAATTCTTAAGGTCTATAGTAAATTTTTCAATTTCCTTATCGGGCAATTCGTATTTGGAGAGCCGTCCGGCAAGGAATGCTTCATAACCGCCGAGGTCAAGCAGGCCGTGGCCGCTGTAGTTAAAGAGGATGACCTTTTCCTTGCCCTGCTCTTTGGCTTTTAGCGATTCATCAACCACGGCGGCAATAGCGTGGCTGGTTTCGGGAGCACAGATTGCACCCTCGGTCCCGGCCCAGAGCATAGCGGATTCATAGCATTGTATCTGGTCGTAAGCTCGCGGGGTGAAAAGTCCTTCAACGATACCCTGACAGACCAGCGGCGCCATACCGTGATAGCGGAGTCCTCCGGCGTGAATGGGCGGCGGGATGAAGGCGTGGCCGAGCGTAAACATAGCCAGCAGCGGAGTAGTGCAGGCGGTGTCGCCGAAGTCATAAGCGAAGGGGCCTCGTGTCATCGTAGGACAGGCCGTCGGCTCGGTGGGGATAATTGTGATATTTGCGCCATTGATTTTATCAAGAGTAAATGGGAAAGCAAGTCCGCTGAAGTTGCTGCCGCCGCCGGCGCAGGCGATTATTATATCCGGCAGTTTTTCGCCGGCTATCTTTAACTGTTTCTTTGCCTCAAGACCTATAATAGTCTGATGGAGCAGAACGTGGTTTAATACGCTGCCGAGCGAATAGCGGGTTTCCCCTGTTTTGTCGGTGACGGCCGCTTCAATAGCTTCGCTGATAGCAATGCCCAGACTGCCGGGGGTATCAGGCGATTCCTTGAGGACTTTTCGTCCCGCATTGGTCTGGTTGCTGGGACTCGGCACACAATCGGCGCCCCAGACCTGCATCATAATCTTGCGGTAAGGTTTCTGGTCATAGCTAATCCTTACCATAAAGACTTTACATTCCAATCCGAGGAGTTTACATCCGAAAGCCAGTGCGCTTCCCCACTGGCCTGCGCCGGTTTCGGTCACCAGCTTTTTGATGCCGAATTTTTTATTGTAATAGGCCTGAGCGACAGATGTATTGGGTTTATGGCTGCCGGGGGGGCTGCAGCTTTCGTCCTTGTAGTAAATACGAGCGGGTGTGTTGAGATGCTTTTCGAGGTTAACAGCTCTTCGCAGTGGAGACGGCCGCCAGCGATAGAGGATGTCAAGCACTTCATCGGGGATATTAATCCAGCGTTCGGTGCTGACCTCCTGCTCTATAAGGTTCATAGGAAATACCGGAGCGAGCATATCAGGGGTGACCGGTTTTCCATCCGGCCCCAGCGGGGGCAGCAGGGGGGTAGGCAAATCGGCTGCGAGGTTATACCATTGACGCGGGATATCGCTTTCTTTGAGCAGTATTTTCTGTTCCATATTATTTGGTCTCCAATTCGTTATGTATTTTTGCCCTGTTAGAGACAGGAAATCTCTATATAAAACAAGAGTGTGGATTCGTCAAGAAAATTATTTGTCATTTTTCACGACGGCACTGGCGTGTATTTAGGGTGTAAAATATATTTTCGACAGTTTTGCATATCCTGCGTATAATGTAATATATGTGTGGAACCGGGGCTGATAAGACGCTGTTTAGCTCGTCAGAGAAGGCCAATATCGCCTCTGCGGCGCCGCTGGCGGTTCGGATGAGGCCGAGAAGACTCGAAGAATTTGTCGGGCAGGGACACTTTCTTGGGCCGGGCAAGCTGCTGCGAAGAATGCTGGAGGCGGACAGGCTGAGCAGTCTGATATTTTACGGTCCGCCCGGGGTGGGCAAGACCTCTCTGGCGACGGTGATTGCCAATTATACCAAGGCGGAATTTTACTACATCAGCGCAACGGCGGCGAGCGTCAAGGACATTCGGGATGTAATTGCAGCCGCCCGCGACCGGCTTTCAGCGAGCAGGAAGAGGACGGTGCTTTTTATCAACGAGATACACCGCTTTAACCGCGCTCAGCAGGACGTGCTGCTGGACGATGTCGAATCGGGGGTCCTGATTTTTATAGGCGCTACGACGGAGAACCCGTTTTTTGCGGTTAATTCGCCGCTGGTTTCCCGCAGCACGGTATTTTATTTTGAGCCGCTCAATCAGGATGACATTTTGCAGTTGCTGAATGCCGCAATCAGGGACAGCGAAAGAGGCCTGGGCAGATTTGCCATCGAGGCAGACGAGAAGGCGCTGAAGTTTCTGGCGACGATGTGCGACGGCGACGCCCGAAGGGCCCTGACGGCGCTGGAGGTAGGCGTGTTATCACAGGCGGCACAGGCGGCTGATGAGAAAATCAGATTCGATATGGAGGTTGCGAAGGATTCGATTCAGCAGAAGGCGATTGATTATGACGGCAGCGGCGATACACATTACGATTTGGCAAGCGCACTGCAAAAGAGCATGCGGGGCAGCGACCCCGATGCGACGGTTTACTGGCTTGCACGGCTGATAGCCGGCGGAGAGGACACGCGTTTTATTGCGCGGCGGATAGCGGTATGTGCGGCGGAAGACGTCGGGAATGCAGACCCTATGGCGACGGTTTTGGCGGCGGCAGCGGTGCAGATGTCGGAATTTGTCGGTCTGCCGGAGGCGCAACTGGCGCTGGCACAGGCGGCGATATACGTTGCATGTGCGCCGAAATCAAATGCGTCGGCCTGTGCAATATGGGAGGCGCTGGCGGATGTGAAATCGCAGAGGACGACGGCAGTGCCGAAACATCTGAAGGACAATCATTATGCGGCGGCAAAGAAGGCCGGGTTCGGGGCTGATTATAAATATCCGCATAATTATAAGGACGGTTTCGTGCCGCAGGAGTATCTTCCGAGTGCGGTAAAGAAGAGATATTACCAGCCAAAGGATGCGGGGTGCGAAAAAAATATTAAGCATTATTTACAAAAGCTCGAAAGCTTGATACAAAGTAGCAAAAAAGAGGTCAAAAAAGATGACGGACGAGAAAGCAAGAGAGATTGAGAAAGAACAGTTGCGAAACGAGCTGCAGAAGCGTTTGTTCGAGATGAGCGTCGAGGAGCGGAGCAGGAAGAGCCACAAGGCGTGCCAGAACCTGGTCTCGACGCCCCAGTTCCAGGACGCATCGGCGATAATGCTGTATTTATCTCTGCCGCACGAGGTGGATACGTCGGAGGCGATACTTTATGCATGGCAGCACGGGAAAATAGTTGCGGTGCCGAAGATTTCGTGGGAGCAGCGGCGAATGATAGCGGTGCAGATAAATTCGCTGGAGACGGATTTTACAACATCTGCATCAGGACTGCGGAATCCAGTGACAGGCGCCCCGATGCCGTTTAAGGAGATTGATTTGGTGGTGACGCCTGCAATAGGATTTGACAGAAAAGGCAATCGGCTCGGGCGGGGCAACGCTTATTACGACAGATTCTTCGCCAACGATGAGCTCAAAGCGCCCAAATGCGGCTTTGCTTTCGCAGAGCAGGTAGTTGAGTCGGTCCCTGTGGCTGAGACGGATGTGCGAATGGATTTGCTGGTGACCGATGAGGAAATATTGTATTTTGATAAGGAAGAAGGAGCATAAAATGGCTTACTGGTTCATCAGACACAGATACAGAGAAAGAAAATGGATATATGTGATTTCGGCACTGCTGATTATTACAGTTGTGGGTGTTTTTATTTACAGCCGGTATCCAGCAAGCCGGGAACAAGCCCCTGTAAGCCCGCCCGATATCAGTGACGTAAACCGCACTGCGCATACGGATACCAGCACACAAAAGGCGGAGGAACCAGCGCCGCCTGCGGCGGCCCCACAGCCGGAACCTAATTTATCACAAGCAGCCCCGGCGACCCCTGTTGACTCTAATTCGAGGGTGACGCAGCTTATCGCTGAGGCGATGAAATATCTCGAAGCGACGCCGGCCAGGATTATAGAAGCGCGTGACCGGCTGAATGATACGCTTGCGCTGCCTATAAGCGAGCAACAGCGGGCGTTTGTCAAAGGGCAGCTCTCTATGCTTGCCGACAAGTGGCTGTTCAACAGGACGGCACTGCCTGAGGACAGGCTCTGCGGCGTTTATGAGGTCCAACCGGGCGATTTACTTGTCACAATTGGCAAGCAATTTAAGGTTCCCTATGAGATTCTTATGGAGATTAACGGCATCAGCCGACCGGAAGCCCTGCAGGCGGGCCAGAAGATTAAAGTAATCAACGGCCCGTTCCATGCGAGGATATATTGCTCGACCTTCACAATGGATTTGTATCTTCAGAATACATTCGTGCGAAGTTTTACCGTCGGCCTGGGCAAGACGGGAATGGAGACGCCGACTGGTCTGTGGGTCGTCAAGGCAGGCGGTAAATTGATAAAGCCCACGTGGACGGACCCGGTATCCGGCAGGAGATACGAACCTGATGACCCTGATTATCCTTTAGGCTCGCGATGGATAGGACTGGAGGGACTCGAAGGCAACGCGGTGGGCAGGACAGGTTTTGCCATTCACGGCACCAATAACCCGCAGGAGATAGGCATGACAGGTTCGCAGGGATGCATCCGTCTGCACAACGGCGATGCAGTAATGGTCTATAACTTATTAGAGCCGGTTTACTCGCGAGTGGAAACAGTAGAATAAAAAGCGCACATTTTACTTTGCGGATTGATAAGGGTATTTATTTTGCCGAGGCGCAGTATGCGCTTGTTGCTGTTGCAGCGAGCAGCGCAACGGACATTAAATTAGCGGCATTGAAGGAACGGGAATCGGGGGCGGAATAATCCTTTTATTTCAATCGCCGGCGATGAGGGATTTAGGCGGATTCTTTTTTCAACTGTTGTTTGGCGGAGAACAGGTCTGCTTTGCCTTCGACAATATCGCGGCTGATTAGATATTTAACGGGCTTCGGTTCTTCAGGCAGGTTATACATCAAATCGACCATCAGCTCTTCTGCGATAGCGCGAAGAGCGCGTGCGCCCGTGTCTCGTGCGAGGGCTTTCTTTGCCAGTGCGTGCAGGGCATTGTCGGTAAATTCGAGCGTTGCATTTTCCATCTCGAAGAACTTCTGGTACTGCTTTATGAGGGCGTTTTTCGGTTTGGTAAGTATATCTATGAGGGCACTTTCATCGAGTGCAGAGAGAACGGTAATTACCGGAAGTCTGCCCACCATTTCGGGAATCATACCGTATTCGATAATATCTTCTGGTATGACCTGTCGGATTATATCGCTGTATTCGGATTTTTTGTCGGTTCTGCCGGCCAGCTCCGAGCCGAAGCCGATCATTTTTTTGCCGAGCCGTTTTTTGACGATGTTTTCGAGACCGACGAACGTGCCGCCACAGATAAAAAGTATCTGGGTGGTGTCCATTTGTATGTAGGATTGCTCGGGATGTTTTCTGCCGCCCTGAGGGGGGATATTGGCGATGGTTCCTTCGAGCATTTTAAGAAGGGCCTGCTGGACGCCTTCGCCGGAGACATCGCGGGTAATCGAGATGTTCTGATAGGTTTTGCCGATTTTGTCGATTTCGTCTATATAAACGATGCCTCTTTCGGCGGCTTCCAAAGCATAATCTGCGGACTGCAGCAGCCGCAGGAGGAAATTTTCGACGTCTTCGCCGACGTAGCCCGCCTCTGTGACGGTGGTGGCGTCGCATATAGCAAAAGGCACATTCAGCATAAGTGCAAGTGTGCGTGCGAGGAGGGTTTTGCCGGAACCAGTGGGGCCGATTAAGAGGACGTTCGATTTGTCGATTTCGACGTCGCCGTCATTGCTGTCGGCGTGAAGGATGCGTTTATAATGGTTATAGACTGCGACTGAGAGGTATCTTTTTGCGTGTTCCTGGCCGATAACATACTGGTCAAGGTACTCTTTTATTTCCCTGGGCTTGGGCAAATCTTTGAGGGTAGCTGCCAGTTTGCCGGGCTGTTTTCGGTTTTGGCGGACGATGTTATGACAGAGGTCAACGCACTCCGGACAGATAAAGACCCTGCCCGGCCCTTCAATGAAGGAGTTATTGCCGGCGGCCGATTGGCCGCAGAAACTGCAGATTGCCTTGTTTTTTCTGTCGTTTGAGTATTTGGTCATTATGGTATTCCTGTTCTCAGGTTAGCCGTGGTTTCTCAATTCGGTATATTTTACTGCGGCGGAGCCGATTAAGCAAGTTATTTACGGGGTCGAACGGGATTTTATGATAACCTTCGGTGCGGCAGGCACTTATTACTGCGGCCGGCGCCATTTACAAACGGGTTAGCAAAACAGCAGATGGAGATATTTTTTATTAAAACCGCATATCAGATGTGTCGATAAAGTTCGACGTGCTTAAAGATTATCATTATGGACTTATGGGACGTTCGAATATACCCAGAATGTTGAAATGCTGAGATGAATTCCAAAGCGATTAATCTTTTAATGGTTGATGACGACCCTGTTGACTGCCGGCTGGTAACAAAGGCACTGAACAGGTTCTCTCACATCGTGCAGTTTAATATAGAAACTGCGGGGACACTGTCCGAAACGACGGAGCGTCTCGGCAACGGCAGCTACGACGTTGTGCTGCTTGATTTGACTCTGCCGGACAGCAGCGGCATCGACACCGTGCAGGAGGCCATCGCCGCAAATTCTAATGTTCCCATTGTCGTATTGACCGGCCTGTCCGATGAGGGGATAGCCCTGCAGGCGATAGAAAAGGGAGCGGCGGATTACCTTGTTAAAGGCAAATTTTCCGACGACGGCCTGATAAGGGCGATTCGTTACGCCATAGAGCGGAAACGGCCGGAGCAGAAGCTAAAGAACGCAGCCAGGGAGTGGAGAACCACCTTTGACTCGATAGCAGAATTCATCGTAATTCTGGATAAGGATTTCAAAATAACCAGGGTCAACAGGACTTTGTCCGATGCCCTGGGGGTACAGCCGCAGGAACTTATCGGCAGGAGATGTTATGACGTGTACAGGTGCGCCGGATGTGACCCCACGAGATGCATTCATCTTCAGACGCTCGAAACGAGAAAAGCAAGCTCGATAGAGTTCTATGAAGAGCGATTAGGCATTTACCTGGAGGTGACCGTTTCCCCTATTATTGAGGAGAACGGAGAAATCGGCGGCCTGGTTCATATATCCAAGAATATCACGGAGCGCAAACGTGTCGAGCAGGAGCGCAAGGAACAGGAGCGGCTGAAAAACGAGTTCGTCGCATCTGTTTCTCACGAGATAAGAACGCCGCTGTCCATATTCAAGAATATTATCTCAAACGCCCTGGCAGGCGTTATAGGGCAACTCAGTCCGAAGCTGCGGGAAAATCTCGAAATGGCCGACAGGACCATCAACAGACTTACAAGAATCGTCAGCGATTTTCTGGATATATCGAAGATTGAGGCCGGCAAGATGAACCTGTCCGTGGCGCAGTTCGACATTCAACTGGCGATTGCCGATTCGGTAAACAGCCTGGCGCCGCTGGCGGACAAGAAGAACATCGAGATGAAATCTTATATGCCCGGCTGCGAGCTTCTTGTCGATGCGGACCAATACAGGATTGAGCAGGCGCTGATAAATCTTATAAGCAATGCCATAAAGTTTGCTCCTGAGGGCGGCCATGTCACTGTGCGTGCCAGGGTCATGGATGAAAAAGTTGCGGTTGAGGTTGAAGATGACGGTCCGGGCATTGAAAGCAGTAATTTTGACAGGATTTTCGACCGTTTCGTTCAGATAGAAAAGCCGGTCGGCCCTGGTGATCACGGGATGGGGCTCGGCCTGTCAATTGCGAAAGAGATAGTGGAGCTCCACGGCGGCAAAATAGAAGTGCAGAGCGAAGTCGGCCACGGGACGACATTTACTATTTTTATGCCGCTGGTTAATCAATATAGCTGCCTTTCCGCACTGTCTTACCCTGGGCAGGAGCAAAAGGAAGAAACTGTGCGGAGTAAAAAATCTACTCGTTCTGACAGAATCGGCCTTAACTTTAGAAGGTAAATTCATAAAGGGGTATGAGTTATGAGAGCTAAAAGAACAAAAAACGTGCGCAGAGTCGCCGCAGAGCCGAAAGGCCGCAGGGCAGGCGAGCAAAAAGGGCCTGTCATACATTTTAAGAGCCAGCTTATAGCCAACGTGGCCTTTCAAATTCGCACCCTGTCGAATGCTATCATAGGTTTCAGCGACCTGCTGCGATATGAAGAGCTTACCAATTCTCAAACAGAGTACGTAAATGAGATATATAACGCCGGTAAGGATGTGGTGGCGCTGGTGGACGATGTTCTGGAACTGTTCAGAATCGAGTCCGGGCAGCTCAGTGTCGATAGCGTTAAATGCTCTCTCGGCGGGCTGCTCAATAAAATTGATTCGGTGGTGCGCAGCTCTGCCGAAGAAAAAGGGCTGGAGTTCAGGATACTCCAGTACACCGACCTGCCTGCGAGCATACGGACCGACCCTTTCAAGCTTTGTCAATGTCTGATTAATCTTGTGAACAATGCCATTAAATTTACCGAGGAAGGCTACGTTCATCTGAAAGTGTCCCAGGAGGACGGCGACGACCAGCCGTATATCCGCTTCGATATTGCCGACAGCGGCCCCGGTATCCCGGCCGATAAACAGGAAATCATTTTTGAGCCCTTTGCCCAGGTCAGAAATGAAAAGGAAGGCGTGTCCACAAGCTCCGGGCTTGGGCTGACTATTACCCGTTATCTGGTAAAGCTTATCGGCGGAAAGATATCGGTTTCAAGCGAGCCCGGCGAGGGTTCGGTGTTTTCCCTTGTAATCCCCGCAGGTATGGATACCGGGGCGGAGCCGTTGATGGAGCAGCGAGAGCTGCTGGCATCACTGCCGGATGCATCAGATGACACAGACAGGAAGGAGCGAGTCGGACATATCCTGTTAGTCGAAAATGAGCCTTCAAATCGCACGGTTATGACCCTGCTGCTGGAGACAATGGGTCTGCACGTGTCGGTCGCTGAAGATGGTCTGGAGGCCGTAGAAAAGGCGATGTCTGAGCAGTTCGACCTTATACTTATGGACATTAAAATGCCGAGAATGGATGGCTTCGAGGCCCGGCAAACCCTGCGTGAGAAAGGGATAACAACGCCTATTATCGCCCTGACTGCCAGCTCGCCGTCCGATGATGACGCCGACAGCCGAAAACTGGCTGACTTTAATTGCTGCCTGATTAAACCTGTTGACAGCAGGAAATTGTATGAAACCATCAGCAAGTATTTGCCTGTGGCCCGCAAATTAAGCGGCGGCAAGTGGGGCGCTTCATCAGCCGTCGGCAGTGACGAAGGACAGTCAACCTTATAATAATTGACGATAAAAAACTATAGTGAGGCGTCTATTTTACCGATGTCTGGAATGGCCTTTTGGGCAGGGTAGTTTGCACAAAATGAGCGTAAGCAGGAGCGAAAAGGCGGTTTAATTCAGAGGGTGGTTTTGGAGAATAGAACATGTTCGATTTTTTAGGACTAAAGAAGAGAGACCGTAAGGTTAAGATTCTGATAATCGATGATGAGCCGGACATGGTGCAGACCCTTCAAGACAGGCTTGAGATGAATGGATACGAAATCGTGACCGCTAATAACGGCAAGGAAGGCCTGGAAAAGGCGATACAGGAAAAACCGACCATCATCCTGCTTGACGTGATTATGCCGGTTATGGACGGGCTTGAGGCGCTCGAGGCCCTGAAGAAAAATCCGGTAACCAAAAACTGTTCGGTCATAATGTTGACTGCAAGAAGCCAGAGACAGGATATTGTAAGGGCAAAGACCTGCGGCATCCGGGATTATGTGGTTAAGCCATTTGATTTGAGCGAGCTGATAGAGAAGATAGAAAACATCGTTGAGCAGCACAAAGCAGTTGCAAGGTAAAACCGAGGGCCTTTTTAATTCCTGGTATGGCGTTTTATAAGTATCCCGACTATCGTTATAGATTCTATGACAGCAGAACCAGGCATTTCGATAGTCATAATCTGCATAATTTTTCACCTCTACGCTATTTTATTGAACTACAAGCACAATTCATTATCGCTCATACGTCACTCTAATTTTCTTGACCTGCTGTTTCATTTCGTTTTTAATATGGTTTTTCAGAGAAAAAGTAAGTAGATTCGCAAGGCGCGAATAAAAATGAAAGTAAGCAGGCGGGCACAAAGCGTTCCACCATCGGCTACTTTGGCCGTCAGCGCCCGTGCAAAGGAGCTGAAGGCGCAGGGCAAAGACGTGATAGGTTTCGGTGCGGGTGAACCCGATTTCGACACGCCGGACTACATCAAAGAAGCCGCCATAAAAGCCCTGAGGGCCGGCAGGACCAAATATACCCCGTCATCAGGCACAATCGAGCTGAAAAAAGCCATAGCGGAAAAATTGCAGAAAGAAAACGGCCTGGAGTATGCCCCTGAGCAGATAATCGTAAATATCGGCGCCAAGCACTCCATCTATGAGGCAATGCAGGCGGTAATCGACCCGGGCGACGAAGTTGTTTTGCCTTCGCCGTACTGGGTGACATATCCCGAGGCGATAAAACTTGCCGGCGGGATTGTAAAGGTAATCAGGACCGAAGCAGCCAAAGGTTATAAGATTACCCCCCAGCAGCTCAAAAAAGCCATAACCGACAGGACGGTAATGCTCGTGCTTAATTCACCCAATAACCCGGGTGGTTTTACTTATACGCCGGAGGAGCTAAAGGGCATTGCAAGGGTTCTTGAGAGGACAAGGGTCTGTGTGCTTTCGGATGAGATTTATGAAAAGCTTATCTACGGCGACACAGAATTTGTCAGTTTTGCATCGTTAAGCGAGGACACATATAACAGGACGCTGACAGTCAACGGCTTCAGCAAGGCATTTTCGATGACCGGCTGGCGAATCGGCTATACGGCAGGGGCGGTGGAGGTCATAAAAGCAATGAGCCGGCTGCAGGACCAGATGACCTCCAACGCGGTGACATTTGCCCAGGATGCGGCGATTGCCGCCTTTAGAAATGAAGGCAATGCCGTCGAAAAAATGCGCGTCGAATTTGAGCGAAGGAGCGTGTTTATGGCCGAGCGTCTCAACGGCATTAAGGGCGTTGTTTGTCCCCGGCCTACGGGGGCTTTTTATTGTTTTCCTGATGTTTCGGCCCATTACGGCCGAACTATTAACGGTGCGAAAATCAGCGGCAGTATGGACTTCGCAGCGGCACTTCTGGAACAGGCTAATGTTGCCGTTGTGCCGGGTCTGCCGTTCGGCTGCGATGAGAATGTGCGTTTGAGTTTTGCCTGTTCACTCGAACAGATTACTAAAGGTCTGGATAGACTGGAAAAATGGCTGAGTCATTGACAATCAGGAGACGTGCCGCCTTATCGGGCTGGCCGATGCTTATCGGCTGGGTGGCGATGCTTATTTTTGCCTTCCACGCCAGCACACATATGGTTGGCGCCGGGGATACCTGGGTAGCATTAGCCTGCGGAAGACACTTTATAAATCACGGCGTTAATACAGTCGAGCCGTTCAGCGCAAATTCACACAAGGCAGGACCGACGCCGGAAGAAGTCAGCAAATGGCCCGGCTGGGCACAGTGGATTACAAATAAAGTCGGCCTTGAAACCGTCAGATACTGGCATCCTACCGGCTGGGTAAATCAGAACTGGCTGACCCACGTCATCTTTTACTGGCTGGCCAAAATGTCTCCTTTTGCAGATGCTGACACTCTTTCGTTCAATACGCTTGTTTACTGGAAATTTGCTATTTACGTAATTGCGGTTATCTGCGTTTATTACATAGGCAGGATTTTAGGTGTTAACCCGGCCCTGTCGGCGGTTTCCGCCTGCTGTGCGATGTTCGTGGGACGCTCACTGCTCGATGTTCGTCCAGCGGGTTTCTCCAACCTGCTGGTAGCTGTCTTCCTGCTTATACTTGCCCTTGCCACGTATCGGAACATCTTATACATCTGGCTTATTGTCCCTACTGCTATTTTCTGGTGCAACGTGCACGGGGGCTATATCTACCTGTTCATAATGCTTATGCCATTTGTCAGACTGCACCTTTCGAGCTGCCTGTCTAAAAAAGGGATAGTGATTTTAAATATCGCCTCCTATTTGTTTTTTATCATTTTACTCGGTGTAATGTACGACAAGGAATCGAGCACGCTATTTCGTAAACTTTTTATTCTGCTGGTCTTTCTGACGGTTTTGGATTTTGTCCATATTTTTTTCAGGAAAAATTTTGTTTCAATCGGTCTGAAAGGCATATACCATACGGTCGCCGCCGGTCTTGTCGCTTTTATCGCGGTTATTATCTTTAACCCGTTTCATTTAACCAATCTGACTCATACCTTCATCATCAGCGTCAGCAGGCAAGCCGAGAAATGGCGTGAGGTCAACGAATGGCATCCCGGTTTTGAATGGAGCAATCCTGTCGGCACAGGTTTTCCATTTATGGTTCTTATGATATTAAGCATAGGCGTGATTTTATTGTGGTTTTTCAGCCGACTTCTAAAACCACGTCTGCTGAAGGCAACGAGAAGCGGGCTGGAGGCACAGGAAAAGCTGTTCAAAACTCTTTCGACAATCCTCGGCTGCGCAGCGGCTGTATTTATAAGCTGGGTCATATTTATTTCGGTTTCATTTTGTGAAGCCGACTTAGCCGATTTTCTGATTTGTGTGGTGTTTGTGGGTATTTTGCTGCTCAGTATTTATAAAAGCGTTCACTTTATTTATTTGACAATTTGCCTGACGCTTTTGGCCGTGTGGACGGCGGACGCCGACGCCGGTTATCACGGCAGGTATATATATGCCTTTATCATATTGCCGATGTATGCGGCTCTGCATATATTTGCCTCGCTGCTGTCGGAAAAGGTCAAAGTCAAACCGAGGAATATTGTTTTTGTGACTGCGGCAGCCGCTGCCGCTTTGATTTTGATGACGGTGATTATTAATCCCTTCAAATTTGAGCCTGTCTGGGACTTCACAAAGTTCGTTGGTCTTCGCAGGATATGGCAGCCGGTCTATGAGCGGCACCTCGATATAACCTACGAGCATTTGTTCAGTGTGCTTTATATATTGAATGTTGCTTCAATTATCATTTTTTTGGCACTTCCTTATTTGCGGAGGCTTTTTCAGGAGTCTCCGGGCGGACTCGGCCGGCAGCCGGAGCCGGCAGCTTACCAGTTGCCGATGCTCGATTTACCCTTAACGATTATTGCCGCCCTGACTATTTATATGGCCTATCGCTCCCGCAGATTCATACCGATAGCGGCTGTCGCGGCCTGTCCTGTTGTGGCGATGTTCACCGAGCAGATTATCCGCACCATCTCGGCTGTGCGCAACTTTTACAAAAGGAATTCTTTTGCCGTGTCGCCTATGCCGTGCAATCTGCAAAGGTTTTTCATTGTTGTCGCCGCTGTTGCGGTGTCGAGCTTTGGGGTATGGTGGGGGTATAAATTCAAGTATGTTTATCTTGATGCCTGGCCGGTGGATTCGAGATTAAATTCTGTTTTTATGCGGATGACCGCCTCGCACGCCAAGCCGTTTTACGCCGGCCGGTTTATAAAAGACAACAAGTTAAAAGGGAAAATGTTCAATTACTGGACGGAAGGCGGCTTCATCGCCTGGGCGCAGGAGCCGGACCCGAATACCGGTCGAACGCCTTTGCAGTTGTTTATGGATGGCAGGGCGCAAGCCGCTTATGCGCCGCATGCTTACGAAATCTGGCAGGGTATGATGTCGGGAGGTCCGGTCGTCGAAGAGGCGATGGTAAGGGGACGCCAACTGACCTCTGCCGACTATATAAAAATCGGACAGATGCTGGGCGAGCAGTTGAGAAAATACGACGTCTGGGTGGTTCTAATGCTTATGACGGACGAAAAAATAGCTAAAGGACCTTTTGTAAGGGGCCTCGAACGCAATCCTGACTGGCCCGTTGTATTCTTTAATAACAAGCAGAAGCTGTTCGTCGATATAACTACACCGCAGGGCAAGGAGCTTTTCAACGGCATATTCAACGGCAAAACGCTTTACCCGGATGAATTCTCCAGGAACCTTATCCTTGCCCATAATATGCTGCTGTTCGGCACTGACGAGACTATGAAGAAACGCGGGCTCGAGTACGCCATCAAAGCTTTCGGATTAGAACCGTCTGCCGCTCCGATAGAGAGGATTTTGTACACCGCCAGATATGCCGGGCTAAAACCCATCGTCGATGATTTTTGTAAAAATTATTTCGATGCGTTCGAAAAGAACCAGCATCTGTGGATAAAGCAGAACGGCTATCACAACATGGCCGCAGCGGCAACTTACGCAGCAAGCTATCTGCGGGCGGTCGCCAAGAAACAGGGAGATATGAATCTTGTGCAATTTTATGACGACAAAATAAGCCAGATTAATAATGAGGTAAATCAGCTCAATATCAGTAAGAGGTGGTAGTCTGTGATAAAGGATAAGCTGCCGGAAACCGAAGTCAGTTCAGATGCGAAGTCGGCTGTTTCCATCAGTGTTTTTTTCCCCTGTTATAACGAGCAGGACAACATCGCCCGCACTGTGGACAGGGCGGTGACTGTCCTCGATAAAATCGGCGCCGATTTTGAGGTCATTATTGTTAATGACGGCAGTTCCGACGCAACCGGTAAAATCGCCGACGGAATCGCCGACCGGGACAGCAGGGTGAAGGTAGTGCATCATCCGACCAATCTCGGCTATGGAGCCGCTCTGCAGTCCGGCTTTAAGGCGGCCACCAGGAAAATCGTTTTTTATAGCGACGGCGACGGCCAGTTTGATATCGGCGAGCTGCCGCCGCTGCTGCCTCTGATGGGGCAGTATGATATTGTCAGTTGTTACAGATTAAATCGACAGGACCCTTTAATACGCAGACTCAATGGGTGGTGCTGGACAAAGCTGATTTGCCTGCTGTTCGGGATGAGAATCCGCGATATCGACTGTGCTTTTAAGTTATTCAGGAGAGAAGTTTTCGATGACTTTGAGTTCTTCAGCGGCGGGGCGCTCATTGCCGCTGAAATTCTCGCCCGTGCCATACACAGGGGCTACACTGTCACCCAGGCAGGCGTTCATCATTACCCCCGGACTGCCGGCACGCAGACCGGCGGCAGCTTACGCGTAATTTTTAGGGCGTTCAAAGAACTGTTCAAACTATACGGCCGGATACGCAGCGAGCGTCGATAGTCGGGACATTATGCACGACAGCAAATATGGAAAAGCAAAAAGTCAATCTGTTTATCTACGGCTCACTTCGGGACAGTAAAATTTTCCACTCCGTCAGCGGCCGGAGTTTTTCCAGGAAAACCGCCCGGGCTGACAGTGATATTCTTTTCGCGGAGCCCGCTTTGCTGCCGGGTCATCGAAGAGTCAGCCCCGACAACGTTTATTTTTACGCCGTCTCGGATGACTCCTCGAAAATTGAAGGACTTGTGGTTCATAACGTCCCCGCCTCGGCACTGGCTGAAATCGACAGATATGAGGGCAGGCGATACAAAAGGGAGACCGTGCGGGTCAACACCGCCGGCGGTTTTGTCGAGGCACAGGCATACCTGGCATCTCGTGAGTTAATGACGGAACATTTCGGCGACAGGTTCCACGTTAATCTCATACATGAGCTTTGGCTGCGAAAACGCATCGAGAAATTTATCAAGAAGCACACCCGGCCCGGGGACCAGACTACCGATGCTGTGCTGGAACGGCAGGCTCACAGAGAGCTGCTGGCAACCACCGAGCGTGATTTGGTCATCAGTCATTATCGCTCCGACGCCGTCAGCGATTATTATCTCGAACATGAGCTTGACCGGCCCCGACCAAGCATAAAGCATTTATACAACGACCCCGGGGCAAAACCGTTCATCAAAAAATATCTGGCCCTGGTGATAAAGCAGGTGCTGCTTAATCAACTGGACGAAAAAATTCAATCGCGTTACCGCTTCGAGCTTGAGCATTTGCGCATTTCAGACAGGTATTTCAAGCGTTCCATCAGTCTGCTGGTGGCTTTGCAGACAATAAACGCCAACAGCCAGGCCGTTGATTTGATTGTTCAGCAGTGCCTTGAAACAATGCCTTATGAAAAGTATGACCTTATTGACTATATCAAATATGCCGTAGGTGCGGCAAGAAGTCTTTTTGATGCCCGCGTCGTCCGTGCTCAGTTGGACCGTATCCGTTCGGACTTTCAGCCCGGACTTGTGCCGCTCGGAGCAGAAATCGAGCTGAGCAATCTCGGCTATGCGGCAGTGGAACCGCAGCGAACCGTCAAAAGGGCTTATGACCCGGTTTATGACGGCTTCAGGTATTTTTACGATTTCTCTATGGATGTTTTATTCTGGAAACTCGGCGGATATATCGATGACCACACCGGCTCGACCGACCAGGCACGGCGGGTCGGTTTCCTGGAGCTGGCGCCGGGCAGACTGAATATCGCAGGTGAGCTGTCCCGCCCTGCGACAGCGGACCCCTGGCTTCTTAATCAGCTCATACACGAGATTAGCGCCTTTTACCCTGTCCGGTCACACAGTTTGCATCTGTCTTTTCAGCTTCGCAAAAATCAAATCGGCAGGCAGAAAGTCCTGCCTTTGGGTTTTGTCAAGTGTTTGCTTGTCCTCGGCGGCGGCCCCGAACGCAGACGCACGGGCAAGCTCTGGGTCTCGCGAATGGGCTACGATGAGATTATGCAGCGCCGGTATGGTGAAGAGCTTGTTTTTGCCAGAACCAGCAAACGCAGATGGTATCTCGGCGACGCCGACATCGCGGATAAATCTCCCGTTCAGGCGACTGCTCACGTTCAGCAGTATAAATTTATTCGTCTTGACCCAAGGGCCAATTATGAGCCGTTGATTTTGTGTCTTAAGGGTCTGCAGTTTGCTTATAATCCGGCTGACTATCTGACCGCCGAGCAATTAAGCAAAAGCAAAAAATTGCAGCGGGAATATGAAGAATTGAAAAGATGGGCCGCTGAACCTTCGGAAATCAGTTCCCGGACAATCCGTAAATTTCTCGACACGATACGGGACGGCTTGATGAACGAAGGCCTCCATCGTCCCGTGCACCAATTGCATTATATCGACTGGGCCTTAAATGCCGTTGATGTGCAGTTGCGAATGTTCAATAAGCAGCTCAGGAAATAACTCGGCATTTCTTAACTTTTTCCCTGCCGTTTTACGCTCGACCGGTATATTTTTTTCTTTTTTAATTTTGCGATTGCGAATTTGGCGACTTCATTATGGTCAAATGCCAAATCCGCAGGCAGCTTTTCTATATCGAACCATTGCGCATCCGCCGCATCGTCTCCCGCCTTTATTTTGGTTTTCCCTTCGGCGGCAATACCCATAAACGCTATTGTAATCTGCCTGCCTCGCGGGTCTCTGCCGCATTTGCCGAAGGTCCGCATCTGCTGCAGCGGCACCGCTGATAATCCCGTCTCTTCAGCCAGTTCCCTCGCTGCTGCGTCCTCAAGCTCCTCATCAATCTCCACGTAGCCGCCCGGCACTGCCCATTTGCCTTTGAATGGCTCGTTTCCGCGTTTTATCAAAAGCAGCCGGGCCTTATTTGCGAAAAAGCCGAAAACAACGGCGTCAACGCTGACCATAGGTCTCGGCCATTCGTAAACATATTTGCCTTTTTTAGCCATATTGATAGTTCGTAATTTAATAATACAATGAGTGAGAATCAAGAATCAATTGCCCGGAGTCTGCATATAGTTTACAATTAATTCACGATGGATGAGACTTACAAAAACATTCTGATAGTGAAGCCCAGCTCGCTGGGTGATATAGTTTTGGCCCTGCCGGCACTGTCGGCTCTGCACAGAAGCTTTCCGGATGCTAAAATTAGCTGGCTTATCCGCCCTGAGTTCGCACCGCTTATAGAAAATCATCCTCACCTGACGGAAATAATTCCATTCGACCGCAAACTGCTCGGCAAGGCGTGGTTCCATCCCGGCGCATTTATTTGCCTGCTGTTGCTTATTCGGCGGCTCCGCCGGGGCAGGTTTGACGCCGTGATAGACCTGCAGGGTCTTTTCAGGACCGCTTCGCTCGCCTGGCTGTCGGGCTGCAAAAAACGCTTCGGAATGACTGACGCCAGGGAATTCGGCCACATCTTTTATACCCATAAAATTACACGGGACGAAAATTGCATCCATCTCGTTGATTTCTACCTGAAGATAGTTCGGGCAGCTGGCGCAGGTGATACTAATGTTGAGTTTGTGTTCGGCGAAAACCCCGATGCCGCAGGTTCGGTGAATAGATTATTACAGGGTAGCAATATACGGCCGCGGAAGTATGTCGTTTTCATACCGGGTTCGGCCCACAGCGACAAATGCTGGCCGGCGGAGCGATTTGCCCAGCTCGCCGATAGAATTTCATCAAAATTTGCTCTGCCTATATTGGCCGTGGGGACAGAAGCGGACAAAAATATGGTCGAACAAATAAAAAGTTTCAGTAATACTTCAATAATGGATTTTACCGGCCGGACGAATCTTGAAGAGCTGGTGGTTCTGCTGAAAAACGCTCGGCTGGTCGTAAGTAATGATACCGGCCCGGGCCACGTAGCCGCAGCACTGGGGACGCCGCTTGTTATGATGTTTAGCTGGTCGAATCCCGCTCGCATAGCGCCTTACGGCAAAAGCGAGTGTATGGTAGCCAGCGAACCTTACGGCAGGGGGCATAAAATAAAAAGCGCCGACCCAAAGCACAGCGTAAGGACAATAACCGTTGACCAGGTCTATCAAAAAGTCTGCGAGCAACTTAATAGTCGCTCGTGACAAGATTGGGTTCGTTGGTTCGACTTTGCTCACCATAAATCCTTCGACTGCGCTTCCCTCGACTGCGCTCAGGACAGGCAGGATAAATTGGGTTTGTTGGTTCGACTTCGCTCACCATAAATCCTTCGACTGCGCTCAGGATAAATTGGGTTTGATTGGGTTCGTTTTGACCAAGTGTCCATTGTGCATTTTTCGTTGTAATTCCTTATTAATAATGATTTTACAACCATTTGACTTTTTGGGAAATTGGGTTCGTTTCGCATAATTTAGTCTTCTTTGATTGATTTTTTCCTTTCGGCGCAAAAAATCTCCGTGGCCGCCGAAGCGGATGAAAGACACAAGACAACAGAAGACAGAACACAGAATTCAGAATTCAGAAGACAGCAAACATAAAAATCAAAACCATAAAAGAACCTCTCCGCCAGAGGCGGAAAAATACCTCCCTCACTAGTAGATGAACTTGCGCGTTTGATGTGAAATTCTCGATTCCGCCTGCGGCGGATAAATCTCGTAACTCGATGTGGGAAAAGGAGTAAAAAATTTTTTGAAAAGATGTATTTTTGCTTCTAACTATATGCGCATTTGATTGACCCGGCTTCGCCTTCGGCTCCGCCGCGGCAAGCAGATTTTTACCGCCGAGATAGCGGAGGACGCAGAGATAAAAAATATTTAGACGCTGATGACGCAGATTTCGCAGTTTTTTTGGACAGGATAACAGGATTACAACAGGTTTTTTGGTATTGACGGGGACTGAAAAGGGGGTAAAATTGTAAAACAAAAAAAGAGGAATTTACGTTCTCCGAAATACTACGAAGGATAAAATGGCGGGATGAACAGGGCATTGAAAGGTACGGACTTTTTCAACAGCCCCGACGTCCCCATTATCATTGAAATATGAAATACAAACGAACAAGAATGACGTTCTTAGTGTTTTTGGTAATAGGAATAGGCCTGGTTGCATTCTTCTGTTATGCGATTTTCCTGTCTAATCAAAACGATCAGGATTTAAGTAGTGCTATTGCTTCTCGCGATCCGGAACTGGTAAAACGCAAAATCGACTCTGGGTGCAATGTTAATGCCAAGGCTTTGCACGGGCGCACAATGCTGACCATGGCATGTACTTTGCCGTCGCCGCGCGAGGAGGCTGATTCTCGACCACTTGCACAAATTGCATACGATATACTTAAACTACTTTTAGAGCATGGTGCGACAAAAACGTTGAACGAACTCGATAGCTATGCAGGTAATGCCCCGATTCATTATATGGCGTTGCCCAGTTATTATCACCCAGAGGATCATGTCAAACTCCTGATGCTCCTCATCTCCAATGGTGCTGACATCAATATAAAAGACAGGAAGGGAAATACACCATTACATCTCGCTGTGCATTATCGTGCACCCATTGAGATCATCACGGTTCTGGTGGAGCACGGTGCGGACCTGAATGCAAAGGCCAAAGGAGGAGAAACACCTCTCCAATTAGCAATTAATGATGAGAATACTCATATTATTGAATTATTGCGTCAGCACGGTGCGAAAGAGTAGCTCTTTGAAAGCAAAATAATCATACCGGCCATACTCATGTATTAGAGCGGTGGACGGCAGGCATTGAAAGGGGAGTTTTAGGTCGGATATTTCGGACGCGTAGGACCGGTCGGACAGAACAGAAAATGCCCCCCGGCTTTTGAGATTACCGACCCCCAAGATAAACTTGGGGGCTAACCACCGAAAGACTTAATGTCTTTTTACATATGCAATTTTTTGCTCCAGTTCCTTCTGGTTGTAACAAAACTGCTTGTCGAAACCTCGTGACCATAACCTTGTGTTGAAACCTACATTACGTAAGGCAACTCTGGCAGCATTCTTGTAGTAACTGACCGTCTCTTCGATTGACAGTGAGTCTTTTTCGACAACAACGTGCACGTGATTTGAATATACAATGATGGCTGATATCTTCTGGTTTAATTCCAAGGCCTTTTTCTTAATCGCCGTCTCAACAATCATTTTTTGGCCAGGGTTTAGTCTGACCGGCGAGCATTTGAGTCGTGACAAATTATCTTTTTCCAGCGCTTCGGATGGTTCAAGAATCTCCCCTTCTTTGACATACCCCTTTTTATTACCCTGAAGCCACGTCCCGTAAGTTGTCCACGTCAACATATAACCTACGAGTTTTTTGTCTGTATTTGATACTGTTGTATTTTGAATCATAAGGTCCGGTTAGCCCCCAGCTTTATGCTGGGGGTTCTTTTACACTAAATAGATTTTGGCGGGGTTATGAGCCCACCCTACGAATTACGGAAACACACCGTTTGCACAGGTCTGGATGCCCGCTATCGGCCCCGACGCTCGGCCAATAATTCCAGCACCGCTGGCATTTTTTGTTTTTGCTTTTTTCCGCTGTGACCTTCGTCTCGCCGGTACCTTTTTGTAAGTTTACCTCACTGACAATGCAAAGTGCGGCAAATTGCTCGAGCCCGAAATCCTCCAGAATCGCAGCCAGCTCTTCATCGCCGCAGCAAATGCTCACGGATGCTTCCTGATTGCTTGCGATTTTTTTGTCCCGTCTTAATTCTTCGAGTACCCGCAGCACCTCGTCCCGCAGACCCATTATCTTCTGCCATCGCTGTTCGCCGCTCTGCCAGTCAATCTCGTTGTCAACTTTTGGCATCTCGGCTAAATGCACGCTGTCCGCCACTTGTGTCTTAAACGGCATCGCTGTCCACACCTCCTCCATAGTGTGGACCAGTATAGGCGCAAGCATCCGCACAAGGCAGTCCAGTATCCGGTACATCGCCGTCTGCCCGCTTCGTCGGGACAAACTGCCGGCCGGCTCGCAGTACATCCTGTCCTTGAGGACATCCATATAAATACTGCTCATCTCGACCGTGCAGAAGTTGTAAATAAGGGTGAAAACCCTGTGAAAGACAAAGTCCTCATAAGACTGCGTCACTTCTGTAATTAACTTTTGCATCTGCTGCATCGCCCGTTTGTCAATCTCAAGCATATCATTGTATGCTACTGCCTGCTCGTTCGGGTTAAAGTCAGCCGTGTTGCCGAGTAAATATCGCAGCGTATTTCTAATCTTGCGGTAAGCATCCTGTGTCCGTCCTATCAGCTCGTCGTTGCATCGTATATCTTCCTGATAATTTACGCTTGCCACCCACAGCCGAAGAACATCCGCACCATATTTAGACACCTCCTGCTGTGCGTTGACGTAGTTGCCAAGCGATTTTGACTGCTTTATTCCTTTCTCGTCAACGACAAAACCGTGCGTTAAAACGCCTTTGAACGGCTCTTTCCCGATTGCCCCAAGCGCCGGCAGCAGCGACAGTTGAAACCACCCGCGATGCTGGTCCGAACCCTCTAAATACAAATCAACCGGCACAGGCCAGGCCATTTGTTTTACGCACACGCTGTACCAGCTGCAGCCCGATTCGAACCATACGTCGAAGATATTTTCTTCCTTCTGCAAATCATCAAAATTAAAACCTTCCGGCAGCTCGAACCCCTCACCCAAAAGCTCACGCGGAGAATCCGTAAACCAGCTATCCGAGCCGTGCTTTCCGATGTGCCTGGCCACAGCCAGCACCGATTCTTTTGTCATCAGGCTTTGACCCTGAGAATTTATAAAGGCAGGTATCGGCAGCCCCCAGCTCCTCTGCCTGCTGATGCACCAGTCCGGTCGTGCCTCCAGCATCCCCTCAATCCTTTTTTGTCCCCAGCAGGGTATCCACCTGACATTTTTAATACAATCCAAAGACAAATCCCGCAGACTTTTTCCCACGCCCGGCAGTTCCTTATCAACGCTTATAAACCATTGTTCCGTCGCCCGAAATATCACCGGCCCCTTGCTTCGCCAGCAGTGCGGATAACTATGAGTAATTTGTCCTTCGGCAAAAAGGAGTCCGTCTTTTCGCAGGCGGTTATTTACATCTTTATCGACCTCCAGCACGTTTTTTCCGCGCAGCCAGTCCGGCACGGTATCATCATAACATCCGTCATCTTTTACCGGCGAATAGACCGCCAGGTCATACTGCATCCCCGACACATAATCCTCCAGGCCGTGCCCCGGCGCAATATGAACCAGTCCCGTGCCGTCCTCGGTAGTGACATACTCGGCGCCGATTAACATATAGGCGTCCTTTTCCGTGGGGTTCTTCTTCACAAAGGGATGCAGATACCGCAGCCCTTCGAGCTCGCTGCCTTTGACTTTCTTTTCGCTGATGGTGTATTGACCTTCTTTTAATTTGCCTGCTGCAATTGCTGCGTCGATGCGCTCGGCGACTAATATTGAGACGAATTTTTTGCCGTCCCTTTCATAGCTTATCGCCGTATAATCCAGATGCGGATGCACTGCTATCGCCAGGTTGGCGGTCAGCGTCCAGGGCGTAGTCGTCCATATCATAAAGCAAATCTTCGCAGTTTTGGCTTCATCCCGCCCGACCAAACCAAGCTCGGTCAGCCGCCCGATGCTTTCTTTGGCAACTGGGAAATTCACGAAGATACTCGGCGATGAAATGTCTTTATATTCCAGCTCGGCCTCGGCAAGGGCCGTCTCGCACCCCACAGACCAGTGAATCGGCTTCAACTGCTTATAGACCAGCCCCTTGCCCACAAGCTCGGCGAACACCTCTAAAATCCCCGCCTCGTATTGCGGCTTAAACGTAAGATACGGGTTGTCAAAATCGCCGAATATCCCCAGCTCCTGAAACTGCCCGCTTTGCACTTTTATGTATCTGCTCGCATATTTTTTACATTCCCTGCGAATATCAAGTCTCGACCTGCCCCGCATCTTATCACCCATTTCATCCACGACCTTCGATTCAATCGGCAGCCCGTGACAATCCCACCCCGGCACAAACGGCGCATCGAACCCTGTCATTGTTTTATACCTGACAACAAGATCTTTCAGGACCTTGTTTATAACATGACCGACGTGGATGTCGCCGTTGGCATAAGGCGGGCCGTCGTGAAGTATATACAAAGGTGCGCCGTTTCGGGCCTTTCTTATCTTTGTGTAAATATCCGTCTTTGACCATTCTTTGCGCAGTTGCGGCTCACGCTCCACAAGGTTCGCCTTCATCGAAAAGCTGGTTTTCGGCAGATTCAGCGTATCACTGTAACCTTTATCTGACATAACAATATTCCTCAAGAATTCTAAAAACCGGATTATGCATAATAAATGTTTCGACCGCTGCTGTCAATATCACCGTAATAATCCTCACCGGCCCGTAAAATTTAGCCGCAAACAATAAAAACCTTGATTTTGACCAAAGAAGTTTTTACGCTGTAGCCGATTAAAACATCGAGGCAGTCTTGAAATCGAATAACTCGTCATTGGAATTTGGCTGTAGTATTCTATTGCCTTTAAAAAGGAATATGACAGGAAAATGACCAAAAAGCAAGTCGCACATAACTTACCAAGCCCCGCGAAGCCCACCCCCGGCACAGCCGATAGAATAATGCTGCTGGTCCTGGTATGCTTTTTCTTCTCCGGCGTAAGCGGCCTGATATACGAGATACTATGGACAAGAATGTGTACTGCTCCCCGTTAAACAACAAAAAAGTTAGGGAATTTTCAACAATTCCATCTGCTCGAATTCACAGGGTGTTTTGTAGCTAATAGACGAGTGCGGAAAGTCCGTATTATAATCGTTCACCCAC
>Ga0315289_10000106_pt1 | contig 128101 bp, 125 predicted proteins | sample YL17G11_40_MG_FD_203452 | JGI IMG/M metagenome (GOLD analysis project Ga0315289, IMG submission 203452) | Sediment microbial communities from Yellowstone Lake, YNP, Wyoming, USA - YL17G11_40 | ecosystem: Environmental > Aquatic > Freshwater > Lake > Sediment | place: USA: Wyoming | collected... | reverse complement strand
TCTGATATAATTGCAAGTATCATTGGTGACATCCAGAATAATAATGAAGTGTAGGGCAATGGCATAAAATAATTTAAAATTTTAAATTAAAGAACTTTAAATCCAAATTACTTGGCTTTAACTACATAGACTTTAGCAAATGTGTAGGTTAGTCGCATCGGGTATAAACGCTGACCTACGAAGTGCTAAAATATGAGAGATGTAGACTACCATGCCTCAAGGCTGCCTAAGGATATGGATAGGCTGAGAAATGCAAAGGGCATCCTCGATGTGAATAAAGAGCTGGTTTTAAAATTCTTGGAGTTTGCCAAGGCCAATGGCTCTATGCCAGCCACTATAAGGAACCTGATCTGGTCTTGCACAACAGCAGCTTCTATTATTAGCAAGCCATTTCCTGAAGCCACTTACGATGACATCATTCAGGTTGTGGCAGAAATTGAAAACAGGTATAAGAATGAAAAAACAAAGATTGGCTTGAAGTCAAATTTGAAGGTGTTTTTTAGGTGGCTGAGAAAGACCAAGGACTACCCGCCAGAGGTGGACTGGATAAAAATCAACCATAAACAGGTAAACAACAGGCTGCCAGAGGAGATTCTGACCGAAGAAGAGATTGTAAAGATGGCCGATGCCGCCCTAAACTTAAGAGACAAGGCTTTGGTGGTGATTTTATACGAATCCGGCTGCAGGATAGGTGAAATGCTTTCCCTAAGGATTAAAGACATACAGTTCGATGATTATGGCTGCGTCCTTATAGTCCCGAAAGGGAAGACAGGGGCGAGGAGGGTCAGGATAATAAAATACGCAAAGGAGCTATTGCGTTGGCTTGATGTCCATCCTCTGAAAAGCAACCCCGATTCTTTTGTCTGGATATCGTTAGGAACCAACACAAAGAACCAGCTGATAAGCTACATAGGTGTCGAATATCTTCTGAAGAGGCTGGCCGAGAAAGTCGGGGTCACAAAGAGGGTCAACCCCCATTCTTTCAGGCATGCGAGAGCGACCTATCTTGCACAGCACCTTCCAAACTCCATTATGAACGAGCATTTTGGATGGACCAGGGACAGCAGGATGGCATCTGTCTATTACCACCTGTCTGGGAAAAATGTGGATGACGCCCTTTTGAGGGTAAACGGGATAAAGCCTCAGGAAGGCAGAGAGGCCAAGCCAGTAACGATGAAGGCATGCGCTAAATGCGGAGAAGTCAACTCGATATTGGCTCATTTCTGCAAGAAGTGCAACTCCCCTCTGGATTTGGAGATAATGCTGGAAATTGATAGCAGAAGGAAAGAATTTGACAACTTCGTTAAGGATTTCTTGGTGGCTCTGGCTGAAAGAGACATGAAAATAAAAGCTATATTTAGAGAAATGGTTAAAGAAAGGAAATTAGAATATTTATTTGAAAGGTGATTTTAAAAATTATTTCCACATACCACCCCAAACTTCTAAGCCAACAGCATCAAACAACCAAGTTCCGCATGCTTCACACTGCTCGCAGCCATCTTCCACTTCTGCTCCACATTTTGGGCATTCCATAATTAAACAATTGATCAAAAAGCTTAAATCGCTTACTATATCAACAAGAATAACATTGATTTATTTTCGCCGGAAACAGCGAAAGCCTTTGAAAGTTCAAATAAGGACATCAGTGGTTTTAGGATTTCTAGAAAAACCTATGTTCAAAATCAAAAAATGGAACATTTAAATACTTTGTACTTGGTAAAATGAATTAGTGGCCTCATGAAAAAAGAACATAAGACAATATTGGCCGTCATATTGGCTTTAGCAGCATTTTTTGCTATTGGGAATACAGTTACTATACCCAGTACAGCAATGATAACTAAAGTTATCCAAGAAGCATATACTGTCCAGGAACCTTATCAAGTTGCGGTTGATAAAGACCTTTCTTACAGAGTTACAAATTATTATAGCGAAGGTGGTTTTGATGGGTTTAACTATGTGACTTATGGAAAAGTTAATATAGAAAACCAAGACACAACTTCAGGGACTTTTGTTGTAAATTGTAATTTTAAAACATTGTACAAAACTTTGACAGACAGTGATAGAATATTTATTAACCCAGGCGAATCAAAAACAGCTACTTGTAAAGGAGACACATCTCTTGGAGAAAATGTTATTTTTTCTTATTCGATAACACCTGGGACAAAAACAGTATTCGAAACTCGTTATAAAGATGTCACAAAGTATAGAGATAAAAAAGTTCAAGAACCCCAAACTGTTTATAAAACACTATTCCAAACCTGGGGACTTGTCCAATAAGAAGTATTATTTAATTTATGTTGGTAGTGGGCATTTAATTTCTAATATTACCTATTTTGATAGAAATGTAAATACAGAACACTTTCAATTGGTTGTGAAGGTTCTTCTGCAAAAATCTTAATTTTACAAGATAAAGTAATCATTGTATTTGGTGAAGTATCAAAATTTCCTACATTAAATTCAATCCATCTGTCAATAGAATACCCACCCAAATGTGTAGATTTACAAAATTCGTCACAACCAACCAGATATGTCACTTTATCACCTTCGGGGTAAGAATCGCAACCACATTTACCATTGCAGGCATCTGCACAGTTAAACCACTTCTTTTCTAAAGTTATACCTTTATGTGAGGTATCAGAATCTGTAATAACCCAATTAGCGGGGTCTGGAGAAATTTCATCACAGATAACAGTTGATTCTATATTTTCCACTTTTAAATCACCTGTGTTTTCGACTCTGAAGATGAATGTGACTACTGGTCTGTAAGGTTCTTCTTTAAGTGTTTTGACATAAATGTCAAATTCATTGGGATTAATTTCTTGGATAAATTCAGGATAGCCAGTTCCAGCATGAACATAATAAAAATCACCAAGACTATTACCGACTTTACTAAGAATAGATAATTTTCCTTTACTTAATACTGTAGTTGTAGTTAAGATTGTTGTAGTGGTTGTGGGAATAGTAGTTGTCGTTGTTTGGAGGTTTGTCCCTCCCGTTAAAATCATAGCAGAAACAACTATAGCAACAGCAATGATACCAACACTTATTAAAATAGTTTTTTGTGAAACTTTTGTTTTCTTGGGCATTATATCATTTCTTCTTTTTCATCTCAGAAAGTAATAAGCCAATAGACACAATTATTATAATTATCACAAAAAATAATAAAAACCATAATGCTACTATTGGTTGGTTCGATGTTGTTTTATATCCAGCAACTTCTTTATAACAAGTTTGAAAATCAAGATTGGTATATATGAATATCAATGAAATTAAGCTGTATCCTATAATCAAAATAAGTAATGCTTTTTTCCAATCTTTCATAATTAAACCTTATTTTAATTAAATTAAAAAGCTTTCTTCAAGGAATTGTAAAGTAATATGTTAAATGTTGCAAAAAATGAATGAAAATGTTTCATTCATCTCATAGAATGATAGCTTTAAATACTTTTACTTATATATAATATGATTATGAGACAAAGTATCATTGAGTTAAGCAATTATGAGAAATTGTTTCTAAAAGCAATTCTTGTTGATGCAAACAAATCAGATGCGCAAATCGCAAAAGAAACCGGTATGAGCAAAGCAACTGCGAACAGAATTAGAAAGGAATTGGAAAGGAAAAAAATAATTTTGAAATATCTGCCAATTGTTGATTTGGACAGGCTCGGAATAAATGTGTTTATGGCCATTTTGTTCCATTGGAAAGGGTACAAAGACGTAAAAAGAACAGAATCTATGCTGACAGACCTAGAAAAAGATCAACACATTGCATTTCTTGCCTCTGGAGAGGGATCCGGCTTCACTCATATAGCATTTTTGGGTTTTACAGATCTATCTCAAGCCCACAATTATTTCAAAAAGTTCAGGATGAAGTATGATGATGAAATCGAAAATATGGTTTCGTTCTTCATACCTTCAAGTGAGATAGTAAAACAAGACTATACCGATACCATTAAAAGTGCATTTAATCAATAAGAAATTGTCCAAGAGTGTGAAAAAAATGATAGGAATGAACAAAAAATTGGTTTTATTAATTGGATTCCTATCTTTAATGTTTTCAAGTTCTGCAGCATATGCACTGGATATGACAATGACGCTCAATCCTTCTGGACCGTTCAATATCTTCGCCGGTTCTTCTCAAAACTTTAATGTGATTATACAAAATGCAAATAATCTTCTTCAGGGCGGAATAAATTGCAATTTTATTGAGACTGACAATGGAAATATGGTGTCAAATCAATCTTATTCTATTGCAAGAGGAGCAATACAAACTGTACCAGTAACTAAAACCACACCTTCTGGAAGTTCTGGCACAATCAATATAAATTTTGTCGCATCCTGTAAAGACTGGTTAGGTGGTTTTTCAACCGATAGTCGTTCTGCAAGTACAACAATTAATTATTCGCCAAATCCATGCGTTGCTGCTTTAGCAGATGCCGAGAATGCTGTTAATTCTGCGCAAACAGCAATCACAAATGCGCAATCAAAGATTACAGAAGCTACAACTTTGGGAGCAGATGTAACTTCGGCCCAGCAATCATTGAATACTGCAAAAAATGAATTTTCCAATGCGCAATCACAGTTATCAACTGCTCAAAGCACATGTGGCGGTGGCGACACTACAAATGGTCCTATCCAAGCCAATACTGCTAAGACGACTGCATTACAAGCAACAAATGATGCAACTAGTGCATTGAATGGAGCTCAGCAAAGCATTACACTACGAACTCAGGAGAAAATTGATGCTTCCAATAAACTTTCTGCTGCCCTCTCAGCTTTATCAAACGCGAAGGATATGGCTAAAAAAGCTGATGATATTATCCAAAACGCAACTGTTCTTGGCATTGATACCATTCAAGCGCAAACTGATGTAAAGAGTGCGAGAGCTAAATTAGAAACTGCTCAAAACTATTACAACGAAGCAAACACAGCTTTTAGTCAAGGTAATTATGCTTTAACAAAGCAAAAGGCAGACTCGGCCAGTACCTATGCAAAGGATGCAGAGACACTTGCAAATCAAGCATATAGTTCATTATCTACTGTTTTGATTTATTGTGGTGAAGCTGCGAAAGCAGTAACTCAAGCTAATTCAGAAATTTCTCAAACAGATGAAATATTAACAAAGATGACTTATATTGAAAGAAGTGTTGAAAAGTGGGGAGTGAATTTATCTGAAGCCAAAGATATAACATCAACTGGTCAATCAAATATAGATTCTGCAAAAGATTTGTTGTCAAAAGCAAAAGTTAGTTTCCAAGCTGGAAGTTGTACAGAGGCAGTTAATCTTGCTAAAGATGCTCGAGGGAAGGCAGCAGAACCAATCAACAGATTATCAAGAATTGTTTCTTCCATGTCATTAAGTACTCAAGACGCTTTGGAAAAAGCTTATTCGGATGCTCAAGGTAAAGTCACAAACGCTGAGAACTCTGTTAAAGATGCGCAAAGCACTTACGCTGCAACCCAATCTGAAATAATTGCTGCCCAAAACGATTTAGCTGCTGCAAAATCACAATTGTCAAATGCAAGTTCAGCAATTAATGATGTTAAATCTGCTACTGATTTAGCAAATTTTGTAAGTAAGGCAAGCTTAGCTTTTTCTGCTTTGGATGATGTCAATGCAAAAACCAGCTCTGCTGCAAATCATGCTAATACAGCTAAGATGGGATTGGTTACAACAGTAGCTATTCCAGCTGCCGGTGTTGCTGCAGCTGCTGGTGGCGGGTTCTTGTACTGGAGAAAAAGACAAAAGAAACATAAGAAACATGGAGTTACAAAGGAATTGGAAGAAGCTGCTGAAGAAGTTGAAAAAGCTGCCAAAATGGTATGTGAAAATTGTGGAAAGGAATTTTCAGAGATAGAGAAGTTTTGTTCAAGTTGTGGTAAAGAATTGAAGAAGATAGTTGAAAAGCCGATGAAGCATAGAAAGCATAAATCGTGATTACGGTGAAAACATGGTCTTACCGCTCATTATTCTCACATTTTCTGTATTCGTTACACTATGGATCGGAGACTTCTATCTAACCCTAAAAACTACCAAAAAAATTGGAAGTTCTGCTGAGTTCAACCCCATTCTAAGAAGTTTTTTGAAATTGCGCGGCAGATATGTTTGGATTTTCAAGATAGTTGAAATTGGAATTTTCTTTTACCTTATTTATTATTTAACATCTTTAGCGCAAACAGCACAATTTTACATTCTGTTATTCTACATCATCTTTTACAGCATCCTAGTTTCAAACAATACAAGAGTATATTATAATGTAACTGGTAAGCAGAGTTTAGTGACAAATGTTCTGTTTGTACTAATTGTTGTTTTTACCACATTGTTCATTTATCTTAATTATTTTCTTTACTCAAACATCACCGTTTCGTATTCTGCCCTACTACAGTGTAAATCGACTTTTAACAGTCTCTATTGGAATTGTCAGCAACAGAATGCAACTGGCGGAGTTTCTCTACCGAGTGAACTGGAAAATATTTTGAAATCTCTTAACCTTACAATCCAAAGGCCGTGATAAAATATGAAGAAATATTTAATAATAACTGCATTTTTGTTTTTCGTATCATTGGCTGGAATAGTAATTGCTGCTTTGAATTTAGAATTTACAATTTCTTTACCCAAAAATTATTTTTTCCCTAATGAGACAATTCCCATAACAGTTAATGTAATTAATCGAGAAGTGACATATTCTGCAAGAAACTTAACTCTTTCAATAATAGTTGGACAAAGAACTTTCAACTTTAATCTTGGTGATTTGTCAGCTTCGCAATCGATATTAAAAAATATTACACTGCCAGAATTGCCATCTGGAACATATGTGATTCGGGGGATACTAAATTACACTGGATACTTTGGTGAAGCGATAACAGTAGAAACATACAATTCATTTGACGTGAAGTTTCCAGAAATAAAACTTCTCCCCAGAAACATCTTCATAAAATCTTTTGAAGTTCCGGATAGTGTGACTCAAGATAAACCATACCAAGCGCTAATAACTGTAATTAACAATGGAACAATACCAGCAGATTTGATCGCATCAGTTAATTCGGTTGATTCTAACATCAGCAAAACTTTTCATTTAGACCCTGGGCAAACTCAAACAATAACTCTTGATGTTACTTCTAAGAACGCTGGCATAACTGTGCTTGAAGGAAGAGTTTATGCAGTGGTTGATAATGTAAATTACCTTATGAATTATATCGTAAAAAATGTTTTTGTTCTGGAAAACAAGGTTGCAAAAATATCTTACGATAGAGTGGAATTTGTAGACGAACCAGATGGGCAAATAAATCAGAATGACGAAGTTAAATTGACAATTTACTTAAGAAATGAAGGGAATTCTGCTGCTTCGGATACTAAAGGAACATTATCATCTTCAGAAATCAATATAACAAAATCTATTGTGGATTACAAATTGTTATTGCCTAACGAAATAAATTCGGCTGATTATTTTGAGATAAAGACAGTAAACGCAAGCATTGGACAGCATAATCTAAGTCTTGATGTTGTCTTTAATGATATGTCCGGTTCGCATCAAATTAGTCTTTCAATTCCAATAGAAGTGAAACCAGATTTGCCACAATCTTGTAAAGTTGATTCTGATTGCGGAGAAAATGAAATTTGCAAGAACAGTAAATGTGAAGAAATTGTATGTGAATGCGGCGAAGCTAAAAGCCATGAATGCGTTAGATATACCTGTTGCTCTGATTCAGATTGCGATGAAGGTTATGTGTGCAATTTTGTGAAGCATGTTTGTGAACAATCTCAACAAATTAACGCTGATGTTCTGATTGTTACATCAAGCAAACTTAAAACAGATGGTGACTATAATGAATCACTTAAAGAATACAGAAAAGAACTATCCAACAGCGGCTTTACCTCTTTTTACATACTCGTAGATTCCCAAAAAGTTAAAGATTTGTTCAACACACAACCCGCAGATCCTACAGATTGGAAATCTGTCAAAAGCGTTTTAGATAAAATCATCTACAAAGTAAAGCCAAGTTATCTATTGATTCTTGGAGGTACCGAAGTAATTCCACAACCACCGGCAAGGACTGAAGCCAATATACCGACGGTTCCCCCAACTGATGACATATATTCTGATATAACTTTAGATGGCGTGCCCGACATAGCCATTGGAAGAATACCCATAGACGATGCGAAAGTCATGAGCGATTACTTGCAAATGCTGACTCAGGCGCATAAAGAAACTACAACTATACATAAAAAGATAATTTTGGGGGATGCATGCGGAGGAAGTGATTGTTTTCTTTATAGAGATGTAGATTATACTTCCGACTTTATTTTTGGCATGAAATGCGACCAAAACAACAATTGTTTGAAATCGCCTCCATACTGTTCTGGTAGAGGGTCGCCCCCAATTTTCCCTGTGCCATGTGAAAAGAAAAATGAAATGTTGTCTGCTGTAAAGAATTCTGATTTTATTTTTGTAGGAGGTCATGGCGATGGCACAGGATTCTATAGCATTGAACAGGCCGGCGGGGGTGTACTAGGAGATGTTATTTTATCCAGCGGGCAGATATACGATATGGATTTCAGCAAAAAAATTGTTATGACTTTTGCATGCTTCGGTGGTTCGATAGATGTCTCTGCAATATGCGTTGCACCAGGCGCTTGCGCATATCCTCCATTAACACCTTCTGGAAGCACTGCCCTATCATCCGTTTATAAAAAAGTTTCAATCTATCTCGGCAATACTAGGTTTGGCTTTGGTGGCACTGCTAGCGCACAACTTTACAAAGAAGTTTACAATGGCATAAAAAACGGTGAGAGTGTGGGAAATGCGGTTTTGAAAATGAAGAGGAATGAATTGCCAAGCGCATATTCAGAATGGTGGAAAGCTGTAATTTACGAAATTCAACTTTATGGCGATCCGACACTTAAATTGAATGGTGTATGAAAATGAGAAAAGAATTGATGCTGATAGGAATGCTGATTTTGATATTCGTTATTGTTTGGATAGTTCAGCAGACTCCAAAGACCACCAAGGAAGCAAATGTGTGCGGCAACAAGATTTGCGAAGTTTCTGAAGATTGCAACAATTGTCCGTCTGACTGTGGGTGTAAGCCAAATGAATATTGTAGTTCGACTGGTATTTGCAGAGCAAATGTGTGCGGTGACGGAATTTGTTCAGAACAAGAAAGGCAAGCAGCAACCTGTTGCGAGGACTGCGGTTGCCCTTCGGATAAAGTCTGCAACAAATTCACACAGCAATGCCAAGAAAAAACTACAATAACGGAAACTCAGATAAATAACATAGTGAAGACGTATTTGCTGAACAAATCAATTAATGGAACGGTTGTCCAAATTGTTGATACTTACTATGCTAACCAAACAGTAAAGCAGGTGACAGTAGACTGTAGAACACAAAATTTGCCATATCCTTGCCAAATAATTTTGTTCGTAGACAACAGCGGAAACATAGTGAAAGAGGAGAAAACAACTTAAGGTGGGAAGATGATAAAAATAAGCTGTACCTATGGATATATAGCAATATTGCTAGCAATTAGTTTGTTGGTGCTGCCAAGCATAGCACTTGCACTGACAAATGTATATAGAATGGATTTAACGATTCAGAAAGATGATACTGTAAAATTAAAAATATTTGAACTCCTTCCATCTGGCAGCATAACCAAGTTTCCAACAACTCCAACAGACTACAGTTTGAAAATGCTCTCAAAAAATGAAGAGATATTCAAGACATATCTTGATGTAAGTTTTGAAGCGTGGCCAGACCAAGGTCCACCAATACAATTGGATGAGGCAAACCTGTATTTAAGGCTGCCATACTTTGAAAATGTGGAAAAGATAGAAATATATCATGGAGAAAAACTAATATTCAGTCACGGCATAACAGGTTTTAACTGGATGGAGTTTTTAATCAAGTATTGGGTATATGTCTTGGTTGTGGTATTAACCATAACAATATTTATTGTGGTGAAAAAATATTATTTATAAGAAAAGGAAAAAGAAAAAGTGAAAAAATGAAAGAAATGAAAATCTCGCAAAATACAATTTTTTAATACTGCTATTAAAACTGCAACTGGTGGAAGTTAGAACAAACCATATTTTAACAAGTTAAAAAGCTTTCACAAAATACTCCCAAATTCATTATGACTTTACTTTTTACAATCAAGTGCAATTATTAAAGAAAGTGTTGATTTTGATTTGGTATAGATGCTCCTTAATATCAAGTTTTTACTTCCATCAAAATAAAATTCAGGATTTGCATAGTCTAGTCGTCCAGAACAACCACCATTCTCATTGCACTTCATATCAGTTATTAAATTTTGATTATGAGTAGAATTAAATTCATATGCTCGATATGAAGAAATTTTACAATCTTCCCAATTACTCTTATATCGTGCAAATTGTGACAGCGTCAAGAAGTGGAATTCTGCATCACTATCTAAGTTATTAGTGAAGTTAGTATACAGAACAATCCAATTTTCAGCTACAGAAGGATTCCCCTCAACTATACTAAAATTTCTATTTTCCGTATACTCCCACCCTATTAAATTTATACTCTTTATTTTGTTTACTGATAGCTCTTTGAATTTGTCAAAATGTAACAAAATTTTTTTGTTGGCAGAATCTAAAGTGATATTTTTTATACCTATCTCATTCTGTAAAATATCAAGTGTGTATTTGTATGGGTTGCTTATATATACTGTATAAGATTTACCTTCAGTTGTATTAATCAAAACTGAAAATTTTTGCTGCGATTCTGTTGTTAAATCATCTTCAATGATATTATTATATTCTAAAGGCAACCATCCAAAAATTCCACTATTATGGATAATTGTTGGTTTACTTACGAGCCTATATGCTTTCCAAACATACAAATCTGGCTGTCGGTTCAGATATTCAATTTGGTATTCTCCACCATCAAAATAATATAGACTAGTTGTTTTTTCATAATAAGTAATACTAGGAAACAGGATGGCTCTAAAGGCGCCAAAAATTAGAATAACAACAATTGCTACAATTAATAGTTTAATCAAAAAATATCTTTTTAAAAATTCAGCCGTATATTTGTTAAAACTAGTTTTACCTTTTTTAGATAATATTTTTTTAAAAATTCCAATTACATATAGTGGTATTGAAAGTAACAAAGAATAGAAAATATACTGGAGGCTTATCATCCTATACGGTGTAAAGAATGTCACTATTCCAATTAAAATTGAAGCAACTATAATGCAGATAAATCCATAGTAAAAATATTTTAAGGATTTTACTAGTATTGTTTTAATATCAATCTCTTTAATCAAAAAATACAACCAGAGCATACAGATGACAGATTCTGAAAATAAAATTGTGTATGAGGTAATTATTGGTATGGGAACCATTTCATTAAATAAAAAACCATTTGATTGAAAAATTAATGATAAACTAAGAAAAGATAGGTAATAAAACCCAAGTCCAATTATACTTGATAATATTATTTTATCTGTTCCGCCAAACTTGTCCCATATCTTTTTGTTACGATAGAACATAGTAAAAATAAAAGAATATCCAACCAATAAGATTATCAACAAAGATATCGGAGGCAAGTTTGATGTTTGTAAAATCAAATCAACTATATCAACCATTACTTCATCTCTTTCTCATTTTTTAACTAACAACTACTGATTTTGCCTTTCTATTTTTGACATTCTACCTAATTTAGAGATATGATGGCAAATATAAAGGGTTTAGTTAAATCAAAAACATGTTCTGGAAAAATTGGTGCAACTCCCAGACAGGCATTTAATGTCTTTTTAGACATACCTTAAGATTCACTACTGGGGTGTCGGCTTTAGAATCGTGGCATCATCTTTAGTTAAAAACTATCTTTATACTTCTTATTCAGCCACCATTGATTCTGCCGACCAACTTTTCTGAACTTGACCTTGCCTTGCATTTGCAGTTTTATCAAGTGTATCTGTGCTGTGTTCCAGCTTATGTCAACTTCTTGCGCAACATCTTCAGAAGTGCTTGGCCATTCTTGTTTGGCGAGGTATTCTAATATCTTTTTTTGTATTTCATCAGCCTTCAACTATGACACATCCTTATGATATAACATATGATTGGGCATATTTAAAGTTATTGTTGCTATTATTTCGTAGATGGCTATGGGAATGAAGAAAAAAATTGTAATAGGAGTTGCAGCAATATTTGCAATTATCATTGTTTTAGGAGTAATCGGTTCAAATTCGTCAAATTCAACTACTCAAAATACTGGAACTTTAATCACAGAATCAGTAGATCAAATGCTTCCAACGAGAGCTGAAATACCAACAGAATTCACAATCGATGAAACAAAGAATCTTATATTAAATGTTTCTGGATTTGAGTCAGGAAAAATGGTTTCTACTTCCAAGTTGGAAGGAACAACAGGTATGATTTTTGTTGATTATTCTGTTTATAAATTTTCTACAGCAGAAGATGCTAAATCATACTATGATAACAAAATAAATGAAATAAAACAAGAAGGTGGCTATACAGAAATCAGAATTTCCGGATGTTTTACCTATAAGGTAGATATGGGTTTTGAAGGAGAGAGTGGAGAAAGCTTTTGTATGAAGGATAATGTTGTTTATTCTTCTTATGTTACTTCCTCAAAAACCTATAGGCAAATTGATAGTTTCATGAAAGATGCAACAAATCTTCTAGAAGGTAAAGTTAAAACGAGGTAATTTATCATGGCACTAAAAGGAAGCTTGAATCAAGGTGGGAATAAGTTAAAGTTCATATTGGCTTTAGGTAGTATTTCACTATTAGCTATAATTGGGTTAGGTATCTTTTTTACTCAAGCTTCTATTACAGGTTCAGCTGTCGGAGTTTCTGATAAAGAAACATCAACCACTATAAAAGCTACAACTTCTACTTTGCCAACTACTACAACTACATTACCAACTACCACAACAACCTTATCAACACCTTCACCAAAAAAATACTGCAGTGATTTTGGCTATTTCGATTATTGCTATAGCGGATTTACTTGTCAAGAAATTAAGCCAAGTGCTACTTTAACTTGTTGCCAATGTGTTCCAGTTCAAGCTTCGACTTCTACAACTGCTACAACGATGCCAACTACCACCACAACTCCTCGAACAACTACTACAACTATACAAAATCAATATCAAAACTGTATCAGAGGAATATTTGATGAAGAATGCAGAAAATACAGTCTCATATATACCGATTATAGTTCTACTGTTGGATTCATAACTTGTACAGATGATGGTGTTTGGGTATGGGGAGATATTGGAGATGAAACCAAATATATTCAAGTCTATACTCCAACAAGAACTTTACAAATATCTTGTGGTACATATATAGAGCCAACTGGTAAAGGAAAATGTATAGAAGATTACTTTGAGGAATTATGCCATGCTGAAAATTTGATTTATACAGATTACAGTAGTTCAGTAGGATTTATTACTTGTACAGACGATGGCATGTATATCTTCGGCGATATTGGCGATTCTTCTAAATATGAACAAGTATACATATCTCAAGCTGCTATAGATTCAAGATGCCCATAGTGAAAAATATAAGGGGTTTTAGTGTTTAGAAAATTTAGACATGAATCATGTTACTTGTTTTTTTCTAACCAATCTTTTATTATTTTTTCCAAGTATTCAGAACTAGCACGCATAGACTCTGTTTTTTCATAAACCTTTTTCTGGAATCTTTTCCAGATATCCTCGTCTAAAAACACAGTTATCCTCTTCTTGACCATACAATAATTATTGTTAACCATAATATTTATATATTTGATAAGTCATAATTATTGTATACAATAATGTGAAAAACATGGATAATCAACAATCAAAAGAAATCATCGAATCTTACTTCAAACCAATAAAGGAATTCGTAAAGATGGTTGCCAAAGGACACTCGAATGCTTTAGTTCTATTGTCCGATGGTGGATTGGGAAAGACTTACACAGTTCTACAAACTCTGAAAGAGGAAGGACTGAAAGAAGGTAAGGATTTCGTTCTCATAACAACTTTTGCCACGCCGCTCGAGCTTTACAATATGTTATTTAACTACCGTGACGGAAAGATCCTTGTCCTAGACGACTTAGAGGGTATACTGACAGATCGAAAAAGCATTAGCATTCTAAAATCTGCTCTCTGGTCTGCGAATGACAAAAGAATAATTCACTACCATTCTACTTCGTCTAAACTGGATGCACCGTCAGAATTTCGATTTGATAGCAGAATGATTCTATGTATGAATGACTTGGTTGATAACAAAATTATTAATGCCTTAATTTCCAGATGTATGTTTTACAGATTTGACCTTTCTTACCAGCAAAAACTTGCGATAATGAAAGCTATAGCCGAAAAAGAAGGAATATCACAAGAGATTGTCGAATTCATTAAGATAAATGGCAGTCCAGCAACCAAAAACCTTAACTTCCGAACCCTGATTCATTTGTGGAACGCTTACAGATATGACATGAACAACGGAGATACAGGTAGCTGGAAAACTTTGGGTAGGGCATTGCTGGAAAGCGATGGCACTTTGTCACTAGTCTGGGAGTTGTCAAAATCGAACAATAAGAAAGTTGAGGAGCAAGCAAAGGAGTTTGTAGCCAAGAGTAATAAAAGCAGAAGAACATTTTTTAGATTGAGAAAAAAATTGGCTTAGTGTCAAAGTGACACTCTTTACACTATGTTGATATTCACCATACTTCTAATGACAGAAAGATTTTAGCTTGCTGGAAAGTAATTATTTAGAAAATTATTCAATAATGCCTTTCATTTTCAGATAATGTTCTATCAGAGCAGGATTATTAACTATCAGCTTACCATCTCTTACCTCAGAACCTTTCAATTGCCTTAGGATCTCCTCATCCATAGCTTTCTTTATACTGAGGATATCTATCTTTTGTTTTACTTCCTTTGGGTCTACACTTTTGTTGAGTTTGAAAGCCATGTCAATAGTCCTCATTTTCAATCTAAGAAATTCAACATGTGCTCGCCAGTTGTCCTCATGGCTATCAATTGACTCATCTATCTTAAGTATTGTGTCAATGAAACTATCCATAGTGTCTAACTGTATCTTAGCAAACCTTTCCTTGTATTCTTCTTTTTTTGATATCAATTCAGATATAATGACATTATTGGAGTCAAGAAATCTTTTCACAGACATGAAAGACAGCTTTATGTCATGCTTCTCTTTTATCTCTCTTGATATTGCTATATATCCAAATCCCTGTGTTCTCAGTCTGATTACCTCTTCTTCCAGATGATGTTTGACTATCTTGTTCATAAATTTCAAACCCTTAACATTTTATTAACATATTATATCTAACGATTATTCTTATTTATAATTTTCTGGAAAAAGTTGCTTCACACCTTAGCGAGGCATTAGACTAAAATTTCCTTTAAAAAATTAGAAATCTTAAGATGGATTTAGAAAGATGTGTTTAGTATGAGGAAATAATTGTATAATTATTAAACATAATACTTTTTTTGAGATAGATTGATATAGCAATACTTTTAATAAATTTATTGATGTTATGAGAACATGTTCAGAGTGTAAATCAGTAAATATAAGGTCAGATGGAAAGGAATGGTATTGTGGGAATTGTGGCAATGTAGTCGATGTGCTTTATGATACAGAAATACCATTTCGAGATTTATATGGAAATAAAAATCTTCAGAAGCTACCTTCTAAATATGTCATTCACAAGGAACGCATGCGAAATATACAAAGAATTGAAAGAGAAGCTAATGCGTTGGGTTACTTTGATGACTTGTGCCATTTGTTGCACATCAACAAGACGATTGAACAAAGTATTGAAAGAGAGTTTCAACATCTTTATGACGGCTTTTGGATTAGTAAAGTCATTACTGGTAGAGGATGGTCATGGAAAAAAACAACTGAAACACTACTCTATACACTATTGCTCAATATGTTTAGATTAAAATTAATACAACTTGTGGAATTTGTTGATAATAAATTTTACATTTTTGGCAATGATACGGTTTATGATAAGAACAGACTTAGTTTTCTAGATTCCGAATGTCGTAAATTCATGGAACTTACCCAAAAACTGGAGAGGCATTGTAAGGAAAATGGATTTGATGTAGAGAAAGCATCGGTTATTTTAGGGAGGAAGTTGACGAAACAGTCATTCTACTACAAAAATAGCGAGATAGACCCGTCAATTGAACATGTTAAAAATAAACTTGAAACAAAGAATTTTCTAAAGATACATCAGAATAGTCTTTGTTTAGAAGAAGTATTTTCCTTTACACTGACTAATGCATGGGCTTCATTCTATGTTATTGTAAATAAACTCAGACCAAAACATAAGATGACAGGACTTCTATGTGCCTGTTTATATTCTGAGTGTGAAAAAATGATTGAATCATTAAAAATCAGACTGCAAGGGAAATTACAGTGGGCAAATTTATTCGGCATAAGTTACGAAACACTCAACTCACGATTGAAACAACTAAAGATTATAGAAAACCTGTAAAAATCTACCGAAAGTTGTTTCACCACAGTATTATGGGAGATATTAAAAAAACTGTCTCTATCAGTCTTGATACGGAACTGTTGAAAAGAATTGACGAACAACGCGGGCTCATCCCCAGGTCTCGTTTTATAACCCATAATTTGAAAACTGCTCTAAAAATTTCAAACGGTAGGGATGTTGATACCAATGGATAAAGAAATTGCTCAGTTTTTAGAGAATCAAATTCCATATCTCAAAATTTTGAAAGAATGGATTTCAGAGCCCGAAGGCTCTTCATCAGGAGTTGTCAAAAATGAAATTATACAAAGAAAGATTTAACCTCGATGTTATTACGAGTAATCCAGAACAATTAGTTAGAACTGCTTCTAATTTTAAAGACGGTAATTTTTATGAGCAACTGTTTGAACAATTCCTAAGAAGACTGCCAAGCCATTTCAAATTACTAAACAAGACAGTCCCATGGCATAGCATCCGCATTATTCTTGGCTCTTACCGTTATGAAACACACCAAATCAGGGAAATCGTAAAGATGTGGTGTCAGCTCGGCTTGGTCGAACTTGTTCCCTTTAGGGGAATTAAAATAATTCGTGATAAAGATGAGTTGTCTTTTTTGCGGTAGTAAAAACCACATTTCTGGCAGGTGTGCGTAGTGAATGAATGAGCAAAAGGAATTTTCATACGACTATACCAAGTTTTTGATATTGGAAGCTATTGGTGATGGTCATGAATTGCCTTTGAAAGTTGGTAAAATGACTGATTCTACTGTAAATTTTGAGCTTAACCTATTGTTTGAAATGAAATATGTGAATTTGAAAGATAACAAGTATTTTCAAACAAAATTAGGTAAAGAATGGGTTACATGGATGGATGAAAGGGTTATACGGCTTGCTGAAAAGAAAATTGAAAAACCAGAAGAAAAGGTAGAAGTTAAAGAGGAAGAGCAAGAAGATACACCCACAGTTTTTTTAGAAGATAGTGGAAAATTAATCCAAGAAGTATATGATTATGAGGCAAATAAATCAAGTTTTATCATTTTTAATAATGGTGAATATAAATTCAGTGACAAGTTTACTGCAAGCGATGGTAAAACTTACATCCCTTTTGATGTCTCAAGGTTAGTGTTGCCATCAACTAAGCGGCCAATAATCAATTTTGCATCAAAGCCTATGGATTACCAGAGTTTTGAACACCTTTTCAACAGGATTTATGAATTTATTAAAAAGTATTTTGACATTCCCGAAACAGATGTAAAATTCAGCGTTTATTTTATAATTTTCACCTGGATTTATGATAAGCTCAATGTGACCCCATATATGAGGTTCATAGCCGATTATGGATGCGGTAAAACAAGAGGGCTATGGACAATCGGATCAGTATGCTATAACTCTTTTATGGCTGCTGGTTGTTCAACATTAAGCGGTGCTATGAGGCTACAAAACAAATTCAGGGGTGTCCCTTTATTCAATGAAACTGATTTCAGAGACAGTGATGAAACAAACAACTTTATAAAGTGGGTAAACAACGGACTGGAGAAAGGCATCCCAATCATAATGAGCAATAAAGAGAATCCAGACAGGCAGGATATTTTTGACCCCTACGGTCCTAAACTATTTGTGATGAAAAGGCCTTTTGATGATACTGCCACCGAAAGCAGACTGATTTCTATTACACCAAAAGAGACAAGCCGTAAGGATATCCCAATACTTCTACCAGAGGAATTTTTTACTGAGGCCTTGGAGTTACGAAATATGCTTCTTGATTTCAGACTTAAAAACTGGTTCAAGGTTAATCCCACTGCAAAAATTGATACAGAGGGGCTGCAACTTGAGGCAAGACTAAAGCAGATAACATACCCACTGGCTGCTGTCATTCCAGCCGAACCACAGGCATTAAATGAGTTTAAAAATTATCTGAAACAGAGACAAATAGAAATAAAGAGAATAAGGTCTGAAAGTTTCGAGGGTATTGTCTTTAACGCTATGTTAGGAATAATGGATAATGAAATTATCTTGGATGAAAAATATGACAAGTATAAAGATGAAACTGGCAATTTTAGGGTCATAACTTCCAGTATGTTATCTGAGGAATTGCATAATTCTCAAAAGAACATCACACAGACTTTAAAATCAATTGGGTTTCAGAGTGAATCTAAAAGAATTGATTTTAACAAATCAACAAAAACAGTAAGGCATTTGGTTGTTACAAATCAAGAAATATGGGACAGGGTTTGCAGGAGGTATTATGTTGGTGAAAGTGGTGAAAATGAGGTTCAGATACCAGATTGTCTTAAATCGAAAGAGTGGCTGTCTGTCTCCGTAACAGGTGTAACAAGTGAAACAACTGTAACAGATTTCTTAAAAGAGCCAGTTGTAACAGATGTTACGGATGTTACGGCTGTAACGGATACAGGGAAGAATAAAAATGGAGAGGAAATTAATAAAGATATTTAAGTTAGAAAAAGAAATAAGGCAATGTAACTAATCTATACATTATTTGGCTTTAACTACATCCAAGCAAACCCCAGCTGCTACCGTCAATCCCATGTCCCTGATTGCAAATCTTGCAAGTTCTGGGAAGTCTGCCTGCTTCTCTATTACAAACGGCTTTGCAGGAACGACTCTGATCTTTGCCGCATCTCCAGTTTTTATAAAGTCCGGATTCTTCTGAACCTCAGCTCCTGTCCTTGGATCAATCTTCGCGATTATCTCTGTTAACTGGCATGCTACAGAAGCAGTGTGGCAGTGGAATACTGGTGTATAGCCTTTAGTTATAACTGTCGGATGCTGCAAAACAACTATCTGAGCTGTAAACTCCTTAGCAACTGTTGGTGGGTTTGAAGCAAGACCAGCTACATCTCCTCTTTTGACTTGCTCCTTGCTTATCCCTCTCACGTTAACTCCAACATTGTCTCCTGGTTTAGCCTCAGGAATTTGCTGGTGATGCATCTCTATTGATTTTACTTCACCTTTTACACCAGATGGTTCAAAAATCAAAACATCATTTACTTTCATTACACCTGTTTCTATTCTACCAACTGGAACTGTTCCAACACCAGTTATTGTATAGGTATCTTGAACAGGCCATCTCAATGGTTTACTTGTGGGCTTCTCTGGCATTGTGATATTAGTATCTAGTGCTTCAATCAATGTTGGCCCTTTATACCATGCCATGTTCGTGGATTTCTTAGCCACATTATCTCCAGCAAAAGCAGAGATTGGTATGAAAGGAATGTTTTCAACCTTGTATCCAATCGCTTTTAGCAACTTTATCGCATCATCCTTCACTTGATTGAATCTCTTCTCGTCATAATTGTTAGTGTCCATCTTGTTCAAAACAACTATCAACTGATTTATACCAAGAACTTTCATCAGCCATGCATGTTCCTTAGTTTGCTCCTGAACACCTTCTCCTTCTTTTGCTGAAACAACAAATATTGCAGCATCTGCCTGTGAAGCACCAGTAATCATGTTCTTAACAAAATCTCTGTGCCCAGGACAGTCTATAATTGTAAAGTACCATTTGTTTGTCTGGAATGGTCTGTGCATCAAATCAATAGTAACTCCTCTCTCCCTCTCTTCCTTGTGAATATCCATGACAAATGCAAATTCAAAAGTTTCTTTCTTCAGTTCTTTTGCCGCTTCCTTGAATTTTCTCATTTCCTCTTCTTTTATTGCTCCTGAATCGTATAGCAATCTCCCTATCAAAGTAGATTTCCCAGAGTCAACGTGACCTGCGGTCATTATGTTCAAGTGCGGTTTCTCTGCCATTTACATTCCTCCAATATTTACTATACTAATTATAACGTAAGGTTTAAATATATTTAAGTTTCTGGTTTTGGAATATCTTCTGACAGACCTTTCCTCTTCCTTATTCCTTTTATCACATCATCTCTCATTTCAGTTGGCAATTTTTCAAAAACAGTTTCTATCAAACTGTAGAATCCACGGCCAGAAGTTGCTGACTTCATAGAAGAATCAAGCCCAAACATATCACTGACCGGCAGTTTTGCAGTGATTATCGATGCTCCTCTCTCCTCTTTCATGTCCAGGATCTGCCCTCTTCTATTCTCAACCTCACGGATTATCTCTCCAATAAGTTCGCTCGGCACGTCAACCCTAATTATCTGCTTGGGTTCAAGAAGAGTGGCATTCGCGTGCAACATTCCTTCCTTTATAGCAAACCTAGTAGCAGGCATTATCTGCCCCGGCCCTCTATGTACAGGATCCTCGTGCAAATCAGCGTCAATAAGTTTAACTTTGACTTTCGTGCAAGGTTCTCTTGACAGAGGCCCCTCGTCCATGATGCTTCTGAAAGAATCCTTGACCATCTCAAGAACCTCATTCATGTACTGCACACCTTTTGTCATGTCAAGGAAAACATTCTTGTTGTGGATCAAAGAAATATTTTTCGCCTCATCATAATCCATCCCAAATTTTGATATCTTCTTGAAAAGTTCTATTGCTCTCCCTTTTGGTTCGATAGTGCTTGGAAGCTCTCCCTCTTTCATCGCCTTGTAAACACCTTCTTCCAAAGGTTCGATGACAACATTGATCTTGTTGTGCTTGTTCGGGCTCTTTCCTTCGATCTCAGGGGATTTTTCAAAAACAGTCTCTCTATAAACGACTATAGGCTTGCTCATCTCCACATCAATTCCCAATTCCTTCAATTTGTTTTCTACCTTTGCTTCGAGATGCAGCTCACCAAGCCCAGAAACCAGATATTCTCCAGTCTCTTGATTTATTTTTACCTGAAGGACAGCATCCTCCCTCCCGATTCTCTTCAAAGCGTCTACCAATTTCGGCAGCTCCATCGTATTCTTCGGTTCAATCGACTTGGTTACAACCGGTTCGAACAAATGTTTAATCTCTTCGAATGGCTCTACGATATTGTCAGGATCACAAACTGTCTCCCCACTGAAAGCATCCGGAATCCCGACAATCGCGGCGATATTCCCAGCAACAACTTCCTCCACAGGAATTCTCATGATCCCCTTGTAGACTGCGACCTGCTGGATTTTTTCCTTCTTGTGCTGGCCAATCAAATAGACATCCTTTCCTTTGAAAATTTTTCCTGAAAAAAGGCGGCCAGTGGCGACAAAACCAACATGTGGATCCGGCACAACCTTCGTAACAATCATTGCCAATTTACCATTTGGATTAACAGCAAGCATGTCCTTTCCGATTTCGCTATTCATGTCACCCTTCCAAACTTTCCCCAATCTGTATTTTTGAGCTTCCAATGGATTTGGCAGATGTTTTATGATCATGTCAAGAACCACATGGTGCAATGGAGCTTTCTTTGCCAGCTCATCCTCATTTCCAGCCAAAGTCAACTCAATGATTTCCTTGAAACTTATACCAGTTTTTTTCATGTAAGGAATTGAAATGGCCCATCTTTTAATCGCCGAGCCCATGGTAACAGACCCGTCCATGACATTGACCATCCACTTGTTCTTGTACTCCTCTTCAGCATATTTTTTGATAAGCAAATTAACCTCTTGGATTATCTCCTCAAATCTTTTCATCATCTGGTCTGGTGTCAATTTCAGCTCTTTGATCAAACGGTCTATCTTATTGATGAAAAGAACTGGCTTGACTCTCTCCCTGAGCGCTTGACGAAATACCGTCTCTGTCTGCGGCATTATTGATTCCACACCGCAAACCAAAACTATTGTCCCATCTACTGCTCTCATCGCACGAGTTACATCACCACCAAAGTCAACGTGGCCTGGTGTGTCAACCAAATTAATGAGATAATCATTCCCCTCAGACTCGTGCACCATCGAAACATTCGCTCCATAGATTGTCAATTGCCTTGTCCTCTCCTGCTCATCGAACCATGTGTACATCACTTTCCCAGCCATCTCCTCTGCAATCATCCCAGCTCCTGCCATCAAGTTATCTGTTAAAGCTGTTTTCCCATGGTGAACGTGAGAAGAAGTAGCAACATTTCTAATGTAAACAGGATCCTTCATCGCTTCTACAATTCTTTCTGTAACATCTTTTTTAGCCATTTGTGACTTCCTTTTGTTTAAAACCTTTTGTAAATGTAAATTATCATTTGTAACTTAACTCTTTTAAAGCTTTTTATCCATTAGATTATTGTGTTTTAATGAAAGACAGAGTAAGAAAAATTGCAAAAGGGCCAAAACCAATTGATGAAGTAGTAATTCACGAAGGCGAGTATAAAGTAGAATGCAAAGTATACCCTGTAGGAGGAAGAAAAATAAGTTTTTTTAGAACTCCTCGATCAAAGCAAATATATCTAGAAGTCTCAAAGGAACCAGATAATAGGAGAATAAAATATGGCTCTTCGATAATATTTTCTTATATCGCTACCGATATTGATGCTAGAGATAAATTTATAAAAGGATTACTTTCAGAATTCAAAGAAAAACTTGTTGACAAAAGATTGATGGATGATAGTTATCCAGCAGAAAAACTCTATACACATTGCAATCAAGCAGTTTCACAACTACTTTCAAAACATTTTTGATATCTCAAAATACTTCCAGAAATATCCTTACCTTGCACCCTCAGATTCCCTCTCAACCCGTTCCCTCTCTTTAATCGCTTCAGATTTTGAAGCATCATTATTGTAAGCCGCAACAATCTCTGCAGTCAGAGCATCAGCCATGCTTTCCTTCTTTCCAAAACTCTTCCTGTAAGAAGCCTGAACTATGTTGCTCAAAGCTAGGTCAACCCTTCTCTGCGGTGATGTTATCACAGCTCTCCTGACAATGATTCCACCAACCTGATATTGAGTTATTTCCTCACGCAAGGCAGAATTCTCCAAAGCCCTGACAAAAACTTCAATAGGATTCTTTTTAGTCTGCTGCTCAATTCTTTCAAAAGTCTCTTTCACAATCTTATACTGGATTTCAGTTTTCCCAACACATCTTCCAGAGGTCAGCACATGCTTCTTGCCCCTGTGGCCCGGCACCTGCAATTTGTTCATCAACCTCTCAACAATATTCATCTTCGACTTGTGGAACTGGTGTTTGGCATACCTCCCACCAGATCTGGGGACAACAACTGGATGCAAGTTTATATATTTGGCCAGGCCAGTGTCTTTCACTTCGACTCCTTCAGTCGGCCACCTGTCAAAAATTTTTATTTCCATCAAATCTACCTCGTCGGCTTCTGCTTCTTCCCAGAGAGAATCTGGCTCAAAGCAACCCCATTCACTATTTTCACCTTGTATTTCACACCCTGCATACTTCCCTTCGGTCCACCTTGGGCACCGCCAATGCTCTCAATAATCACTTCATCATGTTCACTAATCTGGTCGATTGCTCCCTCGCCCGGGACATGGGCAGTCACCTGCACATTGTTTTTTATCAGCTGAACCCTGACACACTTGACCAATCCTGAAGCTGGCTTCCTCTGCTCCATTCCCCTCTTGTCTATGACAATGCCGCGAGCTTGAGGAGATCCCTCCAATGGATCCCTCTTCCACAATTTGAGCACCCTTCTCTTATAATGGATATCCTTCCATCTGAACTTTTTTCTTCTTCTCTTCGCTATTCTTCCTGCAAATTCTCCTGACATCTCTTCACCTTATAATCAAATCATTTATCCCATGGTTCCTTTGAAGCAATTCTTTATATATCTTTAAATTCTTTCTGTCCCTTCCTATTACCAAAGCCTTGCTCTTCTTCTCCACCTTTATCTCAACAACCGATTTCCCATCCTCACTTCTTATTTTAACTTCAGAAACCTGCGGTATCAGATTTTTTACAAATAAAACTATGTCCTTGGAAAATTCAAACAGTTTGATACTCTTCCCGATTACCCTCTCAGCCTTCTTCACACTATTCCCATTCTTTCCTATGGCAATTCCAACTTTCCCCTGGTCAACTATGAAATAAATCGTGTTTGTAGACGAGTCCACCAAACAATCCTTCACAGGAGCTCCGGTAACATTCTCGAAAAGATTTATCAAGCGAATAGTTTCTGTGTCAAATGTCTGCATACCAATCATTTTATTACTATGGTTGTCACTGGAAATGGTTTTCCGCAGATGACCCCCAATTCCTTGCTATTGCCATCGAAAATTTCTACTTTTGCTTTTCCAATTTTTGCATTGTATTCTATCTCTTTCCTTGTCTTCTCAGGGGCATTCTTAGCTATCACTATTAGTTTTGGGTTACTTACTTTTATAAACTTTATCGACTCCTTATATCCGATGATTGTTTTTCCAGATTTCAAAGCTGCTTGGATTGTTTCTGTCAAACTCACTTCTCTTCACCTTCGGACTTTGCAATCAAATCAAACATTCCAGTTCCAGAAGGAATTACCTGTCCGACCATCACATTCTCAAATATTCCTTGGAAGTTGTCAGTCTCATTTCTTATAGAAGCTTTCACCAAATGTTTGATAGTTTCTTCAAAAGCAGCCCTTGCAAGAATGGAACTCTTGGCTCCAGCCACTCCATATCTTCCAATTGATTTCACTTCACCAGTAAATGTCATTATATCTCCTACAAGCATGACATGGCGAACATCAACATCCAACCCTTGCTCCTGCAAGGTCTTAAGAGCCTCACTGATTATCAAACCTCTTGCAGCTTCAATTCCAAGAAGTTTAGCCATCTCATAAATGCTGTTTGTTACGCTTCTTGTTTCATCCACTTCCTTTATGCTAAATATATGCTCGAGGTTCGAACCAATCGTGTTTATGATCCAATCTTCCCCTTCCTTTCTGACAAGAGCATTTGAAATATCCTCAACCCCGCCAACCCGTATGTTCATAATCTTCTCTCTCAAACTCTTCAAAGTTTTTATATCAACTTCTCCTTTAGTATAAATCACAATCGTCCTTGTCTTCTTCTTCAAGGTCATATCTTTCATATCCTCACCTTTGATGGCATTCAAAATCCTATCAAGCTTCTTCAAGTCGTTCGGTTCGATCTCCAAGCTCCCTTCGCTCAAATCAATAGAAATCCTCCTCGAGACATTCGAAATCCTTTTCTCAACAACCTGCTCTGCAATCCTTTTTGCATCATCCTTGTTGTTGAACTCCCTTTTTAGATAAATGGTCATCACAGGAGTTTCAAGCTCACGCTTGGCATCAAAAATTTCAATCAACCTCGGTAGTCCATATGTCACCTTCACCCCAGCCGACCCTGCGAAATGGTATGTTCTCATCGTCATTTGTGTTGCTGGTTCAGAGATACTCTGTGCAGCAATTATTCCAACAACTTCCCCTGGCTCGACCATGCTGTTCATGTAGTATCTTTTAACCTCTAATATCAGTTTTCCTCTCTGATCCTTGTTCAACCTCTTTTCCTTTACAATTTCTTCTACTTCATTAGCAACACTCTGAGGCAGTTCCATTTTATCCAAAGAGTTTTGTTGCAATTCTTCTGACATCTACACCAGTCCTTTCAATTTTTGAAGGATCCAAACCATCCTCACCCGGGACAAATTGAACTATTCTTTTCGAGCTATCCCTCACAGTTCCGTCATATTCTACTTTCAGGTCCTGCAACGCTCCGACCAATCTTCTTTCCATATAACCTGAATGCCTGGTCTTCAAAGATTTATCCATCAGAGACTCCCTGCTGTTGATTGCATCGAAGAAAAATTCAAAAGGAGTCAAGCCGTCTCTAAACCCTCTGCCGACAAATCCTCTTGCTTCCAGGCTTATGTCTCCTCTCTTGAAGTGCGGGAATGTCCTTTCATGATATCCTCTCTCCATTCTCTCGCCCATGATCATCTCTTGTCCGACAGCAGCCGCAGTCTGGACGATATTCACCAAACTACCTCTTGCTCCACTCTTCGCCATGACAAGTGTGAAGTTTTCTTTCATGTGCTTCTCAAGTGTGTCCTCAATCTCATTCAAGCACTTGTTAAGAGTCCTTTTGATCGAGTGCTCCAAACTTTCTTTCGGAGTTCTCCCGGCAAGAATCTTCAACTCCCCTCTTTCAAACATTTTTATCAGATCATCGACATCCTTCCTCACTTTTGCAATTATCCCCTTTATTTTTACAGCCGCTTCAGGCGGCAGGTCTTGGTCTGAGATGCTGATTGAGAATCCAGTTTTCATCAAAAACTCAAGAGACAGCCTTGTGATATTGAATAAGAAATTAGTTACAAAATCAGCGCCATACTCCTTTTCAATCTTATCGATTATTTTTCCTTCCTCTGCTCCAACCGACGCTTTGTCAATAGTCCCATTGATCAGCTTCCCGTTTTTAATCACAACATAAGCATCATACTCGCATTTTTCCTTCGTGCACTTCTCGCATCCAACGCAACATCTTGCCTTGAAATCAATTGAAAAATTCTTCGGCAGGAACAAACTGAAAATCTCCTTCCCGCTCAGAACATCCTTTTCTGGTATCTCAACATTTTCATCCACAGACCTTACCATCTGAACAAATTCATCCCTCTTGTACTTCTTGTTTCCATTCGTCAAAATGTAAAGTCCAGAAAGCTGGTCTCGCCAAGCGCCGATTATCGGTCCGGAGAATCTGGGGCTTCTTATGTGCTTCGAAACTGACATCAGAATGTCGGCCTCAACTTGGGCTTCTTCTGTCTGCGGCACATGCAGGTTCATCTCATCTCCGTCGAAGTCAGCATTGTACGGAGCGCATGTGCAAAGGTTCAACCTGAAAGTCCTGTATGGCATCACCCTCACCCCATGTTTCATTATACTCATCCTGTGAAGGCTTGGCTGCCGATTGAACAAAACAGTATCGCCATTTTGTATGTGCCTCTCAACAATATAGCCAGGGACAACTTCCTTCACCAACTCTTCCTTGTTCTGGTCAGTAACCTTTTTTCTTCTTCCATCAGGCCTTATAATATAGTTCGCGCCTGGCCAGACACTTGAACCGTTCAAAATCAACTGCTTTACAGATTCCAAATTCTTCTCATTCACTCTAACAGGAATTGTCAATTCCTTTGCAATAATCTCAGGAACTCCGACTTCGCCTATTCCTATCATCGGGTCAGGGCTGATGACAGTTCTTGCTGAAAAGTTTACTCTCTTTCCTGCAAGGTTTCCTCTAAATCTTCCCTCTTTTGTCTTCAGCCTCTGCGACAAAGTTTTTAAAATCCTTCCAGATCTATGTCTTGCAGGTGGCACTCCAGAAATCTCATTGTCAAAATAAGTTCCAACATGATACTGCATCAATTCCCAAAGATCTTCGATTATAAAGTCTGGAGCTCCAAGATCAATGTTTTCTTTCAGTCTTTCATTTATTCTTACTATATCCACAAGCTTGTGAGTCAAATCATCCTCAGACCTCTCACCAGTTTCAAGTGTGATTGAGGGCCTGACAGTGACTGGAGGAATTGGTAACAAGGTCAATATCAACCATTCTGGCCTCATGTTTTTGAAACCAATGACTTCCAAATCTTCTGCTGGTATTTCTTCGAATCTCTCCCTTAATGTCACGGGACTCAGGATGTTATTATCTTCAGTAAAACTGTAAGGTTTAATAAACTTCAGCTTACCCTGTTCCTTGTTGCAGTAAGGGCATTTCTTTTTTGCCATCTTTATAATTTCCTTGAAAATCAGTTTCTTACCTTTTATTTTTTCAACTTCCTTAGGGTCGATTAGGACTCTGCTGCAATTTTTACAAACAACTTTCAGCAAGCCGAACAAAATTTTTGCATAGTGGACATGAACAACCGGCTTGGTCAGCTCCATATATCCGAAATGCCCCTGACACTCACCAACAGACCCACCGCAAGTCCTGCATCTAACACCAGGGTCAACCACTCCCAACCTTGGATCCATCAATCCTCCTTCAACAGGATACCCTTCCTGGTCATACAATTCAGTCTTTGTAATTTTTGCCAAGGACATATTCTTGATTAAATCAGGATTTACAATTCCGAATTCGATTTTTTCTATAAGCATTTTATCCCTCTTTCAAAACCATCTTCGGATATATCAGCATGCTCTTCAACTCGTCCAGCATCAGCTTGAAAGCATAACTCATTTCCACGTCAATGATTTTTGATTCGCCGCAGACCGAGCAATATTTCTTATTTTTAATTCTGTCAAATATTGCAACCAACCCGCACTCGCTGCAGATTGAAACCACATTCTTGTCAGAGTCAAACCTTTCTTTCAAAACCAGGGCAGCTCCGTGTGCAATCAAACAATCCTTCTCCATCTCACCCAGCCTCAACCCACCTTCCTTGCTCCTTCCTTCTGTCGGCTGTTTTGTCAATAGAGTCACAGGTCCACGCGAACGGGCGTGTATCTTGTTTGAAACCAGATGATCTAGCTTTTGGTAAAAGCAATTTCCAATAAATATCTGCGCATCAAACTTTCTCCCACTCATACCTTCATACATCGTTTCTTTTCCATCATTTCTGAAACCAAAAGACTCGAGCAACCCCCTTATCTCACTCTCTGGCACAGGATCGAAAGCAGGAGAACAGATGTATCGGCCTGACATTGCAGAAGCCTTTCCAGCAATCGTTTCTAGCAACTGTCCCATGGTCATCCTTGAAGGAATACCGTGCGGGTTAAAAATAATATCAGGAACAACTCCATCTTCTGTGAAAGGCATGTCCTCTTGCGGGACTATCAAGCCAATCACTCCCTTTTGTCCATGCCTGCTTGCAAGCTTGTCTCCTATCTCAGGAATTTTTAGATCTCTTATAACAACTTTAACAAGTTTTGTTCCGTCCGTTGTTTCAGTTAAAAACACCCTATCAACCATCCCCGAATCCCCGTGCCTCAGTCTCAAAGACGTCTCTCTTATATTTTCCAATCCTGTGATGAACTGATCCATTGTTCCCAAGAATCTCAAAGGAGAAATTCTTCCAATCAAAATATCATCCGAACTTATTTTGGTCTCAGGATTTACAATTCCATCTTCTGGCAGGTGCTTGTAAGAATCTTCACCGGCATAACCTCTGACTCCGGGCTCTGGGATTCCAATCACATCTTCTTGGCCACCCATGTATCTCTTCTGCTCTGCCTCATATGTTCTGAACATCTGAGACCACAACAATCCTCTTTGAATAGAATGCGCATTGATTATTATCGCATCTTCTGTGTTGTATCCTCTGTAACAACTAATCGCAACAACCACATTCACCCCGTTCGGATGTTTGTCATAATTCATCACCTTGTGCGCATATGTCTGAACAAGAGGAGCTTGCGGATAAACCATTACATTTGCTTTTGTGTCGCTTCTGTTCAAATAATTGGTAGAAAAGAGTCCGATGCTCTGGCCAACCATCTTTGCTCCATAGTTGACTCTGTCACCACGGTTGAACTCTGGATAAGGAATGAATGAAGCAGAGAGCCCGAGAATAATCGAATCATCCAACTCCAAATGAGTATGCTCATCAGTCAAAACTTCAGGCTTTATTGCAATGAATGCATTCTCCTCTTCTTCAGCATCCAGATATTCTATCACCCCTGCCTTGATTAGATCATCCCATTTCATCTCTCCTTTTCTCAGTTTTTCTATATGTTCCTGAGTCAGCTTCGGCTTCCCGTTCTCAACAACTATGGCAGGTCTTCTTACTCTTCCACTATCAGCCAAAATTTTTACTTCGTCCATGTGTTTGTGATAAGCAACATTAATCTGGCTTGACAACAACCCGTTCCTTCTTTTTTCTTTTATCTCACTTACCAATTTCTCTGGTTCGTTCGTTGGACCAAGATATCTCCCATCTAAAAATATTTCTGCCATATTTTACACCATCTTCTGTATAGAGGTTATCAGAGGTTTCAATTCCTTCTCATTCACACCCTTCGTGACCTCGGCCATTATTGCAAGATATTTTCTCAAGCCAATTGTCGATCCTTCAGGTGTTTCGCTCGTGCACAGCTTTCCAAAATGAGTAGGGTGCAGTTCACGGGCTTCGAAGTGCTCTTGAGTGGATGTAAGAGGAGAAAGAACATTTCTCATGTGTGAAATTGTTTTTATGTAGCTTCCTCTTTCCAGTCTCTGGCTGATTCCAGTCCTTCCACCCACCCAGCTACCGATTGCTAAGGCAGAAACCAATTGGTTTGTCAGCACATTCGACTCAACTATTGCTTGAAGTGGTGGAAGCCTCCCACGCTTTGTCAGCTTCTGATAATTGTAAGTTATTCTTGTGATTAATCCCCACTTGCCAAGAAGTATTGATCTCAAAAGTATCTCGAGAAGATCTCCTGAAAGTTTCAATCTTTTGTTTGAATAATGGTCCAAATCATCCTCTTCAATTTTATTCAAGTGCAGTTTTATCAGTTTTGCAACTGCCTTTGACAAGAACATTGCCTTTTCAATTCTCTTGTCTGTTGTCTGGCCAAGATGGGGTAGCAGATATCTGTCAACCAGTTTCACCGCTCTGTCAATTCTGTATTCCTTCTGTGGAATCTTGATGTGCTTTCCAATATCTTCCAGGGCGCCTTGTTTCGTTGTAGCCTCGATCTCATACAGGTTTACATAAAACTCTTCCTGTATTTCTGGGTCAGTTGATATTACAACAGCAATATCCTTGTCCGACTCAAGCCCCAGTGCTTTCAACAGAATTGCAATAGGCAGCTTGTTCACATTCGCAAAACTTATTGTTATCGTCCCATCATTCTTTCTCTCGAGCAAATGCCTTTGAATGTAGCCATCTTTCTCTGAATGTATTCTTGCAATTTCTGTCACATTGCCTCTGCTGACTTTTGCAGTGATAATTCTGTTTGATGCAATCTCTTCTACCAAAACCAAAATCCTTTCAGTTCCATTTATTATGAAATATCCTGCAGGGTCGTCTGGGTCCTCTCCGTTTTCAATCAGCTCCTGCCTGCTCATTGTCGCCAGAGGGCAGATTCTTGATTTCACCATCACTGGCATGTCCCCAAAATTTACAACTATGGTGTCGCTCTCTATATTGTTCAGGATAGGAGTCATCTCTATAAACATCGGTGCAGAATAAGTTAGGTTTCTTGCTCTAGCTTCCAAAGGTAGTATTCTTCTCACCGAGCCATCCGCTTCTTTTACAGACGGTTCACCTATCTTGAATTCACCGAGTTTTATCTTGAATTCACCAAGCTCAGGAACTTCTGGCTTCACCACACCAATCTCACTCAGAACTTTCGGTATTCTTCTTGAAATAAAATCATTATAAGAATCAATCTGGAATCTGACCATTCCCTTCTCACGAGTGAACACATCTAGCAATGTCAAAAATTGTTCATTCACAGCATCAACCTTTAACTACAACCCTATAATATACAGTTTCTCCGGCGGTCAGACTTTTTCTGGTAATTTCAATCACATCCCCCAGCTGCCCGTTTATCACTTTTATAACAGGATCAGAACCCGAAATTCTTGGCAACTGCTTGATATTTATCCCATATTTTTTGAAAAGCTCTTCCCTTTCTTTTTCGTTCAAAATTTTGTGCTTTGGAACGAGCTCGTGCTTCAAAATATCAAGTTCTTTCAATCACTCACCATAGCCCTAAGTCATAGAGAAAGATTCTCAATAAAATAACATGTCACCATTCTTGATGTTGTCGCCAGATTGGTATCCTGTATTAACCTATATTATATATTTCTACTCATTTAAGCTTAACTATTTCCTTTTTCCTTTTTAGGCATAAAAGCGCCTCGGATGGGATTTGAACCCATGTCGCAAGCGTGACAGGCTCGCATTCTAGGCTTATCATCCTAGGCCGCTAGACGACCGAGGCATTATTTTCTATATAATACTTAGATTTTTAAAGATTTACAAAAGGATAAATGTGTTGGCAACACACTGAAGTTCCCATGCCGAGGCACAGTACAAATCAGTACAACGAAGGGCTTAATTACCGAGATCGAACGGGATCGGATGTTTCCCCTTCTTTCTGGTCGCCAACAAAAGATATTGTATCTCAGGGTTTTTAAACCTTTTGCTTTGATTACTTTTCAATAATATAAAATAAAAAATCCCGCAGGCCGGAGTCGAACCAGCAACCTACCGGTTTCTATACGAGCAACTGCTACCAGCAAATGCAAAAGCACTCGCCTACAGCCGGTTGCTCTACCATTGAGCTACTGCGGGGTCTGTATATGTTATCTAGATATATATTAAAATATTTTCCTTAATGCTTTGCTTTACTGAAAATAAAAAGTTATTTTGCCTTTACCCAGACACTTTTCGATGCGATTACCTTTTTCTGCTTTTTCTTGTTGAAATATGCTATTCTTGCTTTTGGGAGTTTCAGAGTCCCGGCAACTTCAACCACCGGTTTGATTCTATAGCTCAAAACTCTTTCCTCGAATGGTTTTAATGAGTCGATTCTCCAAAGCAGTTCAGTTCCACCAGGAGTTTTTCTTAAGCTTGGCTTGATTGTGTCAAAACCTTCTACAACTGTTGCAATAGTGGGTACAAAATCTCTTACAATCAAATCCTTTATCTCATGCCTGCTGCCGTTTTTGACTTCGATGGAAACCACAACTTCCTTCTCCCTTGTCAGCGCACCGGAGTGCTTAACTCTTTTCACAACTTTTGGAGAAAATACATACTTGAAAGCAATCATGACAAACAACAGCAGAAGCACAAATACAATTATTATACTTATGCTCCTTATCTCATATTTGATTATGACTGACTGGCCAGGAACCAAGCTGTCGACATGCCAGGAATAAATCACTCTTATGTCTTTTTGTTCTACCTTGTCGGGCTCGGTATAAGGATAGAATAGATTCTTTACAAACTGCGGGACAGATTCATTTATGTAGAAGTTAGACTCCACAACATTCTCTTCATTTGTTACTTTTATTGTTACTGTCTGAGACATCAACCCATATTCAAAAGATTTTTCTATAACCAGTTTGTTACTAACTTTGTTAACGGTTATCAAGTCGCTAATCTTGTAACTTTTTAGTAAGCTGCTTCCGTCTGACACCAAAACCTCGACAAAATAGTTTGCAGGGCCAACATACTTTTCGAATGTATAAGTGTTTGTCAATTTTTTGACAGAACCTGGAAGCATGCTATCAATACGATCATCAAATCTTTTTAAAATCATTTCATTACTTCTAAGATTTGTCTGGATATTGTATGGACCCATTGCAACTAGAGCTGCGTTTGAAATATAGCTGTCAATATTTATCGCATCTCCAGGGTTGACGTTATACTTATCTATTCTTATGTCCGAAACAAAAACAGGGCTCTTCCTCAAAACCGTAAGTTTAAACATACTGGTGCCATTGATGTTATTATTGTTTATGGATTGAACAGCTATTGTGAATGGAGAAATGATTGCATCGCTTGAGCGTGTGTCAAAATAAATTTTTGTTGTTGCACTTGATCTTGCATTTATGCTGACAAAGCTGTCTTGCAAATCAACCCGAATTCCATACCAGTATGATGGAAAAACAGTTATTGAAAAAGTGTCTGACTTTAACTGATTGTTTGTTATCGTGACATCAATGCTTGTTGTGTCGCCTATGTAGGTTGTTATGTCATTGTTGCTCAAAGAGAGCTTTACTTCATCAGCAGCACTGACACCACTCGCTATCAATAGAAGACTTGCAAGAAAGCATATCGCAAATCCTATTTTTTTCATTCCAACTACCTATCTTAAAATAGGATTTTCTATTTTATATTTGTCTACCTCGACAATTTTTTAAGAAATTCCTTGAAGGTGACTGGTTTTTTCTCCTTTTCCCTCTTTTTCTTGCGTTTTTCTAGTTCATCCTTGATGTAATTTGCTATCGGCTTTAATCTTATTTCATAAGCAGCGCCAGGTTGAATGTAAGCAATGTCAAATTTTTCATTATACTTGTTGAAGTATGTCAAAGTCTCGTAATGTATCCTGTTTTTTCCTTTTGGATGTTCAGCAGAGTAACCAATCGGTATGATCACTAAAGGCCTTAAGTGGGGCGGTGTCTCTAGTATATCTTTTAGCCTTTCCTCATCAAAAGCCCCCACCCAACAGCTTGCCAAGCCTAAACCTTGAGCTGCCAGAAGAAGAGACATAGCAGCATTCGCAGTGTCTTGAATCGAGTAAAGCAGTTCGCCCCTTTTTCCATATTTCAAACTTATTTTTTCCAAGTTCGCACATATAACTATTATGACAGGTGCCTGTGCTATGAAATCTTGATGAATAGCAGCTTCTGCAATCTTCTTTTTCAAATCTTCATCCTTTACAACAAAAAATTCCCATTCCTGCACGTTGCCTGCTGACGGGGATTGTGTGGCCATGAACAGCAGAACGCCAATCAACTTGTCATCAACAGGCGTATTCTCAAACTTCCTAACAGAACTTCTTGCTATTATCGCTTCAAAAACATTCATAATTTATCTATAGGATTTAAACCATTAAAGTTTTTTCGTGGCACCGCAGATAGGGCACACCCACATCTCTTCAGAATTTTTAATTTCAGGATATCTTGATTTTATTACTTCTCTTTCCATCCCAATCTTTTCATGCGAATTTTTCAAACAAGATTCGCACACACCGTACGTCCATGTCTTACTCGCCATATGATTCTTACTATAAAACTTATAAATCATCCTACTTAAGTATTCTGAATTAGAGATACGAGTGGTTTTATGGAATATTCTATATTATCAGGTACTTACGAGAAATTGGAAGGGACTTCTGCTAAACTTGGGAAAGCTGGAATTCTCTCTGAACTTTTCAAGAAATCACCTACCGAACTTCTTCCTAAGGTTGTTTTACTGTCGCAAGGAATTGTATATCAAAAATACCTTCAGCTGGAGCTTGGAATCGCTACTCAAATGATGATTAAGGCAATTTCAAAAGCGACAGGGTTTAATTCAAAAGATGTGGAGGAGAAATTCAAGAAGACCGGTGATTTGGGTTTAACAGCTGAGCAGTGCGTTAAATCTAGAAAGCAATCAACTCTTCTGAGAAGGGAGTTGACTGTTGAAATCGTTTTTGAAAATCTTCAGAAATTGGCAACGGCTACAGGCGGAGGTTCACAAGAGAGAAAGTTAAGTTTGATTGCTGAGCTACTGGCATCATCCCAGCCAAAAGAAGCTCGCTATATTGTAAGAACAATTTTGGGTGAGCTTAGAATCGGTGTGGCTGAAGGAATCATCCGAGATGCGATTGTGAATGCTTTCCTACTTAAAGAAAAAATTGGAAAACAAGAGAAGTCTGATATAACTGCTGTGGTGGATTATTCTTGGAATATTCTCTCCGACTTCGGGGAGATAGCAAAGATTGCTAAAGAGAAAGGAGTCAGCGGCCTGAAAAAAGTAAAAATTCAATTGGGCAAGCCGATCCAAGTCATGCTCGGTGAGAAGGCAGAAAATATTGAGCAGGTGGTTAATGAGTTTGGCGAAGTCGCTGCCGAATACAAGTATGATGGCATGAGGGCAGAGATAATGAAAAAAGGAGATAAGATTTGCATTTTTACAAGAAGATTGGAAGAGGTGACAGATCAATTCCCAGATATAGTTGAGCTTTGCAGGAAGGGATTGAAAGCTGATGAATGTATTGTTGAAGGAGAGGTTCTGGGAATTAATCCAAAAACTGACACCCCTCTGCCGTTTCAGCTTTTGTCGCAAAGGATTCACAGAAAATATGATATTGAAAAGATGGCAAAAGAAATTCCTGTCCAGATTAATTTGTTTGATATCGTATATCTTGATGGAGATACACTTTTTGACAAGCCATTCAAAGAGAGAAGAAAAATGTTGGAAAAATCTGTAAAAATAATTCCTAAAAAATTCCAGCTAGCAAAGCAGATAGTCAGCGGTGATATGAAAGAACTGGAGAAGTTCTATAAGGAAGCATTGGATGCAAAGCAAGAGGGATTATTTCTGAAAGTTCTGGATTCCAAATATGTCTTTGGAAGGCATGTTGGCGGCTGGTATAAAATCAAACCGATCATGGAAACTTTAGATTTGGTTATTATCGGTGCAACTTGGGGTGAAGGGACAAGGGCAAAGTGGCTGAGTTCATATGCTTTGGCCTGCAAGGATCATGACAGCGGGAAATTCCTTTCATGTGGGATGATGGGAACTGGGTTGACTGAAGAGGAGTTTCAATTGATGACAGAGATGCTGAAACCTTTGATTGTTAGTGAGAGGGGAAGGGAAGTTGTGTTAAAACCAAAAATTGTTGTTGAGGTTGGATATCAGGAGATTCAAAAATCGCCGAACTACGAGTCTGGATTGGCTTTGAGGTTTCCAAAACTTCAAAGGATAAGGGAGGACAAAGGGCCAGACGAGGCTGACACTTTGGAAAGAGTGAAAAAACTTTTTGAAAGTCAGGGCCGTTCTGGTTGATTGATAAAAATTATTTTCATTCCGCTTCGCCTAAAACAAAAAATTATCAGCTGGAAAATAGAAAAAAAATTGATATGGAAGCACCTTCAGCTAACCTTTAAGAAATTTACTTATGCTACCAATAAGGCATAAAAGCTTATATATTAAATTACTTCATAGTTAAAACATAGAGGGAAATTGATGTTAGCTTCAGCAAAAGTGTTTGACGCATTGAAAGGAATTGGTTTGAATCTATATGAGAGGAGATTATGGGTCGCTTTGCTTGCTCGTGGGACTTCAACTGCTGGAGAACTCTCTGAGATTGCAAATGTTCCAAGAAGCAGATCTTATGATGTTCTGCAGAGTTTGGCGGATAAAGGGTTTCTTGTTGTTCAGACTGCAAAACCAATTCGATATGTTGCAATCTCTCCTGAGGAATCTCTTGAGAGAGCGAAGAAAAAGCTGGAAGAAGATTCCCGTGAGAATCAGGAGAGAATAGATGATTTGAAGAGCTCTCCGGTGATGAGGGAATTGAACGATGTCTTCTCGCAAGGATTGAAGATAGTGGCTCCAGAAGACATGACAGGAGCTCTGAAAGGAAGATATTCTGTTTTTCAGCAAACTGATACGATGTTCAGAGATGCGAACAAAAACATCAATATCGTAACCACACCTGAAGGTTTGAATGATCTTTTTTCCAATCACCTTGATGTTCTGAAGAAGGCAAAGGAGAGAGGAGTTGACATAAGAATTGCTGCGACTGGAACTGAAAGATGCTCTGAATCAATTAAGGCATTCAATTCAATTGCAGATGTGAAAGTCGTTGATGAGAAGGAAGTTCCAGTTTCTGGCAAGTTCATGGTCGTTGACGGCAAGCAGATGATTCTTTCGCTGACAAATTCAAAAGTCCACTCAACTCAAGACATGGCGATGTGGAGCAAGAGTGAACATGCGTCTGGAGACATTCTGGATCCAGTGTTCAAAATGATTTGGGCTCGTTCTAAAAATTGTTAAAATGTAAATTTCCTTTAAGAATCCTTATTGATTCTAAAAAGTTTTTCTTTTAATTTCATCCAAAACTTGATTTACAAAATCTTCAACTTTAACTTTGTATTTGACTTTGCCATCTCTGCTTCTCACTGCTACAGTCTTGCTCTTTTCCTCTTTATCCCCGATGACAATCATGTAAGGAATTTTCTGCATCTGCGCTTCTCTGATTTTGTATTCTATCGTGTTGTTTCCCAAGTCAATCTCAGTCCTGATCTCATTTTTAATTAGTTCTTCTTTAATTTTTTCTGAATATTTTTTATTGTCTTCTGAAATTGGCAAAACTCTTACTTGAATAGGCGACAGCCAAACTGGGAAAGCTCCGCCATAATGCTCGACAAGAATTCCAATGAACCTCTCAACGCTACCGAAAATAACTCTATGAATCAGTATTGGCCTATGATTTTTTCCATCATCACCAATGTAGTTTAAATCAAAATTTTCTGGCATTGGGAAATCTACCTGAACAGTCGCACATTGCCAAGTTCTCCCCAGAGAGTCTTTTATATGAAAATCAATCTTCGGCCCGTAGAAAGCTCCTTCGCCAGGATTGATTTTGAATTTCAATTTTTTTCTGTTCAGTGCTTCTTTCAAAGCTTTCTCAGCTTTATCCCACATTTCCTTTGAACCCATCGCATTTTCTGGTCTTGTCGATAACTCGATGTGATATTCGAAACCAAAAACCTTGTAGAAGAAGTCAATCAAGTCAACAACATTAATAATTTCATCTTCAAGATGTTCAGGGGTAACAAAAATATGAGCATCATCCTGAGTGAACGCTCTGACCCTGAATAATCCTGACAACACACCACTCAGCTCATTCCTATGCACGAGTCCAAACTCTGCCAACCTAAACGGCAAATCCCTGTAGCTGCGGCTAGAACTTTTATAAACCATTATCGCTCCTGGGCAATTCATCGGCTTTAAACCAAAATCAACATCATCAACTTTAGTAAAAAACATACTGTCCTTGTAATGATTCCAATGCCCACTGATTAACCACACATCCTTGTTCAAGATCATTGGCGTATTGATTTCTTGATAGCCTCTTTTCAAGTGTTCTTCCCTCCAAAAGTCATAAAGGAAATTTCTAATCAACATTCCTTTGCTGTGAAAGAACACCATCCCAGGCGCAACTTCCTGAAAACTGTACAAATCTAGCTTCTGGCCAATCACCCTGTGATCCTTTTCGCTCAACTTTTCTACTTCAAGCGCTGGTTTCTTTCCAATTCTTTTCACCTTTTCTTCTGAAATCTTTTCTTCTTTGGCAACTCCTGCACGGAATTCTTTTGATTGCTCGGCTAAAGGGTGGCCTTTCACTTTTATCTGCAGTGCCTTGTTCCACCCGAATGGTGCGCGAAAAGTTTCTATCTTAAGTTTTTTTGCACGAGCTTCCATCTCTTTTACAACAGCCAAAGCCTCAGCTGGCCTAGCGAGGTTGCTGCTCAAATGGGCATAAGGATAAATCAAAATCCTGTTAACTTTCAAATTGCCAAGGAATTTCTTAACCTCATCTATCGCATTATTCCCAGTAGCTTCATCATCACCCTGTTCAACCGCAGTGAAAAGAACAACAACTTCTTCTATCCTATACTTCTTCTTTTCCACTTCTTCTGCCTGAGCGATTTCTTTTTTTATCGGCTCGTATTCTATGAAATCTGAGTGCAACTGAAGTATCCTCACTGTAACTCCTCCTTATTTTTATTTGTCAGTTCAGAGCTTAAGAATTGAGTAATCAAACTAATAGAAACAGAATCAAAGTGCTGTTTGGCGGTCACCCTTCAATCTTAACACCTTTAACTTAATTATGTAAATAAAGTTTAAATAGGTTTTAATAATTCAAAAAATAAAATGCAATTGAAAGTCCCGTCGTCTAGCGGTCAAGGATATTGGGTTCTGGACCCAAGGACGGCAGTTCGAATCTGCCCGGGACTACTCTATACTTACTGAAAAATTTTTCAATTCTTATTATATTTCTAATTGCTTTGCCTTTTCTTTGAGATAGTTAATCTTGCTCTGCAAAAATCTAATTCTTCTCACACTAGTTTCAGAGAATAAGGCTTGCTTAGCATCAAACAGTTGCTCTTCGATGAATCTTACTTCCTCGAAGTTATTGCGATTGAGTTGCTTATGGTTCATACTCACTCCTTGGTAGTAACTCATATATAAGTATTACTATTCTATAGTAGCGAAATCTTTATAAAGCCTATTTAAATGCGACAAATTCTGGTAAATATTATGAGCATGCTGATAAGGAATGCAAGCTTTGTCATGACTCAGAGAAATGGAATTCTGAAGGGTTCAGATATTTTCATTGATGATGATAGAATTGTCGAAATAGGGAAAAATCTGAAGCATCCTGCTGAATTTGTTGTTGATGGAAGAAAAAAAATCGTGATGCCTGGGCTGGTCAATCCGCATACACATGTTGCAATGACTTTATTCAGAGGAACTCCAGACAATCTTCCAGTGATGGAGTGGCTACAAAAATATATCTGGCCTATGGAGGCTAGATTGAAACCGAAGGATGTTTACTATGGATCTATAATCGGATGTATGGAGATGATGAAAAACGGGGTAACAACTTTTGGAGACATGTATTTTTTTGCTGATCAAGTAGGTTTGGCTGTTAAAGATGTTGGGATGAGAGCATTAGTTTCTTCTGTAGTTTTGGAAGCTGTTTCTGAAAAGATGGGTGGAATAAAACAAATGGAGCAGACATTGAAAAAAGTTAAACAGATTAAATCTAAAAAAGTGAGAAGTTGGCTCGGTCCTCATTCTCCTTACACTTGTTCGGAAGAGATGTTAAAAAAAGTTAAAAAAATTTCTGAAAAAGAAAAACTGAAAATAAACATTCATCTGTCAGAATCTAAATCAGAAGTAGAGGAGATGAAAAAGAAAAGGGGTAAGAGCCCTGTAGAATTCTTGGATGACATTAGATTTTTAGATTCTACTGTGACTGCTGCTCATTGTGTTCATGTATCAGAGACAGATATGAAAATTTTGAAAGAAAAAAAAGTTTCAGTCGTTCACTGCCCCACTAGCAACATGAGACTTGGATCTGGAGTTGCGCCTGTCTGTGAGATGATTAAAAAAGGTATAACAGTAGGATTGGGAACAGACGGTCCTGCAAGCAATACATCCTTAGACATGTTCCAAGAGATGAATGTTGCAACTTCAATTCATAAAATCAGCAAAAATGAAATTTTAAATTTCGTTACAATCAATGCAGCAAAATGTTTAGGACTAGAAAATGAAATTGGATCATTAGAGGTAGGGAAAAAAGCTGACATAATCATTCTCAATGCTCAAGACATTAATTCATTATCTGGAAAAAATGTTGAGAGTGTAATAATCGATGGAGTTATTGTTGTAGAAGATAGAAAAATTCTAACAATAAACGAACAAGAAGTTTTAGAGAAATTTCAAAAAGTTGCTGAAGGTTTAAAGGCAAGAATTTCAAAACCTTTATAGAAAAACTAACAAAAGATAATTATGGCAAAAGAATATCAGAAGATTTTAAAAGAAGTTTTGGTTCATGCTAAGCCAAAGCCTGAGGAAAAAAAGAAACTGAATACACTAGCAAAAAAAGCCTTGGGTGTTGCAAATAAAGAAGCGAAAAAATACAAAGCTAGAGCAATTCTAGCTGGAAGCTTGACAAGAGATACTTGGCTGCCAAGCAAGATGGAGTTTGAGGTTTTCGTTCTATTTCCAACTACTTTGTCTGATAAAAAACTAGAAGATATTGGGTTAAAACTTGGAAAGGAAGTTGTGAACAAATTAAACGGTAGCTATAGAATTGAGTATGCCGAACATCCTTATGTTCGTGGCCGTGTTCAAGGAATAGATATAGATATTGTCCCGTGTTTTGAAGTAAAGTCAACAAAAGAATTGAAGTCGGCAGTTGACAGAACCCCATTCCATGTGAAGTATGTGGAAAAGAACTTACCAGCAAGCAAGTCAGATGAAGTTAGATTACTGAAACAATTTTTGACCGCTAATGGGATTTATGGTGCGGATGCGAAGACTGAAGGATTTTCTGGATACGTATGCGAGTTGTTGATAATAAATTATGGAAATTTTTTAGATGTCTTGAAGGCTGTGAACAGCTGGCAACCAGGTGAAATAATAGACATAGAAAAATATTATTCAAAAAAGGATCATCATCATCTCAGAAAGCAGTTCAAGGAACAGGTTTTGATTCTTATCGATCCTACTGATAAGAGCAGGAATACTGCTGCTGCAGTTTCAACCCACAGCTTCTTCATGTTCAAGAAAATAGCCAAAGAATTTTTGGAAAGACCTTCAGGAGAGATGTTTTTCAAAAGAAAGTTAGACCCTGTAACTGAGAATGAACTGATTCAAAATCAGCTCAAGAGAAGGACAGAACTAATTTTTGTAAAATTCAAACCGCCAGAGATAGTTCCTGACATCCTCTGGCCTCAGCTCAGAAAATTCGCTGATAGGCTGCTGAATATTTTAAAAGAGAATGAATTTGTTGTCTTGAGGAAGGATGTTTACACTGATGAGAAAAATCTAGCTGTAGTTTTGCTGGAAATGGAAATTTCCAAGCTGCCAGCAATCCAAAAGAGGATTGGTCCGAAGGTTTTTGATTTGGATGACTCTCAGAGATTTTTAGAGAAATACAAGCAGCATGTATTGACAGGTCCATTCATAGAAGAAAATTTCTGGGCAGTAGAAACAAGAAGAAAATTCTTGAGCGCAAGAGAGAAGCTGAAGGACAGCCTGAAAGAGAAGATTGATGTTCTGAAGGCAAAAGGTATACCAAGCTACATTGCTGAACAGTTGGTAAAAGAATTTGAAATATTTTCTGAGAACGAGAATATCATGGAATTGATGGAGAAGGACAGAAATTTTGGAGTGTTTTTGAGAAAATATTTTGAGAAAGGGAGTTTGATATGATAGAAATAACTTTTCTTGGAACAGTATCAGGAATTCCAAGCAAGAACAGAAATCATCCAGCAATAATTCTGGAGTATTTCTCAGAAGAGAAGGACACCCTGCTTTTCGACTGCGGCGAAGGAACTCAGAAGCAACTGATGTTGTCGGGAATCAGTTTCATGGACATAAACAAAATTTTTATTTCCCACTGGCATGCCGATCATTTTGCAGGATTAATTCCATTAATCCAGACGATGAACCTGGAGAAGAGAACTAAAGAGCTGGAAATATTTGGGCCAGAAGCAGAAAGGTTTGTTTCAGACATCATTGACTTGGGATACTTTGGCTTGAGGTTTCCTGTTAAGGCAGTGAACATTCCTTTTGAAGGAGAAGAGATTAATTTGGTCGATGAGACTGAAGAATATCAAGTATTTTCAATCCCAGTCTATCATACAGTTCCTTCTGTTGCTTTTTGCTTCAAGGAAAAGGACAGGTGGAACATTGATCCTAAGAAGTTGAAGAAGCTAGAACTAAAGAGAGGGTTCTGGCTGAAGAAACTGAAGAAGTCTGGCAAGGCAGAATTCAAGGGAAAGGAAATAAATATTGAACAAGTTGCTAAAAAAACTCCTGGCCTGAAAGTTGTTTACTCCGGTGACACGAGGCCATGTGACAATTTGGTTAAAATATCTAAGGATGCTGATTTGCTGATCCATGATGGGACTTTTCTTGAGGAGGAAGAAGGAAAGGCTCATGCTGATGTCAAGCAGGCGGCAAATGTTGCAAAGAAAGCAGATGTCAAGCAGCTAGTTCTAACCCACATCAGCAGAAGATACACAGACCCAAAGGAGTTGGAAGAAGAGGCAAAAAAAGTTTTTAGCAGCACGAAAGTTGCTTATGATTTCATGAAAGTTAAATTGAAAGGTTATAAATAAAATTTGCCCCCACTGGGATTTGAACCCAGGCTAATGGTTCCGCAAACCATCGTCCTATCCAAGCTAGACTATAGGGGCAACCTATAAAAATATTAATACTACACTTAAATAATCTAAATTCAAACAAAAGATATAACGTGGTTCAATGTCAGAATTAAAATGCACAAGTTGTGGAACAGATGCCTTAGCCAGGCAAAACTTTGTCAGGTTTAAATGTCCAGACTGCGGGGAAGTGGAAATAGTAAGATGTTCTCGGTGCAAGACAGCCAGCAACAAATACACCTGTTCTAACTGCAGCTTCTGTGGGCCTTGAGTGATGCAAATGGCAGAAGTCGTAGTAGGACTAAAGGTTTTACCAAAAGATGTCGAGATAAATCTTGATGAGCTTGAAGAGAAGATTAAAGCAGCGATCAATCCTGAAAAAATAGATAGGGAGCCAATTGCTTTTGGATTAGTTGCTTTTCATGTGGTTAAATTCGTACCTGATTCTGGCGGCGAGCTAGAAAAAGTCGAGAAAAAATTGAGGGAAATAGAAGAAGTCGGCGAAGTGGAAGTAACTGGAATATCAAGAAGCCTTTAATTATCCAGAAATTAACTAGAAATATAGATAGAATGGCGAGAAGAAGTTTGAAAGTTGTCCTCTTTTGGATCCTTGGCGCAGTCTCTATTTACCTTGGAACGCTTATTGCCAGTCATTTTGACTTTGGATTGGGAACAGACTACATGGGAGTGTTTGTCGCAATGATGATATCCTTCACTCTTTTTCTTATAGGAGGGCTGCTCTGGATTTCAGTGGCGATAGCGGCCAAAAAAGTTACGGAGGAATAAGTTTAAATCCTTTTATATACAAGAAAATTTAAGTTGATGCAATGGCCGAAGAGAGTTCAAAGAAAAAAACCGTGGTAATTCACGTTCCTCGTGTAAGCATTTGGATGATTACAACTTTGATTCTATTAATAGCTGTAGTTGTTCTTTATCTGAGAGGTGGAACAGGTGGAGTTACTGGTTTGTCAGCTAATGATACTGCAAACAAGGCAATTGATTACATAAATAAGAATTTGGTTCAAACTGGTACAGCCACTTTCGTCTCTGTAAAAGAAGTCAGTGGCGTTTACGAAGTGACAACATCCTATCAAAGTCAGAACATTCCTATATACGTGACAAAGGATGGTTCTTTATTGTTCGTTTCACAGCCAATCAGCACAGGAGAAGTTTCAACCACATCAACAATCCAACCAACAGAAGTTCCAAAGACCGACAAGCCGACTGTTGAATTGTTTGTCATGGCATTTTGCCCATATGGAGTTCAGGCTGAGACTATAATGAAGCCAGTTTTTGACCTGCTTGGAAGCAAAGCTGATATAGAAATTAAATTTATTACAAGTGTTTCAGGAACTACAGTAGACTCAGTCCAATCTCTTCACGGTGCCACTGAAGCTCAAGAAGATTTGAGACAGGTTTGCATCATGAATAGTTATGACCAAAAAACTTACTGGACCTACTTGATGGAAATTGATAACAATTGTTACGGAAAGATTGACACAACAAATGCTGCAGCGTTAGACACTTGCTGGAAAGCTGCTGCGGCAAAGGCTGGGATTGATTCAGCAAAAATACAGAATTGCTCAAGTGGAAGCGAAGGATTGAACTTGCTCAAGGCAGACGAACAATTAACAACCCAATATGGGGTCTCAGGCTCACCTACTTTAGTAATAAACGGTGTGGAATACAGTGGAAGTAGAAGTTCAGAAGCATTCAAGCAAGCAATTTGCGATGCATTCACCACAGCACCGGCAGAATGTTCTCAGACTTTGAACAGTAGCAGCGGAACTGCTTCGACTGGCGGATGTTAGAGTTCTAAATAAAATCACTCGATACAAATAACTTGTGCCTATCTTTTCCTTGCAACTCGTCTAAAACTCTTTTTATAACCATCTTCTTTGGATCAGGTAGCATCCCCACTCTCTCCTGCAACTCGTTAAAAGTTTCAAATGGCTTCTTCTTTCTTTCAGAGATTATGCTCCAAAGATGTTTCTTTCCAATTCCTGGCAATAGCTCTAAAGTATGCAGTCGAGTGGTGACAGGTGTGGCCTTGTTGAAGAAACTCACGAATCTCTTCTCATCCTTTTCTATCAATTCAGTTACAACCTGCTCCAATTCAGTCTTAGCATAATTGGTAAGGTTGTCATACATAATCCTTCCGCGGATGTATTTTACATGATCCCTTTTATCTTCTCCAATGTACAGCCTATCCCTTGTCTTTATTGTTGAATCTTCCTTGACCACGACTTCGAGCAGGTTGAAAAATTTGTCCCCGACAGTCTGGGCTAGGGGTTCTGCTCTTCTATCAGTGGCTTTTCCGTGCGGAAGAAAATCCAATACTATTACATAATCGTCTTTCATGGCGGCTATCACCGTAGAATCAGATGTTTTTCTTTACAGTCTCAAGGAGTTTTTCGACAGCTTCGGGAGTAAAAGAAGTGTACTCTTTATGGAGAACAACTCTCAACTCATCCTTGTCCTCTGGTAGAAAATTAACAATAGAAACAATATGCTTGTCCCTGATACCTTCAACTACTTTCAATTCTTCCATGAGATTCTTAATATTTTCAGGGTCTGCTTTCACAAACTTTCTCAATATCTCTAAAGCATTCTTCTGCTCGTACTTTAGCTCTCCCTCTTTCTCTCTCTTCTCAAGTACATCCTTTGCCTGCAAGTCAGTTATCACTTCTTCTGATAGTATGTTCATTCATATCGCCTTCAGGTGTTCTGGTTTAGCTATTAGTTTTTTCACCTTATTTCCATCTGATATTTCTATAATATATGCTTTACCCTGCTTGCCTATAATTTTGCCCATCTTGCCTTTGAATCTTGGATGTGGCATGCCGCTTTGGCTGGATGGCTCCTGCAGTATAACCACAGCCTGGTTTTTTCTGAATTCCTGCAAAAATTTGGTTATAGGAGGCCTGTATCCAGGCTTCTGAGTAAGCTTTTTTCTTGTTCCTGACCTGAAACCTCTCGACTTCCTTGTCATAATCATCAACCTTTACTATGTATTTTGATTACATCTAAACTTATCTTTTTAACTTTATTGTTTATTATCTCTGATACATTCGGGTTTGTCCTCCCCTCATCACCTGTTATCAATTCCTTGATGTAAAGGCCTGTCTCTCCTTTTATCTTTAACTGCAATTCTTTCTTTCCTAAAACTTTCCAACTTATTTCTTTTACTTTCCTTTTCCTGAATTTGTCAGCTCTCCTGTGAACCACCCTCAAAGGTGTTTTCTGCAGGATTGGCTCTTTTATCAGGCCTTTCAATTGCTTCAGTTTTTTCTTATCGATTTTCTTTTCAAACCTCACCGTAGCCAAATAAGTTTTGTCAAATTTCATGAATTTCAGTTTTTTGATCGCTTCCCTAGTTGATATTTTCAAATATTTTACCTTGGCTTTATTTGATTTGTTGATTTGATTCTCAATCTTTTTCAAGTCGATTTTCCTTTTTGCCGGTTTTATCAATTCAAGCACAAACGGCCTGTAGTCAAGACAGCGAGCGTCAATGTCCTCACGGCCATGCGCTGAGAACTTGGATTTTTTGCTGCCTGTTGCTTTCAGCAATGGTTTGTCTATGATTTCTTGAACAGATGTTGGATATAATTTTCCTTCGCCTTTACAGTATGTGCAGCCTTTCCCGTGGCATCTCAAACAAACCCATTTTGATTGGGGGATACCTCTCACAAGTTTTTGATATTTGCCAGAAACATACAAGCTTCTTATTTCAATTCTTATTTTGTTTTCATTCAAGTCAACTATCACAGTAACGTCCGGATTCTTTGACTCGAACTTCTTGTCAGTCAGCTTTTCTATTCTCTTACCAAGCTCACGATTGATTTCAGACTTGATTGGTTCACAATACTCGATCCCGACCCTGCTCCAAATTTCTTCCTCTGCTTTCAGCAGTTCATCAGAAACTATCGAGCCAATTAGAAAAGTCTTGAACTCTATTTCCTTAAACTTCTTGATTATTTCTTTTGTTGTTTCATTTATTTTTTCAAAAAAAAAATTTTTGCACAGCTTACATTTACCTGGCTTTTCCAGTCTTATTTTCACATTCCTGAACTTTATTCCATAGAAGTTTGACAAATCAGCATTAACTTTTTCACCAGAGTCAATTAAGAATGCTATATACTGGCGGATGATTTTTCCCCTCTGCTCGTTACTGTATCCGCTAAGCAGTGTGGCAATGCTTCTACCTAGGCAATTATCGCAAACAAAAGAATCTTTCATCATCTCTATTGCCTTTTCTTCTATTTTCATTCAGCATCTCCTATCAAAATTTAGACATTAGAGCTTAAAGCCAAACTGTTTTGCCAAGTCCTTAAGGGCCCCTCTCTGCAATCCTTTAATCCCACCAAGGGATTTCATCATCTTCTTCATTTTGTTGTATTGATCCAGCAGCTCTCTGACCTCTGACTCTGGCCTCCCACTACCTTTCGATATTCTTTTTACTCTAGAAGCTGAAATTACATCAGGGTTTTCTTTTTCCTGTTTTGTCATCGACTGCATTATGTACTTGAAATGCTTCATTTTTTCTTCCTGAGTTTCCATCAAACCTTCAGGAAGTTTCATCATCCCCATTCCAGGTATCATCGATGCTATCTGTTTCAGGGGGCCCATCTTCTGCATGGCTTCAATCTGCTCATAGAAATCTTGTAGAGTAAATTTTCCTTCAACAATTTTTTCTACTGACTCCTTCTTTATCTCAACTTCTTTTGCCTTCTCCATCAGAGTTTCCAAGTCACCCAGGCCTAAAAGCCTGGAGACAAATCTCTGCGGGTTATACAGTTCAAGTGCGTCAATCTTCTCGCCAATCCCAATGAATTTGACTTTTGCTCCAGTCACAGAAGTCGCGGCCAACGATCCACCAGCTTTTGCTGTTCCATCCATTTTTGTTATGATTACTCCAGTAACTCCAACCAGTTTGTGAAATTCTTCTGACTGTTTTCTTGCAACTTTTCCCAAGTCGGCGGGAATCGCTAGCAGCACCTCATCCGGCTTTATTATTCCACTCAATTTCTTCAGCTCATTTGCCAATCCCTTGTCGAGTGCATCTCGTCCGGCAGTGTCAAAAATGATAACATCATAATCCTTGAATTTCTCCAAGCCATTTCTTGCTGAATCAAGAGGAGTTTTGTCCACAAAATAATTCACTTTGACCTCATCTGCCAGCTGCCTCAACTGTTCGGGTGCAGCAGGCCTATGCAAATCACAGCAAACCAAAGCTGGCTTCAGCCCTTGCTTCTTAAAATATTTTGCTAGTTTTGCAGCAGTGGTTGTTTTTCCAGATCCGAACAAACCGACAAGCATCAATCTCTTTTTTCCCGTCAGTTCGGCAGGTTTTTCTCCTAAAAGTTTGACTAGCTCTTCGTAAATTGTCTTCAGAATGTATTCTCTTAGAGTCAAGCCAGCAGGTATTTTTTCTTCCAAACATTTTTTCCTTACATTCGATACCAAGCCATTTGCCAGAACAGTGTCAACATCCGACTGAAGCAGTATTCTCTGCAGTTCTTTCAGTATTTCTTCGACTGCAGATCTGTCAATCGCACTGCCAGTGGTTATCCTTCTTATCAAATCGGTTAGATTTTTACTAAGGTTGTCAAGCATAATTACCATTACACCTATTGCTTTTTAAATTTAACCCAATAAATTGCTCACAAATTTTTCCTTGTCAAACTTTTCAAAGTCCTTGTATTCTTGACCCAATCCTAAAAATAGAATGGGTTTTTGGAGCTGGTGAGTGACAGAAAGAATAGCTCCACCTTTTTCATTCACATCAACTTTTGTAAAAATAACCCCATCCACGCCAATCTCCCCAAACAGCTGAGCTTGAGGGACAGCATCGTTCCCGACCAACGAATCCATAACAAGAATTTTCAGATCTGGCTTGTTGACTCTCACAATTTTTTTCAATTGGTCCATAAGGTTTTGGTTTGTGTGGGCACGTCCAGCAGTGTCAGCAAGAACAAAATCAATGTTTTTTGATTTGGCATGTTCCATCGCATCGTATATCACGGCAGCAGGGTCAGCGCCGCGCTTGTGTTTGATGACTTTCACGCCCAATCTTTCAGCATGAACCCCCAGCTGCTCTTCGGCGGCAGCACGGAAAGTGTCGGCAGCTGCGAATATACAGCTGTAGCCGTTATCCATCAGCCATTTCGCTAACTTTGCTAAACTTGTTGTTTTTCCAGACCCATTGAAACCCAAGAAAATCAGCAAGGCGGGCTTCTTGCTTTTTGCCAAATCTTTCAAGTCAACTTCCGGAACGTTCAATATGCCTAGCAAACTCTCTTTTAAAGAAGAAACAACCATCTCATTCTCTTTACCACGTTTTATCGGTTTGCCAACCAAGCCTTTTTCCAAGTCAGCTTTAATTTTTTCAGCAACATCATAAGCAACATCTGATTCAATCAATCCATTCTCTAGTTCATCAAGTATCGGGCTTATGTCTTCCTTCGAAAGCTTCTTCTCAACGACTTTTTTCACAACTTTTTCAAAAATTTTTTTGAAAAATCCTTTCTTAGGCTTTTCCTCAAATTTTTCAATTTCAATCTCTTTTTCTATTTTCACTTCTGGCTTGACTTCTGGTTTAATCTCTATTTTTTCTTCCATCAATTTTTCTGCTGGAGCTTCTATTTTTTCAGGTTCTTCAACTTCTAATTTTTCTTCAATTCTCTCTTTTACTGTAGCTTCTTCAACAGACTTTTCAATCTCAACTACCTTTTCTAAAATTTCTGGTTTTTCTTCAACAGCCGGCCTTTCTTTTATCTCTTCCTTCTTCTCTATTCTTTCAGAAATAGACTTTACAGCCTTCTTCAACTTGTCCTTGAGGAATCCAAACATCTCAATCAGCTTCTGTCTCTTCACTCATGCCTTGTATCTCTGGGCCCAACTGATCTAAAGCAGCAGATATCTCTGCAATTTCTTTATGTAAATTATTCAATCCATCCTCAATCTCTATTTTTCTTTTGCCAAGTATCTGTTTTCCCTCTTCCAAACTTTTTTCGGTACCGATGTTGGCTCCCACTTCAACAACAAGTTTTTTCTTATCGATTACTGGGCCAATGGTATAGACACCGGCTCCGAGAGGGAAATTATACATGATTTTTTCTGACTTAGTTTTTCCCATCTCTTCCATGCTGCCCAAAGTGTTCTGTATCTCTATTAATTTTGACACCACCATTTCCCTCTGTTTTAGCAAGCCATCTAACCTGCTCTCCAATATCCTGTATGTCAGTATTTTCTCCTGTAATTCTTTTTTTTCAGCCATTTAATCACAATTTATCTTATATTTATTCAAATAAGAAACTTTTATTTGAGAAAATTTAAATCAACTATTAGAGATAAATGAGAAAACTGATTGATAAAAAGAAGGTTTTTATATTTTTTGTTATTTTTGTTTTAACCTTATTTTTTTCAGTCCGTCAGACCACTCGCGGCCAGACTGGGAGAGATTATGTCAAAATAAACATCACCCTTAGCCCGACTGCAGCTTGGTGGAATGACACGGTAACAGCTTCTGGGCATGCTGTCTGGAACAACGAGGACCCGTTCAACCAGACAGTTAGCGTTAGGAAGGATAGTATTGAGGTATGCAGCACGACTGCGAACATCCTCACAGGCTTTTACAGCTGCAATTTTTATGCTCCGCTAGAACTTGGCAACTACAATTATATTGCTTACGCTATCAACTTGACTGGCATTGCAAGCAATTCTTCTGCAAAAGTCCTGAATGTAAAACTGAATTACGGACAAACACCAATTGGCCAGACAGAGAGAGTCGTTTACGAACAACCTATGCTGATTCAGGAGCCGGATGGAAGAATAAGGATTGCTTGGGCCAGGGTTAAGATTTGGAGAGGCCTGTAGTCACCACTGCAAGTAGTTCTAAAATTATATCAACCCTGTTTCTCCATCTTCTTACTATGCCAGTAATAACCGTCTTTTCATTCAAAAACATGCCAGGAATTTTTGAAGTCTGCGAAGCTCTTAACGGCAAAAAATTTTCTGAAAGCTGGATCAGTGCGAAGGAGAGCAAGTACAACAAGGACGAGGTTTTCATCAGCTACTGGTATTATGAACTGATTGAGGAAAATCTTAAAAGAACCTTTTCCGAGGAAGATGTTCATGAGATTGTCAGTCTTCTTAAAGAGAATGGGAAGAGTAAAGTTCTGAAAAGGACCTACTGCTTCATCAACATGCTGACAAAAACTCTAGAGGTCTACAGATGGCCAGACGAGAAAACCGAGGAGATAATTTCACACTTGGAGGAGCTGTTGAAAGTTAAATTCAATACTTTGAAGCTGAGTTCAGAGGAATTGCAGGAGATTTATTCTAAGCATGCCACGGAACTGAGGCAGGTGATGTTCAGGAACGTTGAAGGCTTGGTGTTTGACATTTTGAACGGCAGTTGCCTGGAGGAGAACGTGAGGTTCAAGGAATATTTGCAGCTGTTCCCTCAATCCTTGAGAGCAATCAGCTTCAGGCCAAAAATAAAATTCTTGAATCAAGGCAACAAGTATCAGGTTACTATCAATGGTGATAAGGGAACCATTAGACTTTCAAGTAACGAAGTGTTTCAATGGAGGCCTAGGTACGAAATTCGCCAATTAGTTTTTATGATAGCTGCAATCGCAGGTTTTTACAAACTTTAGATGATATTTTACCTATCATTCGGCAGGTTTTAAAACTTTGTAAAGGGTATATTCTCTTTGTTCAACAGTGTCATTAAACCTGTTGATTACTTCCAATTTAAACTTGTCAAACATGCTCTTACAAACAGATTCTTTATAAGGTGGCAAAGTACACCAATATCCATCATCAAATACCACACAATCAGTTTTTGAAAACAATTCCTTCATTCTCACTTCATTCTGTCCGTTCCAAGTCTGCAGAGAGCATTTATTTATGGTTAAAAATATACTTGGAACATGGGAAAGGATACAGCAACTATCATCCAATTTTTCTGCATTATTCACAACAAAATCATGGTAGTGTCTTGCCCCATAAGACTCTTGGATTTTGTCTGCAGGTGTTGAAATCGATGGGAGATAGAAATAAAAAGAAAAAAGTATAAAAATTGCCAGAAGAATAGCGACCGAATTTTCATTAAATCTCATTTTACTTTTCTGGGATATTACACGAGTGATGGCAAAAATTCCATAACCTGCAAAAAGAATTAGAGGCGGATATTCACTCAAGGCATACCTCACATCTACTCCATATCTAACACTGCCAGCATAGAAAAATGCATAGAGCAAGAAGAAACTTCCAAACCATATCAAAAGGAATAAGCATGTTTTCCTATATTTTTTAAAAGAATAAATCAACCCAACCAGTGCAAATATTGTAAATAAAAATGGATGTTCTATTGATGGATAGCCTGCTATCCAAAAGCCAACATTATCTGACATATTTTTTTGTAAATACTCTAAACCAAATTTTTTACCTTCGGCACCCCAGGGATCATACTTTGAAAAGTAATATGAATGAATCAGATAAGGCGTGATTAAAATGAAAAAGAGAATCCACAAAAGCAAGAATCTATAATTTCTTAATTTTTTCACCCAATTCATGTCAAACAATAAAATAATAAAGGCAATCAACGGTAGCAGCATTCCACCCTCAATTTTTATTTGCATGGCATACGACAGAACCATTAAAGCTAAAGCATTCATCCTCATTTTCTGTATTTTAAATGAAAGCATGAAAAAGAAAATAGATAAAAGTGTGAAAAACACTAAAATGGGTTCTGAGGCTGTAGTTCCAGACCACATTATATGGACAGGTATCAGAGCAAACAGCAAAGCAGAGAACAGGGCAATTTTTTCATTTTTAGAAAATAGATAGCCAATAAAGAAAATAATAACTACTGACAGACTTCCTAGCAATGCTGTGAAATTGAATGCTACTGTTTCGCTAATGCCAAAAATCAAGAATGGGATTGTAAGAACAAAAGGATAGCCATTCGGCCATTTCATCAAATCATATTCATAGCATCCATTTGCATCACCATAATTACACAAAGAACCTTTACCTCTAGCGAGAATTTCCTTGCTGGTGTCGAGGTATATGTCCTCATCGAAAAATACCTTGTGAGTGTGTGGGGCGATGTACATTCTTAGAATAAAACCCAGAAAGAAAACTGCTATCAAAAATATCCAGCTGTATTTCTTAACATTCTTGAACTGCTTTTTTATCTCTTTGAAATTTGCCAAAAATAGAATTATAATTAGGGAGAAATTTACAAACAAGAAAATTGGTTCTGATACGGTTAGAGTATCTTTTAAAAACTTTCCATCAATGAAATTGGCAGAATAAAATACAAAGCTTCCTACAGCAAGCAACATCAAAATTAAGGGGCTCAATGCTTGAATATATTGCTTGAGCAGTTTGTAGTTTACTGAAATTAATTTTGGCATAATTATCCTATTGTTTTAGTTCTACAAAAAAATTACCTAAAATCATGTATTTGGTCTTAGTTCTTATCATCGTGTCTAAGGCATCTTTTGGCGAGCAGATTATTGGTTCGCCATGGATGTTAAAACTTGTGTTTAAAACTATTCCAGCACCGCTTCTTCTTTTAACATTTTTCAGCAGCTCCCTATATTTTTGGTTTTCCTCGCCAACCATCTGCGGCCTCACAGAGCCGTCAACATTACCTATAGGTGCATACTTTTTATTTAATTCTTTTTTCAGCATGTATCCCATCGTCATAAATCTGTCTGGTTTTTCGTCATAATCTTCAAAGACTTTGCCAGCGTCTTCTTCCAGCATCGAGGGGCAGAAAGGTTGGAACCACTCACGCTTTTTAACCATTAGATTCAAAACCTCCTTGACATCTTCCGAGTCTGCTGGAGCCAGAATACTCCTGTTGCCAAGTGCCCTAGGCCCGTATTCCATTCTTCCTTGAAACCAAAAAATATAGTTGTTTTTACCTATCAGTTCAGCTGCTATGCCAGCAGGATCTTTAACAGCTTCATATTTCACTTGGTTCGAAAATTCCTGTATTGATTTTTTAATTTCTTCATCATTAAAATCAATTCCAAAGTAAGCGTCATTCATTCTTTTTGGCTGTATTCCTTCGAGCATGTGAGCAACATACAAGGCAGCACCTACAGCTAGTCCACCATCACCCATGTGTGGGAATACGAACCAATCTTTAAAGCCAGAGTTCAAGCGAAGGATTCTGTTAAGTTTTATGTTTGATGCAACTCCACCGCTCCAGCACACATCCTTCAATCCAGTTTCTCCTACAGCATTTTTGAAAAATTGTAAAACATGCTTCTCTAAAGTTCTTTGAGTCATGTAAGCAAACCTTTCAATTGGTGTGTTCCATTTTATTTTTTCCAATTCTTTGAATCTTTTGATGGTGGAGTGCTTGGCTTTTATTTTTAACCCATCGACTTCGAAGAAATCAAGAAGCTTGTTTTTTTCGTCTGGTATAGGGTAAGAGTAATCTGCCATGGCCATCACCTTACCTTCATCTTCTAACTCGCGGAAACCCAGAATAGTTGAAACCTCTTCAAAAAACAAACCTATAGAATCTTTTTCTTTCATCGCTGAAATTCTTTTTATCTCCCCATTTTCAAAAACATTAACACTGCCTGACAACCCATCACCCACTCCGTCCAAACTTATGCAAAGATTCTTCTTAAATCCAGAAGTGAAAATTGCTGAGGCAGCATGAGCTAGATGATGGTCAATGACATAAATCTTTAGGTTTTCAAAACCCATTTTTTCCAGTTTCTTTTTGATTTGCCACTCGGTGAAACCTTTTAGATAGGTGGCGTTAAATTTTGCCGTCCAATACTTGAAGAATCTTCTTTCCCTTTCTAACCTTGGCTTATCTATCAAACGCCTTCTTAGCTTGTAAAAGCTTTCATCTAAGGAATGGAATTCTCTTGCCATTATACGGGTTAGTTGTGTTCCTGTCGTGGCTACAGTTGTTATATCAGTTGGTTTGAGATTTAGATACTGTAAGCAAGCTTTTATCGAGTTTTCAGGAAACCTTATATCCAGTTTTTTTCTTGTCAACCTTTCCTCGTTTATCGCTACCTTAATCTCTCCATCTTCTACTATACAAGCTCCTGCATCATGTCCGTCCCAAATACCTAGAATATACATTGATTCACCTATAACTTAAATTTCTGAATATAGTTATAATAAAGTTAAAGGATAAGTAGTTTTTCAATTGGCAAATTTCTTATTCTGCATAGAATATCGCAGGATTGTATTCTCTATTTGTAGTGCCATCCTTACCTCCAATTATTTTAATTAATTTCCATTCTTCAGGTGGTTTGCACAAAAAGTCTGGAACAATTTCACGGCTTTTTTCTCTTTCAAAAGTGCAGGAATTTAGAAGAGGTAAGGAAGTGTTAACAACAACATATGCATTCTTAATATCATTTTTATTCATAGAATTAGCTATTTTCAAGTTCGTGGTGTTGTATGCTAGGAAGAACCTAATGTTATCATAAACACCACTATCGACATAGGTTGTGATTGTAGGATTACTTTTGACAAATTCTGCTACATGTTTTATATCGCTCACTCTAAGACAACCACATTCTCCCATTCCATAGTTTAAATAGTTGGCAAGAAAATAGCTATAATAAATTGAGGTAAAGAATAAAAACAAAATAGAAATTGGTTGAATGAACTTTTTTATTAACTTATTTTCACTGAGAAAAAATGCTGCAACCAAAATCAATGCAGGTGCACTTATTAATGTTAGGAATCTCATTTCCTTTCCAAATATCAGGTACTGTGAAATGCTTCTTGTCCCTATTTGCAAGTATAGAAATAAACTAACTAACCATAATATCAAAATATAAGATTTCTTCTCTTTTTTTATCAAAAAATAAGCTATAGCTATTATAACAAAATAAAAGAAGAAGCCATAAATTCGTGTATTGGGTGATGGGTAATAATTAGCTAAATTCAACATTGCTGGCGGGTAAAAAGTAAAAATATCTATTGGTTGTATGCCCTTTCCCCAATAACCTGATGTTACTCCATATGTTTTTATTGATTCATGAAATCTTTGTAAGAAATCCCCTGTGGTTGAATAGTAATAAAGCCCTTCCAGGGCAAACACAGATAAGAATCCAAGAAAAATAAAAAAATAATTCCAATTAATTTTCCTTTTTTTCAAAATATCAAAGATTATGTAAGCAAGATAAAATACAAAAACAAGCAATCCCAATTCCTTCACCAAATAAGACAGCCCCGCAGCCACTCCAACTGAAAAGAAAAGGATTGATTCCCTTTTCTTCATTAAACCTTTTAAAAATAGGAATACACTCAGAACAACAAAAAATTCGGTTGGAATGTCAGCTGCCAATCTTGTTCCATAAATCACTTCCAATGGATAAAAAGAGAAAAGGAATGCTGCCAATAATCCAACTTTTTTGTTAAACATCATTTCACCAATTTTATAAATAGCAACTAATGTTCCTAGTGAGCAAATTAGGGGCCACAATCCAGCAGAAAAATTGTTAATCCCAAACAGCCAAAAGAAAAATGCAACAGGATATAGTAGCATAACTCTTAAGTTCATAACCCATCCAGGCTTGAAATTTCCAATCAAAATATCATGCGCGCTGTTATAATAAATTGCGTCATCAGAAGTGTTTACACCTGCGAAAAAAATAAGTCTTAAGCCTAAAGCAAAAAGAAGAATTATTATTAACAAAAATTCAGTTTTAACCCATCTTAATTTTTTAAAAATGCTTTTATAAAGGAACATAGTATATCCTCAGGCTGTAATTCCTATATCCAGTTTCCACTCCTTTTATTTCTTCAATCAATTTCCATTTGTCATTTCCTTTGATGACAGTATCTTTGATAAAGTCTGGTACTATATCCACTGCAACCTTCCAATATATGTCTACACCACGTGCACCGCCAACTAGAATATAAGAATCTTTTAACTGAGTTTCGTTAACAATTCCAGAAAAATCTTTTATTTTTTCATCATACTTAAAGCCTGTAAAATATCTTATCTCTCCTCTTGCTAGATGATCCATATAGATGGGTTTATCTAAAAATGGGATCAGCCTACTTGCTGTCTCTACATCTCGAATACCGTCTTTGAAATAATCATGAATTTTGTTGATACTAAATATAGACGTGGTGAATAAGAAAACAATTACCAGAAAAACAATGAGCTTTCTTGTTTTACTCTTTTGTATGTTAAATAAAGCTAATGAAACAATTATCACAGTAGGAAGGGTTAACATGGTCATAAACCTCCCTTCTTTTGGAATAAGTAGATAATTTACTTGAAGTGTTTCATCATGTTTAAGCTCAATCCCTACCGGAGAAAATTCCAATATAGCTATTCCAACAGCCAACCAAATCAAAACCGGTGCACTTTTATTGAATTTCTTTTTTATTAAAAGCAGTGATAATGAAAAAAAAAGCACAAAATAAAAATATCCAAAATAATTCACTCCTAGCTTACTTTCCTTTAAACCAAAAGCTAATTTAAGAAATTCGATAGGCTCCCCAAAAGTCGTTAATACCCTAAAGTTTTCTGTTAGTACATGTGTAGTGGAGCTGCCTCTAAAATTGTCCATTTGGGCTTTTCTATTTATGGTCGGCTCTAGTAAAACATGTCCTGTATTTAAATAAAAATATGCTTCATTTATCAAGAATATAGGAAGGAAGCCGACAATAAAATAAAGGATAAAGAGCTTTAGTTTTTTTCTCTCATTTTTTTTGAAGTAATAATAAAAGATTATTGAGATTATAACTGGAAATAATATTATTCCGAATGTTTTTATGGTATATGCTATAGAAGCGAAAACACCGGCTAACAGAGAGGATGTCTTAGTTTTCCTTTTAGAAATGAATGACAATATTGTAAAATAGATCGATAATGAAATAAAGCATGCCAAAGGTATATCTGGGGAAATTTTAGTCGAAAAAGTTACATCTAGAGGATAGAAAGAAATCAACAGGGATGATAGAAGACCTATATTTGCATTCATGAATATGTTCTTGCCAAAGAAATAAGCAAGAACAATAGTTAACAGGGAGCATATTAAAGGATAAAATGTAAAACCAATCTGATTATAACCAAGCAGTTTAACAAAGAAAGCCTCTGGAAATAGAAAGCCATTTCTTACTTTAAATGTATTTACAGGATTTACTGTCTCTTCATTTGCCAATTGTGAAAAATATTTTATATCGTGCTTACCTTCAACTACATCCTTTATGTAAAAAATATATATCCCATCATCCTGAGGATCAGCATTTACAAGGCCAATAAAAAAGTATAATCTTATAATTAAGGCAAAAATAAGAATAAGTATCAGCCAAATTTCTGGCCTTATTTTCCTAAGATTTTTAATTTTTTTCATTCATCTTTCACTTTAACAGATTGCTCAAAATCATCTGATGCGCTTCGCACGGTGTCCAGCACTGAGGGCATTTGTTTTGAATAATCTCCTCTTTTACTTTTTTTGCTTTCTCAGAAGTTAATATTTTCTTCATGTCATAATCAAAATCTCTCAGGTTTCCCAATTTTCTGTTGAATACCGTGCAGGGATAGACATTTCCATACGGGTCAACAAAGCAGGACAGGTTGAAAATATTGCAGTCTAATGGCATCTTTCTGGTCTTCAGATATTTTTTTGCCAGCTTCAGGTATTTCCTTTCAATCAAATCAATCGGTTTAACCTTTTTCTTTTTCATTTCAAGTATTTTATCCAGTTCCTCGATCATTTTTTTAAAGTACAGCCTCTTCAGCGACACATTAATCGCATAGTAGATTTCGGATGTTTGGAATAGATTGACGTGGAGATCATCAGCAGTTATTTCTGGTATTGCCTTTTTCACCTCATTCACAGTTTTTTCAAACATGCCAAGGTTGTATGGAGAAATTGTATAGCCAAAGTATACTTTAAAGTTTTTATATTTCTTCTCCAAGGTTTTCAGTTTTTTAAAAGTATTAACTGCACTCTTCCAGCAACCATTCATTCTTCTTATTCTATCATGTATTCTTTCTGGCCCATCCAAGCTGACTGATATTATGTATCTGCTGTGAAAGAATTTCAGGACTGATTTAACCTTTTCAAAAACCATTTCTGTTAGCAAGCCATTGGTCGGGGTTGTCAAAAGGTAAATGTCCAAGTTTTTATCAAAGGCTTTAACAATATCAACATAATCACTCCTCAAAAAAGGTTCTCCACCAGTCAGCCTTACCCAGTGTATGAATTTTATTTTTTTCACCATCTTTTCTATTTCCTTCAGGCTTAACTCATTCACAGGCCTTTTCTTCCAAATGTTGCAGATTCTGCATCTTGAGTTGCATTTGTAAGTAATAGAAAAGTTCAGTTCATACGGGCTGAAAAATCCAAGATTTGTAAAAAGAATCTTTGAGCCCAGTTTCATTGTTGTAATCATTTTATCATTCCTAATCTAATTTTTGTTGCGGTTAAAAAGAAGTTTATTAATTCTTTCTTGGACAGTTTTGATTTCCCAGCCCGCCTGTCAACAAAAACTATTGGAGTAGCTCCAACCTTAAACCCTTTCTTCAAACATCTTGCCAGTATTTCAAGCTGGAAAGCATATCCACTGGACTGAATCTTGTCTATATCAATTGATTCTATCACATTTTTTTTGTAAGCTCTGAACCCAGAAGTTAAATCACTTACATCTATTCCAGAAATCCATCTTCCAATCCAATTTCCTCCGCTAGAAACAGCTTTTCTATACCAGTTCCAACCAATCACTTTTCCACCTTCGATTCTTCTCGAGCCAATTATCAAGTCAAATTTATTCATTCCTTCAATAAAATCCGGTATGTGGTCTGGATTGTGAGAGTAATCAGCATCCATTTCAAAAACAACATCTGACTTGTTTTTTATTGCTTTTCTAAATCCTGTCACATAGGCAGAACCAATGCCCATTTTCTTCTCCCTTTCTATCAAATCTATTGAGTAATTCTTTTGTAGTTTCTTCACTTCCTCGGCAGTTCCGTCAGGAGAATTATCGTCAACAACTATCACATTTCCTTCTATTTTATTTTTTTCGAACACTTCAAAAATTTTAGGAATAATTGCTTTGATATTATCCTTTTCATTGTACGTTGGTAAAACAATAGAAACTTTCAATCACTGAACACCTCATGGACAATAGTTTTCAATATCAGGAATCCGTCTCTGAAAGTTCTTAAATTCCCTTTTCCAAATTTCCTTTTCTTCTCATAACTCGGAACTTCCAACACCCTCAATTTCTTTTTTGCCGCTTTGATCGATATCTCTGCCTCGATACCAAATCCCTCAGACTTTAAGTTTAGTTTTTTGATGCAGCTTTTTCTAAAGGAGCGATATCCATAGCATAAGTCAGAATAATTCATTCTCCATATGAGGTTGACCAAAAAGACAAAGAATTTGTTTCCAAGCCTTCTGTACCAAGGCATATCCTCAGTTCCGCCACCTTGGATAAACCTAGACCCCATACAGATGTCAAAACCGCCTTTTATTCCTTCTATCAGCAGACCAATTTCAGAACTTTTGTGAGAGTAATCAGCATCCATTGTTATTACAATATCCCCTAAAGCTGTTTCCATGCCTTTTCTTAGAGCAGATCCTTTTCCTATATCATCATACAAGATTTTTGCGCCAAACCTTTTGGCAATTTCAACTGTTCTGTCCTTGCTGTGGCCATCAACGACTATTATTTCGTTTATAGTTTTTGGTAATTCTTTTAGAACTCTAGCTATATTTTTTTCCTCATTCAAGGTTGGTATTACAACTGAAACTTTCATTTTTCTCACTTTTGATATTTTAAATTAAAGCTTTTAAAGCATTATTAAATATATGATTTTATGCAAAAATTAAAAACTAGAGATTTTTTATCTATAACAGATGTAAGCAAGAGCGAGTTAGAGAATATACTAGATATAGCTAAGAAATTCAAAAAAGCTAAAAATATCCCACAAATTCTAAAAGGAAAAAATATAATTCTAATTTTTCAAAAGCCTTCCACCCGGACTAGGGTGTCGTTTGAGGCAGCAATAAACAAGCTCGGCGGGAACTGCATAAGTTTGAATTGGAACGAGTTGCAGCTGGGCAGGGGCGAGACAGTCGAAGACACTGCTAAAACTTTAGAAAGATATGGCGACTGTATCGTGGCAAGGGTATTTTCCCATGAAGATTTAACTAAAATGTCTAAAGCAGCAAGAATACCGGTTGTAAACGCGTTAAGCGATTTAGAGCATCCATGTCAAACGCTTGCGGATTTGCTGACCATAGGCGAGAGTGTCGGGTTCAAAAATGTTGAAAAGATTACTTACGTTGGCGATGGGAATAATAACGTGTGCCACAGTTTAATGTTGGGGTGCAATTTACTCAAACTGCCGCTCACAGTAAGCTGCCCCAAAGAATATAAGCCGAGAAGGGAAATTTTAGAAAAAGTTGATGCTAATTTAATCAAGGTTGTTAGCGATCCTGTAGAAGCTGTGACAAATTCTGATGTTGTGTATACTGATGTTTGGATATCAATGGGTATGGAAAATGAAAAAGATGCAAGGATGAAAGTTTTTTCTCCGTATCAAGTTAATAAAAATTTAATCAAATACGCAAAAAAGAGTTTTGTGTTCTTACACTGCCTTCCGGCACACAGAGGACAGGAAGTAACAAATGAAGTAATGGATTCTAAGAATTCTGTGGTGTTTAGCCAGGCTGAAAATAGAATGTGGACACAGATGGCTTTGTTACACCTCCTTTTTAAATAAGCTATTAAGATTATTTTCTTAAGAATTAAATTTTTCGTTATAAGGTTCATTCTTTGGCGGGGTTAGAATTTGGGCTTTCACTGTTTAGCTATTAATTTTTGCAAGGCTATTTTAATTATTGTCCTTTTCAATAGAAATCTTTATATATTATGTAATTACTAAAGAGTAATGATAATATATGGTAACAGAATCCGAGAAGCAGTTGTTTAGAACTAACATAGCTAGAGATATTAATTCTGATATTGAATATGCTGTTAATCAACCAAAAGATCCTAGTAGAAGAAAATTTTTGTATGTTGCTGCTGGTGTGGCAGCAGTTGGTGCTTATACTGCTGCAGATGCTTATTTTGGTTGGACTCCTTGGGGAAGATTAGTAAGATCATTGTTTACTGGTCCAAGACCTCCTGTACAAGGAAATTATACCACTACAACTACTATTACCTCGCCTACTTCTCCAACATTAAGTCCTTTAGCTTCATATGCTAAAGACAAAGGATTGTCAAAGAGTGTAATAGCAGTACTTGATGTCAAACTTGGTGGTGAGGCAACTGACAACAATAAATCTTTCGTAAATTATCTTTATGGTGTTTCGCAAGCCGATGTAGTTTCTCCTGAAGTTTTGCAATTTGCTCCTGAAGAATATAAACCTTCTGTAATTGAATCCCTCCAATTTAAAGCAATAGGCGATGTGATAAAAGAAAACAAAGTTTCTGATCAAGCGGTTAAATCTCTAGGTTATTTGTCAGGATTTCCTGGAGCAGTTCAAAGAAACACAATAGAATTTGGATTGGATGATACTACATTAGAATTTTTGGGTTTAACAGCAGCTCTACCAGACCAGGATTCTGCTAAGTATTTTGTTGAATGGGGAGTACCGATTCAGGACCACAAGCTCACGGACTTGAAAAGAAAGTTTTTGCAAGAGCCAGGAAATTATGCTAAAGATTTGTTCGGTGAATATATTGCTGAGATGATGTCTGCTGGGAATTTGTATGTAGACTTGGCAAGAGAGTGGGAAAACCTGCCTGAATCTAAAAAGATTGATTTGGCTGCAGTTGATTCAACAGGAGATTTTAGTGATTTGTTTTTGAATGCTACAAACCCAGAAGTGAAAGAAGCTGGTGAGTTGATGCTGAAAGGCGGAACTCCTGATCCTAGGGACTTCAAATATAATGTTCCTAAATTTAACACTGAATTGCAAGTTTTGAATTGGCTTGGTAGGCAGAATTGGTTTAAGAAAGATGACACATTAACTCAAGCAATTGCCATGGATAACGGCATATGGGTTACTATGGGTGATGATGAAGTCAGAGCTGCCGTTTACAGGGACACAAATGATTTGTTGAATTTCCTTAGAGGAAGCAATGAGATACAAGGAGCAAGAGGTTATTCGCAGTTAGAAGACTATCCTTTGGAAGCAAAAATTACTTTAGGATGGACTGGAGGAGAGTCTCCAGATGTTGCTAAATCCCATGCACTTTCACTATTTTTAAATAAGGAATTGGATATGAAATCATACAAATGGGATTTCACAAGTGTTGATACGTTAGAGAAAATGAGAACATTCATGATTAATGAAGGATTATTGGGACCTGCCTTTGAGACTTTGAAAAAAGTAAGTTATTACTTTATGTATGATGGGCCACATTGGACCTACACTCTTCATGGCGGTCAAACAGAAACTGTAGATATTGATGGGGAATTTATGGGAAACTATATGTTTGGAAGTACAAACCATTGTTTTGATCAATTTCTAAAAAAAGGAAAAGTATATGGTGTATCCTACGATCATTTACCTTTTATTGATGCGCTGCTTCAATCTGTAGGCATTCCATCTACCCATATATGGTTAACATCTTCACATAAACCACCAGGTCAAGCTATAAATGATTTTAATATTGTTTATGTACCTGAGAATGGTGTGTGGAGAGCTGATCCTGAACAAATTAGGAATGTAGCATGGATGGGTGATAAACTGGTTTATGGTGCACTAAATGAAGCTCATTTAATTCTTTTTAAACCACCAGTTGTTCAACAAGATTATTTAACAGGTATTGCTGATGGAAGAAAAAAATTTTCATATTACTGTACAGATGTTAATTTTTGCGATATGTTATACCCAGAATACAGTGCTGCCTATACATCAATCTTAAACTCATCATATGACAAAGGCATAGCATTTGATGAAATGAAAAAGATGGTGGCTGATGGAATAGCATCATCTCAAATGAAACAATGGCTACTATACTCAAAGCCCACATCAAGAGTTTTTTAATTTTTAAAATCTGGAACTACATCAGATATATGCTTTATCTCCCCACGTATATCATTATATACATAGGTTAAAGTTTTTTCAAATTCTTCTATACTCATATTCGTGTTTTTTATTCTATAATATTCTGGTGTCATAAAAACATGTTTGTATTTATTTGCAAATAATACTGAGGTAAATAATATAAAATCTTCCGAAATTCTATAGATACTTATTTTTCCAGCTTTAAGCATATTCAACAACTCAGTTCCTGGATAAAGAACCAATGGAGATCCGTATAAAGTGAGGTTATTTTTTTGTTTTAATTTTCGTATAAAATCATTTGTTCTTAACATATCTGCTTTTTTTTCGTTCGGTGTTCCAATTATAAATGTTAGTTCTCCTGTTATGTCGAACTTATCAAAAAAGCTTATTACTTTTAATGTTTTTTCCAAATAACTTTTTGGATTTGGTGATTTGTTTAAAAAAGTGATTGTTTCTGGTATTATCGATTCTATACCAATTAAAACATTCTGAAAATTGTTTTTAGAAAGGTATGATAAAATTTCTTTAGAAATACAATCTACTCGACTCATAAATGACCAACCAGCATCTGGAAAATTTTTGTGTACCAAGTCAGAAACTTTTTTGGCCCATAGAACATTCGAAAGAAAATTGCTACATTCAAGACTCATCTCAATATCAGGGTAAAGGCTTTGGATATGTTTCATTTGCCTAATAATATGATTTGGAGAGAAAAACCTTTCTTTGTTCCAAACATTTCTAATACTACAAAAGCTGCAATTGAAAGAACAACCTCTAGAAATACTCAGTGTAAATCTAGCTTCTTTTGGAAAAAAGAAATGTGATTCCAAATCCGCTAAAGGTAATTCATCCAAATTTTGTATTAATGGCCTGTTGGGTGTATGAACAATTTTTCTTTCTTTATTTCTAAAAGATATTCCTTTAACTTTACTTACAGACTGATTTTGTATAAATTTTTGGCATAGTTCCAATAAAGTATATTCACCTTCTCCTCTTACTAAGAAATCTATATGAGGTAATATTTGGAGAGTTTCATTTGGCAGATATGTAGAATTATACCCACCAAGAATTATGGGTATATTCGGATTTCTTGCCTTGAATTCTCTTGTAAATTCAGCAACAAATGGCATATTTGTTGTCCAGCTTCCAACACCAAGGATATCAGGATTTGTATTTTCTGTTAATTCAATGAGTTTTTTAAATGATTTTTCAGGGTTTTTTATAAATTTATGATGGGGATAAATAAAACTCGAATCAATTACAGTAACGTCAAAATTGTTTATCTCTAATATTTTTGATAAAGAGCACATAGCAGATGATGTAGAATAAATGTAAGTATCCCTTACTCTAACATTACCAGTTGGCCAAAATAATGTTATCTTACTTTTCATTTTTATTCATTACCCCAAATGGCTTGTATTCCTCTTTAGCTTTAATCACATATTTAAAGGCTTCTTTCCTATCCAATCCAAATTTAGTTTTTAAAACTTCTATTATATACCCTGCTTCAAAATTTTTGTCCAGAAGGTTTTTTGTCATCAAGCCAATATTATTTTTTTCGTTGAGTCTTCTAACAGCCTCTACAAATTTTGGCATGTGGCTTCCCCAATTCTTACCCCATCCTCTATTTTTCAACTTAGGATAGAAATTTCCATCACGAAAAACTAACCCATATTTTTCAGGATTTAGATATACCTCTTTACTAAGGTCGGCTCTGAACCTATTAATTCTGATATGCTTTATATAAGCCAAATTTTTTTCGATAAATTTAATTGTTTCATTAAATTCTTTTTCACCTTCGCCAGGAAAATCTGTCAATATTGGAACTATATTTTCAATTTCGCACAGAGTCGCATCCTTCAATACACGAGAAGCTTCCTTGAGAGAGAATTTCTTCCCCATTTTCTTGATTATTTTTGGAGAACCGGATTCTATGCTCCAGGAAATTTGTTTGCACCCCCCTCTGTGCATTTTGGTGAGAAGTTTCTTTGTCATATGGGGGGTAACTTTGGCATATGCAAACCATGGTACATTTATTTTGTTTGATATAAGCAAGTTACATATTTTTTCAAGTCGATGAATATCTACATTTATTAAGCGATCTTTAAAGGTGATAAAATTAACATCATACTTTTGTTTTAAATTCATTATTTCTCCAACAACATGTTCAGGTGAGCGACTGATATATTCATTGCGGTAACTCCATTCGTTACAGAATGTGCAACGTTCAGAGCAACCAATAGATCCATAAATATATATTTGCTTACTTCCGAAGACTTTCTTATACAAGTCCCAACGTATTCCTGAATAGTCCGGATATGGTAATCTGTCTAAATTCTTAACAAGTCCCCTAGAAGAATTACAAATAATTTTTCCGCCCTTAGTTTTTGTAATAGTACCTGGGACTGTTAGTGTATTACCACCATTTTCAATTCTTTTTAAATAATCAAGCAAGGTTTTTTCAAAATCTTCAAATATTATGAAATCGACTGCTTCTTGAGATTCGAATGTGCCTTTAACATAACTATATGCACCAATTCTAGGGGCATTATCACCTACGAATATAGGTATTTGTTTTCTTTTTTTTATGGCTTGGGCAAGTATTATAGCCCATATAAAAGGAAGTAAATATTCTTGTGGTTCTTCCTTTTTTTCTGTTGCCTCTAGAACTTTTCCTGCCACAAAAGAAAAACCAACCAAATCTATATCATCTAAGATTATTTTTTTAACCCATTTTTTTATTTCTCCGTTAATAATTTTATTTGCTTCTGATAAAGTGCCATCGGGTTTATTCGCGTTTATTTTTTTAAATAATTGCGGAGCCTTAAGTCTAGCTATATTTAAAAGATATTCATAGAATGATGAGAAAATGCTTTCTCTATTTATCTTATATAATTTGTCATCCTCATTTGTTACAAAAGAGTCAATCAAATTTTCATCAAAAAATCTCGACAAAATTTTAATTTTTAAATCGTCAAAACTGACTGAATATCCATTATGTTTTAGAAATGCAACTAGTCTATAGAGCTCGACGTTTTCAGGAGCTGATGTCGAATAAGGTCCTATTGGATCACACAAATGAATTTTCATTTCCTTTATTTCTATCAACCTCTAAAGCATATTCCCACACATTTCCCTCTGAACAAGTGTGTACATTCTTTGCAAGATTCTGCAACCTCTAAGTACTTATAAAATGTGAAAAAATATTCAAACAATTGATCATAGTCTTTTATCAAATCAATTTTCGGTCCCATTCTGTTTTTTAAAACTTTACAAAATTTGATCATGCCATCTTTTTGTATAGTGAATAAATCTATACAGTTTTTACAATCACTCTTAATGTTGAATTCTTTAATGATTTCATTGTACATAGCACCAAACAAGCACCTCGGCAGAGGTTTAACCATTTGAAAATTAATGCCATTTCGTTTCACTTTCCTCAAGAAAGTGATAATTTTTTGACCAGTTTTTAAATTCAAATCATTTTGTTTAAGGTCAAAAGCAATAAAATTTACTTTTTTCTTACTCTTTTTTATACTGGCTATTAGTTTTGGTTTTAGCATTGACGTAGTTATTCTTATCAGTTGATTCTCTTCTATCTTGTTATTCGGCAGCTCGAGTGCAGAAAGCTTTGGCATAATTTCACTTATTCAATTGCTGTATAAATTTATTATTACTTATACTAAAAATGGTAGGCCATAGATGTGCTTTTTACAGGCTTTAGCTCATCTATACCAAATGTTTGTGCATAATTAATCCAAATCCCATTACAAAAGCTGTTTAGTGAGCATCCCATGCATTTTTCACTTTTTATTTTATTTCTTTTCCAACTTTCTATGCCTCTAGCTTCTTCATAGACCTTTAGATTCTCTGGCAAATTATCCATGGGATCGATTGCTTTTTCTTGTGAATTAAAAAAATTAACCATGGTGTTATATTCCGTGGAATACTCCTCAAAGCTTTGTGTATAGCACAGGGGTACAGAACACGAACTTATTATGAAAGTAATGTTATTCTTTTTACAATAATTTAAAGCACCATAAAAATAGGGTTCCATTTCAGAAAGTTTTACTATCATTTTTTTATTCTTTCTTATGTCAGGTGATGGTAAAACAGTTGAGAATTCTATCTCTATTTTAGGTGATATGTTTTGAACAAATTTTACAAAAGCTGTCAAATCTTTGTAATTTTGTAGGCAAATGACATGACTGATTCTAACTCTAACCCCCAGATCTAAAAGATTTTTTATACCACGAATTGTCTTTTTAAAACTTTTTGGGGTTCCTGTTAACCCATCTGAAATGTTCTCTTTATGGGAATGCAACGAAACAAATGCATACGACAATCCTTTATTGACCAAAAGTTTTGTATAATTTTTATTAGCCAATCGTACAGCATTTGTTTGTATACCCACTTCTTTAATTCCAACTTGAACAGCATAATTAATTAATTTGGATAGATCGGATCTAATAGTTGGTTCTCCACCCGTAAAGGACAAGTACTTCATTTTTTCCGAATAAATTCTTATCAATCGCTTTGCCTCTTTTGTTTTTAGATTTTTGTTTATAGGTTCCCATCTGTTGAAACAAAAGTCACATTTTTGGTTGCAAGAAGTACCTAATCTTATCAAATCATACATTTATCTCTACCTATTAAAGGCAGTTTAATTTTTATATTCTTATTATAAAATCTAGAAAGAAATTCTATCTGATTAAATCTAAAATTATTTTGAGAACACCAATTATCACAAAGATGGAAAAGACTACAGAAAAAAAGAAAGGCACCCACTGCGATGCGTAAGTCGGCATCGATAGGAGTGCTAAGTCGACTGTATTCAGTACAGTTAATAGTAAGTATATCATTGCCCCCGAAATTATCCAACCCCAACCTTTAATACCAGTGTTTCCAAGTTTTGTATGTTTATAGATTACAGCGGATACAAGAACAAACAAGCTCAAGAAGGGTGGTGAGTAAACCAACCGCCATATTTCTTGCAGAGTTAACATTCCTATCTATATTCGTTATGAATTTTTATGGTATTTAATCTTATTTAATGAGAACTTTTTTCTTAGTTTCATCATAGGAAATATTCATCATAATTAGAGTATCTTTGATAAATCACTTTTCTCAAGGTGTATGACGGGTGTTTGAATAAAGAAGTCAACCTTAATCGCCATCTTATTCTTCTGTGAATCATTCCATTAATCATTCTCTTCTTAATTATCCCCCTTCTCTCCTTTTCCTCCCATTTTAATCCACCCACATCGTCAAATTTCCGCCATCTATTCAAAAAGTCAAACTTGCCATCGTTATTTTTCCTAATTCGTATATTGAAAGCATGCGGAGCCGAGAATATCGTAGAGTTTTCCAGTAGAAGAAATCTATCACAAAAGGCTGTTGTTAGGTAACTTGCAGTTTCATTTAAGAATTTTATATTTTCTTTGAATTCCTCATCAGTTTCATGAGGAAACTCGACTATATAGAAATTATGAGTTCTAATTTTATAGCGATGCAATAACTTTAAGGTCTCTTTGAATTTTTCCAAGTTGCCAGCTTTGCGCATAAGCATTCTGTCTCTTACAGACTCGCTTGCACTTTCAAGTCCCACTATTACGAATTGGCATCCAGCTCTTGCCATGATTTTTATTGTATTTTTGTCCAAGCCAGAAATGGTTGTTTGGCCACCCCAAGCAAATTTTAATTTTTCACTGATAATTCTTTTGGACAAGTCTTGTAAATACTCTTGATTATTATCCGTATTAGACTCCGCAAAAAAAAGCGAAGTTGCATTATAAGTTTTTAAAAGCACTTTTATATCTGAAATAGCCTTTTCTAAAGGCATGTACTCAAACTTGGAATTCCCATATTCACAACAAAAAGCGCACTTGTATTTACAACCCCTTGACAGTAAATATGGTAAAATAGATAATTTTAGTGCTCTAAGTTTGTTGTAAAGTTTCAAATCTTCTGTATTAAATGAAGGTATAGGCTTTTTTTCTAAGGGAAAAACGCTTGGCTTAGATTTGTGAATTCTACCATTCTTTTTATAAAATATCCCGTCATAATTTTTGATATTACACGAATTATCAAAAAAATGCAAAATCTTAAGAAAAGGCTCTTCACCATCACCCACGACTAAAAAGTCCACAAAGTCAAAATCTAATAAATATGAATAATCTGTTCTTGATGTTATAGGACCGCCAAAGACAATCTTTTTATTATACTTTTCTTTTAGAATTTTTGATATGCATAAAGCAGAGGCTATATGATCAATGGAGGACAAAGAGAACCCTATTACATCATAATTCGTTAAATGCCCAAGAGCAATAAATTTTTCTACTTCTGCTCTTATAGTTTTACCTCTGCCATTTTCCAAAAAATTTACTAAATCCTTTGTATTGTAAAAAATTTTGAGGTCAAAAATTTTTCTCATGCGAAATCTATTCAGATAGCTGACTCGGATGGATAAATCAATAAAGTCTGCCTTGTAGCCATTCGAATCTAAAAATGATTTCAGTATAGCTGGACCTAAAACAGGAAAAGGAGAAACTCTGAAAGATGATGCAGGTGGAACAACTATGGCAGTCTTAAGCATTTGAACCAAATAATATTTCAACCTCAATCTATAAAAAATAACTGAAAAATAATCTGATAGATTTTCATGCTGTTTACCTTATTTCGTAAGAATTCGTAAAATGTATGAGGCAGCTATGATAATCAATTATTTAACAGATGATTTTATAGGCCAATCATAATATTAATCTGCGTGTGGCCCTGGGCCACAACCGCTACAACCACATCCAAATGTCCCCGTCCCAGTCCCAGTGCCCGTCCCAGTCCCAGTGCCCGTCCCAGTCCCAGTGCCCGTCCCCGTCCCAGTGTGGGTTCCAGTTCCAGTCGCAGTCGCCGTAGCCGTAGCTGTCGCCGTAGCCGTAGCTGTCGCAGTCGCAGTCGCCGTAGCTGTCGCAGTCGCAGTCGCAGTCGCCGTAGCTGTCGCAGTCGCAGTAGCCTGACAATGATAAGCCTTGGCAGTCTCAACAGCGATACCGCTAAAAATAACACCTAACCCAACTACTACTTTTTTAGAAATCTGCCCTTCTTCACCTATAAGAAAACTAGAAATCTTCTTTTTTATCTCAGGCAATGGCATAGCTATCTAACAGTAATTCCACTTTCCTAATATATATTTGAGAGCAATCTGACTTTTTGTAAGCAAAAATACTAGCACATTCATTATATCTCTTTGAAAGAGATGTTCCAGGTTTATTAACCCAAAGCTGAATTTTTGAATATGGAACAAATCTTATTCTTCTGTGAATCATTCCATTAATCATTCTCTTCTTAATTATTTTCCTTCTCTCCTTTTCTTGTCATTCAAAAGTTCTACATTAACAATCCACATATCTATTTTTATATGGTACAATGATGAATTATCATTATGAATAAAGTTCTTGTATTAGTTTTGCTACTGGTTATTTTGGTAGGAGTGACTGTTGCTTTGTTTATTTCTCCCTTTCTAAAACAAAAAGAGTTGGATAGAGAGCTTCACTCGAAAATGCTAATTGGCTTAAGTGATTTTAAGGGGCATTATTCATTGCTGCAATATCGACCAAGAACAATTGATGAAATAGGTGATTATTCTAAAGAATTAGGCTGGAAAGGTGGATATCATGCCTTGTATAAAAAAACAGGATACATTTTTCCAGTGGAGGAAGCTGTTTTCTTGATGCAGGACAATTCTATTTATCCAATCGAAAATATTAGCAAGACAATGGTATATTTCAGAGATCACCCTAGTTACACTACAATTGGTTTGGATGGTGAAACATGGAACCTCTCTATCATAAAAACTCCTGAGGAGATTAAGAGTGTTGGTGATGACATTGTTGCCTATGAAGGTAGTGCTATTTTTAACGGAAAACCTTTGCATTCTTTTTCAGCATATTTCATAAAAGGTGATGTGTTTCAAGCTGCTACTCTTTCTGGTGATGAAAAAGTAGTCTCTATAGATGAGCTCATTGATTACGTCAAAATTATTAATAACTTAACTTCGTAAGCTCAGTAGGGCATTTGCTTATTTTTCAAAAATTTGTAAGTTAAGCAACTACCTTGGCACATTTTAAGCTAATCACACACTCTAGTCTAGAAACACTGTACAACACCCACATCGATTCTCTTTTTTATCTCAGGCAATGGCATAGCTATCTAACAGTAAGTATTTTGTAATTTAAATCTTAATTCCACTAGTCTATCTGACTAGTGGTATAAACAATATTCTGATTCTATATAATAAAAAATGGAGACCGTTCAGTCTCCTGTAGAAAAGAATCGTCTAGTGATTATTCTCTTTCTACATATAAAAAACCGGAGGTTATCCTTATGAACCAATTCACTAGCTACAGCTCTAGCATCGGCAGGCTAGAGCTTCACGTAAGCTTCAAGGTCAAGTACTGCCATCCTATTTTCGAATCAGAGAAAATAAAGAACCGCTGCATAGCCATATTCCATGAGGTGGCATCCAGGCATGGAATTGTCATCAAATCTTTTGGATTTGATAAAGATCACGTCCATCTCATCGTCCAGCTGAATCCTTCAATGTCTGTATCCGAAATGGCTAAACTTCTCAAAGGAACATCTGGCAGACTGCTTGAAGAATTCCCATACATGAAATCAAAATATTTCTGGGGTTCAGGTCTGTGGTCTCCAGTAGTCTACTTCGATTCAATTGGCCAAGATCCAGAACAAATCTCAAACTACGTCCGAAGCCAAGGTTAATGAATACCACTGGTTTTATACCAGTGGTTGTTTATACATGTGAAACAGCTTATTTGGCTTTTTTGCAAACAAAAATCATTGTATGACTTTGCTCATCAAACCTTTGATTTAAGTCAAAATCTCCATAAACCCTAAGCACATTGAAGCCTTCTCTTTCTAAAAAACATCTTATATCAGCTACATTCCATATCCTAAAGTACTGTGTATCAAAATCAAAAGACATTTTACGGCCTTCATACTTCAAAAACAGGTATACTCTTTTAGCTATTTTTTTTATGTAATCCTCATCATCTATTCCAAAAATAGCAACTTTCTTATATTGATTTTTGAAAAAATATAGCGGAACCATCCTGGCATAAATACTGTATTTTCCAGATTGGTAATTATGCAATTCGAAAATAAATAGGCCGCCCAATTTAAGATGATTGGAAATATTCTTTAATGTTTTCTCTACATCAGAATTGCTTAATGAATGCTGAAAAGCTCTTGATAAAGCAATTGCAGCATCAAATTTTTTGTTGAGCTTGATAGTTTTCATATCATGCTTAAGAAGTTTAATTCTTGTTTTTGACTTTTGTATATTTCGTTTAGCTGTTTTGAGCATAGAGTCAGATATATCGCAACATATCATGCTGTAACCCATCTTTTCTAATAGAATGGCATGTGCAGCTGTTCCACAACCAAGGTCTAAAACATTCTTTATATTTTTACCAAATGATTTGAATACATTATCTAAGAAGTTAATTTCAATTTGAGAAGCCTCACTAATTAGCATGTCATAGTATTCCGAAAGTAGTCTGTATGAGTCTTCTTCAGATTTCATATAATCACAAAAGTATTTTCTTGGATATTTTTATATAGGGCACTAATAAATTAGTATGAAGAAGTCAAGCATCTTGGTTCCCGTTCTGATTCTTCTTGTAGTTATAGTATCTGGCTTTCAATAGTAATTTTATTTTCACAATTTAAATCTTAAGCACTTCTCCAAATCCATAATGTGGCCAATTATTTGACTCTTCAAAAACTTTATTCAAATTGCTTCCATTATATTCAAGCCTTTCCACGAAAAATCTGGGTTGCCTTTCTCTGGCTATATTTCCCAAGCGAACTAAAATACGAAACAGCCTATACAGGACATATTCAAATTCCTCCGCATCCATTTTAGTGTTGGCAATTCTATAGGCATTGGGCTCCATCCAAATCAAATGATTATATTTTTCTGAAAACAAGCTTTCGTGCCAACTTTTTGCACTCTGTAGCGGTCTTCTGTAAACTTTAATCTTGCCTTGTAAATAGTCATTCCATAGTTTTGTTCCAGGATGAAGGCACGGTGGCTCAAAAGCATATTCTGCAAACTTGTGTTTATTGAACAAATCTATGAAAAAATTAGCTTGCCTTATCATATCTTTTTTGGTTTCGTTTGGCAAGCCTATTATACCAGATAGATAAACTCTTATTTCATTCTTTTCACCCAAATTTATTAATTTCAGAACAATTTTCTTGTATCTCTCAGGATTGATTGTTTTGTTCATAAAAGCCAATGACTCGGAATTCAATGATTCCATTCCCAACCCCATGAACTCTACATTGACTTTTTTTGCAAAGTTCAAAAACTCTTGGGGTGTACAGCCACTATGTGTTCCCTCTATTCGCATATCTACAATTTGCTGTTTATATTCAGGGAACTTGTTGTGAATTTTATTCAAAAGTCTCTTTGTTCTACTAAAGCTAACTACAAAATTATCATCCATCCAGGCGATTTTATCTTCAGCAAAATCATACAAATCTAGCAAATATTTTATTTGTCCAATAACATACTCATCTGAGTAAAATCTCTGCTTACCCCAAAACGCAGCAACAGAACAGAATGAACAACGGCCAACGCACCCCCTAGATGCCATGACGTTTACAAAATGCATTTTAGGTGAGGAGTTCCACTGCTTAAAGCCAACAAAATTTTCATAATCAAAAAATGGTAATTCATCTAACTTTTTTATTTGTGGTCTATCCGCAGTATGAACAATTTTCCCTTCTTTATTCCTAAAAGATATTCCTCTGACCTTATTAACAGGTTTATTCAATGATAATTTTTCTAGCAGTTCCAGCAATGTATATTCCCCCTCCCCTCTAGCTATGTAGTCCACATATGGCGATAATTGCAGTATCTCTGTTGGCATGTGGGTCGGGGTAATTCCCCCCAATATAAGTGGTATGTGAGGATTCCTTGCCTTGAATGCTCGTATAAATTCCATAACGAAAGACATGTTAAACGACCAGCTTCCAACACCAAGGACATCTGGTTGCGTTTTTTCAGCGATTTTTATCATTTTTTCCAAAATTTGTGGATGAATCTCTTTCCAAGTGTTTGGATATTTCAATTTGTTGTATTCCTCATAAAACTCGGTCGTAGGATGTAAAAGATTTACATCAACTATCTTAACATCGAATTTATCTCTCAAAACCGCATCCAAATATGCCATTCCAGATGATGGCAATATAACCCATGTCCATTGCCCATTAGGAATTGGGGGGAAAAGTAATGTTATTTTCTTTATATCTTTCATAATAACCGCCAAAAGAATGTTTGATTGTAATTTATAAGTATTCCAAGTTTCTCGCAAGGAGAATCAAATTCTCTAGATTTAAGCTTTAGTAAAGTATCCTTATCTCCTTGATCTATAGTAATATTGCAAAATTCTTTAATAACTAAGTATTTGTTAAGCATTGCTGTTTCTCCCTCACCAAAAACATTTTCATTTTTTAAATCTGCTATCTTAGGTATGTAACCGCATACAGTTTGATTTATCTCAGAAAAGTTTGAACTAGAAAATCTCGCTAGGTTGCTAACATTACTAACACCAAGAAGCCTAAGCATCCATATGCGGTTCCAGACTTGCGGAAGTTTTGGCTCACCCTCTGAAAGTTTAAAATGAGAATACTGGGCAATCCAAAAGCCTTTTTCATTGCTATCTAACATGCCAAGAAAATTCATAGCCATCAATATATGGTTCCATCTGTTATCATTGGGAACTAAACTAGTTTTATTAACAAAATCAGCTTTATGCTCAAAATAAGTCTTGTTAAGAAGGAAAATTATCTCTTTGTTTTCGAGAAGTTCTGATTTTTTTCCTAGATTCACTTTTGCTTCAATATAATGTGCAAAACTATCGAAATTGCACCCTTGAAATTCGAAATCAATCGTTTTTGCATTTTTGCATAACGCCTGAAATTTTTGGTCCAAGAGAGCATTTATTTTGTTCGCTTCCAATTGGTTTTCCGTAAGCGTTTTATTGTATTCTATTAAGCATGAAATTTCATAAATCGGCAAAAAGCGAACATCCCTGCTAACATAATAAACCACAATTGTTATGATTAGTGCAAATGAAAAAATGATAATGACTGAAAATTTTCCTTTATTTTTTACAAAGATTTTTTTTATCTTTCCCAAGTTCATACCTGCTTATTTTTGTATGTATTGTGATGCTCTAATAAAGCAGCAAATTTATCTTTCTCTTTATGAAGAGTTGCCCGATATTGAGATCTCGGCTTTGGTTTATTCAGACGTGTTTTAAGGGAACTTAATAGGCAGGCAACATTTTTTTGTTGTATTGATAATCCCTAATGCTTTATCAATTCTATAACTTTTTTCTTTTCTAGAATATTTCCAAGTTCACCTCTCAAGCCTTTTTCGACAGACTTCCCGAATGTTCCTAACCAATCTTTGTTCATGTAGCTGAGAAATAATCGTGTTTTTATCAAATGTACCATCTTTTATTTGTTAGTGCTTTTCTTGGCATCATACATTCGCAACTTCCTGAAATAGATTTTCTAATTTTTTTAAACCATCTTTATAGTTCTCTATGCTTTCAGAAAGCTTTCGAGCCTCCAATCCAATTTTATGTGCATTGTCTGAATCATTAGCAATTACTTTTAACTTTTTAGCAAACTCATCTGTATCCTCAGGATTAATGACAACCGTGTTGATGCCATCTTCAAGGTGCGCATAGAGCCCCTTCTTGTGCATACCTTCACCTATAATCGTACAGCGTCCACATGCCATGGCTTCTCTGATGATTACTGGATAATGCGTATCTGCTGGTAGATGCGGCGTCTCCTCACTTTCAGGAGATACTATGGCGGTCGAGGCGGTTATCAATGACGGAATCATCCAAGGCGGTTGAAATGGCATAAAGATAATCTTTTTCTCTATGTGCAAAGATTTGACAAATGCTTTCAGATCTTCAACATATTTACCGTTACCGACAATCAAAAGAACTATAAACTTTTCATTTTTTATTTTTGAAACTGCTCTTAGAAAGTTGTATGTTTGCTTTAATTTAGAAATTTTTCCAATATAAGTAAAAATCGGTATGTCATCTAAGTTTTTACCAGTATATTTAGAAAGGTTAAAGGGTCTTATTCGAGGGTTAAACGCTTTTGTGTCAACACCATCAAAAACTGGTGATAATTTATTTTCAGGAACTTTTAAATTCAGAAAAAGATGTTTTTTACTTTCTGGTGTTAAAATTTTATCTGCATTGTTAAGCATCTCTATGAAAAGATTTCTGAAAAAGGGGTATTCGAATAAACGTGTTATATCACTTCCAGCATGCCTCAAAATTAATGGCTTTTTTGTAATCATTTTTGTTATATATCCACAAAGACCATATGGCATAAAATAAAAGGAAAATAAAACACTTGGATCATACTCCTTTACTACGTTCAAAGCGAGGGAGGTTATTTTTGATAGATAACATTGGGAATATGGGATGTGAAATGGTGGTTGACCAGATGTACTAAACAGTCTAACATTTTTTGGTTCTAATTCCGTCAATTCCCTTTTAGGAATATTTTCTCTGAATTCTTCCTCAACTTCCCATGCATTAGTTACTACATAAACTTTATTCCCAAGTTTTCCAAGGCCCTTACAAATCCAATAAGCTCTAGAGGACACTCCACCTTCAATTGGAGGATATTTACTGATAACACACAATCTTATTTTCATCACCTCTGTGAGCAATAAAAGCCTTCTGTAATCTATTTTCAATTTTTTTCCTATCTTCCAATTTACTATTTAGAATTTCAAAGTATTCACAAATCTGATTCCTATTTCTAATATATTTCACCGGCGGGCCCCTTCTATTTATCAAGGGGAATTCTACAACACCATTGTTTACAAAAAATAATTCTAGGCTTTCTTTCAAGTTGAGCGGCGAGTGAAATTTTCTGGCCATGAGGTAATCTTGCCCAAATAATGATTTTGGCAGAGGTCTTGTCAGCTTAAAATCAATGTCGCCCTCTTTCAGTTTTTGCATAAAATCTATTATACTACTTTTCCTTGGAAATTCATCATCTTTGAAGCTGAATGAAATAAAAATTTTATCTGGCCTTTGATGAATTATTTTTTTAGCTAGTTTTTCTAGTTCAATATTTTTGTCATTGATTTCCAAGAAAATATTTTTTCCTTTGGCTAAATGGTTTTTGGTTTTAACTAGCTGATTTCTTTTATTGTGGTCTATGTAAAAAAATACACCTCCATTTATCTCAAAATAAGAAGAAATTGTCCTATTTGTTCTCGGTTCAGCTATGTTGTCCCAAAACATCGGTTGCGCTCCTAAATTTTCAATAGAAGTAGTCGATGCCAGTGCTTCTGAATCAGGTAATTTGTCAAACGCTATCCAGCACTGCGGATCAGGTGCAAACGGGTCTCCACAATATCCGTAAGTCAAGCATGGCGCACCACCAGCGCAAATATCAAAAAATCGGCAATTCTTACAAATTGAGTTCATATAGCAAGTTTTGTCCCTTAACTTCCATAATAGATCTGAAGAATACCATATTTCAAACAGAGATTGGTCATTTAGATTTCCAATCCTTATTGGCATTCTTCTGCATGGGTAGACATCACCATTTGGCATTATTGTTAGTCCTCTAGTTCCAACTGCGCAGCATGTTGCACTCTTCATATCTCCGGTGGCCAAGAAATAAAGAGTTCTGTGTATACCAACTTTAGTTTTACTTCTACTTTTCACCATCTCTTTAGAGATATCGGCTATTTCCTCATAAAATTTCTTAACTTCCAATGGTTGGAGCATTTGATTTCTAATCTCGTTACCTGATCCGACAGGAATCATTCTATCACTCCAAATAACATCAGCACCTAATTTTTTTGCTAGTTCTATAAGCTTTGGATAATCTTTCCAATTCGTTTTGTTTGAAGTGAAAGAAATAGAAGTACGTATTCCCTCATTAACTAATATTTTTACTGCTTGGATTATTTTTTTAAAGGAGCCTCTGCCTCTTATCGCGTCATTAGTTTTCTCCATCCCCTCTAAGCTTACTTGGAAGAAATCAATTCCTAGTTTTTTTAGTTTTCTTGCTGACATTTCTGTTATAAAAAAACCATTGCTCATAATACCATAAAAGGGAATTATTTTGTTGTGATTATGGCACAATTCCAAAAGTTGGAACATCACATCTTGCCTAAGAAAAGGTTCACCTCCTGTTAATTGTATCCTTCCTGGAATTTCCCATAGCTCCAGTAGCTTTACATATTGATAGAAGATATCGATTAGTTTTTCAGACGGAAGCTCTTGTGTCGCATATGAAGTCTGATAGCAATGCTTGCATCTCAAATTGCATCTTTCTGTGATATGCCATTGTATAAAAGAGGATTTGGGTTTTGGTAAATACTTAATTGGCATATTATACCATTAAACATTTTGATTTAAATGTTGTCAATAATCAGTTGAGCTTTTTTATTATTAGATTAGCAAAAACTAAATATATGACTTTTCAATTAAGGTCAGTGAGCCTGTATTGTACAACAAGATGCAACTTTTCATGCAAGCATTGTATAAAAGGAAAGCAAGATATTAAAGATATTGATTTAGAGTTTTTGGATACTATTCTGGAACAAGTAAAGAGTTATTTTTCTACATAAATCCTAGTTTTTCGAAATCCAATTAAGCAGTATTTGCCTATCCTCTGAAAATATCAATTTCTTAAATATAAATTCAGTCTGATTCTTCCTAATGTTGCAAAGAAAATCATTCGGCCTTGTTATCAAGTTTCCTTGGCTGCCGTAGCTACTGACCAGGCAAGGCGAGCAGTATGCATGCCACTCGCACATGTCGCAATATGACGAAACCATGGAGGTCAAGCCAACAAAATTCAAAGCAGAATTAGAGGTAAATATATTACTATAGTTGTTCTCCTTCACATTCCCAAGCTTGAAGACTTCATTTGCTCTACCTTCATCACAAGTATAAACATCACCCCACTGATTGTAAGCTGCCTGAATCAAGCAAGCACCGCATGGCGCTCCTAAGCACGCATTAAAAGGTGGCTTGAGGGTTACTATCCTCCTTAGCATAAAAACTGTATCGAGATCTTGAATTTTTGTTCCATTCTTGTTCAACTTTAGAGCATATTCAATAAACTCTTTCCAAAAGCTAAAATACTGCTCAGGAGTATAGCCAATTGTTTTCCATGCAGTTCTGGCCGTTCCAGTTATGTTCAATGGCCTCATCCTTATGACATTCAGGCCATGCTTCAGGTATTCATCAACAATCTCCTTAGCATAAGGAAGAGAATACTTGCTGATGGTTGGTATTGCCCCGCATTCTGACTTTAACTCCTTCATGATATAATCAATCCAATATGTGACCAGTTTGTGGCTACCCGATTTAGTATAGACCCTATTTTTGTCATGAAGTTTTTTTGGCCCATCCAATGAAGTGCAAATGGAAACCTTATTTTTCATCAGATAACCCAGAATATCAGTGTCCATCAGAGTGAAATTCGAAACTAGTCTGAACATTATGTTCTTTTTACCCCTCCACCATTCGCCATCAGAAACAGTACTCTCATTTTTCTTCTTTGCATATTCAATTATATACCGAACTATGGGGAAGTTAACAAGCGGCTCGCCACCCTGGAATTCTATCGTCAAAAATCTAGAAGGTGATTGGAAGATGAAGTCGACCACAGCTTTTGCAGTCTTCTCGTCCATGTCGAACTTTTTTGCTTTCAAGGGAACCGAACTTGCGCCACAGTAAACACATTTCTGGTTGCACCTTAGGGTGGGCACAACAATATGCAGGGTGATGCCGTTGAAAAGATAATGAAATCTTTCTTTATACATCTGAGCCAGCCTTTCTTGATTTTTTTCTGTTAATATAATTCCCTTCTCTTCTAAAGTCGCAAAAAGATTCAAATTTTGGGTGATGCCGTTCTCCCTAAGCAGAGCATACTCTTCCTTACTCAGTACAACCCATGCTCCGTGCTCTGATGTGATTAAGAAGTGATCATCATCAAATTTATGAACCCAATGTTTGTTTATAGCATACGGGATTTCTGTAAATTCCTGGTTAATAAAATAACTCACAGGCATCAAATCAACCCGACCTTATCTCCTTAGCAGTGCTGAGGAGGTGATTGTAGAATTCATAGCCAAGAATTTCTAGGTTAACCTTTGAGTTTGGCTTTAAAGTCACGATCAACATGTCATCCTTTTTTATAACAGAAACTTGACAAATTTTTTTAAATCTCTCTTTTGTTTTCTGCACACAATAATGGCTGTAAAAGGCTGGGTTAACTTCAACTTTTACTTTTCTTCCTTCCACTTTTATTCTTTCCAACTTTTTGCCTCCTTGATTTCCATGGTTGAGCAATTTCTTCTATATTTTCAACCTTCAGCTCCACTGGCTTTGCAAATTCAATCTCTGGCTCTTTTTGTGCTTGAGTGAAAAACGCTCTTTGCATGATTGAAGTCCTTATCGGCATGTTTTTAGCAGTCTGAGCAGCATAAAAAGAGTAGTTAATCAGCTCATTGTTGAATTCCCTTCCCAAACCCTCCAAATCTGTTTTTTTGTCTTTCGCTTTCAACTGCACAATGATTTCTTCATTTGGATCACCATCGACTATCACATATGCTTTGTCAATAAAAATATAACCAGCAGAAAAAATCGTGTCAAGAGGATAAATTTTTGGGTTCACAGAAATTATCACACTATCTTTTCCCCTATGAACCTCCAAGTTATCAACAGAAAGAACTTCTTTTTTTGCCATTGGAACACCTCTTTATTATTATAGTCTTTTATATTTTAATTTAATGAATTTACTAAATCCGGTTCTGATAGCAATCATCATTTTTGGTATTGCCACTTCTTACACCGACATAAAGAAAGGAAAAATTAAAAACACGCACCTCATTCTCTTACTTTTTTCTGGCCTGTTTATAAACACTTTTTTTACCGGCACTCTTCTCGATTTCTCTTATAGTACTGACTCAGTCTTTATCTCCACTATTGTAAATGCTGTATTTGCTTTTCTATTCGGCTTTTTCATCTGGATTGCCGGTCTATGGCCTTCCGGGGATGCAAAACTCTTCTTTGGCTATTCTTTCCTCCTTCCAGTGTTCGTATACCAATATGGCCATATCTACCTTTTTCCATCGTTTGTCATTTTGATTAATACAATCATACCTATGATGTTCTTTTTGATTTTTAGCGGACTCCTCCAACTAAAGTGGAACTACTTTAAAAATTATCTGAGGAAGAATTTTACGATTTCAGATTTGGCAAACACTGCTTTGTTCATTTTTGGATTTTCCTACTTACTTCAGTTAGTTCTATTATATTTCAATATCCACCTGAATTTTATTTTCCAAACTGTTATACTCTTTATTTTAATGGAAGCTTTGAGCAAAGTAAACCGCTGGGCTACAGCAGCATTTTCTCTTGGGGGTGCTATATTAAAACTACTATTATCTTTTAGTTCAGTCTTTGCTCTGCCATTTTTGTGGTATATGACAATCACACTTTTGATATTTGTTGGCCTTAGGCTAGTCCTCTTTTGCATTATTGAATTTTCTTTTACAGAGTCTGTGAAAATAAAAAATTTGAAGCCAGGCATGCTTGTAGAAGAGCACTTGGTTAAAACAAAAAAAGGTTATGAAAAGAAAGAATATTCGCTTTTTACAATCTTCGATGTTTTACAGCAAACTAAAAGAGGATTTCTATCCGAATCTTCTACATCTTTGACAGATGAAGACATTAAAAAAATAAGAGAGCTGAAAAAAGAAAGGAAGCTGAAATTCGATACGATGAAAATTGCTAAGACTATTCCTTTTGCTCCCTTTATGTTTTTTGGCGTAATGCTCACCTATGTGCTCCAAGGCAGTCTCTTCTATTACTTGAGCTTGATAGTAGGTTTTCTAGCGAAGTTTTTTGCGTAGTTTCCTGGTGATTTTCTTTTTCCTGAATCGTTTTTTCAAATGTTGGCTTGAATATTTTCTAACTATATATACTCCAAACAAGCATGCGAGAAAAATTAGAGCAATAACTGTAGCTGCATTTGCTTCAAACTGTCCTTTAGCCTTTGCTGACTGGCATTCAGAAATAGTCTCATTTATTTGGTGGGAAAAATAATCATCCTCTCTATCTATTTTGATGGTTTTATTCATGCATTCTACTAACGCTGAAGGAACCCCAAGAATTTTATATTTGATTGCCATGTCTATATTTGATTTGTTGTCCAAATCATAGTCAAGCCAACTCACTTTCCCCTCCCAATAGGATTTGACTTTGTTTATGTTTACTTCTTCCATTTGAGAAAATTCACATGAACTGCCAAAAAAATATAGAACCTTTATTTCATTCGCATAAGCAATTGGCATTATCAAGAGAAACATCAAAGCAAATAGTATATATTTAAAATTCATAATATTAATTATGAGAAGTCTACTAATATTGTTCGCTTTCTTTCTAGCTTTTTTAAATATATTGCCGTTGGTCAACGGTGCTTATTATAACACTTGGGATTGCTGCTCTGGCACTACGTGTGTAGATGAAGGATGCAGTCAAACCGTCTCACTTGCTTCACAATGTATAACAGACCAATGTACAGTTGGCACATGCAGGCCAGAATGCGGCGCTGCTTGTTCGAATGGCCAAACCCAGTCTTGCACAGTAGGAGGGCAACCAGGCACTCAAACATGTGAAAATTGCCAGTGGGGTGAATGCAAACTACCTGACAAACCAGAGTTTGTAGGCGGCACTTTCACCATCGCAGGTTACATAGAATATCTGAACGCTTTCTGGGATGCAAGATATCCGTCTGGTAGTCAAAGGCAATTAGCCGTGAACTGCACTTTCTACGGCAAAACAGCCCAACCATGTGTGCCAAATCCCTACATTCAACCTCCAGGCAAGGGCAGCTGTACAGTTCCCAATCCAAATTATGATTACACAAAAGAAAACACAATAACCTGCAGAGTCTACGATCCTGCCAATCCGAGCTTGTATAATGAATATTGAGGAAAAAAATGAGAAGAGTGCTTTTGATTTCAGTATTAACATTCTTTCTTTTAGCGACATCCGTTCATGCCCTTTCATTCTATCCGATAAAGTTCAATATTTGGACAGGCGAAGCAGTTTTAGTGGATGAATCAGTTGAAATACCTGTTTATGTACAAAATTTGGGCTTGCTGCCAGACAGCTATTCAATCAAAGTCTCAGTACCAGAAGAATACTCAGATCAAATTCTAATAGAAAACCCCTCCTCATCAACAAGTGAATTGAAAACTAATGATGTAGACAACATTAACATAAGACTGAGCCTGTATTCAGATATTGCCCCAGTAAAAATACTCGTTCAATCAAGCACTGCTCCAATTCTAAAATATTTGGAAGTTACTAGCAAGCCCAAAATCAACTACTGGATATTCTATCTAATGACAATTGTTTTATTAGTAATAGTTTTGATCCTCTTGTAGATAGGAATTTAATTTAAGTTCAACAAATTATTATTGGAAGATGCGGATGAAAACAAAAATTTTGATACTATCAATCCTTTTCTCAATTTTATTTTTTTCTACAGCTCAGGCATTGTTTTTCTATCCAGTAAACTACAAGTTCTGGACCAATCCTATCTCTATTTCAGTCGGCAATCCAATTGACCTTCCAATCTACGTGCAGAACCTTGGTTTGCTGTCAGATACCTATAATGTCACTGTTGCCTATTCAGGCCAGGATGCCAACCCCAGCAGGATAATCATAGGCAATTCTGCAAGTCAAATCGAGCAGTTATATACTTACCAGATAGGAAGAACTACGGCAAGGTTACAGCTGATTTCAGCAACCAGCGGTTCAATCACACTCGGCATCTATGTAATGTCTAACAACGACGCGATATACAATCCCAGCAGCACCTGCACCGGTGATTCCACGTGCAAAAGCTATCTTGGAACAGACGCTACCTGCTTTTCAGGGAAATGCGTGAAATACACTGAAATAATTGTGAAAACAGGCATGGCAAGCTTACCGGAATTCGATTGGCTTGGCCTGCTGCAGATTCTTCTAATCGCCTCCTTCCTTGTTCTGTTAAAATTTTAAATAACTTCTGCTTATTATACTAATAATGGGTCCATAGTCTATCGGTAAAATTCGAGATAGGACGTGGCGCTTACAACGCCGAAAGAGGAGTTCGACTCTCCTTGGACCCACATCTTTTTTCTTCTTCAACTTCAAAAGAAGTATATGGATTTGATAGAAGCCTTCGGCAAAGCAGTGAACATGTCCTTTGTCAGTATTATTGACTCACTAAGATTCCTTGGCTTGAACGAGAAGCAGATAGAAGAAGCTGCCAAGAAGAAAAAATATTTGATTGAACAAAAGAATTTTGACATAGCAATAGATTACAAACCAAAGATTAATCAATTGTATCTTTACTTGGTTTCAAAAAAATCTGGAAAAAAACTGGTAAAAAGCTTCAAGCCGAACAAACTGGACTTCAAGTCAATGGTAATTTTTCTCGGCAACATTACTTTGTTCGGTAAAAACACTGAGGTAAGATTTGGTGCTTTTGGTGTTTCTAGTTCTGAGCTGGTGAAATCGTTAATCAAGTTCAAGAAAAAATAAGAAATAAAATAACTTTTTCCAACTACAACAGGTATATTTTGTTCTATTTCATATTCTATCTAGCTTATTTTATCTTATTTTCTGATTTCATCGGAAGTCTGACACCGAAAAGAGAGTATACCTATAATTTAAAATATTGTATATGAAATTTCCAAATAAAAATAATTGTAAACTTGCAGAGTTTATAGGAATACTTCTTGGAGATGGCTCTATATCAATCAAACAGTACAGGATCCAGATAACATTAAATAAAAATGAAATAAATTATGCTCTTTATATTTCGAAGATTATTCTTCAACTTTTTGACCTCAAACCAAGGATAAAATTTAGAAAGAATGAAAACGCATTAGATGTTTTGGTATTTAGTAAACAACTCACAGAATTTTTAATATATGAAATTGGATTATTTCCAGCACCAAAATGGAATCGTGCTGTTTTACCAAAAAATTATATTGATAAACCTGACCTCAATAAATACGTTCTTAGAGGATATTTTGATACTGATGGATGCGTTGTGGCTACAAATAACAATGGTGTGATTTACCCAAGATTAGAAATGAAAATATGTCCCTCGCCTATGAAAAAATCTTTAATAGAAATTTTAAAAAGAAGAAAATTTAAGTTCGGCGAATATACTATCGAAAATAATAGAACAAGGGTACAAATGAATGGAAAGCCCCAATTGCAAAAATGGATGAAAGAGATTGGTATAAAGAATCCTAATCATTTAGAAAAAATTAATAAAAATAGCGAGGCCTGGATTTGAACCAGGGACCTTCGGGTCTCTCAGAGCAGTTATGAGCCTTTCATGGACAATACAAATATACGTCCTCGACGAGCACTCCAGGCTGCTTTAAGGCATTGATAAACAATGTCTACCTCGCTGACTGGAGTTAATACCTTTCATTATCCTCCCGCTATCAATTAATTATCTTTATTTTAAAACTTATACTTTAAAAGTCTTCATTTGCCACCACCTCTAGTGGTTATTTTCTATTCATTTGCTACAACCAAGAGTGCCAAATCTACATACCCCCTTCTTCTTCAACTTCTTCTCATGGATGAACTGAAAAAACTTTTTGAAAGATTGTACGAGGAGGTAGAAGATGGGTTACTATAAGACTGAATATAGAAAGAGCAGTTTTCTCAAAGATTATTTTGGTGTAGTTCCTTTACTCGGTGCAACGCTCACCGCAGGAGCAGTTTGCGGGGCAGCATTTCTCATTGGCCTGGCAAGCGATTCCTCGAGAACAGCAGCTCAGATAATGGGCGGGGCAAATGCTGCTGATGCAATAAGCTCTCTTTACCAGCACGCAGGCAATTTAGCTGGGCAGTATGCCATGCCGGCAGGCGGCGTCGGCCAGTTTTTGACATACAGGTTCAAGAGAACAATCACTTCTTTTTTCAAAAAATAGGGAGGTGGGAGAATGGAACTGGAAGAATTGAAGCCAACATGGAGAGACGGTGCTTACACTTTACTTGGTGTTTTACTGGACAGGTTCGGGATAAATTATGCCATCAAGAAATCAAAGGCTTACATCGACCAAAGCACGGAACAGGCAACTGACAGAATAGCAGAAAAGCTTGCCAGCAAAATTTCCAGTCGGCAGTTTGAAGAAAAGATGTACAAGATGGTTGATGATATGTCAAGCAAGGTGGCAGACTTGGAAAAGGAATTGAAAACCAAGGAGGCCGGCTGATGGGAGAAAAAATAGAAGCTGGCCCGCTCCTCTATGCTGTTTTCAAAGGTAGAGAAGCGTTTGAGAGTGCCTTGGAAGAATACAAGATCTATGCGAAGAATGAACAAAACCCTGATGGAGTTGCAGTCCAAGGTGCGAGAATACTTTTAGAAGAAGTGATGAAAAAATATGATTTGACAAAATTTTTTCCAGAACAGTTCAGGCCAGTTATAAAAGCAGTGATGTCCCAGCCATTCTCTTGTACTGTGGACATACTGTCTGCTGCACTGAAGGAATATGCAAAGGACAAAGCCACAGGAGAATACAGGACGACCCAGGAAGTTCTTGACACTGCTGTGAAAGATTTCTTGAAAAGCAAGATTGTTGAGAAAATTTTCGAAACCTAGGTGAATGGCATCGAGCAGATAGATAAAATAATTGAATACAGCAACAGGATAAGCAGAGCAGGAATCAGCGGCCGGAACCATGCCGTGTACATTCTTGAAAATCCAGAGAGGGCTGCTGAAAAAATAAAAGAATTGGGCGAGCTGAGAGAAAGAATAGCTGCTGATGACATAGACAAATCATACAAAGAAAACTTTTTGCAATCGATTGGTAATTCTCTTAACTATTTCAACAATCCTAAAAAGAACAGTTACAATATTCCAGATTCTCTTCTGTTTGTGGGCCTTGGAATCTTTCTTGGAGTGCTTGGCATGAACGCGTTCGATGGAGCGATGAAGGGGTTTGGAGAGAACCTGTCTAAAGATTTTGAAAGAAAGGTTTACGAAAAGCTAGAGGGAGAGTTGAATGGATAAAGGAAGGAAATTCGAACAGGCAGTGGCTTCTTTATATGAAAGAATGGGATTTGATGTTGAGGCCAACAAGCTGATGGAAGGAAAGAGCGGGGCTTGCCATGAGATAGACTTGTACTGCTCGGACAGAGGGAAGAAAGTTGCTGTAGAGTGCAAATGCAAGGATAGAGTTGAGAAAGCAGACATAGCAGTTTTCATCCTGAAGCTTGATGATCTTAAAATCAAAGAAGGGCATGTCGTTGCTGAGTCACAATTTTCCGGGAATGCAGCACTGACAGCAAAAACTTACAACATTAATTTACTTGACGGCAAAGAATTGTCAAATTTATTTAGAAAATATGGAATAGAATACAGTTTCTCCAGCCATTCAACCGATCCTTTGTCCTACACCATAAGAAGTGCAGTAAACATTTTAGGCGAGATGCTGAGCAGCCAAAAAGATTTTAAACCCTTACTTAACAATTATCTTTCGGGGATGTGCCATGGAAAAGAGTGAAATAATCCAAATTCTTCAGAGCCTTGGCCTGAGCGAATACGAATCAAAAGTTTATGCCAGTCTTTCCCTTCTCGGCTCTTCAAAAGCCAGTGATATAAGCAAGGAAGCTCAAGTCCCCAAGTCGAAAATCTATGATATTCTCGAAAGCCTTATGAGAAGGCAGATGATAGAAGTTTTTGAGGACAGGCCAAAAGAGTTCAGAGCAATCGCACCAAAGTTTGTTATAAAAAGCATGGTAGATGAGAGAGAGCAGCAGCTGAGACTTCTGAAAGATAGAGCCAATCTAGTCAGCGACTTGTTGCATCCTTCGGCCGAAGAGGAAGATGTGCTGGAAGGAACTTGGGAACAGAGAGGAGACAAGTTCATGGAAGTCTTGAACAAATTGGCTGAAATGTTAAACAGAGCTCAGAATTATGTCATTGACGTGACTCGCGATTTTTCATCTTCGCAAAGATTCAGGGAAGCAATTAAAGGATGTCTAAAAAGAAAGGTGAAGGTAATGATGATAAGCATGGAAATAAACAGTGATAACTATTACAAAGCCAAATGGTACGATGCTAACAAGATTCCTATAAAAATTTTTGATACGAAGATTCATCCGAGGATTCTGGTCATAGACGGGAAGGAAGTGGCTCTAAGGCTTGACAGCAATCCATTAAAGAAAAAGTTCAAGTTCCGTTCTATCTGGTCTGCTGATCCCTCTTTTGTTGCAGTGATGGACAGCTACATGAAAAATATGTGGAAGATGGCAGAGCCAGTTGATTTCAGAAAAATTCCAGTTCCAGAAGTATCAAACTCTTGAAATCACTCTCATCCTTCCTTTTATTCCTCTTTTCCTCTCTTTCACTTTTACCAGGTTTATTTCAGCGAGATGATTGACAAAATCCCTGAAGTGTCTATCGCTGACTGGATTTTCAGCTCTTTTTCTGTAACTCTCGTAAAGCTCGCCTGACAGCCAATGCTTCTTCTCTTTAACAATTCCAAGGATTAATTTTTCCATTTCATTTATTTTCTCTTTCAGTATTTCTGGCTTTGCTGGCTTGACCTCTAAAATAATTTTTTTTATGTGTTCGACCTCCACCTTATCAGAGTTCTCTTGCTCAGCAATCCTGCCAGACTTTTGCAGACAGTCCAATCCGATTCTCACGTCCCCTCCCTTCTTTACAGCGCAGTTTGCCGCTAAAAGAACAACACCATCCTCAACTGCAGCAAAGGCAAGCTTCGCCCTCTCATTCAGTATGCTTTTCATCTCTTCCAGGCTGTACGGCTTGAACTCGATTTCTTCAATACTGAGGCTGCTCCTGATCCTTGGTTCGGTCTCAGTGAAAACATGAGGATTGTTAGAAATGAAAACAATACCAACAGGATTTTCTATGTATTGGTTTATCCTCAGCAAATCATACAAAGCTTCCTTTTCCATCTGGTCAACCTCATCCAAGCAAATTATTAAGCTCTTTCTATTCTTGCTGCAGGCTTCCTTCAATTTTTCTATGGCCTCATCCTTGCTCACGCTTCTCCTCTGGATGAATGTTCCCAAGTCGATAACAATCTTTGAAAGAATGGCCACGGCAGTCCTGTAATCCCAGCAATTGATGTAAAAAGTTTTTATCCCAGAATATTCCTCAAATTCCCTGAACACATACTTGGTGACAGCAGTTTTCCCGATTCCAGGTGGGCCGAACAAGAAAGTGCTCTGCGGCTTTCTCCCTTTTGCCGCTGGCAGGAGATTGTTTGCCAGTTCTTTTACCCGGTTTTCTCTGTGAGGCAGCAATTCTGGCAAGTATTCTGACGAAAGAGCTTCCTCGTTCTTGAAAATTTTTAATTCAGGAATCATTCTACTCTACAATTATAGTAATCCTACGGTTATTTTTACCTTTGTTTTCCCGCTTTACAATTTTTATTCTACCGATTTCACTGGTGTTTCCTACATGAGTTCCACCGTCCAACTGGACATCAAAATCCTTTATCTCAACCACTCGCAGTGTCTTGTATTTTTCATAATGTGAAGTGTCAGCTAGTCTCATCAAGTTTTGGTTTGACTTTAATTCTTCAGGTGAGATGATTCTGGAAATTATCGGCAAGTTCATCTTCACCACTTCATTCGATTTTTCTTCCAGAATTTTTGTGGTCTCCCCATCAAGTTTTTCTATATTGAAGTCCATCCTTGCCCTGTCCGGATAAATTTGGCTACCTGTAAACAAAACATTTCCAAAATTCTTTACTAGGACAGCAGAAATCACATGAGCAGAAGTGTGCAACTTCATTATCACATACCTTCTATCCCAGTCAATCTTCCCATGAACAATATCTCCGACTTTAAAGTCTGGTCCTCTTTCCAAGATGTGAATTATATTTTCATCTTCACCTTTTACCGTGTCCAAAACTTTTATTCCGTTGATTTCTCCTATATCACCAATCTGTCCTCCTGCTGTAGCATAGAAGCAAGTCTGGTCGAGAACAACCCCATTGCCATTAACAGAAACTACTTTTGCATCAAATTCTTTCTGATAGGAATCTTGCCAGAACAATTTAACAGTCATAAAACTTCTCTCAATTTTCCAATTACTTCTCCCTTTCCAACTTCAAGTATGTACGGCCCGAGCCTTGGTCCAGCCTCTGAATTCAACAATATTTTGTAAATTATTTTGAAGAACTCTGGCGGTTGCAACCCATGCCTTTTGGCAATCAAGAATATGCACTTCTGTATCTTCTCCCCATCTTTCTCCCTTTCAATCAAACTAATCAATTCCTCTATCGCGGGTTTAACATCACCAGGGATTTCACATTTTTCTACTATTGAACAAGATTTTTCGAAATCATAATACCATTTCCTTGCAAAACTTATTTTATGCTCAACTTCCCTGATAATTCTTTCATCGACTTTTTTCACATAGCCAAATTCCTTCAATTTTTCTATAGCAAATTCTGTGGGATTTTTTTCTGGAAGTATCTTTGCAATTTCTATCCATGTGCTATATGCAGCATGCAGAGAAGGTTTTTTTGGTACTTTCAATAAATTTACAAATTCAAAAAGTCTTTTTAAATTTACTAAATCCCTTTCGCTTGCCGGTTTTTCCAGTCCAAAATAAATTTTTTCCACTTTATTCAGTTCATCCATATACTTTGGAATATCGGTTACATCCAACTCTCTCGTCCCTTCAAATCTCTTCAGCATCAGCAACAGCAAACTCTTTGGGCTCCCATAATTGAACCAAACTTGAGGAGTAAAAACATTGCCAAATGATTTGGAGATTTTCTTCCCACTCTTATCCAAAAACATTTCATAGACCACGTGCAAGGGTGGTTCAAAATTCAATATCTGTCTTGCTATTTCATCATTCACTTTTACCGAATCTAAAATATCTTTCCCATGTGCTTCAAAAATAATCTGTAATGCAGACCAACGCATAGCAAATTCCATTTTCCAACTCAATTTTCCTGTCCCGTTGAAATAACTGGCTTCACCTTTGTGGCCGCAACCCTTTGCATGGATTAATTTGCCTGTGTTCAAATTTTTTCCTTCGAACTCACTATCACAATCATACAGGACCTTGTGTTCTTTCGGAATCAATTCGTAAGATCTAGTCGTGTATACTTTGCCACATTCTTCACAGACAGGAAAATAAGGCAAAGATTCTATGAATTTCTCCTGGCCAAGCATCTCTTTCACAATCTTCCCAGCTCTTTCAGCATTCAAAAGTATTTTTTCAATCTGTTCGTTGAAAATTCCTTTTTTATAATCTTCTGCAGCTGAGTGGTGGTTGTATTCTATTCCTGCTTTATCCAGTGATTCCAGTAGCAATGACCGCATGTGCTCTCCAAAGCTCGAGTGGCATTTACCAAAAGGATCTGGAATATCAGTGACAGGAGCGCCAATATGTTTTTCCAGCCAGTCTGGCAAGGTCAACGGCACTTTCCTCAAACCATCTCTGTCATCAGAATATGCAATCAATTCAGCTTTCACTCCTTGATCCTTTAATCCCAAAACAACAGCATAATTTCTTGTCACATCTCCAAAACTTCCTATGTGAGGGAAACCACTTGCTCCCAGGCCAGATTCTGCTCTAAAAACTTTAATTTTTCTTTTCAGTTTTTCTTCTCTTTCTATCAGCCGTTTGGCAGTGCTATCAATCCAAAACTCATATTTTTTTTCTTGCATGTTCCCACCAATTTAGTTAAGTGGGCCCGCTGGGATTTGGACCCAGGACCTATCGCTTTCTCAGTTGTACAGAGCAATGTCGTATAAGGCGATTGCTCTACCAGGCTAAGCTACGGGCCCGTATACCTACAAACACATTCCTTTATATCTTTACCTTCTTCCAATATTTTATAGATACTTATGTTCAATAAATCATTTTTGGTAAGTAAAATAGTTAACTCTTTACTTTTACATCAGTTTAATGTCTTCCTTACCCATGGCTGTTTTGACATTGCTGCCAGGAAAGAGCATCTGATGCTGATCAAGAGCATGATTAATGTTGATGGGTTAGATCATGATCAGGCCTTGAGCCTTAGAACAATCTCCTCTTTCCTTTCTGCCTATCCGTTCATAGTTTCAGTAAAAACTAACAGGGAATTTCTTAATGATGAAATAATCTATTCAAGATTCCAGCTACCAGTGATCACTCCAGAGATGCTTTCAAAAATTTTAGGCGAAGATCTAATCCCAGCAGTTCAATCTGCCAGGGGAAAGCACACAATTGCTATTGATGTGAATACTTTGAGGGAAAAGAGAAAAGAACTTCAGTTAACGCTTGAGCAGCTGGCTGAAATAGTTGGCATTTCAAAAAAAGCCCTCTATGAAATTGAAAAGAGTAGAGTCAATCCGACAAGCGAGACCGTGAAAAAATTGGAAAATGTTTTAAGAATAGATTTGAAGAACTCTTACAAAATGAAAACTGCTGAGAAAACTTATCTAAAACCGAAAAATGATTTCCAGAATAAAGTGAGCAAAGAACTTTCCAGGATTGGCATTGACAATTCCTCTGTCTATTCTGCACCTTTTGAGATTGTTGGAAAGGAAAAATTTTCTCTAATCATCAGCCTTTCAAAAAACAATGTCAAGATTAAAAAAGAGGCGGGTGTTGTTAAAAGATTGTCATCAATTTTTTCTTCCAAGGCAGTATTTGTTGCAAAAAAATGCAGAGAGCAATCAGTGGAAGGAGTGCCAATAGTTTTAGAGTCAGAGCTTCCGGGGATTGAGTCTTCAAATGAACTTGACGAAGTTTTGAAAGAAAAACAAGAATGAATTAGACAGAAACAGATGGTTGAGCTTATTAACAAACAGTGTAAAGAACTAAAATGGCTTCATTTTCTGGTATTCTATGAAAAACCAAAAAGTAAAAGCTAATAGTATTAACAATATTACTAAGGTAATAATTAATTTATTACTCATTTCTATCAATTTTTCATCGTTTTTGCAACTAATAAACCAGACATTAAATGGATTTACTCCAGCAGAAGCGAGTGGCATTCAATTAGGATTGGGAGAGAACAAGTGGTTAGACTTGATAAGAAAAAGTGTAGAAAAATAAAATAATAGAAAAATCGTTTAATGCTTTCCTAAGTTTAGTCTTTTTCTTCTTCGTCTGATTCGTCTTTCCCTTTGAGTCATAATTAACCTTTCTTTAGGCGAATTAAAAAGCTTTCAGAAATCAACCGTTTTACACAGCCTCTTTAATCAACCGTTAAATACACAGATGTCCCGAGGAAAAAGCTTAAATATTTATATACCCACATACACATTTAACTATTCTTTAATAGGAGGATGATATAATGAGTGATGGAAGAGCAATGCTAGGAAATCTAGGCGGACAGCCTGTTTTGATACTCCCGGAAGGGACTTTTAGAACCAGAGGAACGGATGCACAGAAGAATAATATCGCTGCTGCTAAGGCAGTAGCAGATGCTGTTAGATCAACTCTAGGACCAAAAGGAATGGACAAGATGCTTGTAGATTCTATTGGTGATATTGTTATAACAAATGATGGAGTAACAATTTTGGAGGAAATGGAGATCGAGCATCCTTCAGCTAAGATGATGGTTGAGGTTGCTAAGACTCAGAATGAGGAAGTTGGTGACGGAACCACCACATCAGTGATCATCGCAGGTGAACTGTTGAAAAAAGCTGAGGAACTGCTCGAGCAAGAGATTCACCCAACTGTCATCACAAAAGGGTTCAAGCTTGCTAAGGACGAGGCTTTGAAAATTTTGGATGAAATAAGTATTCCTGTCAAGCTGGCAGACACTGATACATTGAAGAAGATAGCAATAACTGCCATGTCTGGAAAATCCGTGGAAAAGGCTTCACCCAAGCTAGCAGATTTGGTTGTTGAAGCAGTAGTAATGGTTGCAAAGACTGAAGATGGAAAAATTGTTATTGACGACGATGACATAAAAAGAGAGAAGAAGCACGGAGGTTCTTCTGAAGACACTGAGTTGATTAGAGGAATTGTTATTGACAAGGAAGTTGTCCACCCAGGGATGCCAAAGACTGTGAGAAATGCGAAGATTGCTTTGGTCGATGTTGCTCTAGAAGTGAAAGAGACCGAGACAGACGCCCAGATAAGAATCACTTCACCTGAGCAGATGCAAGCATTCATCGAGCAAGAGCAGAAGATGCTGAAGGAGATGGTTGAAAAAGTTGTTGCAAGTGGAGCAAATGTTTTGATGTGTCAGAAAGGAATTGATGACATAGTTCAGCATTATTTATCTAAGAAAGGAATTCTTGCTTGCAGAAGAGTGAAAAAATCTGATATTGAAGCTCTGGCTAAAGCAACTGGTGGTAGAATAATCAGTAATTTAGATGACTTGGACCCATCTGATTTAGGTTTTGCAAAACTGGTTGAAGAGAAGAAAATTGCTGGAGAGGCAATGACATTCATCCGTGAATGCAAGGATCCAAAATCTGTAACAATTCTTGTAAGAGGAAGCACCGAGCATGTGGTTGACGAGGTTGACAGAAGTATTGAAGATGCGATTGGAGCAGTATCCTCTGCAATTGAAGTAGGTAAAATTGTGGCTGGAGCTGGTGCACCAGAAGCAGAAGTTGCTAAAAGATTGAGGAAATTTGCTGAGAAGTTTTCAGGAAGAGAACAACTAGCGATAAGAGCATTTGCTGAAGCTTTGGAAGTTGTGCCAAGAACTTTGGCAGAAAATGCTGGTTTAGATCCGATAGATATTTTAGTTGAATTAAGGTCTGCGCACGAGCAAGGAAAAATAAATTTCGGCCTTGACATCAGCGGCGGGAAGATGACTGATGCTATAGCTGCAGGAGTTATCGATCCACTGAAAGTAAAGACTCAGGCTGTCAAGTCAGCTTCAGAAGCCGCCGAGATGATTCTGAGAATAGATGATGTGATTTCTGCCAGCAAGCTGTCAAGAGGTGGGATGCCTGGTGGAATGCCTGGAATGCCTGGCGGAGAAGAAGGAATGGAATAAATTCTTTCTTTTTTTCCTCATTTGTTTTGAGTTCAAATTTCAATCACAATTTAAACCTTAACTCAAGAATCCTATGTCTAATCCTTAAAAATAAATATTAAGTATTTAGCAATCAAAATAGTAGTTAGGTGAACTTATGGCAGTTGAGAAGCAACAGGAAGAATTTGAGCTTATTCCAATGTCTCCTTTAAGAAGATTGGAAAAAAGAATTGACCAATTGGAATCTTCGCCTGGAGTAGACACAAGAGATTTTTTCAGAGAAATAGTTGACATAGTTAGGATGAACCAGCAGATTGTCGACGAGCTTGCTAAAGCCAATGATGCTCTTAGAATTGAAATATCAAAATTACCTTCTAAGATAGAAGATCTTGTTAACAGTATGAAAGAAATGCTGTCCTATATCAAAGCATCGGCAGTAGAAGAAACGCCTGCTTCCTCTACAAACTTTAAGCCACTTTTAGATAAGTTAGATCAAGTCATCGAGGGAAATAAAAAAATAGTGGAGAGCAACCAATCAGTTCTTTCTTCACTGGACACGATAACTAGAAGATTAACAAGACCACCTGTACCATCGATGAAAAAACCAATGCTACCAATGCAAAGGCCAATACAGTAAAAAGGATTTAACATGAGAAAAGCTCAAGCAGACATAATCTCTGCAGTATTGATTATTATGATGGGTTTGGCTCTGGTTGGTGTTGCTTACACATGGGGAGTTCCTCTAATAGAAAAGAGAGCAGACACAAGCCTCGTTGAAAGAACATATAAAGCATTCGATGCCAATACAAATGAAAACTCTCTACCAAAGACTATAGTATACATCTCCAATCATGGTGGTGAAGATATTTTTTCTCTTGACACCAAAGGCATATGGCATCTTTACCCTGCCAGTGATACAACAGCAGAAAACAATTCAGTCCAATTTTCATTTCAAGCCAAAGTATCAAACCTGGCAGCCGATCAGGGCTGGATTCCTCTGAGTTCTGGCAGCACAAGCCCAATCGGTATTCAGGGGTTTGATGAATCATTCGTTGTTTTTGGAAAGGCGGACACTGCACCTGGAGGCTATAACATCACCTACAAGGTTTGGCTCAGGGGGTTGAACAATACAGTCACTAACAAGATCTATGACTTAAATTTGACCCAGAATACTGCAGGCCCTTCAATCTCTTCAGGAAAAACTGTAAAAGTTTCGCGTGGTGATGTCCATACAGAAGTAAACTTAATTACTACAGAAATAAAAATTTTACTTGGGTAGGAATGAAGAAAGCTCAGTCCTTGATAATGCAGTTCATCCTTTTTTTCATTATAGGCTTCACCTTATTCATAACCATAGGCAGTTTTTTTAAAAACCAGTCGGACGCTTTTAGAATCGAGTCTACAGAATACAATATTAAACTGGCTAACAGCTATCTTTCCTCTTTTGTTGTTGGACTGATTGACACCTGTAAGAGTTGCGATTATGCTTCCATTCAAATAAATGTTGAAAACACAACAGCTGGTTATTTTTTTCTTGACAATTTAAATAGCCAAGGGCTTAACGTCTCAACTTCCTGGGGAGGTCTGCAGTCCGTCAGCTCGATTCACAACCTCAATTATTCCACAACACTTACTGGTAACAGCTCATCTGCAAAAACAATATATTTAACATATAACAGAACTAAAAATGAATTAGGGATGGTATAAAATTATGCTAAAAGAGCTGGTTAGAAAGATGGTTGTTGGCTATAGAATTGTCAACACTCCCCAAAGATTGCCAGTAGCCTACCCAATAACAGCTCAAATAACTACTCAAGTGTCCCCAACAACAATTCCAATAAGAATTGAGCCAATAAACTATCCAATAACAGCTCAAATAACTTCTGAAGCATACCCAGCAACAATTCCGATAAGATTTGAACCGATTGTTCAACCTATTGTCATTCCAGTAACAATGGGACAGCCAACGGGACAATCAATGGGAATAACACCCTTTGAATTTCAAAGGCAACAGAAAGAAAAAGAAGTTGAAGGTTTTGAAATGCCTTCTTTCCTTCCTACAGAGGCAAGAATCGGAAAAATGATGAAAGAGGAAGTAGAGCAACAGAAAATTTCGCTTGTCTACCCATTAATACCAAAAAAACCAGCTAAGAACGAACCTATTTTCGCTTATGCAAAGATATCCTGGGATTCTGAGGCCAACAGATATTTCTATCAGCTTGTAGAGCCAGAAATCTCGGACAAATTAAAAGATTTACTTAAAAAAATAAAAGACCTTCTAGAGGAAAAGTTGGACATCGATTTTTCAAAATTGAAAAGAATGGAAGCAGTGGACTATCTGCACAAAAATGTTGACGAACTCTTGGGATATTTCAATCTTAAAGCAAGTGAAGAAGAGAAAAAAGTCTTGCATTACTATATAGAAAGAAACTTCATCGGCCTTGGAAAGATAGAAGCTTTGATGAACGATGATGAGATAGAGGATATCAGTTGTGATGGCACTGGAATTCCAATTTTTGTTTTCCACAGAAACTCAACTCTCGGTTCAGTTGTAACAAACATTTCTTTTGACGATTCAGAAGAGTTGGACTCGTTCATCCGAAAAATTTCCCAACTTTGCGGTAAATCCATTTCAGTCACTTCACCTCTTGCTGAAGGATCCTTGCCTGATGGAAGTAGGCTTCAGGCAACACTTGCAACAGACATTGCCAGAAGAGGTAGCAACTTTACAATCAGGAAGTTCACAGAAGAGCCACTCACGCCAATTCATCTTTTGATTTACCACACACTTGATGTTCAGATATTATCATATCTTTGGTTGGCTGTTGATTATGGTAGAAACATTCTTGTTTCTGGAGGAACTGCTTCCGGAAAGACTTCCCTGCTGAATGTTCTCTCCCTTTTCATCAGGCCCGAGAAAAAAATTGTTTCAATTGAAGACACTCCAGAATTGAGGCTTCCTCACCCGCACTGGATACCGACTGTTGCAAGGACTGTAGTTGCAGAAGAAGTTAAAAAGATGGGTGAGGTTGATTTATTCGACCTACTGAAAGAGAGCTTGAGGCAGAGACCTGATTATATAGTCGTAGGTGAGGTCAGGGGGAAAGAGGCTTTTGTTCTATTCCAAGAGATGGCAACAGGCCACCCATCACTATCAACAATACACGCAGAAAACATGCCAAGGCTTATTGACAGGTTGACAACACCACCTATAGCATTACCGGCTGGCCTTGTTCAAAGCTTGGATGCAGTTGTATTTCTTTTGAGAGTCAGGTACAAAGACAAGCATGTGAGAAGGGTGAATGAGGTTATAGAAATGGTTGGCATAGACAATCAAACGAAAACACCTATAACAAACCTTGTATTTAAATGGAACCCTATTAATGACAACTTTGAAATTGCAGGAAAGAGTGTACTGCTTAAGAAAATTTCAGAGATGACCGGCTTGAACGAGCAGCAATTGAAAGACGAACTTGAGAGGAGGATGTTTGTACTCAATTGGATGAAAGAAAAGAATATTGTTAATTATAAAGATGTTTTCACCGTCCTGAACATGTATTACACATACCCGGAAAGAGTTTTGTCGTCTATCCAAGGTGAAATCTGATGGGTTTCTATACAAAGGTGGCTATGAGGCTATTTAGAAATCCCAGTGAAGCAGTCATACCATACTTTTCAGAAATAAAGCTCAACTTGAAAAAAGCCAGGCTAAGGATATCAATCCAGGAATACATAAGCATGGCGATGCTGACGAGCTTTTTAATTTTTTTATTCGAGTTCCCTTTGCTTTCATTCATACTAGCAATTTTCCTTAAAAGCTTTCTATTAAGCTTCATCACTTCCTTCACGATTTCAATTTTTCTGACAGTAGTATTTTTTCTTGTTTTCATCAACTACCCAAGAGTTATAATGAAAGAGAAGTCAAAAAATCTAGACAATAGCCTCCCTTTTGCTTCACTCTATCTCTCAACAGTTGCCGGCTCTAAACTACCACTCTATAAAACTTTTGAAATCTTTTCAAAGTTTAGCAAGTATGGTGAGATAACCGAGGAGGTTGCGGCAATAAGAAATGACATGGATGCATTTGGCCTAGACGTCAACACAGCACTGGAGAGGGCAATTGACAGAACACCCTCAAAAAATTTTAAAGAGCTTCTCTGGGGAATTCTTTCAGTAAATAGGACCGGTGGAGATTTGAACATTTATCTTAAAGAAAAGTCCTCAAGTTTTATCAACGAATACAGAAGAAAACTTTACGAATTCTCCCACCAGTTGACAATGCTGATAGAAATTTATCTCACTGCAGTTGTGGTAGGTGCAATATTTTTTACCATATTAACATCCATAATGAGTGGGATAACTAATACAGGAGGAAATATAATTGTTCTTCAATTCCTTTTGATTTTTATTTTCCTTCCCCTAATTTCCATGGCATTTATCATTTTGATAAAGTCGCAGACTCCAGGAGGAGAGTAGTTAAGATGAAATTGAGCTTTGAGGTAAAAATGCTGTTGGTTTGTGCAACTACCTCAGCATCCTTGATTGCCTTAGGTATAATTAGTTCTGACTTAGGAGTACTAGGCAATGCAGTAATACTCTCAACATTTCTCATGTTAATTCCACAACTTCTGTTCAGATACCAAAAATATAAAGCAATAAAAGAGATGGAGGAGAAGTTCCCCCCTTTCCTCAGAGATTTGACAGAATCCCTTCGATCAGGCATGCCTTTTCACCAAACAATTTTGGTTGCTAGCAAGTTAGATTATGGAAGACTATCGAATGAGATAAAAAAGATGGCAAATCAAATATCATGGGGTATGCCATTCGATAAGGTTATTGACCAATTCTCAGAAAGAGTGAAAGGGAGCAAGAGATTGAATATCGCATTAAAAACTATAAAAGAAACTTACATCTCTGGCGGCGATGTTGCTTCAACTTTAGAATCAGTTGCAGACAATTCAACCATTCTTGAAGAATCTGAGAAAGAGAGGAAGAGCTTGCTCAATCAGTATGTTGTATTGATGTACGCAATCTGCTTCATGTTCGTTGGAATAGTTGCTGCAATAAACAGGATCATGGTGCCGATATTTCAAACTTCTACTATAATGGGAGCGGAACAGGGACTTATTTCTAACCCATGTGCCACATCTTCTGGATTTTCATTTACGGTGTGCAAATTGTTTGATTCTGTTGCAATGGTTTTCAAGATACCTCTGGGGAGTATAGCTGCATATTACACTTCCCTTTTCTTTTTCATGAGTATAATTGAGTCAATGTGCTGTGGCTTGGTTGCTGGCCAAATAAGTGAGAATTCTATGACAGCAGGAATAAAGCATAGTGTGATCATGACAACTGTAACTTTCGGGGCTTTCAGCATCCTTGTACGACTAAAACTGTTGGGAGTTTGAATGAAAGGTCAATTTGGGATGGAGCAGTTGATTTCTTTAAGTATCTTCATTGTCTTTGTTTTTTATTTTTTCTTCCAGTTTTTGAGTTTGAGGCCAACCTATTTAAATGAAGTTAAAAATGAAAGGTTAAGATCAGAGGCATACCAGATTTCCGAGTTACTAGTAAATGATCCTGGCTACCCTTTAAACTGGAGTTCAACTCTCTCACTCACCCAGAGAGCAGGCCTGTCGGATGAAACTGCAAACAAAACAAACCTTTTGTCCTTGGCTAAAATAAACGCCTTTGATTCTCAATGCACATCTGATTATTACAAGGTCAAAAAATGGATTGGGGCTGAAAACGATTTTTCAATTTTCTTGACTGACAAATCGACAGGAACTTTGAAAATAGATTGCTACAATAAAACTATAGTTTCCAGGGGAATAAATGTCACGGTAAGAAGGATAGTTGCATTCGACTCTTCTTATGGAGAATTGATTCTTCAGATGTGGTAGAATGAGAAACAAAAGTTTTGTCAACATGATCGAGATGATAATGGTAGTGATAGTCCTTTACATTGCTTTCAGCATTTTCTTCCCAGGGTTTTCATACAAAAACAAATGGAGTGAGGCACTCCTTTTACTAACCGCTCGTGATATTGTTGTTACAAGTGATAGAATTGACAAGCTTTATGATTATTCGTTCAATCAAGGTGCTTTGCAAGATTTTTTGATTAATTCAATTTCAAATGAGAGTATCATCTCGTGGTCAGACACAGATGGAGCTATAAAAAGTCGAGTTGTCATAGCTTGCAATTGCACCAATCAGCAAATGGTTAATTTGAACACTTGGATGAATGGTTTGAATATCAATGGAAGGCAAATCACAACCACCCAATGCTACACGAATTTAGAGACAATCAACCCCTGTATGGTCAGCTCGGATGTTTTGATAATTTGGGGTGAGAAAGATCTTTCAAATACAATTTACAGCAACACACTTCAACAATACCTGAAAGGCGATGGGGGGATAGTTGAAATCGCAGATTTTAAAAGCCCACTCAACCAGATTCAGAATGATATTTTTGATTTGGGTGACGGTGGTTCATGGTCTTCTCCAGATTATGATATTGTTATCAAACCAACAACTGCTGACGCAACCACCTACCAGGCATACAAGATTTACACAAACGGCCTTAAGGGCAACAGCTCCTTATCTGAATTCTGCAAGCTTCCTTCAATCGCGAACAAAAAGGTTGTCCCTGCAGACGATGACAGCAGCAAAATATTGGTCAAAATCAACAAGGAAGGAGGCCAGGCCACTCGTGCAACCTGTGCAATTTTCAACAGCACAAGGATTGCCTGGATTTCTGATTTTACTGACACCACTTTCGACGCGAACCATACGAAAATGCTTATATCAATTCTTTTGGCCACCTCAAACAAAAGACCTTCAACTTCTTCTATTCCGAGCGTGAGTATTGGCTATATGACTCCTTACATCAACGTCAAGAATGCTGACATGTACGAAGTGTATAAATTTGATTTGGGTTTGGGTTATCCTTACTAAAAATCATTTCAGTCTTATTGATTCCAAATTTCTAGGGGCAATCGTTTCTATCCTGAAAAGTTTGTGAATGGTTCTTGCCATTTCAACAACTTTTTGCTCTTCTCCATGGCAGGAAATCACCCTGTCCGGTCTTTTAGGAAGCCTGTGTATGAAATTCAGCAGCTGGTTCCTGTCACTATGGCCGCTCATTCCATCAACAGTCTGGACCTCAATCTGCAAGTTCAAAACAAATGGCTTTCCATTTTCTGCTTTCATCTGTACCTCTTTCCAGCCTTTCTGTATCCTTCTTCCAAGTGTTCCTTCGCTCTGATATCCGACAAAAATCAGTGTGTTGTTTGGATTTTCTGCTATTGCTTTCAAATGTTCAATCGCAGGGCCACCAATCAGCATCCCAGAGGTTGAAATAATAACTGAAGGTTTTTCTTGCCATGCTTTCTCCCTATCGCTCGGAGAGGCTATTCTTCTGAATATTTCGTTAATGAAAGGATCTTGATTGTTGAAAATTTTCTTCTGGATGTCCCTGTTCATATATTCAGGATATGCTGTGAAAATTCCATTTGCATCCCAAATCATCCCATCAATGAAGACTGGATGCTGAAAATTGTTTTCAGCCAGTATCGCCATTACATCCTGCGCTCTCTCTACAGAGAAGGATGGAATCAAAACAATTCCATTCCTATCCATTGTCCTGTTGATTATACTCATGAGTTGATTCTCTGCTTCTTGCCTAGGTGGCATTATATCATTCATGCCTCCATAAGTGCTTTCCAAAACAAGAGTCTCGATTCTCTGAAAATCTGTGAAGGCCGGCTCAAGCAAAGGTGTTCTACCGAATTTCATGTCAGAAGCATAGACTATATTATGAAGGCCTTCGCCTATGTGCAAGTGAATGGTTGCTGAACCTAGAATGTGGCCAGCATCATTCAAGGTCAGCCTAACATCAGGAGCAACATCAGAAACTTCCCCATATTCCAATGGAATGGAGTGTTTTACAGCATCTTTCACTCCCTTTACTGTGAACAAGGGGTTGACGGCATTCTTCTGCATGACATCAATATAATCCAACCACAACAGCGTGGCCAAATCAACAGTCGGAGTTGTGCAATAAAGAGGACCATCATACCCGTGTTCATAAAGCATCGGAATACAGCCCAGATGATCCAGGTGAGCATGAGAAACAATTATAGCATCCAACTCACTGTAGTCGAACTCTTTTGCTTGAAAATAAGGATAAACCCCACTGTTAGTTCCACCCACATTCACTCCACAATCAACCAACACTTTTGACTTTGGAGTTTCTACCAACATGCAGCTTCTACCAACTTCCCTGAAGCCGCCCAAGGCAATGACTCTTATCCAGTCCCTGTTTGTTTTTCTCTCATTGAAAATATTTTCTCCAATCCTGTTGAGAAACTCTTTCCTGAATTTAACTTCTGTGTGAATAACCTTTCTTATTCCTTCGATTATATCTGATTTGATTGAAGGGACTCTCTCAATTCTCGGAATCCATAAAGTTTCACCCCTTATTTTTCTGAAAGTTTCTCCACCTCTTCCAATAACCAGACCAGGCTTTTCAGCAGCGATTATTGCCAAACCTCTCTCAGGTTCGAAGTAGATTGCTTTTATCTTCGCATCTTCTGGGGTGATTTCTTTTATTTTTTCCTTGGCTGCCTCTTGGTCAATGGTCAGGTTTTTCTCAGGTCTGATCTCAATTCTCTTCTTCAGTTGCTCCACAACTTTTCTAACAGTATCCTCGTATGTCAGAAAGAATTCCCTGTCTTTCGTGTATACTATTATCTCTGAACCTTCCAGCTCTATTCTGCTCACCACGTCAGCTGGTAATAAAGATTTTACTTTTTCTAGAATTTCCATTATTTTCACTTAAGGAGTTATTTATTTGAGTATTCTTTCAAAGTCGTGCGATGTCTTCTTAATTCCTTCTTTGTTTATAACAACTACATCTATTCCTCTTCCGCCAGATCCTATATCACGCTCTATTGCAGATTTGATGGCGTCAGTTGCAAGTTTACTTCCCTCTTCAACTGACATCCCCTCTTTATATCTGTTTTCCAAGACCCCAAGAGCCATTGGTGATCCAGAGCCGGTTGAAAAGAATTTTTTCTCCTGCTCAACTGAGCCTATTGCATCGAGAGTGAATATTGCAGGACCGGTGTCATAACCAGCAATTATCAATTGAACCATGTAAGGCATATAAGCCCAACGGCCGTTCTGCAAAATGTTTGCGAGAAGTGTGGAAGCGCCCTTCACGGAAATCTTTCTCCGGTTTTGGATTGCAAAAAGTTTTAGCTCTGCTTTTAGGTATCTTACAAGAGCCTGAGCATCACCAGAAGCACCAGCGATTGTTAAGGCGATGTGATCTTCTACTGGCAGTATTTTTTCTGATTCCTTGCTTGCTACCAAATATCCCATGGTTGATTTTTTCTCTGCAGCTAACACTACTCCATCCTTGCATACCAGGGCGACTGTGGTTGTTCCTGTTTTTCTTATTTCAGGTTTTTCTTCGTCGAGTTTCAAAACATTCACCGAAAAATAGCTAAAATTAATTGAGTTGCTTAACTTAAATATCTTTTGGTTCAATGCAATCTCAATACTGCTTTGCTACATAAACAACATATTTAGCTTCTTTATTGCACCAGATACAATCACTAGTTGGTTTTTCTTCCTTTCCAAATATTGTCCCCCTGATTGTTCCACCATTAGTTTCAGATTTAACATGGTCAGCACACTCAGCGCTCCCGCACCAATTCACTTTCACTAATCCACCCTTTTCTTCAAGAATCTTCTTCAGTTCTTTCATATCTTTGGTTTCTTTCAAATGACTTCTGAAAAATCCATCAGCCTTTTTAGTTAAGCTCTGCTGAATGGATTCAAGCAACTTGTCTAAGCTTCCTTTCAGCAATTTTTCTTTTACAATTGTTTTTTTTCCTTCGTCTCTCCTGACCAAAACAACTTGTTTATTTTTTACATCCTTCGGGCCAACTTCTATTCTTATTGGCACTCCTTTCAATTCCCAATAGTTGAATTTCCATCCAGGTGTATATTCTTCCCTTTTATCAGTTTTCACTCTGAAGCTTTTTTTCAAATCCTTTTCAATCTCATCCGCTTTCTTATAAACACTCTTTTTCTCTTCTTCCTTGTAATAGATTGGAATTATCACAGCATGATAAGGTGCAATAACGGGTGGAAGTATCAAACCTTTATCATCACCATGTATAGCGATCAATGCTCCCAAAATCCTCCAGACCGCTGGGCCATAGCAAGTCTGCCATCCATATTTTTCAATTTTATTATTATCTAAAAATTTGATGTTGAAAGCCTTGGAAAAGTTTTGACCTAGGAAATGGGTTGATGGAAGCTGAATGGCTCTACCATCTGGCATTATAGAATCTGCAGCAAAAGTTGCAACAGAACCTTTGAACTTGTCATGTTCAGGCCTTTTGAAAAATATGAAAGGGATTGCATATTGCTTGTAAACTGTGCTTTTAGTTGTTTCCATATCTTCTCTCACTTGATTCTCTGCTTCCTTTTGAGTAGCAAAAACATTGTGAGCCTCGATCCAATAAAATTCTCTCCCTCTGATGAAAGGCCTTGTATAACTTTCATATCTCCACACTTGGCAGTTCTGATAAGTTTTCAGAGGCAGGTCCCTCCAGCTTCTGATCCAAATAGAAAACATGTTGTACATTGCAGTTTCAGAAGTTGGTCTCAGCGCCAATTTTTCTTCCAGCTTTTCATAATTGCTTCCACCCTCGGTTATCCAAAAAACTTCTGCTGAAAATTCTGCATGTTCCTTCTCTTTTTTAAGGAAAGATTCAGGAATTACAGAAGGGAACCAAACTGGTTCGTGCCCTTTTTCTTCAAGTTCCTTTTCTAAAAAATCATTCATCAATTTCATAATTTTAACTGACCATGGCATGTGTACCAAAAAACCTTTTACATGATATCTTATGTCTGCCAGCTCGGCTTTCTGCACAACCTGAGTGTACCACTCAGAGAAATTTTCCGATTTCTTTACTGTTATTCCTTCTTGCTTCACTTCAGCCATCTTATCACTTAAATATTATTTGGTCAAATATTATTAAAATCACCAGCAACTTTTATAAGTTAAAGGCTATAGATTTATTGTGAAAATAGCAATATTATCAGATTTCCATTTTGGCTTTGCATACAATTCTGAACTAGAGAACGACAGTTTTGAGAACGCTGAAGAGGCTGTTCAGAGAGCTCTTGATTCTGACATTATTTTGCTGGCTGGAGATATTTTTGATTCGCGACTGCCAAGAACAGGGATCTGGGCAAGTGCGATAAAAGTTCTTGTCAAACCCCTGCTGAAGGAAAATACTGGAGTAAAATTAGTCCAGAGCAGCAAACAGCTGAAAGAAATTTCAAAAAGGACTTTAAACCATCTGCCAGTAGTATCTCTTCACGGGACGCATGAGAGGAGGAGCAAAGGCGAGACAAACGCAGTCGAGACCTTGGAAAACGCTGGTTTGCTAATTCACTTACATTGTCAGAGTATTGTTTTTGAAAAAAATGGGATAAAAGTTGCTATTCATGGGATGTCAGGAGTCCCTGAAAGATTTGCGAAGGATGTATTGTATCAGTGGGGTCCAAAGCCAATTGAAGGATGTTTTAACATTTTAATGTTGCATCAAAGCATCGAACCATTCATCTATTCTCCATTAGACCCACCAACTTTGAATTTATCTAATCTGCCAAAAGGATTTGATTTGATTGTAGATGGCCACCTCCACCTGGCAGGACAGGAGAAAGCTAACAACACTCTAATACTTTTTCCTGGAAGCACGATTACAACACAGCTGGGGCAGAATGAATCAGAAGCAGAAAAAGGATTTTACCAGGTTGAATTTGATAAGGAACTGAAAATCAATTTCATTCCCCTGAAAGGGAACAGAAAATTTTTCTATGATGAAATAAAGATTGAGGCCGGTTTACTAAGGGATCAGGTTGAAAGCAAAATCAACGGAATATTGAACCAAAATTTTTCAAAGAAACCAATCATCAAACTGAGGATTTCAGGAGATGAAACCGAAGTTTTAAATCAAGAACTTCGGGATATAGAGAGAAAATATTCTGGCCAAGCAATAATCAATTTTGCTAAAGAATTGGATACTCCAGGGATTGCCAAGAAGATAGAATTCCTGAGAAATCTTAGAGAGCAGAATCTTTCTGTCGAGGAGATTGGCAGTCAAATACTGAAAAAAAGTCTGGAAGAACTAAAGTTTGATTCGGGTTTCGATTTCGAGCAGGCATTCAACTTGCTGAGCGACAGCCAGACAGAAAGATTTTTTAACATTCTGATTGGTGATCAAGGGACTCTAAACAATGTTCTGAAGAAGGGCAGTGAAAAAAGAGTTGGTTTAGAAAATTGGTCGAAGTGACATGATAAGAAAGGTTAAATTGAAAAATTGGCGTTCGCATTTAGAGTCTGAATTCAACTTCTCTAGTGGAACTAATGCTTTGATCGGTATAATGGGGAGCGGGAAGACTGCTACCATGAATGCAATCTGCTTTGGCCTATTCGGCACATTCCCAGAAATTCAGTCAAAAAAACTAAAGCTTGACGATATAATAATGAAAAAACCAACTGAGAAGAGCAGGGCTGAAGTTGAAGTTCAGTTTCTGTTGAATGGAATAAACTATACTGTAAGAAGAGTTGTGGAAAAAGGAAAAGGAACCACCTACTCGGAAATAAGGGAGAATGAAAAGCTGATTGAATCACCCAATTCGCAAAGGGTTACCGAGTCTATTGAAAAAATTTTGAAAGTCAATTATGATTTGTTCAGCAAAGCAATCTATTCCGAGCAGAATGCCTTGGACTATTTCTTAACGATACCAAAGGGGCAGAGGATGAAAAAGATCGACGAGCTATTGATGATAGACAAATTTGAAAAAGCAAGATCAGGCGCAGTAACTTTGACCAACAAACTGGCCGAGAGAAAACTCGCTAGGCAGAATGTGATCGATAAAGCAGACTTGGCCGAATTGGAAAAGAGCATTTCATTTTTAAAAAATTCTTTAACTCAGATGCTTGCAGAAAAGGAAGAACTGAGAAAAAGTTTTAACGAAGTTTCTGTCCAGAAAGTTGAGCTAGAAAGAGAAGTTTCTGAGCTGCAGTCTATAAAGGAAAAGCTAGGGCTGCTGAAGAGAGAAGAAAGGGGTGCAAATTCTGCAATTGATGAAACAAAAAAATCATTAATGTCATTGGAAGCTTCTTTAAAAGATCAAACCAGGGAAGCAATAGAGCAAAAGAGTTTCGAGCTGAAAGAAAAAATTGCAAGTCTTGAAAAAACTTTGAAAGAAAGGCGAGCCAGCTATGAGAATATCGCTTCTGAGATTTCCAAGTTAAAGGCAAACCTTGATTTCCTTAAAAAAGAGAAAATTGAAAAGCTGGGAAATGAAATAGAGGAAAAATTAAGGATAAAAAATGATTTTGAGCATTTGAGAAGCATTGTTGGCGATGATGTCGTTAATCAACTGGACGAGAAGGGCAACCTCCATGAGAAGCTGATATGTGAAGTTCAAGATTTGAGATCCAAGATTAATGACTTGGATGAAATCATACAGCAGCTTTCAACTCTTGAAGGCAAATGCCCCATCTGCGATTCTAGATTGACAGAAGAAAGGAAAAACCTGCTGATAGAGCAAAAGCAATTGCAGATTAAAGCACTGAAGGAAAAGCTTGAGTCTGCAGCTAAAAGCAAGGAATTGAGTGAGAGAGAGCTGAAAAAACTGGAGGAAGCAGCTAAAAATCTGGATGAGATGGTAATAGAGATAAGAGATTTTGATGTGAAAAGGACTGATTTGGAAAATTCTAAAAGATTGTTTGCTGAATTGAGTGAATTGACTGTCAAAACTAACAACCAACTTTCTCAGCTAAGAAATGAAATAGAAGAAATTTCGAGCGAGCTTAAAGAAAATGTTGAAAGAAATCATGCTTTTGAAATTTTATCAATGAAACAAAAAGAATACGAGGATAAGCTTGGAAGATTTAACGAACTGATGGAACAAAGGATAAAATTTGAAGAGGAGATAAAGATAGTTGAGGCGAAAATTTTTGAAAAAGATTTGGCTGAGATGGAGAATAGATTGAAAGAACTGATTGGAAAGGAAAAAGAGGTTGAAACAAAAATTTCTGGCTTCGATCAGCTGGTGAGAGAAAGGGAAATAAGGACTGATGAATATGAGAGAGAGCTGAAGCAGGTATTGAAAGAGGCAGAGGAGGTTAGAAAGCTGGACAAGCTGATAAAAGATTTGAAAATTTTTGAAAAGGCATTAGAGCTGACGCAGGTCGAACTGAGAACTGAGTTTATTGAGGCTGTAAACTATTCCATGAACAAACTTTGGGACACTTTGTACCCTTATAAAGACTTTATCGGAGTCAAGTTGGCAGTGGAAGAAGGAGATTACATCCAGCAGCTGCAGGAAAGAGATGGGAAATGGGTTAATGTTGAGGGTGTGGCTTCTGGCGGTGAACGTTCTATTGCTTGTCTGGCTTTGAGGATTGCTTTTGCTTTGGTTTTAGCTCCTCAGTTGAGATGGCTTGTACTTGACGAACCAACCCACAACTTGGATTCAAAATCAGTAGAGGATTTGGCCGAGACCTTGAGAGAAAGGATTGGTGAGTTTGTTGATCAGATATTTTTGATAACTCATGATGAAAAGCTGGAAGACGCAGTTACTGGTAGCTTGTACAGGCTTGAAAGGGAAAAAGAAAAAGATGGTGTGACGAAAGTTGTTCAAAGTTCGTAAAGTCGATTTTCGAGACCTGCTGGTAGGAAATCAAGATTTCCATCTCTTGAAATTAAAATACCATTAGCAGTTCTATCCACAACTTTAGTTCCATCTAAATATCCATTAGGTATAAGATGTATGCTACCATCTTCTCCTAATCTTACAAGTCCACTGCCATTGCGTATAACTTTTGGTCTGTAAACCATTTATATCACTACTTTATAGTGGCAATAACTAGTATATAAAGATTACTATTCTGTAGTAGTTAAATTCCGTTTAAAAAACAGCTACATAAACTGCTTCAAATCTTCTTTATTCTTTATTTTGTTCTCATTAAAATTCACAAGAACATCCTCTAGTTTTAATCCTTTCTCAGATTTTTTGCTCTTCCTGTCCCTGACTTTGACAAGCAAAGGATAGTTCACAACCTCACCAGTGACCAAAGCCTCACCAACTTTCAGTCCAGGCATCATTTCCAGCACATCTCTAGTCACGCCCTCACAACTTTTGCCGATATGGTCCAAATCATACGGGTTGCTGACACGTAAAATTATATGACTGTTGCATTGGCTAAGAGCTGTGGTAGACAATTGGATTGGCCTCTGGCTGACTAAAACCAAACATGCATTGAATTTCCTCCCTTCCCTTGCAATGGTTTCTATGATGTTTTTAGAAATTGCTCCAGACTTTTCCTCTCCCTCAGGCGCAAACTGGTGGGCTTCTTCCACGATAAAAATGAATGGAGGGATTTTATTTTTTCTCCTTGCAGCGAACAGCTTCCTTGCAATATTCGCCACAATTATTTGCCTGTCTCGAAGATGGATGAATTCTGACAAATCTAAAACACTCAACTGTCCGCTTACAGCAAGCTCTTCAACATTTGGTGAATCAATATTTTTGAAAAAACCAGCAGAGTTCAAGTCAGATAGCCAAGAAATCAACGGAGCCTTGGTCACTGGCTTTATCTCGCTTATCTCAATTTCAGCTATCAATTCATTCAAATCATAAGCATTCTTTCTCTCATTCATTTTTTCTATTATCTTGCTTAACTCTCTTCTTTCCACGGAAGAAATGAAAGGCTGAAACTCGCAGATCTGGCTTGCCGACAGGCCGCATGTGGCGATTGAAATGTTTTTCTCATCGAAAACTTTAGTACTTGTTAAAAACTTTTCATCTTCTGCAAAGCCAGCATATTCCCCGTGAGGATCTACAACTATCACTGCCGGCTTGCCGAATTCTTCCTTCCTTTCAAGAATTTCTTCAATCAAAACTGAGACCAAATGGCTTTTACCGAATCCAGTCTGGGAAAGAATCGCGCAGTGCTTTTGGAAAAGCTTGGTCAGATTCAGGCGAGTGCCGATATTGTGAAACTCAACTTCACCAATTGCTAATCCCTTCTCTTGGTCCAAGCCAAGGAACTTGAAAAGAATCTCTTCATCTATGGCATAAACCTTCTGGCCTGGGGAAGAAGGAAAGCTGACTCTTTTCTGCTTGCCATCAGAATAAATTCCCAAAGGAGTGGCATGTGCAACCAAATACTCCCATCTGTCAACAGGAAAAATATCCATCAAAGGTCTTCCAGACTTTTCATATTCGCTCACAGATTCTGCCCGCATGAAATATCTGTTCGTTTTGATAATTTCTGACACCCTTGCTATCAGCAAACCTTCCTCAGTCTGCAGTTGAATGAATTGGCCTTTGCGAATGGGAATTCCTTTCACATCTTTAATCACAAAGCAGAACTCGTTGCTGCTAGGACCTTCCAGAGTAGAAATGACTGTCCCTATCTCTTGCATAGTTTATGAATTAGTTCTGAAGGAATAAATGTATAATTCATCACTCGGAGTGGTTTTAAAATAGTATTTTTTTTCTGGGTTCAAATCCCAGCCTCGGCGTATACCTTGAAGTATCTTACGTTAAACTTAAAATTATAACCCACAAATCAGTTAATTATGTCAATAAGATTTTTGACAGACTATCCTGTTGCATTTATTACAGAGAAAAAAACCTTGGTGATAGCCGAACTACACTTGGGTTTAGAATATCAGCTGTACAAATCTGGAGTAACAATCCCATCCCAAGGAGAAAGATTCAGAGAAACTCTTGAAAAACTGGTTGAACAAACAGGAGCAAAGATTTTAATTATAGTGGGTGACATAAAACACAAAGTTCCTGGCTCAACAATAAGAGAAGACAAAGAAATTCCAAAGTTTTTAAACAATATAAAAGAAAAGATAAAAGTTGTTTTGGTTAAGGGAAATCACGATGATAGAATTGAAGAAATAATTCCCGAAGGAGTAAAAATTTGTTCTTCTCGCGGCTTGAAGCTCGGTAGATACGGCTTCTTCCACGGGCATGCGTGGCCTTCCAAAAAACTTATGAACTGTGATTATTTGTTCATGGGTCACATACATCCTGCAATAGAATTTAAGGATCAGTTTGGATACAGATCTGTTTTGCATGTATGGTTGAAAGGAGAATTGAATAAAGAGCTTATAAAAAAGAAATTTAAAATCAAAAAAACTGGGAAGCTGATGACAATTATTCTACCAACATTCAACAACATCCTCGGTGGTGTGGCAGTGAATAAAATTGCAAAAGAAAAAGTGATAGGACCTTTACTAAAAAATAAAATTTTTGATACAGATAATTCAAAAGTTTATCTTTTAGATGGAACCTATCTTGGAATTCTGAAAGAATTGAAAAAATAATTCTATCGAAGCGATGTTATTTCAACACTAGCACTTAAAACTGTTCCGTCAAGCAAAGCATTTACTTTTAAAAGTTTTATCTTAAAATCATATATCGTATCTGTTGATTCACCTGGGTTAATTATATAACGGGCAAGAAAATTATTTTGTATATCCTTAATTTCTATTTGCGTCCATGATTCATTTACACCAAGAGTAGCATAGATTTTATAATTACCAAAAATTGCTGGTGTAGAAGCATTAATAAACGATATTATTGTATTAGTTTGCATTATGGCCGAGTAAGATGTTTTGGCACTTCTGTTTGTATATTTTATACCAAATGACGCTTCACAACCTGATTTGGAAGAATCGTCTTGTATTTCATAGACAAATATCGCCGTAGGATTTGTAAGTTTTAGATTTTGTATGTATAACGGAACATAATATCCCTGGTCTGATTCAGAAAATCTTCCGTCACCAGTGCACATTCCTATTTCACCTATTATCACAGGCTTGCCATATCTGTTTTTTATTTGATTCACTCTTGTCTGCAATGAATTAATTATAGTTGTGTCCTTGTCAGGGTAAATATCAAGAGTCAATAAATCTAAATTTTGACTTTCAGCATCAAAAAATTGAATCCATTGATTTTGTAATTGATCATTGTATGGCCATCCGCCAACATTGGTTGTTATCTTAGTATTTGGATCAATATTTTTTATTGTATTTTTTGCTAAAAGAATTAATGTATTTAAATTATTTAGATATTCTTGTGGCAATGATGAAATTAATTCATAGTTTGTATAATTATGGACATTGACTTCATTGAAAATTTGCCATATATCTACCTTTCCATTATATCGGTTTGCAAGGAACTGATAATAAGTTTGCGTGGTTGTCCGATAATCGTTAAAAGAAAAATCTTTAGCAAAAGATGGAACGTTCGTGACAAGAAGAATTTTCAAACCTCTATCTTTAGCATAATTAATTGCACTATCATAAACAGCCAAATTTGCAGTATTCCAATTTATTGTAGTTGGATTACCTGAAGGTGCAACTTCCCAATCAGGAATACTAAACCTAATCCAGGCTTTATCATTAGCAACTATATCATCCACATTTGTCTTGAATGTGGCTAACTTCAAATTAGAAGTTCCTGAAACATATAGATGGGTATTAAATCCAAAGATACCTGGTGGTGGTAATGTAGTTGTGGTTGTTGTAGTAATGCATTTACCGTTAGAACAACCATACTGACAGAAAGTAGTCAGCGCAGCCCAACCTCCATTGATACATTGTTCAATACCATTTCCAAGGCATCTTCTTTCTCCCTCCTTGCAAGGAGATGTTTTATTTGTAATAAGTAAATTATCTACTTCTATTTTTGCGTTTGCATTTGCTAATTCAATAACAAAATAGACTGATTCTAATTTTCCTCCAATCACTTTTTGTGACCAAGCTTTTGTAACCCATTCAGATAAATTGAAGCGGTAATGTTTCCACTCCCCAACAGATATCTGATCAAATTTATACTCCTTAACATTACCACCTACAAAGATAGTTTCTGGGTCATCGGTCCAATCAGTTTTCGGACTATCATAGAAATCAAGTTCAGTATACCAAACTTTATTATCAATATCTTGAAATGCAGACGCGAGAGCTATTCTCAACCATTCCTTTTCTTTCCAGTTATTAGCATTAGCATAGTTTACTTTAACATTAAAATCAATGAGTATATTATTACCATCTAAGGGAAACTTTTCTTTATTTGGAAAATGCCTATCCCACCACACACCCATGGCAATATGGCCACCATTACCTTCGCTATTAACACTGTTCTGAATTGCCATCTCGCCATGATCATTAAAAGTAAAATTATATATGGCATCATCAGCTAGATTGTACGAATGATTATTCCAATAGTATATATCCTGATTTTCCGAAAAAGAAAAATCACCATCAATATTTAATTGCCCAACAACACAATCTTCTTTGCAAGTGCATTTTGTTTCCCATTTTTCACAAATTCCATTACCGCATTTGGAACAAACACCAGAAGGACCTCCCACTATCTTCATGACAAAGTTGCAATTATCATCGTAATACCTGGAATATGGTATTGTTTGAAGACCACTACAACATATACTTGCCATATGTTTTCTGTATTCAGGGGAAATTGATCCTCCAGGAATTGCACCGCCTTCAGGTACACAACCCACATCAACACAAATTGAATTTTCACATTTCATCTGTGAAGGACAATCAAAATCATTTTTACAAGTTGTACATGGTGGCCATCCAGGTGGACAAGGAGCACAAGCAGCATCAGGTGGACATGGCGGACAACATTTAATTGTTGTAGTGGATGTTGTTAAAATTGGAGTTGTGGTTGTAGTAGTTGTACATGGAAGCCAATCAGGAGGACATGGAGCACAAGCTGCACCTATAGGACACGGTGGGCAACATTTAATTTGCCATTTAGCTCCACACTTACACTTTCCTTCCTCGCATATAGGCGTATCACTACCTAAAACCTGGGGACAAAATAAATGTTTGCAATCAGCATCAGTTGTACAATTAAACCTTCTCACTTTTTCACTAGTTTTGTTTATTCTTTCCAAAATTCTTTCTACAGCTTGTTCATGCCCTCTAATAGAAACATTTATCGCATGTTCTATTGCTGGTTTTGCCTGGTCAGAAACTTTCTCCAAAATTCTTTCCAGAACTAAAATATGTTTATAGGTAACATTTGAAACATGCTCTGCCAGAACAGTAACATTTCTTCCCAAACCTTGTATTACATTTACTTCTTTCTCCGTTTCGTTCATTTCATCTTCATAATCAATCTTTAATTTTTCCACATACTTAGTTTGATTTTTTACCAATGTTTCATTCAATTCTACTAGTCTTCTTTCTGCAAACTGCAGATGCAATCTTGCTTTAGCTTCTGGATCGAATGTGAGCATCAGTTGAATTCTTTCGATTACTCTCTGAAAAGGATAGAATGGATTGTCTGGAAGCAACCATGGTTTTGCTAGTTCCTGTGCCATTACTGGACTGATGAGCAACAAAACCATTAACCCAGTTACAAAAAGTTTGTTCATCCACCCACTTTATTTGAATTTGTTTTTATAAAATAATAAAGTTATTCTTTCAGCATCTCTCTTTCACTTTCTGATAATTTGTCAAAGACCTCACTCAAAATCTTTCTATCTTCCTCATTCAGAACAGCAATCAAAACATCCCCTTCCTCTATCTGCCTTCCAACAGTTGGCTCTTCCATGCTAACTGCAACTTTCTCTCCAACCTTCGCTTCCTTTATCACATGCCCTTCCTTCTGGACTTCTTTTACCTTTCCAATTACTTTTCCATCTTTTTTCTTTACAGCCACCCCAGGCTTTAGCAACCCTTTCTGCACCTCAACTCCGAATATTGCTGGGTTGCTGACGCGAAAGACAAATCCTTTAAGAATTTTAATCTGGCAAGGCCTGGCGACTCTTTCAAGCTTCTCTGCTGCTTCCCTTTCCTTTTTCTTGAAGCACCATTCCTTGTATTCTTCCATTATCCTGTAGATGATGTTGCTCTGAAAAATTTCTATCTTCAAATCTTTTGCTAAAATCTGAGCCTCTTCCAAGACCTTCACATTAAAGGCGAGAACAACCTTCCTCAATTCATCCTTCATATCTTGCAATTCTGTGACATCCTGTTTGGTCACTTGACCGACTTCAGCTTTTCTTACTGGAATGCTTTCCTCACCGATTAGTTTGATCATCGCCTCCAGGCTTCCAAGTGTGTCAGCTTTCAGAACAACTCCCTCTATATTTCTCGTGAACTGGACTTCCTCAATTTCCTTCTGAACAGTTCTTTTAGCCTTCTCTACATCTTTTTCTTTCTTCACTGCGATGATTGGCGATCCAGCTATCACATTTTCCAGATCAGGGGCAGCAATTTTAATTCCCGCAGCAGCATCCACTTCATCCACGGATTCAAACTGTTTTTCCACTCTCAATTCCTGCAAGGGCCTCGGCCTCAGCAATGCTTTAACCCTTGTCACAATCGGCTCTTTCCCACCTATGACAAGGTAATCACTCTTCCTGATGTTTCCATCATACAAAATGACATCAATCGTTATTCCAAACCCCTTAACCTCTTTAATTTCAAGAACAGCTCCCCTTCCTGTTTCTGAAACTTCCAATCTTTTTTTCAAGAACTGCTGTGAAAGGCCAGCCAAAACCATCAGCAATTCAGATACTCCTTCACCTGTTATCCCTGAGCAAGGAACTATGACAATTTGCTTGGTGAAATCTTCCACCCTGTCAAATCTCTCAGAGTTGAATCCTCTTTCTGACAGTTGAGAAACCAACTGGTAAATCTTTTTTTCAACCTCATCTTTCACATCTTCGCTCTGTTTCTTAAAACTTTCAATGAAACAATAATTTTTATGAGGATACCACCCAGGGATCTTATCCACTTTGGTCGCAGCAACTATGAATGGGGTTTTAAATTCTTTCAGAATTGCCAAGCTTTCGTCGGTCTGCTCCTGAAAGCCTTCAGTCACATCAACCACCAGAACAGCAAGATCAGAAACAGCTCCTCCCCTTCTCCTCAGTGTGATGAATGCAGCATGCCCAGGTGTATCAAGCATCAACAATCCAGGAATTGTTATATCAATCTTCATCTTTTTCAGTAGTTCCCCACAAATTCCTTTTACAGTTTCTATTGGAATGTAACTAGCCCCCACGTGCTGGCTCAGCATTCCAGGCTCTAGTTTAGTGACAGCACTGCCTCTTATTCTGTCAAGCAAGGTTGTCTTCCCATGATCAACATGCCCTACTGTCACAATGATTGGGGAACGTATCATCTAAATCACCGCTAACTTAATCAATTTTCAAGTATATTAAATAAATAGTGGTGATATGGTTTTAACACTTTCTGAAATTACTCCTATTGGCTTGTGTATAGCTACTCAAGACCTGTTCGACGCGAAAAGATTCCAAGCAAACTTCTGCGACAATCTTTTGCTCAGGGTTAAAAACAGCATGCTCGGGCCCAAGCTGACAATGCTAAAAAGAGAGCTCAATTCGATAATGACTCAAGGCAAATTCTTGGGCGGGCACAAGACTGCGATAATCAGCAACATCGATAAAATCATTGGCATGGTCTCTTCCAGGTATTCTCAGAGTGATCTGAAAGCTGCAGGGAAAATAATTGAAGACGGGCAAGAGCTGATCAGCAAGATACTTTTCTCAGATTCCTTTGAAGACATTGCTGCCCTCGAGCCTGTGTTCAAAACTAAAATCACTTTCCCAGTTTACGAATTGTTTGTCAGCTCCATGAAAAAGTCAAAGGTCCAGATGATTTGATGCTAACAGAAGATGTCAACAGAGAAATTGAAAGGCTGAAACAGAAGAAGGTCGAGCTTGCAAACAAGGCAAGTTTGGCAGCAGATTTCGATGCGAAGGATGATCTAGACAGGGAAGTAGCAGACATCCAGCGGCAGATAAAAATGCTGGAAAAGTTCAAGAGAAAATAATTTTTAATCGATTGAAACTGTTTTTAGGGGAGCTAGAAGAGTAAGGCTCGATAATTAGCAAGCCGCTCTTTCTAGCTTCCTTTCCAACAAGAAGGATTCCTAAATTTTATAACAATGTTATAGATTTAAATATTTCTATACTGCACTATTTACTATGAAACCATTCTGCGAGATTATCGTCACTGACGTTTTGCCAGCCCTTAGGGCTCTGATTGCAAAGGAACTGACTGATGCATATGGCTTCAACCAGACAGAAGTTTCTAAAAAACTTGGCATCACCCAGCCAGCAATTTCCCAGTACAAGAGAGAGCTGCGCGGTTACAGGGTAAAACTTCTTCAATCAAACAAGCAAACGATGAAAGCTATAAAGGCTTTGTCAAAAAAAATAGCATCAGGTAAAGTTAAACCTCTTGATGCTCACAAAAAATTCTGCGACATCTGCATGACTGTGAGAAAAGAAAAAATTATCTGCAGGTTGCATGAAAAAATCTATCCAGCCATGATTTCATGCAAAATATGCCTAAGATGATTGATTGAATAAATATTTTGGCTTATTTTTTTCTCTTTTAAAAAGGTTGGACAATTTTTCTTTCAATCCCTTTAGCTGCTCGAGTTTTGACGGTCCAGCGGGCTTTGGCTTTTTCACTTCTTCAGTTTTAGCCCCATAAGCTGGCTTTGCCAGACCTCTCGTTGGCCAGAAAAGATAAGCTAAGAATCCGCCAACTGCAATCCCCACCCCAATCAAAATATAGAGAGTGATTCCTTGAGGCAGTGAAATAAATCCTAGAAAACCAGTTTTTTTCGCCTTAGTCAAATCATCCTTCACTTCGCTCAGCAACCTTTTTATGTCATCAAAAAGATAATATGCGTTGTTGTAGTCCCCTCCTTTTATGTAGTTCTCAGCCTGCTCCACCTTCAACTTCAATTCATCAAACTTTTTCTGAACGTCAGTTGTATTGTATCCTTGCTTCTTCAATTGGTCTAGCTGCTGTTCAAGTTTTGTCATATTCAACTTGTAAGTTTCTAGAGTTTCGTTTATCTGGGTTTTTGTTGTCGGGGTAGGAGTGACTCTCAAAACAAAATTCGAGGTTATTGTCTTGTTGGTGCTGAATGCTTTGAATACCCCTGAATAATCTTTCACTTCCACATTTCCAACATTAAAGTTAACCTTGAACCCAGCTGCTTTTCCAACAACTAGATAAGCATTCGTTGCGTTCAGCGAATACCAGCTTGAATTTATACTCTCTATTGCAAATGTGATGTTTTGATTAGTGTTTCCTGTGTTGCTAACACCTACTTCGGTCGAATTGCTGGAATTTTGCTGAACTACTACCATACTGTCTGCTTTTATGAATGCTAGGTTTGCGGTGAATGCCGGCGCGGTTGTTGTATTCGGCAGGTTTGAACTACTTGATGAAGGAGAGGAAGAGCTGCTGCCACCTGCTGTCACTGTAATGCTGGCGTTAATTCCATTTGGATTGAACCATTGATCTGCAGGACCACCAATTATATAACCATAATTACATGTTTCTGTTGTTGTGGTAGTAATAGTCCACCAAACTAAACAGCTGCCATTGTTTGCATAAGGAGATATTGTAAAAGTGCTTCCACTGCCACTACCAAGACAACCCCCAGTCAAATTACCTGAGCCAGCAGTTGCTGATAGTGCACAACTCTCGCTAAAAGTTATTGTTGCTGAGGATGCGTTTAATAAGCCAAAGTTTGATACGTTAACATAAAACACACCAGTAGAATAGTTGTTGAGGCTGAATGAGGGTGTGAATGAGCTGTAGTTCGCAGGCTTCATGTATAGGCCGGTTTTGTTAACAAATAAAGTTGTGTTTGAACTCTCTCCTTCCAAAAGACCTGTAGAATCTCTCAAGTGAACATTAACTTTATAATTTCCACCTGTCAAGTTTCTAGGAAGTGTGATATTGAATCTATAATTACCACTACCAGTATCAAAGCCAGGACTCCAAGCATGTAAACTATCTCCAACTTCATTAAAATTTAGATTTGAACTTTGATATTGTGCATCTGGTTGAGATAGATAAACATAAGATATGTTTGTATAATTGAATAATGAAGTTCCTGTGAATTTTGTTCCATTGATGTAATACACATTCAAGTATTCTATAGTCACATTCTTTGGTGAAGATGTGCTCTGAATCCAATTAGTAGTACTACCATCATAAGGATTTACACCAACAACTCTTACATCCAACAAATTAGTCAAATTGAACAGCAAGTTTAAAGTAAAGTTTGAATAGGGATAGGAAGAATACTCACTGCTATTTGTATACAATATTATCCAGCCCCTGTATTCGCCAGCTCTACCTAAAGTAATGCTTGTGTTCGGAGTCATTGTTATGTTTAGAGGTAATGAACCGCCTGCTGGAATTCTTGTTGGAGCTTGATACGTGAAATTAATATAATAGTTGTTGCTACTGGTGAGGTTTAAGCTTGTAGAATTTGTTGTTGTTATACTTGTTATATCGACTGAACCAGTATTGTTAATGGTTATGTTGAAAGTTTTAATTGGAGTTGTGGATAAACTTGTGTTTATATTTTCAGTGACTGATGCTGTAGCTGTATTCCATGTTCCATTTACAATCAGGACTGGTGCTGAGATATTGACCCTAACTGGAATTTTAACTCCCACACCATTTACATCCAAATATTTCAGATAACCTTCATATATTCCATTCATTGTACTGTTTGGAACTGTAAGACTTACATTAACAAGTGTAGTAGAGCTTGCTAAACCAAACGTAGAAGCATTGAGTGTAACACCAGAAGAAGAATTTGTGTAGTTTGTTGTTATCCATGCAGAAGCATTAACAGATATGTAAATACTTAAATTATATGAATTCTCTATAGCACTATTTACAGTACTGTTCTTAACTTCAACAGTCCAATAGCCGCTGCTAATGTCTGTTGTCTCGTTGTATTCCTCCGCTTCAGTGCTAGTAACATTTGCATATAGGAACTTATTTAGAGAATTTATCGCAAAAGTTTTGTCTGGTTTGTAGACATTAAACATATAGCTGCTGTTAGTAGGTGTTGTCCAGTTCAAAGAAACTTTTATTTTTTGAGCAATTGAAGAGTCTGGAACTAAAAATGTGAAGTTTCTCGTTCCATTACCATAAAATCTTGTAACATAATACAATTCTTTTGTTTCCATAATGTTTGATATATTAAGGACACCAACATTCGCCAATACTATGTTTGTTGAATCACTATAAGCTGGTGTTGATAGAGTTGATGCATTCTTTATTCCATGATCAATTGAACGATTGCTTACATTCAAAGTTGAGTAATATATGCTACCAAAATAACTAATAGAGTTTGTATCATTACCATAAATTCTTATTTCCCACATGGCTGGTGATGGTGGTAGAAAACTGTAAATCAAGCTTTCATTATTAGAATATTTATTAATTGATTTACCCACAAGATTCGATCCATTGAATAAAAACAAATCAACATTTTGAGAAGAAGACCAACCACTGATGTTTATTTTGATGTCAGTCGCATTCACCATAGAAGATGTGTTGAAGTATATGGAATGATAGAGAGAATTATTCGCAGGAAAATTATACATGCTTGTTGTTGATCCAAATGTGCCTATTCCTGTGTTATTACTAACATCTAATGGTATATCCAAGATAGCAGTAATGTTGGCTTGCTCTGTTGATAAGGAAGTGTTATAAATTTGTATTGTTCCAACGTATCTTCCTCCAGGAAGGTTTGCGGAAGTATTGACTAGATAAAATGTTTCGTTGTTCGGTACAGAAGTATTTGTAAGGTTAATGCTTTGAACTTTGACATTTCCACTTGTGTTGTGAAGTAGAAGCTTTACACAGTGATACGCATACGTACCACAGTCATAATTATTAGTTGTATAGTTAAAAAACAAGGAATATACTCCATTTCCAAATGTGCCGTTATTTATTGTTACGTTAAATGATCCACCTTGATAAGTGTTGTTTGCAGTTATGTTGAAGCTAGAATTATAGTTGTTTGTCCAATTCAGATAGACAATATCAGGAGTTACGCTGAATTGCATAGTAGTAGACCATTGAACAGAAAGTGTTGGTATAATCGAATATAGCAAACTCAAGCCGATAACCATCAGTAAAAACCAGCACGCGCTCTTTCTCATAGGATATCTCCTAAATCTAATATTTACCTTTGATAAAATATAATTTCGTTTTTGGAGAGTTAATACTTAGAAAAGGTAGCATTGACCTGGTTTGTCTGGACCAGAATCTTGGAAAAATCTTTGTTCCAGTCAGTCTGAAAGACAGTAGTCTCGCCAGACTTCAAAGGGTCTGAAGGATTGTTGATTATGCTGGCAACTTCCCCATCAACAAATACTTTAAAGTTTGAAACCTCCAGCTTCCCTGTGTTAGCCACAGTAACCATCAAATTGTTCTGGGAATCTCTTGAGGTTGCAAGAATGTCTATACTGTAGAAGACGTTCTTTATCACTGCGATTACCCCTCCTGTGGTTGAAGGGAATTTGGGGATGAACTGGCCGATCAGTGGGATGGTTTTAAGATCTGGCAACGAACCGAAAATCAAAAAACTTGCGATAAAAATCAAACCTATCAATACGAGAGCAACAACCACATTCTTCAATATTTTCAGAGCTACATAGACGATTACAACCAACAAGATTAATCCTATTATCGCTGGCACTACCATAGTTATCAATTGACTTTTAATTTTAAATAAAAGCGCTCCGGGTGGGATTCGAACCCACGACCTTCAACTTAGGGGGTTGCTGCTCTATCCAAACTGAGCTACCGGAGCTTCCTGACAATCTAAACTTTATTATAAAGAATAATAAATCTATTAAATATGTTGAGTGAAAAGTTAAGAAAGATTGCAAGGAACATAATATTACTGAACATGAATGTGAAAGAAAGGGAGTCTGTTTTAATCTCCGCAGGCCCAAATTCGCTCGAGTTTGCGGAAGAGCTTGCATTCAATGCTTCAATGATCGGTGCCTTTCCGACAATTGCATACGGATCAGATAATAATGCTCTTAGAACATACAAAGCTATAAAAATAGAATATTTGAAGCACTACTCCAAGCTTTCTGAGATTATTGCCAAAAAAATTGATGTTGAAATTTATCTTGACGATTCAAACCCATTTTTAGAGAGGCAGTTGCCACAGGATAAGATTGAAATCAGGAGAAAAGCCACAAAACCTCTGAGAGAATTGAAAGACAGAAGAACGATGAGGAAGGATATAAAAAGTGTTCTTGTAGGCTTTCCGACCAAGGAAACAGCTCAGTCAATGAAAATTCCTTTTAGCAAGCTCAACCGAATCTTCTGGAATACCATGGATGTCAATTACAACAATCTTCATGAACGAAACAAACTGTACTTCAGTAAACTGTTTGGAAAAAATAAAGTCCATGTGACTGGGAAAGAAACTGATTTGTCATTTTCAATAAAGAATCGTGACCCGATTGTTGACAGCGGCATGTGGGCAAAGGAAAAATTAGGATACCTCAACCTGCCGGCTGGAGAAGTCTTCCTAGCTCCTGTTGAGACTTCGGTTAATGGAGAGATTTATTTTGACTCACCAAATTTGCATTACGGCGTGCAGATAAAAGGTGTCTGGTTCAAATTCAAAAATGGTTTACTTGTTGATTATTCTGTTGATCGGGGGTTGAAAGCATTTGAAGATGTTTACAAGAATGCTTCAGGTGATAAGAACAGGATTGGTGAGCTTGGGATTGGTACCAATCAACGGGCTGAGATGACTGGAGGGATGATAATAGTTGATGAAAAGATTCTCGGCACAATCCACATGGCAATCGGCCACAACAAGCACTTTGGTGGGAACAATGATGCAACCATCCATTGGGATTTCTTCAAAGAGATGAGAAATGGTAGCTCATTCGAAGTTGATGGGAAAGAGATGCTTCACAACGGGAGAATTGTCAGTTGAAATGTGTTTTTTATGGGAACTGTCAAAACCCAAGAAGAAATTAAGTTGATTAAAAAAGCTGCTGAAATATCTGATTCTTGCTTGCCGCTAATAGAAAAATCTCTTCGTGAAAATATCACAGAAGAAGAATTGAGAAGAAGAATAAACAGAAAGATAAGAAGCCAGCACGCCACTCTCTCGTTCCAAACTCTTGTAGCTTCCGGCAAAAGGTCATCGATGATTCATGCAAAGCCTCATGCGACTGATGAAATTATAAGTGGAATCGGATACATCGATTTTGGAGCTTGCTACAAAGGGTATAGGTCTGATTTAACAGTTCCGTTCATCAAAGGAAAGGTCAGTGAGAGAGAAAGGAGAGTTGTTGAGATCACTCTAAAGGCTTACGATGTTGCAATTAATTCAATTAAAGTTGGAATGCCATGCCGGAAGCTTTTTGAGAAAGTTGACAATTTTTTGAGGAAGAACGGTTTTAGAATGTCGCATTCACTGGGGCATGGGGTTGGTAAGAAAATTCACGAGCTACCCTACATCGGCAAACCTTCCAAGAAGCACCTGACAAAAAAGATAAAGAAAAGATGGGAGAGACTGAAGAAAATAAATTTCCAGGAAGGGATGGTCTTTACAATCGAGCCAGCTGTTTATGTTAAAGGAAAGTATGGCTGCAGATTGGAGAATGATGTCCTGATTAAAAGAAAAAGGCTAAAAATTTTAACGCATGCTAAATTGATTGAAATTTAGAAATTTACAAGATCCCCTATTTTGACTGAATGCTTGTTTGTGAATCCTGCATTGACTTCAAGAACAAATCTTGCTTTTGCTTTTGGTTCATATCTCGGACAAACAATTCCGCAAGGCTGAGCATTTTTAACCATGTCCACAATTTTATGGCCAGAGTCAATCCAGATAATGTCAATTGGAAAGCTCATGTTCATCATCCAAATGCTATAGTAATCATCATTGCCAAACACGAACAACATCCCCCCATTTTCTGGAATATTTTTTCTAAACATCAATCCCTTTATCTGCTTAGGTAATGTGTCTGCCACTTCAGCTTCTATTTCAGTGTTGCCTATTGTCACTTTTTTAGTTACAGGTTTAGATTGAAAAACAAAATATAGTACAATTAAAATAATTGCCAGGGTAATGAACAAAAGAATTTTTATATCCATAAATAAATAATGACAAAATAAATCTATAACCTTAAATCAAAACTTTAATCTTCTTTCTTCCGACTATTATCTTAACCAATTCTTTTCCTATATCAGAATCTTTAGTGACTTTTATGCTACACTTCTTACCTACGGTAGCAGAAAACAAGAACTCGTCTGAAACATAAAAGTTTGCAACTCTTCCAACCAATTTTCTGTCAAAAGTAAACTCCAAACTGTTCCCACTCTCGGTAACTTGGAATTGAACTTCTGCACCTAAAGCAGGAATCTTCGGCTCCACGTCTATATGCACGCCAAGCCTTTTCTGTATGCTTAACACCATGACTCCTTCCTTTCCAATCAATCTCGGAATAACCTTGTTATCAACCCTGACTACAGCTTGGTTGTCAGAAACAAGTTCAACTTCGGCCTCAGGATCAAATTTCTTGATGTCTTGCAAAATCCTTTCAGCCGCCAGCTTCCTTAAAGGAGAAACTTTTTCCCCAGCAGTAACCGGAACAACAATATTCTCTGCACCAAAAGTATAAATCTCATATTCAAGCTGTCCGGTCTCAAAATCTTTTACCTCAACCAAAGGCCTGGCCATATCGGCTTCTGTCATCCCATTCGGCACTCTAACAATCATGCTCAACTCATAAACTTTTTTCACCTCCCCATATTTCAGGAAGATTACAGTATCAATTATATGGGGGATCATTCCCAATTCTATTCTGCCCATAAACCTCTGTATGGCATTCACGGCATCACTCGCATGCACTACACCAACCATTCCCACTCCAGCCAATCTCAGGTCAGAAAATACTTCAAAATCTTTTGTTTTTCTAATCTCATCATAAACAGAATAATCTGGTCTGACGAGCAAAAGTATGTCGGCAGTTTTTTCAAAATCTCCCTCCAGCGGGCCGTACTGTGTTATTTCAGGGTCAACCTGCAAGTCTCTCGGACTCTCTAAAGTTTTTACAATCTTTCCCTGCTTCATGTAAAACTCTGCAAGAGAAGCGGCCAAAGTGCTCTTTCCTGACCCGGGTGGGCCAGCAATTAAAATCCCTTCAGACTTGTCTTTCAACCTCTTCATCAACTTTTCAGAAAGCTTGTAATCCTCTAATTTCAGCTTGACTATTGGCCTGACAATCGTAACTTCCAACCCGTCGCTGAACGGAGGTCTAGCCACAGCAATCCTATAATTACCCAACTGAACGACTAATGCCCCGCTTTTATTCATCTCCA
>Ga0315289_10000105_pt1 | contig 128168 bp, 121 predicted proteins | sample YL17G11_40_MG_FD_203452 | JGI IMG/M metagenome (GOLD analysis project Ga0315289, IMG submission 203452) | Sediment microbial communities from Yellowstone Lake, YNP, Wyoming, USA - YL17G11_40 | ecosystem: Environmental > Aquatic > Freshwater > Lake > Sediment | place: USA: Wyoming | collected... | reverse complement strand
TGGAACCCACGCTACCTCAAGAAGCAGCCAGCGCGGACAGAATCACTGACCAGTTAGCCGGGAAACGGACAGAATCACGGAGCAGTTAGGCCCCGATTTGCGGACAGAATCACTGAGCAACTACAGGTCGCGCTGTCCGCTGGAAGGGTGACACACGCGCACGCTCGCCGGCCGCAGGCGCCCTAGGCCTGGTACCACGCCGCCTGCCCGGGCGCCTCCTCGACGCCCACAGCGATGGCGGTGACCCCAGCGGCGCCAGCGGCCCGCAACTCCTCCCGCAGGCGCCCAGCGAACCACTCCGCCAGCCGCTCCGCCGTCGAGTTATCGATGGGTAGGGCCACCACCTCGCCCTCTGGGAAGACCCAGCCGCGCTCCCCAAAGCGTACCTTCCAGTTCCTCGTTCCCTCATCAATCTCGAGGACAGGGCTGTTAAGCTGGAGCAGAAAGCGGTGGTCCAGCTCATCGCAGATGCGGCGCGCCATCCCTCGCAGCCTGGCGAAGTCCACCACCCACGAGTCCTCCGTCAGCTCCCCTTCCACCTCGACCGTGACGGCGTAGTTGTGGCCGTGCAAGGACTCGCACTGCCCCTCGAAGGTGGTGAAGTGGGCAGCGCTGAAGCGCAGATCGGTGCCCTCGACGCGAACCCTCCAACCCATGTCGATACCCCCTACAACAGATCGCGCGGTCCCGGCCCGCCCGTCGGCAGAGCGGCGCGTGCCGCCAGCCCCCGGCGCCTCGACAGCCGCCATATGACCAGGGTCAGGCCCACCACCGCCAGGGCGAAAACGACCAGCGACAGGAACACGGAGCCCGTGCCCCACCGCTCCGCGAAGAAGCCAGCGAAGCTGGCCGCCGCTGACCCTAATCCGAAGGAAGCGAAGAAGGAGATGCCGTAGCTGCGGCCCACCAGCCCCTGCGGCGTGTACTCGGCGATGAGGCTAGTGTAGACCGGCTGGCCGGCGAAGTTGAAGAAGACGAACGCCGCCGAGACCGCCACCAGCGCCAAGCCACCGCTCAACCCCATCAACAGGAGGGCTGGCACCAGGGCCAGGGCCAGAGGCGGAGCGAGCCGCTCCAGCACGTAGCGCTGGCACAGGTTACCCCCGAAGTACTGGCCCACTGCCCCGGCCAGAAGGGCCAAGGTCGTCAGGGAGCCGGCCAGGGCCGCTTCGTCAATACCGAGAATGCTGATATGGACGTTCTCCTCTATGTGGGCGGGCAGGAACGTGAAGCTCCCTCGATAGATGAAGCCGTTGAGAACGAAGACAACATAGACGAGCAATAGAGGCAGGGGCGCCCTGGCCGCCCGGGCGCTGTCGGCAGCAGCGGGAGGCGCTTCCGCCGGTGCCTGGGGTCCGACTTCCGGCAGGCGAGCGGCCCGCAGGAGGAGGGCTAGGAGCAGAGCGAGCCCACCCAGGAAGAAGTAGGCGGCCCGCCAGTCTATGGCCTCGGCCAAACCCACGGCCAGAACCGGGGCCAGGGCGGCGCCGATGTTTCCCGCGACGCCGTGGTAGCCCAAGACCAGGCCCCTCTTCTCAGCAGTCAGGGCGATTAGCGAGAGGGCCGCCGGGTGATAGAGCCCAATGCCCAGTCCCAGCAAGCCCAGAAAGACCCCCAGCATGAAGGCGTTCGGCGAGAGACCGACCAGCAACGACGCGACCGCCGCCAGCAGGAAGCCGGAGGTGATGACCCGTTGCGACCCCAGGCGGTCGACGAGGACGCCCGAGGGCAACGCGCCCGCACCGAAGGTGAACGCAAAGGCGTTGGCGATGACCCCCAGCATAAACTCCCCCTGGCCAAACTCATGGCCAATACGGAGGAGGAGGGCGGCGTAGGTCAGCTCGGTGGCGTGGACCAAGCCGTGGGCCAGCGCCGTGTACAGGACGAGGCGCCGCTGAATCGCTGGGTCTTTCACAGTGCTCCTAGGCTAGCACAGGGAAAGAGCCTGCTCCAGCCAAACCGCTGGTCGCCCCCGCACCCCGACCCCACGCCTGTCGCTCCCGGCCGTGGTTCGCTTGCGGAGGCGCTAGCCGTCGCGGGCCGGCTGCCCTATGCTGGAATGGGGCATCGCCCCAGCGAGCAACGTGGACACTGGCTTTCGCGCTCTAGGGAAATGGGTGGTGAGCCGCCGGCGGCTCGTGCTGACGGTCTGGGCAGCGCTGTTCCTGCTGGGCCTGGCATTCGCGCCCCGCCTGCCGGAGGTCTTTGAACGCCAGGAGACGACGGGGGGCACCGGCGAGTCGCGGGAGGCCCAGCGCGTCATCAGCGACAAGTTCGGCAGGCAAGGTTCTTTCACGCAGCTCCTCGCCCTCCGCGGCGACGGCGTCCCCGTCGATGACCCCCGCTACGCCGAGGCGTTCCGCTCCCTCCTCGACGCCGCCCGGGCGACGGGCGTCGTCTCAAGCACCTACAGCTTCTTCGACAACGGCGACCGCTCACTGGTGGCGGAGGACGAGAACACGACATACGCCTACGTGGACATGCGCTCTCAGGGTTCCGAGCAGGCCTTCCGCGACGCCGACAAGCTGCTGGAGGCTGTGAAGCGGGCCCCCAAGCCCCCCTGGCTCACTGCCTATGTCACGGGCCAAGAGTCCGCCGCCGCGGAGACGTTGGACATCAGTCAGAAAAGCCTGCTACAGGCGGAGGCCATCGGCTTCCCGGTGGCGCTCGTAGTCCTGGTCTTCGTCTTCGGGGCCCTGGTGGCGGCCGGCCTGCCTCTGCTGATGGGGTTGCTGGCCATCCTACTCACCCTGGCCGGCGCCTTCCTCCTGGGACACCTGGTGCCCGTCTCAGTGTTCGTCCAGAACATCGCCAGCATGATCGGGCTGGGGGTGGGCATCGACTACTCGCTCTTCGCCCTCAACCGCTTTCGCTACGAGCGCCGCCTGGGCAGAGACCTAGAAGCGGCGGCGGTGGAAACGGTGACCCACGCCGGCAAGGCCGTCGCGTTCAGCAGCCTGACGGTCATGATCGGCCTCTCTGCCCTGCTGGTGCCGGAGAGCGACGTCCTCCGCTCCGTGGCCATGGGGGGCATCATGGCCGTCCTGGTCGCTGTTCTGGCTGCTCTTACCCTGCTGCCAGCCCTCCTCGTCTACCTGGGCGACCTTATCGAGGCGCCGCAGCGCCTCACCCGGCTGCTGACCAGATTTGGGCGAGCTGGGTTCTGGCACGGCTGGGCGCTGGCAGTCATGAAGCGTCCGGCCCTCTTCATTGCCCTGGGACTGGCAGCCCTGGTGGCCCTAGCCCTACCCGCAACCGGGATGCAGACCGGCGCTGCGGGAGTGAAGATGCTGGGGGGAGAAGCCCAGTCCCGCCTTGGCTACGACCTCATCGCCGAGGCCTTCGGTGCGGGACGTGTGGGACCGGTGCAGATCGTGGTGCAGCCCAACGCCAGCCTGGCCGATCCTGACACGGTGGCCGCCGTCTACGAACTCAGCGCCGCCGTCGGAGCGGACTCACGGGTGCAAGAGGTGCTGAGCTACGCCTACTTCGACCCGAACCTGCCTCTGGCGGACTACCAGCGCATCTTCGCCAACGGCTTCCAGGCCCTGCCGGAGGACACAAGGCAGTCTCTGGCCCGCGTCGTCAACGTGGACGGCGGTGCCGACACAGCCCTCGTCCTCGCCTTCCTTGACGTCGACCCGGACTCGCACCAGGCAGATTCGCTGGTGGCAAACCTGCGATCCGAGATCGTCCCCTCGATCCACGGGCTCGACGGGGCGCAGGTGCTGGTGGGCGGTTCGACGGCCAGGCAGCGTGACCTGCGTCTCGAGCTGTACAACAGGTTCCCACTGGTGGTGGGGCTGGTCCTGGCCGCTACCTTCGTCCTCCTCACCATTCTCTTCCGCTCGCTGGTCATCCCGGCTAAGGCCGTCCTCATGAACCTGCTGTCCCTCTTCGCCGCCTACGGCTTCCTGGTGCTGGTCTTTCAGCACGGCTACGGGGCCGGCCAGTTGGGCTTCACGTCCGCCGGCTTTGTCAACTGGGTCACGCCGGTGATGCTCTTCTGCATCCTCTTCGGCCTCAGTATGGACTATGAGGTCTTCCTGCTCAGCCGCATACGGGAGTCCCGCGACCGTGGCCTCGGCACCCGCGATAGCGTCGCCACAGGCCTGGAGCGCACAGGAGGCGTCATCACCGGCGCCGCCCTCATCATGATCGTGGTCTTCGGCGCCTTCGCCCTCTCGCCCATCATCATCGTCAAGGAGATGGGGCTCAGCCTAGCGGTGGCCGTCCTTGTGGACGCCACGATCATCCGCGTTCTCCTGGTGCCTTCCGTAATGCGACTACTGGGCGCCTGGAGCTGGTGGCTGCCCGCACCCCTCGCGAAGGTGCTGCCGACCGTCAGGCTGGAGGCCGAGGAAGAGGAGCCGGTGGCCAGCCGCCGCCCGTAGCGTCTAGCGATATCCTAGCCCAGCATCTGCTCGATGAGCGGCAGCGCCTCTCGCGCCGCCTGCTCGCCGCGATGGAGGCTGAGTTGCATGTGGAAGGGGGAGTTAGCGTTGAGGTGGGCCACCCGCGGCCGGATGACGACGTCGGCGGCGGTGGTGGGAGGCGGCACCTCGGTCCTGGTGTACAGGTAGAACGCGGCGATTGCCAGCAGGCCGGGAGGCCTCCGGCTCCCATCCCGGGCCGTCCGGCGGGCCTGCCCGTCCAGGATCGCAGCCAGCCGCTTCACCAGCAGGCGCCGCCGCCCCGACACGACCGCCGGGTCGCCGAGTACGACGGCGATGACCTTCTCGGCGCCCAGGGCGCGGGCCGCGCTCACGGGTGCTGGCTCCCAGTAGCCGCCGTCCACCAGATAGCGGTCGCCCCAGCGCACCGGTTGGGCGAGCACCGGCAACGATATGCTGGCCTGCACCGCCGACAGCACGTTGCCCTCACGGATGAGCACCGGTTCACGGCGCACCACGTCGGAGGCGACGACGGCCAGGGGGATACTCAGCTCCTCAAAGCGGACGCCCTCCAGCGTCCGCCGGAAGCGCCCTCCCAGCGGGTCCTGGGGGCCAATGCTCAGGCGGTGGCGGAAGAAGCGAAGCACGTCCTGGGGCGGGGTGCGACGGATGTTGCGCGCTATGCGCTGGGGGTCGTGGCCCCGGGCGAACGAGGCGCCGTAGAGAGCGCCGATGCTGGCGCCGGCGATGCAATCGATGGGCACGCCGGCCTCGCATAGCACCTTCAGCACCCCGACGTGGGCGGTGCCCTTGGTGCCGCCGGCCCCCAGGGCGAGCCCAATGCGCGGCCTCGGCACGACTGACTCCTGATTCGCTCCTACCGTCATCGCCATTGTCCGCAAGGTCGCGAGCCCCGTCAACGACTCGCCCCGCCAGCCCGGAGTCACTGACCGGACGCGCTCCTGGGCCGAGCCGCCTGCCAATGAAGCGCGCGACGCCTTTTGGCCGGGCGTTGCGGGTTGGGGGCTGACTGAGCCAGGGAGAGGCTGGACCAGCCTACAAGTGAAGGGGCGCTCAGCCGGGCCGGAAGGACGGACTCCCGTCGCCGGCCTCCGCCACCGTCACGGGAGGCCGGCCCAGGTGGGCGGCCAGACGCCTGGCGATGGAGTTCAGGTCGTCCTTGCTGAAGCCAACGCTGGTCTCCTCGACCCGGCCCTCGGGGACTATGAGGAATAGGGTAGGCGTCGCTGGCGGGTCGTAGGCGTGGGAGACGGGCCAGCCCGGTCCGTCCACCAGCACGGGGAAGCGGGCGCTGTGGCGGTCAGCGTAGTCGCGGCTCCTGCCAGGGCCGTCCTGGGAGATGGCCCAGAGGTGCCATCCGTCCCCGCCGTAGCTCTCGATGAAGCGGTTCAGGTAAGGAAAGATGAGGTCGCACGTGCCACACGTGGTCTTGAAGAATGCGGCCAGGACCGGCCCCTGCCGGAGAGCAGCGTCCAGCGAGTGCGGCCGGCCGTCCGGCGTATCCAGGGTGAAGCTCGGTGCCCGATCTCCGACCGCCAGCGTGGTCATCTCAGGTCCCCTCCCCTGCGGTTGGCTCCAGCGCGGCTGGAGGTGCAGGCTGAAACGCGTCCCCTGCCAGCGGATAGCCATCATCGCCGGGCTCCCCAGACGAGGCACCCCCACTCGTCCCGATTATATCCCACACGGGATCACGCGCCCGGCGTCACGTCCCGTAGGCCAGGCATCTCAGGTTGAGGCCCACCGTGGCGCCGAAGACGCGCAGCCGGTAGCCACCTTCCCCGTCCAGCCACACCCGCACCTGTCGACCGCGGTACTCACCTCCGTCGGTAAACACACGGTCCACGAGCCCCGCACAGCCCCGGCTGCCGCCGTTGTGGACGTCGACGCCGCCCGGGCCGGCTTCGCGATAGTCGGCCGGCGAAAGCTCTTTCACCTCCACATACAGCAGCAGCGAGCGGGCCTGGACCGGCACCTCATAGTCGGCGCGGGCGTTGGCGTGATACTCCCCCACGGCGAAGGGGGCGTCGACGGCCCAACCGAGGCGGCTGCTGCGTTCCCAGCGGATCATCATGTCGTCCTCCTTCGATGGCGCCAGGGGCACGGCGGCGATGGCCTCCCACAGGGACGGCCGCTCGTTCTCAATGTGTTCGAAGCTCCACCAGGAGAGCATGCGCGCCCCCCGGCGCATGGCCTCCGCCGCCCACCGCCGGAGCTCGTCGGGCGTCACAGTGCCGTAGGCTCCGCCCGCCGGCGCGATGGGGAGAGCGAGGAGACCTTCGCGGGCGAAGGCGCCATAGGAGAGGGCCAGGGCCCGCTCCGGGGTCACGCCCATGGCGTTATGGTAGGCCTGGGGCAGGACGGCCTGGCAGTGGCGCTGGAAGACGGGGTAGGGGAGACGGCGGTGGTAGTCGGGCTGGGGCAGAGGCGCGTAGGCCAGGGGAAAGCAGTGCCCGACGGCCGCCCGCACGGCCCGGAGGTAGCACTCGGCGGTGGCGGAGGGGTCTGCCGGCTGGCGCTCGTACTCCCCCTCCACGTCCACCACATACACGTCCGGCCCCCGGTAGCACGGCGAGGGCCGCTCGCCGATGAAGCGGGCGGCCGTCGCTGCTTCCTCGGCCCAGGTGTACTTCAGGTCGCCATAGATGACCGTGGGCCGGTCGCAGCCGTAGGCGTAGCCCCAGCAGCCGGCCCGCAGCCCCTCCTGCTGGAGGGCGTGGACGATCTGCCATACCGGTCGGCCCTGGTCGAAGGGGTGGCCGCCGTCGTCGCTCTTGACGATGGCGCCGACGCAGTCGGCCTGATGGAGCCGTCGCGCCACCCGCACCGGGTCGCCGCCCAGACAGCGGCGCCAGTTCCACACCCACACCCACTTGCCGGAGAAGATCATGCGCACCTGCGGAAGCTGCTCAACGCTGCCCAAGGCCGGACTTGTGGTTGTCAACGAGTGACTTCGCATTCCACCCGTAGGGGCGTAGCTTTAGCTGCGCCCGCTTGGCCCAGGGCCGACCTTCCGCCAAAGGCGGACCCGCCTGCGGCGGGAAAGGTCGGCCCCTACGAGGTTCGTCTCCCTCTCTGCCGCCGTGCGACAACAAGACGGCCAGGCCCTTCGAGGCTAGCCAAGAGGCAGTCCAGCACAAAGGGGCGCGTGACACTGGGCGGGCTGGGGCCGGGGCATAGGGCCTGCTGCGAGGAGGCAGACGCGTCCAACGACGCGGTGGTCAGTTGCTCGGAACAGGTGGCAGGAAGGGCTACGCCCCCCAATGGGCCAGCACGCCCGGCGCGTCCTCGGTGACGAGGGCGTCTATCCCGGCGGAGCGGGCGCGGTCCCAGGCGGCGGGCTCGTCGGGGGCCATGGTGTAGACCCCCAGGCCCATCTCGTGGCAGGTGGCCACCACCTCGGACGTGATGTCTTCCCAGGCTAGCGAGACGGCGCGGGCGCCGATGGCGACGGCCTCGGGCAAGAATCGGTCCGCCGGCCAGGAGGCGAAGCCGTTGCTCAGGTAGGCGCCGGGAATGGCCGGAGCTAGCTCGCGGAAGGTCCGCACCACCGAGTTGACGAACGACCAGACCCATACCCACTCCTCGGCCTTGCAGGCGCGGACGACCTCCAGGACGGCCCTCTCGATGCCCGGCGGCTTCACCTCGACGGCCAGCAATCGCTTCCCCACCGTGGCCGCCAGCACCTCCTCCAGAGTGGGTACCCGCTCGTTCGAGAAGCCCCCGCCAGAGGCGGGTCCGCCTCCGGCGGAGGTGGCGTCGCGGGCGCGCACGCGCATCGCCCTCACCTGGGCCAGAGTGAGGCCCGCCACCGGGCCGCGGCCGTCCGTGGTCCTATCGACCTCGTGGTCGTGCATGACGATTGGCACGCCGTCGGCAGTGCAGTGGACATCAATCTCCACGCCCTCGACCGGAAGCTCCAGGGCGGCGCGCACTGCCGCCAGGGAGTTCTCAGGGGCCTCTTTCCAGTGACCGCGATGGCAAATGATGATGGGACGGCGCGCCGGGCGACGCATTGAGGGCGGCAGAGACGCGAATGAGGGCTTGCTCACGGCACTTTCGGCAAAGATAGCCCCCGCATCCCTCAGGAGCAACGAGTTGCGGCCACAGGCGCTCTGGTTTACTATAACTTGCGCTGTGGCGGAGACTCGTTCCCCCGGTCCCAGGGAGATAAAAGGACTCGTCCTCAGCGGCGGCAAAGGCAGCCGGCTGCGTCCCTTTACATACACCGGCGCCAAGCAACTTGTCCCCATCGCCAACAAGCCCATCCTCTTCTACGCCCTGGAGCAGCTCGTCGAGTGCGGCATCCTCGATATCGGTATCGTGGTCGGTGAGATGGCGGACCAGGTGCGGGCGACAGTGGGCGATGGCTCCCGCTTTGGGGCGCGGGTGACCTACGTGCAGCAGGAGGCCCCTCTGGGCATCGCCCACGCCATCAAGGTCTCCCGCCCCTTCCTGGGCGACCACCCGTTTGTGGTCTTCCTGGGGGACAACTTCATCAACGGCGGTGTGGTGCCCTACGTGGAGCGCTTCCGTCGCAGCGGGCCCGACTGCCAGGTGCTGCTGAAGAGCGTGCCCAACCCCTGCGAGTTCGGCGTCGCCCAGTTCGAGAACGGCCGCCTGGCCCGGGTCGTCGAGAAGCCCTCGCAGCCCCCCAGCGACCTGGCCGTCATCGGCATCTATATGTTCGGCGCACCGGTCTTTGAGGCCGTGGAGGCCATCCGGCCATCGGCCCGGGGCGAGCTGGAGATCACCGATACCATCCAGTACCTCATCGACCACGGCTACGGCGTCCGTGCCGAGGTGGTGGAGGGCTGGTGGATCGATACCGGCAAGATGGACGACCTGCTGGCCGCCAACCGCGTGATCCTGGAGACCCTGACTCCGCGCTCGGCCGGCAGCGTCGATGCCGGCTCGCGGCTGGAGGGTGTCGTCGTGCTGGAGGAGGGCTGCCGGGTGGAGGGCAGCGTGATCCGGGGGCCGGCCATCATAGGCGAGAGAGCCCTCATCATCAACTCGCGGGTGGGGCCCTTTGCCTCCATCTACCACGACTCCGTGGTGCGGGAGAGCCATCTGGAGGGGAGCGTGGTGCTCGAGAACACCGTCATCGAGGGGCTGGGCGCGCCGGTGCGCGATAGCCTCATCGGGCGCAACGTGGAGGTGATGGGCGGGGGCGCCTCTCCGCCTCAGGCGGAGGAGGGCGCCTCCTATCGCCTGGTCCTGGGCGATTTCAGCCGGGTCCGCGTCCCGTAGGGTGGCCGCTGTGAAGGCGATACTGGTCACCGGAGGCGCCGGCTTCATCGGCAGCAACTTCATCCACCGCCTGCTGTCCACCTACGATGACTACCGGGTCATCAACCTGGACGCCCTCACCTACGCCGGCAACCTGGACAACCTGCGCGACATCGAGAACGACCCCCGCTATCGCTTCGTCCACGGCGACATCTGCGATGCCGGGCTGGTGGACACCCTCATGCGGGAGGTGGACGGCGTGGTCAACTTCGCCGCTGAGACGCACGTGGACCGCTCGCTAATGGAGGCGGGCTCCTTCATCAGAACCGATGTCCTGGGTACCTACGTGCTCTTGGACGCGGCGCGCCGCCACGACGTGGAGCGTTTCCTCCACATCTCCACCGACGAGGTGTACGGCGACATCGCCCCCGGCCTCTCATCAAAGGAGGAGGACCCGCTGCGGCCGCGCAGCCCATACTCAGCCAGCAAGGCGGGCGCCGAGATGCAGTGCCGGGCCTTTCACGAGACCTACGGCCTGCCGGTGATCATCAGCCGCGGCTCGAACAACATAGGGCCCCATCAGCACGTGGAGAAGGCCGTCCCCCTCTTCATCACCAACGCCCTCGCCGACCAGCCCATCCCTCTCTACGGCGACGGCGAGCAGGTGCGCGACTGGCAGTATGTGGGCGACCACTGCCGTGCCCTGGACCTCATCCTGCACGAGGGCGTCACTGGCGAGACCTACAACGTCGGCGCTGGCAACGAGCGCCCGAACATCGAGGTGCTGACCGCTATCCTAGAGCTTCTGGACAGGCCCCGCGACCTCATCCGGCACATAGAGGACCGGCCCGGCCACGACCGCCGCTACAGCCTCGATTCGTCGAAGGTTCGCGCCCTTGGCTGGGAGCCGGAGCATGGCTTCGAGGCCGCGCTGGAGAAGACCGTGCGCTGGTACGTTGACAACCGCTGGTGGTGGGAGAAGGTGCGCTCCGGCGACTTCCGCGAGTACTACGACCGCCTGTACGGCGCCCGCCTGGCCCGTAGCCGGCCTACATCCTGAAGGCGATGGGCGCTACGCGCGTCTCCGTGCTCATCACCGGCGGCCGGGGGCAACTGGGCCGCGAGCTCCAGCGGGCCCTGGCCCTGCAAAGCAGCCCGCTCGAGGTGCTGAGGGACTCTCCGGAAGATGAAGGCCGGGCTTCTCCGCCGAAGGCGGACCCGCCTGTGGCGGGAGCCCGGCGTCCTGGCCCAGCCAGCCTGAAGGCTGGCCTTCTAGCTGGAGGAGGCGCTGACGTGCTGGCGCTCGACCTCCCCGAGCTTGACGTGACGGACGCCGAGGCCGTCCGGCGGGCGCTCCGGGAGGCCAGGCCTGACCTGGTGATTCACGCCGCCGCCCTCACCGATACGTCGCTCTGCGAGGAGGACCCAGCGCTCGCGATGTGCGTCAACGCCCGGGGAGCCCTGCACGTGGCCCAGGCCTGCGCCAGCGAGGGGGCGGCCCTGGTCTACGTCAGCACCAACGAGGTCTTTGACGGCGCCCGTGCCGAGCCATATGTCGAGTCCGATGAGCCCCGCCCCATCAACGCCTACGGGAGGTCCAAGCTGGAGGGGGAGCGTCTAGTGCGCGAGACCCTGCCGCAGCACTACGTCGTGCGGACAGCGTGGCTCTATGCCGAGGGCGGCAACAACTTCCCGGCCAAGATCCTGCGCGCCGCACAGGGCCGCCCCGCCTCGCGGACGGGCAGGCGGGAGCTTTCGGTCGTGACGGACGAGGTTGCCACGCCCACCTGGGCACGCGACCTGGCGCAGGCCATCATCCGCCTGGCCTCCCACCGCGCCTACGGCACCTACCACCTGACCAACGACGGCTGGTGCTCGCGCTTCCAGTGGGCGGCCGAGGTGCTGCGCCTGGCCGGTCGGACCGATGTCACGCTGCACCCCACGACGGCCGCCGAATACGGGGCGGGCCCGTCCAAACCGACCTTCTCCGCCCTCCGCAACGAGGCCGCCGCCCGCCTGGGGATCACGCTGCGGCCGTGGGAGGAAGCGCTGGGGGAATACTTCAGGGGCGGGGGGTAGGGGGGAGCTACAGGGAGTTTCCCTAACGTCCGGCCCCTTACAGGCAGGGAGCGACCCGGACGATAATCTACATCGGAGACTGGCAAGGCCGGAGACTCAAGGTCTACGTAGAGGAAAACAGCAGTCCTCTGAAAGTCAAGACGGTGGCCTGGGAAGGAGAGTAGCCGTGGGGAGGGGTGGGCGCGATGCGCGTGTAGGCTATTCGGACTGCGCCCCGAACGCGTGCGGCTACTTGTCCCTCACCGCCTCGATGATCGGCTTGAGGAAGGCGTTGTTGTCCCATGTCTCGTCGTCTCCCTCGCCGATGCGAACGGCAACGATATCGAGGCTGGGAATGACGTAGATGCGCTTCGTCTGAAAACCGTCCGCCATGAACATGTCCTTGGGCACATCCGGGAAGTGCAGCAGCCACCAGTAGTAGCCGTACCCCTGGTTCTCCCACTGCGACGGTTGGATCGATTGCTCCACCCAGTCCGCCGGTACCACCTGCTTGTCATCCCAGCGACCGTCTCTGAGAAAGAGGTAGCCGAAGCGCGCGAAGTTGCGCGCTGTCGTGATAACGCAGCAGAAGGTCATCGTATGGCCTGCTTCGTCGGTGAGCCACCGGGCCCCCTTCATGCCTATCGGTCCGAAGAGCTTCTCCTCGGCGTACTGGCCGGCCTCCATGCCGGTTGCCGCTCTGATGATGGCGGAGAATAGCTGCGTATCGCCGCTGGAGTAGTACCAGTCATCGCCCGGGTCGTGGAAGCGAGGCCGGCCGATGGCGTAGGCCGTCTGGTCATCGGAGGTCATCATCGTGATGATGTCACTCGCTTCGTCGTAGTCCTCGTTCCACAGCAGCCCCGAGCTCATGAATAGCAGGTGGCGCAGAGTTATCTCCTCCTTGCGGGTCCCACGCCACTCGGGGATGAAGTCGGCCACGCTCTCATCGATGCTCTCGATCTTCCCCTCGCTGATGGCGATGCCGACGAGGGCGTCTGTCATGCTCTTTGCCATCGACCAGCTATTGTCGATCGAGTTCTCGTCCCAACCGCCCCAGTGGCGCTCCCAGACGATGCGGCCGTGACGGACAACCACGACCGCGCCACACTTGTGCGCCTCGCAGTAGGAAGCCACGTCTTCCAGGCGCGTCGCGTCCATGCCTTCGCCCTGCGGCGTCGAGACCTCCCAGTCGTCGCCCGGCCAGACCTGGGCCTGCGGCGAGGGTTGCACGTCGCCGGGAGCTTTGCTCTCGCCTTCACCGCTGCAGCTCACCAGGAAGAGGGATGCGGCGAGCATGAAGGGAATCAGGCTCCACCTCTTACATGGAGACATGTGGCTGCTCCTCGGCACTCAGGGCGCGGAGGCCTGCTATTCCGGGCCTCCTTGTGGCGGCGAGCATAGTCGAGGCGTGGAACGGCGTCAAGGACGGCTTGGGGCTCCCGGGCGACTTGCAGGTTGGACGCGAAGCCGGCCGTGCAGCACCATGGCCGCCCCCTCCCCCTTGCGCCACACCCCCCTCAAAGCTCAAAATCGTACCGCCATGACATGACCCCCGCCTGAAGGCTGGGGCATCAGAAGGCGAATCTATGCCCCCGCCTTCAGGCGGGGGTCGGGGATTCTCCCAGCCATGACGAACCAGTCACCCATGACCCGTTCGGCTCACACTCCCGCCGTGGGCATCGTCACCGTCAACTACAACGGCGCCGCCTTCATCGGCGAGTTCGCCGAGAGCCTGCGCCGGGTGCGCTACCCCAACTTCCGCCTCATCGTCGTCGACAGCGCCTCCAGCGACGGCTCCGCCGACGAGCTGACGCGGCTCGTGCCCGACGGCGTCCTGCTGCGCTCGGACGAGAACCTGGGCACCGCCGCCGGCAACAACCGGGGCATCGCCTACTGCCTGGAGCACGACTTCGACTACGTCCTCCTGCTGAACAGCGACACCGTGCTCACGGAGGACTTCTTGGACCGGCTCGTCGCCGCCGCCGCCGCCCGCACGGTCGTTGTCCCCAAGATCCTCTACTACCACGACCAGCGCCTCATAAGCACTCACGCTGGCGATTTCGACTGGCGGCGCGGCGTCTTCCGCCGCACCTTCCACGGCCGGGCCGACTCGCCAGCTGCCAGCTTGCCCCGCGAGCTGGAGACGGCCAGCTTCTGCTGCGCCCTGGTGCCGGCTTCTGCCTTCCGGGAAGTGGGTCTTCTGGACGAGCGCTTCTTCATGTACTACGAGGAGACCGACTGGCTTCGCCGGGCTCGGGACCGGGGCTACCGGTTGCTCTACCGCCCGGAGGCGGTCATCCACCACCGGGAGAGCGCCTCCAGCGGCGGCGGCTGGATGACGCCCTTCAAGTACTACTATGCGAACCGCAACCGCGTCTACCTGATGAGGAAGCACTCGCCCTCGCGGCGCGCCTACGCTCTCTTCACCGCCTACTTCCTTGCCGGTCGCATTGTCTACATGGTGCTGCACCTCCTGCGCTGGCGGCCCCGACTGGCACGGGCCCTGGCGCGGGGCGTCGCGGACTACTATCGTGGACGCATGGGCCGCACCCTGGAGGTGGACGACCTGTAAGTCTGATCATGCGCATCGCCTTCGACGCCACCGCCATACCACGCCTGATGGCCGGCGCCGCCGTCTATACGTACGAACTTGCCCGCGCCCTGGCCGCCGTCGACGCCGAGAACGAGTATGTCATCTTCGCCCGCGGCGACCACTTCGACGATCTGCCATCCACCCGGCCCGGCCTGCGGGTTCTGAAGGTGCGGGCGGCGTCGCGGCCCCTGCGCCTCCTCTGGGAGCAGACCGTCCTCCCCTTGCACCTGCGCGGCCTGAGGATCGACGCGCTCCACTCCCCGCACCACACGACGCCCCTGGTTCCGTCCGGCTGCCGGCGCGTGGTCACCTTCCACGATCTGACCTTCTTCCTGCTGCCCAGGCGCTACCCTCTGGCCCGGCGCCTCTACTTCCAGACGATGACCCGTCTCTCGGCGCGTGTGTCAGACGCCGTCATCGTACCATCCGAGACCGTCCGGCAGGATGCGGTGCGCATTCTACGGTTGGCGCCCCAGCGGGTGTATGTCACCCCTGAGGCGGCGGGCCCCGCGTTCCATCCCAGGGACGACGGCGCCGTCGACGCTGTGCGGCGTCGCTATGGCCTGGAGGGGCCTTTCTTGCTCAGCGTGGGCAGCCTGGAGCCGGGCAAGAACCGGGAGCGCCTGCTCCAGGCCTTCGCCCGCTTGCGGGCCCGGGGCCTCGGGCATACGCTCGCTGTGGTGGGGCAGCGGGCCTGGCGCTATGAGGGAGAAGCGCCCCTGGCCCGGCGTCTCGGCCTGGCAGACTCCGTGCGCTTCCTGGGCCACGTGCCCCAGGCCGACCTGCCTGCTCTCTACAGCGCGGCCGACCTCTTCGTCTTCCCGTCGCTTTATGAGGGCTTTGGACTGCCGGCCCTGGAGGCGCTAGCCTGCGGCACGCCCGTCGTGGCCTCCAACGTCTCCGCCGTGCCGGAGGTGGTCGGCGATGCCGCCCTCCAGGTGCCTCCCTTTGACGTGGAGGCGCTGGCCGATGCCATCGAACGCCTCCTGCGCGACGACGGCCTGCGCGCAGAGCTGCGAGAGCGGGGGCTGGAACGAGCGGCGCTGTTCAGTTGGGAGAAGACAGCCGCGCAGACGGTGGAGGTGTACCGTCGCGCTGTGGGGGCCTGAAGGGGGACGGGCTAGCGGGCAATGGACCTGTCCATCGTCATCGTCAGCTACAACGGACGCGACCACCTGCGGCGCTGCTTGAGCTCCCTGCTCGAGCACACACGCGGGCTGGAGTACGAGGTGGTGGTGGTAGACAACGCCTCACAGGACGGCAGCGCCGATATGGTGGCCGCAGAGTTCCCCCCCGTCCGCCTGCTGCGCCGATCCAGCAACGCCGGCCTCTCGATAGCTCTCAACCAGGGCATCCGCGCCAGCAGCGGCGAGATGGTAGCGCTGCTCAACCCGGACACCGGCCTAGACGATAATCCCTTCCCGGCCATGGCCCGCTACCTCCGCGACCATCCGGACGTGGGTATCTTGGGCCCCAGGCTCCTAGACTACGATGGGTCTCTCCAGCTATCTTGTCGCCGCTTTCCGACCTTCAGTGTCGCCTTCTTCAACCGCTACTCGCTCCTCACCCGCCTGTTCCCCCGCAACCGATTCTCCACCCGCTACCTGATGGCCGACTTCGATCACAGCGAGACCGCCGAGGTCGACTGGCTGTCGCTGGCCTGCTGGATGGTGCCCCGTCGCCTCTTCGACGAGGTGGGCCTCCTTGACGAGGGCTACTTTCTCTACAGCGAGGACGTGGATTTCTGTCAGCGGGTCCACCGGGCCGGTCTGAAGGTGGTCTACTTTCCCCAGGAGTCGGTGGTGCACCACATCGGTCTCAGCACCGGTACCCTCCCCAATCGCAGCGTTATCGAGCGGCACCGCAGCATGTGGCGCTACTACCGGAAGTACATGCGGCTGGGCCTCCTGCTGGACGGACCCGTGCTGGCCGCTATCGCCTTCCGCTGCGCGTATACCCTGGGTGCCAACAACCTGCGGCGCCTACTGGGAAAGCGCTGAGCATCCCCGGCGAGAGGCGGGCCGGGCGGCACTCGGCTCTTGGGAGCTGCTTCAGCAGTCGGCGGGGCCTTAGTCGCTGGCCTTGGGGCTCTCCCCCGGCGCCTCCGCCTCCAGGGATGCTGGCCCCAGGAGCGAGGTCTTCCTTCGCAGCCAGACCACGCTGTGGCTGTTCCAGAGAGAGACCACATACCCCAGCTTCGTCAGGATGGCTCCCACCAGAGCCACCAGCCCTCCCAGGACGGCTAGCTCCAGAGGGAAGTAGTCCACGTAGTGGAGAAGGATGGCTGCTCCAGAGAAGAGGACGGATAGGCTGTAGAGGACGACCAGGATTCCCCGGGGCCCCAGGCCCAGAGCTTCCAGGCGGTGGTGGATGTGGTCCAGGTCGCCCAGGAAGGGATGGCTGCGGTCCAGGACTCGCCGCCCCGCTGCCAACAATGTGTCCAGGATGGGGAAACCAAGCGCGACGATGGGAACACCCATGAAGAACTCGTCGGAAACGCCCGTGGCGCCTCGAATGGCAAGGGATCCGAGGACGAAGCCCATCAACAGGGCTCCCGAGTCGCCCAGGATGGAGGAGGCCGGAGGCAGGTTGAAGGGCAGGAAGCCCAGGCCGCCGCCGGCCAAGACCACCAGCAGCAGGGCTATCGTCGGGTGCTCAGAGTGGGACGCCACCTGCGCCAGGGCGGCCGCTACCAGGATGGAGACGCCCACTGCCACGCCGTCCTTGCCGTCCACCAGGTTGATGGCGTTGGTGAAGAAGACGACCCAGGCGACGGTGGCCAGAGGCGCCAGCCAGCCCAAGTCAATGGCGCCGCCCCAAGGGAAGGCCAGTTGCTCGATGCGGTAGCCGGCGGCGTAGACGGCCACCGCCGCCCCTACCTGACCGACCAGCTTCTGCTGCCAGCTCGCCACCCGCCAGTCGTCGAAGAGGCCAGTCAGGAAGACCAGTGAGCAAGCGCCCAAAAAGCCCAGGAACCTCCCCGACTTGGGAGCGAAGAGCTCCGATGCCTCCGAGGAGATGGCCGAAGCCAGGAAGGGCGTGATGGCGAAGGCCAGGAAGACGGCGACGCCGCCCAGCTTCGGCTTGTGGGCGGCGTGCCTTGCGAAGGGACCCGGCAGAAGATGGCTGGCCGAGAGGCTCTGGAGCAGGACCGTCGCGCCGAGGGCGATGGCCGCCGCCAGAACCAGGGTGAGCAAGTATACGTTCACGGGCCCGTTCTGTGCACTGACTCGAGCCTTCGGCTAGTGGGCGGGCGTCGGTTGGATTCTACCACGCGGTGATGCTGCGTCAAGCCGGCCCGGAGCCTACCAGCCCCTGGAGGGTGTGCACTCGGCGCCAGGCGACCCCAGGCTGGTCTCCAAGCCCGCTCACAACCCCTGACCGGCTCCCAACCCGCTCATCTGATGGAGGCCCCGGCGCCCATCTGCTGTTGCGGGAACCCGCGGCGTGTCCCAAGGCCGGCGCGGGCCGCGCCTTGCCTTTCGCCCCGGCCATAGCCCATCATGCTCTGGGGGTGGCGGCGATTCACGTAGTCAGCGTGAAGGACGGCCGGGAGATGGCGCGCCGGGCCGCCGACGAGATCGGCGAGCTGGCCCGCCGTCGCCCGCGGTGCGTGCTGGCCCTGCCCGCGGGCCGCACCTCTGTCGCCCTATACGAGGAGATGGGGCGGCGCGAGAATGATCGCCGCCTGGACCTGGGCCAGGCGACGGTGTTCCTTCTCGACGAGTACGTCGGCCTCTTGCCAGAGGACGAAGTGACCAACCTCTCGTTCTTGGAGCGACACCTGCTGGCCCGGCTGCCGGTGGGGCTCGTCGTCTGCCCCGACGGCGGAGCCGCTAACCCCGAGGCCGAAGCCGCCGCATACGAGGCGGCCATCGCCGGGGTCGGCGGCCTGGACTTGGCGGTCCTGGGCATCGGAGGCAACGGCCATGTCGGCCTCAACGAGCCAGGAACACCCCCGGACTCGCGCACGAGGGTCGCGCAGCTAGCGCCTTCGAGCCGCCGCGACCTGGCCTGGGCCTTCGGCGGCCGCACGCGCAACGTGCCCAGGGCCGGTTATACCCTGGGCCTGGGCACTATCCTGGAGGCGCGGTCCCTCCTCCTGCTGGCCACGGGTGAGGCCAAAGCCCGCATCCTCCGTCATGCTCTGGCCGGGCCGGTGACGGAGGCGGTGCCTGCCTCCCTCCTGCGGCGACACCAACGGCTGTTGGTCATCGTCGACGAGGCGGCGGCGTCCCTGCTGCCGCCCTCCCTCAAGACGGAGGAGGCATGAGTGTTCGCGCTGTTCTCTTCGACCTGGGGCACACGCTCTGGGATGTCCGCTACGACGAGGCGCTGGCGGCCCCCATCTACCGAAACGTGCGCCGGCGCCTGGCCCGGGCTGTCGCGGGGCCCGTCCCCAGCGCCGAGCGCCTTCGCGAGGCCGTCACCAAGCGCTGGGCCGAAGAGGAGATCGATGTCATGCGGAACGGTCGCCTGGACCAGCGGCCGGCCGAGGACATCATTGCCGAGGGCCTGGCGACGGTCGGCGTAGAAGTGTCGCCGCGCCTCCTCGACCGCATCACCGACGACATCCTCTTGCCGGACGCCTGGGGCCGCTACCTGGAGGCCGATACCCTGACCGCCCTCCGGGCCCTCAAGGAGCGAGGCCTGAGGCTGGGGGTCGTGTCCAACACATACCAGCGAGGCCAGGTGCTGCGGGACCAGCTCGCTCAGTGCGGCGCTCTGCCCTACATCGATGTGACCGTCTTCTCATCCGAGATGGGCCTGCGCAAGCCCCACCCGTCCCTCTTCGAAATGCCGCTGGCCGAGCTGGGCGTGCCGCCTCAGGAGGCCATCTTCGTGGGTGACAGCCCGAGCGCCGACATTCGCGGCGCACAGGGCGTCGGAATGCGCGCCGTCCTCACGCGCCAGTACCGGCAGGAGTCCGTGGAGGGCATCACCCCAGACCGCATCATCTGGCGCCTTCCCGAGGTCATCGAGTACATCGACCGCCTTAACTCGCACCGCGGACAGTAGCCACACAGCGGCCTGCCTGCCGCCCTATGGAAGCCGCCCTACCTCTGAAGACCAGGCCTATGGCCGTCAACAGAATAACTGGACACAAGGGACCCCGCCCGCAAGGTTCCCCAAGGCCAGCCTTATGGTCATTGACAGAATACGTCGACCTTCTCAGGAGGCAGCAAGTGGGTCGTGCCGTAAGGGCGGAGCTTATGGCGTTAAACGAAGTAAGTTAATCCTGCGGATTGAAATCCGCAGCTTCCTCGAAGCTGAGGGTTTCAACCCTCAGAGGTGAATCTAAATACTTGAGAACCATCAGCTCCGCCCCGGACAGAGCTAAAGCTCTGTCCTTACGGGCGGCCGACCCTGTCGGCTTATTTCAGCAATGACCATCAGGCTGGCATGGCAGCCAGGCTCAAGCCTGGCCTTCGGCGATTGTGGGGTCCAAGGCCGGCTTCCTTGACATCCATCGGCGTTGGGCTATTATGGCCCCTGAGTCCGCGCAGCGAGGGGACAGGTCGGCGGCGGCTTGACTGACCAGTCACGCCAGGCTTGGGGGGAGGGAAGTGACCCCAGGAGGGTAGCCATGGCCACCACCCCGGCTCATACCGAAATCCTCGACGAGGGCATCGGCGAGTTCCGCCAGCCCGACCCCGATGGCTACCGGGAGTGGGTCCGCGACCACAAGTCACGGGCCCTGACCAGCAAGCTCATGACCGAGCAGGAGGCCATCTCCCGTTTCGTCGAGGACGGCGACTACCTCTGCTACGACTGCACCTACCTCCAACGCGGCCCCAGCTCCCTCGTCCGCGAGCTCATCCGCCAGAAGAGGAAGGACCTGTGGGTGGCCGGCAAGTTCACATGGGTGATGGTGCATCTCCTGATTGCGGGGGGCTGCGCCAGCAAGGTGGACTGCGGCTTCTTCCTCTACGGCAAGGCGATCGACCGCTTCGTGCAGGAGGGCCGGGTTCAGATCTTCGAGTACAGCAACGTGGTGATGACCCTCCGTCTCCAGGCCGGCGCCATGGGCCTGCCCTTCCTGCCCGTGCGCTCCTTCGGCGGCACCGACGGCTTCCGTCACTCGGGCGCCAAGCTCATCCGCGACCCGTACACCGGCCAGCCCATCAACATCGTCCCCGCCCTTAACCCGGACGTGGCGCTCATCCACGTCCAGCAGGCGGACATGTACGGCAACGCCCGTGTCTTCGGCACCGGCATCGCCCACCAGGAGACGGCCATGGCCTCAAGGAAGGTGGTCATCTCCGCCGAGGAGATCGTCGACACCGAGGAGATCCGGCGCGATCCGGGCCGCACCTCTATCCCGTACTACAGTGTGGACGCTGTGGTGCACGCGCCCTTCGGGGCCTACCCAGGGGAGTGCGCCGGCTACTACGCCTCGGACCCCGCGGGCGTGATCGAAGTCGTCGTGGCGACGCTGACGGACAACCTCGATCCTTACTTGGAGAAGTACGTACACAGCGTGGCGAACCACCAGGAGATGCTGGAAAAGCACGTGGGAGTGGCGAAGCTCCTCGAGATGCAGCAGCGCGTCGCCACCAGGGAGGGCTACAGGCCATGACCCGAGCGACAGCCTTCAACGAGCGGGAGATGCAGACGATTACAGTCGCCCGCATGATCGAGGACGGCAAGACCTACTGGGTCGCGGGGGCCGGTAGTCCCCTCTACGCCATCCTGATGGGCAAGAAGCTATATGCCCCCAACGCCCAGTACATGACCGAGGACGGCGTTATCGCACCCGAGCCCATGTTGCCCTTCGATCCCATCATGAGCATGGTCTCGGCCCGGGCGGGGTACCGCGCCCTGGGCTGGGCCACCATGAACGCCGCCGGCAACCACGCCCAGATCGGCCTCATGGACTATGGCATCCTCAACGCTCTCCAGATCGACCAGTACGGAAACATCAACTCGACGGCCATCGGCACCTACGGCGAGAAGATGCGACGTTTCGGCGGGCCCGGCGGCGCCGACTCCATCGCCTCCCTCTGCTGGCGGACCATCGTCATGACAGACCAGGAGAAGCGGAAGTTCGTGGGGCGGGTGGACTTCATCTCCTCGCCCGGCTTTCTGGACGGGACGCCGGGAGCGCGGGAGAAGGCCGGGCTGCCCCGAGGCACCGGCCCCTGGCGGCTGGTCACCCCCTGGGCGATGTACGACTACAACGAGGAGCGCCGCCTGCGGCTCATCGCTGTGGCCCCCTGGGTGACGGTGGACGAGGTGCTGGCGGAGTGCGAGTGCAAGCCCGCGGTGGCCGACAAGGTGGAGACCTTGGAGGTCCCCACCGACGAGGAGCTGGACATGCTGCGCAGCCAGCTTGACGTGGCCGGCCAGATGAGCGGCATCGAGCGTAGCGGCTGGATCATCTGGGACGGGGAGAGGTACGTGCGGAGCGAAGGGTAGCCAGTCGGAGTCGTAAGGGCGGAGACGGCGCGCAATACCAGGGCCAACCCAGAGAAGAAGGGAGCGCTAGACAGCTCCCGTCCGGGTTCTTGAGCTTATGCCACTATTGACGCAATTCTTCCTAGCAGACAGCGTTTTCTGGCAGCTAGTCATCTCCGGGCTAGCCACAGGGAGCGTATATGCCCTGCTGGCGCTGGCCATCGTGCTCGTTTACCGGACGACGCGGGTGGTAAACCTGGCCCAAGGGGAGATGGCTATGTTCTGCACCTTTGTGGCTTGGTCTCTCCTCCACCGGTTCGATTACTGGCTGGTGTTTGTCATCACCGTGCTCATAGGGGCGGTCATGGGCGCCCTCCTAGAGCGCACCCTTATCCGTCCCGTGGAAAAGGCCAACCCTCTTGTGATCCTAGTCGTAACGTTAGCGTTGTTTTCTGTCTTCAACGGGGGGGCCATCTTTCTCTGGGGCAAAACCACCGGCGGTGCCCTCTTCCCCACCGTGGTTCCCGGCAACCCCGTGGTGAAGATGGATGGCGTGCGGATAGGGGCGCACAGCCTGGCCATCATGGGCATAACGGTGGTGGTGATGGCCCTTCTCTACCTCTTCTTCAGGTATACAAAGCCGGGGCTGGCGCTGCGCGCCGTTGCTGACAGCCCCGAGGCCAGTCGTCTGGTAGGGATACGGGTGGCGCAAATGTTAATGCTTGGCTGGGCCCTTTCCGCCGCCGTAGGGGCCTTGGCCGGAATACTAATAGCGCCGCTCATCAGTACCAGCGCTCCGCTGATGCTGGGGGTGCTGATCTTCGCTCTGGCAGCCGTGGTGGTGGGGGGCTTGGATAGCGCCCCAGGTGTCGTGCTGGCGGGGCTGATGCTTGGGGTAAGTCAGAATCTTTATCTGCGCTATACCCCGGGGGAGTATCTCGGCTCCGGGACGGAGCTTCTCTTCGCCCTGGTCCTGATCCTCGCGGTCCTGTTAGTAAGGCCCCAAGGTCTCCTGGGAAGCCGACGCGTTAAACGGGTATGACCATAAAGGCGCGCGATGTGAACATTCGCTTGCCGGCGATGGTCGCGCTGTTGGGGCTGGTCTTGGCTCTCCCCTATCTGGCGCCCATCGATATCCTGGGCGTGCACATTGGGCTACTGCAGCTCAGCCTGATGGGTGTCTGGGTAATAGGGGCTTTGGGCCTCAACATCGTCACCGGGTATAGCGGCCAGATCAGCCTGGCGCACAACGTCTTCATCGCCAGTGGCGCCTATACCGCTGCCCTGCTCATGGAGCGCCAGGGCGTGCCTTTCTGGCTGGCTGTCTTTGCTGGTGGCGGTTGCGCTGCCGCCGTAGGCGTTGTTGTAGGGGTGCCCGCCCTGCGCATTGCCGGCTTTCATCTGGCCATCGTCACCGTGGCTTTGGCCGTGGCCATGACACCCATACTGTTAAAGTTCACCGATTTTACCGGCGGCTATCGGGGGGTGACGATCGACATGCCAGCGCCGCCCCCTTTCCTGAGTTTCCTCGACCAGGATAGGTGGCTCTGCTACCTATCCCTCTTTGCAGCAGTCTTGATGACCTTCCTGGCCTGGAGCATGATGCGAAGCCCCGTCGGCAGAGCCTGGATAGCCATCCGCGATAGCGAAGTCGGGGCGCAGGCCATAGGCATAAACCTCGCTCGCTACAAAGTGCTGGCCTTCGTGATGAGCGCCTTCTACGGCGGCCTTGCCGGCGCGCTCTACGTGCAGGTGGTGGGCGGCGTCACCCCTTACAGCTTCGGCATGATGACATCCCTCACTTTCCTGACCATGATCGTAATAGGGGGCCTGGCCACCATTAGCGGCTCAGTGTTGGCGGGGATAGCGTACGTTCTCTTCCCAGAGGTTTTCCGCACCCTGCAGATCCGATTCTCCGATGTAATGATCGGGTCGTTCAGCCTGAAGGTGCTGCTGCAGGACGCACAATCGATCCTGTACGGAGGCATGCTTATCTTCAACATCATCCTCATGCCCGAGGGAGTGGCCGGCGGGCCACTGGCCCGCCTCATCCGGCGAGGGCTAGACATGAGGCTGGCCGACCTGACGCGGCCTTTCCGGCGGCTGGTACGAGGAGTTCACGATGCCGGCCCGTAGGGCTTCGGAGGCCTTGCGCCCAGGGCCAACCAGGGAACCGGGAAAGGAAGGCGATGACCCCCAGGGGGGCAGTAAGGACGACTTCAGCGGGCAGCGGTGAAGCTCGCCGAGAAGGAGGGTAAACCAATGAAGGGTAGAGGATGGCGTTTGCTGGCAGTCTTGCTCCTGGTCGTGTCGTTTGGTTTCGCCGCCTGCCAGGAGAAAGAGCAGGAGGAGGCACCGGCGGCGGCTACGCCGGTGGGGGAGATTCCCCCCATCCCGGCGGCGCCGGAGGCGCCTGGTGTTACCGAGGACAAGATCATCCTCGGCCACCACATGGCGCTCACGGGGACCTTGGCTCAGCTCTCCAAGGTAATCATGCCCGGCCTCGTGGACTCCCCTGAGGCTTTCTTCGATTACATAAATGATCACGGAGGCGTCTGTGGCGGCCGCAAGATCGAGTGGAGGGTGGTAGACGACCAGAGTACGGCCGAGGGCGCCTTGTCCGCCGTCAAGAGGCTGGCGGAGGTGGATCATGTCTTCGCCTTCTTCTTCAACATCGGCGAGGCGATCCACAATCCCCGGGTGGTAGAATACCTGAACAAGAATCGCATCCCCGACATGTACATAATCACTGGCGGGCGTTACGCCAGCGATAGGCCCCTGGATTATCGGTTCATGTTTCGCGGCCTCACTGATTACTACTCGGAGGGGAAGGTCATCGCCCAGTTCATCCAGGAGCAGTTTCCCGGGAAGCGGGTGGCCCTGTTTGAGGTCCCCCAGTATGAAATCAGCACAGAGGCGTCCAAGGGGGCGAAGGACAGCCTTGAGGGGAGTGATAACCCCGTAGTGGCGGAGGTGGAGTGGAGTATGGCAAGCTTTGACCTGACCCCCCAGGTCATGCAGCTACGGGACGCCCATCCTGACATCGTGGTGGGGTACTTCAGCCCCGCCACGACCGGTATGTTCCTCGACGGCATGGAGAAGTCGGGGGTACCCCTGGAGGACTGGATTCTCATCGGTCCTTCTGCCGCCAGCGATCTTTCCCTCTTTGAAGTAGTGGGGACGGAGAAAGTGGACAAGCTGGGCGGGTTCTACGCTCCCATATTCGGCGCCCTGGATTTGTTGTGGAATCGTGACCCCCGCTTTGACGTCTACAGAGACATCCTCAAGCAGTATAAGCCTGACCTCAAGCCCGACAGTACCTACACCTTCTGGTCCTTTACCATGGCCATACTCATGGCGGAGACGCTGGATCGGGCGTGCGAAAAGGGCCCCCTTACCCGCGAAGGGCTTGTCGCCGCTGCCGAGTCCTTCAAGGGTGATTTCAAGTATATACCAGAGGAGCTAAAGCCCATGATGGAAGTGGCCCCGGTAGAACGGATGGGGCTGGGGCCCACCGACCACGCCCCCTACGGCGGCTGGGTCATTACCCGCGCCCAGCAAGGGAATTGGAGCCGGGTGAGCGAGAAGACCTATCACGTGGAGGAGGAAACGGGGGATTAGATTCGTGCGGACACTCTAACTTAGAAAGGGCTCCGCCTATGGCCATTAGCCTCTCGCCCGGCGACCTCGCCCCCGGCTTCGAGCTGGAGTCCGATAGCGCCGGCACCATCCGGCTGAATGACCTGCGGGGCAAGTACGTCGTCCTTTACTTCTATCCCAAGGACAACACTCCCGGCTGCACGACGGAGGCCTATAGCTTCCGTGACGCCAACAGCGAGATCGAGGCTGAGGGAGCGGTGGTCCTGGGTGTCAGCACAGACTCCCTGAGGTCGCATGAGACGTTCCGCCAAAAGCACCGACTGCCTTTCACCCTGCTATCGGACCCGGACCACCGCGTCGCGGAGGCCTTCGGCGTCTGGGCCGAGAAGAAACGCTACGGCCGCACCTACATGGGTCTGGAGCGGACGACCTTCGTCATCGACCCGGACGGCCGGCTGGCCAGGGTCTGGGAGAAAGTGAAGCCTGCCGGCCACGCCGAGGAAGTGCTGGCATGGCTGCGTTCGCAGCGCAGTGGCTAAGTAGGAGGCGGAAGCCATGTCTATTCGCAGAGCATTCTTGCCCATCGCCGTCCTTATCGTGGTCCTGGCCGGTGTTGGTGGCGTCGCAGCCCAGCCTGAAGAGGAAAGTCCGGAGATATACCCGCCGCCGATCCCTCAGCGCGTGGTCGGCCTCGCTGTCGGATGCAACAACGTGGCGCTCACCTACCCGGACGGGACACCGGTGGGCATGGTTGTGAGCTCCATCGAACCCTTGGGGGCGATGTATGCCATCTGGCGGTTCAACCCGAGCCCGCCGCTGCCGGCCACCCGCCCCACCTACGAGGGCTTCGCGCCCGCCGCTCCCCAGGCCAGCGACCTGGAAAGCGTGGGCTTTCTGGAGGCCGTCTTCCTCTGTGTCAGCGTGTCCTCCACCGTCACAATGCCCGCCGTGCAGCCCTGGCCCTACCCCATTCCCCTGCCCCAGGGCACGGCTGTCCCCGGAATAGAGCAGTAGCCTGCTGAGGAGCTTCCGGCACCGGGGGTGAGCGAGGCCGTACCGTGGCCGGGCTTCTGTCATCGCGGGCTGCCCCTGAATGGACGCCGGGAGAACACGCCTTGAGCGAGCATTGTCCCTCTGAACGCAGCGAAGAATCTGGATGATCGGTCAACGGATGGAAGAACGGATTAACAGATGGCCCTATCCGTTAATCCGTTTGCATATCGGTTGACAGATCACAGAGACCCTTCGTTTCCCGGACCGTCCCGTCCAGGTGCTTAGGGTGACAGAACAAGAGGGCTTATGGAGTATTGGCCCCGGTCCCGCGGCCAGGGCTGCCTCCCTTAGGAGGAGCCAGAGGCGAGCCGCACTGCCTCGGTGATCTTGGCCAGCAGAGCCTTAGAATCGATCTGCTTGAAGAGGTAGTCAGTGGCGCCGGCCTCGCTGGCCTCACGCCACTCCTCACTGCTGAGGTAAGAGGTCAGGATGACCACGGCGCAGCCGTGGGCATTGCCCGACAGGCAACGGCAGAGGTCCAGGCCGCGGCCATCATCGCGCTTGACGTCCAGCAGGACCACGTCAGGGTGCCGCTCGGTCAGCCAGCGGCTGGCCTCCTCGGCGCAGCTCGTGGCGCCGACCAGCTCGACGGCACCGGAGCGCGCCAGTGTCGCCGCCAGCTCATCCCGCACCCGCTCGTGGTCGTCCACAATCATTACGCTGATCTTGTCGCTCAAGCCCAGAATCCTTTTCCGACCAACAGGGTGCAGCGAAGGGCCACGTCTTGTCACAGTATCTGCGAATGATTGAAGCGGCCATAAGCGCCATTGAGACCCGCCTGCGGTGTAAGAAAGCCCGAAAAAACGAGGGCCGAATGGCCTGACAGTTCTGGCCGTTCGGACCCTGTGTCTTGCGATTACGTAAAGTCCAACCACCCCGGGCACCGACGAGCGGCGCCCGGCGCGACAGAGGCCAGCGAGGCTACTCTTCCGTTCCCTTCCCCTCCTTGCCCAGGCCCTTGCGGGCAATGAAAGCAGCAGCCTCCGCCCGGCGGCGCAGGTTCAGCTTGCTCAGGATGCTGCTGACGTAGTTCTTCACCGTCTTGTCGCTCAGGAAGATATCCCCGGCGATCTCCTTGTTGGTCTTGCCCTCGGCAATGAGAAGGAGGATCTTCTGCTCCTGGTCCGAGAGACTGGCCAGGCTGTCATCGGGCCGGCGGCTGCCGAGGCTGCGCACGCGCTCCAGAACCTTCTGGGTGACTGCGGGGTCCAGCAGGGAGCCGCCCTCGGACACGGCCTCAATGGCCTCCACCAGCGCCTGGCCGCGGGTCTGCTTCAGAAGGTAGCCTGCCGCACCAGCCAGGATGGAGGCGAAGACAGCCTCGTCGTCGGCGTAGGAGGTGAGCATGATTACCTTCGTCTCCGGGTTCTCCTGCCGGATCTCGCGGCACGCCTCCACGCCGCTGCCGTCGGGCAGGCGCACGTCCATAATGACCACGTTCGGCCGGAGCCGCGCTGCCTCCTCGATGGCCGTCTCGACCGTGCCGGCGTCTCCCACGATGCTAATGCCTTCGCGGCGGCTCAAGAGAGAGCGTAGGCCCTCGCGCACCACCTCATGGTCGTCGACGATGAGGACCCGCAGAGGTTTCTCCGTCATTCGTTTCCCTCCCTATTCCGGATGGGTATCTCGGCCGCCACAGAGGTACCCTGCCCCGGGGCACTCTGGACGGAGAAACGTCCACCCAGGCCCTGTGCCCGCTCCGCCATGTTGCGGAGGCCCCTGTGGCTGGGGTCAGCGCCCCGTCCCGGTGCAAAGCCCACACCGTTGTCGGAGATGGCCAGGCGCAGAACGCCGTTCCGTGTCGTCAGGCGCGCCTCTACCGCGGAGGCGCGGGCGTGCTTCTGCACGTTGGCCAGGGCCTCCTGTGCAATGTGAAAGAGGTTGGTGACCTGTTCCTCTGTCAGCTTCGAAGCCAGGTCTCGACCGCCGTCCACCACCAGGTTGGCTTCGATGAGGCTGTTCACGCGCATCTCTCGGACGAGTGCGGACAGGGCGTCCGTGAAGCCGGCCGAGTCGAGGGCGTGAGGGCGCAGGTCAAAGATATAGCTGCGGATGTCCTTGATAACCTGGTTCAGGTTGTTGATCGCCTCTTCCAGGCGCGCCCGCACGTCATGCGGCTGGTTGAACACCTCCTCGGAGCATTCCTCCAGGTTCAGACCCACAGCGTAGATGGACTGAATGACGCCATCATGGAGGTCCATGCCGATACGCTGGCGCTCCTCCAGCACGGCCAGGGACTGCACCTGTTCGTAGAGGCGGGCGTTCTCGACCGCGATGGCCGCCAGGTTGGCGAAGGCTTGGAGCAAGCGGCCGTCATGCTCGGAGAACTGGGTGTGGGTTCGGTTGGCCACATGCAGGACACCCAGAAGCTTGCCCTTCGCGGCGAAGCGGGCGGCGATGAACGACACCAACTGCTCCTCCACGATCTCGGGGATGGGAGGCGTCGTGCGGCGAGGATCGGTCAGGTAGTCCTCGATGATGACCGGGCCCTCCTCTTCGGGGGGAGGCTCGGCCCTGGGTGGCCCGACGGGGACGTGCAGATTGCGCATCCCCTTGGTGCGGAGGCCCACGGAAGCCGCTATGACCAGCTCGTCCCGGTCCGGCGACAGCAGGGTGAGCATGGCAGCGTCGGTCCTGATAAGCTCCTGGGCCCGCTGCACCACCGTTTCCAGGAGGGCATTCAAGTCGAGGCTGGCGGCTACCTGTTCGCCCAACTCGAAGAGGCTCCTCCACTCCTGGGCGCGCCGCCGCTCCTCCTCATACAGGCGGGCGTTCTCTATGGCCACCGCTGCCTGGGCGGCGAAAAGAGTAACGGCATCCTGGTCCTCCTCAGTGAACTCGGTGCCACCCTGCTTGTCTGTCAAGTAGAGGTCGCCGATGGTGCGCCCCTTGTAGACAATGGGAAGACCCAGCAGGCTGTGCATCACCGGGTGATGGGGAGGAAACCCGCCTGACTGGGGATGGGCGCTGACCTCGGCTACACGCAGGGTCCTCCCCTCCCGCATGATGAGGCCCAGGAGCCCTGTGCCCTCGGGGGGACGGCCGATGCGCTTCCGCTCCTTGGGGCTGATACCAGAGGTGATGAACTCCTGGATACGCCCCTCCTGGTCCAGGACACCCAGGGCCCCATACCGTGCCTGGACCACCTGGCGGCTGAGGTCGACCACCTTCTGCAGGACGGCCTCCAGCGACAGCTCGGAAGTGAGGCTGAGGCTGGCCTCGTTGAGGGCCGCCAGTTGCCCGCTGCGCCGGCGCGCCGCTCGGTAGAGGTGGCTGCTCTCGATGGCCACGCCGATCTGCGCGCCCATGGAGGCCAACCACTGCTGCTCCGCCTCACCCAGCTCACGCTGGTGGGCAGAGGCTATGGCCATCATGCCCACCGGCCTCCCCTTAGCCTTTAGGGGCACAATCGCGAAGTACGCCAGGCCACTATCGCGGGCCGCCTCCGCCACCGCTTGGGCCGCGTCCTGGGAGGTGCGCAGCACGACGCTGTCGGCCACCTCCTCGATGGTGCCGCCCCCGAGCCCGAGGAGCGCCTCGTGACCATCTCCTCGCGCCCCGCAGGGCACCATGCGCCCGGACTCCTCGTCGAGGACGAAAACGATCCCTGCCTTGCTGTCGGTTACCTCCAGCACCTTCTCCAGCGTGTGCTCGACCAGGTCCGGCAGCTCCAAAGACTGACCCAGGACGCTGCCGACGGCGTTCAGGGCAGAGAGCTGGCGATTGCGCTGGAGGAGATGGAGCTGGACACCCTCCACAATCCGAAAGACAAGCCTGGAGAAAAGGGTGACGGCCAGGACCGTGACGCCTGCCGCCACCAGGACAGCCACCCAGGGCGAAGTGAGAGGCTCCACCACGACCAGCGCGACCGTTTCCAGGGCCAGCAGAAAGGCCGTCGCCACGACGATAGTGAGCCAGCGCAGGCGAGTGAAGACGCCTCGCACCTTTCCTCCGTGCAGCAGTGGCAACCCTGCTCTGTCATTATACACTAGTAGGCGCTTGCGAAGGACTACGTAGCATCAGGAGGCTGGGGCCGAACGGCCCGGCCAGTTCGGTACGGACGGCCCTTATCGCTGGTGAAGGCTGTCACTACAGTGAGCCGTGGCGATGGCGGGGGTGCCAGGATGGCCGAGAGGGCTCCTGGATAATTGATCTGGCCTGCAAGGAGCCAGCGCCAGGCAAGTCCTTCCCGCCGATGGGGGCAGAGGAGCGGTGGCACTCAGCCCACGAAGGTTGGCACGACCAACACTGCTATGTGCCATCGGCGAAAGGTTGCGGATGGTGGTGGGTCAGGGGCAGGCTTCCACGCTGGCCGGGCGTCCGGCAGATGCTGTCTGCTTCCGCCAGCGTGAGATGCCTATGTCTGCCCTGGCGCCTTCCTGGAGTGACTCGGAGGTCGGCGATCGCCCGGTCGCCGGCTTCTTGATGAGCAAGCCGTTGCGGGTAACCCAGATTCGCCGGGTCCTTACGCTGGCCTGCGGTCCGCGGACTGAGGCGGCAGGCCGCGTTCTCAAGACTCCAGCGGGGACTGCCTAGCGCGTTCTGGAGTCAGGGGGGGGCTTGAGGATCCTGGTTACCCTGGATGGGTCAAAGCTTTCGGAAGCGGTGCTGGGGCCGACGCAGCAGTTGGCGCGGGCCGCGGGAGCTGAGGTACACCTGCTTATCGTGGGTCGCCCGCCCCGGGATCTGGGCCGGGGGAAACACGGAACGCCGGACGTTATGGTGAAGCTACCACTTATCGGATCCTTCCCCTCGACCGCGCCCCGTTCGAGCTCGCATAGGCGAACGGAGACGGCGCCGGTAGAGACCGGGGAACAGTTCACCAGCCGCCGCGAACATGAACTGGACGAGTACCTGATGGGGAGGGCACGCGCCTTCGACGGCCTGGATGTGAAGCGGTTTGCCCATCTCTCGGACAATCCGTCGGAAGTGATCGTGGACTATGCGCGGGAGCAGGCCGTGGACCTGATCGCGATGGCGACGCACGGCCGCTCCGGCTTGAGCCGCCTGGTGCAGGGCAGTGTTGCCTCTCAGGTGGTGCAATCGGGGGTGGCGCCGGTCCTCCTCGTGAGGCCCCTGTGCGCTGGCTCCGACTAAAGGCGTCTCCCTCCCTCCGCGGGCCGGGGCGCCCTCGTGGGTTTACTGTACCGCCGCTGGCCCCGAGGACGCCCCGGCCACAACACCAACGGAGGCTTCGCAAGGCGGCGGAAGCGTGAAGAGAAGTAGCAGAGGAGGCATCGCCGGGCTGCCAAGGGCCTAAGCCCAAGTGGCCTCATTGGCGGCAGAGCCGGCACGGCAACTGACGTCCAAACTCGTCTCCCTCCCTCCGCTGGTCGGGGCGACTTCGTGGGCTGAACCGCCGCTGGCTCCGAAGATGCCCCGACCACTTTTTGTTGCGTGACGTCCCCACCTGCCGAAAGAAAGGGCTTCAGCCTGCGCCGGGGCAGGCCCGCCGAGTGTCAGGCGATCAGCCTGCGGCTAGTAGCCCCGGTAGCGGTTGGCGATGGGGAGGCGGCGGTCGCGGCCGAAGGCGCGAGGGGTGATCTTGACGCCGGGGGGCGCCTGGCGCCGCTTGTACTCGTTGCGGTCCACCATGCTCATCACCCGCCGCACCGTCGCCTGGTCGAATCCCCGGCCCACTATCTCCTCCAGGCTCCTGTCGTCCTCCACATACGCCTGGAGGATGGGGTCCAGGACCTCATAAGGGGGAAGGCTGTCCACGTCCAACTGGCCGGGACGGAGCTCGGCGGACGGTGGCTTGTCGATGACGCTCTGGGGGATGACGGGCGCGCTTCCGCAGCGGTTTCGGTACGCCGCCAGCTCGTAGACCAGGGTCTTGGGCACGTCCTTCAGCACGGCGAAGCCCCCCGCCATGTCACCGTACAGGGTCGCATAGCCAGTGGCCATCTCGCTCTTGTTGCCGGTGGTGAGCACCAGCCAGCCGAACTTGTTGGAGAGGGCCATGAGGATGTTACCTCGGATGCGTGCCTGTAGGTTCTCCTCCGCCACTCCTTCCTCGGTACCGGCGAAGGGCTCCGTCAGAACCTGCAGAGAGGCGGTGAAGGCCTCCTCGATAGGTATCGAGATGAGCCGCAGGCCCAGGTTGCCGGCCAGGGCGGCGGCATCGGCGCGGCTGCCCTCCGAGGAGTAGCGGGAGGGCATGGAGACGCCGACCACGTTCTCGGCACCGAGGGCATCGGCCGCGATGGCCGCCACCAGGCTGGAGTCGATGCCGCCGGACAGGCCCACCAGCACCTTCTGGAAGCCGTTTTTTCGCACGTAGTCGCCCGTCCCGAGCACAAGGGCAGCATACACCTCGGCCACCGGCTCCAGCGGCGTATTCTGCGACGGCGGCAGAGGTGGCCTCGCGCCGGCGGCACGCTCCCGGGACACCTCGATGACGGGTGCCGGCCCCGATGCCGCCGCTGCCAGCTTGTCTTTACGCCGCCGCGGGTCATGGAGGCGGGTCTGACGTGCCTCCTCCAGGTTCAGGTCCCAGACCAGCAGCTCTTCCTCGAACTGCCGGCAGCGGGCCACGAGCTCGCCACGGGGGTTGAACACCATGCTGCCGCCGTCGAACACCAGCTCGTCCTGCCCGCCCACGGGGTTCAGGTAGCAGAGGAAGACGGCGTTGTCGCTGGCCCGGATGGAGAGCATCCGCTCGCGAAAGAGGCGCTTCCCGGCATGGAAAGGCGATGCGGTGATGGTGACGATGACCTCCGCGCCGCCGAAGGCCTCCCTGCGGGCGGGCTCGCCCGGGTACCAGATGTCCTCGCTGATGCTCAGGCCGACTCCGACGCCCGCCACTCGGAACACCGGCGACTCGCTGCCGGCCTGGAAGTACCGGTTCTCATCGAAGACCCCGTAGTTGGGGAGGTACTGCTTATGGTAGACGCCGGCCAGGCGGCCGTCGTGGACGACGGCGGCGGCATTGAAGATGTCATCATCTTGATCCACGAAGCCTACAACGAGAGCGAGGCCGCTGCTGGCCGCTGTCACCTTCTCCAGGGCACGCAGGTTGTCGTCGATGAAGCGCTGTCGCAGGAGGAGATCCTCCGGCGGGTAGCCCGTGATGGCCAGCTCTGGGAAGCACAGCAGGTCCACGCCCAGCTCGCGGCCCCGCTCGGTGCAAGCGAGGATCTTGGCCACGTTGCCCTCGAGGTCGCCGACGGTGGGGTTAATCTGGGCCAGACCGACCCGCAGCACGCGCACCGGCTTCTCCGCTCCTTTGCGTCGCCTTGGCGTCATTATATCGTGTCCCGCCGTAGAGCGGGCCAAGGACGGCATGGGGCCACACACCCTTTCCCCTTCGTCGACGCCAGGGTAGACTGGGGAGCATCATGTCTCGTCGCCATCTGGCCGTCCTGGTGGCTCTGGGCTGCGTCTGGGGGGCCAGCTTCCTTTTCATAAAGGTCGTCGTCGATGAGACGGGGCCTATTGAGCTCGCTACCGGCCGCATCTTCTTTGGGGCGGCGGCTCTGGCGCCTATCGTCTGGCGGCGCGGCCTCCGCTTCAGCAACCCGCCCCTGGTCCTGAGGCGTCTGCTGGTACTCGCGGTCTTCTCCAGCGCCATTCCCTTTGTCCTCATTTCCTGGGCCGAGCTGCACATCGATACCGGCGTCGCCTCGGTCCTCAACTCCACCATGCCTCTCTGGACCGCCCTCTTCGCCAGCGCCTTCCTGCCCGACGAGCACCTGACGCTGCCGACAGTACTGGGCCTGCTGGTGGGATTCGCGGGCGTGGCCGTCCTCAGCGGCGGCGACCTCGCCAGCCTGCGACAGGAGGGATTGCTGAGCCACATGGCGGTGGTTGGCGCTGCCGCCTGCTACGGCTCAGGCGCCGTCTTCGCCCGCGCCCGGCTCCAGGCCGAAGACCGATTGACTATCTCGGCCGTGCAGTTGGCCATGGCCGCCCTCCTTCTGGCGCCCCTTTCCCTGGCCGTCGATGGTCTTCCTGTGCTCAACCTCTCGGCCAAGGTGTGGCTGGCGTGGCTCACGCTTGGTGCCGTCAACACCGGCTTCGCTACAGTCGTCTACTACTGGCTCATCCAGCGCGTGGGCAGCGTCCGCACCTCGCTGGTGACCTACGTCATCCCCACTGTGGGCCTCTTGCTGGGCGCCGCCGTCCTGGACGAAGAGCTGGGGCTCAACGCCCTCCTGGGGGCCGCCCTCATCGTGATGGGCGTGGCGACAGCAGCGGGCGGGTTCCGTCTCTCCCTGCTGAGGCGTGCCCTGCCCCAGGCAGCGAAGGTACCTCTCAAGCCCACCAGGGACGGCGAGTAGCTGTCGTCCTTCTCCCCGCGGCAGGTGCCTGTGACTGGTTCATTCCGCGCGGGCCTTCGGCCGCCAGATTCGGACACTACCCCAGGCTCAGGAGGGTGTTGCGCAACCACGCAGGCCAGGCTTTGGAGCCTGGCCATGGTGGGGACGCCGAGGCTTGATGGCGCCAAACCAAATAGATTAGTCCTGCGGATTGATGGTCATTGAGATAATGAACCGACACACCGGGAGAGTTGGTCTCCGAAGGCCAGGCCTCGGCCTGGCGGCCGTGCCAGCCTGAAGGCTGGCCTTCGGGAACCTTGCTGGGGGTCCGTTGTGTCGCGTTCTTCTGTCCCTGACCATGAAGCCGCAGCTTCCTCGAAGCTGAGGGTTGCAACCCCCAGAGGTGACTCTGAATACTTGAAGGCCACAAAGCCTCGGCAACAGGGTTCTACAACAGCCTCTCAAGGCTGGGGTATCAAGAAAGGCGAATCCATGCCCCCGCGTTCACGCGGGGGTGGAGAATCCCCCATCAATGACGAACCAGCGGCGCGACCGGCGCGACCTTGCCCCTATTCATGATGGACGACCCTGGTCGAGGGGAGCTGACCGGCCGGCAGACGTATCCCGCGCGAATAATTTCACCCTGTCGAAAGGTGTAGGGCGAGGCGAACGGAGACTTAGGTGCGGGCGCTTCCACCAAGCCGGGAAAGAGGCCGCAGCCAGGCACAGTCGTGGCCGCCTAGACTGGGCAGGAACCAGGAGGGACCTGCCCCATGTCGACCTGCGACGGCAACCGCGAACACAGGGCCGTATCGGCGGGAGGCGCAGCAGTCGGCGCTGCCCGTCCGGCCAAGAAGCGACGCTCCGTCAGGAGGACCCTCCCTCCAGCGGCAGCACACCGCGGGCCCCCAAGAGGGCGGCGCACTCCACGACTGCCCAGCCGGTTCGGCGCCAGCGACGACTGGGAGGCCCTGCTCCGCGCCTACCGGCGCCTCGCCGAGGCCTTCGTCGCCCAGCCTGCAGACCCGCCCGTCGAGGAGTTGGACGCCTTCAGTGCCCTGGCCTCCCGCAGCCACCTTTCGGCCCATGAGCTGGTGGCTCTCCACTATGCCGTCCTCAACGGGCTCCTGGCAAGCGACGAGGCGCACGCCGCCGAGAGAGGCCGCGCGGCGCGCCTGGCTCTGGTCAGCGCTGTGCTCCGCCTAATGGAGGAGTACCGCCAGGGGAGCGGCGATGTCGCGCCCAGCTCGCCTGGTCGATAGCCAGTCGGGATGCCAGCCCGAAGTGGTCTGAGGGGCAGAGAACGGGGGCAGGCCGGCACCGACCTGCCCCCGGGCTGAGGCCGCTACGTGCCCCCTATGGCACGATGAAGGCGCGCGTGATCCTGGATTTCTCGGCGCCCGCCGCCTTCCACTCGGCCTCCTCGAAGGCCCTGTTGATGTCGTCCAGCTTGTACTTGTGGGACGCGACCTTGTCGAAGGGGTACTTGTTGCGGGTCCTCACCAGGAAGTCCAGGGCCTTCGGGATGACCCAGGGGTCATACATAATGACGCCGTAGAGGCGGCGGCTGCCTGACACGAGCTGTGCTGGGTCTAAGGGGACCGTGTTGCCAAAGCTGATGTTGCCTATCTCCAGCAGTGCGCCCCCGCTGCGCACCATCTGCACCCCTTCGATGACGGCCTCCGGAATCCCAACCAGCTCCGCCACCACGTCGGCGCCCCGCTGGCCGGTGAGGGTCAGCACGTGCAGCACACGAGCCTCCGGCGTCCTGTGCTCCCTTGTATCGATGACGAGGTCGGCCCCAAACTGCTTGGCGGCCTCCAAACGCGCTGGGATACCATCGATGGCGATGACGCAAGCGGCGCCCATCTCCTTGGCGACAGCGCAGGCATTGAGGCCCAGGCCGCCCAGGCCCTGCACCACCAGCGTATCGCCGAGCTTGAGGCCAGCCACTGACAGGCCGTACGTAACCTGTGAGAGGGCGCAGTTGACGGGGGCCACCACCTCATCGGCGAGCTCGTCAGGGACCTTGAACACCCAGCCGCCCGGCTTCAGGTAGTAGTACTCGCCGTAGGCCCCGGAGAAGCGGCTGATGCTGGGCAACATGCTTAGGATCTTGTTGGGGCAGGCAGCGAACTCCCCTTTGTTGCACTGGTAGCATCGGTTGCAGGGGTAGAAGTAGGCGTAGCAGACGCGGTCCCCCTCCTTCAGAGGGCGGCCAAGGGAGTCAGTGCTGATGTTGGCGCCCAGCTTGTAGACGCGCCCCGTCATCTCGTGGCCCGCCACCTGGTTGACCATGAGCGCGAAGACAGGCGAGTCGCCGCGCCAGACGTGGAGGTCAGAGCCGCAGATGCCAGCCATGCTCACCTTGATGACGATGCCGTCGGGCTCCGGGTCGGGGACGGGTAGCTCCTCTATCTCGTAGCCCTTCCCGGGGCCCAGAAAGATAGCTGCTCTGCCGTTCACGAGTACAACCTCCTTGCCAGAGAAGAGCGGCGATGGGTGGCCGCCAGCCCAGGACTCTGGAAGATGCTCGTATCCTATACCCAGGGCCGCTAGTGTCAAGCCACGAGAAGGCAAGCGAGGCCCGCGTTAGCGGATGACCGGCGCTTGACGGCCGGGGCGGCGCTTCTCGGCCTTGATGATGTCGGCCAGGCGCTCGACCGTCTCTTCGAGGCGGCCGTCGGCGTTGACGACCACGTGGTGGAAGAGGCCCTGCTGCTCCATCTCGCGGCGCGCCGTCTCCAGCCGGCGACGGAGGACGGCCTCACCCTCTGTCCGGCGCCGGCGCAGACGCTCCTCCAGCTCCTCCAGGGAGGCTGGCGCCAGGAAGACGAGGACAGCCTCCGGCAGCAGGCGGCGAAGCGTGGCGGCCCCCTGCACGTCCACGCGCACAACTACGTCCTCGCCGCTGGCCAGCGCTCGCCGGACGGGGGCCTTGGGCACGCCGTAGCGGAGGCCATACACCTCGGCGTGCTCCAGGAGGCCGTCGCCAGCCAGCAGGCGGTCGTACTCCTCGTCCTTCAGGAACCGATAGTCGATGCCGTCGCGCTCCCCGGGCCGCCGGCGACGGGTTGTGACCGTGGGCACGCGGCGAAAGGGCAGCCCCTTCTCCGCCAAGCGTGCCAGCACCGAGTCCTTGCCGACCCCGGAAGGCCCCGAGATGACCAGGAGAAGAGGGGGGGGCGGAGAGGCAGGCTTGTCGATGGCTCTACGCACCCTCGCCCTCGTCGGGCCGTCCGCTGCGGGCGGTGTTCACCCGGCCGGCGATGGTCTCCGGCGTGATGGCGACCAGCACGATGCCACCGTTGTTCATGAAAACCACCGCCTTCGTTCGCCGGCCGCTGGTCATGTCGATGGTCAGGTTCCTGTTCCGCCCCTCCTGCACGAGCCGCTTCACGGGGGCGGACCCCGGCGAGGCGATACTGATGACGTGGTTGATGGCCAGGTAGTTCCCAAAACCGACGTGGATCAATTCGGTGCTCATGGTCTTACTCTCTTCGTGTTGCCCCCCCTGACCAGCTCACCGCCGGCGAGCCCGGTCAGGTCATTCCAGAACCCCGGATAGGAGACCTGGGCCGCTCCCGCCCTTTCGATGACGGTCTCGCCCCGGGCCAGGAGGCCTGCCACTCCCAGCGCCATGGCCAGCCGGTGGTCACCGTGGCTCCGGCAGCGGGCCCCCGTTAGGGATGGCACGCCGTCGATGGCCAGGCCGTCGGGGAGCTCCTCGACGTGAGCCCCCAGGCGCCCCAGTTCCCGGCAGGTGGTGGCTATGCGGTCCGATTCCTTGACCCGCAGTTCGGCGGCGTCCCGGATAACGGTACGGCCCGGCGTGAGGGCCGCCGCCACCGCCAGCACCGGTATCTCGTCGATGAGACGGGGGACCAGGTCTCCGCTCACCTCCACCGGCGCCAGACGGCTGGAGCGCACCGTAACGTCGGCCACCGGCTCGCCCCCTTCCTGGCGCTCTTCCATCACCTCCACGTCTGCCCCCATAGCACGCAGAACGTCGATGATGCCGGAGCGGGTGGGGTTGACACCGATGCCGGGCACGTGAATCTCGGCGTCCCGGTGGAGCGCGGCCGCCACCATCCAGAAGGCGGCGGCGCTGATGTCGCCGGGCACCCGTAGGTCGAGAGGCGACAGCGACCTCTCCAGGGGCTCGATGCGCACCAGGCTCTCCTCCACAGAGAGCCGAGCGCCCATGGCGCGCAGCATGCGCTCAGTGTGGTCCCGCGTGGGGGCCGGCTCCTCGACGGCGGTCTCCCCCCGGGCGAAGAGGCCCGCCAGCAGGAGGGCCGATTTCACCTGGGCGCTGGCCACGGGCATCCGGTAGCAGATTCCGTGGAGCTCGCTGCCCCGGATTGCCAGCGGTGGGTAGGCGCCGTCGCCGCGACCCCACACCTGGGCTCCCATCTTGCACAGGGGGTGTACGACACGGTCCATGGGCCGCGAGCGCAGCGATCTGTCGCCCGTGAGGACCGAGAAGAAGGGTTGGGCCGCCAGCACTCCCGCCAGGAGACGCATGGTGGTGCCCGAGTTGCGGGCTTCGAGGATGTCCGCGCTCTCGCGCAGGCGCTCGCCCCCCGGTCCGCGAATGCGAAGGGTCGTCCCGGGGCCCCCCGTCTCCCCCAGGGACCAGTCCACGCCCAGGGCCCGCAGGCAGTCCAGGGTAGCGCGGGTGTCCGCCCCGACCAAGAAGTTGTCGACTCTCGCCGGGCCAGACGCGAGGGCGTTGAGGATGGCCGCCCGGTGGGAGATAGACTTGTCGCCAGGGACTACTACCGTGCCCCGCAGCCGGGATGGAGACCGAACGCGCTGCTCCATGACGCTGCTACGGCGGACGCCGCTTGCGCTCCTCTCTCTTGCGTTCTTCGGTCCGGTCCCCCAGGAGGCCGCCAACCTGCCTGGCGCGCCGCACCCACTGCTCACCGACCAGGAAGGAAGCCATGCGCTCGCCGGAGCTGAGGATGTCGGTGTCTCCCGTGGTCGGCGGCGGCCGGCGCTCCGGTGGTTTGGTGAGGAAGCTATCACGCTCTAGCTGGGTTCTAGCAAAGGCCTTGAACAGCTCCTCGTCCTTGTCCTGAATGAGCTCCCGGTAGCGCGAGAGTTCGCCCATCATCCTGTCAACCCAGTGGAGAATGCGCTCGCGGTTGGTGATGCAGATGTCGTGGCTCATGGCGGGGTCGCCGGAGGCCAGGCGCGTCAAGTCGCGAAAGCCGCTGGCCGCCAGTTCCGCCATGTCGGGCCAGGCCTGGCTCTCGTGCGCCAGGGAGAAGAGGGCCACGGAGAGGACCAGAGGCAGGTGGCTCACCGCCGCCACGTAGCTGTCGTGCTCCTCGGCGTCGATGAAGACCGGTCGCGCCCGCACAACGCCTACCAGGCTGAGTACGGCGTTGATGGCCCGCTCCGAGGCGTTCACTTGCGGCACCACACAGTAGGCCGTATCGGCGAAGAGGCGGCCGTCGGCGGCCTGGATGCCGGACTGCTCCTTGCCCGCCATGGGATGGCCACCGACGAAATCGACGTGCTCGGGCAGGAGCTCGCCTGCCCAGCGCAGCACCTCGGCCTTGGTGCTACCGGTGTCCGTCACCACACAGCCCTCCCGCAGGACAGGCGCCACCTCCTCCATCACCTCACGGATCGCCAGGATAGGGGTGGCGATGACGACAAGGGCGGCGTCGCCTGCGGCCGAGCGAGCGTCCCGGGCCACCCGGTCGATTGCCCCCAAGCGCTGGGCCTTGGGGCTGACGCCCCACTCTCGGTCGTAGCCCACCACCTCGACGTTCTCCAGGCGAGCGCCCTTGATGGCCAGTCCCAGAGAGCCGCCGATGAGCCCCAGGCCGATAATGGCGATCCGTTGCACCGTCTACCCCCTCAGGCCGCCTCGTCGGCCGCTTGCAGCAGCGCCAGGGCGGCATCGCCGCCCGCTGGCGACCTGTGCAGGCGGATGAGGCGCGCCGTTTCCGCCGTCGAGCCCGCGGCCTCGGCCAGGGCGGCGCCGCGCTCGGCGTGGTCCAGCATCCGGGCCAGGGACCCCCGCCAGCCAGGGTCGTCGCCGCGGGCGAGGCGCCGCAGCAGGGCCGGCGACACGGCCCTAAGCAGGACGAAAGCCGCCCGCTGCCAGAGCCTGACAGGACCCTTCCCCACATCGTGGAGGAGGGCTGCCGCCAGTAGCGAAGGGTCCTGCTGCCCCCCTGACTTGAGGGCGCGGAAGACGTCCAGCGCGTGCCGCTGGTCACGGATGTCCATCGAGTAGAAGAGGTGCTGCTCGCCTGGCGTCAGGTGTGCCGCCACCTCGGCGCGCTCGTCGTCGTCCACGCGGGCGCGGAGAGCGCAGAGGAACTGGCGGGAGCGATAGGCGGCCCTAGCCCAGAACATTGCCATCCACCCCTGCCAGTACTCGAGTGAGCCCGTTTACGGCCGGGGCCATGATCTCATAGAGAAGACTAATGGAGCCCGAGGTGAGGAAGGGCAACGCCACGAGGATGAGCAGGATGCCCGGCCCATAGGGCTCCAACCGCAGGAAGAAGAGAGCCGCATCCCTGGGCAGGACGCCCACGGCCACCCGGAAGCCGTCCAGCGGCGCCAGGGGAATCAGGTTGAACACGGCCAGGACGACGTTGAAGATGACCACGGCGCTGAGGAACAGCCCCAGGTAGTCGTCGGCCTGCCAGTAGGAGACGCTGGCCGGGACGAGGAAGGGGCTGTGCCAGGGCACCATGCCCACCTTGATAGGGGCGGCCAGGACGCCGGCGATGAGTAGGTTGGAGAGGGGGCCGGCAGCGGCCACCATGCCCATCCCGGCCTTCTCGCCGTTACGCAGGCGCTGTCCGTTCACCGGCACCGGCTTTCCCCAGCCGAAACCGCCGATGAAGAGGAGCAACGTGCCGAAGGGGTCCAGGTGAACCCTGGGGTTGAGGGACAGACGGCCCAGGCGGCGCGCCGTGGGGTCCCCCAGGCTGTAGGCCACCAGGGCATGGCTGAACTCGTGAAAGGCGATCCCCATCAGCAACGCTGTCACCACCGAGCCGAAGAAGACGATGAACAGCCAGGGGCTCACTTCCAGGAGATCCAGATAGCGAAAAAGCACCCAACCCTCCGCCAGCTTCGCTGGGATTCGATTATAGCACACGGCCCAGAGGCGGCCCCATGCCCCCAGACGGCCCCTGGGCGGGCGTCAAGGCGTGAGAGCACGGCCAAGGCGTTCCAGGCAGTGGGGCTGGTAGGCCAGGCTCTCCAGACACTGGCTGCCCTCCCCATACCGCTCCGGCATCCACCGGCGGGCTGAGAGGGCCGTTCGGCATCCCGCCACAAGAGGACGGAAACCCGTCTGGGACATTCTAGCCGCGACGCGACTCGGACCCTCTGCCCGCGACCCAGCAAGCCGCCTTCCTCGCCGGGGCGCGCCCTGATAGAATCGCAAGGCTAGCTGCAGATGGCCCCTTGCGTATTGATGAGGCTGCATCTTGTGATGGATGTCGAATTCCGCCCTCTGCGCCCGGAGGATATCGAGCAGGCCGCGTACTTGGAGGCGGTGGCCTTCTACGGCCAGCCGACCCCTGAGCGCACGGAGCTTCTCCGCCGCTACTTCCCACCTGACTGGACGGTGGCCGCCTTCGTCGACGGCCGCCCCGTCGCTGACGTGCGCACGGTGCCCATGGTGCGGCGCATCAACGGCCGGGGTATGGCCTACGGCGCCGTCGGCCAAGTGGCCTGCCTGGCGGAGCACCGGCGCAAAGGGTACGTTGGGCGGCTCATGCGGCTGTCGCTGGAACGGATGCGCGCCCAGGGCATCCCCCTGGCCGGCCTCCATACCCCGCACGATGACCTCTACCGGCGCTACGGCTGGGAGCGCGCCGAGAGGAACAAGCGCTATGCCTTTCGCGCCAAGGACGTGTCACTGAGGCTCCGGGGCCAGCCGGGTACCCTGGAGCCCGTGAAGGCCGGCGAGTGGCAGCGGCTGGACGCCGTATACCGCCGGTACGCCGACCCCCGGAACGGGCCTCTCGAGCGCCCGGAGCCCTGGTGGCGGGAGCGCGTCTTCTATGACCACGACCAGAACAGGGCGAGAGAGGCCTTTCTCTGGCTGGACGGCAACGGCGAAGCGCAGGGCTTCATCGTCTACACCTCGGTGCGGGCGGGCGTAGCGGTAGAGGCCGACCACGACCTGTTCGTGCGGGACATGGTCTCCCTTACTCCCGACGCCTACCTTGGGCTGTGGGAGCACCTGCTGACGCACGACATCGCCCGGCGCATCGTGGTGTATGTGCCGGGGCACGACCCCTTCAGCGACCTCGTCGTTGACCCCTGGAAGATGGAGGTGGGACGCTCGGAAGGGGCGATGGTCCGCGTCGTCGACGTCGAACAGGCGCTGGCCCAGCGGCCGTACTGCGGCCACGGCGCCGTCTCCTTCACCATGCGCATCGTGGACCCCGGCGCGCCGTGGAACGAGGGCGTCTGGCGGGTGGAGGCGGACGGGGAGCAGATGCGGGCCGAGCGCACAGAGGCAGAGGCGGACATCGAGCTGAGCGTGAACTTCCTGGCGCCCCTTTTCACGGGCTTCATCCGGACCGACCAGGCCGCTGAGGCGGGGATGCTGAAGGTGCGCCGAGGACAGGCGCTGGCGCAGGCTCAGGAGGCCTTCGCCGTCACCCACCCGCCCTACTGCCACGACTGGTTCTAGCGGAGATGAGCAAGACAAGTCGGTCCTGCGGATTGAAATCCGCAGCTTTCTCCAAGCTGAGGGTTTCAACCCTCAGAGGCGAATCCAAGTGGTCGATGGCTGCTAGCGCTTCCTCTACGCCTGCTGGAGCTCCCGGATCATGTGGCGCAAGCGCTCCTCGTCCTCGGGCTTGCGGACGGGGATGGCCAGGCCCGTGCGGGTGACGATACCACCCCAGCGGGCCCTGATCTTCTCGACAAGGCCATCGTAGCGGGAGACGACGGCGAACTCCTCCAGCATCTCATCTGTGATGAGGTCCCCCATCTCTGCCCAGCGGCCCTGAGCCGACATCTCGTGTAGCTCAAGGCAGACATCGCCCCAACGGTGGGCTGACAGTCATTCCATGGCGGTTGGGCGTCACTGCCAGCCAGAACGGACGCGCATCCTTCTGCTAGGACCATCATTCCAAGCGCCAAAGGCCAGCAGCGACCTGCGTACATATCGTCATGCTATTTCAGCAGCTCTCGAGAGATCACCACTCTCTGTATTTGATTGGTGCCCTCGTATATCTGCGTGATCTTGGCGTCGCGCATCATGCGCTCGAAGGGCAGGTCGGTCAGGTAGCCATACCCTCCCGCGATCTGAAGCGCATCGGTGGTGACTCTCATGGCTACGTCCGACGCAATCATCTTGCAGCATGAGGACATGTAGGTTCGCCGGGGATCTTTGGCATCAACCATGTCGGCGGCCTGATAGACTAGCGCTCGAGCTGCCTCTATGTTCGCCGCCATATCCGCCAGCATCCAGCCAATGCCCTGGTTGCTGGCTATCGGCTGACCGAATTGCGTGCGCTCCTTGGCATACTGGATGGCCAAGTCCAACGCCCCCTGCGCTATCCCCACGGCCTGCGCTGCGACTACAGGCCGGCTTGCATCCAGGGTCTGCATGGCGTAGACAAACCCGCGTCCCTCTTCGCCTATCAGGCTCTGCGCGGGGACCTCGACATCCTTGAAGAGCAGCCGGCCTGTGGGCGAACCCCTTATCCCCATCTTGCTCTCCCAACGGTCGACCGAGAAGCCCGGATGCTTGCACTCGACCACGAAGGCGCTGATGCCGCGAACGCCCTTCTCTCGATCCGTCATGGCAAACAAGGTGATGAGGTCGGCGATGGGGCCATTGCTGATGAAATGCTTGATTCCGTTGATGATGTACTTGTCGCCACTCCGGACCGCTTCCGTTTGCATGGCTGCGGCATCCGACCCGGCACCTGGCTCCGTGAGACCAAACGCTATCAGAGCCTCTCCTGACGCCACCGGTGGCCCGTGTCTCTTCTTCTGCTCCTCGGAACCGCCGATGAGGATCGGGAGCCAGCCCAGTGATTGCACCTGAACGACGAGAGAGGAACTGGCACAGGCCCGCGCGATCTCCTCGACCGCCAGACAGGTGAAGAGATGGCCTCGGAAGGAGCCACCATATTCCTGCGGGACGCTCAGCCCCAGAAGGCCCATCTCTTGGAATGTCTCTTTCAGATCTGAGGGGAACTCGCCCTTCTTGTCGATCTCCGCTGCCCGGGGGACAACCTTCTCCGACACGGTCTTCCTTATGTCCGCCGCAAAGGACTTCTGCTCTTCGTTCAATAGGTACATGGATTCACTCCTTCTTTGTGTGAGACTCGTCGCTATTCGCGGAGCATAGCACAGCCCTAATCGGGAAGGTCCTGGCGGTGGAAGAACCCCGTCACCGCGCTACCGTCGCGGCGAGACGCTGCTTTCGCAAGGTTCGCATCTCTGCCGTTCTTGTGGCTTCAGGGGATGCCCAGCAGGCGCTTGGCTAGGTTAATCTTGCCCTCGATGTCACCCTGACGACCGATCATGATGCGCTGGGCAGTGGGTGGACCGGCCCCATGCATCGATTCGATCAGATAGGCTACAGCGCCAGCGCCAGCGACCAGGTTCTCAATCAAGCGCAAGACTTTCATCCGGTCGGTGACCTGTACACCTTCCGCCGCGGCCAGGTACTTCCTTATGTATGGCCCTGTCACCGGATCATGCAGGTCCTTGGCCGAGGGCATCGTGCCCAGTAGCCCGCCCGCGATGTCGGTCGCCAGACGCGCCAACTCATAGGGGAAGCGGGTCACGTTGAGCTTGCAGACGTTGGCGAGGAGCATGTCGATCTCGTAGTTGCCCGCGAGGGTCGGGTGTCCGAGGGCAGAGCAGGCGATCCCCGCCGAGAACATGGTCTCGTTGAGATGGATCATCTCGACCAGCTTGTCGCGGATGTGAGAGGCACCTTCGACTCCGTTCATGCGGGCGATGAGGGCCGTCGCCCCGATCAAGACATCGCCGACCCCGACCTTGCACCCGCCATAGCTCTGTCTATGGTAAGCGGCAAAACGCTCTACCAGCTTCCCCGATTGGTCTACTTCGCCATTCAAGAAGATCCGCTCTTCAGGCACGAATACGTCGTCAAAGATGGTCATCACCTCCTGGCCACCAAAGCGAACATTGCCGGTGTCCAGGTTGGGCTCCTCCAGCTTTCGAGTATCGCTCACCTGCCGGCCGTACACATACCGGATACCCTTGGTGTTTGTGGGGAGGGCAAAGCAGATCGCCCAGTCCTCCTCTCCCTGCCTCATGTTGATCGTTGGCATGACAACGATTTCATGAGAGTTCAGCATGCCGGTCTGATGGAGCTTGGCTCCCCGGACCACCACACCATCGCTCTTTCGCGCCACAACACGTAGATAGAGGTCAGGGTCCGCCTGATCCCCAGGGCGCTTGCCCCGGTCGCCCTTGGGGTCGGTCATGGCACCGTCCACCACCAGGTCCTCCGACTGGACGCGGGCCCAGTACTCCCGGAACCGGCGATGGTAGTCCGTGCCATGCTCCTGATCACATTCATAGGTCACGCTGAACACCGCGTTGGCAGCGTCCAGCCCAACGCACCGCTGGAAGCAGCAGGATGTCACGTTCCCGCAGTGACGCTGCATCATTACCTTGTTGATCAGATCTTCCTTGCTCTGATGGAGATGGGTGAAGCGGTTTATCTCTTCGCCCGAGAGTGACGATCGTACCCGGAAGAGAGATCGACTTTCGTCATCATGAGCGCAATCGAAGGTCGCTGCCACCGCACGAACGGAGGGCGCGACGAGAGGATGCTCCGGCAATGCCCTCACCTGCTCGCCCATGACGTGGGCTTCGAGATGAAGCTCCTTCAGGGAAGCCTTGTATTCCTCTCCTGTCTTGACGGCCATCCCCGCCCTCTTCCTTTCTGGCCTGACAAGGCCGCGCTCTCGGCAGCCCTAGGATGCACGGTTATTCTATCTATCATTCTATCGCTGGGGGTTGGCGGCCGACTAGCCAGGGGGGACAGTGCGGGACATGGCGTCCGCCTGGTAGTGCTCCGTCACACGATAGGGGGCGCAGTTCACGCCAGCGGCGGACTCTGCAAAACCCGGGCTCCTGCCCCGGCGCCGGACCAGTCTCGCCGTCAGGTTGCGAACAGCGATGCGGCGGACCTGAGGGGCTCCACGTCAATCAATGTGGACAAGGCTAGTGTCCTGAGTCAGGGATTCGCCAACAGGTTCAATGCTTTGTCTTTGTCATGCTGAACGAAGTGAAGTATCCGTCGGAGCACGCCTGCCATCACGGATTCTTGGCTGACGCTCAGAATGACATTTGGCTGCGGATTTCTGATTCACCACACTAGCGTTCCCTCTACGCCTGCTGGAGCTCCCGGACCATATGGCGCAGCAGTTCCTCATCCTCGGGCTTGCGGACGGGGATCGCCAGGCCCGTGCGGGTGACGATACCACCCCAGCGGGCCTTGGTCTTCTCCACCAGTCCCTCGTACGGGGAAACGATGGCGAACTCCTCCAGCATCTCATCTGTGATGAGGTCGCCCATCTCTGCCCAGCGACCCTGACCCGACATTTCGTGTAGCTCGAGGCAGACGTCGCCCCAACCGTGGGCCTCGAACACGCCGCGGTAGCTGCGGGTGGAGCCATAGAAGGCCACCTGCGTGCGCACGGCCCGCTTCGCCTGCTCAATCTCCTCGTCTGTCTCGCCGGTAGCCAGAAAGCTCCCGCCGCAGACATCGATGTCGCTGAGCTGGCGACCGGCCTTGCGGGCGCCGGCCTCCAGGTTGGGGATGACCGCCTCTCGGGTGTACTTCGGAGTGTTGAAGGCATGCAGGCGGACGCCGTCGCAGAGCTCACCGGCCAGGCGCAGCATGTAGGGGTTGACAGCGGAGATATAGATGGGGACATGAGGGTGCTCGATGGGCCCCGGGTCGAAATAGGGTGTCATCAGGCTGAGGTTATAGTAGTCGCCTTTGAAGTTGAGCTTGGTGCCGTTCTGCCAGCAGTCCCAGACGGCGCGCAGGGCGAGGATATACTCGCGCATGCGGGGCCCGGGCGGCGCATACGTGGTGCCGAAGCGCCGCACGATATGCCCCTTCACCTGGCTGCCCAGCCCCAGCAGCAGCCGGCCCCCAGAAAGCGCCTGAAGGTCCCAGGCGATGTGAGCGAGGCTGGTAGGGCTGAGAGGGAAGGCGATGGCCACCGCGGTGCCCAGGGTGAGCCGCTGGGTGTGCTCGGCGGCCAGGGCCAGGGGCAGGAACGGGTCATGGCTTGTCTGGCTGCTGACGACGCCGTCGTATCCAATCTCCTCCGCCTTGCGGGCCGCGGCGGGCACATCGCGGAGTCTGTGCATCTCGATACTGGTCTCTACCTTCATGGCGGCTCCTTGGAAGAATGACAGGAAGACGGGGGACTGCCGCCCATCATAGCGCGGGCAGCGGGTGTGTCAAGGAAGATGTCATTGATTGCCGGGCTGGACTGTGCTAGCTTTCGGTAGGCGAGAGCTCGCAGGTACCGTCAGGCGCGACGCGCTCGACGCACAACCTCAAGGAGACCGGCTAGCTGTGCCACGATTCCCGTTCCTTCCCGTTTCCCAGAAGTTCTACGATCTACTGCATGCCAGCGCCCGCAATCTTGCCGAGGCCGGGGAGGTCCTGGTGGACCTCATGGAGCACTACCAGAACGTGGAGATGAAGACTGAGCGCATCCGGGAGCTGGAGCACAAGGGAGACGCCATCACCCACGAAATCATGGCGGCGCTGCACAAGACCTTCGTCACCCCCATCGAGCGGGAGGACATCGCCCGGCTGGCTGACCACCTGGATGACGTGCTGGACTACGTCGAGGAGGCTACCGCGGCCATGAGGATCTATGAGGTGCCAGGCCCGACAGCCCACAGCGTGGAGCTGGCGGACATCGTGCGCCTCATGACCATCAAGGTGGAGGATGCGATATCCCGCCTGCGTGACCACCGCCACCTGCGGGACATCCTTCCCTATTGCGTGGAGCTCAACCGTCTGGAGAACGTCGCCGACGACCTCTTTCGAAAAGCCATGGCCGAGCTCTTCCGGAGTGAGGTTAGCTCGTCGGAGATCATCAAGTGGCGTGATATCTACAGCGAGCTGGAAGCGGCGACGGACCGCTGTGAGGACGTCGCCAACGTGCTGGAAGGGATTGTCCTCCGGCATGCTTAAGGCGCGCTGCCCAGGGAGGACCGCTCGAGGGGAAGCCAAGGGCTTCCCCTTCTCACGTTCTGGAGAGGGCCGTTGACGGATTCCTTCGCCTTTCTTATCTTCACCTTCGTGGTCATTCTCGCCTTCGAAGCCGTCAACGGCTGGACCGATGCCCCCAACGCCATCGCCACTGTGGTCTCGACGCGGGTGCTAACGCCGATGGCGGCGGTAGCCATGGCCGCCGTCCTCAATGTGGCAGGAGCCCTATCAGGGACGGCGGTGGCTACCACCATCGGTAAGGGCATAGTAAACATAGACGCCGTCACCCTGGAGACGGCTGCCGCCGCCTCCTTGGCCGTCATCATCTGGAGCACCACCGCCTGGTACTTCGGCCTTCCCACCAGCGAGAGCCACGGGATCGTCTCCGGGATCGCCGGTGCGGCGGTGGCGACGGCGGGCACCGATGTCCTGATTTGGGACGGCTGGCGAAAGGTCTTCACAGGCCTGGGCACGGCGGTGGTGGCTGGATTCGTGGGCGCCTTTCTCCTGATGACTCTGGTCATCTGGCTGTTTCAGCGAGTCAGGCCGTCCAGCGTGAGACGTCTTTTCGGTCCCATGCAGATCGCCTCTTCCGCCTTCATGGCCTGGAGCCACGGCACCGCCGACGGCCAGAAGGCTATGGGCGTCATGGCCATGGCCCTGGCTATCTGGTCAGGCAAGGGGACAGAGGGGTTTGAGGTGCCTTTGTGGGTCATTCTGCTGGGGGGCACCACCATGGGACTTAGCACAGCCTTCGGCGGCTGGCGCATCATCCGCACGCTCGGCATGCGCCTGACCCATCTGGAGACACATCAGGGCTTCTGCGCCGAGGCGGCGGCGGCCGCCACCATAACGGTTACCGCCCGAATGGGTATCCCTGTCAGCACGACCCATACCATCGGCTCAGCGATCATGGGGGTGGGGGCCACGAAGCGCCTTTCGGCCGTCCGCTGGGGCGTCGCCTACAACATAATCGGGGCCTGGATCCTCACGTTCCCCATTTGCTTCGGCCTGGGCTGGGCCATTGCCTGGCTCATCCCATAAGGTGGGCTTCCCCCACTCCAGACGCAGCCAGCCCGCCGGCGGCGGGGTCAGGTGACTAATGCGCTGGCCTTCCCCACGATGACTTTGACGCCGTCCGGCTTCTCGCACCAGACGTCCAGGTGGGCCCGCTGCTTTGACCCTTCGGGCACCAGTTCGCGCACAAGCCCGCGGCTGATGACGGTGTCGCTGCCCCAGACGATGTTCACCAAGCTGACGTTCATCTTGCCGCCGCAGTACCAGCCGACGCCAAAGCGGCGGGTCAGCAGCTCCGAGAGGAAGCAGACGGGCATCATCCCCTGCACCACGATGTCTGGGAAACCCAGCTTCCGCGCCTCCTCGCGGTCGTTGTGGTAGTTGCGCAGCGGGCCGGAGAACCGATCGCACATCTCCTGGGTGATGGGCTTGACCAGCGGCGGCAGGTTCTCAAGCGCTCCCTCCAGGGGAATGTCGAACCGCCGTGCCGACGACTTCTCCCGGTCCTTGTCGACTACCACCTCCGTCGTCGGTGTGGGGTCGCGAAGAAACGACTGGTGGGTGCGGCCCCGGCTCAGCACCCGGCCGCTGGGAGTGAGCCAGCTCACCTCGTTGACAACGTAGTCGCGGTCGCGCCGGCTGTAGCGGTCGCTGATTAGGCTGCGGGCGATGACGTGGTCGCCGACCGTCATAGGGTGGTACAGCTCCCACTCCTGCTTGGCGTGGAGGTTGCCGAAGGAGCTCAGGTACCAGCCGGGGAACAGGTAGACCTCCGAGTGGCGGAGAAGGGCCGGCGCCACCGGCCCGCCGAAAGGCGAATCGCCGGCGTACCACGGATGATAGTCGCCCACGGCGGCGGAGTAGTAGGCGATCAACTCCTGGGTCACGTCAAACTCGTGGGGGTCTCGCTGGAGGCCGACGTAGACCTCCTCCTCTGCTACAAGCTGCGCCATATCGTTCCCCCTCTCTTGCTCAGAGATGCTTGCCGCCTTCGATTCTAGCAGAGCACCAGGATGACGGGAATGACGCCGGGCCTGGGCGCGCCGCCGTTGATCGCTAGAGCAGGCGGTGGCACACTGCACGCGAGCCACCGACCACCGTGACCAGAAAGGAGACTTGAGATGGAGTATCGCGACCTCCTCTACGCCAGGGACGGACACACCGCCACCATCACCCTCAACCGGCCGGACCGCCTGAACGCCATAAGCGGGCCGATGCTGGAGAGCCTCTCCGCGGCTCTGCGGCAAGCCGACACCGACCCCGAGGTGCGCGTCATCATCCTGACGGGGGCCGGTCGCGGGTTCTGCTCCGGGCTGGACCTAAAGGACGCGGGCGGCACCATGGCCGGCGGCGGAGGAGGGATAGGCGGTGGAGGCGTCCTCGGGCCTCGCTTCGACCTCGCCAACAGCCCGCCGGTGGTCCTCCACAGCACCGACAAGCCGGTACTCTGCGCCCTCAATGGCCCCGCCGTCGGCTACGGCTTTGACCTCGCGCTGGGCTGCGACTTGCGCATCGCCTCGGACCAGGCGCGGTTGGGGGCTGTCTTCGCAAAGAGAGGCATCGTCCCCGAGAGCGGCGGCTCCTGGCTGCTGCCGCGGCTGGTGGGCTGGGCCAAGGCCTCCGAACTAGCGTTCCGAGGGGCCATGCTCAGCGCCGACGACGCCCTAAAGCTCGGCCTGGTGAACACCGTCGTCCCCCACGAGCGCCTGATGAGCGAGACTGAGGCTTGGGCCCAGGAGATCAGTGCCAACGCCCCCATGGCCGTGCAGGCCACCAAGCGCATGATGCGGCTGGGGCTGGAGGAGAGCTTCGAGGCTAACGTCCACCACGTCTACCTCCAGCTTCTTCCCCTCTTCCGCAGTCAGGACTTCAGAGAGGGCCTCCAGGCCTACCTGGAGAAGCGTGAGCCTCGGTTCCAAGGGCGGTGAGAGGAGTCTAGGCCACCTGTCGCTTGGCAAGCAGGCGCTGTGCCGACTCGAGTAGCTGGTCGGCGTTCCTGCCATCCTCAGGGTACCAAACCAGGGCGGCTCGCCACCGCTGAGGTTTCCCCTCATTCAGGACTGAGTTCAGCGTCGTCACCAGGCGTCTCGTTGCTACTTCCGCGGACGGCACCACCGTTTCGGGAAAGAGTACGAGGAGCCTGCCCGAGTGGCTAACCGTTGCGAAGTCGCTGGTGCGGAGATGGCCGCGTAAGGCGCGGCCCACCCTCCCTCGAAATGCCTGGTCCAGACGGATCGCGGGGTCCTCGGGCTCGAGCACGCACAGGACCAGCACCCGCCCATGCCTCTCCGCCCGCTGAATCTCCTCCTTCAGACGCGTCGAGAAAAGCCATACACGTGGCAGCGTCGTCTCAGGGTCCAGGAGCGCTCCGAGGACTGACTCTGCCGGTCCTCGCAACTCGTCGCCAGGACTCGCCAGCGGCTGAGCCCAACGTAGGGCCCGGACAAAGCGTAGCTCCATGGCGACGAACAGCCCCGCGAGGAACACGGACAGCACGAGCCCGGTGACGCCATAGATGTGGTTCTCGAGGGCCACCAGCAGCCAGCCGGAGGCGGCAACCGCCAGGAGCGCGGCGGCGGCGGCCAGCCTGGGCGGCGTGGGTGAGGGGACCAGTGAGCTCTGCATTGTGCGGGCCTCCGCGGGATTATCGGCGTGGCCAAAGCACGAGCACACCCCTGGGGCCGGGTTGTCAGGTGTGGCCTGCCTCGCGGACAGGCCGGAAGGCGCTCGCTGGCCCGTCACAGCGCAGAGTCCGGCGGCCCTAGTGCTAGCGGCCATGATGGTCCCGACACCGTGGAGGGGTTCTGCCCGGCTACCAAAGCCGCCGACGGGGTCAGACGCATGCCCGTGTGAGCCGTTTGACGCCCCTGGGGGGCCGTGCTAGCATCGACTTGCGGCGCCGTCGGCGCGTTCGTGACAGGGGGAAGGCAAGGGACCAGATGGCGAGATCGACAGGCCGGGGCCTGAAGAGGCGTGTCGAGCGGACGCTGGACGAGATCCGGCCCTACCTGATGTCTCACGGGGGGGACGTCAACCTCCTGGAGGTGACACCCGAGGGGGTGGCGAGGTTACAGCTCCTGGGAGCCTGCGGCGGCTGCCCCATGAGCGCCATGACCCTCAAGTTCGGCATCGAGCGCCTGCTGGAGGACCGCGTCCCGGAGCTGGCCGGCATAGAAGCCGTCACGGCCGACGACTTCGACTGGCCCGAGGGGGAGTAGAGGCCAGACGTCTGTAGTGGAGGCCTTCAGGCCTCCACGGTGTCGCCTGACCTGCGCAAGTGGCGAGCTGAAGCTCGCCGCTACGTTTCCCTGCCCCTCGCCTTCGTCTCCTCGCGTTCGGGCCTGCAGGGGCAGCGGGCGACCCGCTGGCGGCTCTCCCCTACTCTTCCTTGTCCAGCTCGAAGGCGCGGTGGAGGGCGCGCACGGCGTCGGGCACCTTCGACTCGCTGATGATGCAGGTGATGCGGATCTCGCTGGTGGAGATCATCTCGATGTTGATCCCCTCGTCGAACAGGGTGCGGAACATGCGAGAGGCGTAGCCGGGGGCGGTGGTCATCCCCGTTCCCACGATGCTCACCTTGCCCAGCCTGTCGTCGCTCACCACGTCGGCGGCGCCGATGCCGCGGCACACCTCCTGCACGATGGGCAGTACCTTGTGCAGGTCCTTCCGCGACACCGTGAACGTGACGTCGGTGAGCTGCTCTACGCTGGCGTTCTGGACAACAGTGTCAACCGAGATATGGGCCTCGGCCAGGGGCTCGAAGATGCCGGCAGCGATGCCCGGCCGGTCGGGGACGCCCCGGATGGTGACCTTGGCCACGTCCAGGTCCTGCGCGATGCCGCGTACCTTCCTGAACTGCTCCATGGATACGCCTCCGTGAATCAGAGTGCCCGGCACATCCTTGAGGCTGGAGGCAACAAGGATGGGCATGTCGTAAGCCGCCCCTATCTCGACGGCCCGGGCGTGCATGACCTTGGCCCCCAAGGCGGCGAGCTCCAGCATCTCCTCGTAGCCGATGTCCTTCAGCTTGCGGGCCTTGGGCTCGATGCGGGGGTCCGTGGTGTAGACGCCTTCGACATCGGTGTAGATCTCGCAGACCTCGGCCTTCAGGGCAGCGGCCAGGGCCACCGCCGTCGTGTCGGAGCCGCCGCGTCCGAGGGTGGTGATGTCCATTTCCTCGGTGATGCCCTGGAAGCCGGCCACGATGACGATGCGGCCCTCCTCCAGCTCCCGCCGCACCCGCTCCGGGTCGATGCCCATGATGCGGGCCTTGCTGTACACGGCGTCGGTCCTGATGCCGGCCTGGGCTCCCGACAGGCTGACGGCGTCATAGCCCATCGAGTGCAGGGCCATGGCGAGGATGGTGGTAGAGACCGTCTCCCCCGTCGAGAGGAGGACGTCCATCTCCCGCTCCGAAGGGTGCTCCATGATCTCCTGGGCCAGCGAGATGAGGTTATCGGTGGTCTTGCCCATGGCCGAGACCACGACCACCACGTCGTCGCCCTGGTCCTTGCGGCGGGCGACGCGACGGGCCACGTTCTTGACCCGTTCGGCGTTGGCGACAGAGCTGCCGCCGTACTTCTGGACGATGAGTGCCATACCTACTCCCCTGTGCCTATCTTGGCGACAACCCCCGCGCCCTGCTCGCTGGGTGCCGTGACCATGCTCTTGCTCTTGAAGCCGCGTGCCTCCGACGCTTCCCTCATGGCCTGCGCTATCTTCTCCTCCTGCCCGGTGGTCAGCGCCAGGACGGCGCTGCCGCCCCCCGACAGGTAGGCGCAGAGGGCGCCTGCCCCCCGCGCCGCCTGGAAGATGTCCTCCATGGCCGGGAAGAGCTGGCCCCGCGCCGGCTGGTGGAACCGGTCCTGGGTCGCCACGTCCAGCAGGTCGAGGCGGCCTTCGCTGAGGGCGGCCATAAGCAGGGCGGCCCGCCCCACGTTGTGGACGGCGTCCTCGCGCGAGAGTTCCCGCGGCAGCAGCCGGCGGCTCTCGTTCGTGGGCAGGGCCATCTCCGGCACGAGGAGCACGGCCTTCAACCCGGCGGGCAGGCGCACGCCCATGTGCACCAGCCGGCCCCGGTCCTCCACCACTACCTGGAGGCCGCCGAAGAGGGCGGGGGCGGCGTTGTCGGCGTGGCCCTCCAGTCGCGCCGCCAGGGGGAGCATCTCCTCGGCCGACAGCGGGTCGCCCAGCAGGGCGTTGGCGGCCATGAGCCCGCCGACGCGGGCGGCGGCGCTGGCGCCCAGGCCCCGCGCCACCGGCATCTCGCCGCCGGCCCAGGTGACCGCCATGCCGGAGGGCGGCGGCGCTTGGGCGGCCTCGTACAGCGCGAGGGCGGCCTCCTCGATCAAGGCAAGGAGCGGCTCGGCGGGCGAGGGCAGGGCTTCCGGGCGCGCCTCGACGGCGACCTCCGCCCAGAGGTCCAGGGCCATGCCCAAACAGTCGAACCCCGGCCCAAGGTTGGCCGAGGTCGCAGGTACGCGGACCGTTGCTCGCTGCGGTGGCAAGAAAGACGTCCTCACGCGGGGCCGTGCGAAGATTGTACCACCGGGCAGGTGGTGCGGCAAACGGCAGGAGCCTGTCGAAGAGGGGCTAGCAGCAGGGCGAGCAAACGCCTGCGCGTGGGGTGGGCGGCCGTTGGACAACACACCGGCGGTTCCGGATCTTTCATTCAACGGCGCGGAAGGTCAGGTGGTGCGGTGTTGAGGCCAGGGGGTGCGCACCACAATGGACTTGCAACTCCCGCCGGGCATGTGTAGGATTACGTGGCGGCTCAGGGGTTCTGGGCTCCACATGCCGATAAGTGATATGATTATGTTGGCTGGTGGAGGTTGCCTGTGCCCTTCCGGATAGAGCGCTGGAATAAGCTTGATGCGAACCTTGTGCTGCTCTCCACAGGGGATGCAACGCTTCGTTTCGAGACTCGGAACATTCGGGAATTGCTGGACGATCAGAATCCCTCCATTCAGGTGGCGGAGGGTGGTCAGGTACTGCTAGTCCATAGCCTCAGGCACCAGGTCGAGTTGTCGTTGCAGCCCGCCCGGATTCAGGCAGTGGACAGGAGCGACGTCGAGCCGTTCAAGGATGGGTATCCGCAACTTCTGGCCCGCATCATCGCCTGGCTATCGGACGAGGGTGTCACCCTCAAGGCATATGGGTGGAACTTCGAGGTCTCCTGTGAGACGGAGGGCGATGCTACCGCAGGGCGGGTGCTTCAGGCACTCCTTCGCCCGGACGCATCCCGAGGTGCCCGGCTGGACATCATTGGGGCAGCCGTTACCTTGTACTACCGTGTCGGTGAGGTGAAAGCGCGGCTCAGAATTGAGCCTCGATTTCAGGAGCCGGATAGCAAGGAGGTGCTTGCCTCGGTGAACTATCACCATGATGGGCAACCCGCCTCAGGCGTAGAGGAGCTTGGTCAGGAGGGGAAGGCTCTCTGGGAACAATTCATCAACAGCTGTTCCAGCCTTCTGACAGACAATGGTGACGCATAGGGCCGAGCCGACGATGGTTGAGTCCGCCTTCTACTTCGAGGAGGAGGGTGAATACGCCTTGCGGTGGAAGGGGGGCGACCTCGAACCCTCTGAGACCCAGCAGGCACTCGGAACGGCTCTGTTCCTCAATGCTGGCAGCGCTTCTCCGTACCTAGGCGCGCCGCGCTGCCCACATCACCATCTGAAGATCGCGTCCGGGGAATCCTTGTGGATGACGGGGACGGCGGCGAGCCGTGTTGCCCCTGTCGTCTCAGGCAAGCATTTCGAGTTGACGCCGGGCAACGTCTTCGTTTTGGGCCGATCGACGGTCATCGACATGCGGCACGCGCCTTGGGGAGACCTCCAAGTGCTGTGTGTGGAGCAACTCCGCGAGAAGGACACGTTCGTGCTAGCTGCAGTCGAGGCCGTCGATCCCGGTCTTGCGCTGGCCGAGGAATTCGGCGTTAGCACCACCTTGTTCCGGCAGGTCAAAGCCATCGTCTCTGAGACGGTCAAGGGCGAGGACGGTCTGTCTCTGAGTGTCGAGAAGCTTGTTGACCCGGAGCTTGGAAAGCCGGTGCAACTGGTCTTCGAAGTCCGGGGTGCGGCTTCGGCGTCTGACGTGACCCGAATCTGGGAGGCGATCAACTCTCGTATCGAGACCTTCTCGCACACACTGAGCGTTTCCGACTTCCGTTCTCTGGTGGACTACATCGGCGTACACGTACACCGTGCCTAGAGCTACCCCCTTCAATCCCCTCAGGTTCCATGACCTGGCCCGTCGGCTCTCTCTCGATGACGAGGCTGAGCTCCGAACAGCCATCAACCGCTGCTACTACGCGATGCATTTGAGGGCGCGGCAAGGCCTTGAGGCTCGAGGAGAGCAGTTCGCCGACGGGCCGGAGGCACACGCTGACGTCTGGAGGGCAATGAAAGGTCGGCGACAATGGACGGCGGGAGACCGACTCAGTCAATTGTTTAAGCTCAGAATCAAGGCCGACTATGACCTTGCTGCCGAGGTGTCAGACCTAGAGGTGGAGGTGAGGGAGGCCTTCGGGAACGTAGACTACATATCAAGGGCGTTAGCCGGCGGGTGGGCAGACCTCCCACCGTAGGGGATGCTGCTGTCCGGCTACCGGTCAGATCAACAGCGAGGGGCCGCCATCCCTGGCGGCCCCCTTCGCGTCTGCGTGCGGCGGGTGTGTTCTACCCCTCCCGGCTCCGCTTGCGCTTGTTCGCCACGTAGTCCACGAGGATGTGCTGGCCCAACTGGTCGGGGGTGGCGTAGAAGACACGCCGCTCGTGACCTCGGCGCTCGCTGAGTCGGCCAACTCCGAAGGCCAGGCTCATGGTCTTCAAGTATTTGGATTCACGTCTGAGGGTTGAAACCCTCAGCTTCGAGGAAGCTGCGGATTTCAATCCGCAGGACTAATCTATTTGGTTTAATGCCTTAAGCCTGGCCTTCAGCGTCGTGTCGGCGTCGTGGGTGGGCCGTCCACGGCTAGGGCGGCGTACTCGTAGCTGTCGCCGTGGCGGTAGGCGTGGCCGTTGGCGTCGGGGTAGGCGTGGGGGTGGCGGTGGGCGTAGGCGTGGGACTGGGGGTAACGCTGCGTGTCGGCGTGGAACTGGGCCTAGGGGTCAATGTAGGCAGCACCGTGGCTGTGGGCCGAGGCGTGGGCGTGGGCACCGATATCCTGGTCAACTGGAAGCTCTGCACCTCCCAGACATGCGTCTCGCTGTCGTCGTAGCGCACGTCCCGCTGGGAGACCAGCGTCTGGTAGCCGGGCGCCAGGACGATGAACGTCGTGCGCCCCGTGGTGGGGATGCGGTCTCCCGCCGCGGCGTCGAACTGATAGAGGCCGCCGGCATTGGTCAGGCTCGCGTTCGCAGAGCCCTCACTGTCGACGTAAACGACCCTCGCGCCCTCGACGGGGGCGCCGGTTCTCGCGTCGGTCACCACTCCCCAGGCGCACCCCGTGACCAGCACCGCCAGTCCGGCCAGCACCGCCACAAACCAGGCCAGTCTCGCATTCATGGGTCACCCGCCTCCCTGCGGCTACTCGATGGCAGAGCCGCCGCGCGCCAGCTCCCGGCGTGGCGGATTATAGCACGCTCGGACGGCGCGCGTCGCAGCCCCCGGCTGTGGGGTACCAGTATTCCATCCGTCTCTTCGCGCCTCAAGCAGCCACCGACCGGAGATGGTGGCGCCGGATCTCGGTGAGGGCATCGTCCCCCAGGGCTGGCCCAGACAGTTGAGCGTGTCAGTGCTCCAGATAGGGATGGGGTCTTGCCGCCGCACAGGGGGCGTGAGGATGGCCACCTCATCGACGAGATCCGAGCGCCACGGTGGGCCCATCGGACCTAGGTATCATCCGTTGGGGCCCGTCCGGACTCTTCTGCGGGAGGTTGTTCGCTGCCCGGGCGTACGTCGGTTGCGCCTCGCCGCTCTCGGTCGGCGGCCAACTCCGCCTCCATGTGCTCGCGCGTTGCGTCTTGCTCTGCCTGCGTTTGCTGCGTCGAAAAGCCCCGCTGAGCCTCGGCGGCCGGCTTCTCTCTGCGGCTAAACAGGCGTTTGAAGAACATCATTGTAACCCTCCGATCCCAACCGTGACATCCCTGCCCCGTTCCCTACACCGCATTAGCGCGACGAGTGATACTCCTAAGATAAAGCACTGTAGCACCAATGCCAAGGCCCAGTGCGGCGAGGCCCTGGCCCCACATGCGGCCGCACAGAAGGATCGTACAAGGTGAACGGGATTAGGATGGAGGGAGCCCTCACTCGCGGATCCGCTTGCGCTTGTTGGCGACGTAGTCCACCAGGATGTACTGGCCCAACTTGTCGGGGGTGGTGTAGAAGACCCGCCCCTTGTTGATCTTCGCCATCTGATTGACGAACTCCTTCAGATAGTAGTTGCGGTCCAGCATGAAGGTGTTGATGACTATCCCCTTCTGCGTGCACCGCTTCACTTCCTTCAGGGTCTCGCGGATGGTGATCGGGCTGGGCGGGTAGGCGAAGTAGGAGCGGCCCCGCTCCAGGTGGGCCGTGGGCTCCCCGTCCGAGATCATGATGACCTGGCGGGTGCCGCCCTTGTGCTTGCTTAGGAGCTGCTGGGCGAGCATGAAGGCGTGGTGCATGTTCGTGCCCAGCACCGACTCGTCCCAGCGCACGTAGGGGAGCTGCTCGGCCTGGAGCTCGCGGGCGTAGGCGGAGAACCCGATGATGTAGAGGGCATCGCGGCTGAACTGGCTGCGGATGAGGTTGTTGAGCGCTAGGGCCACCTTCTTGGCGGCCTGGAAGCTGCCCCGCAGCGCCATCGACCACGAGAGGTCCACCATCATCACGGTGGCCGTCTGCGTCAACTGCTCCGACCGGTAGACGCGGAAGTCGTCCTTGTCCAGCCGGACGGGCACAGATGGGCCCTCCCGGTAGATGGAGTTCATGACCGTCTCCTGGAGGTGCAGGTGGAAGGGGTCGCCGAACTCGTAGTCCTTCGTGTCGTCGGCCCGCTCGCCTCCGGTGCCGGTGTCGCGCATCTGGTGCTTACCGAAGGTCTCCTTCTTGAGCTGGGCGTATATCTCGCCCAAGGCCTTCTGCCCGATGCGGCGCACGCCTCGCGGCGTTAGCTCCCAGGTGTGCCCGCGACGGCGAATGTAGCCCGCCTCCTCCAGTATCTCCAGGAACTGGCGTAGCTGCTGTAGCGTCTGGTAGGCCTCCTCGCCCAGCATCTCCCGCAGCTTCTCGGCATCGATCTCGTCGATGTCGCCGCCGTACTGGGTGCGCTCGAGCTGGCGCTCCAGCTCGTCCATAGACTGCATGTGCTCCATGAGGCGCATGGCCGCCGAGAGGTCCAGCTCCTCGTCGCCGCGGAAGGGGTACTGGTTGCGCAGGTCGCGCATCGGGTAGAGGAGCTCCAGGTTGCCGGCCAGCTCCGACAGCTCGGCCTGGAGATCGGGGTCGCCCACCTTGTCCATGAGCAGGTCGCGTAGCTGCTGCCGCATATCGCCCGGCAGGCTGTCCAGGAGGTTCTGCATCTGGGCCATCTGATGCTGCATCTGGGCGACCAGCTCCTCCAGGCTCTGGGGCGGGTTGGGCCCGAAGAGGTCGCCGTACTGCTGCATGAACTGGTCGAAGTCGGGCTCGCCGCCGGCCATCCGCTCGGAGAGCATCCGGTTCAGGTCGCGGACCATTTGCTTCATGCGCTCCAGGTCCTCAGGCGACAGGCCGGCGATCTGGCTGGAGAGGTCCTTGAAGAAGGTCTCCGTCATGGCCTTCTTCAGCATCTCCATGAGCTCCTGGAACTTGTGCTGGGCCTCGGGGTCCATGAACTCGTAGTTCTGGAGCTCCTTGACCTGGCCGCCCGCGTCCGGCGGCAGGTTCTCCAGGAAGCTCTGCTTGCGCTGGGCGATGTTGCGCAGCATCTCGGCGAACTGGCGGTCGACGCCGGGCTCCTGGCCCGATGGCTGCCCCTCGCCGGGCTCTTGGCGAGCGGCCGTCGCCTCCTGGCCCTCTTCTTGAGAGTCTGTTGACGAACCTTCCTCTTCTGTCACCCTGAGCGAAGCGAAGGGTCTCGATGGACCAGATTCTTCGCTCCGCTCAGAATGACGGGGCTGACCCGCCTCCTCGCCGAGCTGGCGCCGGGCCTCCCCCAGGCGGCGGTCGAGCGTCGCCTTCTCCATCTCCAGGATCTCGTCCAGACGGCGGCGGATGTCCTCGAAGACGGAGCTCAGGTCGTAGCGGTCCAGGGTCTGTCGGCGCTGCTGGCGGAGCTGCTGGAGGAGGTCACGCAGCCCCTGGAGACGCTGGCCCAGGGGGTTGCGCATGCCCCGCTGGAGGAGATTGCGCAGGGCGTGCTGGAGGTCCCCGAAGTTCATCAGGTCGTCGGTGAGGGACTCCAGGACGTCGTCGGCGTCGAGGGGTGGGATCTCCTGCGTCCCGTCCCACTCGTAGTAGCGATAGGCTTGCATGCTAGCCCCTGTAGTGGACGCGGCCCGCCACCCGATCCTTGTTCAGGCGTTTGTTCAGGTGGAGGCCCTCTAGAATGAACTCCACTGCCGAAGCCACCAGGGCAGGCGTGCCTACGGGGCAGAGCTTGGCCATCGCCGGCCCCAGGCCTGGCAGGTCGTGAGCCATCTTCACGTAGCGGGCCGAGGCCATAGTATCGGACACCTCGACGGAGAGGCCGGTCTTGAAGCGGGTGACCACTTCTTCGAGCTCCACGACGTTGAAGTGACGGTTGAAGACGGCCAGCACCCCGCCCTGGATGAGCCTCCCCAGGATCTGCTCCTCCTTGCCCTCCTCCACCGTCTCGAACTCCACCTTGCCGCTGATGGCGGGGATAACGTAGGGCAGGTCACTGATGCGCGGCACGACCACCTTCTCTTCCAGGCGGATGGCGCGGCGGAGGGCGTTCGCCAGCAGGCTCTCGTAGTCGGCGATGGAGGCGCGAACGGAGACGCCGGAGCGCTGGTTGATGTCCGGGCTGCGCCGGGCCAGGCGAGTGATCTCAACGACGATCTCCTTCATGTACTGGGGCACGCTCACCTCGTAGTCGGCGTCGTCGAAGCGGTGGCGTTCCTGCTCCATGATGTCGATCTCGTGCTCGATCTGGCGAGGGTAGTGGGTACGGATCTGGGCGCCATAACGGTCCTTGAGGGGCGTGATGATGCGGCCGCGATTGGTGTAGTCCTCCGGGTTGGCGCTGGCTACCACGAAGATGTCGAGGGGCATGCGGATGAGGTAGCCGCGGATCTGGACGTCCCGCTCCTCCATGATGTTGAAGAGACCCACCTGGATGCGCTCCGCCAGGTCCGGGAGCTCGTTGATGCAGAAGATGCCACGGTTTGTCCGGGGAACCAGGCCGTAGTGGATCGTGAGCTCGTCTGAGAGGTAGCGGCCCTCGGCCACCCTGATGGGGTCCACCTCGCCGATGAGGTCCGCTATGGTGATGTCAGGCGTGGCTAGCTTCTCGCCGTAGCGCTGGTCGGGCGTGAGCCACCTGATCTTGAGATCGTCGCCTTCCTCGGCCAGGCGCTGGCGACAGCTCATGCAGATGGGCCGGAACGGGTTGTCGTTGATCTCGCAGCCCGCCACGGTCGGCACCTCGCTGTCCAGGAGGTTCACCAGGGAGCGCATGAGGCGCGACTTCGCCTGCCCCCGCTCGCCCAGGAAGATGATGTCCTGGCCGGAGAGGATCGCGTTCTCCAACTGGGGGATGACCGACTCCTCGAAGCCTACGATGCCGGGGAAGAGCGTCTCGCCCCGCCGGATCTTCTTGACGAGGTTTGTGCGCATCTCCTCTCGTACGGTAACCACCTTGTAGCCGGAGTCGCGCAGCCGTTTTAGGGTCACAGGCCTACGAGCCACAGCGTCTTCCTTCCAACCTCCGTCCGCGCTGATTCTATACCTATCGGCAACGACACCGTATCAAACCCTGGGCTCGTCGCTCCCGAGGGACTCTAGGAAACGGGCCAGCTCGTCGCGCTGGAAGTGGGGGATATCCCGCCGCTCCCCCCGTTCGTCTATTATAGCCCCTTTCCTGCCTGCTGCCAGGCGGCCCAGGCAGGTCGCCGAGATCTCGGCCCCCGAGAGAGCGCCCCGTACCCGTTCGCAGTCCCCCTCGGCGACGGCGATGAGCAGGGAGCCCGAGGCAAGCAGCCCCAGGGGGTCCAGCGCCAGCGCCCGGCAGACCTCGGCCGTCTCCGGCAGCACTGTCACCGTCTCCGCCTTCACCTCCGCCGCCAGACCCGAGGCAGCGGCCAGCTCGTGAAGGGCTGTGGCCAGGCCTCCCTCCGTCGGGTCGTGCATGGCGTGCACGGGCGCCGCGTCGCACGCGAGAAGGGCTTCCCGCACGACGCTGATGCCGGGCCGGTCTAGGAGAGCGCGCGCCCGCTCCAGCGTAGCCTCGGCGACGCCCCGGCGCCGCAGGTGGTCGCCAGCATCGCGGGCCAGGAGGGCGGTCCCCTCGATGGCGATGCCCTTGGTGAGGATCAGGTGGTCTCCCGGCCTAGCGTCCGCCTTGCGCACGATGCGACCGGCAGCCGCTTCCGCCAGCATGGCGCCGGCCACGATGGGCCGCTCCAGGCCGTGGGTCACCTCTGTGTGTCCACCCACCAGCGTCACATCGAGGGCCCCGCAGGCCGCCTCGACCTGGGCGAAGACCTCCTCGGCCATGGCCTCCGGCGCCCCTTCGGGGAGAAGAATGGTGGCTAGGAACCAGGCCGGGCGGGCCCCCATGCAGGCCACATCGTTGGCGTTGACGTGGACGGCGTACCAGCCGATGCGGTCGGTGGCGAAGGTGACGGGATCTGCCTTAGCGACGAGCACACGGTCCCCCAGATCGATAAGGGCGGCGTCCTCGCCCAGGGTCGGGCCCAGCAGCACCCGCGGGTCGCGCCGGACGACGCCGGCGAGCAACCGCTCCAGGAGTTCCGCAGGCAGTTTGCCGGTGAGAAGAGACATCGTTGGCCAGAGTCTACCGCGATCCCGCCCATGCCGCACGAGGAGAGACGACGGCGTCTTTCATAATCAAGAAGGCCAGCCTTATGGTCATGAACCATTTAGGCTGCCACAGATTCACACAGACAAAACACAGATTCCCAGGCTGGCGGGACCTATTGCCGGCAATCTGTGTCTGTCTGTGCCCATCTGTGGCTGATAGTTTGTTTTGTTTATGGCCATCAGACTGGCGGAGCGAAGCTTGCCCGGCCCCGTCTCCAGCATCCAGAGTTTACCGCTATTTTGCCTGCGATGGGCGCGCGCGCTACAGGCTGAGGGACATGCTGGATATCGATGGCGGTGCGAGGGACAGCCGCCATCGGCACTCAAAGCAAGGAGGCAGAAACGCGACGGGCAGTGCTGGTTCTGGCAGCGGCGGCAGCCGTGGGGGCATCACTCTTCACCCTGGCACCGGCCACCTCCGCCGAGGAGGAGACCGGCCAGGTGACACCAGCTGGCTCCGGTGTGCTGCCGGCGGCACCACCGGGCGCTGAGGAGCCCAGCCAGCGTAGACGGCAACAGCGAAGCGCGGGGGCGGGGATACACGGCGCGCTTCGCCTTCGCTCAGAGCTTCCGGCAATCCTGTGGCATGAAGAGCCTGCCTGCCGGCAGGTGGCAGCCGCGCGGGCAGACTACGCGGCCAGCTCGCTCGAGCTGTCGGTGGCTGTAGCCACGGCGCCGATACTCCGGGCCTCATCGACATCGCGCTCAAGCACGAATACCGGCTGCACGTAGCCACACTGCAGGCAGACCAGGTCCGCTCCTCCGAGGTCGTACTCGGGGAAGAGGTCGCCGCGACACCTGGGGCATCCCTTGAGCCTGATGCTGAGCCTTTGCACTGCCCTTTCCTGCCCTGGGTCCTCGGTCCCGGAGCCTCGCCTCCAGCCCTCTAATCGGATACCCCTCGGCGCGAGAGGGCACGTCCGGGGCAGCGCCGGCAGGGCACAGCCCAGGAATCCAGCGTAAGACTAGTCGCGGCCCCCTCCGGGGATAAGGGCCATCCATCCCCTCTCGAGCCCTCCAGAAGGCCCGGCGAGGCAGATTCACTCTGAGGCCAAATGGCTTGACACTAGGGGGTACGGCGGGCCCCTGGGGCATAGGCCCTTTGGATCACGCTATGGAGCACGTGGCACCCGTGTGGACATCCCGCCGGCGCGATGACGACGCAGCCATCGTCAGCAGACCGACCGCCAAGGGATGCCGGGTCCCTGTTCTCCCTCCCTCAGTATCCCAGATAAGAGCGGCGAACGTCCTCGTTCTGGCGCAGGCTCTCGCTGGCCTCGCCTAGGACCACGGACCCCGTCTCCAGCACGTAGCCGAACTGGGCGATGCCCAGGGCCAGACGCGCGTTTTGCTCAACCAGGAGGACCGTGATCCCTTCATCATTGATCACCCGGATGATGTCGAAGATCTCACGAGTGATCAGAGGCGCCAGCCCCAGAGAGGGCTCGTCCAGGAGGAGTAGGCGGGGACGGGCCATGAGGGCACGCCCGATGGCGAGCATCTGCTGCTCGCCGCCGCTAAGGGTGGCCGCCGTCTGCTTCCGCCTTTCAGCGAGGACGGGGAAATAGCCATGGACGCGCTGCATGTCCTTCCTGACGCCATCCGCGTCGCGGCGGGTGTAGGCGCCCAGGCGCAGGTTCTCCTCCACAGTCATCTCGCCAAAGATCTGCCGCCCCTCGGGCACCTGGGATATCCCCATCTGGACGATGCTCTCCGGAGATAGGTGGTCAATACGCCTGCCCATGAACTCGATGCTTCCGTGGGAGATGCGCACCAGGCCCGAGATGGCCCGGAGGGTGGAGCTCTTGCCCGCACCATTGGCCCCCAGGATGGTGACGATGCCCCCTTCCGGGACCTCCAGGGAGATCCCTCGCAGAGCCAGCAGCGGTCCATAGGAGGCGTGGATGTCGTTGGCTTTCAGCATTCCTCTACGCGCTCTCCCAGATAGGCCTCGATGACCGCGGGGTTCTTCTGCACCTCGGCAGGGGTGCCCTCGGCGATCTTGCGGCCAAAGTCCACGACGCAGACCTGCTCCGATACCTCCATTACCAGCGCCATGTGGTGCTCGACCAGCAGGATGGTCACGCCCAGCTCACCACGAACGAGGCGAATGAGGTCGCCCAGAGCACCCAGCTCCTCGTGGCTGAGGCCGCTGGCCGGCTCGTCCAGGAGGAGTAGGCGAGGCCGGGAGACCAGGGCGCGGGCCATCTCCACTCGCTTCTGGAGAGCGAAGGGAAGGACGGCGGCAGGCATGTCACGCATCCTCTCCAGGCCCATGAAGCTGAGTATCTCCTCCGCCCGTTCGCGGGCCACCTTCTCTTCCCTCAAGACCGTAGGCCAGCGAAGGGCGCAGGCCATAAGGTTGCAGCCCAGCAACATGTGCTGCCCGACCAGCAGGTTCTCCATCACGGTCATGGAGCGAAAGAGCTCCACGTTTTGAAAGGTGCGCGCGACGCCTGCCCTCACCACCTCGTAGGGTCGCATACGGAGGATGTCCCGCCCCTCGAAACGAATAGTACCTTGGTCGGGCTCGTAGATACGGCTGATGCAGTTGAAGATGGTTGTCTTCCCGGCGCCGTTGGGCCCGATAAGCCCCACGATCTCCCTACTCCCAACGTCGAAGGAGACGCCATCTAGAGCGACGATTCCGCCGAAGTGGATGGACAGGTCTCCAACCTGAAGCTGGGCTCCGTCTGCGCTAACCACCATGCCTCTCCTGCCAAGGGGCCACGCCTGCCGCCGTGGCCCCACTCTTACTGACGGCTCGCATGATAGAGCGCTCGCACGCAACGGTCAAGCTGAGGTTACCCTCAAAGCCCCAGAAACTCGATCGAGTGGGCGCCCAGGAAGGCCAGGATTATGCCGCGCAGGATCTTGCCAGCGAAGACCGCGCCCATGAAGCGGCCAAACGGCATACGCACCGCCCCCGCAGTGATGCCGGCGATCTCGAAGACAGGGTTGGGGATGACGGAGAGGACAAACAGGGTGAGCATGCCGAAACGGTCCATCAGCCGGTCGATGACAGAGATGGCCCGCTCCACCAGTCGCGCTGTCCACTGAGGGCCAGGGAGGGTGTGGCCGGCCGCCATCTGACCACCGTAGACGCCGGCGATGTAGGCCGTGATCTCCCCCAGGGCCATGCCCGAGCCGCCAGCAATGCCCACCAGCACCGGGTTCAACGTCTTGCCCTGGTCCAGGATGAGGATCTGGCCCAGAGCCGTTAGACCGGGCACCGGGATGAAGACGGTGATGGTGCTGGCCAGGTTAGCCACGAACACACCAACGTAGCCCATCCCTTCCAGATTCTGCTCGTCCAGGCCGAACCACCCCGGCAGGATCAGGAGAACGATGGATGGACCCAGGACAGCAGCCAGGACCAGGAGGCCGAGGCCGAGGCGCGTCTTGCGGCCCTTGGGGATCCACCGGCTCAGCGCCGGCGGCAGGACCGCCTCCAGCGACGTCTCGACCGGGGCAGCGCCAGTGGGCGGAGGGTCCGAACCGGTGCTCAAGGAACGACTCCCCACCTATCGATATGGCCCGCCGAGCGGGCCACGACCCAGCACATCATACAACCTTTGCACCCGACGGGGCCCTTATAATGGCCAACAGCGGACGGTAGCGCATGGACGTAGCCAGCCAACAGACGCGACGGACTGGTCTGCTCTCGGACCCGCCGTTCCGACGGCTCCTGCGGGCGAAGCTCGCCACGCAGGTGGCTCAGAACATCATTCTCTACACGGTCCTAATCGTGGTCGTGAAGCGGACGGAGTCCAGCATGCAGAGCACACTGCTGGTGCTCGCGATGACTCTGCCCTCGGTGGTCCTGGGCGTGCCGGCCGGCCTCGTCGTCGACTGGCTGCCGAAGCGAGCCCTGCTCCTGGTTGTAGGCCTGGTGCGGGCCGGCATCTGCCTGGCCCTCCTCCAGCACGGCGACAGCCTCCGTGACATCTACCTGCTGGTCCTCCTCTTCGCCGCCGTGGGCCAGCTCCAGGGCCCGGCCGAGAGCGCCGGCCTCCCCGGCCTAGTGGGGCGAGGCCGCCTGAGCTCGGCCAACGCCTACCTCACGCTGGCCACTCTGGCCGCCCAGGTGGCAGGCATGGCCATCATCGCGCCTGCCTTCCTGAAGACGGTGGGCGAGAACCCGCTTTACATGCTCTCCGGCGGCCTCTTTGTCCTCGGGAGCGTGACCTATGCCCGAACCTCCGGCCTGGGGGCGCGCGCAGAGCCGGAGGAGGTAGCGTCGACTCCGGCAGAGGCGCCCCCGCGCATCGGCCTCTGGGCGGGGGTGGAGGTGATCCGCCACGATAGGCCCATATACCTGGCGATGGTGGAGCTGACCCTGGCCGCCTTCCTGATGAAGTCGCTGGTGGTCCTCACGCCCCACTATGCCCACGACATCCTCCACCTGGCACCGGACAACTCCGTGTTCATCGCTACTCCCGCTGCCGTGGGCGCCCTCGTGGGACTGGCGCTGGTGCCTCTCCTGGCCTGGTTCATCGACCCCAGGCGGCTGGTGACGGCGGGCCTTCTAGTCTTCATCGCCGCTCTGGTGGGGCTAGGCTGCGTCTACTTCGCGGCCGACGCCGTGGAAGAGCACCTGCGGCTGAACCTGTCAGGGCTCGAGGACCGCCTGGGCATCTCTTCGGTCGTGAGCATGACCATGCTCCTGGCCGTGCCGCTGGGCCTAGCCTTCACCATGGTGGGTGTTGCCGCGAGGACAGTCTTCAACCGCCGGTCGCCGCCGGAGCTTCAGGGCCGTGTCTTCGCCGCCCAGTCGGCCCTTGCAGACCTGGCGTCGGTGCCGCCGCTGCTGGTGGTCGGCGCCGTCGCCGACCTCGCCGGCGTGCGTGTTGTGCTCCTGGTGGCGGCCGGCCTCTCCGCCCTGACGGCAGTGGTGGCTCGACTGGCGCCTTTCGGCCACCAAGGTCCACGCTCGGCCCGAACGGGTGGCGTCGCCGCCAAGGCATAGCCTCAGGATCGACCTGGCGAGGCTTCCACCGGCCCCGGCGGTTGCCGCTCGCGGGAGGAAGTACCGCGGGATACAATGGGCGAGGAACCTCACGCGCGACTGACCAAAGGCGGCGGATAAGGGCGCGCCAGGGGCACGCCCGGCCGCACATCCGGGCCCTCATGGACCAGGGAGAGCTTTTCCGCGGGGTCTTCATGCTCGTGGGCGCCGCCGCCGTCGGCGGGGCGCTGGCGCACTACCTGCGGCTGCCTGTCATCATCGGCTATCTCGCGGCGGGCGTTGTCATTGGCCCCTACGCGCCCGGCGACTTCGGCGACCCGGACCGCCTGGAACTGATCGCCGAGTTCGGCGTCGCCTTCTTGATGTTCGCCCTGGGCGTGCAGTTCTCCCTCCGCGAGCTGGCCCACGTTCGCGGCCTGGCAGTTGCCGGCGGGAGCGCGCAGATCCTCTTCACGATGGCCCTCGGCCTCCCGGTGGGACACGCGCTGGGCCTAGACGTCGGCGAGGCAGTCTACCTGGGCGCCCTGATGGCCCTCAGCAGCACCATGGTGGCTCTGAAGATCCTGGAGTCGCGGGGCGAACTGGAGACGCTCCACGGCCGGGCGGCGGTGGGGCTGCTGATCGTCCAGGACGTGGCGGTGGTTCCCCTCATGATCCTGCTGCCCGCCGCTACCGGTGCCGACGACGGCGGCCTGCTGGCCGTGGCCGAGGCCGCCGGGAAGGCAGCGTTGCTGCTGGTCGCCGCCTACTTGCTCGGAACCCGCTTGGTGCCGTGGCTGCTCTTCAAGGTGGCTGCCACCAACTCCCGGGAGCTGTTTGTGCTTGCCATTGTTGCCCTGGCGGTGGGCTTCGCCGTGGGCAGCTCCTTCCTGGGGCTGTCGGTGGCCTTCGGTGCCTTCCTGGCGGGGCTCATCGTGTCCGAGTCCGAGTTCAGCTACCGCACGCTGGCGGAAGTGCTGCCTCTGCGCGATGTCTTCGCCACCATCTTCTTCGTCGCCATGGGCATGCTCATCGACCCCGGCTTCATCCTGGACCACGCCGACCAGGTGGCCCTGATCGCCGCTGCCCTCCTCGTGGCGAAGCTCGTGATCATCATCGCGGTTGTCGAGGCGGCCGGCTTGCGAGGCAGGACGGCGGTGATGACCGCGGGGGTGCTCGCCCAGGCAGGTGAGTTCTCCTTCATCCTGGCCCGGGTGGGCATGGACGAGGGGGTCATTGACGCCAGCCTGAACTCCGCCTTCCTGGGGGCGGCGATGGTGAGCATCATACTGAACCCGATACTGCTCCGCCTGGCGCCAGCGTTGCTGCGAGCACTCCAGATGATCCCCTACAGCGGCCCACTGTTTGCCGAGCCCGTCCATGCCTACATCGGCGACGACGCAGAGGGTCTGCGTCGACACGTGGTGATCTGCGGCCACGGCGACTCCGGCAAGGAGCTGGCCGAGGCCGTGATGCGCCGGGGCTTCCGCTGCCTGGTGGTGGAATTGAACCCCTACATCATCAGCGACCTGCGCCGCCGCGAGGTGCCCTGCGTCTACGGCGATGCCTCCCAATCCGAGGTACTCAAGCAGTGCCACCTGGACACCGCCCAGGTCCTGGCCGTCACCGTGCCGGAGCTGGTGGCGGCCCAGCTCACCGTCACCAACGCCAGGGCCATCAACCCCCGTCTCGACATCATCGCCCGCGCGGGGGGGCCGGAGAGCCATGCCGCCCTGAAGCGGGCGGGCGCCGCCGAGGTGGTCCACCCCGAGTTCGAAGGAGGCATGGAGTTCGTGCGCCATGCCCTCCGCAGCTACGGGGTCGACGGCATACAGATCGCCAGCGCTCTCGCCCGCCGCCGGATCGACTACTACCAACGCTAGCCCCGTTCAAGCGAAGTCGAAGGTGGCGTAAGACCAAGGCCCGCGAGCCACGGGACGACTGCCGGTTGAACGCGGCAAGCCTCGGACTCGATGAGTCGCTGGCCTCGACCGGCCGACAATCCCTGCGGGAACCTTTTTCTTCCCCCATGCGTCTGGAATGACAGAACGCTGGGAGGAATGCCATGAGACACGCCAAACTCGCTATCTACCCCCTGCTCGTGACCTTCGTCCTCCTTCTCGGGTTTGGGAGCGCCTGCTCCGAAGCCGAGTCGGCGGTCGACGGCTACGTGGCCCTGGTGCCCCGCATCCTGCGGACAGGCGAACGGGAGGCCGTCTCCCTGACGCTGTTCAGCGGCGATAGGCTGGCCTCCGGGCCGGTCGAGGTCAGGCTGCTGGAAGGCAGCCGCGAGGTGTTGAGTGAGACCGCTGACCTCGACGGCAAGGGCACCATCGAGTTCGAGGTGCCCCGGCTGCCGGAGGGTGACTACAAGATCGAGGTCCGCGGGCCGGGCTTCACCGACGACGCCAGCGTGCGCGTCGAGGAGGGCTCGCTCCTCTTCCTGGAGACCGACAAGCCCATCTACAAGCCGGGCCAGACCCTGCACGTGCGGCTTATCTCCCTCGACTCAGAGCTCAAGCCGGTCGAGGTGGAGGCCACCGTGGAGCTCCAGGACGCTAAGGGCACGAAAGTCTTCAAGAAGACCCTCCAGACCGACGAGTACGGCATGGCCGAGCTGGAGGTGCCCATCTCGACAGAGCCCAATCTAGGCGTCTGGAAGGTCACCGCCCAGGCCGGCGAGCGCACCGCCGAGGTGGACGTGCGCGTTGAGGAGTACGTCCTCCCCAAGTACGAGGTGACCGTAGACCTGCCCAAGGAGTGGTTCCTGGTCGACGAGCCCATCACGGGCAAGGTGAGCGCCGAGTACAGCTACGGCAAGCCCGTGCAGGGCACGCTCCACATCGAAGCCCAGCGCTACGTGGGCCAGTGGGAGAAGTTCGCTAGCTACTCCATCGACATCGACGGCGAGGCGACGTTCGAGCTCCCGGCGGTCCAGTACGTGGCCGGCGTGCCGGAAGAGCGCGGGATGGGGAACGTCACCCTGGAGATCACGGTTGAGGAGCGGGCCACCGGCTACGAGGAGAAGACCACACGCCTCCTCACTGTGTCCGAGTCGCCGGTCAGCGTCCAGCTCATCCCGGAGAGCACAGCCTTCAAGCCGTCGCTGCCCTTCACGTTCCTCGTCGTCACCGAGACCCCCGACAACGAGCCAACGGCGTCGCGGGTGACCGTGGACATCACCTACCTCGACGAGGAGCTGGCGGAGATAGAGCGCGAGAGCGAGCAGGTGCAGACCGACAACGGCCTGGCCCTGCTCACGGTCACGCCGCCCGACGACGCGGTGGCCCTGATGGCGGAGGCGAGCACCGCCGAGGGCGCCTACACGTTCGTCGCCCTCGATGCCGCCTACTCACCGTCCGGCAACTTCATTCACGTCGAGCAGGTCAGCGACGGGGCGCTGAAGGTGGGAGACAAGGCGTCCTTCAAGGTGCACTCGACCCGCGAGGCCGCCAACTTCTACTACGAGGTCGTCTCCCGCGGCCGGGTGGTCTTCAGCGACTTCTCGCGCTCCAGCGACATCTCGTTTGACACGACGCCGCTGATGGCCCCGGCCTCCCGCCTCCTCGTCTACCAGATCCTGCCCAACAGCGAGGTGGCCGCCGACTACATCCCCTTCGACGTGGAGGGCGACTACCCCCACAGCGTCTCGGTGGCCTTCAGCCAGGAGCAGGTCGAGCCCGGCGACGCCCTGGACATACTGGTGGAAACCGAAGGGCAGGCCAAGGTGGGGCTCGTGGCCGTGGATCGCTCCGTGTTCATCCTGGCCGAGAACCGCCTCAACCTCCAGCAGGTCTTCGACGAGCTGGAGCGCCTCTACATGGAGCCCCAGGCAGAGCTCCACGAGGCCAGCCCGTACGAGGGGGTCACCACGCGCGGCGCCCAGGAGACCTTCGAGGACGCCGGGCTGCTGGTGCTCAGCAACAAAAAGGTGCCGGAGGGCAAGGAATACAAGTCCCAGTTCGAGATGTTCGGGGAGTTCGAGGAAGGCGCCATCGCTCTGGATGCGGCGCCCCGAGCCGCCGAAGGCCCGCTGGCCACGCCATCCGCGGGCGCCGCCGGCGGCCTGGCAGAGGTGCAGCGCATTCGCCAGTACTTCCCGGAGACCTGGATCTGGACGGACGTCATGACCGACTCCCAGGGCCGGGCCACCCTGCCGGTGGAGGCGCCGGACAGCATCACCACCTGGGTGCTGCGCGCCGTCGCCCTCTCTCAGGAGCAGGGCCTGGGCATCGCCGAGAGCGAGCTCACCGTCCTCCAGCCCTTCTTCATCCAGGTGGACCTCCCCTACTCCGCCGTCCGGGGCGAGGAGTTCCCCGTCAAGGTAGCGCTCTACAACTATCTCGATGAGCCCCAGGAGTTCCTGATCGAGATGGAGGGTGCCGACTGGTTCGACGCCCTGGATGAGACCAGCGGCTCGCTGACGGTTAACGGCAACGACATCGGCGGCATCGAGTTCACGATCCGTCCCACCGAGTTGGGCGTGCATGACATCAAGGTGACGGCGCGCAGCCCAAAGGCCGCCGACGCCATCGTCAAGAACCTGACGATCGTTCCCGAGGGCGTGAAGAGAGAGGTGGTGGAGAACACCGTCCTCTCGGCCGGCAAGTCGACGGCGTTCGGCACCGCCCTGCCGCCGATGGTGGTCGACGGCTCGGCGCGGGCCTACCTGGCCCTGACCGGCAGCTTCCTCACCCAGACCATCGAGGGCCTGGACCAGCTCCTCGAGATGCCCTTCGGCTGCGGCGAGCAGAACATGCTTCTCTTCGCCCCCGACGTGTTCATCGCCCGCTACCTGAAGGAGACCAGCCAACTCAAGCCGGAGATCATGGCCAAGGCCGAGAAGCTGATGATCACCGGCTACCAGCGGGAGCTCACCTACCGGCGGAGCGACGGCAGCTTCTCCGCCTTCGGGGAGAGCGACGAGGAGGGCAGTCTCTGGCTCACCGCCTTCGTGCTCAAGACCTTCGCGCAGGCCCAGGACCTCATGTTCATCGATGAGGCCGTCCTAGGCGAGGCTAAGGAGTGGATCGCCCAGCAGCAGCGGCCGGACGGGTCATTTGAGTCCGTCGGCTTCGTCCACCACGAGGACATGATGGGCGGCGTCCAGGGCAAGACGGCCCTTACCGCCTACGTGGCCATCGCCCTCATGGAGGCCGGGGACACCTCCGCCTCCGCAAAGGCCATCGACTACCTGGAGGGTGAGCTAGCCGGCATCGACGACCCGTACGCCATGGCCATCGTGGCCTACGCCCTCGAGCTGGCCGAGAGCCCCTCCCGAGACCAGGCCCATGACCAGCTCATGGCCATGGCCGAGGAGGACGACGACGGCCTCCACTGGGGCGGCGGCGAGCCCGTGCCCCTGGAGGAGCGCGAAGAGCCTGAGCCTATGCCGGAGATGTTCCCGGAGGTGCAGCAGAGCACGGCCATCGAGGCCACGGGCTACGCCACGCTGGCCCTCGACGCCCACGGGGACCGCTTGAACGCCTCGCGGGCCGCCCGCTGGCTGGTCACCCGTCGCAACGCCTACGGCGGCTTCGGCTCCACCCAGGACACCGTCGTTGCCCTCCAAGCGCTCACCGAGCACGCCGCTACCGCGTCGGCTGACGTGGACCTGACCGTCACCATCGAGGCCGGCAGTGAGAGCCAGGAGGTCACCATCAACAGCGAGAACTTCGACGTCCTCCAGGTGGTGGACGTGCCCGCCGGCGCCGAGGTGACCGTGAGCGCCGAGGGCCGGGGCGAGGTAGTCGTGCAGCACGTCACCCGCTTCAACCTCCAGCAGGCCGAGGAGAGCGGAGAGATCTTTGAGATCGACGTGGACTACGGCACCGAGCAGGTGGAGGTGGACGACACGATAACGGTGGACGTGGACGTCACGTTCAACCCGCCGGAGCCCCTGAAGGCGGGCATGGTGGTCCTGGACATCGCCGTCCCCACCGGCTTCGAGCCCGTGCGCGAGTCCATCGAGGAGGCCGTGGCCGGCGAGCCTCTGATGAAGCGGTTCGAGGTGGCGGGGCGCAAGGTCATCCTCTACATCGAGGATATGGACCCCGGCGACAGCATCTCCTTCAGCTTCCAGGCGCGGGCCCTCTACCCGGTCAAGGCGAAGGGCGTCGCCTCAGAGGCCTACTCCTACTACAAGCCGGAGTGGCGGGGCGAGACCCTCGGCGGCGAGATCGCCGTGTCGGACTAGGGGAGGTAGGAGGGAACTCGCCGGCAGCTCAAGCGTACTGAAGGCGTGGCGTGGCTATCCACGCCACGCCACTTCATGTAGCGGGACCGGCTTCTCGAATCCCCTAAGGGGTACCTTCCCGCGGTCCAGGAACACGAATCCCTTGCCCGCAGCAAGCTCCTGCACGACGTTGGACGCCAGGATCTGGCCCGGCCGGGCCCGCGCGCATATCCGAGCGGCTAGCTGGACGGCGGTGCCGAACAGGTCCTTCTCTTCAACCACCGGCTCGCCAGCGTTAAGGCCGATACGAACACGAAGCGGCGGCTCGGGCCGTTGCTCCAGTAAAGATGCCACCGCCTTCTGAATGTCAACCGCACACCCGATGGCCCGCCAGGCGGATGGAAAGGATGCCATGATGCCGTCGCCGGTGTGCTTGATCTCGGTGCCGCCGTGGGCTTTGAGAGCGTCGCGCACAATGGCGTTGTGGGTTCGAAGGAACTCATGGGCCTTCACGTCACCGAGGCGTTCCGTCAGCGTCGTCGAACCCTCGATGTCGGTGAAAAGGATGGTGACCGTCCCTTCCTGTTGCCCGGGCTCCTCGGCCTCGACGGCCTCCAAGCCGAGCTCGGCCCCAACGAGCGTGCCGAGCCAGCCGTCAACGCTCGCCTCGCCGAAGTCCAGGAGAGCCGTGTGATAGGTCACCCCACCGAGAGACAGACTCACACCCTCAAGCGGTACGAAGCCGAGGGGACAAACGATGGGAGCGTAGGTGTCCAGGAACGTCACGGTCGTGTAGAGCCTCCGCAGATTGGGACGGAGCTCCATGTAGGTTCGTTTGATGTCCAGCCAGCAGGCAGCCTGAGCCGGGGACGGCAGTTCCCCTGTTCTGCCGGCGAGCCACCTCCGCAAGAACAGCACGCGCTCCCCACGAGCCAAAGGGTTGTCATGGAGGTGCCGTGACCATGCGGCGGTCAGAGGATCGTCTGCCAGCAGTTTGGAGTCGACATTACTGGGTTCGAAGATGATGTAGAATCCCGCCACCTTCCCATCCCGCGTCCTGGCGACACTGAAGGTCTCAGGGTGCTGTTCCCACCACCGCCGGATTAACGCTGCGGATTCAGCAGCGTCTTCCCCTACCGCGATGCCGTGGATATCCTCGGCATCGGTTGCGCTGGCAGGCTCCACCCTGTAGTCGCTCGCTCCCTTGGGGAAGAAGGCCTCACGAACGACTGGATTGTCTATTAGGTACAGCATGTCCGCCGTGCACTGCCACAGGCCGCGGGCCACCGCCCGATGGGACTCGCTTGTGAAGAAGCGCCAGGCCCGCGTGCGGTAGTCGCGGTACCGCTCGGGGTCGCGCCGGGCCAGATGGTTGCTGGTCGCATCGCGCACGACATCGTGGAGGATCAGACCTTCGGCCGACGCATCGACGAACGGCAGGGCTTGCAGGTCGTCAAATACCTCCCTCACATCAGGAACGCCGAGCAAGGCCCTCAGCAGGGGCTCTGTGATGCGGCGCACCGTGGCGGCTGCCTCCACGACCTCCGTCGCCTCGGCCGGAAGGCCGGCCAAGAAGGCGGCAGTGAGCTCTTCCAGCACCTTGGGGGGAGGGCCGCGGCTGATGTCGAGGTCGGGCTGGGTGCGAAGAGCGGCTGCTGCCAACTCCAGCGCCAGGGGGTGGCCGCGAGCGAAGCGGTTCACTCGCTCCGCCTGAGGGTCCGTGAGACCACGGGACTTGAGCAACTGGCTGGCGTCATCGTCCAGCAGCCCCCGAAGCTCGATCTCGCGAAAGAGACCTTGCCATCCCGGTGTGGTAAGCCAGGCGGGGTTCGGCGCCTCCCGGCCAGCGATGGTGGTGAGAACCGTCTCGGGCAGGGACGGTATGAATGACTGGCGCAGCCACGTATCCATGAGGCCAAACGTTTCATAGGTGTCTAGAGCAAGTACGGTGCGCGTTGCGCCCTCACCCAAACGGTCGACAACGGACGACAGCGTCGGCTCCGACTCCTCGCTTCCCAGGGCGCCGGCAAGGCATGAAACGAATCCTCTCGGGGTGGGCTCAATCCCCCGGCAGTCCATGACGACCGCCCGGACTTTGGGAGGGAGGTTACTCAAGGCGGCCTGCAGCAGGCATGACTTGCCGATTCCACCAGGCCCATGAATGAAGGCGACGACAAAGGGCGACTCAGCGGCCTCTACAGCCCCACGAAGAACGGCTAGCTCTGTCCCCCGTCCAACGAATGACCTTCTGGCCGCCTCGGATAGCCTGTCTGAGATCCTGCGAGCCATGACACCCTCCAGGAGCCCATTATCGAGAAGATCGCCACTCATGATAGCATAGACTGAACGAAAGAGATCACCGGGCCGAGGAAACCAACCACAGGCGTCGCCGTATCTGAACGTACCTAGGGCTACAGGTCCCCAGGCCTCTCCAGCGTTGTCGCCGGCCGCCACTGACAGGGGTTACCATCCGCCAGGGCGCGTGCTGTGAGGCCCCACCCGAAACCAGGCTCCAGAGCCGTGATCTCGATGAGGAGGAGGTGGCTGCCCGGCCGGGAAGCAATCGGTATCTTGGTCTGGCCCGGCCGTATGCGTCCGTCTGTTCCCGCTTCCGGGTCCCACCTCCACTCGCCCTCATGAACGAGGGCGTTGTTCAGCCAGACCCGAGCACGATCGCTATAGCCGATCTCGAGGACGGCTTGCTGCGATCCGGGGGAGACTTCTACCTCGCAGGCAGTGAGCGCTCGCGCTCCCGGCTCCGCTCCACAGAGTCGGTTCAGGCAGAGGGTTCCGTTGTGCTCGCTGGTCGCCTTCCGGGGCTCCAGCAAGGCCCTTGAACGCCTATCGCACCGCGCCACAAGCCATTCCCTCACTGTGCCCGGCGGGACTGTCACCTTCGGCTCTGGCACCGGTGGGGCGATGGCCTCGAGCGGGCGCACCTCGAAATCTGCAACGTAGCAAGGGTTATAGCCCCAGAGCCCGACGCGGCCCCGTCGAAGCCCGGACCGTAGAGGAAAGGTCGCTTGGGGCAAGCCCTCGTCATCGACATAGACCTGGGCGATGTCTGCCCACAAATCGACGCGCAGCAGGTGCCAGTGTTCTCTCCGCAACGGGGCCGTCGCTATCCCGTCGGCGTCGCCGAAGACCTGCCAGGTAGTCGAGCCGTTGATGACCGGGTCGTACTGAATCGCTTCGGGCTGGCCGCCGAGGTAGGGTGCAAGGTATATCGTCTCGTGGTTCTCGGCATCCGCCAGGTGGAAGCAGCATCCCACGTATGATTCCGCCCGGCCGCCGCTCAACGTCGCCCTGATCATGTAGGGAGGCTCAGGCGCCACCGGCGCAAGGACCGGCCAGCCGCCCCCTAGCATCAACGCCTCGCGGCCCAGCCACCGGACTCGTTGTGCCATGGGGTCGTGCATTGTCCACCCTTCGATGCCATCAGCAAACCTGTGACGAATCGTGGTCGGCAGAGTAGACACGTCGCGATCCTCCTCCGGGAGGTGCTAACATCTGCCCGGAAGCTCAAGTTCTCGATGAGGTGGCACCGATGGTAACAACGAAGAAGCTCTCGCTGCAAACACAGGGCAACGCCGACACCCACGATATCACTGACGCCGTCTCCAGAGCCATCGCCGAGTCGGGCCTGAGAGCGGGCACCGCCACCCTCTTCTGCCCCGGCTCGACCAGCGGCCTTACGACCATCGAGTTCGAGCCCGGCGCCGTGGCCGACCTCCAGCAGGTGTTCGACGGGGTGGCGCCGCCCGACCGCTACTACCGCCACAACGAGCGCTGGCACGACGGCAACGGCCACTCCCACGTCCGCGCCGCACTGCTCGGCCCTTCTCTCTCCGTCCCCTTCGTGGACGGCCGTCTGACGCTGGGGACCTGGCAGCAGATAGTATACATGGACTTCGATGTCCGCCCGCGCCACCGCGATATCGTCGTCCAGATCATGGGGGAGTAGGATGGGCGCCAGTAGCTCCCAGCCCGTCACCTCGCCAGAACGAGTACGGCGAATTCACAGAATGCGGAAGCCATGTAACCTGGCCGCGGCGCCCGCTCGATCGAGACGGCCTGGCTCCTTTCGATCTAGTGTGGTGAATCAGGAATCCGCAGCCAAATGTCATTGCTTAGAAAATGCGGCCATCCTTGACCTTAGGTGCTTCGACAAGCTCAGCATGCCGTATGCTCTGCCCTTCCTACGACAGCTCGTTCGGCACCCCGAGCTTGTCGAGGGGCCCAGCCTATAGAGAAGCGCCCCGCATTTTCATGGTTTGTGGCGTCGGTTGACAACCGACATGGACGATTCTGAGCTTGCCCGCCGCAGGCGGGCGAGCGAAGGATCCGTGATGGCAGGCGTGGTCCGACGGATGCTTCACTTCGTTCAGCATGACAAAGACAAAGCATTGTATCTGTTAGCGAATCTCTGACTCAGGACTCTAGCCAAGGGGGCTTAGTTCCAAGGAGGCATGAATGATGAAAGCTCCCAGGAGAGCACTAGGCGCTTCCTTCGTAGTCTTGGTGGTTGCCCTGGCCTTGGCATTCTTCGTCGTCCCCGCGATCAGAGATTCCGGCCAAGAGTCTTCTGTGGAAGGGCCGTTTTCCCTGGTCTACTACGACGGGCACATGCACACGACTCGCTCCGATGGCTCGGGCTCCGTAGCCGACATAAAGGCCACCGCGCTCGGCCGCGGCCTCAGCGCGGTCATCATCACCGACCACTGCGAAAGCCTGACGCGGGCGGAATGGGAGTCGCTGATTGCCGAGACCGCGGCAGCGTCAGATCCCGGCGCCTTCCTCGCCCTGCCCGGCTTTGAGGTTACGGGCAGCGAGGGAATCTTCAATCGTGGCCACTTCCTGGCCTACAACGCTCCGGACCCATTCGTCGGCGACGACGTGGACGAACTCTGCCCCGAGGAGGTGTGGCCGGATCCGCCCAACCCGGCCGGCACCGGGCCAATGCATCCGGAGAACCTGGCGAAGTGGGCCGACTATGTCCACTCGCAGGGCGGAATCGTGGTCCACAATCACACGTCAGGTTCCACCCAGCCCGGCTATGGCGTGGACAGCATCGAAGTCTATAACCAGGGCCACATCGACGACATAGCCGGCTATGTGAAGCTGCTCGGCTACTCGGATGAAGAGGCGTTGAGACTCGCGACAACGCTCAACAACCTTGCCCTCTACGGCGAGAGAGACCTCGGTATGATTGTGTCTTTCGGCGAGTCGGGCATGATACCTCTGAGACTCGCCGTCCACCAAGCAACCGGCCAGTGGATGGGCTCGCCCGAGGCTCCCCTGAATTCGTGGGACCAACTCCTCATGGACTACGTGAATGGCACTGTCGATGCACCGATCTTCGGCGTCGCCGACAGCGACACCCACAACGCGGGCGATCCTGACTCGAATGTGGGTGTAGCGAAGAACGGCCTGTATGTGAAGGAGCTAACCGCGCGGGAGGTCTACGAGGCTATCAAAGCGGGACGCAGCTTCGCCACGACCGGCCCATCGCTGACCTTCGATGTCAACGGCGAGCTTATGGGAGGTACCGCCGTCATCTCCGATGGCGCCGCCACGCTCAACCTTGGCGTGGACTCCGAAGGGCACGGGGAGCTAGTCGAGATAGTCATCTGGAGGAACGGCCTCGTCTGGAAGACCATCCATCCCAGCTCTTCCACTCCGACACCTACATATGAGGCCACGCTGGACGATCAGGCGCCGGAGGCCGGGTACTACCGCGTTGAGGTCACATCCCAGGATGCCAGTGGCACCTACCACTTCGCCTGGTCCAACCCGGTGTTTGTTCAGGTCCCATAGGGGCGCCGGGCAGAGGCCTGGCCAGCAGCACAGCCTGTCCCTTCTGGCGCATTCATTCATCCGGTGGCGCCACGCTGCCCGGTCTCTGTCACCCATGCGTGCTATGCCAGCCGAGGATGGGCCGGCGCCCCGGATGGTGTAGAACCGCTTCGGCTCGCGGGCGGCCTCGAAGAGGTTCCTTCCCGCCTCAAAGGGCACGACCTCGTCCTGGTCGCCGTGGAGCACCAGGAGGGGCGCCCGCACATTCTCGATCTTGGACAGCGAGTCGTACTTGGTGCGCAGGAGGCCGCCCACCGGCAGGAAGGGGTAGTGGCGCCGCGCCAGGTCAGCTATGGAGGGGACGGGCGACTCCAGGATGAGGGCGAAGGGCGCTCGGCGGGTCGCCAGCTCCACGGCCACGCCCGCGCCCAGCGAGCGGCCGAAGTAGACGACGCGCTCCGGGTCCGCGTCCGCCCGCGAGAGGACGTAGGCCAGGGCGGCTTCGGCGTCCCGATAGGTCCCCTCCTCCGAGGGCGAGCCCTCGCTGCGGCCGTAGCCCCGGTAGTCGAAGAGGAAGACGGCCACCCCCAGCTCGTCGTGGAGCAGGCGCAGGTTCTCCAGCCGGTGGCTGATGTTCCCGGCGTTGCCGTGGCACCAGAGCCAGGTGACGCCGGTCCGGCCGGGCACGAACCAGCCGTGGAGCCGGACGCCGTCGCTGGCGGTGAAGGAAACATCATCGAAGGGCAACCCGAAGTCGGACGGGTCGCCGATAAGCTCCCGCTCAGGGAAGTAGATGAAAGAACGCTCTATCACACCGCTACGGACGCCAACGAACAGGAGTGCCGCCCCCACGGCCAGCAGGACGCCGAGGAAGAGAAGCGGGCGACGGCTCCTCGGTAGAATTGCTGGGCCCCCCGCTACGGCGGCCCGCTGCGGCCCAGCCTCACCTGAGCCATCGCCTCCTGGCGTACCAGGCCGCCGCGACGGCGGCGAGGGCTGCCGCGCCTGCGCTGGCAACCAGGGGGACGGCGCTCTGGCCCGACGACCCCGACCCGTCAACCATTGCCTCGGGCTCGACGAGCGGGAGTTCGGCAATGCCACCAACGGGCAGGCCCGCGAGCCTCAGAGCGGCGTCGATATGGGCACACTCGCCCCCCGCGGCAACCGGCACCGGATCGGCAGACGAGGGGTCCGGGGTCCGGCAGGGGCCCGGGTTGTCGTCGTAGCACTCGCCGCTGTAGGTGCCTGCCGGATCGTGGAAGCCGACCAGATAGTCCCCCGGCCGAAGGCCCGGCGCGCTGTAGGTGCCGGAATCGTCGGTCCAAAAGCACGGGGGCCAGAACTCGTACGGAGGGCCTGGTCCTATTGGACAGACCCTTATTCCAGGGAGGCCCTCCTCCGTGATCTCGTCCGTCACCACCCCTGAGATGCAACCCCCCAGCGGCAGGGCGGCGTTGATGTTGGGGGTGTCCACCCCTGCCGTCACCGAGACGATGTCGGCTGAGCTCATGGCGTCTTGGTCGTTGTACCATTCGAAGCCGTAGGTGGCCGAGGGGTCGCGGAATTTGACCTCGTAGTTCCCGGTGCGGAGCCGTCCCACGCTGTAAGCGCCCAAGGCGTCGGTGGTACCGCATTCTGCCAGCAAAGTCCAGGGGGCGGCAGGCCCTGTCTGCTGGTGGTAGGCGCAAACCTCGATGTCCGCGAGAGGGTCGCCGGAAACCTCGTAGGTAACCGTGCCCGAGATGGAGCCCGCAGGCCCTAGGGCACCGTCGACGCCGGCGGTCACGGCTCCCACGGCCACTGAGACCAGGTCGGCCGAGGGAAGGTCACCCTTGTCGTCGTACCACTCGGTGGCGTAGGCACCCGAGGGGTCCCGGAACTTGATCTTGTAATCCCGAGCCGGAAGGCCCCTTATCATGTAGTCGCCCGACCCGTCGGTCTGAAGGCATCCCAAGAAGCCCACGGCCGCGTCAGGCGGCTGATACACGCAGACGTCGATCCCTGTCAGCGGGTCGCTGGTGCTGGCGTCGGTCACTGTGCCGGAGACGGAGCCAACCGCGAGGGCCGCGTCAATGTCCCCCGTGTCCATTCCCTCGGTCACCAGGACCAGATCTGCCGCGTCAAAGTCCGCCTTGTCGTCGTACCACTGGAAGACCTCCTGGGTGAAGCAGACAGCAAAGGCCACTTTGTACTGCCCCGGCGCAAGGCCGCCGATGCTATAGGCACCCGACAAATCCGTGATGTCGAAGGCGACGAGCCCGCCGGACGTGTCCACAACGCCAGCGCAGATGTTGGGAAGCGGGTCGCTGGTGCTCTCGTCGGTCACCGTCCCCGAGATGGAACCGCCTTGTGCCAGAGCGGCATGGATGGGAAGGCGTGTCACGCCTACGAACGTCGCCCCCAGCAGCACCAGCAGCATCGCCGCCAAGGGGATCCGCCTTGCGAGATGTGTCTTCATGCTCCTCACCCCTTTTCGTTCAGAAGAAGCCCGGCAGTCGCACCGTCCAGGGACACCCGTGCCCCGGGGGCCCCAGTCTCGACTACCTCGAACTCCCTGCCTGCTGATTGCGTGGGGTCTGGTGGGCATCATCGCTCCGCCCCCTGCGGAGCACACGAAGATGCGTTGTGCGGGGCGTCAGCAGTATAGCACGGGTCTAGACGAAGTCAAGTCCGCGTCCGGCATATGGCAGTGGTGGTTGGGGGCCGGGGCACGGCGACGGACTCACGGGCAGCGATCGCAGGGTCACACACGGGACAGACCCCGTCTCGCACAAGGCCGTCGGCCGCGTCAGCTCCGGGCCGCGTTGGCCTCCAGGTGGCGGCGGAGGGCGCGGTTGAAGAGCTCCGGCCTCTCCCACTGCGGCGAGTGGGCACACTCCGGTATGACCTCGACCTGGGCGTTGGGGATGAGCTGCGCCAGCCGGGCCGAGCCCTGGATCAGTGCCGGGGCGTCCAGGTCGCCGTAGATGATGAGGGTCGGCACCGAGATGGCGGCGGCGCGCGTCTTCGTCCCCTGCCAGTCCACGAGCCCCTGCCAGGCACCGATGAAGGCGTCGGGCGACATGTTGGACAGACGCTCTCTCGCCTCCTCCAGCCGCTCGGCGGGCATGTGCGGGGGCGGCGGCACCGGCTGCGGCAGCTCGGCCAGCTCCGCCATCTTGCCGGCCTCCGCCAGGGCCATGCGCGACTTCCACCACTCTTCCACCGCCGAGTCGGCCATCATGGCGAACTTGATCGACGTATCATGCAGGATCAGCGAGAGGAGCCTCTGCGGGCTGCGCAGCGCGATCTCCTGGACAACGCCGCCGCCCATCGAGTGGCCGAGCAGGTGGTAGCGCTCGAAGCCGACGTGGTCCACGAGCGCCTCCACGTCGTCGGCCATCTGCGGGATGGTGTAGGACGAGCGGTCCCCGGGCGCCTGCGAGCGGCCGTGGCCGCGCATGTCCATGACGAGCACACGGTGGGTGCGGGAGAACTCCGGCAACTGGTGTCGCCAGTCGGTGATGTCGCCGGTGTAGCCGTGGACGAGCACCAGGGGCTCGCCGGAATCGCCGTGCAGCTCATAGTAGAGGGAAATGCCGTTCACTGTCGCGGTGGGCACTGTCGCTACCTCCGGTGGAATCTGCGGGAAGTCGGGTGGTAGACCTGCGGCGATCCTACGGATCGCCACGCTGTCAGTCCACCCCATCTTGCCAGTTCCGCCGCCGGCGTTTACCCTCTAACCGACCGTCGCGCTCAGACCCCTGCAGCACAGCAAAGGGTCTATTGAAGGACTTCCCGTGCCAAACTCGTCATTCTGAGCGTGAGCGAAGAATCCGACTTGGCCGGACCCTTCGCTGTGCTCAGGGTGACAGAGTTGCCAGCAGTCGCGGCTAAGGTCACCGTGTCATGCTGAGCGAAGCGAGGAATCTCTGACCCTGTGCCGTGAAGAGCAGTCACAGCGTTCGCTCCCCACAGGGCGACGGAAAGGGCATGCTATGACTTCCCCCCTCTCCTCCCTCCCCCAGCTTCGCGACTGGCGGCGGCGACGGGCCTCCTCCTGGGACCGGTCCGGCGGCAACCGCGACTTCTGGGTGCTCGACCCCGGCGAGACGCGCCCACTGGCCGAGATCACGGGCCCCGGTGCCATCCGCCACATCTGGATGACCCTGGCCAGCCGCGAGGAGCACTACCCCCGTCGCAGCCTGCTGCGCATGTTCTGGGACGGGGAGCCGACCCCCAGCGTGGAGGCGCCCACCGGCGACTTCTTCGGAGTCGGCCACGGGATCATCAAGGAGTTCGCCTCCCTGCCCCTGGCCATGAGCCCCCAGGACGGCCGCGCCTTCAACTGCTTCTTCCCCATGCCCTTCGCCTCGGGGGCCCGCGTCGAGATGACGAACGAGGGCGAGCGCCGGCTCGTCGTATACTTCTACGTGGACTACGAGGAGTACGACGAGCCCTCAGAGGGCCTGGGCCGCTTCCACGCCCAGTGGCGTCGCCAGAACCCGACCGACGGCTGGGGCGACCCGTCGCGCCGCTTCGATGACAACCCCGAATACCGGGCTGAGGTCTGGCAGACCTCCAACCTGGACGGCAAGGGCAACTACGTCATCCTCGAGGCGCGGGGGCGCGGCCACTACGTGGGCTGCAACCTGAACATCGACTGCTTCCGGCGCGAGAAGAACGACTGGTACGGCGAGGGCGACGACATGATCTTCATCGACGGGGACACCTGGCCGCCCGCCCTCCACGGGACCGGCACCGAGGACTACTTCAACACCGCCTGGAGCCCTCGCACCGAGTTCTCGGCCCCCTACCACGGCATCCCGCTCTACAGCGGCACGGACGAGTGGCCCTGGGGCGGCAAGAACTCGATGTACCGCTTCCACATTGAGGATCCCGTCTACTTCCAGAAGTCCATCCGCGTGACCATCGAGCACGGGCACGCCAACAACCTCTCGAACGACTACTCCAGCACCGCGTACTGGTACCAGGAGGAGCCCCACGCCCCCTTCCCGGCCATGCTCCCCGTCGAGCAGCGCCTTCCGCGGCCGTGAGCACAGGCCGTTCGGCCCTTCCCGCCTGCCCGGCTCTTCACACATTCTGGCAGCGCCATGAACACGGAAGGAGACGATCATGACCACGACCTTCGAGCAGCCGTCCTTCATTGAAGCGGCAACCAAGTTCTTCGGCCGCCAGCGGGGTCCAGAGGAGCTGGCGAGGCTCTTTGCCATCTTCCGGGTCGGGGAGCACCACGCCGTCATCACCATCGGCGATTGGCTCAAGTCTACCCCTGAGCTGGAGGTGAAGGGGGGCTTCTCCCGCCTCATCTGGGACGAGGCAAGGCACACCCAGATCTGGACGCAGCGCATGGCCGAACTGATCGGGCAGGAGGCGGTAGACGAGCAGTACCCTGACCCTCGGCAGGTCACTTTTGCCAACCACGAGTACTTCCGGCTCTGGGACGAGTACGGCAAGGCGGACTGCCTGCCCAAGCGCCTCGCCTACATCTACGTAGTCGATGGATGGGCGGCCATCGCCTACAGCGTCTACCTGAACCACATCGACCCCGTGACCAAGTGGCACCTTCAGACCATCCTGCACGATGAGCACTTTCACGTGGCCTTCGGTCGCCAGATGGCCGAGAAGTACGTGATGTCTGAGCGTGACAAGGACCTCTTGGCCCGCGAAGAGGAGAAGATCGCCGCGATCCTCCAGAACGTCACAGATGGCTTCTTGAGCAGCGAAGTCTAGCCGAACCGCTGGCGGTCATCCAAGAACGAGACTGCCCGAGGAACGCGTGCCATGGCTGAGATGAGCGCCATTGAGCGCTTCATGATCCTCAACCCCGTCCGCGACTGGTTCCACCGGGGAGAGGTGGGCGCGTTCCGTCGCTGGTCCGGCCTGGAGCCGGGCGCCGCCATTCTTGAGGTGGGCTGCGGGAGCGGAGTCTCCACCAAGCTCCTGGCCGAGAGGTTGCGGCCCCGGCGGCTCGTCGCCATCGACACCGACCCGTCGATGATCAGGCTGGCCCGCCGGCGTGTGCGCCGCGTTATCGCCAGCACGCCGACGGACCTGGCGCTCGCCGACGCCACCCGCATGGCCTTCCCCGACCGCGAGTTTGACGCCGTGTTCGAGGTGGGCGTCATACACCACGTCCCCGAGTGGCGCGCGGCGCTGAGGGAGATCGGCCGCGTCCTGCGCCCCGGCGGGGTTTTCTTCTTCGTCGAGCCCTCGCGCGGCCGCCTCACGAAGGGTCTCTACTGCTTCGTCCCCCACGACAAGGAGAGCATGTTCTCGGCTGACGAGCTGGTGCAGGCCCTGTCCGAAGCCGGTCTAGAGGCGCAACTCCCGTTCCGACGGTTGCCGTTCTGGGACATCGCTGGCCTGTCCCGCCGTCGCGACTAGCCAGACGCCGCCCGGCGCATTAGACTAGGCACCACCAGGAGACTGTCGTAGGTGCTGGAAGGGACCGGCTTGCCATGACTACTACCGCATCCTCCGCTGCCGGCGGCTCGCCACCCAGCGGTGAGCTGGACGCCAAGGGCCGCGCCGCCCGGGCAGCCGCTCGCCGCCTGGCCACTCTCTCCACCGAGGTCAAGAACGCCGCCCTGCTCGGCATCGCCGAGGCCCTCCTCTCCCGCGAGGAGGAGATCCTGGCCGCTAACGCCCGCGACACTGAGGCCGCGCGTGGCGGCGGTGCCAGCGACTACACACTGGACCGCCTGCTCCTCGACCACGACCGTCTCTCCACAATGGCCTCGGATGTCCGTACCGTGGCCGCCCTACCGGACCCCGTAGGCCAGATGTTCGACGTGCGCACCCTCCCCAACGGCCTAACGGTGGGCAAGATGCGGGTGCCATTCGGCGTCCTGGCCTGCATCTATGAGAGCCGGCCCAACGTCACTGTGGACGTCTCCTCCCTCTGCCTGAAGTCGGGCAACGCCTGCATCCTGCGCGGCGGCAAGGAGGCCATCCACTCAAACAGCGCCCTGGCCCGCGTGGTGGCCGGCGCTGCCACCGCCGCCGGCGTCCCCGAGGGCGCCGTCCAGTTCATCGAGAGCACGGACCGCGCCCTGGTGGGCGAGATGCTCAAGATGCGGGACGTGATCGACCTGGTGGTGCCCCGCGGCGGCGCCCTCATCGATGTCGTGGTGGAGAACGCCACCATGCCGGTGCTCATCGGCGGCATCGGCGTCTGCCACACCTACGTTGACCGGGAGGCGGACCTGGCCAAGGCGGCCGACATCGCCTTCAACGCCAAGTGCCGGCGCCACACGATCTGCAACGCCCTGGACACCCTGCTCGTGCACCAGGACGTGGCTGGCGCCTTCCTGCCCGCCATCGGCCGTCGCTGGGCGGAGGCCGGCGTCGAGATGCGCTGCGACGAGCGGGCGCGGGCGGCCCTAGAGGGGGCAGGCATCGCCGGCCCGAAGGTCGTCCCAGCCCAGGAGGGCGACTTCGGCCACGAGTTCCTGGCGCCCATCGCCGCCGTGCGGGTGGTTGACTCCTTGGATGAGGCCATAGACCACATCTATCGGTATGCCACGGGCCACTCCGATGCCATCGTCACGGAGGACTACAGCGCCGCCCGCCGCTTTGTGGCGGAGGTGGACACGGCCGTGGTCTACGTCAACGCCAGCACCCAGTTCACCGACGGCGCCCAGTTCGGCCTGGGAGCCGAGATCATAGACTCTACGCAGAAGTTTCACGCCCGGGGGCCGGTGGGCCTGCAGGAGATCACCACCTACAAGTGGGTGGTTCTCGGCTCCGGACAGACCCGCCCCTAGCACCGCGCGGGCCAGCCTGCCGGCCGATAGGCCTGCCTGCCGGCAGGCAGGCGGAAGGAGGACACCATGGCCGAGTACAGCTTCGAGCGCGAGAGCCGGACTCCTTACTCCGAGTCCTTTGTCATCGAGTCCGACGGCGACGACGTGGGCCGGGTGGACCTCCACTACACGGCCAGCGTCACCTACGGCACCCTCTGCATTCCGGAAGGCCTCAGCGAGGACGACATCCAGGAGCTCATCGGCGAGATCGATGAGCGGCTGGTGATGAGCAACGACCCCTACCGGGAGGACTTCGTCGTCACCGTCTGGGCGGGCCGCCAGACCGGCGTCTACTCCGAAGAGGAGCTGGACGAAGAGGAAGGCGAAGAGGAGGAGGAGCCGGAGGGCGGCAACGGGCACAGGGAGTAGGAGTACAAGCGGCAGCCTCACAACAACTCAGTAGGGGCGTACCTTCAGGTCATCAACTATTTGGATTCATCTCCGAGGGTTGAAACCCTCAGCTTCGAGGAAGCTGCGGATTTCAATCCGCAGGAGTGGTTTATTTGGTTGACAACCTTCAGGTGCGCCCGCAGGTGGACGGGCCGACCTTCCGCCTTCGCCTGGGGCGAATCCGCCTCTGGCGGAAAGGGCGGACCCGCCTGCGGCGGGAAAGGTTGACCCCCCACGAGGTCTGGTGCGCGTCCGCGGTGTCGCCAGCGGCTTCGCCCTGGATTGAGATAGGGGTTCGCACAGCGGCCCGTAGGGATGCCCTTCTCCCCGTCTAGGTGATGTCCCCGACTCGAGCGTTCGGTGGATTGCCGATCCTTCCCACAGTGGTGGACATGGAGAATCATGCCGTGGAGCCCTCAGGCCGTCGGACGGGCGCACGCTATCTCGGCCTCTGGACCCGCATGGCCGTCGTCTTCGTAGTCGTGCTGGGCCTGTTCGCTTTCTCGCAGGCGCCGGAGGCGACGAAGAGCTACGGGGTCACATTCTCGAACACCGGGTGGGCAACGGTCGTCCTCTTCGTCGTGAGCCTAACGAACGCCGCGGTCAACCGCTTCCTGGTGCTGCCGGCGATGGCGCGCCAGGGCGACGTGTCCCCGGACGGCGTTGTCGCCGTGGGGTACATGTTGGCGCTCACGCCGACCCTCTACGGCCTCACAAGCGTGGTCCTCTCGGGCGAGGGGTGGATGAGCCTGCCCTTCTCGCTCCTGTCGCTGTTCGCCATCGTTGACCTGCGGCTCTACTTCAGCGGAAGATACGAGCCGACCCAAGGCTAACGCCCGACCAGCATCCAGCCGGTCCCCTTCGACACCTGCGAGCACCGGCCCTCAACTCCCTCGTATAATGGTGAAGCGCGCCGTGAGGACATGCGGCTGCGGAAGCGGCGCCGGAGCGCCGCCGCGGTCCCGCCGCCGGGAGACGCCTTGAGCCGTACTCACCCCAGGACGCTCAGCATCCTCGATACGGTGGGGGACACGCCCCTCGTAGAGCTGCACCACTTCGACGTGCCGGCCGGGGTGCGCCTCTTCGCCAAGCTGGAGGGCCAGAACCCCACGGGCAGCGTCAAGGACCGCATCGTGCTGCACATGCTCCAGCATGCCCAGGAGGACGGTCGCCTGCGCGCCGGCGACGCCGTTGTCGAGGCGAGCACAGGCAACACGGCCATCGCCCTGGCCATGATGGGCAAGGCCCTGGGCTACCGCGTGCGGGTGGTCATGCCGGAGAACGTCTACCCGGAGATACCGCGGGCGGTGGACGCCTACGGGGCGGAGATAGTCTGGGTGCCAGCGGAGCAGGGCGTGAAAGGAGCCATTGAGGAGGCGCGGCGGCTGGCCGAACGCGACGGCTGCCTCATGCTCGACCAGTTCGGCAACCAGCACAACTGCCTGGCCCACTACCAGACCACAGGCCGGGAGATCCTCGCCGACCTGCCGCAGGTGCACGTTTTCGTGGCCGGGTTGGGCACCGGCGGCACCCTAATGGGCGTCGGGCGGCGGCTCAAGGAGGCCAGCCCGGAGACACAAGTCATCGCTGTGGAGCCCCACCCGGGCTTTCAGCTCCAGGGCTTGAAGAGCCTGTCGGACGGCTTCCTGCCCCCTATCCTGGACCTATCGCTGCTGGACGGGAAGATCCTGGTACGCTCGGGCCAGGCCCTGGCTGAGGCGCGGCGGCTACTGGAGAGGGAGGGCATCTTCGGCGGCGTCTCGTCCGGCGCGGTGCTCCACGCGGGACTGCGCTGGGCGCAGCGCCTGCGGTGGGGCAACGTCGTCCTCCTCTTCGCCGACGCCGGCTGGAAGTACCTGGGGTCGCCAGCCTTTGGCGGCCCTCTGCCGGAGGGAGAAGAGGAGACCCTGGACGATGTAATATGGTGGTGAGGAGGAAGGCCATGGAGATGACAGAGTGCCGCAGCCGGCTGCGCGCCTTCTGGCGGCGAAGGCTGCTGCGCGTGCGCGACCGCATCGACAGCCGCCTGGAGCGCCTGGAGCAGAAGAAAGCAGCCCTGGCGGAGTCGTCCCCCGCCGAGGAGGAGGCGTCACGTCCGGCGCGGCGTCGCCCGGCCCGCAGGGGCCGGCCTGCACCGCAGGCGCCGCCCGTAGAGGGCTAGACCAGCTCCGGCAGGTCGCCGAGGCCTCGCGGAGCTGGAAGGCCATACCGTATGCGCATCGCCGTTGGCAGTGACGAGCGGACGCACGTGACTGACGCCGTGGTGGAGGAGCTGCGGCGCGGCGGCCACCAGGTGGAGACGCTAGGGCCGCTGTCCGGCCAGCCGCTCCAGTGGGCCGATGTCGCCCGCGAGGTGGCAGAGCGGGTGTCCCGGGGCGAGAGCGATCAGGGGGTCCTCTTCTGCTGGACGGGCACCGGCGTCAGCATTGCCGCCAACAAGGTGGTGGGCGTCCGGGCCGCCCTCTGCCAGGACGCCGAGACAGCACGAGCCGCCCGCCTCTGGAACGACGCCAACGTCCTTTGCCTCAGTCTGCGCGCCACCAGCGAGGTCATGGCCCGCGAGATCCTGGAGGCGTGGCTCTCCACGGAAGCGCCGGACCCCTCAGAGGCGGAGAACATCGAGAAGGTGCGCGCCCTGGACCGGGAGCGCGACCAGCCCTAACAGCACGCTGAGAAAGCCGTCGTGGCCGCTCGCCTGCCCGCCGGCAGGCGGGTCGAAGGGCGAACAGGGGAGTTCTCTCGGCACCCTGCTAGCGGCGCCGCCGTCTGGACCGGGCTCGGCCGAGCCGCGAGACGTAGTCGAAGGCGGACCGTAGCATCGCCAGCGCTTGCTCCTCCTCGCGGGGGCGGGTGCGCCACTGCACCCACTCCCCGAAGGGAACGCCGGGCCGCATCAGGAAGGGAGCGGCATCGGGCCGGGCCAGGAGCCGCTCGCGGTCGGCGGGCGGAAGCTTGAGCACCAGGCCCATGTCGCCCCGGAAGGCAAACATGCGGCCCTCGACCAGATAGCAGTCGCAGCCGAACATGCGGCGCTTGCTAACACCGGGCCAGGTGAGGGGGCGGGCATCGAGCTCCTCAAGCATCCCTTTCCTCACAGACTGCGTCGATGCGGCCCATTCTAACGCACGTAGGGTTACCGGAGCCGCGCGCAGTACACACGATGCGGAAGCTACCGTATGATAGAGGGCCATGGAGGAGCGCAAGGCGAGGCGGAAGGTACTGCCGCCCCACGTCCGCAACTACCGAACGACCTGCCCGCGTTGCGGCCGGACCTACGAGGGCAACTTCCCGATGTGGGTTCAGATTGGGCCGTTCCCCTGCATCTGCGGCGCCACCGTGCCCGCCCCCCGCAACCAGCCATCCCCGTGGGAGGGGTAACAGCCTGAGGGCGCCTCTTCCCGCCAGCCCTGTGAGCGCGACCCTGTGGCAATTCGGCGGCCCGGCTCCCAAAGGGATATTCTAGTGTCCTGAGTCAGAGATTCGCCAACAGATTCAATGCTCTGTCTTTGTCATGCTGAACGAAGTGAAGCATCCGTCGGACCACGCCTGCCATCACGGATTCTTCGCTGACGCTCAAAATGACATTTGGCTGCGGGTTTCTGATTAGCCATACTAGCTGCGATCCCACAGCCCGCGCTGGCGCGCCACCCTCGGCCGGGCTAGGAAGCGCCTCGACGCTATCCCGCCCTGCGGGATGCCGCGGCCGGCCGGTCTGGAAGTCCTGCACCTTCCATCGTGGCAAGCCGGGGGTCTCTCCGCCTCAGGCGCAAGCCCGCCGTACAACCCGACGCAATCCCCTAGAACTTGATGATGCTGCGGGCGACCTCGCCGTTCTTCATTGCCGCGAAGGCGTCGTTGATGTCCTCCAGCGGGTACTCGCGCGTGATGAGTTCGTCCAGCTTCAGCCTGCCCGCCATGTACAGGTCGATGATGCGGGGGATATCGAGGGGGAAGCGGGTGGAACCGTAGGCGGAACCGCGCAGCACCTTTTCGCCCAAGAGAGCTGTCGTGCTGATGGACACTTCCGAGGCGAAGGGGGCCATCCCGACAGCAACGGCGGTGCCGCCCGGGCGGACGGAGTCGAACGCCTGGGCGATGGCCTTGGCGTTGCCGATGACCTCAAAGGCGTAGTCGGCGCCGCCGCCGGTGATCTCGCGGATGCGGCCTAGCGGGTCCTCCTTCGTCCCGTTGACGGTGTGGGTGGCGCCGAACTGCTCGGCCATCTTCAGTTTGTTGTCCAGCAGGTCGACGGCGATGATCTTCGCTGCGCCGGCAAGTGCGGCTCCCTGAATGACGTTCAGCCCTACACCGCCCGCGCCGATCACGGCGACGCTGCTCCCCGGTTCGACCCGGACCGTGTTCGTGACGGCGCCGACGCCCGTCATGACGGCGCAGCCCACCACCGAGACCTTGTCCAGTGGGGCATCCTCGCGAATCTTGATGACGCTGCGTTCCGAGACCACCATGTATTCGGCGAAGGCGGCGACCCCGCCGAACTGACGCAAGTCCTGGCCCCCTTTCTTGAGGCGGGTGGTGCCGTCCTTCATCACCCCGCCACGGCCGCGCCCCTCCGAGCAGAGGACGGGGCGGCCGATGGTGCAGTAGTAGCAGGTGCCGCAACTGGGAATGAACGAGAGCACTGCGTGGTCGCCGGGCTGGACGTGGGTGATGCCCTCGCCCACCTTCTCGACAATGCCCGAGGCCTCGTGACCGAGGACGGCCGGTAAGGGAAAGGGCCAGAGCCCTTCGATGAAGTGGAGGTCGCTGTGGCAGACGCCGGCGGCGGCGGTCCTCACCATCACCTCGCCCTCTTTGGGGTCTTCGACGTCGATCTCCTCTACGACGAGGGGCTTCTTTGTCTCATAGAGAACTGCGGCCTTCATGGAGGATCTCCTTCCTGTCCTCGCGGGACATGGGACGGACAGGCGGTTGCCGTCCTTACCGCCCGTCTGCTTGCCAGACCCACGGGCTATCTAGCTCAGATCAGCGTCTTACTGTATCGACAGCCCGCCATCAACCGGAATGGTCTGTCCGGTTATGTATGAAGCTTCAGGTGACGCCAGAAACAGCACAGTGTAAGCGGTCTCTTCCGCTCTCCCGTGTCGCCCGAGAGGCACTCTCTGTTCAACAAGGCGAATACGTTGCTCATTCATTATGGGCGCAACCATGGGAGTGTCCATGAGGCCAGGGGCTACGCAGTTCACCCTGATGTTGTGCCGGGCCAATCCGCCAGCGAGACACCTGGTCAGCGCGACGACTCCGGCATTAGAGGCAGAGTAGGCATACATGGGATGTGAATGAAAGGCAGCCATGGATGCGTTGTTTACTATCGTTCCACCTCCGTTCCTTATCATCTCAGGAACGGCGTATTTGCAGACGAGCAATACACTCTTAAGATTGAGGTCGATGGTAGCATCCCAGTCTTCAACGGTGACCTTCAGACCGGCAGCCCCCGTGGCACCACCAACATTGTTGAACAGTATGTCCAGTCTACCGTACTTGGAGATTGTTGCCTCTACCAGTCTCTTGGCGTCTGGCTCCTTGGTAACATCTGCCTGTACCGCTATGGCATCGCCACCCTCTTCCCTAATTATTCCCACCGTTTCCTCAGCAGCATCCAGATTGCGGTCAATGGCGGCTACTCTTGCCCCTTCCCTGGCAAAGAGGATTGCGGTCGCTTTTCCGTTCCCCATCCCCGGTCTTATTGAACCGGCCCCGGTCACTACGGCCACTTTATCCTTTAACCTCATTTTCCAGTCACCTCCCAGGCAATTGTAGGATATCGGGCTTCCAGAAGCCCTCGCTTCTGACCTAAATCTACTAAAATGGAGCCCGGAAGACGAGCCAGGGCCGCTCTCGCAAGGGGAGGATAAGAGATGGCAGTGATTAGCGTGTCCGGCGCCATGGGCTCGGGGGCCAGGGAGATCGCCGAGCTGGCAGCGCGCCAGTCGGGGTTGGACTATGTAGACCGGGAGATCCTGGCGCGAGCGGCGCAGTCGCTCGGCGTGAGCGTGACGGCGGTGGAGCAGCGCGACGAGCGGCCGGCCACCCTTGGCGAGCGCCTGGCGTCCATGCTGCGCAACTTCCTCGAGCGGTCCGCCGTGGCAGGGGGCGACCCTGCGCTGGGCCCCGAGGGCCTTGGGATCGCCCTGTCCCGCCGGTATAGCGAGGTCATGGGCGAGACGACCGCCGAGCCGGCGGACCTGGATGAGCGCCGCTACGTCCGCACGATCACGGGTATCATCGAGGCGCTCGCCGAAGGCGGCAACGTTGTCCTGCTGGGTCGCGGCAGCCCGGTCATCCTCCGCGACCGGCCCGACAGCCTGCACGTCCTCACCACGGCACCCCTTGACCTGCGGGTCCAGCGCGTCGCACTTCGCGAGGAGCTGTCGGCGGAGGAGGCGACGCGCCGTGTACACGACAGCGACCGCGGCCGGGCGGCCTTCCACCGCAAGTTCTTCAAAGTCAACGCCGACGACCCGTCTCTGTTCGACTTGGTAATCCACACCGCGCGCCTCCCTTACCAGGTGGGGGCAGACGTAGTGGTGACGGCGGCCCGCGGCTTGAAGACGCCGCCGGTGTGAGGGGGCGACAGTGATGGTGGGCCCGGCTCTTGTCGTCCTCACCGGCTACCTAGTAGGGGCCATACCTATCGCGTACATCTTTGGTCGCGCCATCAAGGGCATCGACCTGCGGGAGTATGGTAGCGCCAACGTAGGGGCATCCAACGTCTACCGGTCGGTGGCGCGCTGGGCGGTGGTACCGGTGGGGCTCCTGGAGATCGCCCAGGGCATGGCCGGCATCATGCTGGGGAAGTTCCTGGGGCAAGATCTGAGCGTCCAAGTCGCTGCCGGGCTGGCCGCCGTCATCGGTCAGGCGTGGTGCGTCTTTCTGGGCTTCAGCGGCGGGCGCGGGATCGGGCCGTCCATCGGGTTCATGCTGGGGCTGGCGCCGCCGGTGCTTGCGGCCTTCATCGTCATCTCCCTGCTGGGCTGGCCGCTGCGCAGCTTCCCCCTTTCCGTCGGCGTTGCTATCGCTCTCACGCCTCTGGCCTCGCTCATCATCGATGGCGCCGGCCCGGTGGCCGCCGGCTGCCTGGGGATGGCCCTCGTCGTGTTCGCCAAGCGACTCCTCACCAATCGCATCGGTCTTCCCGCTGACCAGGACTGGCGCGACGTCGTCCTCAGCCGCCTCCTTTTCGACCGGGACGTGCGTGACCGTGACCAGTGGGTGCGCAGGACACCCGGCAGCCGGGCCTAGGGACCTGGCTACCGCCCTCTGGGTCTTCGCCCAGCGTTGTGGCGGCGGGCCACCTCGGACCAGCCGTCCAGCAGGGGCCGCACGATGCCTAACTGGCGCCGGAAGCGACTGTAGGACATGTCACCCCGCATGATGCGACAGAGGTTTCGCCAGAGGTAATCGCTGAGGCGGAGGGCCGCCACATAAGGGGTAGGCGTGCAGTGAAAGATCTCCTGGAGCCGGCGCGAGGTGACAAGGTCAGGCATGACCTGGCGGTCCACGGCCGCCTCGTAGGCGGACAGGTCCTGCACCTGGCCGGCCAGGTAGCGCCGGAGAGCGTGCGCGGCCATCCGTGCGCTCAAGAAGGCGCCATAGAGGCCCTCCCCGGACAGGGGGTCAACGAGGCCGGCGGCGTCGCCCAGCAGGAGCGCAGGCCCGCGAACGATGGGGGCACCGGGACGGCGCCTGGGGAGCAGGTGACCATGCACGTCGCGCAGGCGCGCCGCGGAGAAGCCGAACCGCCGGCAGAGGGCGGCCAGGTGCCCCCGAAGGGTAGGGCCCGCGTAGCGCCAGGCGCCGACTCCCACGTTGACGTGGTCGCCCTTTGGGAAGACCCAGCCGTAGCCGCCGGGCAGGCCGCCCAGGTCCAGCGCTACGAGGTCGCGCCAGCGCTCTAGGACGGGGTCAGGACAGGGCAGGTTGCCCTCCAGGGCCACCGCCCCCTCGGAGCAGGGGGCCAGGCCGAGGGCAGCGGCCACGACGCCGTTGGCGCCATCGGCGCCAGCGACCGCCCGAGCCCGGAGGAGGTCACTGTCGGTGCGCACGTGGACTCCGCCGGTCGTCACGTTGATCTCGCGTACCTGGGCGCCGTCCCTGAAGTCGGCGCCGGCTTCGGCGGCCCGCTCGGCAAGGAAGGAGTCCAGGCAGCGGCGCTGGGTCATGTAGGCAAGGGGCTCCGGGTAGGAGCGGACGAAGCCGGCGCCGTGGCGGAGGCTGACGTAGGCACGAAAGATGGTGCGCTCCACGACGGGGGTGAGGTCGAGGGGCAGGAGGCGGGCGGCGCGCAGGGTGACGCCGCCGCCGCAGGGCTTGTCGCGGGGAAAACGTGCCCGGTCCAGCAGGAGGACATGGGCGCCACGGCGGGCCATCTCGCGGGCCAGGGTGCTGCCGGCGGGTCCGGCGCCGACGACAATGAGGTCGAAGTCCACGACGGTGCCTCTCAGCGATAGTGCCTGTTCAACTCGGAAGCGTAGTTGGCTCCCACGCTGTCGGCATTCTGAGAAAGCCAGTCGCTCAAGCGCGTTTCCCCCGTTGGGGGGCTCTCGGACACCAGGAGGTTCGCCATCAGCCCCTCGACTTCATCCCGGGTTATCACCACGTCCCGAACGACGTAGCCGATGACCTTCGCAAGGAAGAGGGCCAAGCCTGGAGCGACATGAATGATCTTGGCTCTGGCCCTGATCCTGTCTGCGATCAGCCGGACCAGCTCGTCAAACGTGTAGGTCTCAGGGCCTGCCGCATCGATGACGGTGTCTTGGTCGCCATGACCAGCGCTCACGGCTATTCCAGCCACATCTTCAGCGAAGACAGGTTGCACCCGGTAGTCCCCAGACCCTGGGGCGGCAAACACCGGGAACCGCCTGAGGAGCCAGGCGATGTTGTTGATGAGGATGTCCTCAGCCCCGAAGATCAGAGTTGGCCGGATGATGGCGTGGGACAACCTGGAATTGATGACGGCCTTTTCCAGAAGCCCCTTCGCTCTGAAATAGGGAAGGCGTGAGTCTTCGCAGGCGTTCGTGACGCTGACGTGGACAATTCTGCGGACGCCTGCTTCCTCGGCGGCTCTGATGAGGGTCTTCGTATTGTCAACCGCTTTGTCGAAGGTGACCTGCCCACGGGGAAAGCGCACCCAATAGGTGTTGTAGAGGGTTGTGGCTCCTCGCAGGCTTTCGGTCAGTTCGGCCGGGTTGCCGAAGTTGAACGGGAGGACACCCACCTGCTCCCCAAATGGGTTCTGACGGTTGGGGTGCCCCGTGAGGGTTGTGACCGCCTTCCCCATCGAAAGAAGTCGCCGTGTGATGTATTGGCCGGTGTAGCCGAACGCCCCCGTCACTACATTCAGCTCACCAGTTTCCATGGCCGCGCCTCCGCGCCGATGAAGCCCCGAAGGAGGGTGCAGAAAAAAGGGTCCTCTCTTCGCATGCCCGCAGGGCGGCTCACCCTTCGACAAGCTCAGGGTGGCTGCATCTGTCAGGCCAGGGCGATGATGGCGCCTACCAGAAAGACCGCTTGGAGGCCGATAGCAGCCACCAAGAGGAGGTAGCCGGCGGCCCTCTCCCAGGCATGGATGAGCACGGCCAGCCCCAGGTTGAGGACCAGGATGCCCAGGGCGGTGACCGGCAGCGTCAGGAGCTGCTCTTTGGAGGCGACGCGGGTGACGCCGCCCATGGGAGGGAATGAGAGGGGGATGGTGGGAGACAGGCCCGGGTAACGGGCGAAGACGTAGCCGAAGACCACCGCGCAGGCCAGGATGGCGGTCAGGGCCAGGAGCTGCGCCGTGCCGTCGGACCAGAAGGGCTGGGCGGCGACGGTGTAGCGCTCGGGTGACTGACGCACCGGAACGTGGGGCCCCTGCTCGCGTGCCTCCTGGATGTCGCGGGCGAAGCGCTCCCGGTCGGGCACGGAGAGCGCATAGGACTGGCTGGGCGTGACGAGGTAGAGCAGCTCCTCCCGCGAGCGGTGTGTGGAATAGAAGAGCGTGTCGCCTACTCGTCGCACGTCGGCCCGTCCAACGTGGTGGCCAGGCCAACTCACGCCGTCCACGCGCGGCTCGGGCGCCTGGCGCCCCTCGACCAGGCGCTCGATCTGATCGAGGGGTATGAGCTGGCGAATGGCTCCCCAGCGGATGGCCAGGCCGTTGCGGTTGATGACGTAGCGCAGGGTGTAGCAGCCATAGGTCCAGTAGCCAAAGAGGACAGCCAGGCCGAAGAAGAAGGCAGCCGCCAGGTGGGGCGCCAGGGTGGAAAGGGATATGTCGGCGGTTAGGCCCCGATAGACAAGGAGGCCGGCCAGGACCAGACACCAGCCGGTGACGATGGCCCCCAGGGCGGTGCCCAGCTTTCGGGGAGGACGGTGCTCCATGTCGGCGTTGCTGAGGCCTAGCCCTGTCTCACGGCGGGCTGGAGCTTGGGGGAGGCCGCCGTGCACCAGTGGGCGTACTTGCTGTTCTTCCCGCGCACGACATCGAAGTACAGCTTCTGAAGCTGGGCGGTGATGGGCCCGGTCCGGCCGTCCCCTATGGGTCGGCGGTCCACCTCGACCACGGCCGTCAGGTGGGCGGCGGTGCCCGTCATGAAGCACTCGTCGACCACGTACAGCTCGCTGCGGTCGATGCTCCGCTCGACGGTCTCGATGCCTAGCTCGTCCGCGGCAAGACGGGCCACGGTGTCGCGGGTAATGCCGACGAGGATGTTGTCGGACGAGGGCGGCGTGTAGAGGCGGCCGTCGACAACGACGAAGATGTTTTCGCCGCTGCCTTCGGAGACGTGGCCCGCCATGTCGAGCATGATGGTCTCGTCGTAGCCGTTCTCCTGGGCCTCCGTCTTGGCGAGGGCGGAGTTGACGTAGAGGCCGTTGACCTTGGCACGAGCGGGGATGCCCACGTCCTCCACGCGCCTCCAGGTGGAGGTCATGCAGCGGATGCCCTTCTCCACATCCAGGTAAGGCCCGAAAGGGTAGGCGAAGGCGAGGAAGTCATCCTCGAGGTTGTGCATGCGTACGCCGATGACCTCCGAGCTCTTGTAGGCGACGGGCCGGATGTAGACGTCCTCCGTGTAGCCGCACATCTCGACCAGCTTGACGGTGATATCGGTGAGCTCCTCCACGGTGTAGGGAAGGTCCATCTGGAGGATGTGACAGCTCTTGTGGAGGCGCCGGTAGTGGTCCTGAACGCGGAAGAGGTAGATCCGCCCTACGTCCTCGTTCCAGTTGCCGCGTATGCCCTCGAAGGTGGCCGTCCCATAGAGGAAGGCGTGGGTCATGATGCTGATCTTGGCCTCGGCCAGGGGCACGAAGCGCTTCTGGAAGTAGGCGTAAGGCGTCGGCATGGCAGAAGGCTCCTTTCGCAAAAGCAAGCGCCATTATAGCAGGTTGGTGGCGCAGGGACGAACGAGATGAGCAAGGCAATCGCCCTCCTGATTGACGCCCTCTTGTGCCCCGCGCTATCTTGGGGTGACCTCCAGGGCGGTCAGACTGATGTCTGGCTCGCCGACCGCAAGGACGTTTCGTGACCGAGGCCAGGGGCAAGTACCGCGTGGGCTCGCTCGAGCTGCTGGTGCTCAGCGACGGCACCTTCCGCCTCGACGCTGGCGCCGTCTTCGGGGTGGTGCCGCGCCCGATGTGGGAGCCCGTGGTGGACGACCTGGACGAGTCCCACCGGACGAGCTTGGGGCTCAACTGCCTCCTCCTCCAATCGGAGGAGAAGACGATACTCATCGAGACGGGGGTAGGCGACAAGGGGCGCGAGGCCTGGCTGGCCTCGCCCCTGGAGCGTGGCAACCTGCTGTCCGACCTGGCCGCTCACGGCGTCCGTCCCGAGGATGTCGACATCGTCATCAACACCCACCTGCACGCCGACCACTGCGGCTGGAACACGCGTTACCTGCCCGCCACAGAGGATGAGGGAGACCGCAAGCTAGCAACGACTTTCCCGCGCGCCCGCTACTTCATCCAGCGCGGCGAGTGGGAGGCGGCCCGCCACCCCAACGAGCGCACCCGGGCCACCTACCTGGCCGAGAACCTGAACCCGCTGGAGGAGGGCGGCCAGTTGGAGCTCGTAGAGGGCGAGACGCGGGTGACCTCGGAGGTGGTAATCATACCTTCGCCCGGGCACACGGAGCACCACGCCAGCGTGGTCGTCACCTCCGGCGGCGAGGTGGCCCTCTACGTAGGGGACATCGCCCAGCACCGGGCGCAGTTGGAGCGGCTGGCCTGGGTGTCGGCCTTCGACGTTCTGCCCCTGGTCTCGCTGGAGACGAAGCGCCGGCTCATGGAACGGGCCATCGGGGAGAACGCCTTGGTCATCTCCGTCCACCTGCCCTTTCCGGGGGCGGGCCGCATGACAACGACGCCGGGGGGCCGCCGCCGCTGGCAGCCCCTCTAGATGCTGGAAGGGAGTCCCATGTCTGAAAGCGAATCCCTCCGCCACACCCCCTTGGACGGGCAGCACCGGGCCCTGCGGGCGCGCATGGTGCCCTTCGCGGGGTGGTCCATGCCCCTTCAGTTCGCCGGCATTATCGAGGAGCACCGGGCGGTGCGGAACCACGTGGGCATCTTCGATGTGTCCCACATGGGCAGGCTGTACGTCAGCGGCAGCGACGCCGCCAGCCTCCTGAGCCGCGCCGGCACCTACGACGCGCGCCGCCTGGAGCCGGGCCAGGGACACTACAGCCTTCTCTGCCAGGAGGACGGCGGTATCCTGGACGACTTCTATGTCTACCGCCTGGCCCCCAACCGCTTCCTGGTGGTGGTCAACTCTGTAAACGCCGACCGCGACCGGGATCAGATCCGGAGCCTGCTGGAGCCGGCGATGGACGCGACGGTAGAGGACCGCCAAGAGAGTACCGTGATGCTGGCCCTCCAGGGCCCCCGGGCCATCGAGACGCTGGCACGGGTAATGGGCCCAGAGGTGCCGCAGGGGCTGCCGCGGCGTCGCTGTACAGAGGCGCAGTGGCAGGGAGAGGCGCTGTTCGTTTCGCGGACGGGATACACGGGGGAGGACGGCTTTGAGCTTGTCGCGGCGGTGGAGCCGGGCCGGGCGCTGTGGGAAGAGCTGGTGGCGGCAGGAGCCCAGCCCTGCGGCCTCGGTGCCCGCGACACGCTGCGGCTGGAGGCCGCCCTGGCTCTGTACGGCAATGACATCGATACGACCACCAACCCCTGGGAGGCCGGCCTCGGCTGGGCCGTTACCCTGGATGACGGCGCCGCCTTCGTGGGGCGCGCGGCGCTGGAGACGGCCCGGTCGCGGGTGGAGCGGCGACTCTCGTGCCTGGCGACCGCTGGGCCCGGTATCATGCGGTCGGGCTGCGCGATCTTGCACGGTGGGCAGCAGGTAGGTAGAGTTACCAGCGGCGGTTACTCCCCCACCCTGGAGAAGAGCATCGCCATGGGCTACTTGCCGTCGCCGCTGGCCGCTGAGGGCACCAACGTGGAGGTGGAGGTGCGGGGGAAGCGCCTGGCCGCTCGCGTAGTCCCACGGCCCTTCTATCGCCGGCCGACGGCTCGACGGAGCCCGTCAGAGCCCCCTGTATCCTAAAGCGACAAGGAGGCCCCTCAGCCATGGTAGTGCCACCAGAGCTGCGCTACACGAAGGAACACGAGTGGGCACGAGTCGAGGGTAGCACTGCCACCGTCGGCATCACCGACCACGCTCAGGACCAGCTCGGCGACATGGTTTACCTGGACCTGCCCAAGGTGGGAACGACTCTCCACCAGCTCGAGAAGCTGGGTGAGATCGAGTCCGTGAAGGCGGTGTCGGACATCTTCTCGCCCCTGAGCGGCGAGGTGACGGATCTCAACGACGAGGCCGTCAAGTCGCCGGAGCTGGTGAACCAGGACCCCTACGGCCGCGGCTGGCTCGTGAGGCTGGCCCTCTCGGACGACAGCGAAGTCGACAAGTTGCTGACCGCCGAGCAATACGAGGCACTCCTCGCCCAAGAGCAGGGGGAATAGAGGGCCTGTTTGGCGGTCTGGGAGACCAAGAGCGTGTTGCGAGAGCCTTCTGCTCTGTCATTCTGAGCCTGCCTGCCGGCAGGCAGGCATGGCGAAGAATCTGGTTCGCCGAGACCCTTCGCTTCGCTCAGGGTGACAGAAGAGAAGGGGTTTCTCAACAAGCCCCAAAGCTACGCCGCTACGGTTCCGCCCCGCCAGGTGGAACGTGAAGTTGTCTGATTGATGGCCATCAACCCGCGAAGACGTCTGCGTAAGGAGAGGCGTGGCTAACCCCTACATCGCCAACACTGAGGCCGACCGGCAGGCCATGCTGGAGGCCATCGGCGCCCGCTCGCTCGACGACCTCTTCGCAGACATTCCGGACGCCCAGCGCGACCCGCCCCTGCACCTGCCGCCGCCCCTCTCAGAGCCCGAGCTGCTGGCGGAGCTATCGACGCTGGCCGGTCGCAACCGGACCGCCGGCCAGATGACCTCCACCGGCGGCGGACTGGCGTGCTTCCTGGGCGGCGGGGCCTACCACCACTTCATCCCCAGCGTCGTGGGGCAGCTCCTGTCCCGCGGCGAGTTCCTCACGTCGTACACGCCCTATCAGCCGGAGGTCAGCCAGGGCACCCTCCAGACCGCCTTCGAGTTCCAGTCGCTGGTCTGCGAGCTGCTGGGGATGGAGGTGGCCAACGCCGGCATGTACGACGGCGCCAGCGCCCTGGCCGAGGCCTGCCTGATGGCGGCCGCCGTCACCGGTCGCCGCCGCATCGCCGTCCTCGACAGCGTCCACCCCCACTACGACGCGGTGGTGCGGACCTACGCCTCAGGTCGCGGCCTGGCAGTGGACCGGGTGACTCCGACGGGCCCGGCTCTCTTGGAGGAGCACGCCTGCCTGGCCGTGCAGCAACCCAACTTCCTCGGCTACCTGGAGGACGGGGACGCCCTGGCGCAGGCGGCTCACGCCGTTGGCGCCCTCCACGTCGTGGCCGTGGGCGAGCCGGTGTCGCTGGGGCTGCTGCGGCCGCCGGGCGAGTACGGGGCGGACATCGCCGTGGGCGAGGGGCAGTCCCTGGGCATTCCCCTGAGCTTTGGAGGGCCCTACCTGGGGCTCTTCGCCTGTCGGCAGCAGTACGTGCGCCAGATGCCGGGACGCGTCGTGGGACGGACGCGGGACGCAGAGGGACGGACTGGGTATGTCCTCACGCTCCAGACACGGGAGCAGCACATCCGCAGGGAGCGCGCCACGTCCAATATCTGCACCAGCGAGCAACTGGTGGCGCTGGCGGCAGCCGTCTACCTGTGCGCCATGGGGAAGCAGGGACTGCGCCGGGTGGCGGAGCTCTGCTACCACAAGGCCCACTACGCCGCCGAGCGCATCGCCGGGCTGGCGGGCTACTGGCTGCCGCTGGAAGGCCCCTTCTTCAACGAGTTCGTGGTCGGCTGCCCGAGGCCAGTGGCGGATCTGAACCAGGCCCTGCTCGAAGAGGGTATTCTGGGCGGTCTGGACGTCTCGCCGGGCAGTGACGCCGGGCTGAAGCCCGGCCTTCGGGGGTTGGGGGAGCCACCCGAGCACGCCATGCTGCTCTGCGTGACGGAGATGAACACGCGGGAGGAGATCGACCGGCTGGTGGAGGCGCTGGGACGTCTGGGAGGAAGCCAATGAGGGGTCTCGCGGACCGCGACCCCGGCGCCACGCTGAGCTTTGACCTGAGCCGGCCGGGGCGCATCGCCTGCGCCCTGCCGGAGCTCGACGTGCCGGCGGCGCCGCTGCCGCCGCAGTCGGCCCTGCGTGGAGAGCTGCGCCTCCCTGAGCTCTCGCAGCCTGACCTGGTGCGCTACTTCACCCGCCTCTCGCAGCGCAACTACGGCGTCGATACCGGCTTCTACCCCCTGGGTAGCTGCACAATGAAGTACAACCCTCGAATCAACGAGGAGGCGGCCCACCTGCCGGGCTTCGCCGGGCTCCATCCCCACCAGCTAGAGACGGCCCAGGGCGCTCTGGCCCTGATGTACGACCTCCAGCGGCTCCTAGCGGAGATCACGGGTATGGATGCCGTGAGCCTGGCACCGGCGGCGGGCGCGCACGGCGAGCTGACCGGCATCCTTGTGGCCCGCGCGTATCACCGGCAACGAGGCGAGGGACACCGCCAGCGGGTGCTGGTGCCCGACACCGCCCACGGCACCAACCCGGCCACGGCCGCCATGTCTGGCCATGAGGTGATAAGCGTGGCCTCCCGCGCCGACGGCAACATGGACCTGGACGCCCTGGCGAGCGCCCTCGATGACTCGGTGGCGGCGCTGATGCTGACTCTGCCCAACACCCTGGGCCTCTTCGACCCCGAGATCCTGCGCATCGCCGAGATGGTGCACCGCGCCGGTGCCCTCCTCTACGGCGACGGCGCCAACCTGAACGCCCTGGTAGGACGGGTGAAGCCGGGCGATCTGGGCTTCGACGTGGTCCACCTGAATCTGCACAAGACCTTCTCCACGCCCCACGGCGGCGGCGGGCCCGGCTCCGGACCCATCGCCGTCAGGGAGCCGCTGGCTCCCTTCCTGCCGACGCCCATCGTGCGCCACCGGGAGAGTGACGACGGCTACGTCCTGGCGGCGCCAGAGCAGAGCATCGGACGGGTGGGCCTCTTCCACGGCAACTTCGGGGTCATGGTACGGGCCTACGCCTACATCCGCTCCCTAGGCGCCGCCGGGTTGCGGGAAGTGAGCGAGAACGCCGTCCTCAACGCCAACTACATCCTGGCCCGGCTGCGCGGCGCCTACCGCCTCCCCTACGACCGTCGCTGCATGCACGAGGTGCTCCTCTCTGGCTCGCGCCAGAAGGCGAAGGGAGTGAAGACCCTGGACATCGCCAAACGACTCATCGACTACGGCTTCCACCCGCCGACCATCTACTTCCCCCTGATGGTGGACGAGGCGATGTTGATCGAGCCGACGGAGACGGAGAGCAAGGAGACGCTGGACGCCTTCTGCGACGCCATGCTGGCCATCGCACGGGAGGCGGACGAGGAACCGGAGGTGGTGCGCTCGGCGCCGCAGCGGGCGCCGGTGGGACGCCTCGACGAGGCTACGGCGGCCCGCCATCCTGTGCTGCGCTGGCGGCGGGGAGAGGAGCCGGACCCTTGACCGGCCCCGAGCCACAGGCCATCGCCGCAGTGGCTGCGGACGGTGGTGACTGGTGAATTGCAGGACAGCACCCCAGCCTGAAGGGTGAGGCATAGGAAGGCCAGTCTATGGCCCCGCGTTATGCCGTTGAACCGAATAGCTTAATCCTGCGGATTGAAATCCCCAGCTTCCTCGAAGCTGAGGGTTTCAACCCTCAGAGGTGAATCCAAATACTTGAAGACCGTCACGCGGGGGTGGAGAGTGCCCCACCCAATCATGAGCCAGTTGCGGACGGTGTCCGTGCTTGACGGCGGCCTCCTGGTCGTCGACTCCGGGGCACGTGAGACCCACCCATCCCCACAGACGTGAGACCGGTTGACGTGGTCGCGCCCGTCCTAGGCCTCAAGCTGGGGCACGGTCAGGTGGCCATGGGGGAGGACGCAGATCGTCGGCTCGCGGCCGCCGTTCTCCGAGCGGAAGCGCTGTCGCAGCTCCTGCACCGTGCTGGCCACGTCCTCGCAGCGGCGGAGGTGAGCGGCCGCGCACTGCTGGGGCGAGAGGCTTGAGTAGAGGTACACGTCGGCGCGGCGATGGATCATGGCCCAGCACTGGACGCCCCACTGGTCGTACTGGGCGAAGCCCGGCCTCGAGAGCTTGTCGAGGAGGGCGGCGGGCGAGGCCTCGCTAGTGAGGAGCTCAACGAAGTCCTCGTGGCCCAGGCCGTCCGCGCACTCGGCGGCGATGACTATCGCGCCCCCCTCGCGGACGGCGCGGGCGGCCACGGAGGCGCCCTTCGGCACCTGGTAGAGGTTGATGTCGGCCGGGTAGCCCATGTTGGTGGCAATGACGATGTCATAGAGATGGGAAATGGGGCGCAGGGCCTGGCGACCGGCTTGGGCCATGCCGGCCTCGTGGGCGGCCAGCATCTCCCCGGCGAAAACACCCGTCATCTTCCTCTTGGCGCTGAGGGTCACGTTGACCAGGAAGGTGGGGCGGCTGGAGAGGGCGACATCTCGCATCTCCTCGAAGATGGGGTTCCCCTCCGTCTCGCACCAGGTAGCCATGGGGTGACTGAGCATATCGGCACCGTGGTTGCTCATGATGAGGTCGCCGCCGGCGATTCCAGGGAGCACGGCTTTGCCCCCGCCAGAGTAGCCAGCGAAGATGTGGGGCTCCACGAAGCCGGTGAGTATCTTCACTTCGGCGCGCAGGTACTCGCCGTTGAGGCAGACCTCCGCGCCACGGGTGCTGGTGGCCAGGAAGGCCAGGGAACCGCGGTCGCGGGCGTCGTGCTGGGCAACGCGGTAGGCGTCCAGAACCTCCGGACCGACCATGGCCAGGAGCTCATCGCGGGTATTGGCCCGGTGCATGCCGGTGCCGTTGACGATCACCACCTGCTGGCTGGGGATGCCGGCAGCCGCCACCGTCTCCAGGATGGGCGGCAGGAGGACCTGGTTGGGCACCGGCCGCGTGATGTCACTGATGACGATGGCGACGCTGTCGGAGGGACGGAGTAGCTCCGACAGGGGCCTGGAGCCCAAGGGCTGGCGGAGGGCCTCGCGGACGGCCGCCTCGGGCCGGAGCAAGGCCGGTGTCTCCTCGGGCAGCAGAACATCAGCGTCATCCGGAAGCTCGACATCGAGGCCGTCGCGGCCGTAGGCCAGGTGAACCTTCACGGGTACTCTCCTGTGTTGCATTGTACAGGGCAGTCGTAAGAGGATGCTATCGGCGGGATGTGGACGTGTCAACCGAAGGGGTTGGGTCGCGGGGGGCCGCGGCCGTACTGCTCTGGGGCGGCCCTCCGCCGCCCCGATCTGTGTATGGGGAGAGCGCGATGAGGAAGACACTGGACGAGCTGGAGGCCCGCCGGCTGCTGACCGGGGGCCCGGTCCTGCTGGTGACGACGAGCTGGCACGCGAAGACGAATGTCATGCCCGTGGCCTACGCGATGCCTCTCAGCTTCACACCACCCCTGGTGGGCATCGCCGTGCACCCCTCGCGGCACACCCACGACATGATCCGCTTCAGCGAGGAGTTTGCCATCAACGTGCCGGGCCGGAGCTTGCTGCACCACATCCAGTACCTTGGCAGCGTCTCGGGCACGGAGATGGACAAGTTCGAGCTGACAAAGCTGCCCACATTTAGGGCGCGCAAAGTGGAGGCCCCCCTCATCGAGGGATGCCTAGGCTACGTCGAGTGCGGGCTGGAGGACGCCCTCCGCATCGGCGACCACACCCTCTTTGTGGGCCGGGTGGTGGCGGCCTCGGTTGACGACGAGGCCTTCGAAGAGACATGGCTCCTGGCCGACGATGACTACAAGCCGCTGCACTACCTGGGCCTCAACCGCTATGCCATCCTGGGCCAGACGATGGAGGCCCGCGTGCCCGAGCCGGCAGAGGAGGTGGAGGAGAAGCTGGAGGAAGCGGTGGAGGAGCAGTTGGAGCTGGGCCGCGAAGAGCAGGAGAGACGCCGGGAGGAAAAAGAGCGACGGCGACGAGAGGAGCCGCCCTAGGAACGGCGATGGACAAGTTGCCCAACAAGACCTCTTGACAAGCGGCTGCTCTGGTAGTAGATAGTGAGTGGCCACTAACTACCGCTCGGGAGGGCTCATGGCCAGGGCGCCCAGACTCCCCGCTCGCGAGCGACGGCGTCGCATTCTCGAGGCGGCGCGCCGGGCGTTCGCCACCGCCGGCTACTCCAACGTCGGCACCGCCGACCTGGCCAAGGCGGCCGGCGTCTCCGAGGCCTGCCTCTACCGCTACTTCGAGAGCAAGCGCGACCTCTTCATCGCCAGCCTCGGCAGCGCTGGCGGGCGCCTGCTAGAGCTCTGGCAGCAGATGGCCGCTGAGGTAGAGGACCCTCTGGAGATCCTGCGCTCCACCGCCCTCGGCTACTACGACCACGCCCGCAGCCGCGCGGACTTCATGCGGTTGCAGTTTCGTGCTCTTGCCGAGTCCAACGACCCGGAGATTCAGAAGGCACTGCGGGGCAACTTCCGAGCCCTGATCCGCTTCCTGGCCGATGCTCTCGAAGACGGCAAGCGGCGAGGCCTCGTGTCGGAGGAAGTTGACTCGGCGACGGTGGCCTGGCAGTTCCTCAGCATCGGCCTGGCCCTGGACATCATGTACCTGCTGGGCTTCGACCGCGGCGTGGACCGGCAGCGGGTGGAACGCTGGAGCGAGCTCTTCATCCGCTCCCTCCGTCCGAGGCCGGAGGTGGATGTGAGGAAGGCCCTTCGGATGATGCGAAAGGTCTTCCCCCTTTGGCAGCCCCTGGGTCGGGACATGCCTGCCATCATTCAGTCGTATGCGCCAGCGGGAGCCGAGAGCGAGAGGCCGAGCTGGAGGGACGCTGATCAGTAGTCAGCAGGGACAACAAGTCACGTTGAGGGCCAAGGCGAACGATGTCTTGGGCTGGCTCTCGCCGCCGGAACGTGAGGCGCTGCTAATCAAATGCTGGATGTCGCACGATGCGCGTTGGTTCATGGCGGTCGCCGGGGAGTACGGCATCGAGACCGCGAACCGCCTGAACCGAATCGCCGCACACGAGGTCGGGAAGGCTGAGGCCCAACGCATCGCCCGCGCGTTGCAGTTCCCGCCGGTGAAGACGGTCGACGACTGGATGTTGGCCCAGGAGGTCCTGGTCGGCTTCCTGGGGCCTGATCTGATGGACTATCGCCTGATCAAGCTCGGCGACAAGGCCTGGCAAGTGCGGGTGCAGCGCTGCTTCGCCAACGAAAATGCAACGCGTGCGGGTGTCGTTGAACATCTTGAATGCGGCGTCTTCACACGAATCACCGGCTGGGACGACGCACTGGGGCTGCGGTATGAGATAACCCCACCCCTGGGGAAGTGCCTGATGGCCCAGGGGCGGGAGTGCGGCTACACTTTCGGGCTCACGGCGTCACCAGAATCGGTGGGCCTGTCAGGCGAGAAGCGGACATAGGTGGCGGCGACCGGGGGAGCAGCCAGCATGGGCTACGAAACGATCCGGGTGGCAAAGGACGGGAGCATCGCCACTATCACGCTGAACCGGCCGGAGAGCCTCAACGCCTTCAACCTCTCGATGGGCGAAGAGGTCCTGGATGCGCTCGTGGGGTGCGCTCGTGATGACGCCATCCGGGTCGTCATCATGGGCGGAGAAGGGCGCGCCTTTTGCGCGGGCGGAGACGTGAAGGCGATGGCGCAGGCCCTCGGGGAGGACCCTGTCCACTTCTTCCAGCGCCTGACGCTGTTCCTGCATCCCATCCTGGTGGAGATGACACGCATGCCCAAGCCCGTCATCGGGAGGGTGCAGGGCTTCGCCAGCGGCTACGGCATGAGTCTGGCTCTTGGTTGCGACCTGGTGCTAGCGGCCGAGAGCGCGAGGTTCAACATGGCCTACGCGCTCATAGGTCTCTCGCCCGATGGCGGCGCGACCTATCTCTTGCCTCGGCTCGCCGGAACCAAGAAGGCCCTGGAATCCCTCTTCACCGGCGACGCCATCGACGCGCGGGAGGCTCACCGCCTGGGGATGGTGAACAGAGTCGTCCCGGACGGGGAGCTGGAACAGGCTACGCTGGACCTGGCGCGGAAGCTGGCGCAGGGCCCGCCTCTGGCGATGGCCAGAGCCAAGGAACTGGTATACCGTAGCCTGGGTGAGACGCTGGAGTCCCAGCTCGAGAACGAGCGGGAGGCCATTGTGCGGAGCGCCGCCACTCAGGACTTCAGGGAGGGCGTCTCCGCCTTCGTGGAGAAGCGGAGGCCGACGTTCCGGGGCGGATAGACCCAGATGAGGATCTCCCATGAACTTCCGCGATAGCCCCCAGGAGGCAGCCTTCCGGCAGGAGGTGCGAGACTTCATCCGGCAGGAGGTGCCGCCTGAACTGGCGGGCCGTGAGTCGGACTGGGGTCTCTGGGCGGGCGGCGCCGGCTTCTTCGCCCGAGGCGCGGACGCCATCGCCGCCTGGCGGCGCAAGCTGGCGACCAAGGGGTGGGTGGCACCGGCGTGGCCCAAGGATTACGGGGGTGCCGGCCTGAGCGTAATGGAGCAGTTCCTCTTCAACGAGGAGATGGCCCTGGCGCGGGCGCCCCTGGTGGGCGGCATCGGAGTCGGCTGGGCGGGACCCACCATCATCCTCTACGGCAGCGAGGAGCAGAAGCGGGAGCACCTAGAGCCCATCCTGAGGGGAGAGACGGTCTGGTGCCAGGGCTTCTCGGAGCCCGAGGCGGGCTCGGACCTGGCCTCGCTGAAGACGCGGGCCGTGCGTGACGCTGATGACTACCTCGTCACAGGCCAGAAGATATGGGCAAGCGGCGCCCACGCCGCCGACTGGATGATCCTGCTGGCCCGCACGGACCCGGATGCTCCCAAGCACAAGGGAATCAGCTACTTCCTCCTGGACATGACGAGCCCCGGCATCACCATCCGCCCGCTGGTGAACATGCTGGACAGCCATGAGTTCAACGAGGTCTTCTTCGATGACGTGCGCGTGCCGCGCAGGAACCTGCTGGGAGAGGAGAACCGGGGCTGGTATGTGGCGGCCGCGACGCTGGACTTCGAGCGCTCCGGCGTGGCCCACGCTGTGCGCCACCAGCTAATCGTGGACCGGCTACTGGACTATGCCCGAGAGCAGCGGGCGGCTGGGCACAGCATGCTGGAACGCAACCCTCAGCTCCGCCTGGAGCTGGCGGACCGCCATCTGGAGACACAAGTGCTGCGGATGATGTCTTACACGGTGGTGAGCATCCAGAGCCGGGGGCAGGTGCCGAATATCGAGGCGTCCATAGCCAAGCTCTTCGTATCGGAGCTGGACCAGCGCATCGCGGCCACGGGCATGCGTCTGCTGGGGCTCTACGGCCAGTTGAACCGCGACCCTGAATGGGCGCCGCTCAAAGGGCGGGTCTGCCGGATGTACATGCACGCCACGGCCAGCACCGTCGGCGGGGGCACAAGCGAGATCCAGCGGAACATCATAGCGATGCGGGGTTTGGGACTCCCCCGAGCCTAGGAAGGAGGCAAGGCATGGATTTCCGGGACAGCCCCGAGGAAGCGGCCTTTCGGCAGGAAGTCCGGGAATTCCTGAAAACGGAACTCCGGGAGGAGTGGAAAGCGAGGCCAGACGAGGGTGAAGAGGATGTAGCCACTCTCTACCAGCGCCGCCGCCCCTGGCGGGACAAGCTGGCAAAGAAGGGTTGGATCGCCCCCGCCTGGCCCAAGGAGTACGGCGGCGCCGGCCTGACGGTGCTCCAGCAGTTCGTCATGAACGAGGAGTTTGCCGAGGCCCGCGCACCTGCCAGGGACATCTTCGGCATCGGCATGGTCGGGCCCACCCTGATCGTCCACGGCAGTGAAGAGCAGAAGAAGGAGCACCTCCCACGCATCCTCTCCGCCGAGGTGAGATGGTGCCAGGGCTACAGCGAGCCTGAGGCCGGCTCCGACCTGGCCTCTCTGCGCACCCGCGCGGTGCGTGATGGCGACGACTATGTCATCAACGGCCAGAAGATCTGGACATCGGCCGCCCAGCACGCCGACTGGATGTTCCTGCTGGCCCGCACCGACCCTGACGCCCCCAAGCACAGGGGCATTAGCTACTTCCTGGCAGACATGAAGAGCCCCGGCATCGAGGTGCGGCCCCTTGTGGATCTCTCCAACCGGCACATGTTCAACGAGGTGTTCTTGGAAAACGTGCGGGTGCCCGCTCGCAACCTGGTGGGCGAGGAGAACCGGGGCTGGTACATCGGCGCCACCACGCTAGACTTCGAGCGCTCCAACATCGGTGCGGCGGTTGGTCTGCGCCTGCTGGTGGAAGATATGGTGAGGCTTGTCCAGGAGCGAGCCCGGAAGGGCCTGTGCACGCCGTCGCGCTACCGTACTCTGCGCCACGAGCTAGCAGATCGAATGGTGGAGGCGAACGTAGGCAAGATGCTCTCCTTCCGAGTCGTGAGCATGCAGGCCAAGGGCCTCATCCCAAACTACGAGGCCTCACTGGTCAAGACCTACGTCTCAGAGCTGAACCAGCGCATCTTCAACACCGGTGTGAACGCCCTGGGCCTGCACGGCATTCTCGGGGGTGACAAGGCGCCGGAAGGCGGTCGCTACCCACGCGGGTACATGGAGAGCGTCGGGTCCACCATCGCCGGGGGCACCTCAGAGATCCAGCGCAACATCATCGCCACCCGCGGCCTAGGGCTGCCGCGCGTCTAGCGGGGTAGCTGGCGGTGTCTCGACCCAACGGAGCATCCGCATCCTGTTGGATGCGTGGGGGATACAGAATAGAGAGGAACGTCATGGCCATGCGTGGCCTGGGTCTGCCCAGGGCCTAACTCGCCTGGCGCGGATCACAGGCTGGAAAGGAGCAGGAAGGTGGACTTTAGAGACACCCCCGAAGAGGCGGCATTTCGAGAGGAGGTACGCGAGTTCATCAAGGCAGAGGCGCCGCTGGCTGGGCTCGACTTCCGGGAGGCCTGGCAGAAGGGCCAGACGTGGTGGAAGAAGCTCCAAGACAAAGGCTGGATCGCCCCAGCCTGGCCCAAGGAGTACGGCGGCGCCGGCATGACGGTGATGCAGCAGTTCATCTTCAACGAGGAGATGTCCACGCTCAAGGCGCCGCGCCCCATGCACCTGATTATCGGGCTGGGCATGGCGGGCCCTACCCTCATCGTCCACGGCACCGAAGAGCAGAAGAAGAGGTTCCTGCCCCAGATGTTGAGCGGGGACGACATCTGGTGCCAGGGGTACAGCGAGCCTGAGGCCGGTTCGGACCTGGCCTCGCTGAAGACGCGGGCTGTCCGCGACGGCGATGACTACGTCATCAACGGTCAGAAGACCTGGACCACTCTAGCCCACCAGGCCAAGTGGATGATCCTGCTGGCCCGCACTGACCCCGACGCTCCCAAGCACAAGGGCATCAGCTACTTCATCGTGGACATGAAGTCGCCGGGGCTCACCGTTCAGGCCCTGGTGAACTTGACCGGGGGCCACGAGTTCAACGAGGTCTTCCTCGACAACGTGCGCGTGCCCAAGGACAACGTGGTAGGGGAGGAGAACCGGGGCTGGTACGCTGCCGTCACTACCCTGGACTTCGAGCGCTCCAGCATCGGCTCAGCTATCGGCCTGCGCCAGGAGATGGACAGTCTCATCAACTACGCGCGGGAGCACATCGAGGACAACACCAGCACCCTGGGTTTCAGCCCCACGCTCCGCTACGAGCTGTCGGACCGCCTGGTCGAGACGGAGGTGGCGCGGATGCTCTCCTACCGGATTGCCAGCCTCCAGGGCCGCGGCCTCATCCCTAACTACGAGTCGTCGGCCCTGAAGCTGTTCTCGACGGAGCTGCACCAGCGCATCAGCGAAACGGCAATCAGGATCCTGGGGCTGTATGGGCAGTTGGAGCGGGGCTGCGACCTAGCCCCCTTGAAGGGCCGGCTCTGCTACAACTTCCTGCGGGGTGCCGCTCACACCATCGAGGGGGGCACCTCGGAGATCCAGCGGAACATCATCGCCCAGCGCGGGCTGGGGCTGCCGCGCGACTAGCAGGGCGGCGACAGCGGCCGCCCAAAGGCAGGGTGAGCGAAGGTGGCCACACGGCACTACACCCTCGGTCCACGCGTTCCGGACGCCATAGCGGCCTACTACGCCCGCTACCCGGACGCGGCGGCGGGCGAGATCGAGGCATGGCTTCGGGACCGGGGCTTCGACGTCAGCCCGAGCGATGTCGAAGAGTGCATGGCGGCCCTGGACAGTCGCCCGGATTGGCGGACCGGCTGGATCAACCGCAACATCCACCGCTATTCCGCCGCCTTCGACCCCGACGCCTTCCTGGCCACGCGGGGCTACGGCGAGGACGACGGGTGGCAGGTGGTGGAGGACGAGTCTGAGGAAGCCCTTGACGTAGCGGAAGGGGAGGAGTACGAAAACGAGGAGTGGGAAGAGGGCGGACAGGAGGAGGACGAGTACAACGGGGAGGTGGTTGCGGTACCCGCATCCGCTCTGCCGCGGGCGCTCGGCGGCGAGGACCGGCTCCCTGGGATAGCCCTGGCCGTACTGGGCCTGGCCGCGAGCGCCGGCGTCGTAATGTTGATTGTTGCCGTCCTGAGATAGGGCCGGACGTGATGGAGACGGCCGGCCGTCCGAGGGCAACGCGAGCTATCAGCAACAAAGGGAAAGGAGAATTCCAATGGACCTAGGCCTAAGCGAAGAGCAGGAACTGCTCCGGAACTTCGCCCGGGAGTTTCTGGAGAAGGAGTGCCCGGAGAAGCTCGTCCGGGACATGGAGGAGGACGAGACAGGTCACTCGCTAGAGCTCTGGAAAGGCATGGCAGAGCAGGGCTGGCAGGGCCTCGTCATCCCGCCAGAGTACGGAGGCAGCGGGATGACCTTCGTCGACCTCATCATCCTGGTGGAGGAGTTCGGGCGGACGCTGGTACCGGGGCCCTTCATCCCCACCGTCATTGGCGGGGCCATCCCCATCCTGGAGATAGGCTCAGAGGAGCAGAAGAAGGAATTCCTGCCCAAGATCGCTGCTGGCGAGCTGCTCATGACGCTGGCCTTCACCGAGCCCTTGGGCCGCTTCGACGCCGAGGGGATAGAGCTGGAGGCGAAGGCGGAGGGCGACTCCTTCATCCTAAACGGCACCAAGCTCTTCGTGCGGGACTCCCACGTCAGCGACTACATGGTGGTGGTGGCCCGCACCAAGAAGGGCGCCAAGCCGGAGGACGGCATCACCCTCCTCCTGGTGGACAGCAAGAGCCCCGGCATCACCCACACTCTGCTGAAGACCATCGCCAGCGACAAGCAGACGGAAATCAAGTTCGAGAACGTGAAGGTGCCCAAGGCCAACGTGCTGGGCTCGGTGGACAAGGGCTGGGAGCCTCTCAAGAAGGTGCTGCTGAAGGCGACGGTGGCCGAGTGCGCGTACCTGGTCGGCCTGGCCCAGATGGACTTCGAGATCAGCGTCAACTACGCTAAGGAGCGGGTGCAGTTCGGGCGGCCCATCGGCGCCTTCCAGGCCATTCAGCACAAGTGCGCCGACATGGTGACGGACGTGGACGGCGCCCGCTTCATCATGTACAAGGCGGCCTGGTCCGTGGACGAGAATGAGCCGGACGCGGAGATGGACGCGCACATGGCTAAGGCCTGGTGCAGCGAGGCGACGCGCCGGGTGGTGGCCCACGGCCAGCAGATCCACGGCGGTATCGGCTTCACCAAGGACTACAAGCTCCAGCTCTACTTCCGGCGGCAGAAGGCGGCCGAGCTCGCTTGGGGGGACGCCGACTTCCACCGAGAGCTGGTGGCGGACGGCCTGAAGCTGTAGAGCTTCTGAGAGGCCAGCACTGCCTATCCGACACGCCCCTGGCTTCCCGCATTGGGTGCCGGGGGCGTGTTCTGCGCTGCCGGTGGCGCGCCGGTACCACGACAAGCTTCATCCCTGTCCCTCTGACGTATTATAATTAGAGGTGACGGCTTGACAGCGCAGTGCCGTCGCCGTCGGAGGAGTGGGATGAACAACCTGAAGACAGTGTTCCTCTTTGGCCTTTTGACCGCCGTCCTGGTCGGAATCGGCTGGGTCATCGGCGGGTACGCGGGGATGATCGGGTTTCTGGTCATCGCCGGGGTGATGAACTTTGTGGGCTTCTGGTTCTCGGACAAGCTGGCTCTGCGCATGTCGGGCGCCCACGAGGTGACTATGCAGCAGGAGCCGCGGCTGCACTCTCTCATCGAGGAGGTAGCGGCGCAGGCGGGGATGCCCAAGCCGAAGGTGTACCTGATCCAGAACGATACGCCCAACGCCTTCGCCACCGGTCGCAGCCCCAAGCACGCGGCGGTGGCGGTGACGACAGGCATCATGCGGCTCCTCGACGAGCGAGAGCTGCGGGGCGTCGTCGGCCACGAGCTCTCCCATGTGCGCAACCGCGACATCCTCATCAACACGGTTGTAGCGACGGTGGCCGGCGCCATCACCATGATCGCCTGGATGCTCCAGTGGACGCTCATCTTCGGCGGCGGCCGCCGTGACCGCAACAACCCGCTGGGCATGATAGCGCTGCTGGCCACCATCATCCTGGCGCCCCTGGCGGCCACTCTCATCCGGCTGGCCATCTCGCGGTCTCGTGAGTACGAGGCTGACGCCAGTGGCGCACGCTTGGTCCACGACCCCGAGGCCCTGGCCAGCGCCCTGGAGAAGCTCCATCTGGGGGTGCAGATGCGGCCCATGCCCGAGAACGGCGTCACGCAAGCCACAGCCCACATGTACATCGTCAACCCGCTGAAGGCCGAGGGTATGGCCAACCTCTTCAGCACCCACCCGCCCATCGAGGAGCGAGTGGCCAGGCTGCACCGCATGGCCCGAGGAGGCTTCTAGCGGAAGGATCAGGCAGGCTGGATGCGAGGGGGCGCGGCGCGCCCCCTTACCGCACGGCCAGCGGGTCGCCCCGCGCCGCCGGGCGCCGTATACTACGCGAGCCCAGAAAGGCCAATCCGGCGGGAGGTGTATCTATGGCAGGCTGTCTCTTCTGCAACATGGCGAGCGGAAAAGCAGAGGTCTCCAAGGTCCACGACGATGACCTGGTCTTCTCGATCCGGGACATCCACCCGCAGGCGCCGGTGCACTTCATGGTGATCCCAAAGGAGCACATACCTGCCGTGTCAGATCTGACGGAGGAGCACGGGCCCCTTCTGGCCCGCATGGTGACGGTGGCGAATGAGATAGCCGAGAGGGAGGGCATCGGGAAGCGCGGCTACCGGCTGGCCTTCAACTGTGGCGCGGACGCCGGGCAGGCTATCTACCACCTCCACATGCACGTGCTGGGCGGCCGGCGACTGGGGGCCGAGGGCTAGCGGCGCATGGTGAGCGGGGTCGGGCTGGAATCGCTGCAAGCCCACGTCGATAAGCTGCCGAAGGGGCTGCGCCGCCATGTGGCGGCGGTCGTAGCGGAGGCGAGACGCCTGGCCCGGCTTCACGGGGTCGACGAGCAGCGGGTGGTGCTGGCGGCCTGGACGCATGACATCGCCCGCGCGGCCCGCCCCAAGGAGCTTCTGCGCCAGGCACGCGAGCTGGGCCTTAGGCCCAACAAGGTAGAGAAGACGGCACCGATCCTTCTCCACGGGCCGGTCGCGGCCCGCTTGCTGGCCACAGGCTACGGCGTGCAGGACGAGGACGTCCTGGCCGTGGCCCGCTGGCACAGCACGGGGCGCGCCGGCATGTCGGCCGTGGAGAAGGTGGTCTTCCTGGCCGACAAGGTGGAGCCGGGGAAGCTGGAGAGCGAACCAGCGCTGGTGGAGGTGCGGCAACTGGCGGAGACGGACCTGGACGGGGCAGTGCTCCGCTATCTGGACCTGCAATTGCTGGAGGTGGTGCGCCGGGGCTGGCTCCTGCACCCCGACATGCTGGCGGCGCGCAACGAGTTGCTCCTGGCCCGACAAGGGAGGGTGCAGGCCTCGCTACGGCTCCGTTCCCGCAGCCCAGGCCCCGGCGGGCGGAGCTAAAGCTTCGCCCTTACCGCTGATCCCCCTTTCTGACATTTCATCAGGTTCCCCAATCAGTCTGCGCGGTGACAGTCCCCGGTTGACGCAGTAGAACAGATATTCTACTCTTGCTGTCGTACGATGTCTTTCCCCGCTTGGCCATCGCATCGGGGCCGAATATGACGAGGCAGGCTACCCTTGCCATGCTACACGGACTAGTGGCCGCTCAGGACCTGGTGGCGGCGGCCTGTGGTACGCTGAACGCCCTCTACTTCCTCCACTACTGGCTACTCCGGCGCTCAACCCCCCGGCGGCGGGTGGGAGCGGCTGCCCTGGCAGTGGCGAACACGGCCCTGGTGGTTGAGAGCCTCTTCTTCCTGGGTCTCTACGCATCTTGGCACTGGCAAGCAACGGCGGGGCCTTTCCTGAGGCCATCAGTGTGGCTTCCGGCCCGGCTGCCGCTCCTCCTGGGAGCCGGCTTCATCTCGGCCCTGGTGCTGCGGCAACTGCGACGGCAGTAGGGAGAACTCGCAGACATGTCGCCCCTGGCGGTGGCTGTGGAGCGTCGGGCCTGGACCCTGGTGGCCCTGTACCTGCTGCTCGGCGTCGCCGAGGCAGCGTCGCGGCTGCCACCGGGGGCGGTGGAGGGGCTGCTGGAGGCGCTGGAAGGGTCGCCCGGCGGTGGCGGGGGCTGAGGCCAGGCAGCGTAGGAGAGGCCGGCGCTCGAGGGCGGCCCCGGCCGCCAGGGCGGCGGGCTTCTACCGGTCGGCCCTGAGCGATGCGGAGCGGCTGGCCCTCTCCGAGGCAGCCGGGATGCGCGGCCTCGACGAAGAGATAGCCATTCTGCGCGTGAAGCTGCGGTCGGCGCTGGAGGAGAACCCGCAGGACGTGAAGCTGATGTTCAAGGGACTAGAGCTGCTGGTAAGGGCGCTGTCGGCCCGCTACCGGCTCCCGCAGCAGGCGGAGGACGAGCTCTCGGAAAGGGTAGAGGCGGTGCTGCGCGACATCGGCGCGCCCCTCTACCCGGAGGTCTTCGGCGATGCAGCGTGAGAGGGAGGAAGAGGCGGTGGTCACGCAGACAGTTCGAGCGGCACAACGGGGCGGGCCGCGACGGGGAAGCGCCGCTGCCTTTCGCGCGTCGGTGGAGGAACGTTTGCGCGCCCTGGAGCGGGAGACGGGGGAGGTCAAGGGCCGGATCAACGGCCTCATGTTCCTTATCGCGGGAACGGTGGCGGCGCAGGTCATCCTCCGCCTCATCCAGTAGATGGCCGGCCGGACGGCCAGCCCGGGGACGCGGGTGCGGCTCCGCCCGTACCAGGTCGAGGCCGGGCGGGCTGTCATCGACAGCGTCCTCGGCGGTCACGGCCTTACACTCTCGGTCATGGTCGCCCGCCAGGGGGGCAAGAATGAACTCTCCGCCCAGTTGGAGGTGCTGTTGCTGACCGCGCACATGCTCATCGACGCCGACGCCATCAAGTGTGCGCCCACCTTCGAGCCGCAGGCGCATCTCAGCATGCGACGCCTGTGGACGCGGCTCCGGGAGGCCGGCCTCGGGCCCTGGTGCCAGCGCGAGGGGTCGGCGGCGATCCGCCTAGGGCAGGCGCGCCAGGTATTCCTGTCAGCCGAGCCCGGGAGCAACGTCGTAGGGCACACGGCCCGCATCCTGCTGGAGGTGGACGAGAGCCAGGACGTGGACCCGGAGAAGTTCAACCGCGACTTCCGGCCGATGGCGGCGGTGGCCAATGCCACCACCGTCCACTACGGCACTGCCTGGGAGGAGACCTCCCTCCTGGAGCAGGTGAAGCAATCGAACCTGGAGCTGGAGCGCCGGGATGGCCTGCGCCGCCACTTCGAGTACGACTGGCAGGTGGTGGCGAGCCACAACCCGGCCTACGGCCGCTTTGTAGAGGCGGAGCGCCAGCGCCTGGGCGAGAACCACCCCCTCTTTCTGACCCAGTACTGTCTGCGCACCCTGGCCGGTGGCGGGCGCCTGCTCTCGACGCAGCAGCGGGCCCAGCTCCAGGGTGAGCACCCGCGCCTGAGCCGCCCGCTGTCCGGCGAGGCCTACGTCGCGGGGCTGGACCTGGCGGGCCAGGGCGACGTCGAAGGCAGCGACGAGACATCGGCACTCCAGGGGGCCACCGGCGGGCGGGATCCTTCGACAGGCTCAGGACGCAGCCCTTCGGCGGGCTCAGGGCGAGACGCCTCGGTGCTCACGATCGCCCGGGTCATCCTGCCGCCCTCGGACGCCCTGGTGCAGGAGCCGCGCCTGGAGGTGGTGGAGCACTGCGCCTGGGTGGGCGAGCCGCACGACCGGCTCTACGAGCGCCTGGTGGATCTGCTGCGCGTGGTATGGCGCGTGCGGCGGGTCGCGGTGGACGCGACGGGCCTCGGTGAGACGCTGGCTGCCTGGCTGGGCCGGGCCCTGGGCCGGGACACCGTGGCGCCGGTGCGGTTCACGGCCGAGGGCAAGTCGCGGTTGGGGTACAACCTGCTGGCGGCGATTAACGGCGGCCGCCTCAAGGTCTACGCCAGCGACAGCTCGGCCGAGCACCGGGCCTTCTGGCAGGAGATGGAGCGGGCGCGCGTCTCGTACCGGGCCAACCGGACCATGAACTTCTACGTCGACCCCTCGGAGGGGCACGACGACTACCTGATGAGCCTGGCCCTCACGGTGGAGGCGGCAACGGGCGCCCGCCCGCGGACGGCTCGAGGGCGCCTGCGAGAAGAGGCGTGAGATGCAGTGCGGAGCGCTCGGCGAGGAACCCCTGCCCCTCATCCGGCGGGTGCGGGACGACGCCCTGCCCGAGAACCTGGAGTACGCCGACAGCGGCTGCGACCTCTGGGACCGCTGCCTGACGTGCCCTCTGCCGCGCTGTCGCTACGACGAGCCGGGCGGGGCGCGACAGATCTTCCTTCGGGAGCGCGACCGGGAGATCGCGCTACTCTACCGGCGCGACCGCATCAGCGCCGACGTCCTGGCGCAGCGCTTTGGCATCTCCCGTCGCAGCGTCTTCCGCAGCCTGAGGCGGGCCTCGGGCAAGCGCCTGCCCGTCCGGCAGGCGGGCCTGGCATCGTAGTGGAGGTGAGAGCATGAACGGGACTACCCTTCCCCAGCAGCTTCAACGCATGGACATGGAGCGCCTGCGCGCCTACGGCGACAACCTGGCCTTCTACCAGGGCCAGCAGTGGCCGGGCGTGCCCCGACGGCGCGAGCGCCGGCTGACCTTCAACTACGCCAAGGCGCTGGTGGAGAAGACGACCTCGTACCTGATGAGCGGGATGAGCTTCGCGGTGGACCCGATAGACCCCTCGCCAGAGGCGGCGGAGCGGGCGCGTGACGCCGAGCGGGCGCTGCTGGAGGCGTACGAGGCTAACCAGCTCGCCCAGCTCGACTTCGACACAGAGCTGGACACGGCCATCCTGGGCGACGGCGCCTTCAAGGTGACGTGGGACGCCGCCGAGCGCCGGGTGCGCATTTCGGCGCCGGACGTGCAGGGGCTCTTCGTCTGGTGGCTGGGCGACGACGTCTCGCGGGTCTGGCGAGTGGCCAGTCGCTACTACCTGCTGCCGGAGGAGGTCGAGATGCTGCACGGCATCCGGCCCCGCACGACGGGTCGCAGCGCCACACGGCTGGCCGGTGGACAGGTGGGCGTCACTGGCGTGACGCCGGGACAGCGGGCCGGCGGCTCGGAGGTAGTGGAGGTATGGACCGCGTCCGACTTCGAGCTGTGGGTGGACAGCGTCCTGGTCGAGGCCAAGGCCAACCCCTACGGCTCCATCCCCTTCGTCGTCTATCCCAACCTGCGGGAGCCCAAGCGCTTCTGGGGCGTGTCGGACCTGCCGGCCATCAAGGAGTCTGTGCGGGAGTTGAACCGGGCCCTCTCGCAGCTATCGATGATCCTGGAGCTTTCGGGGAACCCCATCGCCGTGCTGGAGAACGTGAACGAGTCGCAGGACATCGCCGTGCAGCCGGGGGCGGTGTGGGAGCTGCCGGAGCGGGCGCGCGCCTACCTGCTGGACCTCCTGCAAGGGGGCGGCGTGAAGCTGCACGTGGACTTCGTGGACCTCATCTACCGCACCCTGCACGACCTGGGCGAGTCGCCGCGGACGGCCTTCGGCGAGACGCGGCAGAACCTGTCGGGGGTGGCGCTGAACGTGGAGCTGGACCCGCTGCTAAAGAAGGTGCAGCGCAAGCGGCTGATCCGGACGGCGGCCTACAAGCGGCGCAACGAGCTGATCCTGCGACTGCTGGAGCAGCAGACGGGCGTCTCCTACGCGCCCTACCGAACGCGCATCGTCTGGGGGCCGGTGCTGCCTGAGGACCGGAGCCGGCTGGTGGCCGACGAGCGGACGCTGGTGGCGGCTGGCATCCACAGTCGACGCCGCGCCGCCGACGAACTGGGGGTAGAGGACCCGGAGGGCGAGTTCAAGCGGTGGTTGGAGGAGGAGGGGAGCGTGCCGGGGGATGGCGGGACCCCGTTTCCGGCGGGCCAGGGCACGCGGGCGGGCGTTGTGTTACAATGAGAGCCCAGCGGCGCTGCCACGAGGGGACTGTGGACGAACCTATGTCGAGTGACGCGGACCGGTTCCGGTTGATTTCCGAGATCGAGTCAATTCGCGACGCGCGCGTGCTGTCGCTGGTGTTGGGTGATCGCCGGGGCCATGAGACGAAAATCGCGGGAGATGTACTGCCGCTCGCGTATGAACACCTGCGTGGATTCGGCCACGCCAGGGAGATTGCCCTATTTCTGTACACCACAGGAGGCGATACTCTCGCTGGCTGGGGCCTCGTCAACTTGCTCCGGGAGTACTGTGACAAACTAGCCGTGATCGCGCCTTTTCGATGCCTGAGCACGGGGACTCTCATCGCGCTGGGAGCTGACGAAATCGTACTTGCAGCCGGGGCCCAGCTAGGTCCTATTGATCCCTCCGTTTCCTCGCCCTACAATCCTCTGGCGCCGGGACCGCCACAGGGAGGCAGGGTAAGCCTTCTGCCCGTTAGTGTCGAAGATCTCGTAGGGTTTGTGCACTTCGTCAAAGACGAGGGCGGCGTCGAGTCGGAGGAGCCGATGGCGAGAATCCTGGCCTCGCTAGCCGAAAAGGTGCACCCCTTGGCGCTGGGGGCTGTCCATCGCGCTCGGGAGCAGGTGAATGAGCTTGCGAAGAAGCTACTGCGATCTCATATGGAGGACGATGCTAGGGCGGAGGAGATTGCGAAATGGCTGGGCAGTCTTCCGAGCCACAACTACATAATCAGCCGGAAGGAAGCCCAAACGGTGCTAGGCGATGATCTGGTCACACCCGTTCCTCAGGAACTGGAGCCACACGTGTGGAGTCTCTACCGTGCGTATGACGTGTGGCTGGAAATGACCCATCCCTATAGCGGTGAAGCCGAGGTGGGTGACCAGGAATCGGTGACGAGGACCTTTCCCCGCGCGGCGCTGGAATCGAGGGAGGACGATGGGCTGAAGACCCACGTGTTCAGAACAACGAAGGAACTTCGGCGAGTACACATGACCCCGCCCGGACTCGCTGCCCCTGTCGCGGCGATACAAGAACGGACAATCGCCGAAGGATGGACGGCATGGCCGGAAGAAAGCCACTAGCATGATGAGCGAAACCACAGATGGCCTGGCTTCCCCTGATCTTTGGGACATCTCCGCCTCGTGGTCGGTGGCCTCAATAGGCGCGATTGACACAGGTGGGACGCTTGGCGTGTTGCTTGAGCAACTTGAGTTCGAGCAACCAGAATCACCCGCCGCGTTGCCTGGCGAAGCGACCGCGCCAAGTCGCGATGTTGGCCTGCTGGATCTCATGGGCAAGGACCTGCTTTTCTGGCAATTGACCGAGAAGGGGTTGGGTGACCTGGAAGCTGGGCGGTTCGACCGCTCCCCTGACAGGTAGTGCAAGCGCGCAGTGCCTTTCGACGCGCTGCTCTCGAAGACCGCGCGTTCTTTCGTCGACACACTCGGGCCACCCTATCACCAAGAATTCGTCGCGGCCCTCAACTCGCTTCTGCAAGACCCAATCCCGGACGGCGTCACCAAGGTAGAGCTGCCGTTCCCGTATCGACCGGGAACGTATGGGTACGCTGCGGGCTCGTTCTGGATTGCCTACCTCTTCCTCAATGCGCTCGTCCTCTACATAGCGGCCGTATACTGGAGCCCGACCTCACCAAACCACCCCCTCTACGGCCGCTGGTTGCCATAGCGGGCACCGCGCTTCGTGTACCACCGGTGACACATCCCCAACGACCTGTGTAGAACATATCTTCTACTCTCTCTCCTGTCAAGCCTGACTGACGGCAAAGGAGGAGTCCACGAGCGAAGACGAGCTTGTGGAGATGCACGAGCGGCTGGGGAGAAGCCATCGTTCCCAGCAATAAGTGAAAGTCACCGACCAACGGGGATCCAGTGACGAGGCAATGGCTTTCTTGATTCCCGGGACCACAGTCGCGGCCAAATCCCCCTCACGGTCTTGGTGGCCAGGGCTCTCCACTCCCGAGAGCTACGTTGCGGTAGTTGATGTTGGAGCTATAGGCCCACATGGCGGTCGTCAGGCTTCGGGTGGCACGCCAGGTCTTAGCGAACTTGCGCCAGATAGATCGCCGACGATACAGTCGGCGGACGCTTTCGCGCATGACATCCGCAAGTTCCTGGGGCTCCATCAAGAGCGGCTTGAAGGCAACCTCTGTCATGTCGTAGTGATCCCAGTCAGCAGGGAAACTGGTGTAGAGAAGCCGCCCTTCGTCGCGCAGCTTGCTGAATAAGCGCGTTCCTGGCAATGGCGTGAGGTGCGTTGTCTGCATTACATCGACCCCGCTCCTGAGGATGTAATCGGTACGACGCCGTAGAGCTTCCCGCGTATCACGGTCCATCCCGTAGATGAAAGCGCCCAGGACAGCGATGCCGTGCCGGTTGATGCGGCGGAAGACCTCTTCGTAGGCGCCCACTCCCATCCTCACGTTTAGTTTCTTGTTCACCTCTTCCAGTGCATCGGTGTTCTCTGCTTCCACTCCAAGGAAGACCATGCGGCAGCCGCTCTTTGCAGCGTGTTTGAGGACTTCTTCGTTGTCAGCAAAGTTCATCGATGCTTGGCAGAACCAATCTTTCTTGATTCCCCGCTCAGCCATCCCCTTGAACAAAGCAATAGCGCGCTCCGCAGCCCGCCTGCCGTAGCCAATGATGTTGTCGTCCACAAAGAAGACCATTCTCCGAGGAACAGCCTCCAATTCATCCAGGACCTCTTCCACCGGTCGCTGGCGGTATCGACGGCCGTTGAAGGCGCTGACGGAACAGAATTCGCAGTCCATTGGGCAACCGCGTGCGGTCTGAATTGAGCTGAACATGTAGCCCTCGTGAAAGATGTCGTGTCGCGGCTTGGACAGTCCTCTCAGATCGAGCGACTCCCCTCGGTACATCGCTTGCAGCTTGCCTGCCTCGAAATCGGCGATGACTTTGGCCCAAACACTGTCTGCCTCGCCGATCACCACAGTATCCACGTATTGCGCAGCTTCCTCGGGCACCATTGAAGCGTGGATTCCACCTAGTACTGTTGGTGTGCCTTTGTCTCGATAGAGACCGGCAATTCCATAGGCTCTGGTGGCGGCCGCAGTGAAGGCGGTTAGGGCCACCAGATCCGCCTCCCTGTACTCAAAGGGTTCGAAGTTCTCATCAAGAACTTCCACATCCCAGTGATCAGGGGTCAGCGCGGCAACAATCCCCAGTCCCAGCGGTGGAAAACGGGAGCTTGGGTTCACCGTCAGCCCTACTCGACGAGGATTGACTGGGTTTATCAGCAATAGCTTCTTGCCCACACTCTTCCCCTAACCACGATGGCGTTCACTAGGTACCTCGACAGCCAACGACGGCTCGGAGTTCATTTAGCCGTCGCTATCGCCGTCGATGACCACGGGGAGACGGTAGGTCTTCACGGGCCCATCATAGCAGAGCAGCGCGTGACGCCGGGCGGCCAACGAGCTAGGGGTGGAGGACCCGGAGGGCGAGTTCCGTCGCTGGCTGGAGGAGGAGGGGAGCATGGGCCAGAACGGCTCCGAGCCGAGAGCGGGGGTGGGGAGGGAGTAGGGACACTCTAGAGCATGTCGCGGAGCTGGTCTGCTATGATGCCGGCGTCCCTCAGGATGGACGCCACCACCTTGGGGTGGAGCGTGCGTCGGTGGAAAGGGAGAGTAGCCCGCTTGCCCTCGGCGTTGCGGTAGATGCGGTGACTGCCGCTCTGTCGAACAACGACGAACCCGAGCCGCGTCAGAACACGCGCCATCCTCGCGGCCGTCACCCGCGGCAGTCGGTCGGTCACACGGCGATCTCGAGCTCGGTAAGGGCGACCGTGCCCGGCTCGGGTATGGGCTCGCCCTGAGAGAGGCGGTCTTCCAGGTGAAGGCGCAGGGCGTCGCGGATGTTGGCGAGGGCTTCCTCGAACGTCCTCCCCTGGGTGTAGCAGCCCTGAAGGTCCGGGCAGTAGGCGAAGAAGCCGTCGCTATCGCTCTCGATGACCACAGGGAAACGGTAAGTGTTCACGGGCCCATTATAGCAGAGCGGATAGAGCCGCGAGGCCAGGGAAGGCCCGTGAACCGCGCTGGCTGGAGGAGGAGGGGACGCTGAGCCAGAACGGCTCGGCGCCGCGAGCGGGGGCGGGGAGGGAGTAGGCAGCACCGCGCGTCTCGGGCCCAGAATGGGCTCCGTCTTGGCGTCACGTATCTTGGGCGGGAGCAGTCTACGGTTAAGGAACCCAGGGGGTCGAGGGAGCTAGAGGAGGCCCTGCTGGATCTTCTGACGCACGACTTCCTCGAAGTCTGCGCCAGTCATAGGGCAATTGACCAGATTCAGGAACTGGGCCGTGCCCAGAGCCAGTTGGTTGCGAATCGCCTTGGCCGTTCCGGGAAGGACATCAGCACCGTGCTTCTTGGGGGCTGTAACCCTAAGCCGCACTTTGCCGTCGAGCTCGTACTTCGCGTTCCGCTCCTTGCCTTGGCGGAAATCGAGCCCCACCTTGCGCTCCAACGCGGTGATGAGGTCCCGGTACTTAACGCTACGCAGGCTCGGCAACTTGGATAACCCGCTCTAGCAGGCGAAGCCACGCCAGCGGCCTTTCACCCAACCGCTCAACGGGCGTGGCAGCGAGCTCCTCGTAGAGACCTACCACTTCCCGTTTTATGAGCCCCAGAGCGTCGCTGTCTGTGTCGGCCGAGGCGAACACGTCAAGCTCGGGGATCCGGGCCACGGCTTCCTCGTCGTACTCTTCCAGCTGCACCGCCAGCGGCTGCCTGAGCTCATACTTGCGCGTGCCAAGGTCATACAGGACAGCTTGCCGACAACGCGGTTGCGCCCCCAGAGCTTCCTCTACCTCCGCGAGTCGCTGTTGCAGGGCCTCCATCTCTTTGGACAGAGAGTCCATCTGCTGAATGATGTTCCCGAACCCTGCCTCAAGCAGCTCTGGGAGTTCAGTCTGTCGAAGTGGAGCGAAGTCTTCGATGGGAAGCCGAGGCCATGGGACGGACTCGCCCACTACGTGCGAGCAGATGTCGTCGTCCTCGACGTGGAAGTGCTGCCTCAGAGCGTTCGACTGCTCGCGTGATGGCAATAACCTCATTAGAGGAGCCTGCCGAGCGCCCGCGCCTCGCTTTGTGGAATGGCGCCGTGGTGACGCGGCTTTCGGCATCTAGCGGCTGCCTTTTGGCTTA